>BNJT01001702.1_pt1 | contig 614894 bp, 722 predicted proteins | sample 8540491 | NCBI WGS metagenome assembly BNJT01 (sample SAMD00202455, study PRJDB9452) | human saliva metagenome | host: Homo sapiens | reverse complement strand
AAATGACAGACAACGCAGAAGATGTCCTACGCGGATTAGGCTTACCATTCCGTACAATCGTGTTATGTACTGGCGATATGGGATTCTCAGCAGCTAAGACTTATGACGTTGAAGTGTGGATTCCAGCGCAAGATACTTACCGCGAAATCAGTTCTTGCTCAAACTGCGTGGACTTTCAAGCGCGTCGTGCGAAAATTCGTTTCCGTCGTGAAGACAGCGGCAAGATTGAATTGGTGCACACATTGAATGGTTCAGGGTTGGCAGTAGGACGTACTGTGGCAGCTATCCTAGAGAACTATCAAAACGAAGACGGTAGCGTGACAATCCCTGAAGTACTTGTACCATACATGGGTGGCGTTACAAAAATTGGTTAAAAGGAACTTTGTTCCAATAAAAAGATGACATAGGGTGGAGCAGTCATAAGCTTCGGACTTTCTTAGACATCTTCATAGTAAAGGCTATAAGGGCAACGGGTTGAGCCAAGGTCTCAACTCCTGCCGAACTTCAAAGAGGGGCATTGCGGATAAACCGCAGTGCCCCTCTAATTCATTTCGGCTGCAAATCCTTATAGCTTTTACTATAGAGTCTGGGAAGTCCTCCGCTTATTTAATTCGAAGAGCCTTCATCTTTTTATTGGAACAAAGCCTTTTTTATAAATACCCCATGTTGGGTAAGCACTTCAAAGTTTGTCCGCTGAGGAAGAGTAGGACGGAGAAGAAAGTGCCAAGCACTCTCTGACTCCTTTCCCTTTCCCCGCCCTCCAGAAATACGCTTCACACAGACCGGGCTCACCAATCCATTCAGAACCCACTCAACATTGTTGAATGCACAGGTTCTACGCCATCTGAATGTGCTCTAATAAAAACACGAAAGCTCCTCGGAGACTATAGTAGTGAGAATAGCGAGTGCAACCGAAGAGAATTACGGACTCTGGAAATTTATTTTCTAGAGTCCGTTTGAAATTCGGTAGGAATTGAGACTTCGGCTCAATCCGGTGCAGCTGTTCTCACTACTATGTAGGCCTCCGAAGGAGCTAGTAGTGTTTTTATTTTATTTAGCAATTGTAACATTCAACGTGCGTAAGAAGCGGTCCATTAAACTGTTGTTGGTTTTGTGCTCCTCCTGAATGGCTTTGGCGAGCGCGACTTGGTCTGTGATGATTCCGTTTACCGGGCTGTCTACGTATTTCTCGAGGGCTTCATCCGTATTAATGGTCCAGACAAACACCTCATGTCCTGTCTCCTGCGCATGCAGTACCGCCAGTTCCTGGTAAGAAAAATCTTCCACCACATAGAAATCCACCTTCGCGTCTCCGAATCCGCCAAATTGGATGGGAATCACAAAACCAGTCGTGATTTCCGGCGCTTTTGCCTCGAGTTCTTCCATGACTTTTAAATCAAGGGACATGACCTTGTTCGAATTATCGATGGCGAGCTCTTTGTATTTTGCGATGAAAAGATCCACGTAGTTTGCAGGCTCACCGCCATGTGGTTTAAGCTCGATGACAAGCGGCATACCGATTTCTTTGGCTGCTTTGAAAAACTCTTCAAAAGTAGGAATATGGCTCTTAAAGTCATCTTGTTCGATTGGAAGACCACGAACCTCGTCTAAGGTCATATCTTGAACGCGTTTATTCAGTCCGGCTAATCGCTTCAAGTTGTAGTCGTGCATGACGACGAATTGATTGTCTTTCGTCAGAAGAATATCCATCTCCACCATATTGGCGCCAGCTTCTTTGGCCGCTTTGATGCCTTCAATTGAATTCTCAACGGCCTCCTCAACATAGCCACGGTGACCGATGATGATAGGGTCGTTGGCCGATTCCGTTCTGTAAGTGGTGAGCGTTGTGAGAACCCCGCTTCCTGTTACAAAGAGAAGGGCAAAGGCCGTCACGATTTTACGTTTATGCTTAATTTCCTCGTGGTGATGATACACTTCAAGCGACGCCAATTTATGCTCGTGGATGATTTTCGTCATCACAATAAAAGTAGCAATCTTCGTATAGAGGATGATGAATCCTTGAAGCAGTTTGGCGACGGCGAGGACACTACTTAACAGAAGCGTATTTGAGCCGTTTGGGTCTAGAAATTCAACGAGGGCGACACTACCAATCGAGATGAAAATAACAAGAATGGCTAGCACCCCTTCGACGACTGCCGAGATAAGGAGCAGGCGCCAAACGTTCTTCTTCGTCAGCTTCCAACTCGTGATGATATTTGGTAAATGGCTGGTCGGTAAGAATCTGAAGCGGAATCGCAAGAGAGCTTCGTGCGTGAAAGTAGAGTAGCACAACGACCAGTCCTAAGTAGAAGAGAGTACCGGCACTCGTCTTAGTGATTTCACCCGTGATAAATTCCGGAATGGTAATCTTTTTAGAAATAAACGTCAGCTCACCGATATTGACGATGGGCAAGAGCGTTAAAAAGTACAGCCAGAACGTAATAAAGTGGCCATTTCGCAGCTGCTTCAGTTCTGAGAACGCATTTTGAATGCTACTGCGCCATGAAAAATGAATGCCGCGAATTGTTCCGTAAATCATGAAGATGAGGATTGAGAACTCCATGAAGATAAGAAACGCGAACGCCAATAAATAGAGAATCAGGAGCGGGATGGATCCTGGACTCAGTAGTACCGTCTTGAAATTGGCGAAGTTCAAATTGGATTGCCCAGTAATAAAGAGCATTCCGCGAAAAATAAGCGTTAAAAATCCGAATCCAAACACGGATATAAAAAATTGTAAGAAAATGGAATTGCGTAAATACATCCAGCTGTTTTGCGTTAAATTGCCTAATGTAAAGCGGATGGTTTTCCATACGGGGATTTTTTGATTCATAAAGCCTCCGATGTGTAAATAAAGTTCGTTAGATTCACCTTAGCACGAACGAAATAGAAGCGCAAGCCGATACAAAATAGTATTGAAAAATCATGTAATAGAACTTATAATGAGAAAAAGTAATCAAAAATAATAGAAAAAGCTTTTCAGGAGGGAATCATGAAAAAAAGACTGTTAACATTATTCTGTTTAGTAGCAACTGTGTTACTTGCTGCTTGTGGCGTGAAAAAAGTAGACGCTGGCGACCACATTAAAACAACTTTTACAGGGTTAGATACAAAAGGGCAACTTGTATACCAAGTAGACACTCAAGAATTAGTAAAAGAGTTCTTAGTCGCAAACCCTAAAGCAGATGCGAAAACAGAAGCAGAAGTTCGTAATGCTGCAACAAAAGTGAAAGCAACTCCAAGTAAAACAGATGGCTTGTCAAATAACGACGAAATTACTTTTCACATTCTCTTCAGATAAAGATGCTGAAAAAAATACTTTAACCTTCCAAAAAGAAACAAAAAGTTAAAGTAAGTGGCTTAAAAAGAAGCGAAGAAATTAACGGCTGAAGAATTAGCGAAAAATCACTTCATTAGAAGTGGAAGGCTTTAACAAAGGTGGCCGTGCAGAAGTTCATGTGACAGATTCTAAATTGTCATTCTTACGTTTCAAAGTTGAAAACAATGGCAAATTAGAAAATGGAAAAGATGCCAAAATCGTGTTAGACGGTAATTTCGCTAACTTATTAGAAGACAGAGGTTATGTATTAGAAGGCGACGGAAGCTTTACACTTCCTGTTAAAGGATTGAAGACAGTTGCTGAAAAAAACTTGATGACGCTAAAAAAACAAAGACGAAATTATTGCAAAAACTAAAAAGAAGAAGTGAATAAGAAATTTAGCGGAAATGATAAGATAACGTTTGATAAAACTTATTATCGTGGTCTAGCGAATAATGTTGACAATTCATATTCGTATGGGGATGAGATTGTTCGCGGTAATGGGAACTTAGTAATGACGCTTCAAGTGGAAACTAGCTATGGATTCAAAAACGTGTATGCGGTTGGATTTACCAATCTTATAACGAATGAAGAGGGCAAGATGGAACTTAAAGACGCACGTGTCATTTCAACAACGTATGCGGACTTTTCTACAGCAACTCAAAAATTAGAATCAATCGGTTATACAGAAGTTAAATAATTGAAATAGAAATGGCTTGGAGTACACTCTCCAAGCCTTTTTTTGCACTCGGACCCGAGTTGCCCAAAATTCACTTATAAGTGAATTTCGGGCAAGTTACGCCAGGAGCGTTTGCTTCTTCAAAAAGACTGTACCTATCACGTTTTCCAGCCGCAATGACTCATCCCCAGCACCAACCCATTTTCTCCGCCTTTCGCTCAAAACCTCATAACAGCGCGCTTTCTCGCACTTCACTTTTTTGCAAAAAAACTTAAATTTTACAAACCACGAAAAACTTGCGGATTTTATAACCACAGCATTGGGGGATAGCAACCAATGTGAATTACTGACTCTAGGGTGAAAGCCGTAGAGTCAGTTTGAAGCTTGGTAGAAATTGAGACGAAAGGCTCAATCCGTTGCCCCAACGCAGTAGTTATAAAACTAATCCGCAAGGATTGGAAGTGGTTTGTAAAACAAAACGCCAGTTTTATTTTTATTCAAAAGAAGCGCTATGCAATAGAAAGATGCCCCTGCAATGCAGGGGCATCTTTCTATTGTTTATTCAACTCGTTTACGAGGTCAATCATACTCAAATCATGCGAGCAGATTACCGTTTTGCCTTTAATTTCAGGAAGAGCAAAGTTGCTCAAAATAATCTTATAATCAGATTTTTCTAGAATATCTAAGGAGATTTCAAGCTGATTATACGTATGATACTCGAAGCGGTTCGCCGCGTTATGTTCCAAATACGATGCCAAGAATTTTGGATAGTACTCGTCAAAGTCATTCAAAATCAACACCTTGATTTTCTCTTGCTTGGCTTGCAGTTGAGAAATTAGACCTTCCCAGTGCGTGTAGAAGGTGTAAATCAAGTGCGAGATATTTCTTTGACGCTTCACGTTCTTGATTTCTTGTTGGTACTCTTCAAGAAGTGCTGCAACATCATTGTAGAACTCAGGCGAAAGCGACTTGAAGAAGTTCATCAACGGTTTCTTCTTATCGAATAAGATGAAGTCTGAGTGCACTTCGATCCGTTCTAATTGAGACGTGTTGTGTAAGTGCCATAATAGTAAATCATAGTTTTCGCATTTCAAGTCGTAACGTTTTTCAAGACTTTGAATATTCGTGACTAATGTATCGAACGATAGGCGGTCACGAACTTTTTCCTGACGAGCGGCTGAGAATTCTTCAACGGTTAGGAAGAAGTGCGGTTGTAAGAAAATGGAGAAGGATTGTTCCAGAATTTCTGGAGTGACCATGATTCCTGTTTCTTTGGCGAATTGCTCTACGATTTCGTCTAGGCCGTCTAATTGATTGTAGTAATCATAGAATTTATCTTTAGCTTCGATGTTTTGTACGAAATGCCCTTGATAAGATCGGAAGAAGTTAACCGTAAAAATCATCTTGAAGACACGGTATCCTTCAAAGCTTTGTGGGAAGTTCGAAGACTTGAAGAGGTCTACTAGAATTTTTTCTAGAGAAGCTTCGTCTACAAAGTCGAATGGCCATTCGAAGAAGCCAGTTTTTTCAGCAAAGTATTGAACGAAGAAGAACCGAATGTCTTGTTCATTTCCAATGAATTGCAAGTTTTTCTTCGAGATTTGGAAATCGAATTTTTTCTTTAAACTATTATTGATTTTTTGAATGTAACGATTCAATGTTGAAGTCGTAATGAACAGTTTTTGTGTCATTTCTGTAACAGTGGTTTCTTCGTGTAAGAATAATTGTTCCAGAATTTCGTAGCAAATAGAATGTGAATAATAATAAGGATAGACGACTTCGGTACTTAAATTCTCCGGTAATTCGATACGCACCCCATTCGTTGAGAAGAGGATGTCGAGTCCGTCAATTTTATCGCGTAAAAATGCGAGGTCGATTTTGATGGCACGGGTAGAGACTTTAAAAGTTTTTGCGAGTTCGTCGATATGAACCCAGCCGTTTGCTTGGACTAAATAGTCGACAATATCAATTTGTCGGTTTTGATTTTTTGAAAGTAATGCTCTCATTTCTTTCTCCCTTTTCTTGTTAGTTGTGTCACACACTAAATTGCTAAAATACAATATATCACACTTTAGATGTAAATAGTACTTATTTTCCACTAGAAAAAAATGAAAATAGTTCTAAGAATAATGAAAATGAAAACGATAAAAATGTAAACAAAATATTTTTTCAAAAAAATAGGAGTTTCCTATTGCATGAATTGTCAGAATATTATATACTACTCTCAAGTTGAAAAATTCATCCATGAAAAGAGGGATCTTATGAAATTAAAGAAATTCACATTAGGCGCTGTGGTTGCAGCAATTTTAGCAGGTTGTGGAAACGCAGCAGATAGTAATACAGTCAAAATCGGAGGGAACTTCGAGTTAACAGGGAACGTAGCGACTTACGGTACTTCCATGAACAATGGTGCTCAATTAGCCGTTGAACAAAAAGGGAAGTTATTAGATAAGGAATTAAAATACGTTTCATACGATAACAAATCAGATAAAACAGAAGTAGCTTCTGTAGCGAAGAAATTAGCTTCTGAAAAAGTGGTCGGCGTAGTCGGACCAGCAACAACAGGGGATGCTTCAGTATCAATCCCAGTTAACGAACAAGCAAAAATCCCAACAGTCTTCCCAGCAACAACAGGGGACGGCGTTACATTGAAAAACGCAGAAGATGCATCTTCAGTATATGAATACATCTACCGTGTATGTTTCTCTGACAGCTACCAAGGAGTTGTAGGAGCGAACTTCGTACACAAGAAATTCGGAAATGCTAAAGTAGCCATCTTACAAGATACAGGTAATGACTACTCTAAAGGGTTAGCAGATGCCTTTGAAAAAACTTACACTGACAGCAAGATCGGTGGAACAGTTGTCACTCGTGAATACTACCAATCAAAAGACACAGACTTCCAAGCAGTATTAACAACATTGAAATCTAAAGACTTCGATGTATTATATGTTCCTGGTTACTACGAAGAAGTTGGTCTAATCATCAAACAAGCACGTGAAATGGGTATCACTCAACCAATCGTTGGTGGGGACGGACTTTCAAGTGACAAGCTAGCAGCATTAGCAGGTAACAGCTCAAACCTTTCTAACGTTTACTACACTTCACACTTCTCAACATTAAGTGATGATGCAGACGTTCAAGCGTTCGTTAAAGCGTACAAAAGAAAAAAATATGGTGCAAACCCAGATACTTTCGCCGCTTTAAGTTATGATGCCACTCAATTGTTAATGAAAGCTATCGAAAAAAAGCAGGCTCAACTGATCCTCAAGCAATCACAAAAGCTTTAGCAGAAACAAAAGACTTCGATGGTGTCACAGGGTACATTCTCAATGGGTGCAGACCACACACCAGTGAAATCAGCAGTTGTCATCGAGTTCCAAAACGGACAAGAAGTAAGTGCTCAAGAGTACTCAGCTGAGTAATTTAGTTTTAACAGTATTTTTTAAGAGAGGCACGAAGGGGACTTCCGCCTCTCTTTTCCACTAGATAAGGATAGATTTGAAAGGAGAAAATATATGGAGTTGTTAGTTCAACAATTGGTAAACGGGCTTGCAGTCGGAAGTATTTACGCGTTGATTGCACTTGGATATACCATGGTTTATGGGACAATTAAGCTCATTAACTTCGCACACGGGGATGTGTACATGATGGGGGCGTTCATTGGATACTTTGCCGTAATGGTCTTGAAGATGAATGTATTCGTAGCACTTTTAGTAGCGATGGTTGCCTGTGCGGTCTTAGGGGTTGTGATTGAACGTGTGGCGTATAAGCCGCTTCGTAATTCGACTCGTGTAGCCGCGTTGATTACGGCTATCGGGGTTTCATACCTATTAGAAAATGCAATGAGTTATTTCTTTGGAGCGGAATCGCGTCCGTTTCCTTCTGACTTCGGAACTGAAACAATCACCTTATTTGGAGACGTTTCTGTGAATGGAAAGCAAATTTTGATTTTCGGAGTTACCGTAGTCTTAATGGCGTTATTACAATTTATCGTACGTTATACAAAAATGGGGAAAGCTATGCGCGCGGTTGCCGTGGATGAGCAAGCAGCTCAACTCATGGGGATTGACGTAGACGGTGTCATCTCATTTACATTTGCGCTCGGTTCAGCGCTTGCCGGGATTGCCGGTGTCCTTGTTGGGGTGTACTACAATACCATTTCAACAACAATGGGGATTACAGTCGGACTAAAAGCCTTCGTTGCGGCCGTACTTGGTGGTATCGGTAGCATTCCTGGGGCCATGGTCGGTGGGTACCTCATCGGTCTATTAGAAACAATGGTAAGCTTCTTCGGTTACTCACCATACCGTGACGGAGTCGTTTACTTCCTATTATTCATTATTTTTAATCGTGTTACCAGCTGGATTGTTTGGTAAAAATGTCAGAGAGAAAGTGTAGGTGAAGAAGATGCAAAGATTTCATAAAAAAAGAATATTCGTTGGACGCTGTTCGCATTAGGAATGTACGCTCTTCTTTTCGTACTTGTACAAACAGGAGTGATTAACTTCTACTACGAAAGTACCTTCATTAATATCATGATCAATATCATCTACGCTGTTGGATTGAACCTCATTCTTGGGGTTGCCGGACAATTCTCGCTAGGGCATGCCGGGTTTATCGCGATTGGTTCTTATAGCGGTGCGATTCTTGGGAAAATGATGAACGGTCTGCCTGGATTATTTGCTGGGATGGCTGTCGGAGTTGTCATCTCTGTTATCGTCGCGTTCCTTGTTGGATTACCAACGCTTCGTTTAAAAGGGGACTACCTAGCGATTGCGACTCTAGGGGTTGCGGAAATCATCCGTGTAGCCGTGACAAATATGAAAATCACAAACGGTGCTGCCGGTATCAGCGGGGTGCCTTTAACAAACACATGGACAATTACGTATATCGCTCTTGTAGTAACAACCATCTTAATCTTGAACTACACATTCAGTAGTGCGGGTCGTGCCACTTATGCGGTCTTACAAGACGAAATCGCTGCGGAATCGATGGGGGTTCAAGTGACGAAATATAAAATCTTGGCCTTCGTACTGGGAGCTGCTACTGCAAGTATCGGCGGAACGCTTTCTGCCACAACTCTTGGAGCGGTAACACCAAGTGACTTCACGTTTATGAAATCAATCGAAGTGTTAATCATCGTGGTATTCGGTGGTATCGGAAGCTTCACAGGTTCATTCGTGGCAGCCGTATTACTAGGAATCATCAACCTTGTCCTACAACCATTTGGACAATTGCGGATGATCATCTATGCGGTAGCGTTAATCTTAATTATGATTTTCCGTCCAGGTGGATTGCTTGGAACTTGGGAATTCAAACTAGGAGACTTCAAGTTTTCTAAGAAGAAAGAAACAAAGGAGAGTGCGAAGTAATGTTATTAGAAGTTAATGGACTAACAAAAAACTTTGGCGGACTTTCTGCAGTCTCTAACGTTTCGATGAAAGTAAATAAGGGCGAGTTAATCGGACTTATCGGGCCAAACGGGGCTGGGAAAACGACTTTCTTCAACTTGTTAACAGGGGTTTATGAGCCAACAGAAGGAACGGTTAGCTTAGAAGTAGACGGACAGTTGAAAAACTTAAACGGACTTCCGCCCTACAAGCGTACAAGCCTAGGTATGGCGCGTACCTTCCAAAATATTCGCTTGTTTAAAGATTTAACGGTCCTCGAAAATGTAATGATTGCCATGCACGCACACTCGAGCGATTCATTGTTCTCAACATTATTCCGTACGAAGAAATACTATGATACAGAAGCGAAAATGCGCGAAGAAGCGGTTGAATTGCTAAAGATTTTCGAGTTAGATACACTCAAAGATGAAAAGGCGAAAAACTTAGCTTATGGGCAACAACGTGAATTGGAAATCGTTCGTGCCTTAGCGACAAAACCAAAAGTCTTATTCTTAGATGAGCCTGCAGCGGGGATGAACCCACAAGAAACGGCTCAATTAACCGAATTGATTGCCAAAATTCAAAGAGAATTTGATTTAACCGTTGTGTTAATCGAACACGATATGTCGCTTGTCATGAAAATCTGCCAACGCATTTACGTGTTGGAATATGGAAGACTACTTGCAGAAGGAACTCCAGAAGAAATCAAACAAAATCCAGCGGTAATTAAAGCGTACTTAGGAGGTGAGTAGATGTTAGAAGTTAAAAATTTATCAGTTCATTACGGAATGATTCAAGCCGTACGTAATGTGGATTTTACAGTTAACGAAGGTGAAATCGTGTCGCTTATCGGAGCGAACGGTGCCGGAAAGTCAACCATCTTGAAGACTTTATCAGGCCTCATCCATCCTTCAGAAGGCGAAATCGTCTACTTAGGTGAGAACATCGCTTCGACATCTGCAAAGAAAATCGTTGAAAAAGGGCTCGTGCAAGTGCCAGAAGGTCGTCACGTATTCCCAGGATTAACGGTAAAAGAAAACCTTGAACTAGGGGCTTTTCTACGTAAGGATAAAGAAGAAATTCAAAAAGATATGGAAGCCGTCTTCGAACGTTTCCCAATCTTGAAAGAACGAAAAGACCAAGATGCACAAACACTCTCAGGTGGGGAACAACAAATGCTAGCGATGGGCCGTGCGTTAATGAGCCGTCCAAAACTATTATTATTGGATGAACCTTCAATGGGGTTAGCGCCAATCTTCATCCGCGAGATTTTCAAAATCATTCAAGAAATCCAAAAGACAGGGACAACAGTTTTACTAATCGAGCAAAATGCGAAAATGGCATTGTCGATTTCAAATCGTGCGTATGTACTAGAAACTGGATCAGTGGTCCTTAGCGGTACAGGACAAGAGTTGTTAGAAAGTGATGAAATTCAGAAAGCATATCTAGGAGGGTAATCATGGAAGTTAAAGATTATATGTCAACCAACGTTATTACAGTAACGCCTGAAACAACGGTTATGAAAGCTCTAGACTTAATGAAGGAGCACGACATTCACCGCTTACCAGTTGTGGAAGATGGGAAATTAGTCGGCTTACTTACAGAGGAACTAGTGGCTGGGCACTCACCTTCAATGGCGACAAGCCTATCGATGCATGAGTTGAACTACTTATTAAACAAGACGGCTGCGAGCGAAATTATGCAAAAGCAAGTCTTAACAGTGAAGGCTCATACATTATTAGAAGAAGCGGCATCTCTGATGCGTCAACAAAAAGTAGGCGTTTTGCCAGTCGTAGATGCGCGTGGACACGTGGAAGGGATTATTACTGACAAAGATATTTTCGATGCCTTTATCGAAATTTCTGGATACAACACGCCAGGGTCTCGTTTATTCATTGAAATCAATGAGGATAAACCTGGTCCTCTGGAAGAAATTTCAAATGTATTGCGTGAAAACAACGTGAACGTTTCGACGATTTCTGTGTACCATCGTGATGGGAAGGTGCAAGTGGTGCTTCATGTGGACTCTACTGAGCCCGATGAAGTGGCGGACTTTATCGCACAAAAAGGCTATCGCGTGATTTCAGCGATGAAGAAATAGGTTAAAACTGTGTCTCCCTAGGACATCTTCATAGTATTGACAATAGAGGCACCGGGCCAAGCCTACGTCTTGGCTCCTACCGAGCTTCAAACTGCCACTTAGAAATAAATTTCACAGCGGCAGTAATTCACATCGGTTGCATCTCTCTATTGTTCATACTATAGAGTCCTAGGGAGACTTCTTTTTTTTTAACCTATTTTGTGAACGGCGCTAATCACGTGATATCGTTTGGCGGAGTCCACACTTCATCTTTGGCAAGGAACGGGACTAGTATTTAATAAGTGATAGAAACAACTGCACCGGACTGGTGAACATTATGAAAAAACTGCATAGAGTTAGACGCAGTAGACAAATGGATTGACCTTCGCCTTTTTAGGCTAGGTCAATCCTATTTGTCTTTGCGGGGGCAAGACAACGAAGAAACAAGTTTCTTCTGTCTTGCTCCCATTTCTATGACTATAGAGTCCAAGGATTTGATTAAAATCATGTAGATTAAATACAGTGTTGAGTGGTATTATATAGGTGAAAACAGAGTAGTGAGAACGTCCTATTTGTATGTTGGTTATGTAGAATATTTTTTTCGTTTTGATGGAGCCGTCTTTTGAACGGAAGGAGATCTTAAAAATGGTTTTCAAATTAAAGAAAATATTTTTATTCGTAGTCAGTGGATTGTTTGTAGTATCTTCAATTTCTCAACGGTTTATGCAGCACCACAACTGTCGACAGAGGAATTGCATCAGGTGTTAGATGAGCCGATGGAGAAGAGTAATCAACAGGTCAAGGAGAAAGAACGCTCTTCCGAGAATGAGGTTCCTTTCGATACAAAACATACAATCTTTGTGTTTGGTGATAAGAAGCTAAAAGATGTTAAGTTCGAAGAGGAATTAAAACAGTTAATCCAACAAGCTGATGATGGGACAATCACTACTAAAAACAGCGGGTGGTTAAGTGCGCAAACTTTATTAAATGGGATGAATAAGGAGTTTTGGATTTCTGAAGTTGACGGTCGTTTACAAACGAAGTCGGGCAGCTATGCAGATAAACCACAGGATTTTGAATATCACAAAATTTCTGAACTGTTAGGAGAGGAATATAGCAGTGATATCAAAGGAATACTAGTTTTCAATGTGGATTATGATACTCCTTTTGGTGGGATTACTGTTGCAAAAGTATTTCCGAATGGAGATGTAAAAATCGGATTGTTATACGACGTCGAAAAGCAAACCATTCAAGCAAGTAAGGGATGGTATTCTTTAAAGGAAATACAGGAAATGATTCAGAAATATCATGAAAATGACCAGAAAACTTTCGCCGGACAAATGTCAGGAGCAGCAGAGAATTTACTCTATCCGGCAATCGGAGTGGGAGTCTGTGCTATCGGAGTGATTGTTTTCTTTCTTAAAAAACGAAGAGTATAGCGTGATTCAGAGATAAATAAGTTAAAACTGCGTCTCCCTAGGACATCTTCATAGTATTGACAATAGAGGCACCGGGCCAATCCTACGTCTTGGCTTCTACCGAGCTGCAAACTGCCGCATGGAAATAAATTTCACAGCGACAGTAATTCACATCGGTTGCTTCTCTCTATTGTTCATACTATAGAGTCCTAGGGAGACTTCGTTTTTATCTATTTTCTGAACGGTGCTTATCACGTGATGTTGTTTGGCGGGGTTCGCGGAGGGCGTTGAGTGGAGGCAGGGGGACGGTGTATAATGGTGGGGAGATTCAAGGAGGTTTTGCGGATGAAATTTGATTTTACTACGGAATATGACAGACGTGGAATGGACGCACTGGCTGTGGATGGCCTGGGGTTGATTCTAGGGAAGTCGCCAGATAGACCGAAGAAAGGCTTCGATGTGATTCCGATGTGGATCGCGGACATGAGTTTTTCAACGGTGCCGACGGTGATTTCGGCAATGCAAAAACGATTGGAACATCCGATTTTCGGGTATTTCATGCCTTCTAAAGAGTACTACGAGAGCATTATCCAGTGGCATGCGCGCCACCATCAAGTGACAGGATTAACGCGCAAGCATATCGGTCATGAAAATGGCGTACTTGGGGGAGTCGTATCGACTTTAACATCATACGCTGCGCCTGGGGATGCGGTGTTAGTGCATAGTCCAACCTATGTCGGATTTACGCAGTCATTAAACGATAATGGATTGAAGGCCGTGCATAGCCCGCTTGTGAAAGATGAACAGGGCGTTTATCGTATGGACTTTGAGGATATGGAACGAAAAATCAAAGCGCATAAGATTCACGTGGCGATTTTCTGTTCACCGCATAACCCTAGTGGTCGTGTATGGGAGAAAGAAGAAATCGAACGTGCGATGGAGATTTATCGCAAGTACGATGTGATTGTCGTGTCGGATGAAATTTGGTCGGACATTATTTTTAAAGGCCATAAGCATATCCCAACACAGTCGATTTCGGAAGATGCAAAGAATCGTACAGTAGCTATGTATGCGCCAAGTAAGACGTTTAACTTGGCAGGGCTCGTGGGTAGTTATCATGTGATTTACAATGATGCGTTAAGAGACCGCGTGGAATCAAAAGGGATGAAGCCGCATTATAACGCGATGAATGTGATGTCAATGCACGCGTTAATCGGGGCGTATCAAGAAGAAGGATATGAGTGGCTAGAAGAGTTGCGTGAGGTGATCGAGAAGAATGCGGACTATGCGTGCGACTTTATTCACCGTGAGTTTGACGGCGTGGAAGTCACCAAACCTGAAGGCACGTATATGCTCTTTATCGACTGTTCGAAGTTTTTAGAAAAACACAATCTAACTCTGGAACAGCTCGAAAAACGCGGCTGGGATGTCGGCGTGGCTTGGCAAGACGGCAAGATGTTCTTCGGCGAAGGATGTATTCGTATCAACCTCGCGTTGCCGTATGCGCGTCTTGTAGAAGCATTTGACCGTATGAAAAAATATGTATTTGTGGACACTGTGCCACCATTAGACTAGGAGGATTTCCATGACAAAGAAAGTAATTCAAACAGAACAGGCTCCAAAAGCAATCGGACCTTACTCACAAGGGGTAGCTTACACAGGAGAAACAATCGTCGTCTCTGGACAGTTGCCAATCGTTCCTGAAACAGGGGAGTTCGCAGGAAGTGATATCGCTAGCCAAACGCATCAATCATTGAAATATCCGTGCGATTTTAGAAAGCGCAGGGGTAGGAATGGATGCGGTCGTATCGACAACCGTGCTACTAGCGGACATCAACGACTTTGCGAACATGAATGAAGTATATGGAGAGTATTTTGCGGCTCCTTATCCAGCGCGTATGGCGTTCCAAGCAGCAGCCTTACCAAAGAATGCTCTTGTGGAAATCCAAGCGATTGCTGTAAAAGGATAAATGAATTAGGCACTTGCGTCATCTGGCGCAGGTGTTTTTTTGTTGGTGGTTTTCTTCTAAGGGGCAATCGGTTGTGATAAAATAAGGGAAACAAGAAGAAAAGAGGCGTTGTGAGTGCAGGCTGTAGAACAACCAAAAAAATCAAAACTATGGGCGCTGTTAAGCGGAATACTAGGAATTGTATGGGGTGGACTCATCTTTGTGGCTCCATCTTATATCTTGCCGAATATTTTTTCGATTGTCATTTTTAGTATTGTTTTTCCATTTACCGCACCCTCAGAAGAAACACTTCAAATTCTGCACCAAACGCAGATGATGTTTATTTATCTCGTTGTGTTTATTTGGGTGATGTTTATTGTCGCTAGAATTAGTCATCGCTATTATAAAAAGACGGGCGAAATTCCGTATTGGATTACAAAAATCTTTTTACTGGCAGCCAGTTTAGGAGTTATTGCGACGCTGCCGGTTCTCGTTTCCTATATTCCAGGATTAACAGGTATCAATGATGTAACACTTCAAATCGGTGGAATGGGATCCGTTCTCATTATCACGGGCGGAGTTTCTGGACTATTGGGGTTAATTTCTGGAGCTGGATATTTAATTTCGTTAAATCGATTTGACAGTTAGAGGAGTTGAGAAGATGAAAGATAAAAGATGGGCCAAAATCAGTGCGTTTGTGGGGGTTCTAGGTGGGCCTTTAGCGCTCTTTTTCGCATTGGTGTTATTGGCGGCCGGAATTGGCGCCAGTCGTGATGGAGCGATGGTGGCCCTTGCGTTATTAGTGACGACATTTGGAATTATTTTTTTCGTAGCGTTGAAAAGCGCGCACTATTATAAAGAGGATGAACGTGTGAATCAGGTGGGAGCCAATTTATTTGTGGCCTCAAGCGGAGTAGGGTTCGTTGTCACTTTACTGCTTTCTTTGGTAAATATTCCAATGTTTAGCGGACTCGTTGATTGGATAATGGACGCGTTATTCGACGGAAGTGAGGGCTTTGAACGTGTACTTGGTCTAATGTTTCTGTCATCGATTTTATCCGTTGTCTGGGGTATTTATTATGCAATGTGTCTCAGGAAATTTAAAGATTCGAACTAAGGGAGAGGTGTATGATGGAAGAGGTAACATGGGCGGTACGATGTGCTAATGTCGGCATTAAGGGAGGAGCACTTTTGCTAGTAGCTACTGTTGTATTATTTGCGGCAGGCCTTGGAGCAGATGGGTTCTTATTTACGGTAGCAGCCCTATTGATTGTGGCTACTTATGTGACAATCTTTGTAGTCGCTCTTAAAAGTGCTATTTACTATAAAGGAGATTCCAGAGTTAAGAAGTGGGCCTCGAACTTGTTTTTACTGGCAGGGATTTTAGGGTGTGCCCCAATTCTTATCGTGATACTCAGTAAAGTTCTCTTCTTAGATCAAGCCATACTTCAATTCTTTGATTTGGTTGAGGAAGAAGTGGATATTTTTTTCTGATTCTCTTTCCGCCTATCGTAGTCGTTGGGGTTCTGTCGATTATTAGTGGCCTCGGTTACGCTTCTTCTCTGAAGAACTTTAATGAATAGTGTGGAACGATGCTCATTTGATGGGTTTTTATTGAAAGGAATTCGAAAAATTACAAATAGAGAGGAAATTCGAATATGGAAGACAAAAAAAGTTGGTGCTAAAGTGCGTTAAGGTCGGAATTCTTGGCGGGTTGTTTTTAGCGGTAGCCCCAACCGTGTTATTCATCTCATTGATGGGGTTGAGTATCCCATTGTTAATGGTGACAGCCTTTTTAGTGTTATATACGGTTGTAATGATTTTAATTACTGCTTATGAAAGCAAAAAACACTTTAAAGGAGACCCTCGAGTACACAAGTGGGTGACTGATTTATTTTTACTGGCCGGTATTTTAGCGTTTGTCCCAATCCTCATCCGATTGCTAGGGCACATTCCTTTTTTAAGCGATGTTTTACCTGGGTATGACGAATTTATTCAGTCTGGAAATGAGCCTTTTGCGAATATATTTCTATGGATACGGAGTTTTGGAATCCTGTCGATTATTGGAGGCATTGGGTACGCTGACTGTATTCAAAATTTTAAAGAATAGTGTGAAATAAAGCTCGTTTTGTGGCTTTATTAAAGGAATTTGAGATTAAGACTGAAAGGAGACAAAAATATGCAAAGTAAAAAATGGGCAATCTGGAGTGCGTATGTGGGCATTATTGGAGGGGCATTTTTAATGGTGTCTCCCTTGGTATTACTCGCTGCAGGAATCGGAGCAAACGGATCGGCAATGGGTTTCATAGCAATTCTAATGTTGTGTACGTATTTGGCGATTTTCTGTGTGGCTTTGAAGAGTAAACTTTACTATAAAGGCGATGACAGAGTTTCTACATTCGTAGCTAATACGTTTGTCATATCAGGGGCTATCGGCTGTACTCCAATCTTCATTTTGATTGTAGGCCGTATTCCCTTCTTAAATGACTTGTTATATTGGTTGTTTAGTGCGATTCCTGCTGTACAGGATGCCTTCTCTCTCTTATTTCTAGTGTTAGTATTTGCCGCCCTTCTATCGATTCTGAGTGGCATTAGATATGCGGTCTGCTTGAAAAACTTTGAAGAATAATGGTGGAATATAGGGTATATAAAATTTGGTAAAACCGATGAAAAGAGGGTTATAGTTGATGAAAGATAAAAAATGGGCAATGATTAGTGCTTTGGCAGGGTTTATTGGTGGTGGTTTTTCAGCCCTATCACCATTTCTATTAACCTTTGCAGCAATTGCGAAAAGTCAGTTTATACAGGATACCGTTCAATATGGGTTGTGGATATTGAATCCTCTCGTATTCATTGTCGCTATAAAAAGTGCGCTCTACTATAAAGATGACGAACGAGTTCCTGATAAGGTTTCAAACTTATTTGTTTTAGCAGGGACAGTGCTGCTTATTCCGGTAATACTCACACTTCTAGCAACAGTTCCAGGTTTAGAAGCCATCAACGCATTTGTTATAAAAATCATCAGTACTTTCAGTAGAGGGTTAGAAATGTATTTTGGCCCGCTTATGATAGGTGGATGTTTGTCGGTTCTTTCAGGCGTTTCTTACTTCCTATGCGCGAAAAACTTTAAAGAGTGATAGATAACTTTAAGCTTAGAGAGTTTCTCTAGGCTTTTTTATTTTGCATGCTTTATAATGATTGGGACAAAGAAAATTGGAGGCAAGTATGAAAGTTATTGTTATTGGTGGCGGGACGAGCGGGTTAATGGCGTCGGTTAGCGCGGCGATGCATGGCGCTGAAGTCGTGTTGCTTGAGAAGAATCCCACCCTTGGAAAGAAATTATTGCATACGGGTGGAACGCGTTGTAATGTGACAAACCGTCGTACCCCAGAAGAAATCGTGAAGCACATCCCGGGAAATGGCCGCTTCTTATATAGTGCCTTTTCGCAATTTGATAATCAGGATATTATTCAGTTCTTCGAGAGCCGCGGCGTACGATTGAAGGAAGAAGATCACGGGAGAATGTTTCCTGTGACGGATTCGGCTAAGACGATTTTAGAGACGTTTATTCAAGAGATTAAGAAATTAGGCGTGCAGGTGCGTACGAATGTGAAAGTGAAGACGATTCGTGTGAGCGATGGAGCCGTGCGAGTGGTGGAGTTGGATAATGGCGAGCAGCTTGAAGCCGATGCGGTCATCCTAGCAACAGGAGGGAAATCTTATCCGAAGACGGGTTCGACAGGAGACGGGTATGGCATCGCGAAAGTAGCGGGTCATACGATTACACCGCTCTTTGCAACAGAAGTTCCGCTAACGAGTGGCGAGGAGTTCATCAAGAAGGGCGAGCTTCGTGCGTTGTCGCTTCGCAATGTTGCGTTTAGTGTCTTAAACGGCAAAGGAAAGCCTGTTGTGACACATAAGATGGATATGATTTTCACGCATTTTGGAGTGAGCGGTCCGGCTGTTTTACGTTGTTCAAGCTTCGTGCATCAAGTGCAGGAGAAAGAAGGCAAGAAGGACGTCGTGATGAGTCTGAATGCTTTTGCCTGACATGAGCGACGCCGAACTCGATGCACAGTTTCGTGCATTTGTGGAGGAAGCACCTCTAAAAATCGATTAAAAAAACCACTTAAAAGGGTTGCTTCCTGAACGATATGTAGAGTTTTTTTACTAGCGAAAGTGGGGATTAGTGACCAAACTGCTGTCAATCGTATGAGTGAAGCCAACTGGGCACAGATTAAAGAAGCCCTGACGAATTTCCGCTTTACCGTCAATGGCTCATTGCCGATTGAGAAGGGGTTTTGTGACAGGTGGAGGAGTTCATTTGAAAGAAGTGAACCCGAAAAACTTTAGAGTCAAAAATTAACCCAAGGACTGTATTTCTGCGGAGAGCTGTTAGACATCCACGGGTACACTGGTGGGTACAATATCACCGCAGCCTTTGTAACGGGTTACGTTGCCGGTATGCATGCATCTTTGGGGTATTAAATTTCTAGAAAATTGGGATTAAACGTCACAATTTCTTCACAAAACTTGTTTATAGTAATTGTATTCCCAAATAAGAATTATTTACTCCCAAGTAAATAAAACTCTATCCTTTTTTCCTCCCGTTTCTGACGGGAGGTTTTTTGTTGTATAAAATAAAAAAAAAGCAGTCCGAAGACCGCTTTATCAAAGTGAACATTGGTGGAGTGACCTTTCCACATCTCTTTCAGACCACAAGGGTGCGATAGCTGCCTGTTCTATCCTCAATGTTCTTTGTAAATATATTATACTTAAAACTTTTTAATTCGTCCACTATTCAAATAGTTTTGCAGTTTATTATCGGTAATAACGTACATTGTTCTTACGTCTAGATATTTATCTAATTTAACAGCTAACAGAACATTTTCGTTTGTCACTTTAATGAACTGAATTGATTGACCATCTGGGTGTAAACCAACGTAGTTAGGCTCGTTAATAACCAGATTTATTTCATTAAAACTCTTTTCAAAATCCAAAAATTCTCTCTTATGTTTTTTCATATGCTTTTTCCGCTTAGAAGAAAGAAAAATTTCTTTTCCTTCCAAATCAGGATCGAGATTTAAAAAGGTTTATAATTTTATCATTTAATATTCCTACTACTTTTTCGCTCATTTTATTTTACCTGTATTGCTGAATTAAAAATACCTGTTCAATATAAAATATGAAAAGTTATTAAGAAAGGACTTTTTCTTAAAAGTAACTGAACACACCGTGAATTTATGCTACAATAGGCCTATTGACAGTGTGAGGAGTTTGTGATGGCAGAGAAGAAATTAATGGAGAAGGTTGTACGAAAAGTACTACACTCATTTCCAAAAGTGAATATGCCGGACCCGTTTGTCCCTTATCCGATTCCGTATCCGCCGCTTGCTAAGAGTCGTTTCGAGATTTTCGTGCATGTGGCTGAGCGTGGCAATGGTCCGCTTGGGCACGTGGATTTATGTATCGATGGCTATGTCTATTCTTATGGGAACTATGATGAGCGCGACTTGAAGCTCGGTGGCTGGATTGCAGAAGGCGTTCTGATTAAGGCACCGCGCGAGGAGTATATGCTCTTTTGTAAAAACCACTACCAAAAAGCGTTGCATATTTATACGATTGATGTGACGGATGAGCAGATGGATAAGATTCATGCGTATTTGGCGAAGATTTTAGAGCCGACGACGCTGTGGCAACCAACGAGCGAGGCGGTGTACTATAACCCGACCTTTGACCGCTTTGAGGAAATGTACGTGTACTTTATGGCGCAACAGATGGATACCGTGTTTTATAAATTCAATCGTTCGAAATTCATGACGTATAATGGTTGGACGAGAAACTGCGTTAGCTTTGCGGATCATGTGGCAAAAGTGCTGCATGAAAGAGAGTTGCGTGCCAAAAATATGGTCTTCCCAGCGCAATACCATAAACGTCTCCAAAAACTCCTAAAGAAAAACTCCCCGCTGATTACAAATTATGAAGTGTATTAGTCTATAAAAATTGGTGGATTTATATGAAATGTTCAGTGAAACTATATGAGCCATTGTATGCGTTGAAGGCTATCGATGAAGATATCTGGATTGTTGATGGTGAAATTGTTGAGATGAATTTTAAAATCACTCAAGTACCATTTAGCACTCGAATGACAGTGGTGCGATTGGAAAATAATGACTTATGGATTCATTCTCCTATTCATTTAACACCGCAGTTGCGAAGTGAAATCGATGCGCTGGGTCATGTGAAACATATAGTTGCTCCAAATAAATTGCATTACGTATATATGGAAGAGTGGAGTCAAGCCTATCCGGATGCGAAACTTTGGGCGACAAAAGGATTGGAGAAAATTTTTGACAACTCTCCATATATCCAAAGTTATACAATCTTAGATAAAACAATCGACATTAGTTGGTTAGATGAAATTGATTATCTTCCGTTTGAAGGAAGTGCTGTTATAGAAGAGTCAGTATTTTTCCATAAAAAGAGTAAAACGTTAATTCTAACGGACTTGATTGAGAATATTGAAGTTGGAGAAGAGTGTTCATGTTTGCACCGTTTCTTGTTTAAAATAGGGGATAATACATATCCAAACGGGCATACTCCAAGAGATTTAAGAATGACATTCTTTTTTAATAAGGAAACAGCGCAAAAGTGTTATCAACAAATAAAAGCGTGGAATCCTGTCAATGTTCTATTTGCACATGGAAAATGTTTTATTGGAAATGCTGAGGAAAAATTACCACAGGCATTCTTTTAGTTAGAAAGGCAAAGAGAGCAAGAGAATCTTAAGTTTTTCATTATTGAAAGTCGGAGTTTAAATCTGTATACTATAGTAAGAATTGAATAATTCTAATTAGAAAAAATGGAGGTAATCATAATGATTAAAGAACTTATTAGTTTAGGAAAATTTGCTAAAAAATCAAGTGTATTTGCGGGAGGAGTTTTATTTGGATCGTTAGGATTAAAACTATTAGCGAGCAAAGACGCAAACATGTATATGCTAAAGCGGTTGCTACTTCTTATAAATTAAAAGATGGTATTGACGCAACTGTTTCTACTGTAAAACAACATGCAGATGATGTCTTAGAAGAAGCAAAAGACTTATATGCTGAAGAAAAAAGTGCAGAATTAGTAGTAGAAACTAGTGAAAAATAATGAAGTTTGTTATTAAACATCAATCAAACTCTAGAGTACGTTTAGAGCTCCCTTTTACATGTCCGCATCCAGTTCAAATGTATTTAGAGGAACTAGCTTGCACAGTCTCAGGTATTGAAAAACTGCACTTTTATAAAGATTTAAAACATGTAGGAGTTTATTTTACTCAAGGGAAAGTTCAACAAGTTCAAAGGTTTTTATCTTTGATTCAAATGGAGAACGTAATTGAAAAACAAAAAGAAGTCCAGTGGCTAGTAGCTTCTTCACCATATGATATTATTTCAATGCATCTCTATAGAAGAATGCTTTCAAAAGCCTTTCTTCCCACACCTATTCGTATGGGATGGATACTTATGAAAATGGTGAAATTTGGAAAGGCTGCTTTCCAATCAATTTGTGAGAAAAAACTTTCTATGAGTTTACTCGATTTTGTGGCGATATCAACTTCTATGGCGATGGGAGATCATAAGACTGCAGATATGATTATGTTCCTATTAAATTTAGGAGACGATTTAGATGACTGGTCCCAAAAGAAATCGATTGAAGAGCTCGAAAAAGAACTTAACAAATAATATTTATGAAATATGGATTGAAAAAAAGAAGGCGAGCGCTTCAAAAAAATGAGCAATCATGTTGAAGTAGGGGATGTTTTTTTGTTGCTACGGAAGGTCAAGAAATTTACTTTGACGGAAGAGTTGTCAATGGAAGAGGCTACTTAAATGAAAGTTCATTAACAGGTGAGTCTTTCCCTGTTGCTAAGAAGATTGGGGATATGGTCTACGCTAATACGGTTGTAGAGCATGGCGAACTATTAGTAGAAGTGACGAATAAGCAACAAAACTTACGCTTGCAGCAAATTGTTCAGCTGATTAAATCGAGTGAATTTCATCAATCGAAACAGCAAAAACAATTAATGGAAAAAGCAGATGGGTTAGTGAAATATAATTTCATAGGGATGGCGCTGACGTATTTATTCACACGCTCAGTCTCTAAAGCACTCACTTTCCTATTAGTAGATTATTCATGTGCGCTAAAATTATCTTCACCAGCTACTTATTTAACAGCCATTAAAGCAGCTTCTAATCAGGGGATTGTCATTAAAGGATCTAATTCTTTAGATGAATATGCACAAGTTGATACTTTTTGTTTTTTTGATAAAAACAGGGGACATTGACAACTGGAGTTCCAAAAAAATTCAACGAATTATTGCGTATGAAGGATATGATGATGAGGAAGTTTTACGAATTGCAGCTTGTTTGGAGGAACATATTTACCACCCGATTGCGACGGCTGTTGTTAAGAAGGCAGAAGATGAGGGGATTGAACATGAGGAAATGCATGGGAAATTAACTCACGTAGCTTCAAAAGGAATCGTATCATCGATTGATGGAAAAAGAGTCGTCATCGGAAGTTTGGAATTATTAGAAGATGAGAAGACGACTATTTCCAATGAGCAAAAAGCAGTAATTGAAGAATATAGCCAAAAATACAACTTACTTTATTTAAGTTATGACGGAAAATTAATTGCGATTTTCCTTATTGATACTCCGTTAAGAGGAGAAGCGGTTGTATTATTGAAAGAGTTAAAAGAAAAAGGAAAACAGATTGTACTTCTTACAGGGGATACACAAAAACGTACAGAAACAATTTGCTCGCTGATTCCATTTGACAGAGTTTATACACAAGTGAAGCCAGAAGAAAAGCATCAAGTAATTGAGCAGCTTCAAGAAGAAGGGCATCATGTTTTGATGATTGGGGACGGAATTAATGATTCTGCTGCACTCTCTCTTGCAAATGTAGGTATTGTTATGGCAGGTGCTTCAGATATTGCTCGTCAAGCCAGCGACATCTTATTCTTAAATGAACAGTTAACGGGATTAGAGGTTTTGGAAAATATAACCGAACAACTGAATCGCCAGTTAGATTCCAATTTAAAACATACAGTAGGTATTAATTCGTTCTTAATGGGATTAGGTTTGATTGATATTGTTTCTCCTAGTCTATTAGCGGTATTGCATAATGTGACCACAACGTTCATTATCGGTAAGAGTTTGACGTATATTCAATAATAAAATAAAAAGCAAGGTGAATTCGGCACTGACCCCCGTAAATGAGAATTAAATAAAAAAACACCTCCAAGTTGGATTTGGTACAATATTATCAAATACGCATGGAGGTGTCTTTTTATAGTTAAAAAAATCGTGTTGCTTATTCAGCCGATATTAAAAAAATAAAAGCCGTAGAAATGAAATTACAGGGATATAGTACAAAACAAGTAATGCAGGAGTTAAACATTAAAAACAAAACGCAAGTAGAAACATGGTTTAGATGGTATAAAAATGGAGAAACACATCGTTTCCACCAACAGGTGGGTAAACAATATTCTTATGAAAAAGGAATGGCTAAACTTTCTGAAATCGATCAATTAAAATTAGAATTACGAAGAAAAGAAGTTGAATTAGAAATATTAAAAAAATACAAGGAATTGGAAAGGAAGTGTCGCCTCAAGCAGTTGTAAAATTAGTAGAAGAATTGAAAGGTAAATATACAGTTCATTTAATCTGTTTTTGCCTTAATGTACCCATATCTACTTACTACCGATGGAAAAAGAAAGACTTTTCTCCAACCGTTATCGAGGAAACTATTGGTAAAATTTGTAAGAAAAACAAATTTATTTACGGGTACAGAAAGATTAAGCATTTGATTCAGAAGGAATTAAATCAGATTGTTAACCATAAGGTTGTGCAGCGGATTATGCAGAAAAAAATGGTTGGAATTGTGCCGTGAAAAACGAAAAAAAGCTATCAAAAATAGGTAAACCTTTCTCAATTACTGGCAATACTCTGAATAGAGATTTTTTTCAGCGGATAAACCTATGCAAAAAGTTGACTACTGATATCACATATTTACCTTTCGGCCCTAAACGATTATATTTGTCGTCGATTATGGATTTATACAACGGAGAAATACTAGCTTATACAATTGGTTCTAAACAAGATACTAAGTTTGTATTGGATACTTTAAATCAAATTGACTTACCTAAGGGTGTTCTACTACATAGTGATCAAGGCAGCGTTTATACTTCCGCCGAATACTACAATTTATGTAAAGAAAAAAACATTATCCGCAGTATGTCCCGTAAGGGGACACCCGCAGATAATGCGCCCATCAGCTTCCATTCTTCCCTAAAGTGCGAAGCTTTCTACATAAAAGATGAGTAATAACTTCATCTTCTATTATAATTCAAATTGTAGAAAATTACATCAAATATTATAATGAAAATAGAATCCAACAAAAAAATTGGACTACCTGTCTCCGGTTGAATACCGGAGACGGTACTAGAGTGTTTTTATTAAATTCTCACTTTTTGGGGTCAGTCCCTTCACCTTGCTTTTTGTTTTTGTTTCAGCTGATTACAAATTATGAAGTGTATTAAAAGAAGCTACCTTGAAATTTTTCAAGGTAGCTTATATTTTTGTAGTTATTCCATGTAGTTGAACTCGAAAAGGCATAGGCTCAAGCCTTTCGAGGTTAGTCCGCATGACTGCAAACAGTCATTTGCGTCTAACCTGCGAACCGTCATCGCCTATAAGCGCCTTTTCTCGTATCCTATTCGTACCCTCCACCAGCAACACCAAAGTATTCTTCGAGAGAAAGGCCTGAGTTATAAATATCCGTTGCCTTGTCTCCTACATAACGCAGGTGCCATGCTTCGGCTTGGTAACCTGTGATGGCTTCCTTGCCGGGTTGGAATCGGACGATGAATCCGTACTCGTGGGCATGCGTATGAAGCCAGTGGATGGCGTCGCTATACTCTGGTCCATCGAGTAGATTTCCATGGGTATCGAGAATATCGAAGGCGAGCCCTGTTTGGTGTTCGCTATATCCAGGGCGAGCAGAGTACGTGTCTGCGGCGGCTTTTCCTTCACGGGATACATAGTCGTTATAGAGTTCGGTTTGATATTCATAGGAACGATATCCGCTGTACGTGTCGCTAATCGGATAGCCGAGTTCTTGCATGCGTTGAATTAACGCGCGCACTTGTTGGCCAGCCGTTGGATCTTCGCCGGGCGCGTAAGTCGACGGTAGCGCGTGTTTTTTATTGACGATGATGTCATACCCAAGGGAAAGGTCAGCCATGCCACTTGCAGCCTGCGCTTGCGTAGTAGCTTCAGTCGCAGAAGTCGCTTCAGAAGAAGCCTCTGTACTTTGAACCGTTGTTTCCGTTGCTGTGGTTGTACTTGTTGTCGTGCTCGTTGTTTCTACAGTAGTCGCCTTTGAACTCGTGGTTGTCTCAGCGGGAGTGTTCTTGCTCGAACAGCCAAGGAGAATGAAGCTTAGTGCAACTGCTGGTAAGAGTTGTTTTTTCACATGAATCATCCTTTCTTTGTCACTATAAGTGTAGCATAATTCCGAAGCTTTGGGCGGGATTTTTGTGAAAAATTAAACTCTCATTAAAAAACGAACAATGAAAGATGAAACTTCCATGAATTAACAGGTTTTTCTATAGAAAAGCTTGCTTTTTCTTTTAAAAGTGGTATATTATTCGTTAATAAATTCAATCACTGGAGGTTTGAGCTATGTCAAAATGGGAAACAAAATTTCAAAAAGAAGGGTACACATTCGATGATGTTTTACTAATTCCAGCGGAGAGTCATGTCTTGCCAAATGACGTGGATTTACGCGTGCAATTAGCCAAAAATATTCGTCTCAATATTCCTTTAATGAGTGCAAGTATGGACACTGTCACAGATTCAACCATGGCGATCGCGATTGCGCGTCAAGGTGGATTAGGCGTCATTCATAAAAACATGTCGATTGCAGAACAAGCAGAAGAAGTTCATAAAGTAAAAACGTTCAGAAAGTGGAGTTATCATCAATCCATTTTTTTCTTAACACCTTCCCATAAAGTACAAGATGCCGAAGACCTCATGGCAAAAATACCGTATTAGCGGTGTTCCAATCGTAGACGACTTAGAAACACGTCACCTCGTTGGGATTTTTGACAAACCGTGACTTACGTTTTATCTCAGATTATTCCATTTTAATTGACGAAGTAATGACAAAAGAAGACCTCGTAACAGCTCCAGTCGGCACATCCCTTAAAAGATGCCGAAGCGATTCTTCAAAAAAACATAAAAATCGAAAAAAACTTCCTTTAGTAGACGACAACGGCTGCCTTGCTGGTTTAATTACGATTAAAGACATCGAGAAAGTGATTGAATTCCCGAATGCCGCTAAAGACGAACACGGACGTTTACTCGTGGCCGCAGCAGTGGGGATTACTTCAGATACATTTGAACGCGCAAAAGCATTACTCGACGCAGGTGCGGACGCCATCGTGATCGACACTGCGCATGGACATAGTGCCGGTGTGATCCGCAAAATTAAAGAAATTCGCGAAACATTCCCAGACGCAACATTGATTGCCGGAAACGTAGCGACAGGGGAAGGCACACGTGCCTTATTTGAAACAGGCGTGGACGTTGTAAAAGTCGGAATCGGACCTGGTTCTATTTGTACAACTCGTGTCGTTGCCGGTGTAGGGGTTCCGCAAATCACAGCGATTTACGATGCTGCAACAGTAGCAAAAGAATTTGGCAAAGCGATCATCGCAGACGGTGGAATTAAGTACTCAGGAGATATCGCTAAAGCTATCGCAGCGGGTGGACATGCGGTGATGTTAGGAAGCATGCTTGCCGGAACGGATGAATCTCCGGGTGAATTCGAAATCTTCCAGGGACGTCGCTTCAAGACATACCGCGGAATGGGAAGTCTCGCAGCGATGGAAAATGGTTCAGGCGACCGTTACTTCCAAGCGAAAAACGAAGCCAACAAACGCGTGCCAGAAGGAATCGAAGGGCGTGTTGCCTACAAAGGTTCTGCGGCGGATATTATTTTCCAAATGGTTGGAGGTTTGCGCTCTGGTATGGGGTATGTTGGGGCGCATAATTTAGAAGAGCTTCGCGAGAATACGCAGTTTGTGCGTATGAGTGGTGCGGGGCTAAGAGAAAGCCATCCGCATGATGTACAAATTACTAAAGAAGCACCAAACTATTCAATTTCATAAAAGACAAAAAAGCTATTAACCGAAGGTTTTTGGATATCTTCATAATAGCGATAATAGCTGTACCGGACTGAGCCTAAGGTCTCAGTTCCTCTCGACTCTCAAACTGCCTCTAGGGAATAAATTCCTAGAGGCAGTAATTCGTTTCGAGTACACTCGCTATTATTGCTATTATAGAATCCAAAACCAGGTTAATAGCTTTTTAAATAGAACAGTTAAGCCAGAAAGGGAACTGACATCATGTGAGCCTTTCACAACCAACGACAAACTGGTATTCTCTTTGATAGGCAGGGAGGGGGAAAGGACATCATGTGTGCTTTTCACCACTCATGACAAAGTGTAGTCTTTTTGGAATAGATAGTCGTGCGGGATGGTTCGGAGTTTTACTATTGAAGTATTAGAAAGTGGTACCTACTGAAAGGATGTCTAGAAATGCGATAAGGGTGCGGTTTGAGGAGGGATGGAGTTGATTTTTGGTATGGAAAAGGTTAGGAAAAAGGAAAATTAGTTGTTTTTGGGAGTGGTCATCGGTTATGATGTACATGTTTCTGAAAATTTATGAAAGCTTTGAAAGGAAGCGACAAGGATAGCGCCAGGCCTGTTGAAAAACAGGTGACGAGGAATGAGTTTATCGAAATACTCGGCGGATGACTCAAGGCAGTGCAGTCTACAGTTTCATACAAACCATTTTCGCAAGGGAATGACAAAATTGAAACGGCACCAGAAACATAATCAAAATTACAATAAAAAGAGGCGCCAAATAGGACCTCTTATAAAAGGAGTTAAAAATTATGTGCGGAATCGTAGGATGTATTGGACACGACAGAATTCAAACTGTAGTATTAAACGGATTAGAAAAGCTTGAGTATCGTGGATATGACTCAGCAGGATTATTTATTATGGACGAAGATGGCTCAACACAATTAGTAAAACGTGTTGGACGTATTCAAAATCTTCGTGATGCAGTGGATGAAGAAATTCCAGCATTTGCAGGGATTGGGCATACTCGTTGGGCAACACACGGACCAGCGACAGAAAACAACGCTCACCCTCACCAATCACAATCAGGTCGTTTCACATTAGTGCACAACGGCGTAATTGAAAACTATGACGAATTGAAAAAAGAATTCTTAAGTGACGTTGATTTCAAATCTCAAACAGATACAGAAGTTGCCGTAAACTTAGTAGAATACTTTGCAAATAAAGAAAACTTATCAGGGAAAGAAGCGTTCCGTCGTGCGTTGAAAGAAATCCGCGGCTCATTCGCTTTTGGTTTATTAGATAGCGAAAAACCAGGCGTTCTTTATGCAGCAAACATAAGAGCCCATTATTAGTAGGGGTTGGCGAAGGCTTCAACGTCATCTGTTCAGACGCAATGGCAACAATCGCTGAAACAGACCGTTACATCGAAATCAAAGACGAAGAGTTAATCACTTTAACAGACACATCTGTAGAAATCGAAACAATCGACGGTGAACCAGTAGAACGTGCACCATTCGTTGCAGAATTAGATGCAGACGATTTAGAAAAAAAGGGGCTTACCCTCACTACATGTTGAAAGAAATGGATGAACAACCAGTTGTATTACGTAAAATCATCCAAAACTATCAAGACGAAAATGGTCAATTACAAGTCGATAAAGAAATCCAAGACAGCATTTTAGCAAGCGACCGCATTTACGTGATTGCCTGCGGAACAAGCTACCACGCAGGATGGGTAGGTAAAGCGTTGTTAGAACAACTTGCTGGAATCCCAGTAGAAGTTCACTTAGCAAGCGAATTTGCATACCACCAACCATTATTATCACAAAAACCATTCTTCATTTTCTTATCACAAAGTGGAGAAACAGCGGACAGCCGTCAAGCGTTAGTAAAAGTGAACGAGCAAAACTTCCCATCATTAACAATCACAAATGTGAAAGGGTCAACTCTTTCTCGTGAAGCAAGCTATACGTTACTATTACACGCAGGTCCTGAAATTGCCGTAGCTTCAACAAAAGCTTACACTGCACAAATCGCAGTAATGGCCGTTTTAGCAGACGCATTACGCGCTTCTAAAGGCTTAGAAGCTCCATTCGACATGAAGCACGACTTAGGTGTCGTTGCTGCTTCAATCGAGAGCGTATTATCAGACAAACAAGCCGTTCAAGATTTAGTTCAAGAGCGTTTATTAGAAACTCGCAATGCTTTCTACATCGGTCGTCACTTAGACTACTATGTAGCGATGGAAGCAGCGTTGAAATTAAAAGAAATCTCATACGTGCAAACAGAAAGTTTTGCCGCAGGGGAATTAAAACACGGAACAATCGCCCTTATCGAAGAAGGCACTCCAGTTATCGCATTATTAAGCGAACCAGTAGTAGCGAGCCACACTCGCGGAAATATCCAAGAAGTGAAAGCTCGTGGCGCTGTCGTAACAACAATTGCGATGGAAGGTGTTGAGCAAGAAGGTGACGATATCGTCGTTCCAGCAGTGCCAATTTTATTAGCACCAATCGTATCTGTAGTGGTAACGCAATTAATCGCGTACTACACTTCTCTAGGTAAAGGGTTAGACGTGGATAAACCGCGTAACCTTGCCAAATCAGTTACAGTAGAATAGAAAAAATGGTGGACGGCTGTCCACCATTTTTTGTTTTCGAAGGACGCAAAATCCATTTGAAAAAAGAGGGGGACATTAGACCGGAGGCCTAAAAAATAAACTTCATACCGCTTCGGATATCTTCATAGCTGCGATAATAGCTGTACCGGGGCGAGCCTAGGGTCTCGCTCCCTATCGAGCTCAAACTGACTCTAGGAAATAAATTTCCAGAGTCAGTAATTCACATCGATTACAATCGCTATTATTGCCGCTATAGAATCCGAAGGGTATTCCGTTTATTTTTATCCCTGCGTTTGTACCTTATTTCAAATGGATTTTGCCTTCATTCGAAAGAAAGGGAGAGAAGAAAAGAGAAGTGGGGTGTAGAAAACATAGTCGCTGCAGGGGTGCGGTGATGAAGGGGCGTGACATGCGTTCAAGTGTTTTTCTCGCACTGTAACAGATGAGGGCGCTTTGCAAAAAGTTTGCGGATGTGCTTACTCGAACAAAATTCTGCTAGCAAAAATTGGATAAAGAGTGCAGACAAGATTACGGAAAATCATGCGGATTTTATAATCGAAGTGATGGGGGATAGCATTCGAAGTGAATTACGGACTCTTTTAGAGTCCGTTTGAATCTCGAAAGTGCTTGAGACGTAGGCTCAAGCCGGTGCCCCATTACAGCGATTATAAAGAAATCCGCAAGGATTTGGAGTAATCTTGTTTTTGTGTTTCTTAGGGGAGTTTTTAGGCAGTTAATTAGTTCGAGCAGCACACAGACATTTTTTTGCGAAGGGGGTGGCTCGTCTGTTACAATGAAGGCAAAGAGTTGAAAGGATGGACGCTCATGAAGGTTGTATTCGTCTGCCTGGGGAACATTTGTCGTTCGCCGATGGCAGAAGCTGTATTTAGAAAAATGGTTCATGAAGAAGGATTGGAAGATAAAATTACGATTGATTCCGCTGCGACAAGTACGTGGGAGCATGGGAATCCGGTGCATCACGGCACTCGGAAGAAGCTCGAGGAGAACGGCATTTCCGCAAAAGGACTTGTGTCACGGACGTTGGATGCAACGGACCTGGACGCGGACTACATTCTCGGAATGGATGCGTCGAATGTGCGTAATATCCACGCTTTTGTCGATGGAAAATCGGATGCGACGGTGGCTCGCTTGCTAGAAGTAGCTGGAGTGCAGCGCGATATCGCCGATCCGTGGTATACAGGGGACTTCGATGCGACGTACCGCGATGTGACGCTCGGTTGTAAGGCGCTTCTAGAGCAATTGAAGCAGGAATTAAATCAATAGAGGTGTAGTTATGAAGAAAATTAGTGAACTAGGGATTACAGGGAAAAAGCTCCTAATTGAAGGGATTGCATTCCTTATTGCTGGGGTGTTGCTCCTAATCTACGGACCAAGCTTCCCAGAATTGATGTTACGTCTGTTTTTAACATTCTTATGGGCTCGTGAACTATGGAATTTCTTGTTCCGTTGGTTTAGTAAGGCGGCGGCAAAAGATCCATTATGGCTGAATGTTGCTAAATTTTTCCTTTACGGATTTTTAGCAGGAAATCAATTTTTTATCTCGCTTCCGATTGCGATTGTCAGTATCTTGATGGGGCTTAACGAAGTGATGAAAGCGGCCACTAGTGGCGTAACGTACTATATTTATGTCAAAAGACGGTATCCGTCCGCGACTGCGCTTGCTCATTGATACCATTTGGCTCTCAGTTGTCGGGGTAGCGACTTTACTGGCTCTTGGGGGCGACGGCAACTTACAAAATGTTCTTCCTTGCGCTTTATTTCATCGGGCTTGGGACTAGTAACATTCGTGACGGATGGTTCTTCGAGGCCGAAGTTGGAAAGAAAGTTTTGCGCAGGCATTTTCGCCAAGGATTACCGCTTGTGTTAGCTGCGATTATTCCACGAGTAACCTTGCAGAAAAATCAATGATGCGTTGGAACTTGGCGAAGGCGAAACGGCTTCTGAAATTTACGATCGTTCCAAAGAAAAATGCCGAACCAAACTTAGAAATGTTTATTCACGTCACAAAAAGATGGGTTCGGTGCGATGGGGCATGTCGATATTTGTTATAAGGGACGCATTATTTCATTTGGGAACTACGATACGAATTCAGAACGCCTCTTTGGAGCGATGGGGGATGGGGTTCTTTTTAGTGCCGACCGTGAAAAAAATACATTGAATTTTTGTAAACGCGAAAACCATAAGACCTTACTGGGATATGGTCTCGCCTTGTCTCCGGAACAACTCGCAGCTGTCGATAAGGAAATCGCCAAACTGATGTCGCTGACAGTGCCTTGGGATCCACCAAAAACCGTGAAACCTAAGCGTCCTGGAATCGACAAAGAAGAACCGATGTATGCCTACAAGCTAAAACAAGAAGCAGATGGCCGCTTGTATAAATTTACCTCTTCAAAATTCAAGACGTATTTTGTCATGAGTACTAACTGCGTACTGCTAGCCGATACGATTGTCGGAGCAGCAGGAACCGATATTTTAAGCGTCCGTGGATTTATTTCCCCAGGGACGTACCAAGACTACTTAGATAAGGAGTTTGAGAGACCGCATAGTCTAGTCGTGACAAAGCGCGTCTATCAGTAAGAACATGGAACTTCAGGAAAAAGAATTCTTTATGAGGGAAGCGTTGAAGGAAGCGCAGAAAGCCTATGACCAAGCGGAAGTACCGATCGGGGCGGTTGTCGTCCTAAATGGTGAAATCATCGGTCGTGGCCATAACTTACGCGAAAAGGAACAAGACGCCACCCTTCACGCTGAAATCAAAGCGATTCGCCAAGCCAACCAGCACCTTGGAAGCTGGCGACTCGAAGACTGCGAACTCTTCGTGACCTTGGAACCTTGCCCGATGTGTAGCGGAGCAATGATTCTCGCACGGCTCAAAAAGGTGACATTCGGCGCCTTCGACCCAAAAGCAGGGACAGCCGGCACCTTTATGAACCTTCTTCAAGATGAGCGGTTCAACCATCAAGTCGAAGTCGAGCAAGGCATCTTGGAAGACGAATGCAAAGAAATTTTGCAAACCTTCTTCAAAGGCCTCCGCGAACGCAACAAACAACGAAAACAAGCACAGCTTTCCGAATAGGGGCTGTGCTTTTTAATATTCTTAACACAAACTTATACTTGTAAACGGTTATCTACTCTTGAAAAACATTTTCTTTTTATATATTATTTTACATAGTTCGAAAAAGGAATGGAGCAGATAGTATGAAATTATCAGAAAAACAAACACAAGTCTTAGGGTGGATTGCAACATGTATGTCTGTGGCGATGTATGTAGCATATATTCCGCAAATTATGAATAACTTAGCCGGAAACAAAGGAGACTTCATTCAACCACTCGTTGCCGCATTGAACTGCTCATTATGGGTGTACTATGGACTCTTCAAGCCAGACCGTGACATCCCGCTAGCAGCTGCAAACGCACCAGGAATTTTCTTCGGTCTAGCATCTGCTTTAACAGCATTATTATAATAATGACTAGCACAGCTTCGATTACGAGGTTGTGCTCTTTTTGATTTCTACGGAACTTTGCGGATTTCTTCATAATAGCAGCCCCTTCGAAATCGATACAATCATGACTTTAAAAATGCAAAGCAACGACAAAGTGCGATGATTGAAATCCGATATTTACAGGAGTAGAATAGAGGATGTTGTTAAAAGTTTCAAAGTTAACTGGAGGAATACGTATGTCATTTTTAGGTTATAACAAAGGAGAAACATTAGAATTTAACTACAAAAAGGCGTGTGGCTTATGGCTCATCGCAGTCGCATTCGTGATTGCACTTGCGACAGTTGTAGGTGGAGAACAAATCATTAATATGCAGGTCTTCAGTATCGGCTATATGGTGAGCTTCTTTTCTATCAATCTAAATAAAAAAGTCCTTCATAAGTTTTCGGATGGCCCTTCAACACCTTTCCAACGAAAAGTGTCCTTATACTCAGTAATTCTTTTATTTATCTTATTAGTGTTATTAGGTGGCCCATTCTTCGAAACAGAAAACTGGAGACTCATCTGGTTAGGCGCGCTCCTAGCAACAGGAATTCATTTCTTCCCGTACTATTTCGTTCATGGGAAATCAATGATTTTCCTAGGGTTGGCATGCGTGATTAATGCAGCGGTCGGATACCTTTCTCCTCAAAGCTCTCTCGTGACCATCGCATATATCGATGCCATTATTAAATTAGCCTTTGGACTTTACCTATTCTTTTTATCAAAACCATCCAAAGCATAAATTATTTTAGAGAACAAACAGCAAATCAATCTGGTTTGCTGTTTTTTATTTCTCCTCAGTTCTTACGAAATTAACAGAGCATGACTTTAGTAATCTAAAGCAATGACCAAAGTGCCTATTGCACGACTCTTTAAAGTGGTTTAATAAAGATAAGGAAAACAGTTAAGGAGCGATTCACATGAAAATCAACATCAAAAAACAAGACACAAACCAACTTACAAAAGACTTAATGGTTATAGCGCTCGTCGTCAATGCATTAGCCCTTGTCATGCAGCTAGTTCTAAATATTTTTATAGGCCGTTCATTGATCCTTGCATTCACAACTCATTTTATCTTTATCCTTCTCCCAATTATGTACCTAGCAGAGGATGCTAAGAAAAATAAAAAAGCCGACAACCGTTAAATTACTAAAAAAGACTATTCATAGATAATTTTGAGGAGTATAATTGGTGTATAGATAAATAATAAATTATGGAATTTTGCCACGTTGTTTAAGGGGTGGAATAAGATATGACTAAATTAACTAATGGGATTTTCTTAGGCTCAATTTTAGGTTTGTTTTTGTCAATTGTTGTTTATTTCATTGCGCCTGATTTATATCCGGTTTATCCGAATGTACTTTCAGTATTCTTCTTTATAGCTGTGGCTTCAGCTATCTTGATGGTTATTTTTAAAAGATTAAAATACAACAACCACTCTGAATAGAGTGGTTTTTTCATTAAAGAAAAATTCCCAATCCCCCGAGGCACATAGTGAATGTTAGGATAGCTTTTCCTTTTGGAGAGACTATCTTTTTTAGTGTCTCTTTTGCCATCTCTCGGCACGTATTGATTTTAGAAAACAAAGCAGATTCACTTGAAAAAGAAACATCCCATAGCAAAGTACGAACTCCATCGTTGGCGGTAGGGAGCAGACATATGATTTCTTTACGTTGATTTCGGAGAAGCTTGCGGATTTTATAATCGCAGTAACGGGGAAGCGCATCGAATGTGAATTACGAGAAGTAAGGACTTGTCCTGTACTTCTCGTTTGAAGCTTCGAAGGTGAGAGACTCGAAGAGGCTCGAACCGGTGCCCTGTAACAGCGATTATAAAAATAGTCCGCAAGGATTCGAAGAAATCAACACCCGTAAGGGTGCACTTTTAAGAAGAGAGAACGATGTATGGAGCACTCCCTAAATCCTACCACCAAACCCCATGGGATAGCCCCATCCGCACTCTCTATGTGGAGCGGTTTGGTTTATTTCTTTTTCAAGCAAAATCTGCTTGCTTTTCGAGGAGAAGTTTTGTATAATAGTACGTGCCGTTAGGCCGTATGGCAATAGCGAACTTATGAATCGAGTCAGGTCCGGAAGGAAGCAGCTATAAGTAACGTTCGCTATGTGCTGTATGTACATAGAAGAAGAATCAGGCTGGACCAACGGTTCAGCCTGTTTTTATGAAAAGAGTATCCAGTGGAGGGAGAATAGTCGCATGAAAAATCAGAGTTTCCAAGAAGAAGTGCAGCACTTAGAAATCGTGCAAGACTTAATGGAACAAAAAGTGGCGATCGAGAAGAACCGATTGCAAGAACGCGACCTGGATATCGCTAGACAAGATACCATTCAGTATGGAATCCAACAATTAGAAAACCAATTGGAATCTCCATACTTTGGAAGAATTGACGTTCAATTTGAAAAAGACGAGAGAGTTGAGAAGATGTACATCGGACCTGCAACTTTCTTTGACGAAGACGACAATGTGCAAGTGTATGACTGGCGTGCTCCAATCGCAAGCCTATTTTACGAAGGAACATTAGGAGAGCTTCAATACGAAACACCAAATGGCTTCGAGAAAGCTCAGGCCTTCTTAAAACGCGATATCGTCATCCGTAAGGGTGAATTAAAATCTGTTTATGACATTGAAAATGAAGAATCATTATTGATGGATGCCTTAAGTGCACCAACAAACCGTGACGGACACCTAGAAGGAATCACGGCGACGATTCAAAAAGAACAAAATGAAATTATTCGTTTAAATCCAAAAGACTGGTTCATCGTGAATGGATGTGCCGGAAGTGGGAAGACAACGATTTTACTACAACGCATTGCGTACTTGATGTACCAAGCAAAAGACAAGCGTATGAGCGATATGCTCCTGTTGTCGCGTAACCAATTATTTGCAAAATACGTTTCACACGTGATCCCAAGCTTAACGGGAAGTGAGTTGTACCAACAAACATTAGCGCAACATACTATCGAGCTTTATCGCAAAATGTATTTGCATAAAACAACAGCGCTAAGCCAAGTGCCAACGCGCAAAGTGTATTTAACAGACAGCGAGTGGATTGCGCTTGTACACCGTAATATCGAAGGCTTATCGGCGAAAGATTTGCCATATCGTGCTATCGGAATTAAAGGGCAAGCCGTATTTACGATGAAAGACTATCAAAAACTCGTCGAAAGCGTGAATACAGCATTACCGTTGCAACAACAATTAACGCAAATGCAAACCGTGCTCGAGCGTACGTTGAAACGCCGTCTCACGAAGTTCTTTATGTCTGAAAAGGCAAAAGCGGTCTATGAATCAATGAACGCGATGCAAATCGAAGTGTTGATGAAAGACGTGGAGACAAAGAGCGAGACAGAGTACTACCAAGCGCTTGGACAAAAAGTGTTCGAGAAAGAAGTACAAGAAGTAACGCAACAAGTAGAAATGTTCGCATTCGTGGATATTGCTGCTCTTGTGGTGAAATGGATGCCCGAAGCGAAAATTCGTCGTCAAGAACTTGGTAAGACGGACAACGCGCCACTTCCATTGAAGAAGATTGAAGGCAGTCGCATGCAAGTCACTGCAGAAGGAATCCGTCTGTTGCAATATGTCGCAACACGCGTGACACCAGTTCGTGACTACACAGGCTTCAGCCACCTCTTTATCGACGAAGTGCAAGACGTGTCGCTCTTATGGCTTGGAACCTTATCCAACTATTATTTCCGTGCGAAATTCACTGTAGTGGGAGATACCTTCCAATCGTTCTCAACGGCTACAACGATTTTCACATTGGAAAAACGACATCCTGAACTCGTGGACTTGATTTTTGCAAACCGCACGTTAACGCACCGCAACTTAGCGATTAGTTACCGTTGTACGGCGCAAATTTCACGTTTTGCAAATGGCATCCTAAATTGGCCACTCGATAAATGTGTTCCCACGTTCAGGGGCAGATGTAGCGGTATACTTAGAACAAGAAGGCCAAGAAATGGCGCGCTTAAACACGTTACTAGAAGAAAGTCCAAAAGGCTACCATACGACAGCGATTCTTTGTCGTACGATGGATGAAGCCAAAGCATTGTACCAACAACTCGACCAAGATGACATTGCGCTTCTGGAAGATAGCAGCGAGTCGCTGGGCAGCCGCTTCGTGTTAACGACGATTCAAGTCGCTAAAGGGATGGAGTTCGACGAAGTCATCATTTGGAACGCGACGGATGAAGCGTACCATACGATGAAAGAACAAATGATGCTGTACACCACATGTACACGTGCAAAACACCAGCTCTCACTCATCACTCGAGCAGGCAAAGAGAGCCGCTTTATCAAGAATTCGAAAGCACCGATGAAACGAATCGGGCAGTAGAATTTTTAGCAAATCTATACTAGAATAGAACTGTAAAATTTTGAAAAAGGCAGGGAAGTAAAATGGCTTATCAAGCATTATATCGAAAATGGCGTCCTCAAACGTTCGATGATATGGTCGGGCAAAGTGCGGTCACGCATACATTGAAGAACGCGATTAGCAATCACAAAACGAGTCATGCTTACTTATTTACAGGACCTCGTGGGACAGGGAAAACGAGTGCCGCGAAGGTGTTTGCAAAGGCCATTAACTGTCCAAATCAAACAAACGGTGAGCCGTGTAACGAATGTGAAATCTGTAAAGGTATCACGAACGGAACGATTGGCGATGTCATCGAAATCGATGCTGCCAGCAACAATGGTGTCGAAGAAATCCGTGATATTCGTGACAAGGCGCGTTATGCACCAACGCAAGCCGAATACAAAATTTATATTATCGACGAAGTGCATATGCTCTCAACAGGAGCCTTCAACGCACTGTTAAAAACCTTAGAAGAGCCGCCGCAAAAGGTCATCTTCATTCTCGCAACAACGGAACCGCATAAGATTCCAGCGACGATTATCTCGCGTACGCAACGCTTTGACTTTAGACGCATTACGTCGCAAGAAATTATCGACCGCTTGGCGTATATCCTTGGCCAAGAAGGAATCGAGTACGAAGAGGATGCCTTAAGCGTGGTGGCAAGATGTGCCAATGGTGGTATGCGTGACGCCTTGAGTTTACTCGACCAGATGATTTCATTTGGCGACGGTAAGGTGACGCTAGACGAAGCGATTCAAGTGTCGGGAAGTCTGACAGACGACTTGATGATTGATTTCGTGAAAGACTTACAAGAAACAAAGGCTGAAGAAGCCCTTGAAAAATTACAACAGCTCTTCAAAATCGGGAAAGAAGCTAGTCGCCTCGTAGAAGAATGGTTGGAATTTGCTAGAGACCTCCTCATCGCGAAACAAAGTGGCGAGGCAATCGGTCGTAGCGAGCGATTCCTTCAGTTCAAAGACGAAGTGGAACCGGAATTCTTATACCGCTTTGTAGAGGCGTTAAATCAAACGCAACAAGAAATGCGCTTCACGACAAAACCAACGATTTCGCTGGAAGTGTTGACGATTAAAATGGCGCAACCGTACACATTGACGCCAAGAACAAGTTCTGGTGCACCAGCGTTGCCAAGTAGCGAAGAAGTGCAACAGCTGCAACAACAAATCGCGCAAATGCAACAGCAAATGAACGCGTTGTTGCAAGGGGGGCGCACCTCAAGCGCAACAAGCACCAAAAACGTCGGCACCAAGACCGACGCGTGCGGCCTTTAAGCCAAATACGACGGCCATCCAAAAAATCTTGACGGAAGCGACTCGCGAAGACCTGTTGAAGGTACGCGACTTGTGGGGTGACTTACTCAGTTGCTTGAACCCGCAAGAACAAGCGCTGTTAAGTCAATCAACGGTGAACGCAGCGGGGCCAAATGGATTCGTCCTCGGATTTGCATACGACCACTTGTGTGACATTTCAGAAACAAGACCAGGATTCCGTGAGGTCATCCAAGAACATCTGGAACGCCTCGGTGGCTACAGTGGGACGTTCGTGGCAGTGACGCAACATCAATGGCCACAAATTCGTGCGGATTTCTTACAAGAACGCAAGAAGAACCAAGAAGAGGAAGCTGTTTCCATCGTGACGGAAGAACCGGCCGTGGAAGATTCCCTCACACCAGAAGAACAAGCATTTGAACAAAAAGTAAACGACACGATTGAACTCTTCGGGGAAGAGATCGTACAAATCGAAGAATAGAGACGGAGGAAATGAATATGCGTGGAATGGGAAATATGCAAGGCATGATGAAACAAATGCAAAAATTGCAAAAACAAATGGCGCAAGCTCAAGAAGAATTAAACCAAACAGAATACACAGGAACTTCTCAAAGTGATTTAGTAAAAGTGACTGTGAACGGCAAACGCCAAGTCTTAAACGTGGAAATCAAACCAGAAGCGGTGGATCCAGACGATGTAGAATTATTACAAGACTTAGTGTTAATGGCGACAAACGATGCGTTAACGCAAGCAGAAAAAAAGCCAACGACCAAACAATGGGTCAATTCACAAAAAGGATTAAACATCCCAGGATTTTTAATCGATTGGAGGTTTGAGCATGCATTATCCAGAACCGATTGCACGATTGATGGATAGCTTTATGAAGCTGCCGGGAATTGGTGCGAAGACGGCTGCACGACTTGCCTTCTTCTGCATGGATATGCGTGAAGAAGACGTCTTAAATTTTGCGAATTCGCTCATCAGCTGCAAGCGTGACCTACATATGTGTTCCGTTTGTGGAAATGTGACGCAAGAAGATCCGTGCGAAATTTGTGCGGACCCTACTCGTGATCGTACGAAGATTCTTGTGGTGGAAGATGCCCGAGATGTGATGAGTATGGAGCGAATGAAGGAATATAAAGGGCTCTATCATGTGCTTCACGGGGTACTTTCTCCGATGGAAGGGACGGGGCCGGATGATATTAATATTACGTCGCTGATTACGAGGTTGCAGGATCCGGAAGTCAACGAGGTTATCATCGCGACCAACGCGACAGCGGAAGGTGAAGCGACTGCCATGTACTTGTCACGTCTCATCAAGCCAGCGGGCATTAAAGTAACGCGTCTGGCTCATGGGCTAGCGGTCGGCAGCGACATCGAATACGCAGACGAAATGACTCTCTTCCGTGCCATCGAAGGACGAAGAGAACTATAAAAATAAAATAACAGGTTGATACTGCTAAGATAAATGAGAATTGGGAACTCCCGTTTCCTCGGATATCTTCATAGTAACGACAATAGCTGTACCGGATTGAGCCAAGGTCTTAATCCTACCGAGCTTCAAAGAGGGCGCTGGGAATAAATTCCTGGCGCCCTCTAATTCACATCGGTTACTATTCGCTATTGTTGTTACTATAGAATCCGAGGATGGTTCGTTTCCAATCGTTCAGTGTCAACCTGTTTTATTTTTTTCTTCGAAAGCACGGGAGAGAGTGCGTTTCGATGTGGTGCGGAGCTAGGGATGAGCAGGGAGTTACTCTCTGAGGCTTGTGAGAGGGACGAGTCATGCTGGCTACAGCTTGCTATTCACCCAACAATGTTTCTTTAAATAAGCTATCAAGTGATTCATATAACATTTCCATTTCAGATGAATCATGGTAATAAATAAAAATATGTCCCTGTTGATCCATTAAAATGGGATTGCCTGAACCATCATCTGATATTACATAAAGTTTATTTTTATTCATTGGTTGTTCATGTAATTCTAAAAGTTTTTGAAATCCCTGAGTTAATTCGATAACTGTTTCTTTTCCAATTAATGTTGAATTATGGAAAGCATGGATATCCAAACCAGCGCTTGCGCCGCCGAATTTTTTAATAAATTCAATGTAATCATCGTGAAATTTTATTCCTAAAATATTTTCAGCATGTTTAATTTCCTAACTACTAGCGGGTATCCCTTTAAGCTCAGGCTCATCTTGAAAAATATCTAATAAGTGAATTCATTGTTTCTTGGCTAATCATTTAATACCTCTTATTGATAATTATTTTAAAGCTTGGTCGTACCAGAACTCGCGCTTCCATTGATTAAATTCATCTCTATTGTCAATGCCGCATTTATTTCTTGTTTCACGGTCAGCATATTCTTGAGATATTTAATATAAAGTTAAATTCTTTTCTGTGCTTTTATATATATCTGTATAGAAATAAATTCTATTACCTTTTTATCTCTTTCAGATAAATCAAGTCTTCGATACCCCCAATATACTCAATTGATAGATCATCTAAATTTAATGTTGCAAGCCTAAATCCAACAACGCAAAATCGTCTAACGAAAACTGGAAGATATATTTTTCTATGGAAATACAGCAAAGGACCTCCAAACCCCTGTTCTTTAATAATAACTTGACCGTTAATGGATAGACTTCCAACTAAGGGAGAACCTTGATTTACTTCCATCAAATCAAGGTAGCTGACTTCCCAATTGTCAAACAAAAAAATTTTTCTTGAAAGTCTAAAGGAGTTTCATTAAAAATTTTTTTAACTTAGACATTTTTTTATAAATTGCTCCGGATTCATTGTCTTATTAACCTTTCTAAGTAATTAATATATTTGTGTTTATCCGCCAAGAAAAACCCAAACCTTGAGGTGCAGCTTTGCCTTCAATAATAGTTGATCCTAATAGCCGTGGAAATCGGGTTATTAACGAATACAATTACTCTTAACAAGCTAAAATTACTTAAAAAAACAAATCATTTATGTTTATTTGTAATTAAGTTGCCTGCGACTAATAAATCATGATGAATTTTTGCATACACATTCATCAATCCAGCCATAGTGAACATCATCATTAATAGAATAATAAACATCATCTGTTAAAAACTTCCTTACCAACAGTGAGTCTATTTGCTAGTGATGCAAAAAAATACTTCCCTCCTGAGGCCAGTTCGTACAACATGGCGATTCGAGTAAAAGTATTTCCTGCTTTTTAATTCTTTATCTAGAATCAGTTGCAGCTCTTCACATAATTTAAAATTGACCGGATTTTTTTCATAAGATCTCTTTCTACAAACGATGGTGTCATATTTTTTTATCTGTCATATATGTTTTTCCTTTTTTTATTTGGCCTTATGGATTTAGATTGCATAATTACATCGAATCCCGCGGGATTGGAAGTTTCATGCAGGGCTACGCATACTAACTTAATCTAGTGGTCTTTTTTTACTATTGTTATCATTGTGTATCTCAATATTTTTTTATGTGCGAATAATAAATCTAAAAATTTTAGATATATTCTTTGAGTCAGAGAATTTTTCTAGGATTTTTTTATGTTTACGAAATTATTAATTTCCAAGTTGTGTAAATGACTTATTAGTAAAATTGTAGATAGTGGGTATTTATATGAGGAAGGATTTTTTTAAAAATATCCTCTATTGCTAAATTATTTCCGAAATAATAATTTTTTTCATTGGTAATACATAATTATCGAATATAGCAATAATTATCTCATTTATTTCATTTTTCGGATGTTTCTGGATATAAAGAAATAATGCCAAAATCTTTAAAAAAATAGAATCAAATTTTTCCAAGTTCTGAGCCATGTACTTTAAAAATTACTTGGTGTGTCATTCTCATCAAAAAAATATCGTTTATTTCAGGATAAAAATTTTTGGGATAGTTGTACTTAATTCTATAAATTTTTTTGGTCTAGAATATTTTTTTCTCATTTATATAAGAAACGATAGAAAATGAGCATAATGCCCCAATTTTTTTACATGCTTACCTTTTTTTAAATTGGAAATTAATTTTTTTCCAAAAAAATGTCATTAAAAAAAGTGAAATAATACAATCGTGTTTTTTTAAATGAAATATGGTTAGCTTCTAAATATGAGCAGAAGCTATTTAATATTTTTTTCTTCATTTTTTTATACCTCAATAAAATAAATGTTATATCTCTTTCATTTGCATTAACAACTTTGCCTTTAGAAATTAAAAATAGTTCCTCCTCCTTTTTGGCGTGTTGGGTCGGCAAACCGCCTTGGCCGTATTTGTAGGCGGTCTTGGCTTAGATTGTTATTGAAGAAATATTTCAGACGGTTGTCTTGAACGGTAGGGCTAAGAGTTATTTAATCAAATTTATTTTTCAAATCGCATAAAAAAACATCCCTTATATATATTTAATGAAAGAATATCATCATTATTTTTCAATAATGTATATTTTTTTCATATAGAAAATTTGGAAAAATCGGCCAATACATCTGTAACAGCACTATCTATTGCTTCATACTCATCATCTGTCAGTGGTGAATCAATATATACATAAAGAGTAAATAATTCTTCAGTCATATCAAATGCAATAAGTCTGACTTTGTTACAAATTGCCCCAAGAAAAAGCCGTTTGCATACTTAAAAATAATTTCTTTTTCATAATTAATCCCTCAAATAAAAATTATGTGCGATCTTTAAAGAGTATTTATTACCATGTTGGTCCGATTGTGTACCTGTGCCAAGGGTTCGTAGCTGTCTTTATCGGTGTAGATATAGATATATCTGCCGTCCGAGGAGACTTCTTGGAAGAGGTGGATGCCGTCCCAAACGAATCCAGTTAGTTCTTCGAAGTCGTCTGAAAAGCAGAAACCATGTACACGCCGAACACAACCAGCATACTCAGGATGGCTTGCTACGCTTACTATATATACACGACGCTACGCCAGTTTATTACTCATCAGGATTTTTCTTCTAAACAATTTAAAAAACTCCTCAAATGATTTCACAATAATAATTGAATTTTTTTAAAAATTAGCTTCCTTTGATATATTTTTCACTCCACACGTCTCTTACATAATAAATAATTTGCCAATTATTTTTTTTCTAAACAGAGGTAATTACCTCCCCAATCAAAAAGCAAAAGGAATTAAATTCCTAGGTAACTCATTAAGTTCCCATTCATTTATCGCTCTTCCTTCTAATGTGAAATCTGGATCATCCTCAAACTGCTTAGAATATTTCATTGGAATGAAGTCGCGAATTTCAATATAGTCATAATCAATATTATCATTGACAAAACAAGAAAGATTGGGAGTACCTCCATTCCATTTGAAGTAATGTGACTTGAATGAAGACGGAAAAAGATACGTCTAGTTTTTTTCGGCTTCATTAAAAATCATTTTCAGATAAATTTTTTTATCACAATCATAAAAAAATTGAGCATGGTAAACTCCTTTCAGTTATACAAAGCCTGCTTCTGCTGGAATAGTTTACTTATTTTTTTAAAATAGTTAAGCGTTCACTCCAATAGAAATAGATAACACATCTTCCTCATTGTCGAGTAGAGATATATCGATAACTTTATCTATTTTATGACTAAAGAATTTTAAACAATAAAAAAATTAGGTTTGTTTATTAATTCTAGCCAATTGCTAATTACTTTAATTTAGATATGTATAGAATGCCATTTCCCATCATAACTATCAAATTCTTTTACATTATCTAATTTCCAGAATTCTGCCTGTTTTTTGAATTTATAAAGTCTTTGTGCTTCCATTCCAGCGTACAGCACAGCACTTTTTACAGTTATAGAGCTACCTTTTTCTTCTATTTCAATGATTTCCTCGTTATTTGGATTGAATGTCGGAGGGTAGTTAATAGTCATACTTTCTAACTTTCCCATTTTTCTTGGTTTATCTGTTAGGTATTTATCGTATATTTCCTTTAGTGTTTCTTTCAATATCTCATCAGGAATATCTGTGCCTGCATCAATATGCTTATTAGCATTGTCTTCCCATTTATACATTTCCATCAGAAAACTATTTAATATAGTTTCAATACTTTCATTCATAATTTACTCCTTTTTTTAGTTTTGTTTAAGTTGTTTGTACGAAGAATAATCCACCAGATAGATCTCGATTTATAAAAAAATATCCTATGTTCTCAGTTAGATAAAAAAATTTTCATTTATTTTTTTCAGGTAGATCCATTCCTAAGATTTGACCTATGAAACTATATTTTTTTCTAGAAAAATCATCACTCTCTTGTTGTAAATATTGAGGTTGTCCTCCTAAAAAAACTCATTTCATCTAAATTCTCAATAGGATTAATTGGATAAAAAAATTATCTAGGTTAAACTTGAACTGATTTTTTTATCTCCGATGATAACTTTCGTGTATCCTTGAATAGCATCGTCAATTTCAGTAATGTAGTCAAGAAAAATAATCTTCTTTATCATAATAAGAAAAAAACGTAAATTACTTTATCTTTATATTCCTTATTCTGAAAAATCTGTTTTTAAATTGAGGTGCAATAGTTAATAGATTTTCAATTGGTATAAAAAGCAACCAATGCTAACTCATGACCATCTGGCGCTATCACTTTATTTGAATAGTCTAAATCTAGCCCAACTAATATATTATTTATATTGGGTTTACTATCTAAAAAAAGTTAAAATTAACGTATCCATTTTTTTGTTCATTTAAATTCTCCTAAAAAAATTTAAGGGCGTTTCTTACCTGCTTTTTTTTAATTTTTTTGGGGTGCAGTGCAATCTTACTTTTTGTTTTTTTTCTTAGGATTTATTTCTTCTTTACGTTGCTTATAAAATTGCCAATATTTTTTGTCTTCCATAGAGAAAGGTGTGTAACGTAGCTCATTATAAGTTAGGTCAAAATATTTATAGGCATTTTCCATATCACCTAGTTCGTAATAGATAATACCTGCCCATAAAAATGTACTGCCATCAGGAACTGTTTTTTTCGCGCCTCTAATGCAATATTTATCCATTCAAGTGCCTTAGAATAATCCTTTAACTCTTTAAATCTGCCAGAAATTTCAGAACATAGCCCACTAGTTGGGGTTACGAATTGAGTAGCAGGTTTTGGAATTAAATCCCAAGCTCTCATTAACTCATCAATCCTCTCCTGAAGAGTTTTAGCTTGTCTCGACTCACATATAATATTATTAATTTCACTATTTAACTCAGGATTAATATCAGATAAATACATGGTTTTCCTCCTTTTCCTAAATCTAGGATTTTTCTTTCGGCTATTACAATTTAAACCCTAAGGATCTAATCAAATAGATACATTCGGTGCAAACTAATAAAGGTTATCACAGCCATCCAACCCAATCGGATCCGGATTCACAAACCGACCCGCATCAGGCTCGTAATACCTGAAGAAGTTGTGATGCAGCCCCGTTTCAAGGTCGCAATACTGGTTTTGCAGGCGGAAGGGTTGGTATGCGCTATCCGTTACCTTGGTTTCCTCTTTTAGACGAACTTGCAAGATTGTTAGACCTTTAACCAATCTACGGCTATTTTTCTAGAAACCTTAGCTTAAGTATTCGATTAACAAAATAATAAGTAGATTTAGGAATTATTTATTAACTGTTCGAGATATTCAATACTTCTGAATAAATTATGTTCACCTATCTGCTGTATCAAATTTGATGGGCCCCCAAATAATATTTTTTTCTAAATACTTTTTTTAAGAAATATAAGCTCATCTTTTTTTTAAGAGATTTAAAAGCATGAGTGATGTTTTTCTGCGGTAGGTATATTTATAATAAATTCTTCTATATTTACTGGAATATCATCATTTCTAATGCCATTGCTGATGCTATCAAAAATTTTTAGGCATTAAATAATTTATTCCTTCTGGTGAAAAAAAGATGAAAAGGTACTAAATTATGTTCATCAATAATAATTTTTCTCTATTGGGGTATATTCGTAATACTTTAATTCCTCTTTAAATTCCTCTATTTTATAGATGTTTTCTCGATAGAGTTTTTTGAACAATCCTTTTTTAGGATAATCTCTGTAGGTAATTTTCAGGAAGGGCATATTTACCTCCATTATGTTAGATAACTTTTACATTTATAGTGATTTTTCCATACGGTGTATTCGCCGAACCACAATAGATTACCGTGGATGTCGGTCATCTCTCGCGGGATGCCGATTTGGTCGTTGTGGAAATAGGCGATGTATTACTTGCCGCCTTTGGTGTTATCAAAGCCTTGCGCCAGCAGTTCGTAGCTGTCTTGGTCGGAATAATAGCTGCGGCTACAGACCAGCGGCAGGATGCCTTCAAAAGCAAAGTCGGTTTCAACCTCCAAAAATTTCAAACCATGTATCGGATTGACCGGCCGGTCACCACCCGCTGCACCCTTTATGGCCGGAAAGTTATAAATAAAGTTGAATAGTACTTGTTATTTTTTTGTGTGTTTCGACACTAATTTCCTGGTTAAAATTTTGGATTAATTTTTAAAAAAATCAATAATTAATTTGATTTGAGTAGTGTTAAATATCGTACTTTGGTTTCTTAGGGCAATATAAAAAAATTCAACAACGTAACCATATAAATGAAATTTAGATAAATTAGAAAAAAATATTTTTAAACAGCAAGGAGTAAAAATATAATAAAAGCCTTATTAGTAAAGGCCTGCCACTCTAGTGATTCAAGTATTGAGAGAAAAATCATCGTATGTTATCTCAATCCAAGTTTTTAGTAGATAGTTGCATTATAGAAAAATATATAAGAGTTATCACTATCATCAAAAACTTATGATGTTATTTTTTTATCAACTTTGAAAATTGGAAAAAGTAGTCCTAATTTTTTTCCTCTAGATAATTTCGTTCTTGTATATATTTTACCTCCGTAAGAAATTTTTCAAATTCACAATATACTCCTAAGTCTTTGACAAACTTTGAAATATATTCTAAGAAATCATAAATTATATTGATTTCATCTTGGGTTAAAGATTGCAGTAAATCAAATAGTTCACTTACTTCTCCTTGGGATATGTTAGAATAATAGCTAAATAATTCTATGAAACAATCATTATCTATACTAGGGTTTTCTATTGAGCTTAGTAAAAGTGTATTTAAATGTAAGGCATTTTTCATTTTTTTTGTTTATCTGACATTTGATTTTTTTAATTAATAACATTAGATTGTTTTTTTCATGTCTTACTTTTCTCCATTTTAAGATAGGGCACCATTTGATTGATTTATTATCTATTTTTTTATTTACGTTTTTTTAAAAAAATCATTTAATAGTTTTTACTATCTTCTCTTTATTTTCGCTGGATGAGTTAATTGCAATTCTAACGGCATTTTTCTCCAAATTCATTTTGTATATTTTTATCAGATCCATTATCAAGGAGTAATTTCACCATTTCTATATTTCCAAACATGCATGCATAATGTAGAGGAGTATATCCTAAGTCTCCTTTAAGATCGATCAATGCCCCATTTTGAAGAAATACAAGAGCATCATTTAAAGAATTATTTCTAGCAGCAATATGCAAAACTGTATCATCCATACCTCCTACTTGATTTATATCTTTAATAGTGTCACCCAAAAAATCAGGATGCGTTTCATATTTTTTTAAAATACATAATAATTCTTTTTCCATTAATAATACCTATAGTTGTAAGTTGATAAATTTAATATCTGGATTTTATTTATTACTCGTGACGCAATTTTCTTTATGTTCTTTTTTTAGATTGTTTAATCTGTTTTTACGTTCTTGTATTTTTTGAGCATGACCGTCCTGGCCGTATTCATAGGCGGTTTTTCCTTAGATTGTTACGGAATAAATATTTCAGACGACCCTAGCCGGTGTAGTTGAAGCAAGTGAGGAGAGCATAGGGAAGAGGTCGTCTGAAAATTGATTTCAGATACTCTTGATATTTGGCGGAACTCGACCTAACCTACGACTACTGTTTGTTAAGTTTAAGCCATGATCTATGTTTGTTAAGAGGAGTTTATTGTCCTTGGCCAAGAATTTCTTCTCCAATTATTGCATCTAACTCTATCCATGCATCTTCAAGTTGATTAACAATAGAAGATTCATTTTTATTTGGGTCATTTTTTAAATTGAGATACCAAATATGTGTTAATTTCGGTATTTCATATAAAATAGATGCTAGTCTTTTTTCAATTAGATTATGATTATGAGTATAATGCTTTATTTCATTTAAAAATTTTTTTAATAATTCTTGATAGTCCTTTACATCGAATTCAAGATCCATTCTGACCTTATAAATAAAACTATTATTTTCAAGTTTTTTTCTAATAATTCTTTTCATGGTAAACTCCTTTTCAGTTATACAAAGCAAAGAATTGCTTCTGCTGGAATAGTTTATTTATTTTTTTAAAGTTAAGCGTTCACTCCAATAGAAATAGATAACACATCTTCCTCATTGTCGAGTAGAGATATATCGATAACTTTATCTATTTTATGACTAAAGAATTTTTAAACAATAAAAAAATTAGGTTTGTTTATTAATTCTAGCCAATTGCTAATATTTTTTTATTTTGATAATAAACAAGGGGAATAATTCTATTGGTATTTCAGCTGAATCATTTATTCCTCCATAAAAGTATACATAAGCAATATCATTTTCCTCTGGTGCAAGAAAAATTTAATATTTCATTTTTTTATCGATAAACTAAAAATTCTCTTTTTGATAATTCTATATTTCTATATGGGGTAAAAAGTACGATTTATTATTTCACATGAGAGTGGATATGGAATGATTTTTTTCAGAATCTGAAATTAAATTATTTAAAAAAATGAATTTCTTTCATTTTTTTTCATTATATTATTCTGTTTTAAAGTAAAGATCTTATTTTCTAAAGTTGTCATGATATTATTTCCTATGTTGTACGGTTACATTATCTTTGTATTACTCCCAAGAAAATGCACCATTCCCATTATTTCTTTTTGACTAAGATTTCCATCCGTTTTGGCAGTAGCTACATGCCAGCGTGGACAAGGATGTTTTGCAATCTGAACGGCTGGTGCGCATACTTGTAAACTCGCTCATCTTTTTTTCAGACGACCTTGATATTTTGTTGGGTCTTGACCCAACTTACGCTTGCTAGAAACATTTACAGTTATTTGGATTTTGATTAGCTTTATATAGTTTGAAGGATTTAAAATTAGCAAATTATAAAAGAATTCAGATTTAAAATGAATGTATTTAAATCTCTCTTCCATAACTTAATCCTCTTAGAAAAGTATAATGATATAGCTGGCTCTTCAGATAAAAAACATGCATAACTTTTTTTCGATTGGTAAAAACTTCTAAGTCATCCATTCCTTCAAAAGCTAGAGTACAAGTTTTGTTTGGTTGGTATCTATGACGAATAGTCCAAAATTCTGATATATCTAAATCATTTCCTTCTGATTCTTTCAAAACAATCCAGTTATGGTTATGTAATTGGTCTCTTAAATCTTCAATATGATATTTCATAGTATATTCCCCTCTAGTTATACTACATCCGGGTCGTAGGCGTAGCAGCGGTTAAGTACGGTACAAAAAAGATTGTCTAAAAATGTCGAATCTTACTTTTTGGTTTTTTTCTTAGGATTTAATTCTTCTTTACGTTGCTTATAAAATTGCCAATATTTTTTGTCTTCCATAGAGAAAGGTGTGTAACGTAGCTCATTATAAGTTAGGTCAAAATATTTATAGGCATTTTCCATATCACCCAATTCGTAATAAACGATTCCTGTCCATATAAACACACCTGCTGCAGGTTCATCTTTTCGTGCCTCAAGTGCAATTAACATCCACTCAAGAGCTTTGGGATAATCACCTAATTTTTTATAGCTTCCTGAAATACCACAGGCGATTGCCGAAGTAGGCTCAACGAATTGAGTGGCTGGTTTAGGTAAAAGTTCCCATGCTTGATTCAGAATATCAATGCGTTCCTCCGGCGTAGTAGCATCATTTGAGTTACATACAAAATCATTGATTTGTTTGTTTAATTCATAATTTACTTGATCTAAATACATAATTTCTCCTTCTTATGTGCATTCTTTAAAGAGTATTTATTACTATGTTGGTCCGGTTGTGTACCTGTGCCAAGGGTTGTAGCTGTCGGGATTGGTGTAGATATAGGTATACCTGCCGTCCGGTTGGACTTCTTGCAAGAGGTGGCTACCGTCCCAAACGAATCCGGTTTCTTCTTCGAGGCCGTCTGAGAAGAAGCCGCGTTCGTGCCTACCGCGCACTCTTTACATCGGGATTGGAGGTTTCATACAGGCTACGGCTGCTCAAACATCTTAAGCATTATAATTTAGATAATCTTTAATAAAATACTCAAAGTTATCCCAATGTTTGCTAAATTGTTTATTTTCTATAAACTTTTGAATAGTGGGAGCCTCTACATAAAAAACCTCATCGGTATTTTTATCATACAGGATATAATCATCCAACTCATTATTCAACAGGGAAAAATAATTATCAGGTAAGCCAATATTTTTTCTCAAAATTTCTGTTTGGCTACTTGAAAAATCCTCTAAGTCCATTGCTAAATCAACCAAATATCCAATTTTCCCATAAATTTCATCACTATATGTTGACCAAAATTCAACAAAGTCATGATTTATCTCCCCAAAACCTAACCCTTTGAATAATTTACGATATTCCTCCTGACTTTCTGGGAATATTCTACCAAATTCGTCATTAAGATACTCCTTAAAATCATCATCTAACATAATAAACCTCTCTATTGTAAATATAGGTAAAATAACATTAAAATCCCCAAAATTTCCTTCTTCGCCTTTTTTCTGCATTTGTTGTATCTGTAGGATCTTGAATTAACCATTCGCACTTTCTTAAGTTAAACTTTAGTAATATTCTTTATAGAATCAACCATTAATTCTTCCAAATAACTACTATTTTCATGGCAAATAGTTATTTCTTTGTCTTTGAAAAAAGAATATCCTCTTGACTCAGATAAGTCAACCATTCCTTGCCATCGAAGGACGAGGAAATCTGTAATAAAATTTATTGATTCAATGAAAATGACGGTTAAGCCGTTGTCTTAAATCGCCCTCTGGGGACATCTTCATAGTGATGATAGTAAAGGCATCGGATTGAGCCAAGGTCTCAATCCTACCAAGCCTCAAAGAGCCGCAGGAGAATAAATTCTCTTGTGGCTCTATTTCGCATTGGTTACTTTCTCTTTACTATTCTCACTATAGAGTCCCCGAGGGCTTTTTTAAGCCAACGAAACTGCTTTTAACTCAATAGATTTTATTTTTTGCTTCAACGGCACGGGAGAGAGTGCGTTTCGATGGGGTGCGGAGCTAGGGATGAGCAGGGTGTTACTCTCTGAGGCTTATGAGGTGACAGGCCATCGCGGTGCTTGCCTTTCGGTCTTGGAACTGCGACCACGGAGTGTGTGCTGGGGAGAGCGTCCTTGATAACGGATAAATTCGTGAGGGAATAGGCGGGGGGCGCAAGAAATGGTATAATATGGGAATAAAGTAATTGTTTAGAGGTAAAGAATGAATCAACTGTTTAGAAATTTTATTTCAAAAGAGCGAGTGAATAGTTTTCGTGAGTTGACGAAGACGGTCGTGAAGATGGCGGGGACCGATGAAGCGGTGCCTGAAGAGGATGAAAGTGTGCCTTGGGTTCCGTCAATCCTAGGATTAATTTTCATATTATGGCTTTCTTCTAGTGATTGGCTCAAAAGCGTGACGCAACCGCTGATTGATCAATTCCCACTACTTGCGCTATGGCCGTTAGCGTTTCTCTTTGTCTACCTTCCGATTTTAAATGGGCTAGATGAGTTATGGAAACAACCGCAGAGAAAACGGGACCTACAGGAGTTAATGGCGATTGCCAAACGTGCGGTGGCCGTTTTAAAAGAATATGACTATGACAATTTAGATGACGTGGTTGACGCAGAAGTGGTCATCAACGAATACACCGAGCGATACGGCTTATAGGAGGCCAAGGATGAGATTATGGCATGAGGACTTGATTGGGCATCTTCCGCGTCCGCAACTGTTGGGGCAGCACCGCGAATGTTGTGCGCTCAGAGGTAATGGCTGGGGCAAGAAGCATGCGACGGTGGACTATGTGTTTACTGTTAGCCCGTATGTGTTGTATCAGTACCATACGTTGATTATGGATGAAATGGAGCGCCGTGGGTATAATGTGACGCCCGAGTGGAAAGAGGCTTCGTATCGTGGAAAGATTTGTCCGCCGTATACCGAAGTGGAAGCGTGTGCGTGGACGAGTCCGTTATACAAAGAGCACGATGATGCGTATTACAAAGAATGTATTGAAAATTTAGCACAAAAAGGAATTATCCTGGAAGGAGAAAATCATGTTTAGACTTCTATTGAAAGACGTTGCGACGAAAAAAATGTTAGTGAACTTCCGAGAGTTGACAAGCTACTTAATGAAAGAGGCGGGAATGGATGAGGAACTGCCGGAACTAGTCGACAAAACGGCAACCATCAAAATGATTGCGGGGATGTTTTTATTCATCATAGTGATGCGTACGGGGATTTTATGGAGACCACTTGAGTTTATGGTAAACAAGATTGCCGGAGAAGGGAATGTGATTTTTCTACTCTTACCATTTGTTTCTTTGTACTTGTTTTTAGGATTCTTTTTTCTTCTATACCGAATCTGGTCTAAAAAAGTACTGACACGTAAACTTGGCGAACTGATCCCCTTTGCGGAACGTGCGATTGCTTCGCTTAAAGCAGCTGGACGCGACGATTTAGAAGAGGACATCGAAGACGCAGAGTTTCTGATTGAGGATTATAAGAAGCGATTCGGGTTTTAGGGAGGAATAGACTTGGGAAAAGGATTAGTGAAGAAGAAATTACTCAATTAAGGGACCTACTAGAGAAAGTCTCTATGGAGAATGGTAGCCCTCAATCGTTACCTACTGCAAATGGAAAGTTAAGAAGACTTTTCTCTATTGGAGAGTGGGCAATGATTGTCATACTTTGTTGCACATTATTTCCACTAGTAGCGGTAGCTTTTCTAGTGGGTTTATTGTTAGGAAATATCGATGGGGCAATGGCTCTTGTTTACATTAACCTTATGGCATGGCCACTCGTGCTAATCTTCTGGTTGCTTCCTATTATTTTATTCTTTGTTTTTCGTTTCATTCAAAAAAAGACATATTCTGATGAAGTAATTCAGATAAAACAACTGATTGACGAAGAACTATTTGTACGAAACTATATTGAAGATATAGATTTAACGGAAGAAGCTCGGGAGTTAAAAGAATTATATAAACGCATCTGGGATTAGGGGGATATATGGAATCGAAACAGAAAATTAAGAAACAGGATGTACAGCAACTGCGTCAATTAATTCAAGTAGTCGCTGAGCAAAATGGCGAAGAAGCTAAATTGCCGATCAGCTTTTTACCGTTTCGTGGCATTATAATGGCCATTAGTCTCGCAGGGTTAGCATACGGAGTTGTGGCTACGTTTATTGTCACAATATCTACAATATTCTTTACAGAGCTTACGATGCAGCAGCCAGGGAAAGGGTATCAAGATAGCCTCACCAACAGTATGATGCTTGACTGGCTCATCATGTTTGCCTTTATAGCCTTTGTTCTCTATTGCTGCTACAAATCCGTTTACTGGGAATGGAACAAGCTGGTTGTTCGCGGAAATGAAGAAGTGGTGACGTGGAAAGTTACACCAAGAGAAGCCAGCCGCGAAGCTGTTGAAGTACTAGAGGCGTATTTATGCGAACATACAACGATGATTGAGAAGAGTCCATCCAAGGTTGAGGACAAAGCGCATCAAGATGATTAAGGGAATCATACGGAATGACGGTTTAAAAAGAATCTTTGGGGATAGAAGATACGACCTTTGAACGTCAGGAGGAATGACAATGAAAAAGAAACAGAAAGTGAAGGAACGCAACGTAAGACAACTGCGCCAGTTGATTGGAGCAGTGGTCGAGCAAAATGGGGAAGAAGGCACACTGCCAATGAGCTTGTCCCCACTACGCATCTTGATAACAATCCTTAGTGTCGCTGCAGTAGTGTGCGCAGTGGCGGTGTTAGGACGCGCGCTTTTAGTCGAATCGGATTTCTTTCAAGGGCTCAAATTGGTGTTTTCGACGGGGGATTCAGAGGCTCTCTCAGATGTAAGCAAGGTCTTCTTTGGCCTAGTGCTTCACTTTGTCATCCTGTTTGCCATTTTAGCCGTTGTTCTCTACTGTTGCCACAGATCCGTTCGTTGGGAATGGAAAAAGCTCGTGGCTCGTGGAAATGAAGAAGTGGCAACGTGGAAAGCCGCACCAAGAGAAGCCAGTCGCGAAGCCGTTGAAGCACTAGAGGCGTATTTACAGGAACATGCAACGCTTGGCAAACCTTCTAAATTGAAGGAAACAGTACAAGCCGCCGCTACGAGTGTCGGGGCTGCGATGGAGAAAGTGAGCAAAGAACACGAAGTAGCAAAACGCCTAACCAGCGTCGAAGCTTCACGAGTTCGCACCTTAAGAAGACTATTGAAGCTTGTCTTGAAGATAAACGGACGAGGAGAACAGCTTCCAAAAAGCTCGTATTGGCTACGAATCTACGTCCTCATTACGGTCGCAATTGCGGGCATCGTCATCGGACTAGTATCTGGATTCTTTACGTATTTGAAACTTTTCATCGCCTGCCTAGTGACGTTGCAATGGAACTTCGCGTTTGGATATCTTGCCTTCATTTGGCCATTTGTCGTTATCTGGTGCATACCGATTGCCGCCTTCGTTGCAGTCTTCAATTGGCACCGCAGAGAAACGTTTAAGGAATGGAAAGAACTATTGGCACTGGCAGACCGCGAAGTCGAAGAGTGGAGCCAAACCACAGCCGTACCAGATGAAGTGGCAGAGTTACAAAAATTTTTAAAACAAGCACATAAGTACTATTAGGAGGACATTATGAACTATAAAAAAACGATTTGGCAGTCTCAAACGACAAGACTGCGTGAACTCATTCGCATTGTAAACCGTAGAAGCAGACAGCCACGCGTGTTACCGAGAGATAATCGTCAGGTTCGACTCTTTTGCATGCTCTTCTTTGGAATCATCACGCTTTATACGATTATGTCGACAGGCTTCCTGGCGGCCATCCTTGGCTCAATCTATATGCTCTTTTCAAGAAAATCCTCACCAGTCATGGACCGGATGTTACCGTACTGGTGGATGCCGATTTTGTGGGTGGCATTGATTGCGATTTTCATCCTCATTCTCTGGCTGGCGCGTCGTTCGCTTGTAAAAGAAACACTCTTCTTACTCGAACATGCAAAAGACGAAATCGCGCGTCAATATGAAGAAGGCAATGGCGTTGTTTCACAAGAAGTCATCAATTTAGAAAATTACGTCGACGACTTACAACGCAATTACCGGTTCTAAGGAGGAAGTAGATGCTTATTTTAGGATATCCAAGAAGACTCGCAGTGAATCAAAAAGAAGTGAAGGAAGTTCGCACCGTTGCCGAGCGACTCGTAACGGAAAGCGGCATTCCAGCTGAATTTCCAGAAGAAACGAAACGCGGGGTGTTCTTATCCCTCTTACTCGGGGTCGTATCGATTATCGCAGCGCTCCTAGTGGCAGGACTGGTCTATCTATTTGTTGAAATCGGTGGAAACATTATCGGATTCGTGCAAGTCGTTGGGATTTTGGCATTTGGTTTTTCCGCACTACTCATGATTTGGTCGGTGTTACTGATTATCACAGTCATTTTATATCGCCGTGAGCAAAACAAGCGCTGGCAGGAACTATCTGCGCTGCTGGATATCATCGATGAAGCCATTATCGTGTTACGTGAAGAAGACCGCAGTTATTTAGCATTGGAATTAAAACGCGCCGAACGACTCGTGGACCGCTACAATGACGTCCGCCGCGTCGTGACATTGGTGGAACGTGTTTAAGGAGTGAAGGATATGTATATTTATGTAGCACCAAGACGAAAAGAATTAAAAGAAAAAGAAGTACAAGAGTTTCGAGCTGTCGCAGAACGACTAGTGGATGAAAGCGGGATTGAAGCAGAATTTCCCTTTGTGACGAAACGTTCTCCATTGTTGAAAGTACTCATCTGGATATTAGGACTTTTCTCGGCTTTGATGCTAGGCGGAATGGGGTATTTGTTGTTTGTTAGTGGAAGAAATGTTGACGATCCGCTTCTCATCCTTGGTATTATGTTTTTCGCATGTTTGGTGGGGCTCATCTTTTGGCTGGTGGGTGTCCTTTTTGTAGCCCTTTTATACCGTCGTGAACAAGATAAACGTTGGGCAGAAATGGGAGAGCTGTTGGATATTGTTGACGAAGCAACGATTGTTTTACATGAGCAAAATCGGAAAGACTTAGCCGTAGACATCAAGCGTGCGGAAACATTAGTGAAGAAATACAGACGCTACGGCCTCTAAATGCATATCTATCATTAAGGAGAGAAAACCATGGATTTACAAAGAATTCGATACAGAAAAAATGAAGCACAAGAGTTTCGCACATTGACCGAGCGTCTTGTCGGAGAAAGCGGCCTGGACATCGAGCTGCCGTATGAAAGTCCGGGAGTGCAGCACCTCATGAAGTATTTACGTCCTCGTGGGAATTCTCGTGCTTCTAACGATTGGACTCGTGGCATTTATTTTCTATGTCAACGGTGGCAAATCAGAGAACTTTATGATTACCCTAAGTAACGAAGAAATGCTCGTGTTCTTCCCGCTTGTAATCGTGTGGATGTTCGGGTTATTTTTTGCAAAGGCGTTAGACGCACGTAACCAGCTCTTCATCCAAAAAGACATCCGCGCACTCTTGCCGGTTGCCCAGGAAGCACTCGAGGCTCTTAGCGGAAACGAGAACGACTACGTGAAACGCGCGAAGTTGCTCGTTAAAAAATACAAAACTTACGGGTTATAAAATAAAGGGATTTGAAAATAAAAGGAGTAAGAATGAAGAAGAAGGTCACACAAGAAACAGCTAATCGACTCCGAGAATTATTGGAAAAGGCGACTTCAGAAAGCGGAGATGCAGCACCTTTACCGAGAAATTATCAAATAGCGCGGTTACTATTGCCAGTATTCGCTCTTTGTTTCGCAGGTGTCTATTTACAAAATGCGCACGCTTTTTCGATTATAGGGGGTGCATTTGCAACTATTTTTGAGGTTGGCGTTTGGGAAACGTTCGAATTCGTGGTGACCATCACGAGCTTCCATTTCTGGACATGGAGTGTTCCTTTTATCGTTCTAGGAGTTGTTTTTTTCTGGAGACGTCACTCCTTCAAGAAGGAATTCAATGCTTTAGTGGCACGTGCAAAGGAAGAGGTTGCTCTTTGGAAAAAGAAACCACTCGAGACAAATCGCAAGCTTGTAAGAGGTCTGGAAGGCTTTCTAAAATCATTGGAAATGGAATATCAGTTTGAACAAAAAATAAGGTAACAATGTAAAGAGGTTAGGGACATGATTTATAAAACACTATTATTCGACCTGGATTCAACGCTCTGGGACTTCCATTCGGCCGAGAATTACGCGCTCACAAAGCTCTTGGAACAGCAAGGTGTGGAGGATGTTGAGGCGTATATCGACGTCTACGTGCCGATGAATCGTGCCATGTGGCGTTCGTTGGAAAAGGACGAAATCACGCGTGAGGAATTAGTCGAAACGCGCTTTGCTAAGTTATTTGATCACTTCGGTTTTGAAAGACGGGAAGGAACTCGCGGCAGATTACGAAGCCATCCTTGGAACGCAAGGCCAAACGTACGAAGGGGCAGAGGCGTTGCTTCAAGCATTACAGGACGCTGGATATGACTTATACGCTGCCACAAACGGCATCACGACGATTCAAAAGGGGCGCTTGTCAAACTCACCGATTGCGAAATACTTCAAAAAAGTGTTCATCTCGGAAGAAGTCGGCGCACAAAAACCGAGTGAAGCCTTCTTCGATCGTGTAGCGAGTGCGATTCCAGACTACGACAAGGACAAAGCCGTAATCATCGGCGATTCATTGACAGCCGATATTCAAGGAGGCATCAACGCAGGTATCGATACGATTTGGATGAACCTCGCGGCAAAAGAAAACAGAACCGCCATCAAGCCAACCGTGGAAGTGAGAAGCTACGCGGAATTATTAGAATTTTTAGTGTAAAATGAACTGACTGCAGGCACGTCTTGCAGTCTTTTTTATGCAAAAAAGTTGAGGTTCCAAGACGTAGCGGGTAGACTACTTAAAAGGGCAAAGACCCGACCAAAAATGAAAGTTGGAAATGAATGAAAAAAGCATTAATGGGAATTGGCGTGGCGATGCTACTTGCAGCGTGTGGAACGACGACAACGAACCAGGCGACGACCGCGCAGACGCCACAAACGACACAACAGGTGCATGTCGAAGTGAAGACAGACGGCGCGTATACCGTAAAAGAATATGACTTCGAAAGTAATGGCAAGAATCTCTATGCCCGTGCCTTTGTGCCAGACGTAGAAGGACGCGTGCCACTCGTGATTTTTAGCCACGGACTGGGCGCCAACGTCGAACACGAGGAAGAAGTGCAGAAGACATTGGCGAAGGCTGGGATTGCGGTCTTCAGCTTCGAATTCGCGGGAGGGTCGTCTTCATCGGCTCCGATGAGTGAAGGGTTGACGACGGAGATGTCTGTTCTAACCGAAGTGCAAAACTTGAAGGACGCCATCCGTATCGCAAGCGGGATGGAATATACCGATCCACAGAAAATTTATCTCATGGGAAGTAGCCAGGGCGGACTCGTCACAGCACTTACGGCAGAAGAAGTGACCAATATCGCAGGCCTCTTCTTGTTCTATCCTGCATTTTCACTGCCGGACGATATCAGAAGTAGCTTCCCGAAACTTGACGAAGTACCCGAGACCTTTAACTTGCTCGGCACGAAAATCGGGAAGAAATACATCACGGACATCTACGATATGGATCCTTACGCGAACCTAGACAAGCTTTCGATGCCGGTGCATATTTATCACGGCAAAGACGACAATATCGTGCCACTCACCGCCTCACAAAAAGCAGTGAAGCGCCTAAAAGACGCACGCCTTACCACATTGGAGGACACAGGCCACGCCTTGACACCCGAGCAGCAAGCACAAATCGGGGTTGAGATTGCGGATGAGATTTATAATGGGATGAAGTGAAAACTATAAACAAAAAAGAACCCTTATAGGGTAGATGGTGGATCTACTCTATAAGGGCTTTTCGTTTATTGTGTAGTTTTAATTAAAAAATCACCGGAGTAGTGGTGGCTATTTGTTGTATAAGAAGCAATATATGCTAATTACTTTTAATTGCATTTTTCTAACGGTATAAAGAACGCCATTCGAATGGAGTGAGACCTTTTTCCTTTTTAAAAGCTGTTGAAAAGTTGAATTGATTTGTATATCCAACTGATTGTGCAATTTCCGCTATAGATTTTGTTGTTGATGCTAACTGCTGACAAGCATCGTTAAGACGGTAATTGATAATAAATTTAGCAGGAGTGACTCCTAATTCTTGACTGAAAAGTCGAGTTAAGTAATTTTTATTTAAATGACAAACATTTGCTAATTCCTCTACAGTTGGATTGTGTTGAGGATGCGTTTGAATTAATTGGATGGCTTCACGAATATAAAAATTAGTTAAATCACTTTGTCGAATTGAAGTGGCACTTGAAGAAAATGAGATGATATGATCCATTAACAAATATAGTTGAGCAAGAATAAATGTTTCATGTTTGTGTGAATATTGAATCATTGTTTCTAAAGGTTCTACGATATTTGGTAAAAATAATTGATTTTTTAATTGAAAAACAGGGTTTTTAGTATTAATACCTGCCTCTTTTAAAAAAGGGGCAGCTTTAATGCCATCGAATTCAATCCATAAATAGGACCAAGGTTCTTCTTGATCTGCTGTATAGGTACCGATTGTGTCTGGAGTCATAAAGAATCCCTTATTTTTATCGATTGTATATTTTTTCTTAGTGTCTAAATTCCAGTATTCACCTTTTCCATCGATTACGAAGTGAAACAAAAAATGATTTGCTTTAACAGGACCGTATCGTTGTAACGGAGAACAAGTTTCTTTACCAAACTGAATCGGATACAAATCGATGCATGAGATGTTGTGGAACATATGAGATTCTTGTGTAAGCATGGGGAAACTCCTTTTATCAATCTTACTATTAGTATAAAAAGAAATGTAAGCGCAGTCAATAAAACATTTTAAAAATATATATTTTATATTAAAAAAATACATTTAGGCAGAAAATCAGATAAAAAATGTAGAAAAACAAAATATGAAAACGCAAACAAAATTGTTAAACTGTTCTTGAGATAAAAAATAGAAAGGAGAAAAATGTATGAATCAAGAAGGAGTATTTCAACCGTTTCAGTTAGATGGTTATGAATGTGTTGTATATCACCCAAAGCAAATTAGTCTTGAACAATTACCGACCGTTTATTTACAAGATGGAAAGCAAGTTTTAAACGATCTAGAAGAGTGGTTAAAAGAAGAAGTTCCACAATTAGTGATTGTATTCATAGAACCTAAAAATCGTTGGGATGAATATTCACCATGGGAGGAGAAGGCGCCAGAGGGAATGTCTTTTGACTTCGGCGGAAAAGCTTCAGATTATATTCATTGGTTAGTAAGTCGTGCTGTTCCTTATGTTGAAGAGAATTACCCTGCTTCTAGGGAGGTAACTCGTAGAGTTATTGGCGGATACTCTTTTGGAGGTTTAGTTAGTTTATATTCAGGATACATTAACGATGATTTTGGGGCGATTCTTAGTTGCTCAACTTCTTTTTGGTATCCAGGATTCTTAGACTATATCCTAAATCATTCATTAAAAAAACAAGTACATCTATATATGAGTGTTGGTGATGCTGAAGGGAAAACCTCGCCTCTGATTAATCAAATGCAAGTTCCATATACTTTGGAAGCTAAAAAACATTACGAGAATACTCTAGGTGAAGATTTTGTAACTTTCGTGACGCATGAAGGAGATCATCGTGATCGTATTCCCGAAAAATTATCTTCGGCGATAAAATGGGTTGTAAATTTCTATTCTTAATCGGAATAAAGGAGGAATAAAAATGTTAAGTTATATTGAAGATCAGTCGATTCAGGCAAAGAGATGGATCATATTACTCATCGTAGGGGTTGGAACAGCCTTATCAGCATTCACTTTTAATGCGATTTTGATTGCAACACCAAATATCGTAACAGACTATGGTATTACAGGATTAGATGTTGCATGGGTGCAAACAGCATTTATGTTAACCAGTACATGTTTGATGGTCTTAGCAGGAAAATTAGGGGATTCCTTTGGTAAATTCAAGATGTTTAAACTTGGACTTATTATTTTAACGTTAGGACTAGTATTAGGCGGATTCAAGAGTAGTTTCCAAGTATTAATTATTTCTCGTGTGATTCAAGGGATTGGATCCGTACTCTCGATGTCAATTAACTTTGCGATTGCAGAGGAACTCTTTAAGCGTGAGGAACGCGGAAAGGCAATTGGTATCATCGCTTCATTCCTTTCTGGAGGAGGAATTTTCGGACCTGTTTTTAGTGGAATGATTCTTAAGAGCTTTGGATATCATATTATTTTATGGTTAGGTGTTCCTGTTGGTGTTATTTGCTATTTGTTGGCTCTTAAATATTTTCCAAAAGATAGAACTGCTACAGGAAAATCAATCGACTGGATTGGTGCTCTATTGCTCGCAGGATTTATCGCATGTTTCTTCTTTGGAATTGACCTAGCGAAGAAACAAGGGTTCTTTGGACCAACAGCTGGTCCGTTATTCATTGTATCAATTGTAGCGTTAGTGGCATTTGTTTTTTATGAACGCCGTCAACAGGAACCTGTTTTAGATTTATCGGTTGTTTCAAATAAACATATGGTTATTTATCTTGTAAGTTTACTGTTAGTTTATACAATTTCTGGATTCAATGGATATTTAATGCCGTTTTACCTACGAAACACTTTAGGAATTGAACCTCAAATTGCAGGTTTAATGACGGTTATGATTGCAATTACAATTACGGTTGTTTCTCCTTTTGCAGGGAAACTTAGCGATAAATACGGCGCGAAACATGATTCTTATCGGTTGTGGATTAATGGCGATTTCTCAGTTGACATATTTCTTCTATGGAGTAGAAGGAAATATTCCAGGATTAATTGCTACATTTATCTTAACAGGGATTGGTAGTGGAGTTTTCCAAACGCCAAACAATGCGATGATTTTAAGTTCCGTACCTCGAGATAAAATTGGTATGGCTAGTGGAGTTTCTGGCTTGATTCGAAATCTTTCTTTAACAGCAGGTAGTTTAGTGGCGTCGCAAATTTTATTTGCTGCAATGAGTCATTTTGAAGGGACTAAAGTTGATACGTATCTTCCAGATAAACCAGAATTATTTGTACAAGGGATGCATGTAGTCTATTTTGTTTCATTCTTGTTCTGTGCTTTTAGCATTCATTCTAGTTTTTTTATTGATAGAAAAAAATTAGTACTGACGAGAAAGGCGGACAAAAACATGATTAAAGAACATTTAAAAGATCTTATCTCAAGTAAGATGAATCAATATATTGAATTGAGTCATTTTATCTGGGAGAATCCAGAACTTCGTTTTCAAACAGATAAGGCTGCAGAACGATTTGCATATATGTTAGACAAAGAAGGTTTCAAGGTTGAAACGAATGTTGCTGGAGTACCTAATGCGATTAAAGCAACGTTTGGAAACAAAGGTCCCGTTATTGGGTTATTGGCAGAATATGACGCTCTCTCTAATATGAATCAGATTGCAGATCTTGGTCAGAAAGAAAGTGAAAAAGAAAATCAACCTGGACATGGATGTGGGCACAATTTACTGGGTGTGGCTAGCTTGGCGGCGGCAGTTGCTTTGAAGGACTATCTAATTGAAACGAGAACAGCTGGGACAATTATTTTGTTTGGATGCCCTGCTGAAGAGTCTGGCTATGGGAAAGCATATCTTGCTAAAGCTGGGGTGTTCAAAGGAGTAGATGCAATGCTTGCTTGGCATCCTTCTGATATTACAAGTCCATGGTATCAAGGAACATTAGCAGTCGTTCAGTCTTATTTCAGTTTTGAAGGGATTGCTGCACATGCAGCGACAAATCCGGAGTTGGGAAGAAGTGCTCTTGATGCAGCAGAATTGATGAATGTTGGTGTGAACTATTTAAGAGAACATATTCCAGAGGGCGTCCGTCTTCATTATGCATATATTGATGCAGGTGGAGAATCGGCAAACGTTGTACAAGCTTCTTCTAAATTACATTACTTCATTCGTGCAACAGAACCTAAAGTGGCAATGGATGTTTTTGAAAGAGTGAAAAAAATTGCTCAAGGTGCAGCCTTGATGACGGAAACAAAATTAAGTGTTGATTTCGACTCTGCATGTATGAATTATGTACCGAATAAACGGTTAACGGATTTAATTTTCGAAAACTTAAAACAATATGGTGATGCAGAATACGATAAATTTGATTTAGCATATGCGACTAGATATCGTATGACTCTAACACCTTCACAAGTAGAAAAGATGAAGAGAAAATTAACTTCGGAATTTGGAACGGAATCAGCAAGCTGGGTTGAAAAACAATCTAAACTATCGCTTTGTAGCAAGGTAGCTACAACCCCAGCAAGAAATACAATGATGGTTTCAACGGACGTAGGTGATGTTAGTTGGGTAGTTCCAACTGGACAATTTAACTATGGATGTGAACCTCTTGGAACGGCACCTCATTCTTGGCAATGGGTGGCAAACGGTAAATCCGAAATAGCACATAAAGGAATTGAAAAAGCAGGTCAGATCTTGGCTTTCAGTGCATTAGATTTAATCAATCAACCAGATGTTCTAGAGGAAGTTAAAGAGGAATTTGCTCAATTTAAAGAAAGTCGACCATTCCAAAGTATGTTGTTAGATAATGCAAAACCTCATTAATTAGGGGAGTTATTGATGATATCAATTGAAGAAATTAAAAAAGCTAGAGAAGTAATTCGAGATACAGTGGTTCATACACCAGTATTAGAATTAGAATTACCTGATCAAAAAACAAATTTATTTTTGAAATGTGAAAACTTACAACTATCAGGTTCCTTTAAAGTGAGAGGTGCACTTTATCGTATGTCTCAATTGTCTGCGCAAGAAAAAGAGAATGGGGTCATTGCTTGGTCGGCAGGAAACCATGCTCAAGGAGTTGCTTTAGCAGCGAAGAAGGCAGGTGTGAAAGCGACAATTTGTATTCCTTCTTTAGGATCTATTTCAAAGATTGAAGCAACGAAAAGTTACGGGGCAAGAGTTGTTCTGTCGAATGGAAATTTTGAAGATGCAAAAGCAGAAGCAATGGAAATCCAGAAGGAGGAAGGGTTGACTATTATCCATCCGTTTGATGATGATGCAATTATTGCTGGTCAAGGGACAATAGGACTTGAAATTCTTGAGCAGCTACCTTCTGTGGAAAATGTTGTTGTTCCAGTTGGAGGTGGCGGTCTTATTAGTGGAATAGCTCTGGCAATAAAGACTCTTAAACCTTCATGCAAAATCTATGGTGTGGAAGCAGAGAGTGTCCCATCGATGAGGGAATCAGTGTCGCGTGGAGAGGCTACGGAAGTGGTGTCACTTCGAACAATCGCTGATGGAATTGCAGTAAAGAAACCAGGAGATTTAACTCTCGAATATGTAAAAAAATATGTAGATGAAATTGTGACTGTAAAAGAAGATGAGTTAGCAGAGAGCATGATTTTTCTTCTTGAAAGAAACACTTGTTAGCAGAAGGTGCTGGAGTAGCAGCAGTTGCTGCTTGCCTCTTTAATAAGCTGCCAGTACAACAAGGAAAGACGCTTTGTGTTATTTCAGGTGGAAATGTCGATATGTCTTTACTGAAGAAGGTTACAGAGAACGTTTTAAGAAATCGTGGAAAAATTATCACTATTGATGTAGAGATTAAAGACTCTCCAGGAGAACTCTCAAAACTTATTTCTGATATCGGATCTCTGAAAGGAAATATCGTGGAGATTCGTCATGACCGAAGAAGTGATCATGTGTCTATTGGAAATTGTATTGCCAGTATCGATATTGAAGTAAAAGATAATGACCATGCACGTGTGCTGGAGAGTGAATTGAAACAAAAAGAGTATATTTTAGATTGGAGAAATTAGAATGAAAGTTCATTTTATTGAAGGAGCGCCAAAAGCGGTTGGGCCCTACTCTCATGCAGTTGAACACGGAAATACTTTATATGTGTCAGGACAATTAGGGTTAGATCCAGTTACGAATGCATTAAGAGAAGGAGTCATTAATCAAACCAAACAGGCGTTAGAAAATTTAAACACGATTATTACGGGTTCTGGTTTTGAGAAAAGAAATATCATAAAATGTACAGTGTATTTGAAAAACATTAATGATTTTCAAAGTGTGAATGAAGTCTACGAGATTTTTATGGATGGGCATAAGCCAGCTAGAGTAGCGTTTGAAGTAGGAAAGCTTCCTCTGGATGCGCTTGTTGAAATTGATGCTATTGTAGGGAAATAGGATGAAAAAACGAATTCTTACTTTTGGGGGTCAGTCCCCTTGTTTGTGAGCCCAGTTTTTTATTTACAATCTTCCCCAGCATCAAAGGCTGCGAATTCGTCTGGACACTGCTCGATTATCTAGAAGTAGTGCCAAAACAGGGGAACTAGATTCGAATATAATAAAGTTGAGAAACCAGGGCGAGGGCCCTGGTTTTTTGCTGCTTAAAAGGCCGATTTTCCTACGATAACATGCTAAAAGACGAATAGTTATACTAAAAAATTAAAAATAAGTTTTCTATAAAAATCGGGAATAATTCCTACGGATGAACTTTTGAAATATAAAAAAATAAACTTCCTTATATAATTTAAGATGTAGTCTTAAAACGTAGTATAGAAGTGCTGCTTAAAAATAAAAATTGTAAAGAATTAATTGGTAATTCTTAATTCTATTCAAAAAAATAGATTTTTAACAATTATAACCACCTTCTATTTATGACTAATATTATATATTTTTAACGTGGTAATAATTATTATTTGAATAGCGTTTTTATTACCGCAAAAAAACTGCTACAAAAAGCAAAATGTAACATATATGCTACAGTAACATATATGTTACATTTGAAAAACAAATGCCAAAAAAATATACAGAGTAGTGAAGAGTAAAGTAATCCTATTTCAACAGCTATTTGTTTTTTTCGGAAATTTTATACAAAAAAATTGGTTACTAGGCTAGAATTTCGATTAAGAAAAAAATATGCCGACTCAATAAATAGAACGAGTAAAAATTCATCAAGTATATTCGTGTCTTTTTTTATGATAAAAACAGTTAAATTTAGACTAAAACATGATATACTGAGTAATGAGTAAAGACTTCTGAATAATATAATTATTTAGAACAAAAAAGTGATATATAACGAAATAATGATGGGAGAAATCTAGATGACGGATTTATTGATTGCAAAACATAAGATGTCTGAAGAAGATATCAAAAATACATTCATTTCACCAGCTATTCGTGCAAAAGGATGGAAAGATGGAACCGATATTCTCTATGAATATTCTTTTACTGATGGTAGAGTTGAGGTGCATGGAAGACGTACGAGAAGAAAACCACAGAAATTTGCAGATTATCTATTGCATTACAATTCGAATAATCCAATTGCGATTGTAGAGGCAAAAGATAATAATCATTCAGTTGGCGCTGGTATACAACAAGCAATTAATTATGCGGAAATTCTGGATGTTCCGTTTGTATATTCATCTAATGGAGACGGTTTTGTAGAGTTTGATAGATTAACAGGCAAGGAAAGGAATTTAAGCTTAGAAGATTTTCCGACGAAAGATGAATTATGGACAAGATTTAAAGCCGCAACGAATCTTTCAGAAGAACAGGAAACACTAATTAATGAACCATATTATTTCACAATGGGATCAAAAGAACCTAGATACTATCAACGGATTGCTATTAATCGTACGGTAGATGCAGTTTCTTCTGGGAAGAATAGAATTATGTTTGTTCTTGCTACTGGAACAGGGAAGACTTTTACAGCCTTTCAGATTATTCATCGTTTAATGAAGTCTGGATTAAAGAAAAGAGTTTTATTCTTAGCGGATAGAAATATATTAGTAGATCAAACGATGTTAAATGATTTTAAACCTTTTGGAAATAAAATGATTAAGATTGATGCTGATTTACTGAATTCTCCAGAAAAATTGAACTCTTATGAAGTATATCTAGGCTTATATCAACAATTAACAGGTGACGATGGAACTGAGACGCACTATCAAAAATTTGGCAAAGATTTCTTTGATTTGATTGTTATTGATGAAGCCCATAGAGGTTCAGCTAAAGAGGATAGTAATTGGAGAACTATTTTAGATTACTTTAGTTCAGCTACTCATATTGGAATGACAGCAACTCCTAAAGAAGATAAAGTTACATCTAATGCGAAATATTTCGGAGCACCAATTTATACGTATTCGTTAAAACAAGGTATTGAGGATGGATTCTTGGCTCCGTATAAGGTGATTAGAGTGAATCTTGATGTGGATGTAACAGGTTATCGTCCTGAAAAAAATAAAGTGGATGCGAATGGGTTTGAAGTCCCTGACCGTATTTTTAATAAAATCGATTTTGATAAAAATATGGTGATTGATGATCGCACACAAAAAGTTGCTAAATACGTATCGGATTTATTAAAAGATACTAATAGTAGGTTTGATAAATCAATATTCTTCTGCATAGATATAGAGCATGCTTCTAGAATGAGGCAAGCACTTGTGAATGAAAATAATGATATGATTCTTAAGGATTCTAGATATGTTATGAAGATTACAGGAGATGATTCTGAAGGGAAGGCTCAATTAGATAACTTTATTGATCCAAAATCCAAATATCCAACATTAGTTACAACTTCAAAGCTACTTACAACTGGAGTGGACGCAAAGACATGTAAGTATATCGTTTTAGATTCAAATATAGGTTCCATGACAGAATTTAAACAAATTATTGGACGTGGAACTCGATTGGACCCAGCAAATCATAAAGAGTATTTTACAATTATTGATTTTAGAGGGGTAACAGATTTATTTGCAGACCCAGAATTTGATGGAGACCCAATCAATGTTGACGATGGCGATGATGATGGAGGAGACAAAGGACCTAAAACTCCTGGATATCCTCCGGGTGATCCAGACATTATTGACCCAGATGATGACGGTGATGATGGCGAGGATATCATTAAAGAGCCTAAGAAGTACTATATAAATGATAGAGAAGTAAAGATACTTCATGATGTTGTACAAATCATTGATGAAGATGGGAAGTTAGTAACAGAAAGTTTGACAGATTATACTAAGAAAAACATTCTCGGACAGTACGCTACTTTAGATGAGTTTATTGCAGCGTGGTCTTCGTCAGAGAAAAAACAAGTCATTGTTGATGAATTAGAAAAAAATGGCGTTTACTTAGAAGAAATCAGAAAAATTGAAAAGATATCTGCAGATGAAATTGATGATTTTGATTTACTCTTAAAATTAGCATATGGGCAAAAGCCTTTAACCAAGGCAGAACGAGTAAACAATGTTAAGAAGAGAGGTTATCTATATAAATATTCTGAAGAAGCAAGAGCAGTATTAGAAGTTTTACTTGAACGTTATATGAATATGGGCTTGAAACAAGTTGAAGAAATTTCAATACTCAAATTACCAGAATTTAACAAATTTGGTGGCGCGGTGAATATTATTAAAATATTTGGAGATAAGCAAAAATACAAAGATGCAGTGAAAGAGTTAGAAAATGAGATATTTTCAGCTGCTTAATAAGGAGATTGTAAATGGCAACACATTCATTTGTAAAAAGAATCCAAGATATCACCCGTAAAGATGCAGGTGTTAATGGAGATGCTCAACGTATTGAACAAATGTCTTGGCTACTATTTTTAAAGATTTATGATAGTCGTGAAGAGATTTGGGAGATTGAGGATGATAATTATGAATCCATTATTCCAGAGGATTTAAAGTGGAGAAATTGGGCGCACTCTGAAAAAGGGAAACAAGTTTTAACAGGGGATGAGTTATTAGAGTTTGTAAACAATAAATTGTTTAAAGAACTTAAAGAAATTCAAATTACTCCTCAAATGCCTATAAGAAAACAGATAGTTAAATCCGCTTTTGAAGATGCAAACAACTATATGAAGGATGGAATCCTTCTTCGTCAGGTAATTAATGTAATTGATGAGGTTGATTTTAACAGTCCAGAAGATCGTCATTTGTTTAATGATATCTATGAAACTATTTTAAAAGATATTCAATCAGCGGGAAATGCGGGTGAATTCTACACACCACGTGCTGCAACTGACTTTATTGCAGAAATGTTGCAACCAAAATTAGGAGAAAGAATGGCCGATTTTGCATGTGGTACAGGTGGATTCTTAACATCAACGTTAAATATCCTGAGTGAACAAAGAAAAACAGCGAAAGATACAGAATTGTATAATCAGTCCGTATATGGGATTGAGAAAAAAGCATTCCCACATTTACTAGCAGTCACTAATCTATTTCTTCATGAGATTGACGATCCAGAGATTATTCATGGGAACACATTAGAGATGAACGTGCGTGATTATACGGAAAAAGATCAATTTGACATTATTATGATGAACCCTCCATTTGGTGGTAGTGAATTGGATATTATCAAGAATAATTTCCCAGTAGATTTACGAAGTAGTGAAACTGCAGATTTGTTTATGGCAGTTATTATGCATCGATTAAAAGAAGATGGGCGTGCGGGTGTGATTCTTCCAGATGGATTTTTATTTGGTAATAACGTTAAGAATACTCTTAAAAAGAAACTATTAGAAGAATTTAACTTGCATACAATCATTAGATTACCTCATAGTGTCTTCGCGCCGTATACAGGTATTCATACGAATATTCTTTTCTTTGATAATACTAAGAAGACAGAGTCTACTTGGTTTTATCGTTTGGATATGCCAGAAGGTTATAAGAACTTCTCTAAGACAAAACCAATGAAATCAGAACATTTTAATCCGGTGAGAGAGTGGTGGGAAAATAGAGAAGAAATAGTTATTGATAATTTCCCTAAAGCAAAGAAATTTACACCGTCAGAATTAGCAGAATTAGATTATAACTTAGATCAATGTGGTTTCCTTCAAGAGATTGAAGAAATTTTAGAACCGATGGAACTAATTAGTAAATATAATACTGAGAGAAAAGAGTTAAATGAAAAAATTGATTCTGTATTAGCAGAAATTATGCAATTGTTAGAAGGTGATGAATAATCATGACACCTGAACAATTAAAAGCTAGCATTTTACAACGAGCTATGGAAGGGAAATTGGTTCCACAAGATCCAAATGACGAACCCGCCAGCGAGCTCCTTAAAAGAATTAAAGCAGAAAAAGAAAAACTCATTAAAGAAGGAAAAATCAAGCGCGATAAGAATGAAACTGAGATTTTTCGAGGTGATGATGGTTTACATTATGAGAAGTTTCAAGATGGAAGTGTTAGACAAATAGAGGTTCCGTATGAAATCCCCGAGTCTTGGGAGTGGATCAGACTTGAAAATATAACAAAAATTATAAATGATGGAGTACATTCAACACCGAAATATGTAAATAGCGGTATCCCGTTTTTATCTGTGAAAGATATGAGTAGCGGGCGATTATCGTTTAGAAATACTAAATTCATTTCTGAGGAAGAACATTTAAAATTAAGTAAAAGATGTAAACCTGAAAAAAATGATATAATTCTATCTAAAGTTGGAACGACGGGAATTCCAGTGAAAGTAGATGTGGAAAAAGAATTTAGTATATTTGTAAGTTTAGCTTTATTAAAATTCATACATCCATTTAACCCTGACTTTTTAGTCGAATTGATTAAATCGCCGTTGGTGTACAATCAATCAAAAGACGGAACAAGAGGTGTAGGAAATAAAAATCTTGTACTAAGTGTAATTAAAAAGTTTTTAATACCTTTACCTCCTGTAAATGAACAAACACGTATATTAAATAGAATCAACCAAATTAATAAATTTGTTGTTTTATTTGAAAAATTTTATTCAAGTAATAAAAAAATAAAAGAAGAGTTCCCAGAAAAATTACGCCAATCCATTTTGCAATATGCAATGCAAGGGAAATTAGTGTCTCAAGATTCCACAGACGAACCTGTCGAAGTTCTACTCGAAAGAATCAGGGAAGAAAAGCAAAGATTATTTGAAGAAGGTAAGCTTAAGAAGAAAGATTTACATGAATCAATCATTTGTCAGGGTGATGATGGTTTACATTATGAGAAGTTTCAAGATGGAACTATTAAACAAGTTGATGTTCCTTTTGAAATACCAGAGTCTTGGAAATGGGTAAAATTGAATAACATTTTAGATGTACGAGATGGAACGCATACAACACCTAAATATGTTAAAGATGGAGTCCCTTTATTAACTAGTAAAAATCTAATAAATGGCAAGCTTGTTAAAGAACCTTCTAAGCTCATTAGTTTGGCTGAATCAAATGAAATTAATAAGCGCTCGAGAGTAGAAGAGAATGATATATTATTAGCGATGATAGGGACCATTGGTAATCCTGTATTGGTACCAAAAATAGATTACCAATTTTCAGTAAAAAATGTGGCTATCTTAAAATATATTTCTACAATAAATATGGAATTTGTATATTATTTCATAGTATATTTTTCTACTAAATTGAAAAGCATGTCTTCCGGAGCTGTGCAGAATTTCGTATCATTAAACCAGTTACGAAATATATTATTCCCAGTACCTCCTACTACGGAACAAAATAGAATTATTGATAAAATTAAAAAAATGTTGATATTAATCGACAGATATTCATACTTGCATAACTCTTTAGAGGAGAAAAAAACTAAGACTTTCCTATAAAAATTATGAAAATCTGTTTTACAATATGCAATGTAAGAAACATAACGGACAAGCCTGTCGAAGTTCTACTTGAAAAAATCAAAAAGAGAAGTAAAGATTAGGAGTTCAATCTAATATATCTAAAGAGAAAAATAGTAGATTTTTCCTATAGCTTTGCTACCTACTCAGGTGACAAAGGAAGGTTATTTATAAAAACAGAAGGTTTATTAGATAAAGTAAATCGTCTATAATTTTTTTATAAGATAAAGTTAATACTCTATTTTCAATTGACTAAGCCCAGTTTAATAATCTCTAATTACATGCAAAGAAAAATAGTTTTTGAAAAAAATGGTTGGGTTATAATGGTTAGAATTAGAACTTGCTGATGAAGTAGTCAGTAGGTTCTTTTTGTAAAAAAATCAAAAATTTTTCTTTGGATTAATAAAGTGTGAAATTAAATCATAATTTAACAGGAAACATGTTATACTTGGATAGAAAGAATCTATATAATGAAATAAATATTTAATTTAATGGAGTATTATTAATTATGAACAAAATAAACCAACAAAAAAATTTGACAAGAAATGCCAAGTGTTTACTCCAAAAAAACTATGTTAAAGAGCTACTAAATTTAATAGGATATCGTGAGAATATAATTAAGAAAAACTATACTTGAAAAATTCCTGTGGAGATGGGAATATTCTTGCTGAGATAGTTAAAAGATATATTTATGATGCAAAAACAACATAATTATTCACTACCTGAAATAAAAAGAAGGTTTAGAAAAAAATATTTATGGGTTTGAAATTGATGAAGAACATTATTTGAGATGTATTAGTAAATTAAACAGAATTGTGAAAAAAATAACGGAATTCCAACTGTGGAATGGAGAATTTTTTTAACGAGGATTATTTAAGGAGTAATATTGGAATAAAATTCGATTATATTGTTGGTAATCCTCCATATATAACGTATAGTGATTTGCCTCATGAAGAAAGAAAATTTATAAAAGAAAATTACGAAACATGTAAGCAAGGGAAATTTGATTATTGTTATGCATTTATTGAACATAGTTTGAAAGCTTTATCTTTTAACGGCAAAATGTCATATTTAATTCCAAGTAGTATTTTTAAAACAGTCTTTGGAAATAAGTTGAGAGATTATATGTTAGGATCTATTGTTCAAATAAAAGATTATTCCAAACAAAGGATTTTTAATGACGCGCTCGTAAAATCTGCAATAGTAGTGTTTGAGAATGGTACTAGTAGTCAGAAAGTCAGCTACATTGATATGAGCGACAAACATAAAGAATCGTTTAAAAAAGATTTAATGAATGAGAAGTGGATTTTTTCTCATGAATTTAACAAGGGCAATCGTAGATTTGGTGATTTCTTTAAAGTCTCACATGTTATTGCTACTTTGTTGAATGAAGCTTTTGTTTTAGATGAGCAAATTGAAGTAGAGGGTGATAAATTTTATAAACTGGGAAATGTTAAACTTGAAAAAGAGTTAATTATGCCGACAGCGACACCAAAGTCGATGCAATATGGTAAATCTGAAAAGATAATTTTCCCATACAGATATAGGAACGAAGAGTTAATTAGAATTACAGAAAAGGAATTGAAAACATTATTTCCAGGAGTTTATTCATACTTACTTCAATATAAAGATAGATTACTTAACAGAAAAGCTGACAAGAGGTCTAATTGGTTTGAGTATGGTCGTTCACAAGCTTTATCTAGTATTTTGTGCGACAAATTATTAGTGTCAACGATTATCACTACTCAAACGCTAGTTTATAGACTGACACGAGAATGTATCCCGTATGCAGGAATGTTTATAGCAATTAAGAACAATCAAAATGAATATGATTTGGATTATGCCAAAGAAATATTAGAAAGCGACAAATTTTTGGAGTATGTGAGTAAAATAGGAATCAGTATTAATGGGAATTCATATAGAATAACATCAAAAGATATTGAAAATTTTAGATTTTAATGGAGGGTATATGGAAACGCTTAAGTATGTAATTGAAGATAGTACAATTGCTGAACTGTTGGGAGTTCAAAATTTTTCTACTGATGAGTCAGCCGTCTTAGAATTGATAAAAAATTCATATGACGCGAATGCTATGAATGTGAAACTAGAGTTCTTTGAGGATACTTTAGAAATAACAGATGATGGCGATGGAATGAATTCGGATGATATTAAAAATCATTGGATGCATATTGGAAAGAGTTCTAAAGGGTATAGTGTGGTTGATTCACAAGATAACTTGAGGATTCAAGCAGGCTCAAAAGGAGTCGGAAGATTTGCCTTATCTAGACTTGGAAGAAAGGTAAAACTAATTAGTAAAAAAGATAAAGAAGTTGGAGTGATTTGGGAAACAGATTGGAACTTTTCAACTTTAGATGAATTTACAGAGGTTAAAGAAAAAGGAACGTTTATAAGAATTATAAATTTGAGAGAAAAATGGACTCTAAATAAAATTAAAAGACTAACGAGGTATCTTGGGAGAACATATAAGGATCAGTTGATGAAAATCAGGATCAAAGCTAATGGGTATGATGAGTTGGTAAAATATATCTTTCCAGAACCAAAGCCTGGAACTAACTGCAGGTCTAATATTATTTTAGAATACTTTGATACAAAATTATCTGTAAAAGTTATCTCGGATGAGTTTTCGAATGAAGCTAAGAAATACTATCCAGACATTAAATATCATTTTCGTGAATGGAATATGATTGATGAGTTGCAAGGTAATGAAGTGATAGATCTTTCTAAGGAAGAATTGACGATTAAATTAAAAGAATTAGGTAGCTTCTCTTCAAATCTATTTTTTAATTTAACTGCCACAAAAACAGATAAAGAAAAGTTTTTATATCAGTATCTAAATGTACCAGTAGAGATTGAAAAAGGAGTTATTTTATATAGAAATGCGTTTAGTATTTCATCACTTGAAGGAGAAAAAGATTGGTTAGGCTTTGGTAAGAGGTCCAGAAAATCACCAGCGGCTGCTTCACATCCAACAGGGTCATGGAGAGTCAGAGAAAATCAATTATCTGGATATGTGATGATTGATAAAAAAGAAAATGAAGTGCTACAAGATTTAATGAATCGTCAAGGAATCGATGAAAATATTTACTTTAAATTATTTGTAGAAATAATTTTATCAGGAATAAAAAGAATTTGAAAGATACAGACAGGAAGTTATAAGATGTATCAATGAGAAAAATAAGGACGTAGAAGAGAAAAAAGATAGAATAACAGATAAATTAATTAAAAACCCTCGTCTTATAAAGAATCTTGCTGCTGAAGACGAAAATACTCTAATTGAGGAAATAAAAGCTTTCAAAAAAGAAGAAAAAAATTTCTATAAAATTAGTACAGATTTGGAAGAAAAGCATAGATATGATGTAAGAATTTTAAACGCACTTGCTACTTCAGGAATAAAGGCAACTTCAATAGCTCATGAGATAAATAATAATCGTAATCAGATTGAGCCGGTTAATCAATTTATTATAGAAGCTCTAAAGAATTATGGACTTTGGGATCAAATTGTTAATTTGAGTAAAGAAAAGGCGTTATTTGAAAATGTACCGATGCTGTTAGAAAATGCTAATAATGCAATGGAGAGAATTATTCATTTTATAGATGCTATATTGGAAAAAAAGTAGAAAAAAATCAATTTGAAGTTGTGAATTTAAATGTCAAAGAGTCTACGGATAGAATAATTCAAAAAAATGGAAAAAGCGACTATACATGGTTAAATATAGAAACAGATATTGATCCTTCAATGATGTTTAGAATATCTAAGGATACATTGTATACTATATTTGAAAAATTTAATACTTAATAGTACTCAACAGAACAATGATTATAGTGACTTAAAAATCTCCATAAATATAAGAAAAGAAGGGGATGATTTAATTATAAAATATTCCGATGAAGGAAGAGGATTGCCTAAAAAATTTTTAGACAAACCGAGAATTATTTTAGAGGCTCATGAAACTAGTAGAAATGACGGGCATGGGTTAGGAATGTGGATAATAAATAACACTATAAAAATGCAAAACGGAAGTGTTATCAATATTGATGGGCATAATGGATTTTTATTTGAATTTACAATTAAGGAGATTAAATAATATGGAAACTATAAATATAGTGTATGTCGATGATAAAATAGACCCCTATGTCTCCGGATATTTATCCTCACTATCTTCGGATGAATATTTGTATGAAAAGAAGGAAATAACATTTTCAAACGGAGATTCGTATGAGAGTATGTTGTCAATTGAAGAAATTCGTACAGCTAATATTTTATTTTTAGATTCCATGCTTTTTGAAAATAATAGAGTTAATGGAAATAAACTTTCAGGGGAAGAATTAGGCTTTATCATAAAGAAAATATTTCCTTATAAAGAAATATTAGTGATTACTCAGTATCAGGAAAAGTCAGAGTTTAGTTCACTGAAAAAGTATAATTCGAAGACTTTTGGACGTTACCCTGATAAATTTTTCAAGCAATATTGGGAGGAAACAATTCTCCAGGCAAGTCATAACATTGTTCAAAATCGAAAGATTTTAGAGAAATTGTCTTCCGAAAAATCACGTTGACAAAATGCTGTTAGAAAAGCTAGAATCGACTATGAGTGGTCAAGTAGATTATGAAAATTTAACGAAAAAAGATGTTGATAAATTAATCGAATCATTCGAGAAAATGAGAAAAATTTATGAAAAAGACAGATTATAGAAATACGATATATAATCAATATAATAATGATATTTTGAAACAAAAAAAGAAGACTTGAATCAAAGAATAAAAATTAAAAGCATCCTAGACTTAAAAAAATATTTATAATAAAGTAAAGGATAGAAATAGTGAATTTAATAAGAAATTTCAAGAAATATATAATCGTAAGTGTGTGTATTGCGGTGTTAATCAGGATATTATGAGTTCGGAATTGTTTGAAGTTGATCATTTTATCTGTGAATCTTCATTTGAAGGGAATTTGGGTGAAGCAGGAGTTTTGAGTAATTTAGTTCTATCTTGTAAAAAATGTAATAGGGCTAAAGGAGATTTACGTTGGGAAGAACAGTATTCTTCAGTTTTTGAAGTAGATTCGAGAAATATAGCAAATGTATTTTATAGAGCTTCTGATTATTCGATAAAGATTCACTCTCGATATCATTCTGATGATATAGTAAACAAGTTTTATAAAAAATTAAAACTGGACGAAGAAGTCCGGAGATTAGATTATTTACTTATGACTATGAATGATTTCTATGATAAATACGAATCCGACGACAAATTAACAGGATTATTGAGATCTATACGCCTTTTACAAAAAGCTAGAAATACACTGTGGTAATAACGTTTTAAATTTGAACAAAGCATTGGACTAACCATCCAATGCTTTTTCTTCCCCACCTATGTTATAATAAGCATGAATAGAGAAGGTTTTCATGATTGGAGGAGAGAGTATGAAAGGTAGACAATTACTAGCATCGGCGCTGTGTGTATTGGCGCTTGCAGCATGCAACAAGAAGCCAGAAGAAGTGACGACCCAGGCACCAACAACGGTTCAAGCGACAACGGTAGCACCGACGATGGTAGCCGAGGCGGAGCATGCGACGTATTTTGAGATGTTGCAGTTGGCGTATAATGTGGCGGCCAAGGATGCCGATATCACAGAAGGCTTAGCTGCGGCCAAGAAGGTGCGTGACGAGATGTTTGAGCAGTTTCCGAGCGACAAGGATGATATCGACAATGCCTATTCGGACTTGGAGCTCTTGGTTCGTTTTAATGCGACTGGATTTAGCGACTTCATGAAGCGTTGGAATGCGTCTACTGGGCAGCATTTCGAGGCTTTGCACGAAGCGATTCACATGGATGCTGCGACCATCAATGGCGATAAGGTCAAATGGAATATGATGGGCGTTGTGGGCTCAAACGACTACGAAGTGATGGTGGTGGAAGCGTATCTAGATGCGACGAAGAAAGAGGCGTTCTTCTTTGGGTACGAAGACGGCGAGCCAATCGTTCTTCGTGCGACCAATGTGACGCGTGAGACACTCTCAAAAGCAGCGTTCCAAGTCGTGAAGGACGCTGATTTACTTAAAGGCTTTACTGATAATGCGACATGGAAAGCAACCTCTGACGCGTCTGCGAATCAATCGGTTGCGGATGCGATGGCGATTTACGCGCGTAAAAGAGGCGAAATCTATGAGCGCACGAGTCCAGCGACCCAGCGTGAGTACTATGATTTAGCCGTTCCAGACCAGCTTTTCAAATATGCAACGGTCGACGGCGAGAAGGCGAACTTCAAGTGGGCAGGGATGACTTTCCAATCTGGAGGCGACTCTTATGAAATCGTGGAGTGTTATGTGTCTGAATCAGGGACATCGGTGATCGTATTTGCCAAAAAAGAAGGAATCAATGTGCTGTTAATCGGCGAATCAGAGCCACAGACGAAAAAGAATGCGGATGGAACGATCAAGTCGAGCATCGTGAACCTCCAACCGTACGAGAACGACACACTAGAACGTGCATTGTGGTAAGACAGGAGAAGTAGAATGACAGAAATACAACAACTCGAACAACTAATGAATGAGATGCTGCCGGGATTGCAGCTCTTTGCTAGAGACATCAACCTAACGCCGGAAGAAGCGGCGAAGTTCCAGGTGGGGCAGATCGTGCGTAACGCAGCCTTTACCGACGCGACGAGCCGGGTGGGCGGCATGGTGACGACGCACCGTTTCAGCATTTTATCCAACCACCTCTTTGACCTGACGAAGGCGGAGCACGGCACCAACTGGGGGCTACACGTTGCGAACCGCGACAGCCACTTCAAGGTGCTGGACATTTACGAACATGAAGGGAAGACGCAGATTCTGCTCTTGCATTTGCCGGACGATTATCGTTGGAAATGGATGGAGCATGTGACGCTGGATCTGCCGGTAGACATCGTGGCCGATAGCAGAGAGCGTTTCGCCTCCAAGGCCCACGCTGAACCGATACCAGAGGTGACAAGTCCGGAGTGGCTTGACCGCTGCGCTTTTGCGCCTGGACTGGACATCAAAGGCGAACTCTTCCCAAATGAAATCCCAATCGCAAGCCAGATGCAAAAAGTAAAAGATGCCTCTTTCCGAAGCTTCTACCATCAACTCGTCTACGTTCGCTGCGCAGCGCTCATCGAAGACGTGATGCCAGAAGTAGCCAAGGCTGGTGACACGGGACTTGTCCTCTACGGATATATCGACGAAGAGGCCGGCGTTTCGTTCCAACCGCTATGGATCGCAAAGAAGGCGAATCGACACTAGACACGCGCCTGATTCCAGAAGAGACGATGTATCTCATTCGTCTAGCGAACCTCGATGACTGCGAGTTCTGTTCAATGAGATGGATTGAAGTGGACCCGTATATCGTAGACCGTGCAAGACGCGTCATTGCGGAAGTCTATGACACGAAGAGCAAAGAAAAAGAAGAGACACGCTCGTTCCAAGGACTCGACCGATTCCGCCGCCGCGAGCATCCCGATGACTTTGGTGTAGCGGTCTACTACGAAGACAAGAGCAAGGAACCCGAACGCTTGTGGGTCCGCATCTCGCGCGTGGAAGGCAACCAATGCTTCGGCACGCTGTTGATGGACTCGAAGCACCCAGACGGACTTAAAGAAGGCGACGAGATTATGTTCCGCGTCCTTCAGAACGAAAACGGCGAGCTAGAGGTTGTGTCAGTGCAAAAATAACAAAAAAGACAAAGTAACCCTCGGTTACTATATAGTGTTTATGGTAAGGCACCGGGCCAAGCCTAAGTCTTGGCTCCTACCAAGCTTCAAACTGACTCTACGGGTTTTACCCTAGAGTCAGTAATTCACATTGGTTGCTCTTCTTACCATTCACACTATAGAACCGAGGGCCTTTTGTCTTTTTTTTAAACTGCCTCACCTTTTTCATGTATGAGTGGAATCTCACCGTTCTTTTATCTTGAATGGAGCTTATCTTGACATTAAAGAAATTTATGGTATATTAAAGGAGCAAGAAAATAGTGAATATTTCAAATCACTAAAGCCAGAAAGAGCATTGGATCTCGTACATCCAATGCTCTTTTTTTCGTTATATAGTATCTAACGTTCTGGTGCTAAGGCAACTATTTTTTCTTGCTAGAGTTCAGCAAATACTCTACTAATATTAAAATTAGTCCCACATGCAGGGGAGCAAGAAATATATAATGAACATTTCCACTAAAGCCTCACCTCCTTACGAGGCTAGTTGCCTACCATAAGTATAACACTTCACAAGCAGGTGTTGAATAGGTGTTTTGATATTTTCAACCAGAAAAATAAGGCTAAGCGAGACTGTCGCTTAGCCTTTTCTTATTTGTTCTATCACATTACAGTTTTATGCAGAGTGTCGATATATAGTCATTGCCATATCGTGACAATCGATGTCTTTTGTCGCATGATTCATAAAAATCGATCATCGCAAGACCGTTTTTTAGTTGGCCTCTAATCTGAGTTTCTAGCGTATGGCTAAATTCATATCCGTATTCTGGATTGATGGTGATTTTGCCTTGTTCTTCAAGCTCTTTTGAATTAAAAGGGATGGAGAACTTTAACAGTAATTCCTCGTCGGGTTGGTCCCATACAATGTCGGCGTCATACATGTATATCCAAGGATTCATAAACCCGACCATCAACAGTCCGCCTTTTTTCAATACACGAGAGGCTTCTTTATACATGTTTTCTAAGTCTTCTATATAGACATTCGAAACGGGATTAAAAATAATATCAAACGTTTCATCTTCAAACGGGAATGGTTTTGTCATATCGGCTTGAACGGTGTTGATTGTTAAACCTTCTCTTTTAGCAACCATCTCATCTTTTTGTAATTGTGATGTCGAAAAATCCATTATGGTGACGTCATAACCTTTTGCGGCAAAAACGGGACCCTGTTGCCCGCCACCGCAAGCTAACCCTAATATCTTTTTCCCCTTGGCTTTTTCAAACCATTCTTTCGGAACTTTTTTTCCAACCGTTAATGCAACAGAAATTGGATGTTTCTTAGCTTCTTCTAATTCTTCATGTGTTACTGGCTCAGTATAGTCATTGTTGACATTATTCCACCTGTCTTGATTTGCTTTTAAATAATTTCTCATCTCTCATCACCGCTTTCTGTCTTCTCAGGTTCATTATACTATTGCTAGGAAAAGTAGGGAAGGGTCCACTATAATTTACTTGATTATATAAATAAGTGTGCTATAGTGAAGGCGTAGATAATAAATACCTCAAAAAGAGCATTGGATGGTGATATGTACCCAGAATCCTGGACACATTAATAATTAAGCTGAACGCATGGATGTTTCCCTGTATTGAACAGGGGACATCCATTTTGTTTTTTCTTGAATTCTTTTGTTATTGTAATAATCTATATAATCTTTAACTGCCGTTTGAAATTCCTTAAAGGTAGAATATTGCTTTTCCAAACCATAGAACATTTCGTTTTTCATTCTGGCGAAAAACGTTTCTATAATGCAATTATCATAACAATTTCCTTTTCGAGACATTGATTGAATAATTCCTCGTTCTTTTAATGACTGTTGATAAAATGCGTGTTGATATTGCCAACCTTGATCAGAATGGAGAATCAATCCATTAACATCAGGGAATTTTTTGAAAGCTTTATTTAACATCCTTTGAATCTGTTCTAAGTTGGGACTTAGAGAAAGATCATAGGAGATTATTTCATTAGTAGACATATCTAAAATTGGAGAAAAGAAACATTTTCCCCAAGGAAAAGTGAATTGAGATACATCTGTACTCCATTTTTGAAGTGGCCTATCGGCCGTAAAATCTCTGTTAATAATATTATCAGCAACTTTCCCAACATTGCCTTGATAAGATGGTATTTCTCTTTAGGGCGTTTTCCAAACAATCCATTTATATGCATAAGACGTTGAACTCTTTTATGATTAACAACGTGACCTCTCCGGCAAAGTTCTTGGTAAATTCTTCTTACGCCATATCTTCCTTTATTTTCATGAAATATTTTTTTGATTTCTGATAATAAAACACCATTTTTCTCAGCCACAGCATCAACTCTATTCAATTCAAAATAGTAAGTAGATTTCGCCATTTTCATCGCTTTAAGAAGATGTTTTAGTTGGTATCCTATTTCTCGTAATTCTTTGATGACCGCTGCTTTCTCGCCTTGAGAAGCGCAGCTTCCTGTTCTTTTCTCAAGGCTCTCAGTTTTTTTATAACAGCAATTTCAGCTTCTAAATATGCATTGCGTTCACGTAATCGAACTAATTCTTCTCGTTCGGATTCTGAAAGGTTATCAGGCACATCTTTTTTATTCATAATAGGCTCCTTAGATAATGGTCGTCGTCTTTTCTTATTCTTTAAACCATTATATCCATAAGTTTTATACTTGTGAACCCAAGAACCTAATAATCCGACACTTATTCCCGCTGGAAAAGCAACCTCTGATAGAGCTTTCCCATTTAAAACCTGTAAAACAAATGTCAATTTTTCTTCTACCGTCCAATTTCTTTGTTTTTTGACACGCTCCAATCCTTTAGGACCATGAATCTTTTCAATTTTATCCCAATTCAATATTTTTCTTCTAAAACTCTCTTGCATAACATTTTCAGGAGTTTCTACCCATGTTCCTTTCCGATATAATTCGACACATTTCATTTTGAATTCGAATGAGTAACGCATAATAAATACCCCCTTTACTGGTTTGTCCAGTAAAGGGGGTACATATCATGGTCCAATGCTCTTTTTTTGTATTAATGTGCCCCGTCCGCAATCTCTGCAATATAAAAACTTGGAGCATAGCCAATCTTTTCGGTGTAGACTTTGGCAATGTTGGCTTTAAAGGCATCGATATGGTCCTTATGCACCAGAGCGATGGCACAGCCGCCAAATCCAGCACCTGTCATACGAGCACCAAGAACACCGGCTTGTTCCCAAGCGGTATGCACCAGCGTGTCGAGTTCCTTGCCGGTCACTTCGTAGTCGAGTTCGGTAGAGAGGTGGCTCTCGTTCATTAGTTGTCCGAAGTGAGCGAGGTCGCCTTCTTTTAAGACACGTGTCGCAAGCACTGTCCGTTCGTTTTCACTGACGGCATGACGAGCACGTTTCACAAAGAGCTCGCTAGATAGGTGATGCTTCAACTCGTCGAACTGATCGATGGTGAGGTCTCCCAGACTTTCGATAGCCACGTGTTCTTGTAGTTCCTTCAAGGCAATGCGCGTTTCAGCAAAGCGTTCGTTGTATTTCGAATCGGCCAGTTCGCGGCGTTTATTCGTGTTCATAATCACGATACGATAGTCGCCGAGTTTCACTGGAACCAGTTCATATTCCAGCGTTGCACAGTCCAGGAAGATGGCGTGGTCCTTCTTGCCCATCCCTACAGCGAACTGGTCCATGATGCCGGAATTCACACCAATGAAGTCATTTTCCACACGTTTCCCAACCTTCACAAGACCCAGCGTGTCGATGTCTAGAGTATATACTTTGCGAGCGATGACGCCCACGAGCAGCTCGAATGAGGCTGACGATGAGAGACCCGAGCCGTTCGGGATGTTTCCGTAAAATGCGATGTCCAGACCGTGCGGAAAAGCGAAGCCGAGGTCCGCCAAGTACACGAAAACGCCCTTGACATAGTTCGCCCACGAGTCACTGCCCCTGTAAGCCAGGTCAGTCATATCGAGCTCACGTATACCATCCTTCGAAAAATTGTCCGAATAGAGACGGAGCTTCTTGTCCGACCGTGGCTTCACCCACGCATAAGTCCCCAGCGTAATCGCGCAAGGAAAAACGTGCCCGCCATTATAGTCGGTATGTTCCCCGATTAAATTCACGCGCCCCGGAGCAAAAAAGCTCGCCTCCGGCTCCGTGCCGTATACCTCCACAAACGTCTGTCTTAATTGATCTGTAATTTGTCCCATAATATCCCTCCTGAGGATTTAGTGTTCCTCTTTATTATACGAGAATTTTTTAGAAAAAAAAGAGACCCTTTGAACGAAAAAGAACGACAACAATCACTAAAACGGGAAAAAAGAGAGTTGAAGAGCGAAAAAGGGGTTGATATATCAACAAACTGACTGCTTTTGGATGTTTTTGAACGAAAAAGTGCCATTTTTCTGAACAATGTTCTTTTTTCGTTCAAACTATTGAAGGTTATTTTTTTTAGGAATATAGTAAAGATGAAACCGATACCAAATGCAAAATAAGGGAATTTTTAAGGGATTTATTCTTTATAAAGAGGTATCAGTAGGAAGTTTAATCTAATGAATTCAATGTAGCCATTTAAATCTTGAATTCGTGGAAAAGGGGGATTTATTTTTATAGAGAAATTATAAAAGGGTGTTTGGGGATAAAACAAAAAATAATTATGGAGGAAAAATCATGAAAAAGAATTTTTTCAAGACGGCAATTGTAGGTTTAGCATCTATCGCTTTATTAGCTGGATGTGGGGGACAAAGTAGCTCTGGTAACAATAGTTCAACTGAAAAGAGTGGCGAAAAACAGGTGTTGGAATTCTATCATGGATATCACCATAGTGAATCTGAATGGCCTGTTGCAAAAGTAATGCGTGATATTTATGACAAGTTTGCTAAAGAACATGCCAATGGTAATGTTGAATTTAAACCAATCCCTGTGAATGGTGACTTAAAAAGATATCATGAAAAAAATAAAGTAGCCAGTGGAGAATTCCCAGACGTGATCGACTTAGCAGGGAATGCTGTTTCACTTGCTGCTATTGAACAACAACTTGTTTTTAGATTTAAAAACCTTTCATTGATGAAAAATAATCTTCAAAAAATGTTGGTTTAAACTATGAACAAAAACCAAAAAAAGACGGAAAGATTTTCACTGTTCACGAACAACTATTTACAATGGGACTTTGGTATAACAAAGAAATCTTTTGCTAAAGCTGGAGCAAAAAAACTCCAGATCAATGGAAAAACTTGGTCTGACTTCACTGAAGCTATGGGAGCTATTCGTAAAGTTGACGGAGTATATGCATACGGTACAGGAGAACCATCTATTCGTCTATTCAATACATTGCTAGGAATGTCTGAAGCTGGACGCAAATTACTTTCAGGACCATTAACAAAAAGAAGCAATTGAATCAAAAAGAATTTTTCTGAAGCATTACGAATGGTAATGACAGAACTTCAAACAAATGGTTCTAAGAATGCTGGTGGAGATGCAAATGCTTATTCTAAAGACTTCGCTGAAGGAAAATCAGCAGTCTTCTTCAACGGTGTATGGGCTTCTGGCGAAATGGCTAAGAATCCAAACTTACAACCAGGAATCTACCCTGGCGGCGTAGCAATTAGTTCTTCAGGTGGCGGTATCACAATTTCTAGCAAGATGTCTGAAGAAAAACAAAAATTAGCACTTGAATTCTTGAAATATATGACAAGTGACGAAGTTCAAAAGATTATCTTTGAAAAAGTAGGCGCAAACCCTTCTGACGCAAATATCAATGTGAAAGAAATTGCTGAAAAGAGCACTGATGCAACTACTAAACTTTTAGGTCAAGCAATTAGCCAAGTAAAAGAAGCTAAAAGCATTGTTCCAACAATTAGTGATGTTTGGGGTGGCGATGTTCACACTGCAATTATTAATGCATTAACTGAAAGTGCAGCAGAAAATGTAAATATCGAACAAAAAGTTAAAGCAACACAAGATATCTTAAAATCATTAATTAATTAGTAGTTACGGGAGTTGAAACGAAGCTCAGTTGGTGTTGCCGACTGAGCTTTGATTATAGGCATTTCATGAAAAGGAGCTTCTTTATGGCACAAAAAGTTTCAACATTGCAAAGTAGGAAGGCTCAGAAGAGAAGATTTATATTCCTGTTTCTATTACCAACACTCGTCTGTTTCTTTCTATTCTATTTCTATTCTGTAGCGACCATTTTTATAACTTCATTTACGAAATGGGACTACACAAATTTAAACAATCCACAATTTAGGATTCGATAAGCTATTCGAAAATTATCGATATATCTTTGAAGAGTATCCATTTTTCCAAGAAGCGTTATTTAACTCGATTCGTTGGGCAATCATTGGTGTGGTTATTCAAGTACCTTTAGCACTTACTGTAGCCATCGCCTTATCGAAGAAACTAAAGGGGTGGAAACTCTCAAGAAATCTTTACATCATTCCAAGTATTATTTCAAGCGCAGCAATGGGGTTGATTTTTTTACAAATCTACAATCCTAACTTTGGTGTTGTAAACCAAGTGATTCGTTTGTTCAATCCGGATTTCAAGGAAGCAGTATTGCTCACTCCAGGTCTTAATATCGTTGCAATGACTTGCGCATATATCTTCTTTGCTGGAGCTTCAACAATCATGCTTTTGGGTCAAATCTTTGCAATTCCTCAAGCAATTCAAGAGGCCGCTATTTTAGATAATATTACTGGATGGAGAAAAGAATGGTATATCACCATTCCGATGATTAAAGAAACGATTAAAACAGTTTCAGTGATGGCAGCTACTTCTGGGTTCTTACTTTATAACGAAGTATTCTTCTTAACGAATGGGGCTGCGGGAACTAAGAGTATCAGTTTCATCATTCGTGAATTGGCTGTATCAAGTTCTCGTACGCAATATGCGAGAGCAAACACAATTGGTGTTATTCAAATTATTGGCGGGATGCTCATTATCCTATGCATTAATTTAATTTATAGAGACAACAAGCAGTCTCGGAAAGGTAAGAAGAGTCATGAATAAGAATCATATGAGTGGTTTATCTAAATCAGGAAAAATCATCGTTTATATATATATGGCTTTAACCTGCCTTATTTCGATTTTCCCAATTTTATGGATTTTCTTGTCTTCATTAAAAGCAGATCCTATGAAAAATCCAGGGTTATCATTGCCAACAGACTTTAGTATCGAAGGATATATTAAAGTGTTTACGGAATTACATGTATTAAACTATTTCTGGAACAGCTTTAAAGTCGTATTTGTATCAGTAGTAATCAGCATTGTTATGATTTCGATGTCTTCATACGTCATTGCTCGCATGGATTTTAAAGGAAAGAAAATAGTGACAGCAATGCTATATTCGACATTGTTTATTCCTGCAACAGCAATGACATTCCCCGTTTATCGGTTGGTAAATACTTTGGGAATTTATAATACGCCAGTTGCATTAATCTTTGTATATTCATGTAGTGGAATTGCGATGAGTTTTTTCATTATTAAAAATTACTTCCAAATTATTCCAAAAGAATTGGAAGAAGCTGCCGAAATTGATGGTGCTACTTATGCTCAGACATTTTGGAAAATCATGTTGCCAATTGCCAGACCAGGGATTTTGACGGCTGCGGTTTTAGCCTTTATCAATAACTGGAATGAGTATTATTGGGCTTCGATGTTGGTTATCGATAAGAATCAATTAACGGTGCCAGCACTTTTGGGACAATTTACAACAAGCTTTAATACCAATTACAACGGATTATTCTCAGCGATTGTTGTCATTGTACTTCCTCCAATTATTCTATTTGCCTTCACAAGCAAGTACTTTATTGAAGCCTTAGGTGGAGGTGCAGTTAAAGGATGAAAAATTCATTGGAAGCTATTAATAAACGAACAGAATGGTTCAGAGAATCTCGTTTCGGAATGTTTATCCATTGGGGTTTATATTCGATTCCCGGAAAAGGTGAATGGATTAGAAGTCATCAACGCTTAACGATTGAAGAGTATGAACCTTACTTTGAATCGTTTAATCCAACAGAATACAACCCAAGGGAATGGGCTCGTCAGGCAAAAGCTGCTGGCATGAAGTATATGGTATTGACTGCAAAGCATCACGATGGTTTTTGTTTATTCGATTCTGACTACACTGAGTACAAGGTTACCAATACCCCAATTGGAAAAGACTTAGTGAAGGAATTTGTTGAGGCGGTTAGAGAAGAAGGGTTAAAAGTAGGATTATACTTTAGCCTAATCGATTGGTATCATAAAGACTTTCCAAAATATGCAGATTTAAACCATCCGATGCGAGGAAATGAAGCCTATAAGGATGAAAAAATCGATTTCGACAATTACCTCACTTATTTGCACAACCAAGTCAAAGAGATTGTGACAAAATATGGAAAAATCGACATTCTCTGGTTCGACTATTCTTATGAAGAGATGGTAGGTGAAAAATGGCAAGCCACTAAATTAATTGAAATGGTTCGTCATTATCAACCAGATGTAATTGTAGATAATCGTTTAGAGACTTCAGGGGAAGGTTTCGGAAGTATTGTGACGGATGATATTCAATTATATTCTGGAGACTTTGTAAGTCCAGAACAAATTGTTCCTCACGAAGGAATTCGCAATTATAAAGGCGAGCCTGTTCCTTGGGAATTATGCCTTACAATGAATAATAACTGGGCCTATAATCCTACTGACTATCTATATAAGAGTTCGAAGACGCTTATTCGTAAGTTGGTGGAATGTGTCAGCAAGAACGGCAATATGATTCTAAACGTTGGTCCAGATGCATTGGGGAAAATCAATTCGCCAAGTCTTGCTATTTTAAAGGAATTCCATGAGTGGATGTCAAGAAATGGGGAATCCATTTATGGATGTGTGGGAGCATACGATTTACCAAAACCAGATTGGGGTTACTACACAAAGAAAGATAATGTAATCTATGCTCATGTATTTGAACAACCAATTGGCCCAATTGCCTTACCAGGGCTCAAGGAAGAAGAGATTAAACGAATGAGTTTCCTTCATGATGGAAGTGAAGTGAAAATTTCTAAGAGCTGGACGACGAATGCTTTCCCAGATATGTGTTTTGCGCAATTTGGAGAAATTCCGCATTTTACTTATCCGCTCCCATGCGATGTAGATAGTGTTATTAAAATTGAGTTGCGAGGAGATAAAAATGAAAATTAGTAATAAATTTCTCTCTCGAGAATTTGTATATGATGAAAATCAATTTTATACGAAGAAAATCGTTAATAAACGATTGGACAAGATTGTTAAATAAAAGTGCATTAGAATTTCGAATCGTCTTTGAGACAGGAAACCCTCTTACAAGTCAACAGTTTCAAGCGACCATTCTTGAAAAGAAGAAAGATAAACTTGTTGTAAATTTCGCAAGACGTGGAACAGAGCTTACGATTACCTACGCTGCTCGTGAAGATGTATTAGAGAAGAAAGTGACGCTTATCAAAAGCAGTCGTTCCATCAATTATATTGATGTGGATCTTCTTGATTTTGATAGTACGGATGGAATTTTCTATCCAAAAAAACAATCGGATATTAAAGAAATGGCGGGTTTCCCAGGTTATTATGTAGAATGTGGGCAACCAATTTATGCTAAATCACTGTTCTTTGGAATGGAATTTCCGATGGGCGAAAACAGAGTTCAAGAAACTCACTATTTCTCTCGTTATTATGTAGGGTACGTTGTAAGAAAACCGAAAGAAATCTGGCCTGTTATTATTGGTGCGGCCAGCGGGGAAGAAAAAGAAACGATTCAAAAAAAGACTTCTTCAAATATATTGAAGGAATTGCTCAACCAAATGCGTTTAGAAAGCAATATAACTCGTGGTTTGACTATATGACAGACATTGACGAGCAAAAAGTTTTGTATAGTTTTGCTGAGATTTATCATGGGTTTGAGGGTCATGGTGTGCACCTAGACGCATACGTAGTGGATGATGGCTGGCCAAACTACGAAAGTATGTGGGAATTTAATGAGAAGTTCCCTAAAGGGTTATCAAAAATTAGATGGTTAGCAAAACAACAACATTCAAGTTTAGGACTTTGGATTGGGCCTCGTGGTGGTTACAACGGAACTGAAGTAAAAATGAGTGACTGGCTAGAAGCTCATCCTGAATTTGGTAGTAAAAATAAACTGTCTAATGATGTGAATCTTGGAGATTTCAAATACTTACGTCATTTAAAATCTAAAATGCTCAAGTATCAAAAAGCCTACGATATTAGTTATTGGAAGATTGATGGTTGGTTACTGAAACCTGATAAGCCGGATTCAAGTGGGGATTATGCGATGCATACAATGGTCCCAGTTTATGAGTTTCTGGTTGAATTGTTGAAGGATTTACGAGCAGAACGAGGTAAGAAGGACTTCTGGCTTAATTTAACTTCTTATGTAAATCCAAGTCCATGGTTTTTACAATGGGTGAATAGTTTATGGCTTCAAATCTCTCAAGACGTCGGATTTACGGAAGGCGCAGGAAATGATATTAATCGTATGATTACTTATCGTGATATTCAGTATCAAGAATTCTTGGAAAAACGTGATTTACAACTTCCATTAAACTCAATTTATAGTCATGAACCAATCTATGCAGCCACTGCACATACATGGTATATGGACCATCAAATGTATGCGACTGTGAAAGAGTTTGAAGAGTACTTAATGTTTATTTCCACTCGCGGAAATGCGTTCTGGGAATTCCATTATTCTTATAGCATGTTTGACGAAGAACGTTGGCAAGCGAATGCAAGAGCAGTTCAATGGATTGAAGCAAACTACGACACTTTAAAATATAGTCGTAGAATTGGTGGCAAACCAGACAAGTTTGAGATTTATGGATATCACTGTGTAAACCCTATCAATGGAACGCAGATTTTATCGTTAAGAAATCCAGACTCTAAGCCACAAACCATTAAGTTGTCGGATATTAAGATAGACCATTTTAGTACAGTTATTGGAGAATTCAAACAACAGGGTGATGTGATTGAGTTAGCGCCTTATACGATTTTAATTTTGGAAAAAAATAATCGTTGATTGAAAGTAGGTGAAGAGATTATGTCCATTCATATTAGTAAAGATGAGCGGCTGTTTCATTTAGAGACGGAGAATAGTAGCTATGTTTTCAGAGTGCTCGAGAATCAGCAACTTCAACATCTCTACTATGGAAAAAAAGAATTCATGTGAAAGAAAAACTATGGGAATTTAGCGAGTTACCAGACAAGAGGGTTTGAAGTTTCCTATACAGCCGATGAGGAACGAATTCAGTTATCGATGATTCCAAATGAATATGCTGCTTATGGTAAAGGGGATTTTAGACATCCTGCATATCAGGTTCAAGACGCAACAGGTAGTAGAATTACGGAATTAAAGTATCAAGGATATACACTCTCTACTGGTAAGAAACGATTAGAGATTCTTCCTTCTACTTTTGATGACGACGGAGATCGTTCAGAGGTGTTAACAATCACCTTAAAGGATGACATTATTGGATTAGTAGTGAAGTTAAACTATACCGTATTTCCAGGGCAGAATGTAATCGTGCGGAATGTAGAATTCATAAATGAAGGTCAATCTGACTTGAAGCTTTTTGAAAAGCAATGAGTTTACAGCTTGATTTACCAGATGATCAGTTTGACTTTATTCACTTCTCGGGGGCGTGGTTAAGAGAGAGACAATTGTATCGAACAGCGCTAAGACCAGGACTACAAAGTATTGATAGTTTAAGATACTCATCGAGTCCGCAAAATAATCCATTCTTTATGTTGTCTCGAAAAACATACGACTGAAGAGAGTGGTGAAGTCTACGGGTTTAATCTTGTGTATTCAGGAAACTTCCAAAACAGCATTGAGGTAGATCACTTTGATACAACGCGCGTACTGGTCGGAGTGAATCCTGTGGAATTTGAGTACTTATTAGAACCTCAGATGAGTTTTGTAACTCCCGAATCCATTATGAGTTATAGCGCTCAAGGAATGAACGCTTTGAGTCAACAGTTGGCAATCTTTTTATCGGGAACATTTAGTGAATCGTCATTTTGCTAAACGTCCACGTCCAATCGTGTTGAATAGTTGGGAAACGATGTACTTCAACTTGATGACTGATAAGGTGTTGGAGCTAGCAAAATGTGGCCAACAGCTAGGGGTAGAATTATTTGTGCTCGATGATGGTTGGTTTGGTCATAGAGAAGGCGATAATAGTTCTTTAGGAGATTGGACAACGGATTATCGTCGTCTTCCAAAAGGAATTTCCTATATTGCTGACGAGATTCATAAAATGGGAATGCAGTTTGGCTTGTGGTTTGAGCCTGAGATGATTTCTATTGATAGTGAGTTATATCGTACTCATCCAGAATGGATGATTTGCACCCCACATCGCAAACCGTCAGTAGGACGCCATCAGTACGTCTTAGATTTTACAAATCAAGAAGTGATTGATTATCTGTTTGATGCTATTTCCTCAATCATTCAGGAAACGAAGTTAGAGTATATTAAGTGGGATTACAATCGCCACATAACAGATGCGTATACTACAACATTATTGGCAACAAAACAAATGGAGTTTGGGCATCGTTATATTTTAGGTGTCTACCAGCTGCTAGAACGTCTAACGAAAGCTTATCCGGAAGTTTTATTTGAGTCTTGTTCATCAGGTGGAGGCCGTTTTGATTTAGGGATGATGTACTATGCTCCACAGGCTTGGACAAGTGATGATACTGACCCGATTGAAAGATTGAAGATTCAGCACGGGACTTCATATGGATATTCATTATCCATGATGTCGGCACATGTATCTGCATCTCCAAATGAACAAAGTGGGCGAAGAACAAACTTAGATACAAGAGCGGCTGTTGCATACTTTGGAGTCTTTGGTTATGAGTTGGATGTTACCACGTTAGAGGCAGCAGAGGCTGAAAAAGTCAAAGAACAAATCGATTTCTACAAGAAATATCGTGAAGTGTTCCAATATGGAAACTTCTTTCGAATTCGAAGTCCATTTGAAGATGATGTTGTTGATTGGCAAGTCGTTTCTAGCGATAAGTCAACTGCTATATTGCTCCACACTTCGCTCATTAGCCACTTGAATCCAGGATATTCAGTCGTAAAATTCTGTGGATTAGATGAAGACAAACGATATACGATTGCTGGAACGGATGAAGAGTTTTTCGGAGATGAGCTTATGAATGCAGGAGTTAAAATTGTTCCAGAAGGAGCAGAAAATGGACCTGTCATTTCTACTCCAGAATACCAATCTCATCTATTAATAGTAGAAGAAATCAAAGAGTAATTAAGAACAAAAAGGCGCTAGTCAATGAGTAGACTAGCGCTATTCTTATATTCATTTACTATGAAGAAATCCGCGAAGGTCCATAGAAGCCCTTGGTGCTTAACACTATGAATATGCCGAGGGTTTTATTTTGTCTCTTTTCTATTAAATATTTCATGCCTTACTTCTTTAATAAGCGGATGACGTAAGAAGACGTATGAAAGATAGATTGCCATCAAACACCAGATGATTGGCTCAGAGAAAATAACGCCAAGATAGCCAGTGTGCGGAATGATGAAGATGACAAAAAGCACTTTCCCCACCAACTCAATAAAGCTCGAAACCAATGGCGTTACCTTTTGCCCTAGCCCTTGCAAACTATTTCGTAAAATCAATAGAAGCGCAAGCGGGATATAGAACATTGACCCGATACGGTTGTAAAGCGCCGCATTGTCCAGAAGTACAGGGTCGCTTGAACCAGAGATAAGTTCATTTAACGCAGGACTTGCAAAGAACAAGAAGATGCATACTAGAATCGCCCAACCAAACGCTACAAGACTTCCTTGACGAATGCCTTTTGCGATACGGTGCGGTTTGTTTGCTCCGAAGTTTTGCGAAGTGAACGTTGTCATCGCTGCCGCAATCGCTGCGAATGGGAGTGTCGAGAACGCGAAGATGCGTCGAGCTGACGTTTGCGCGCTGATGATGACTGGTCCGAGTGCGTTGATAGAAGATTGAAGCATCACGGATCCAATCGATACGATGGACGACATGAGTCCCATGGCTAGGCCTTGGCTGAGTAAGTCCATGTATAATTCGTCGTCACGTACGAAATCACTTTTTGCCGGAATCAAGAAGCTGGCGCGTTTTCTAATATAAATAAAGCAGAGGACGGCCGATAAGCCTTGTGCGATAATCGTCGCAATCGCCGCCGCTGCAACACCCATGTTGAACGTTGTGATCAGTAAGATATCTAAAAACACGTTCACGACCGCTGAGAAAATCAAGAAGTAGAGTGCAGCCTGGCTATCACCGACCGCACGAAGTAGCCCCGCGCAGAGGTTATATGCAAAGGTTACGGCAATACCGATCACGACAATCGAGATATACTCATACGACTGGTCGATGATACTCTCAGGCGTTCCAAGGAACTGAAGGAGAGGATACATACCGAAACTTCCGATAATGGCCACAAGGAGACTGAGAAAGGCTCCGATGACAAGAGTTGCTCCAACGGCACGTTTCAAGAGGCGATGGTTATTCGCCCCGTAATAGCGTGCGATGATAACTCCCATCCCGTTTCCGACTCCAAGCGAGAAGCCGACGATGAGTTCAAAGATGGCGGCTGTGGCTCCAACCGCTGCCAGCGCATCCTGCCCAAGGAATCGCCCGACAATCATGATATCGGCAGTGTTGTAGAGTTGCTGGAATATGTTTGAAATTATAATTGGGATTGCAAATGCAATAATGGACCGCAAAATCGGCCCGTCTGTTAAGTTAATCGCTGTTTTTTTCATAAGGCAATTATACTCGTAACAAAAGAGATGGTCAAGTGGACCAAAGGTCCGAAAAGATGACTTCGAAACCTTGCGGATATTCGTTATACATACCGTAACGTTGCACCGGTTCGAGCCTCGAAGAGGCTCTCACTTTTACAGCCTCAAAGTTGGCGTAAGGAATAAATTCCAACGCCAACTAATTCGCATGTAATGCTAAACACGTTACGGTTTGTATAACATCCGCAGGGTTCTTCGTCATCTTTTCTTGTGCCTCTAAATAAGCGAGTATAATGGCAATGAAAACAGGGTTAACTGAACAGACGTCTTATTGCATTTGGAATCCCAGTGAAGAGGGATGAGAGGTGCTTGGAGGTGGATAGAATCGCCTAACTTATTTTCGAATCGCCTAAAAATTAGGCAATATTAGGCGAAAAGGAAGTAAGACAGAATCGCCTAACTACTTTTAAATCGCCTAAAAACGATGTATAATTAGGAGAAAAAGAAGGAGGTAGGCGAATGAGAGTTTTTGATTATGAAAAATTATTGCAAAGTCAATGGGATGTTGAAGTGATTAATCTTCTAGCCAAAATTCATGAACATAAGGGTAAACAAGAGCTGTTTTTGGCACAAAAACCTGCTGTTTTAGATAAATTGGTAGAAATCGCTAAAGTTCAAAGTGTGGAAGATTCGAATAAAATAGAAGGAATTGTCACGACAACAACGAGAATTAAGGAGTTAATGGCTCAGAAAACAACACCGAGAAACAGAGACGAGGAAGAAATTTTAGGCTATAGAGACGTCTTAAATGTAATCCATGAAAGTTATGAATATATTCCTATCAATAGCAATTATATTTTACAACTTCACAGAGAATTGTATAAATATAGTGAAAAAGGAATTGGAGGAAGATATAAAAACACTCAAAATTCTATCGTTGAACAGGATCAAAATGGTAATGTTATAGAAATATTTAAGCCATTACCTCCATATGAGACACCGAAAGCAATTGAAGACATTTGTAGAGAGCTTAATAAAGCTTTGGATAAACATGAAGTAGATTCGTTGTTGTTAATACCGATATTTATCCATGATTTTCTTTGTATACATCCATTTAATGATGGAAATGGTAGAATGAGTCGATTGTTAACGACACTTCTTCTATATAGACAAGGGTATGTGATTGGGAAGTACATTAGTTTAGAGAGTAAAATTGAGCAAAATAAAGACGGGTATTATCCATCTTTAAGAAAAAGTGGTTTGAATTGGTATGAAGGTCAAGAAGATGTGACTCCTTTTATAAAATATATTCTAAGAACAATATTAGCAGCTTATATTGATTTTGAAGAGAGAGTTGACTATGTAGATGAAAAGCTCCCTTCTATTGAACTGGTTAGAAGAGCAGTCAATAAAAAATTGGGCAAGTTTACTAAATCAGATATCATGGAATTAGTTCCAAGTATAGGTAAAGCAACCGTTGAAAATATGCTGAAAAAACTCGTCGAAGAGGGCTATATTAATCGATATGGAAAAGGAAGAACAACCTATTACGTAAAAAATGACTAAATTTAACATCTCGTTTGATATGTACTTTCTATACTGGGAAGCGCAAAAAAAGCTAGCAGAAAATCTGCTAGCTTTTTAAATAGGTTTGTTTAGATTAGTTTTGTTCTGCTTTTTTAGAAACAAGAACGAACATCGCTGAGATTGTTACGATGATTCCTGCTAGAATTACGGCTGTGTTACTTGTTGTACCAGTGTTTGGTAGGTCTGGTGTAACAGTCGTTGTTGTTGTTTCTGGTGCAGGTGTTACTGTTGTTGTGTCTGTTGTTTCGCCTGTCGTTACGCCTGTTGTTGAACCTTCTGTAGTAGAAGAGCCTTCAGATGTTGTTGTAGCGGCAGTTGTTGAAACAGTAGTAGACTCAGTCGTCGTTGTTCCTGCAGTTGTTGAAACTGTTGTAGACTCAGTCGTTGTTGTTCCTGCAGTTGTAGAAACAGTAGTAGACTCAGTTGTAGTCGTTGATGCTGTCGTAGACTCAGTAGTCGTTGTAGAAGCAGTCGTTGACTCAGTTGTAGTTGTAGTCGTTGTAGGAGCTTCCGTTGTTGTAGTAGTCGTCGTAGGAGCTTCCGTTGTTGTAGTAGTCGTCGTAGGAGCTTCCGTTGTTGTAGTAGTCGTCGTAGGAGCTTCTGTTGTAGTCGTAGTCGTTGTAGGAGCTTCAGTTGTAGTTGTAGTCGTTGTAGGAGCTTCTGTTGTAGTTGTAGTCGTTGTAGGAGCTTCCGTTGTCGTAGTAGTCGTTGTTGGAGCTTCCGTTGTAGTTGTAGTCGTTGTTGCTACTGTTGTCGTTGTTGGAATTGATGGAATTGATTGGTCTCCGTCAACACCACCGTTTGCATTGATGTTTGCAACAGATGCGTTTACTTCTTTTGCCACAACAGCGGCTTCACCTTTCACTTGGTACCAAACTTTCGTGTTGTTCTTGAATTCTTTTTGGTTTTCATTTTCTACTTTTGTACGATAGAAAATAAGAACGCCAGTCTTGTTGATCAAGTCTTTAGGAATCGTCACTACAAATTTTCCTGAAGCATCCACTGTAAATGTTGATCCAGGGAACGCTGCTTTGAAATCTTCAATCGCAGTAGCGCCTGAATAGTAGCCAGGTTTTGCTCCTGTTGTTGTAATGCTAAAGCTGTCTGTTACTAATTTGTGTCCGCCTTGTACTTCGTCTTCGAGACGAACGTCGCCGTCTACTTCTAAGTTCATCGCGTTAATCGTTACTGCCCAAAGAATGTTGTCAGGGTCGTCAGCGTGCATATCCCCAGCTTTTAAGAAGAATGGAGCGTGGTTTACGCCAGTCGCCATTTTCTTCACGTTCAGGTCGACAGTTTTGTCTCCACTCACGATGGTGAATTTACCAACGTGTTCTTTGTCTGTTGCTGTGTCGTTGTGACCTTCGATTTCGAATTCACCCCAACCGCGAACGTTCTCAAGGCCAGTGATGCCGTCGTTGAACGTTACTTTTGCAGAACCGTCTTTGATGACCATGTCCCCAACGTATTTGCCGTCGATGGTCAATTGGATGGTTTTCTTAAATCCAGTCCCGTGAAGAGTGCCTGAACTTGGCCAAGTCACTTCAAGAGTGTCTCCAGCTTTGATTTTTTGGGCGTGTTCGTCAAACGTAAATTTAACAGTCGTTTGTCCGCCGTCTGTAATTTCGCTTGAAGAGACCGTCAATGAACTGATGTTATTACTAACGTCTGCTGCGTTCACCACTGATTGAGGGGCCAGCATGAATAATAACATCGGGATGAACAATACGAAGAGTAACTTCGAGAGTCTTCCTTTGATGAAATCTTTCATTATTTTTTTCCTCCTAAAGGTATTAATTTGTGAGAACTTTTAACTAAAAATCTCCAAAAAAATAGAGCAACCCTTGCAAAAAAAGCCGTCTAGTTACTGTTCTCGGTTAAATCTATATTTATTATTATATCACAACTGTAAATTTTTACTACTAATTTTTTTATATTTCTCAATAGTTTCTTCATATTTTCTTCGATTTCCAAAATCGCGTTGGAAAAGTCGGGAGTAAACGGTAACAAAGGTCGTTTTTCCGGAATTTGTTTCCAAAAAATTCTAGCGTTTTAGGCGCACTCAATGCGTTGCGACTGCATGAGCCTTTACCGACTTTCCGTTTCACTGTACAATAAGGAAGACATGAAGGGACGTGAAACTATGTGGAAAGACGCCATCGAGATGAGAGAGGCCGTTGCAAGTGGTGCGGTATCTCCAAAGGAATTAGTCCAAGAGACATTAGAGAAAATTGAACAACGAAATCCAAGTCTAAATGCGGTCGTGCACTTGCAGGCTGAACGTGCGCTAGAAGAAGCAGAGTCGCGTTCGTTTGAAGGTTTACCGTTTGGCGGGGTGCCGCTTCTCTTGAAGGACCTCGGGCAAAATCAAGCAGGGGAACCATCGAGTGCGGGAAGTAAGATCTTGAAGGGGATTCTATTAAACCGTACCGATAACTTCGTGAAGCGTCTGGAAGCAGCAGGTTTTATCGTCGTGGGACGTACGAATACGCCAGAATTTGGCTTTAAGAATATGACGGAGCCGCAACTCTGGGGCCCTGCGAATAATCCGTATGACGTCAATCGCAATGCCGGTGGATCCAGCGGTGGTGCGGCGGCTGCCGTGGCTGGTGGCATCGTTCCGATTGCGGGGGCGAGTGACGGCGGTGGGTCGATTCGAATTCCAGCGAGCTTTACGGGTCTTATCGGGTTGAAGCCGAGTCGTGGTCGAATTCCTGTGGGTCCTGGTAGCTATCGTGGCTGGCAAGGCGCTTCGGTGAATTTTGCGATGACGAAGACGGTCCGTGATACCCGCGAGTTGTTGAAATGGATGCAAGTTGAGCAAAAGGATAGTCCATTTTTAACACCGCTTATTAAAGATTGGGATACTCTTCCTAACCGTCCGCTTCGAATCGGCGTGATTGAGAAGTCTCCTATTGAAAGTATGGTCGCTCCGGAAGCCAAGGCGGCACTTCATAAGGCTGTAAAATTCCTAGAAGCTATCGGCTGCGTGGTCGAACCGATAGGCTGGCCAGTTGATGGCGTAGAAGTGATGAAGAACTATTATGTGATGAATAGTGTGGAGACGGCGGCGATGTTCCAAGGCATGGAGGCAAGCTTTGGCCGCAAGTTCACCAAAGACGATATGGAACTCATGACTTGGGGGATTTACCAGTCTGGGGAACGTATTTTGGCAAAAGATTATAGCGCGGCTCTGTCGAAATGGGACACGTATGCGCATGCGATGGAAAAAGTGCATGAGCAGTACGATTTGATTGTAACGCCGAGTGTGAGCGATGTGACTCCGCTGCATACGCAATTCCCGATGGAAGAATCGGTGCGACAAGCGTTGGAGCATATGGATGAACTAAGTGTGCCGGAACAACAAAGCGTGATTTGGCGCATGTTTGACCGAACACTTGCGCTGACACCGTTTACGCAATTATCCAATATTACAGGCGCACCAGCGATTAGTTTGCCAGTCTTTTTAACCGAAAAAGGCCTCCCAATTGGCGTACAGTTGATGGCAGCCCGTGGACAAGAGGCGTTGCTGTTAACGGTGGCAGAATGGTTTGAACGCGAAGGGCAATTTGAAACAAGAGACTTCAGCTAGGAGTGAAGAAGATGACGAAGAAAGTAGCAATCGTAGGGGCTGGCATCGTCGGAGCGACTGCGGCGTATCAGCTCAGCAAAAAAGGAATCGATGTAACGGTTTTTGACGCGGGTGTGGGCCAAGCAACGAAGGCGGCTGCCGGGATTATTTGTCCATGGTTATCGCAACGTCGTAATAAAGACTGGTACCAACTCGTGTCACATGGAGCGGCGTACTATCCGCAGTTGATGGATCAGTTGAGCGCAGATGGTGTCAGTGAGTTGCCGTATGAGCAAGTCGGGGCGTATATTTTCAAGCATACTGAGAAGCAATTGGCGAAGGTCGAAGAGATGGCCGTGGAGCGACGCGTGGATGCGCCGATGATTGGTGAGGTACGTGCCTTAACTCCAGAAGACGTGGCGAGTGTGATTCCCGGGCTGGTCGAATCCAGACGGTGCGCTCTATTGTAGCGGCGGTGGTCGCGTGGATGGCGAGTTGCTGGTTGCGCTTTTATTAGAACAAGCAGAGAAGAACGGGGCTCGTGTGGTCCGTGAAAAAGTAACTCTTGAAGCTGTTGGCGAAGAGGTCCGTGTGCTTCTTGGCGAAGAGGTGCAAGCCTTTGATGCGGTGGTCCTTTCTAGTGGTGCGTGGGTCAAAGAACTCATCGAACCGCTTGGCTACTACGTGGATGTCCGTCCGCAAAAGGGCCAGTTGATTGAACTTACCTTAAAGACGACCGAAGATACATCGAAATGGCCAGTGTGCATGTTGCATGGTGAGATTGATATTCTTCCATTCCCAGATGGCAAGATTTTAGTCGGAGCGACCCACGAAAATACGCAAGGTTTCGATTTGGTTCCAGATGAAGAACTCTTAAACGGCATGTACGAAGAAGCGTGTGCGAGTCTTCCAAGTTTAAAAAATGCCAAACGCAGTGGGGTGCGCGTAGGAACGCGTGCGTATACTTCCGATTTTCTACCGTTCTTTGGCGAAGTGCCAAATACGACAAATGCCTTTGTAGCAAGTGGTTTAGGCTCTTCAGGGCTTACAAGTGGCGTCTGGATTGGCGAATGTTTGGCTCGCATGGCAGCAGGGGAAGAAGTCGGATTTTCGGTAGAAAAATACACTCCGCAAAATTATGTACGAAAAGTGTAAATTTCTGAATGTTTTTAGTTGTATTTTAGTTTTAATTTTAGTATTCTGTTTAAGGTAATTATTTAACCTAAAAAACAAAGGAGGAAAACATTTATGTTAAAAGAGTTTAAAGAGTTTTTAATGCGCGGGAATATCGTTGAATTAGCAGTAGCGGTTATCATCGGTGGAGCTTTCAAAGCAATCATTGATTCATTAGTAAATGATATTATTTCACCAATCATCGCTATGGTAGCAAACACAGGAGATATCGCAGCAGTTTCATTCCGTTTAGGTTCTGCTCAAATCGGTATCGGTGCTTTCATCGCTGCAATCATCAACTTCGTAATCGTTGGCGCTGTATTGTTCTTAATCATTAAAGGTATGAACAAAGCTTCTGAATTAGCTAAGAAAAATCAAGTTGAAGAAGCTGCTCCAGCTGCACCAACTGCAGAAGATTACTTAAAAGAAATCCGCGACTTATTAGCAAACAAATAATCGCTTTGAAAAGCCGAGAATCCTCTCGGCTTTTTGTGTGCAAAAATTTTGTGTGTGCTTAGTTTACATTGAATAGATTTATGAAAAAGAGGATAAAGCGAAGCTTTATTTCTTTGGATAAGAAGAAATGAGTGCATTGGCGGATAAACGAGTTCAGAATCAGTTTTATTATTGAAAGAGTTATAGTGGGGCACCGGTTCGAGCCTAGGTCTCTCACCTTTAAAGCCTCAAAGAGGACGTACGGAATAAATTCCTACGTCCTCTTATTCGTTTTAATGCTTATTCCCACTATTTTTTCAATAAACTGATTCTTTTCGTTTATCCTCCTTAGGCATTTGGATGGAATCCAAAGAAACTCGCAAGCTTCTATTTTTCGAAATACAATGGTTCACCGAATTTTCTTTATTTTTTGAGAGAAAAACGAGAGGCTCTGGCTTTTGGACGATTAAAATTTGCTTCGTCTACACCGGAACATCCGCGACACGGGGTGCTAAAACTTTGGAAGCTGCTTAAAGAGTGCTAGAAATAGGAAAAGACTCGCGGACGAGTCTTTGTTGGTTTAGATTTAGTTGATTACAGCGATGAGTCCGAGGACGAAGCATATGGTGAGTATGATAAAGGTAACAAGGTCTACTTTGTTCATTTTTTTGTTAATCAAATAAATGCCGATATAGCATGGGATACCGCCGAGAAGCCAGAGAAGGCCAGCGCTTTGTTGAAGCCAGGGGATGGTTTCGGCGCTATAAAAGCCGTAATAAGCAACTGCTTCAAGGATTGAACCGCCAATAATGAGGCATAAGCCAGCTTTAAGGTTTTTAAGGAAAAAAATGGCTCTAAGTCCACTCATTATATGGTAGATAGGAAAGAAGTAAACATTAAAACCTAAAGATAATATCATAGAGAATGTAGTAACCATAATGATTTCTCCAAATCCGAAAAATGATGCGAAGGGAAGAGTGTTTGCCTTCGTCTTTATTATAGTGGAAATGAACGGAGAAGACACTTTTTTATGAACGGGGATGCTTGGAACGAGGAGGAAGTAGGGGTATACTAGAGGGAGAATTGATGAAAGAGGAGTTCTGGGTTATGTGGATTGTATTTGCGTTATTGTCAGCAGTGTTTGCGGCGTTAACGTCGATTTTGGCGAAGATTGGGATTGATGGGGTAAACTCGAATTTGGCGACGGCGGTACGCACGGTTGTGGTCGTTGTGATGTCGTGGCTGATGGTTTTTGTGACGAATAATCAGTCTGGGCTGTCTGAAATTAGCAGGAAGAGTTGGATCTTTTTGATTTTATCTGGGATTGCGACGGGGGCTTCGTGGCTTTGTTACTACAAGGCGCTTCAGATGGGGAGTGCAACAGAGGTAGCGGCAGTCGATAAATTGAGTATCGTCTTCACGTTGATATTAGCAGTTTTCTTCTTGCATGATACTTTCACGGTGAAATCACTCATTGGTTGTGCACTGATTGCGACCGGGACAATAATTATGGTGTGGTAGGTATACAAAATGCGTACGGAATTTTCCGTACGCTATTTTTATGGAAGTAGTTCTTTGTTGAAGGTTACTAGTGTGCTGGATTGTATAGAAAAAGACTCGCGGGTCGAGTCTTCTTGGAATTAGTATTTTTATACAGAGAGCGCAATTAGTGAAATGCAAAAGGCGATGATTCGAATGAGGGTAGGGGCTAGTTTTATTTGTCCAGATTCTTTATCGGCAATATAATCACCGATAAAACATAGGATACCGCCAATACACCACATTGGAGTCACAAAGTTTCGAACGGAAGAAAAATCAACATATTTAGTATAAATAAAGAGAGCAATTAGGATTGATGAACCGATTAGTAAGTACCAACCACCCTTATGATTTTTCTGAAAGAGTAATACTTTCAGGCCCCTCACTATGTGATAGAGAATGAAAAGGAAGGTAACTATGGCAATAAACAATACAGCAATGATTATATTAAGCATAAGAAATTCTCCCTATAAGATTAAACGATGTGAAGAGTACTAAAAAGGTCTTCCACTCTATTATAAATGAAATAGCAGTGGAAGACCTATTTTTTATAAAAATACAACATTGTAGCAGACAAACCAGCGAGTGCTCCGCCGATACTCATTAAGTACCCTTGTGGCAACTCTTTATCTTCTGAATACATTTTTAACCCTTTTCTAAACAAGCGCCAATCCAAGTGTGAGAAGGACTGCGATGGTGATGCGGATAGCGTGATGTGATTTATTAACGTTGCCTTTTTCTTTTCCGTTCATGTACGCTCCCACGCAGCAAAGCGTTGCCCCAAGGAGCCATGTTAGGAATGGGATTCCAGGTAGCACGGCTAGTAACGGAATTGTAGGAAGTGCGATGAGACCTCCTGCAAAAACGAGGATGTTTCCTGTTGTTTTATCTCCTTTTAGAAGAGCGGCGCCACCTGCGAGTAGATGGATGAGTGCGAATGTGACGATAAAGAAGCTAAGAATAAAAAAGATGATGAATACATAGCCCATATGAGCCCCTCCTTGTTAAGCGATAATCATTAAAAATGTAATAACGAGTGCAACGATGGCACGTGCTTTGTTTGGGTCTTTAATTTTATCCGGAAATGGATTTCTGTTTACAAAGCAAACGACAAACTCAAGCATTTGATTTTCTGTTTTATATGGTTTTTCGTGCTGGTTGTTCCAGTATGATGCGTACAGAATGAGTGCCCAGGCTATAATCCAGATAATATATCCGCCAACTGATTTTTGATAGATGAGGCGGACGGAATGAAGAGCAGTGACTCCTCCGAAGAATAGTAGGAAGTTTGCGAGTGAATATTTCTGCGTTCCCATCGTATAGACTCCAACGCTAATGAATGGTAATAGATAAAATAATGCGATGGAATTGATTGAAATAGGGAATGGTCCTGGCATAGAATTCTCCTGTAAGGTTGATAGTAATCAGTATAAAACGGGACTTGTATTTTGTCAAAATACGGCGGGTACGGTACACTAAGGGGGACAATGAAAAGGAGTGCCGAGATGAAATTAATACTATCGCCTGCAAAGGAAATGAACTGTGACGCATTAGAGGAACGCGACTGGGAAGTGAGCCCGGCAGCCGCAAAAGTGGTTGAAGCCGTGCGTGCGGTGCCTGAAGAGGACCTCTCTCATGTGCTAGGGGTCAAAGGGAAGTTGCTCGACGAAAACAAAGCGTTCATCGAAGGGTGGAATGTGGAAGGGGGCTGCGCCTGCCATCGAACTTTACAACGGACTAGCGTTTCGCTGGTTGAAGCAAGTAGAGGGATGGAAGGACGGATTGGATTATGGAAGTGAGCATGTGCGCATCTTGTCTGCACTATATGGAGCTGTGGCGCCTGATGCTTATGTGAAGCCGTATCGCTTAGATATGTTGCGACCATTGCGCGTGGACGGGAAGAGCTTGAAGGCTTACTGGAAATCGGAGTGGGCCGAGTTGTTCGAAGAAGGCGAAACGGTGGTGAATTGTGCCAGTGACGAGTTCAGCACGCTAATCGACCGCACGCGTTACAACTGGATAGACGTGGAATTTTTCGAGCGTAAAGACGGGAAGTTGAAACAACACTCTACGACGTCGAAAAAAGGGCGCGGGTTATTAGTCGGTTTTGCGATGCGCGAACAAGCAACAGACGTGAAGCAGTTGGAGGCTTTCGCAGAAGATGGATTTGCCTTTGATGCGGAGCTATCAACACCAGAAAAGTTAGTATTTGTGAGATAAAAATAGAGGAGTAGGACAAGTGTCTTACTCCTCTTTTGCTTGTTATTTTATGATGCCTTCTGAACTAAATCCTAGTAAAGTCGCTTCGTATTTTTGTATTTCATCTGAATAATCTGCCCACTTGGATAACCACTCCAGGCGGTTTTTAAGTTCACAATACATGAATAGAAGATTTGATAGAATCGGTTCGGTAGAACCGCGATATCGTATTCAAGGCCGTTTGCATCCACGTAGTAAAGACGTTTAGAAGCCGTAGATACATTAATTCTTTGTGGTTTGAGAGAATTTACCGAATAATATGGTGCTAGTCCTTCTTGATTGAATAAATCTAGTAGTGTCTCTAATTCTTCTGTTAAGCCTTCGATTTTTGACATCAGCGGAAGGTCGATATCCGCTAAGGCGTTCTTAACAAAAATTGCAAAATAGAGTTGTGCTAACTTCGCATCTTGTATGGTACAAAAGTTCGATACAGTGCCACGTTCACTAATCAGAATAGAGTAGTGATTCGCTTCTGACACTAATGAAAAAATGATATCTACGCCATCATATACTTGAATGCGGCCTGATTTTTCAACAATTTCTGCATTACCTAATAATTTTTTCAAAGTAGGGATATAGGGTTGATGATCCATGATGATCTCCTTAACGGTTTTATTTTCTCTCCTGTGCGACATAGGCTTGGATTGCGTCGCAAGCATATTGCCCAACGCCTTTGCCGTATTTGTCCAAGTTCGTTCTGAATTCTTCGTTTTTCGCATAGCCGAATCCAATGCTTGAGAAGACATCGATAGAGCAGTCGAAGGCGTAGGTGCACATGTGTTGGTGCAGTTGTTTGGCTAAGTCCACGTTTTCGGCAGCTGTTGCTGGTAGGCCTTTTTCGATATTATCCGCAAAAGCAAACCAGATCTTGTTGAAGCCGTCCGCTACGATTTCTTCCTTGCCTTTTTGTCTGTCTTCGGCCTCGTTCATCACTGTTTCGCCGTATTTTTCAGTCGCGGCCTGTTTATATTTCTCGTTATCCTTGAAGGTGAACCCTTTGAATTTTTCTTCGGTTGTCATCGTCATTTTCCTTTCCGTAGACGCAATCGTCTTTTCTAATGTGTCGATTAATGTTAGAAGACGGTCTTTTTCTTTCTGCATTAAATTCAACTGACGCTTTAAGTGGGGCAACAGATTATCCTCGTCTTGCTTCATTAGGGACTTTATCTCTTTCAGCGAAAATCCCAAATATTTATAGTAGAGAATCATCTGTAATTGGGAAAGCTCCTCGCCTGTGTAGTAGCGATATCCATTTTCCTGTTTCTTCGGGGAAAGCAATCCTATTTCGTCATAGTGATGTAAAGTGCGCACCGATACACCACTGATTTCACTTACTTGTTTGATTAAATACATAACCTCAACTCCTAACACTAGATAGTGTTACCTATTACGTTACGTCAGAGTCAACCCTTTTCTCTTTTTTTTTCTTTTTCTTACTATACGAAACGAAGAAGATGACTACACCGCCGTCGCAAGGAGCACATCCCGCCTTCCCGGCACAAGCCAACAGCCTCGTTCATTAGAAGCACAGTAAAATACGATTACTGCAGTTTGCGTTTCCGAAGAATCGGACGGATTCTATAGAAGCAATAGTGGGGGGGATAGCATTGAATGCGAATAAGAGAGCGTAGGAATTGATTCCGTACGCTCTCTTTGAGGCTTCAAAGGTGAGAGACGTAAGGCTCGAACCGGTGCCCCATTATCGCTTCTATGAAGATATCCGTCACGATTCGAAGGAAACGCAACTGAAGTTGCGTATTTTAAATCAGCACCCCATCTAAATGGTCGATCTCATGTTGGATGACTTGCGCCGTGAAGTCGGTGAACGTCCCTGTATGCTTCTTGCCGCTCGGGTCGGTGTACGCTACTTCAATCGTTTGGTAGCGCGTCGTCTTTTTTGTTCCCGTATGGCTCAGGCATCCTTCTTCTGTTTCATATGGCCCCTGCTTTTTCGTAATACGCGGATTCAGCATCACCAAATCCATCGGTCCAATCGCTACAATAATAATGTTTTTCTTCACACCAATCATATTCGCCGCCATTCCTACACAGCGGTCGCGGTTGGCACGAAGCGTATCTTGTAAGTCGAGGACCACTTGCGCTTCTATTTTCGGATCGGCAGCAGTTGATTTTTGGCTTAGGAAGAGTGGGTCTTTCATAATTGTCTTTTGCATGAGTTTTCTCCTTTATAATGACATTCTGAAAAAGATTTTTGCGATTTCTTCAGGGCTTTCCACGCCACCTTTTTGAATCCAGTGGAAGAAAATCGCACTGTTGCTATAGATAAACACTTCTTGCGCGTAATCTTCTGGCAGCGGGTAGACCATCGCGATGTTTTCCTTAATCGGTCCAATTTGCTTGGTTAATTCGAATAGGAAGTCATGAACGAGTTTCGATGTGTAGTTGAATCGGTTCAAGGTCATTGCGTGAATAAAGTCGAAGTCTTCTTTTAAATACTCGAAGATTTTCACGATTCCTGGACAGGCCTCTTCTTTATTTTTTGGATTGCCTTCTTTTAATAGGAGTAAGATATTTTGTAAATCTCATCGATGAGCTGGTCCATCATATCGAATTTATCGACGTAATGGAGATAGAAGGTTCCGCGATTCACGCCTGCTTCTCTGGCGATATCGCTCACACTAATAGCTTCGAAATCTTTTTTCTCCAGCAGTCTAGTGAGTGCTTCTTTTAAATCGCTTTTCGTTGTGGTTTTCCGTTTTTGTGTCATCATTGTTTAAACTCTTTTCTTAAATCAACACATTGTTGTTTATTGTGTATTGTTTTTTGATTAATTCCATTATATAGTATTTAACGAACATAATCAACACGTTGTTCATTTAACGATGTTTGTAGAAATGAGGGATAGACATGGCTTATATTGAAATGAAGAATAGCTATAAACGTTATCAAGTCGGCGATACAGAGATTGTCGCGAATAATGATGTGAATTTTGAAATTGAAAAAGGAGAGTTAGTCATTATTTTAGGGGCCAGTGGTGCAGGGAAATCAACGGTTCTGAATATTTTAGGGGGCATGGACACAAACGACGACGGGCATGTGTTTGTCGACGGCGTGGACATTTCCGCTTTTGATGAAAAACAACTTACTTACTATAGAAGAGATGATGTCGGCTTCGTCTTCCAATTTTATAATCTAGTACCGAATTTAACGGCAAAGGAAAATGTGGAACTAGCGGCTGAGATTGTCAAAGACGCCCAAGATGCAGAAGATGCCTTGAAGGCAGTTGGTCTTGGACACCGCATGAATAATTTTCCTTCTCAATTATCGGGTGGGGAACAACAGCGGGTATCCATTGCACGTGCGGTTGCGAAGAATCCAAAGTTATTGCTTTGTGATGAGCCAACAGGAGCGCTCGACTACCATACCGGAAAACAAGTGCTTCAGATTTTACAAGATATGTCACGTAATCAAGGGGCAACCGTTATTATCGTAACGCATAACTCAGCCTTAGCGCCGATTGCCGACCGTGTGATTCATATGCATGACGCGCGCGTGAAATCTATTGAACTCAATCCAAATCCACAAGATATTCAAACGCTTGAATATTAAAAGGGGTGAAGATCGTGACTAAGAAAACATTAAATAAGGATATAAGAAACTCCCTTCGTCAATCGAAAGGGCGCTTCCTTTCAATCATGCTCCTCATGATGCTGGGTGCGTTCAGTTTGGTCGGGCTAAAAGTGTCTGGCCCAGATATTGAAGACACCTTGAACAGCTATATGGAGCAGGCCAATGCTGCGGATTTATTCGTGGTGGCGGGCTATGGTTTAAGCGCTGAGGACCAAGTCGAGATACAAGAAGAGAACGCCGATGTGGAGTTTGGCTATTTTGTCGATACGGTGGTTGGTGATACGCCGAGTGCGATTCGTGTGTTCTCACAGACGAAGGATATTTCGACGTTCGAGTTGGTGAGTGGTGCGTTTCCTACGAAATCAGGTGAAGTGGCGCTTGCCCAAACGATGGCTGATCAGTACAAGATTGGTGATACGATTCGCTTGAATGAATCCGGAAGTTCTACTCTACTGAAAGAACATGAATTTACCATCACCGGTTTTGTGAACTCCAGCGAGATTCTGTCGAACACGATTAAGGGTGTGTCGAGTGCGGGGAGCGGTGACCTTAGCGGGTTTGCCGTAGTGCCAAAAGACGCGTTCGATTCTGAAGTTTATACGATTGCGCGTCTTCGTTATCCGGATTTACGTAAATGGAAAACGACAAGCCGTGAGTACGCAGACAAGGTGACGGAGTTGCAACAGGCGCTAGAAGAAAAGTTGGCCGACAATGGAACGGCACGCTTAGATTCGTTAAAGACGACGGCCGATGATAAGATTTCAGAAGGAAAAGAAAAAATCGCCGATGCCAAATCGCAACTCTCGGACGCCGAGAAGAAATTAGCAGACGGCAAGAGCGAAATCGAAAAGAACGAAAAGACGCTTGTAGACGGACAAAAAGAAGTCGATAGCAACGAAGCAACGATTGCTTCTGGAGATGCACAGTTAAACGCGGCGTGGAATCAGTTGGAAGCAAGCCGTGTGCAACTCGAGAGTGCCCGTGTGCAAATCGAACAAGCGGTAGCGACTTTAGCTGAAAAGAAAGATCAGCTAGATGATGCAAGTGCGAAGTTAACAGAAGCCGAGACGCAACTTGCGGCCAAAAAAGAGGAGCTTGCAAGTGGCCGGGAGCAGCTTGAAGTCGGGAAACGCAATTAGCGCAGGCGAAAGCGCAACTAGAAGTGGGTAAGGCAGACCTTGAAACGAAGAAGACATTATTAGCGCAAGGGAAGGCACTACTAGCCAGTGATCCTGATGCGGCTGCGGCACAAGGAATTACCGAAGCAAGCCTTCAAGCGATGGAGACAGCTTTAACGCAAGCAGAAGCCCAGTTCACTCAAACAGAAGAGGCACTTATGGACAAAGAACAAGTGCTCACTCAAAAAGAACAAGAACTTGCAGCGGGGCAAACGGCGATTTCAAACGCTGAAGCCGAACTCGCAACGAAGAAGCAACAATTAGTCGCAGGGCAAGAAGCGTATCGACAAGGCTTAGCGAAGTATTACGCCAGCTACAGCCAGTACGTGGATGGCCTCGACCAATACCGCGAAGGAGTGGCGGCTTTTGAAGCCAACGCCGGAACGTTAGAAGAAGGTAAGGCCAAACTAGCCGAAGCCAAGAAAACGTTGGCGGATGGTGAAGCCAAACTCGCGGACGCCAAAACGCAGCTAAAAGAAAGCGAAGAAACTTATAACGAGAAGAAAGAAACCGCCGATAAAGATATCCAGAAGGCGGAATCTGAACTCGAAAAGGCAGAAGTGGACGTGTCAAAACTCTCGAAGCCGAAGTACTCTGTCTACACGCGTTCGACGATGCTTGGAAGCGAAGGATTCTTCAATATGAAGGAGACGGCGGAAGGAATTACGTCGGTTGGGAACCTCTTCCCGATTGTGCTTTATGCCGTGGCGGCACTTGTGACGGTAACGACGATGACGCGTTTTGTGAACGAGGAACGGATCAACGCTGGGGTGTTGAAGGCACTTGGCTATGAAACCAAGGACGTGTTGAAGAAGTTTGCCGTGTATGGTTTTACAGCAGGGGTTAGTGGCACAGTCCTTGGAATCTTACTAGGGACGTACGCCTTGCCAAGTGCTTTGGGTGCGACCTTGATGAAGGATACGGTATTGCCAAGTATCCAGTTGAATTTCCATCCAATCATTACCGTGATTGCGATTGTTTGCTCGCTCGTCTGTAGCGTGGTGCCTCCATTATGGATTGCCCGCCGTGAGCTTCATGAGCAAGCTTCGGCCCTTCTCCTACCGAAAGCTCCCGTGGCTGGGTCGAAGATTCTCCTTGAGCGCATTCCGTTCATTTGGAATCGTCTCAGCTTCACGCATAAGGTAACGGCGCGGAATATTTTCCGTTATAAACAACGCATGCTCATGACGATTTTCGGGGTGGCTGGGAGCGTGGCCCTTCTCTTTGCAGGGCGTGGAATTCTCGGGTCTCTTGATGGGATTGCCGATCGCCAGTTCAAGGAAATTGCTACGTATGATGCGATTGTTTCAAAAGATACTGTGCTAACGGCCTCAGAAGAAGCAGCGCTCCACAACTACTTAACCTCTTCAAGTGTGACTTCTTATAGCGACGTGTATAGCGAGACGGTGACGCGTGAAGTGCCAGGCGTGGACGATGAGCAGTCCGTGACGGTGCTCGTTGGCAAAGAAGCCAGCATTTCTCCATATCTTCATTTGAATGATGCAAAATCGAAGAAAACCGTGACGCTTCCTGCAGAGGGCGTGTTGATTTCCGAGAAATTAGCCAAACTTTTAAACGTGAAAGCAGGCGACACCTTTACGCTTCCGAATAAGGACGGTGTGGATGTGACATTAACGGTCGGAGGTATCGTGGAAATGTACGCTGGGCACTTCGTCGTAATGACACCAGAAGTGTACGCCAAGGCTTATGGAGCAGTGCCGCAAGACAACGCGATTTTCGTACAGTTTAAAGACAAAGACGCTGCTAGCGTACAAAAAGCGGCAGCGGACCTAATGGCCCTAGGTGGTGTGAAAGCCGTCGTTCAAAACACGTCCATGGTGAGTCGTATCGATACGACTGTTGGTTCGTTGAGTCGTGTCATGATGATTTTAACGGCCGTATCAATTTTATTAGCAGTCGTTATCTTATATAACTTAACCAACATCAACGTTGCTGAACGAATCCGCGAGCTCTCGACGATTAAGGTGCTCGGGTTCCTGAACAAAGAAGTGACGATGTATATTTACCGCGAAACGATTTTATTATCGGTCATCGGGATGGGTGTCGGGATTTTGTTTGGGTGCATGCTGCATAGGGTGATTATTGAGACGGTGGCACCGGGCTTTGTCATGTTTAATCCCGCTGTCGGATGGTTTGTATATGTGTTGCCATGTGTGATTGTGATTGTCATCTTGGTTGCGCTAGGGTATATGGTGAACCATCTCCTCCAACGCATCGATATGCTAGAAGCCCTTAAGTCTGTGGACTAGGGAAGCTTTGCTTTTGTGACGAACGTCAAAAATCCTTGCGGATATTTCAATTATAGTAGTTAGTCGGGCACCGGATTGAGCCTAGGTCTCAATCCTACCAAGCCTCAAAGAGCCACAGGGCAATCAATTGCCTTGTGGCTCTATTTCGCATTGGTTGCTTTTCCGTACAACTACTATGATTGATCCGCAAGTTTTTCCGTTCGTCACTGCAAAGCTTCCACAGACTTGAAGGCACAGCGTATGATAATTCCCACATCCCAATCAAGTTGACAGATACAAATCCTCCTTTTTTTAAGAGGAGAGCTGTAGATTTTTTTCTTTGCTTCTTTTTATGCCACAGACTTGGGGTTCTGCATTTGGAGCAGGGTTCGCATATACTGCAAGGCAACGATATACAAACCGTCCTTTTTAAAGAGAGGGGCGGCTGTGGATTCCGTTCGTCACCGCAAAGCTTCCACAGACTTGAAGGTGTTGCGTATGATAATTCCCATATCCCAATCAAGCTGACAGATTATCAAGCGTATAATCACCTCGAGTTTAGTATAATAAAAGAAGCCATCGATTGATGACTTTCTCAGTGGGCTCCCTATCAGTACCTATCTAGATATTAGCTTTTCGTCACCCGCTACAGTTGACAGAGAGCCAGAATAGCTACTGTCTTATCTCTTTCTTTACTTAAAGCCTTGATAGACTTGACAAATGGAAGAAATAACTCTATTAAATAACTATAAATTAATCAGCATCAACGCTGATAGCTTTATACACAATGTATAAAACCCAATTTTGATTCTGCCTCACTTCAATTTTTGCAAAGCCAACATTTTTTAAAATATTATCCAACGCATGAGTTGCAGTATATTCTGGCATATGATAATTTATTTTTTCTTTTTCGCAAGCAATAATTAAAGTGGAGTGGCTAGACATGACCCGATAGATCTCCAGAAAGCCTTTTTTTAAATCATCCCAGAAAATATGTGTTTGAATGGCAAATACAAGGTCAAAGTAGTCATTTTGATAAGGTAGCGCGTCTACATTTCCAATCCTAAGATGAACATCACCATTTTGTATAGCATCTGAATTAATTCGTTTTGCAACTTGATAAGATTCCTTAGAAATGTCAATGCCATGAATTTCAAGATGCTTATTCAAAGCAAGGAGATTTTTGATGGTGCTGCCACCTCCATAGCCGATTTCTAAAACTCGACTATTATCTATAATTGTAGTTTGTTTTATTGTCCAAAGGCTAAGCTTTTTTTAAAAATAGGAAGTCCAAATTTTTCGCAATCACCTGGCCTACAATACCACTAGGTTTTTTAGATTGATTAATAAGATATTGAATGAACATTTTAGATACCTCTCCTTTAGGGGGATTTTTGAAAGAATATTAGATAAAATTCAAAATATGTAGATAGTAGTTCTTGTATAGTTGCTAAAATCATGGTCACAAATATATCATTTAACATTTCTTTAGGTAATGTTAAATGATATGATTTTAATTCTTCTGGATTATTAAAATGCTTTTTATAAATTGTTTATCTTGCGATACACGCCTCAGTTGCAATCTCAGGAAACGAAAAAAGCGATTGATTTGGAAATTTAAAAGCCAGTCTCAAAAATGCGTTAATAATATTTTTCCTAGTTCCTTTAGTCATTTAATAATCTTCATAGAAACTATTATAAACTTTTTTTATGAAAAAAATACTACAGTTTGTAGTGGGAGCATTATTTTTTTGAAAATTCTATACAAATAGTAAAAAAAACGGAGCTGAGAGGCTCCGTTTTTTAATCAAATTCAAGTTGTTTTGGTTTTAGGATGGCGGCTAGAATTGTAAAGATAAGGGCGCCGACAAAGGTTGGGACAATCCACTCAAGGCCGTATGTGGCTAGTGGGAAGGTGCCAATCCATGTGGCTGCGTCTCCTAGTAGATTTCCACCCAACAGTTGTGAAAGGGTGTTGATTCCTTGCACGAGGCCGACGATTCCGGCTCCAACTACTGCTCCAAGATACGTCCAATCGTATGGGATGTATTGGTCGAAGGCAGAGAAGAGAATCAAGGCAATCATAATCGGGAAGATAAAGGTCAACACTGGAACGGCTAAGTTGATGAGTGAATCAACTCCGACGAGTGAGATGATGAATTCCACTGCTACAGTGACAAGAATCGTTTTCTTGTAGGAGATTTTTCCTTTAGACACTTCTTCGAAATACTGACCGCAAGTGGTTGTCAGTCCAATCGCAGTTGTGAGGCAGGCGAAGCAGACGGCCAGTCCCATCGCGAGTTGTCCCCATGATCCGAGTAGGTTCTTCACGATGGTTGTCAGCATTGCGGCACGTTGCGCAGTTGAATCGATGACAGTGCTCATGCTGGCGCCACTGTATGCTAATGTCGAGTACACTAATGCGAGTAAGATGAACGCCACGATTCCGACGCCGAACATCATTCTGAATTGGTCTTTTTTGTTTAAATATCCACGGCGCGTAATATCTTTCATCACAACTCCGGCTAAGAGTGGCGCTCCGAGTACGTCCATGGTTTGATAGCCTTCTTTAAATCCTTGAGCAAATAATCCAGTTCCGTCTGTTGTGGCAAATGTTGCATCTGGTTGAACGATAGCGGCCACGAAAATGCAGAAGAGGATAAATAGGAGAATCGGTGTTAAGTATTTTCCGATAGCATCCATTACGGAGTTTTCTTTATACGTGATCCAAAGGACAATCCCGAAGAATACGAGCGAAGTGATCCATTGTGGAGCCTCTGGGAAATACGATTGTACGAAGATTTCGTGCGTGGATGCTCCGGTACGTGGAACTGCGAAAATCGGTCCGATGAGGAGGACACAAATGGCAGCAAGGGCGCTCGCAAAAAGTGGATGAACTCTACGTCCAACATTTAGTGCACTTCCGCCAAGAGCCGCCACAACCATCACGGCAATAATCGATAATAGTGGGTCGCTAATAAGGAAGGCAAGTGTCGCAATTCCCCAGTTTTCTCCAGCTGTTACGCCGAGGTACGGTGGGAAGATTAAGTTTCCGGCACCGAAGAAGATCGCGAACAGGGCAAATCCTATAATAATCGTATCTAATAATTTCTTTTTCATTGAGTCACAGCCTAACATTAAAAAATGATTAGAAATAGTGTACCATAAACTTCTTTTGAATGCACTAAAAAATAAAACCAAACATTATATTAAATAGTTTATTTATCGTTCGTTTTTAGGTATAATAAAACGTGCAAGAAAACCATTTTAAAGGAGCGTAACTCATAAATGCGTAAAGTTTATTTAAACCACGATGGTGGCGTGGATGATTTAGTATCATTATATTTACTATTAAAAATGGAAGACGTGGAATTAGTAGGGGTCGGCGTAATCGAAGCAGACTGCTATTTATTACCAGCGGTGGAAGCCAGCAAGAAGATTATTCATAAGTTCGGTTCTGAAAAAGACAAACAATTGAAAGTTGCTTCTTCAGACTCACGCCCTGTGAATCCATTTCCGAAAGAGTGGAGAATGCATGCCTTCACAGTAGACGCACTTCCAATCTTAAACGAACATAAACCAATTACGGTGCAAGACTCACCATTAAAAGCGCACGAAGACTTAATCCGTGCCTTAAAAGAATCTGATGAGAAAGTGGACCTTGTATTCGTAGGACCATTAACAGACTTAGCGCGTGCGTTGGACCAAGACCCAACCATCGAAGAAAACATCGGTAAACTTTACTGGATGGGTGGAACTTTCCTTGATATGGGGAACGTGGAAGACCCTGAACACGACGGAACTGCAGAGTGGAACGTGTACTGGGATCCATTTGCGGCAAAACGCGTTTGGGAATCAGGCATCCAAATCGAACTTGTGGCGCTTGAAAGTACAAACATGGTGCCATTATCTCTTGATGTCCGCGACCGTTGGGCAAAAGAACGTGCCATCGAAGGCGTTGACTTCTTAGGTCAATGTTACGCCATCGTTCCACCGCTCACTCACTACGTAACGAACTCAACTTATTTCTTATGGGACGTTTTAACAACTGCTTCATTCGGTAAAGAAGACCTTGTAAAACGTTCGGTTGTAAACAGTGACGTAATTGTTGCCGGTGCAAGCCGTGGCCGTACCGTCAAAGCCGAAAATGGCCGTCCAGTCGACCTTGTCTACCACGTCGACCGCGATGCCTTCTTCGACTACATCACCGACTTAGCGAAAAAATAATACAAATAGCTTTTGGCGCTCTCGAAAGAGAAGCGCCTTTTTTATGATTTAGTATTATAAATAGCAGAATTTATATAAAGAAAGGGTTTACAAAACAGTTTTGTAGCATTATACTTGTTATATAGAACGCAGTACAAAAAAATGTATTTTCAACACGGGGGTGTCTGGAATGACTTAATTTTTTTATATTAGGCTATTGTACAAAAAAATGTATATTGAACGGAGGAGTTAAGATGTTGAAAAATATTAAGAAGCAAATGTTACTGGCTACCGCTGCTCTAAGTGTTTTTGGGTTAGCAGGTTGTGCAAATAAAGTCGTTCCTCAAAGTTCTGAAACAACGGTTGTATCTGAAACTAAGGATGGGAACCAATCGAAATCCTTAGAAAAAGCAATTGATGCAGTCGCTTTTTCGTACGTTAAGAGCCAATTAGCAGATGATAATCCTAAGGCTACACCAGGTGCTCAAGTTGTAGTTTTAAAGGATGGAAAAGTGGTTTTCCAAAAGGGTTATGGAGTAATTCAAGCTTTTGATTTTTCGAAGAATCCCGCTGAAAAAATTGAAAAACCATCACCTGTAACTAATGAAACTCTTTTTGATTTGGCATCAGTTACAAAGATTAGTGCAACAACACAAGTGTTTATGCATTTAGTTTATGAAGGAAAAGTCAAATTAGATGATAAAGTTACAAAATATCTACCTGAATTTGGTAAGAATGGTAAAGAAGACGTCACAATTGGTCAACTATTAAGCCATACTTCAGGGCTTCCTCAATGGAAGGCTATCTACTTATACTCTAATAATAGACAGGACACATTAAAGTATATTGAAGATCAAAAATTAGAGTTTAAACCTGGCGAGTACAAATATAGTGATTTAGGCTTTATGACACTAGCGTTTGTTGCCGAAAAGATTACAGGAGAAGCATTTGATAAATATGTAGCAAAAACTATTTACGAACCTCTTGGGTTGAAAAACACTATGTTTAATCCATTAAAAAATGGAGTAGATAAATCACAAATTGCTGTTACTTCATATGGAAATCCATTTGAAAAGATGATGATTGATGAAGTTAACTTCCCTAAATTTGGATATGATATGTCAGCGGATAAAGAAGCATTTGATAAGTTCACTGGTTGGAGAACGTATGAACTTCAAGGTGAAGTAAATGATGGTAATTCATTTATGGCTAACGAAGGTATTGCAGGCCATGCTGGGTTATTCTCTACAGCTTCAGATCTTTCAACTTTATATCAAGTATTATTAGATGGCGGAAAACACGGAGACACTGTTCTCTATGATGAAAAAACAGTTGAACTATTTTTACAAGATGTATTCAAGACAAGTTATGGTGCAATTCAATCGTATGGATATTTAAAGAACGCAGGTTGGATGAAACCTTTAGCGGAAGATGCTATTGGCCATAATGGTTTTACTGGAACTTACGTAACAATCTCTCCAAAAAATAAGATTGTCGTAATTGTACTAACAAACAAAATGAATAACGGACAACGTGAAAATGGTAATTATAACAATACACACGATTTTGCAGGTGCTGTAAACTACGCTGTTCATAATGAGTTTTTAAATGAATAAAAAGGAGGAAAATGAATGAAGAAAATTGTTGTTGGTGGACAAATAGATAAAGAAGAGGTGAAAGCTTTGGTAATCCAATATGGATTACCAGAGTACACCGTTGATGTAAAAAGCGACTTAGATGCTGCGATGGCTATTAAAACAGGAGCAGCAGATTATTATATTGGAGCTTGTAATACAGGTGGCGGGGGAGCTTTAGCAATGGCTCTAGCGTTACTAGGAAGAGATAACTGTGTAACAGTTTCAATGCCAGGGAAAATTATGCCTGAGGAAGAAATCAGAGAAAGTGTTCGTAGCGGTAAGAAGGCTTTTGGATTTACAGCTCAACATAAAAATGATGTTGTTCCAATTATCATGGATGAATTAAATAAAATTTAAATGAAAATGAGGGGATTAAGATGGATAAAACTTTAGAATTAGTTGTAATCGCTCTGTTGGGAGCTCTTTGTTCGATTCTTGCGAATAAAGGTATTGCAGTGTTTAATGATGGATTGAGACCTATCTTACCAGAATATTTGGAGAAAAAGATTGGTAAAAAAGAATTAGCAGCAACAAGTTTTGCCTTAAGTTTTGGTCTAGTTATTGGTTTTGGTATTCCTGTTTCGATTGGTGCTTCTATCATTTTAGTTCATAGTATTTTGTTAATGACTGATATCATTGGTTCTTGGGCGCCTGAAGGAAAAGTTGGATTAGCAATTTCAGGTGTCTTAGGTGCTTTGTATGGTGTTGGACTTGTTTTAGGTCTTCAAGCTATTGTCGATTTATTTAATATGCTACCTGTGAACTTTATGCCAGCTCTATCTTCTGTAGGTAGCCCTATTGTAGTTGGGTTTAGTATTTTCCCTGCAATTGCAATTGCTAGCCAACATGGATTTAAAAAAGCAGCTATTACTTTAGTTGCTACACTATTAGCGCTATTTGCAGTAAAACAATATGGAACTATTAAGCTTGATGCTGTTACTATCAAATTGAGTGCTGAAGGTATGTCTTTACTTGTTGGTATGATCTTTATGATTGTATTTGCAATGCAAGTCAAAGGAGATGGAAGCAATTCTAACGAAACATTAGTTAGTGTATTCTTAGAACGTGTAAATAGAATTAAGAAAAATTGGATTTGGTTATCTATCACAGGTGGACTTGTATCTGCTTCTACTAGTCTAATGATCCTTGCTGGAGACCCAATTTCATTAAAATTATTGACTGAAGGAAAAATTAGTGAAGCTGCTTTAGCTGCGTTTGCTCGAGGAATTGGATTTATTCCATTAGTGTTCTCAACAGCAATTGTAACAGGAGTTTATAGCCCTGCTGGTGCGACATTTGTATTTGTCGTAGGGATGTTGCTAAATGGTAATCCATTAGTTGCATTTGTTGCCGGTGCTGCATCGATGTTTGTTGAAGTACAATTGTTAGCGTTAGTGGCTAAAGGATTAGATAAATTCCCTGGAATTCGTGAAATGGGTGAACATATTCGTACAGCAATGAATAAAGTTCTTGAAGTGGCTTTATTAGTTGGTGGTGCTATTGCATCTGAAAAAATCGCACCTGGGATTGGATATTTCTGGGTAATCGGATTGCTTCTTCTAAATAGAAAGGCTAAAAGCCCTATTGTTGAACTAGCTATTGGACCAGTTGCAGCAATCAGTTTAGGAATTATTGTTAATATTCTTTACATGATTGGATTATTCACACCAGTTGCTGGATAGGAGATTGTTGATATGACGTTCATAGATGGAATTACTTATATGCACGAACATACGACTATTGATTTATCTAGATTAAAAAATATTGATGATACTAACTTAAATTGCTTTGATGAAACAGTAGAAGAATTTAAAAAATTATATGCTAAAGGGGTTCGTAACATCGTAGATGTTACGAACCTTGATATGAGAAGAAATCCTTTATATGTTCAAAAGGTTGCTGATCTTAGTAAAATTAATATTATTCAAGCGACAGGCTTTTATCAAGATAAATTTTTACCGGAATTCGTGACGGATGCGAGTGTGGAAGAGTTAGCTGATTTAATGCGAAGAGAGATTCTTGAGGGGATTGACGGGACAAATATAAAAGCGCAAATTATCGGTGAAATAGGAACAAGCAAAAATACGATGACTGATAGAGAAAGAAAGGTTTTTCTCGCCTCGTCAATTGTTCACAAAGACTTGGGAGTTCCAATTACCACTCATACAACTCTAGGAACATATGGTCATGAACAAGTCGCTTTCTTTAAAAAAGAGAATGTAGACCTAGATAGAGTCATTATTGGACATGTCGATTTAACGGGTGATGTAAATTATATTCTTAAGATGTTAGATGAAGGTGTCTATGTAGAGTTTGATACTGTGGGTAAAGAGAACTACCAACCGGACTTATTGCGAGTAGAAATGCTCAAAGAAATTGAGCAAAGAGGCTATGAAGACAAGGTATTCTTATCTATGGATATTACGCGGAAGTCAAACCTAGAATATCAAGGTGGAATAGGTTATTCTTATCTATTAGATCGTTTTGTTCCAATGTTACGAGAGGGAGGAGTTTCAGACAAATTCATCCGTAAAATGTTAGTGGAAAATCCTAAACGATTTTTTGTAAGGAGTAAAAGATGAAAAGTTATCCTTTAAAAAGTTTGACAATCGCAGAAGCGCAAGAAATGCAATTCAGGTTAGTAGATGAGATTACAAAAGTCTTTCCTGGAAATGAAATTTTAACTAGGGGAGATTTAGGAGTAGTTAAAGGTCTGAATCAACCTGTGTATACAAGAAATATTGAAAAGGTTATTGCAAACTTTTTTAACACAGACGAGGCTCTATTAGTTAGAGGTTCAGGAACAAATGCAATAAGACTGGCGTTGCATGTGGGTGTTAATCGTAAGAAAAAAATATTAATTCATGATGCACCTATTTACCCAACAACAAATGTGAGTTTTGAAATGTTAGGCATCACATATGAAAAAGTGGATTTTAACGACTTAGCGGCAGTGAAGGACAAAATTAAAGATGAAGAAATAACGTCAGCATTGGTTCAAGTTACGAGACAACTTCCATCTGATTCATATGAAGCTGAAACAGTTATTAAAACAATTAAAGAGTTGCGCCCTGATATATTTGTGATTACAGATGACAACTACTCTGTTTTTAAAACAGAAAAGATTGGGGTTCAATATGGAGCGGATATTTCTTGTTTTTCAACATTTAAGCTCTTAGGTCCGGAAGGGATAGGTTGTGTAGTAGGCAATTCAGAAGCGCTACAAAGTTTGAAGAAAGAAAACTACTCCGGTGGAGGACAAGTGCAGGGACATGAAGCTCTAGATGTTTTAAAAGGGATGATATATGTTCCGGTTTCTCAAGCAATTTCCGCTAAAGTTGGCGAGGAAGTATGTGAATCGCTAAATCAAGGGACTTTAGAGGCGGTTAAAGAAGCCTCTATTGTGAATGCTCAATCGAGAGTTTTGATTGTAGAATTAAAAGAACCGATTGCTGAAGCGGTTATTGAGGAAGCAACGAAGTTAGGCGCGTTGCCGTATCCGGTAGGAGCTGAATCTCAATATGAGTTTTGCCCTTTGTTTTATAGAGTTTCCGGCACTTTTAGAAATGCGGATCCAACAGCAGAAAAGCGTTTGATCCGTATTAATCCAAATCGTTCAGGTGCTAAAACTATTATAAGAATATTGAAAGAATCTATAGAAAAAGTGAAAGAGTAAATAAGAGGAAGAGTATGGTAGAGAAGTTTTTAATGAAAAAAGGTCAAGTAGTCAATGCTATTGCATCTGATTTTTTAAAGAAATCGGTAGGAGATAAGGTGCCTAGTATTTCTGAATATCAAGAAGATTTAGAAGTTGCTCGTGGAACCGTTCAAAATGCGATTTCTTATCTAAAAAGTGAGGGGGCCTTTAAATTAATCAGCAAAGGACACCAAGGTTCGTTTATTTCAGAAATTAATTATGAAATATTACAATCTTATGCATTGTCAGAAACGGTACTTGGGACTATGACGTTGCCATACTCTAAACTCTATGAAGGTTTAGCAACCGGAATATACGAAGAATTCCGCAATAACCATATTCCGTTGAATTTAGGTTATATTCGGGGGTCAAAAGAAAGAATTAAAGCAGTTACGAGTAAGTTTTATCGTTTTGCAATTGTTTCTAAATTTGCTGCTAAACAAGCTATTTATAATCGTGAACCTTTAGAAATAGCACTAGACTTCGGTAAAAATAGTTATTTAAGTGAGCACGTTGTGGTCTTTTCTAGTGAAAATACTGATAAAACTATTGAAAGTAAGAAAGTAGCTATTGATTATAATTCAATCGACCAATACCTACTGACAGAAGAGGTAGTAAAAGGTAAAAATGTTCAATTAGTTGAAATGCCTGGATTTCAAATTCTAACAGCGCTAAGAAAGGGAATTGTAGACGTTGGTGTTTGGAATTTAGATGAATTAATGGATAAAGATTATTCCGATTTAAGCTATTCGAAATTAAAACACAATCAGTGGATTGATGATATGACATCTGCAGTTGTTGTAGTTCATAAAGATGATGATTCGCTTAGGGCATTTTTTAATCAAAGTGTAGCCGCGGATAAAATAATTGAGATTCAAAATAAAGTTAAAAATAATGAGATGATTCCTCAATATTAAAAGGGGTGAGTTCATGCTAGAAGAGAAATTAGATGTTCTGGTAGTGGCGGATGTTATAGATGAAGATACAAAAAAATATATATTGAAGGCTAGTGACTTTTTCCAAAATGAAATGAAGATTAATGATGAAACGAAGGTCGAAGTATTTCTTATTCATTTAGCGATGGCTGAATCGAGACGCAGAAAAAATGAAGTGTTGGATGCCAAAATGGAAGAAATCATTCGAAATGAAGTTAATAACCATCATAATTTTGCTGAATGTAAAGAAGTTTGGAGTCGCTTATCAAATTATATCGGTGAAGAAGTATATTCAGAGAATGAATTAGAGTTTATTTATCTTCATTTATTGAATTTGTTAGAAGGTGACAAAGATGTTTCTTGATCTTGTGAATAGAAGAAATCGATCTTTAGTCGATTTTGCAGTCAAGCTGCATCAAGATGGTGAAATCCTTCCGGATACTTATGTGATTGATTTAGATGCGGTTATCCAAAACGCAAAATATATGTCTGAAACCGCAAATAAAGAAAATGTTGAGCTTTATTATATGCTTAAACAGATTGGAAGAAATCCGTTTATAGCAAGGGCTATTGCTGAAAATACAGATATAAAAAAGGCAGTAGTTGTTGACTATAAAGAAGCGTTAAGAATGATGGAAGAGGCGTTGCCTCTAGGTAATGTAGGCCATTTAGTTCAAATTCCTGATGCTTTGTTGGAGAAAATCATTTCGTATGGAACAGATTACATTACGGTGTACTCATTTGAGAAAGTACAGCAGATTATTCGTGTTGCAAATCGATTAAAAAAACATCAGAAGCTTTTGTTGAAAGTTATAGAGAAAGACGACAATATTTATGATGGCCAATACGGTGGATTTCATCTGTCCGATTTAAATGATGTCATTACTATTGTTAAGGAGTCTGAATGGGTAGAAATAGGTGGACTAACTTCGTTTCCTTGTTTTTTATTTGATGGTAAAGAAAATATTGTTCCAACAAATAATATGAAAACAGTAGAAAAAGCGAAAGAAATTCTTGAAAAAGAAGGAGTTCAACCAATATTGAATATGCCATCTGCTACTTGCTCAGTGACAATCCCAGAAATTCGAAAATTAGGAGGACACCAAGGCGAACCTGGGCATGCTTTGACAGGAACCACTCCGCTTCATGCTGTGCTGGAACTGCCAGAAATACCAGCCTTAGTATATGTGAGCGAGATTTCTCATAACTTGGATGGTCATTCATATTTTTATGGCGGTGGATATTATAGACGAGGGCATTTTGAAAATATCGAAGTCGTGGATGGAAACAATGTCGTTTTCGATGTAGTTCTTCCTCTGAAAGATGAGAGTATTGATTATTATATTGAGACTAAAAATGAGCATCCAGTTGGAGCGACAGTGGTTGGTTCTTTTAGAACACAGATTTTTGTTACTCGAAGTGATTTAGCTATTGTTTCAGGATTGCAGAGTGGGAAACCACATTTAGTTGGAATTTATGATAGTTTGGGAAATAAAGTGAGAAGGTGAAAAAATGGGAAGATTTGTTCTCATTGTTTTAGATAGTTTTGGCGTAGGGGCCATGAACGACTGTGCAGAAGTAAGACCTAGAGATGTTGGAAGTAATACCGCGAAACATATCATTCAATCAAAACCTGATATAAAAATTCCTACACTAGAAAAATTAGGCCTTATGAACGCTATTGGTGAAGAAGTTGGAGAACATAAATTTTCTGATGTTGCTAATTATGGGACAGCAAATTTAACACATTATGGAGCAGATTCTTTTTTAGGGCATCAAGAAATAATGGGTACTACTCCGAAAGTTCCGTTGATTCAACCATTTAATGAAAAAATAGATGAAGTTGAAAAGAATCTTCTTAAATACGGCTATAAAGTTAGACGTATTGGAGAACCCGGTTTACAAATTCTTGTTGTAAATGAAGTGGCAACTGTTGGAGATAATTTGGAAACAGATTACGGACAAGTTTATAACGTTTCGGCTTGCTTAGATTTAATTAGTTTTGAAGAGTTAAGTAAGATTGGACATGTAGTTAGAGATGTTGTTCAGGTATCGCGTGTTATCACTTTTGGAGGGAAACAAATTACGCTAGACAACCTTTTACAAGCTAGGAAAGTGAAGAATGACAAGATAGCAGGTGTAGATGCTCCAGAATCAGGAGTTTATAATCACGGATATCAAGTAGTTCATTTGGGGTATGGAATTGATAAGAATGTTCAGATTCCAACGATTTTGGATAAGAAAGGAATTACAGTTTCTTTCTTAGGTAAGATAGCGGATATCATACAAACAACAAGTACGAGACTTTTCCCAGGTGTCGACTCTGATTATTTGTTTGATTGTTTGTTGAAAGAAGTTAAGAGCATAGAAAATGGTTTTATTGCATTAAATATTCAAGAAACTGATTTGGCTGGTCATGCTGAAGATGTTGAAAGATATGCAGACCGGTTAGAAGTGAGCGATAAGCGCATCGCTGAATTACTTCCACTATTAAATGCTGGAGATATTTTAATTGTGATGGCGGACCATGGGAATGATCCGACGATAGGACATAGTAATCATACGAGAGAAAGAGTTCCATTGATGATATACAGTCCTGGCATTACGGGGAAATATGTTGGAGAACGCAATACTATGGCTGACGTGGCTGCTACTGTTGGAGAATACTTTAATGTAGATTCTCCGCAACATGGACATCCATTCTTAAATAAAATTTTCGAAAAATAGGTTTTGCTATGGAAAAAATACAAAAATATGCGTATAAAACGATGCTTGCGATGAAAAATCCATCGAACTCAGTAGATACTGTGTATCCATTAGCTTATGATGAGATTTCTAATGAAGATGGTTATTATTTAGGAGTTAAAAACAGTCTGCATTTAACCGCGGCTATGGAGGCGAAATTTAATCAAAATTCGTACTATCTGCATACTCGAGATCAATCTAGTTTAGGTGGTCGAGCGATTGATATTCATTTAAAGAATCCAATAACCGGGTTAGCTATGACTGGCTCTTCTAGTGGGACGGCAATCAATGTTTTCTTGGGGATAAATGATATAGGCGTGGGTACAGATGGTGGAGGTTCAGTTTTAGCTCCTGCTATCTCACTAAATTTATTTTCTTTAATTGATCCAATGTTATTTTGCGAAGAACGAAAAGTAGAGAATGAAAAAGTGTCAACTGACGGAATTTCATTTATACCATCTATAGGTTTAATATCTAAAAATCTAAAGTTGCTACGAGAATTATACTTAAATTTAAGGGCTTTAGAAAATTCAAATCGAGAAATAAAAATATTGGTTGATGACGAAAATATCTGTAATTTGCTGAAGGACGAGAGTGTTGAATTTAGATCGTTTGAAGGGAAATACGATAATGAACGTATAGCACTAATAGAAACCACAAAAAGATTATTAGAGAAATACGATATTATTGTGAGCAAAGAAGGTCCTGTAGATTTGAATGGGTTTGGAGATACTGTCTTTGGGCATTTTGATGATAAAACCAAAAAAATTCAGGTTGCAGCTAATAAAGGTTTTCTCCGAACAGCTAATATGGCAAACTGTTTTGCTTTGACTGTTCCAAGTGGGGAGTTGTCGACAGCTTACGTGATTTTATGTGATTCTAATAATGTTCCAGCTATTAAAAAATCTTTTCTTATCGCTGAAAGTTTATATCGAGAAAATGATGAATTATCGGAAAGATACTTTTTGAATTATAAGAATTACTTTATGAATGGATATAGTAATTAAGTAAGGGTTAGAAAAATCTAACCCTTTTTTCGTGTCTGTCTATTGACAATGTTTCGAAACGGGGATATACTATATTCATAGTTTAGAATAATTCTAAATTAGAAATAGGAGGTAATAAATATGTCAAAAGAACAAACAAAACAAGTATTAAATCAATTAGTGGCTGATTTAAGCCAACAATCAGTTATCGTACACCAAGCTCACTGGTACATGCGCGGAGCTACTTTCATGACAATGCATCCATTAATGGATCAACATATGGAATTGTTAGACGCTCAATTAGATGAAATTTCAGAACGTTTAATCACATTGGGTGGAGCTCCTTATTCAACATTACGTGAATTTGCCGACAACACTAAGATTGCAGATGCCAAAGGAAACTACAGCGACAGCATGGAAGATCGCATCCGTCATTTATTAGTAGGGTACCGTTACTTAATCGACCTTTATGCAAAAGGAATCGAAGTAGCTGGTGAAGAAGGCGATGATGTTACACAAGATATCTTCACAGGTGCAAAAGGCGCATTAGAAAAATTAGTTTGGATGCTTTCAGCAACAATCAACGAAGCACCAGGATTATAATTCTAAAAACTTCATGGCTGGACAATTTGTCCGGCCTTTTTCTTTTGTCCAAATTATGAAAATTATCATATATGATAATTACCATATATGATAATTTCACCAACGCAAAGTTCCTAAGTGTAACCCCACCTAATCAGCAGGGGGGTAGGAAGCGCACACTCCTTGGAACTCATCCCACCATAACGAAGCTTTTATAAGCTTGGCTTAGCAGACTTCGCAGCACAGTGATATTTTCAGAAGCACCAAGATAAAAGACCGTAAGCGTTCTGCAAATATAAATTCACTAAGCAGAGATTACGAAGAATCTTACGGATCCTATAATCGCAGTGGTGGGGAATCGTATCAAATGCGAACTAAAGGGAGTTAGGAATTTATTCCTTACTCCCTTTTTGAGGCTTTGAAGGTGAGAGACCTAAGGCTCGAACCGGTACCCCACTACAGCGATTATGGAAACATCCGTAATGATTCGTAGTAATCGAAATCTTCTTTTATAAATACTAACTTTATTTTTTACAGAAAAATGTAACGACCTACGGTCTTTTATATGATTTTACAAGAAATATCACAATACTAGCTGATGGGTATGCTATAATAAAGCCAATCTTATGAAAGGTGGAAGGTTTATGGAACAAAAGAAATACAGCGGGAAAGAGTTCACGATGAACGTCCTTAACGCACTTGCATTAGGCGTGGTCGTTACACTTATCCCTGGAGCATTACTTGGTGAATTAGTGAAGGCATTATTACCAGTATTTCCACAAGGCCAATTAATCATCCAAGCAACCCAAGTGGCCAATACATTAATGGGGGCAATCATCGGATTGATGGTCGGCCAATTCTTCAAATTCACTCCAATTCAAACAGGAGCACTGGCACTAGCTGTTTTATTTGCAGGCGGTGTAGCAACTTTCAACCCTGACGTGAAAGGAATTATCTTTAGCGGTACAGGGGACATCATTACGATGGGACTTACTGCAGCATTAGGGGCAGCAGTCATTTTATGGATTGGCAATAAAGCCAAAGCATACTCTATTATCGTTATTCCAACGGTGTTATTAGTGGTCGTAGGTGGACTAGGTCGTCTTGCATTACCATACATCAAAACATTAACAACTTTATTAGGACAAGGAATCGGAAATCTATTATCATTACAACCAGTTATCATGTGTTTATTATTAGCCGTTATTTTCTGTATGTTAATCGTTTCTCCGTTTACAACAGTAGGGATTGCCGTGGCGATTAGTCTTAGCGGTGTAGGTTCAGGGGCAGCAAACCTTGGAATCTGTGCGGCTGGTTTCGGTCTTGCAATTGCGGGATGGAAAGTGAATCCAAAAGGAACTGCGATTGCGCATTTCATCGGTTCACCAAAAATGTCAATGGCGAATGTGTTGGCAAAACCAAAAATCTTATTACCAATGATGTGTACATCTGCCGTACTTGGTGTGCTAGCAGCTTTATTGAACATCCAAGGAACACCTCAAAGTGCAGGGTTCGGTTTCAGCGGATTAGTAGGACCAATCAATGCGTTGAACTTAGCTGAGGGCGGATGGAGTGTGATGAATATCGTTATTGTGACGCTTATTTTCGTCGTTGCGCCAATCGCGTTAAACATCGTATTCGTTCATTTATTCGAAAAAGTGTTAAAATGGATTCAGCCAGAAGATTACAAATTAACCGTTTAATAGAAAAGGGGAGTTAAAATGAAAATCGCAATTGCGGGTGCAGGAGCAATGGGGTGCCGTTTCGGGTACATGTTAACAAAAACTGGGCAAGAGGTGACGTTGATCGACGAATGGCCAGCGCACATCGAAGCCATCCAAAAGAATGGATTGAAAGTCGTTGATGGAGAAAACACAGATACGATTGATATCAAAATTATTCGTCCAGAAGAAGCAACAGAAGAAGTCGATGTGGTCATCGCATTTACAAAATCAATGAAATTAGGCGAAATGCTTGAAAAGATTAAAGCGATTATCCACGAAGATACAAAAGTGCTTTGCCTTTTAAATGGTCTAGGACACGAAGACACAATGGCGAAATACGTTCCTCGTAAAAACATTATTATGGGGGTAACGATTTGGACTGCGGGTCTAATCGAACCAGGGGTAGCGCGTCTAGGCGGAACTGGTACTGTGGAAATGCAAGCTGCGGACCCAAGTGGTGTTGCGATTGCTAAAGAATTAGTAGAAGTGATGGACAAAGCGGGACTGAACGCAAGCTACAGCGAAGACGTTCATTTCTCAACATGGCGTAAGGCGTGCGTGAACGGTACGATGAACGCAACATGTGCCATCTTAGATGCAAATATCGGCGAAGTGTTCGATACTTCAACTGCCGAAGCGATTGTAACGCAAATCATCAGTGAATTCGTTGCCGTTGCTGAAAAAGAAGGCGTGCATCTTGATCCAGCTGCAATGAAAGATTATGTGTATACAGCTTCTAATAAAGTTCGTGGACACTATCCTTCAATGCACCAAGATTTAATTCAAAACCACCGCTTTACTGAAGTGGACTTCTTGAACGGATTTGTGGCTAGAAAAGGGAAGGAATACGGTATTCCAACACCTTACTGTCAATTGATTACAGAGCTTATCCACGCAAAAGAAGATATTTTGAAAGTTAAATAGTAGGGAAATAAAAAGAACAATTTAATGAATCAGTTTGAACTTGAAAGAGTCATAGTGGGGCAGCGGCGAGAGCCTGTAGTCTCTCGCCTTCGGAGCTTTGCCATTCTTTCAATCGACTGATTCTTTTTTTTGCATTAACAAATAGTTAGGTGATACGGCACACAAAAAGGAGCGAGGCGAATAAGCCTGCGCTCCTTTTTGCGTTTAGCGTTTGCGGTAAATCTAGGGAGATTTATAGGAAAGATTCAACAAGAATACGCACTGCTTCGAATGCGTTTTGAGATGCTTTTTCGAGAGTTTCCTCGAAAGTATCAGGGGCATCTCCACCCACATGGTCGCTCACGCCACGTACGTTTAGCACGGGGATGTCATAGAAGCTAGCCACTTGTGCAATGGGAGCAGCTTCCATATCGCTTGCGACGATATCTGGTAATTTTTCGCGAATCGTACTAACGGCATCGACAGAACTCATAAACGAGTCGCTTGTTGCGATAAAGCCGCTTTGGATGTTAAATCCGCTCACTTTTTTGCGGAGTAGTCCGACCACTTTTTCATGTAAGTCTTTATCGACTTGGTAGTCGGCTGGCATCTGAGGTACTTGCCCCCAGGCGTAGTCGAATCCAGTCGCATCCACGTCGCTATAGGCGAATTTCGTAGAAACGATGACATCGGCCAAGTCGAACGTTGGATTAAAGCTTCCCGTTGTCCCCGTATTGATGATGAGGTCGGGTTGGATCTTTTCGCATAACCAAGCCGCACATGCCGCAGCGTTAGCTTTACCGATTCCTGATTGTACGAGATACAAGTTCTCGTGAACTTCTAGAAGTCGGATTGGACCTTTTGCAAAGACCACTTTTCCTGGTGCGAAATGGGCCTCGAATGGATGCAGCTCTTCTTTCATCGCTGCAACAATTGCAATTTTCATGGATTATTTACCCCACACTTCAGAAACAGGTTTCTTCACTTCCACTTTTGTTCCTGCGAATTGTTCAGAAATGTATTTTTGGATTTCTGGGTCGTGGTAGAGGTCCACTAATTTTTTGTATTCTTCTTTATCGGCATTTTCTGCTTTCACGGCAATCACGTTGATGCTTGTGATTGTAGAAGCGTCTGCTTTTTCATAGAAGAGTGAGTCTTTCAATACGTTTAAACCACCTTCAAGGGCGATTGTGTTTCCGATTGCGATTAAATCAGTGTCGTCTAATACACGTACGCTTGTAGTGTCATCGATCAGTAAAAATTCAAGATTTTTCTTGTTTTCTACGATGTCGCTAGGAGTGCCAGTGCCATCTTTGAAGTCGCTTGATAATTTAATTAAACCAGCGCTTTCTAATAAGCGAAGGGCACGAGTAGTGTTATATGGGTTATCAGGTAAAGCGACTTTTGCACCGTTTGGTAGGTCGTTTAGTGATTTTACCTTTTTAGAGTAAAGCCCCATTGGTTCAATATACGTAGTGCCAACTGGAACGAGTTTGTTTGAGTTGGCTTCGTTAAATCCTTGTAAGTATCCGATTGATTGGAAGGCGTTGGCATCGACTGTTCCGTCTGCCACGCTTTCGTTCAATGGCACGCCGCCGTTAATTTCTTGGACTTCGATTTTTAGGCCTGCTTTTTTCGCTTGTTCAGACTCAGCGATGTATCTCCAGATGTCTGCATCAGAGCCGACAGAAGCGATTTTGACTGTTTTCAGTTCTGAACCTGAAGATTGAGCGTTTGATGAGCTAGCAGAACTTGAAGCATTGTTGCCGCAAGCACCTAAGACGAATGCAGCAGATAGGGCGATAAGAGATTTAGCGATAGTTTTTAATTTCATATAGGGGGTTCCTCCAGTCTATGTGTCTACTGTTTCTTACTGAATGACAATTGATTAAATAACTTTGCGAACGAATGGATCGATGCTGATGCCTTGTTCTAAAACTTGTTTAGCATATTCTTTCGCACCGAATAATGAATGGTCGCGGTAGTTTCCGCATTGTACGGCAGAGACGCCTTGAATATCTTCGAATTGAATTTTTTCGACGATTTCTTCTAGTGTTGATTTCAATGCGTGTGCGATATCTTCAGGAGAACGTTCTTCCCAAAGGATTAAGTGGAAACCAGTACGGCATCCAAATGGAGAGATGTCGATGATTCCTTCCAAGCGGTCACGTAATAGGTCTGCTAATAAGTGCTCGAATGTATGAACGACACCTGTTGGCATTTCTTGTTTGTTTGGTTGTAAGAAGCGGATGTCAAAGTTTGAAATGACGTCTCCTTTCTTACCATGTTCGTTAGCGATTAAGCGAACGTAAGGTGCAATCACCTTGTTATGGTCTAGTGTAAAGCTTTCTACTTCAGCCATGTTGATTTCCTCCTAAGTTGTTTTGATGAAACGAAAATAAAAAAGCCCGCACTTCTAGCGCTTGCTAAAAGGACGAGTTGCAGTCGTGGTACCACCTTTGTTTGTCTTCGGGGGAGAAGACCTTTTCCGTCTAGACGGATGATTGATAACGGGAGTACCCGGATTGTCTTAAGGTTTCGGACAATCTGCTCAAAGATCATGTTCAAAAATAACGACTTGCTTACTCGCACCAACCGTAAGCTCTCTATGAAGTTTTATTTTTTACTCTTCTTTTCATTGCGTTTCAATATGTTATATAGATAGGATACCGGATAGTTTGTGAAAAGTCAATCTTAAAAACATACTTTTAGTTATAATTATTTTTTATAGTTCGTTATTCATGGTTTTTATACCTAAAAACAGATGTAAAACAATATATCGTTCGGGTTTTGCTTTAATTCAACTTCCAAACGAATCATTTGGACTGTTTTTAGGCAAAAACGGTCTCTAGATTGGAAAGATTATAGAATAGAGTGAAAATGTTCACACTTTACAGTATAATAGAACTATCTATTAAACAATGAAGGGTGACAACAATGACATTATTAGATGTACAACACGTACAAAAAGTTTATCAAACACGTTTTGGAGCCGCTGAAGTGACTGCGTTAAAAGATATTAACTTCTCAGTAGAAGAAGGCGAATATGTAGCAGTCATGGGGGAATCTGGTTCTGGTAAAACAACGCTATTAAATATTTTAGCGACACTAGACCGTCCAACAGATGGAACTGTGCTTTTAAACGGGGAAGACATTCAAAAGATTTCTGATAAAGTATTAACGGAATTCCGTCGTGACCACTTAGGGTTCGTATTCCAAGACTTCAACTTATTAGAAACATTATCCGTGTATGACAATATGGTATTGCCACTTGTGTTAGCACGTCGTCCAATCGACGAAATGGAAAAGAAAGTTCAACCAATCGCTGAAATGTTAGGCATTGAGGACTTGTTGAAGAAATATCCATATGAATTATCTGGAGGTCAACAACAACGTGTGGCAATCGGCCGTGCGATGATTACAGACCCAAGCTTACTGTTAGCCGATGAACCAACAGGGGCGTTGGACTCAAAATCAGCAAGCAATACATTAGATTTATTCGATAAAATCAATCAAATGGACAAACGATTTTAATGGTAACGCACAGTACGGTTGCCGCAAGTCGTGCCAAACGCGTTCTTTTCATTAAAGACGGTTTAATTTACAACCAATTGTACCGTGAAGGAAGAACGGACCAACAAATGTTTGAATTAATCTCAGAAACATTAACTGCGATGGCAAACAGAGGTGAGGAACATGTTTAATCTACTGCGTTCCATGGCGATTACGAACTTACGTAAGAACCGTGCCCTCTATGTACCATTTGCACTTGCAACGGTGATGGTGACAGTAGTTCTATATGTAACGAACGCACTGGCTGCAACACCGGAGTTTGCTCACTTAGAAGGTGGGTCAGCAATGGCCAAGACTCTTGGCTTTGGTTTCGTCATCGTTCAAATCGTATCGCTTGTCGTTATTTTGTATGCGAATGCCTTCGTAATGAAAAACCGTGCCAAAGAATTCGGTTTATACGGGATTCTCGGTCTTGACCGTAAGAACATTCAATTGCTCAGCTTGATTGAGTTAGTTGTCTTTGCCGCTTTAAGCATTGGTCTAGGGTTAATCCTTGGTGTGATTTTTCATGCGGCATCATTTGCGATTCTATTGAAACTCATTCAATACGATATCGGTATTAAATATTCCTTCCAATTCGGAAGTATTATTGCTGTTCTGTTAACGATGGTGGCCATCTTCGTTCTTGTGTTCTTTTTAAATGCAGCGAAGATTTACATGAGCCGTCCGCTTGAGTTATTAAAAGAGAAGAAAAAAGGGGAGAAGAAAGGCCGCGCTGTTACGGTTCGTGCCATTATCGGTCTAGGACTTCTAGGGTATGCATACTATATGTCTCAATCCATCGAGTCTCCGGTTAAAGCTCTTTTATACTTCTTCTTAGCCGTATTATTAGTAGTAATTGCGACTTACATTTTATTCGACGCTGGTTCGATTGCGCTTCTATCTATCTTGCAAAAGAATAAGAAGTTGTTTTATCAACCAACGAACTTTATTTCGATTTCAAACTTGCAATTCCGTATGCGTAAAAATGCTGCCGGACTTGCCAGCGTGTGTATCCTTTCAACAATGGTACTTGTCACAATGGCGACAACCGTAGCGCTTCAACGTGGGACAACAGCCAGACTCGACAGCAACTATCCAACAGATTACTCTGCAGTTGCTTACTTTGTTCTAGAAAAGGATATGGATCAATATCCTCCAATCGTTCAAAAATTAAGGAACAAACGAAAGGTCAATTGAAAGACGAGAAGACATTTTTAAACGTGCTTCGTTTCGGGCAACGTACGGAGAATGGATTCGACTTTGCGAATGTGAACTCAGGAGATAGTCCTGCAGCGATGTTCACCCTTGTTTCTGTGGAGCAATATAATAAGATGTTTGGGACGAACTACACGGTTGGCGATAAGGAAATGATTGTCGGCCATATTAAAGGGGACGTTAAACAAATTTCGGAAGTAAAGACGTATTCGGTTGTGTATAATGCGACGATTACCGTCAAAGAGATGATTGATGGTACTCCATACGCAAAAGTAATGCCGCAATTACCATATGTGGCGGATAATCAGTATGTAGGGATTGTAAAAGATCCAATGCAATACTTAAACCCAGTGGCTGGTCAAGCGATGTATTACTTTACTTGGAATACCAATACACCATTTGAGTTACGTGACGCTGAATGGGCTGCGTATAAGAATGTGAAGAGTCAATACAAGGCAGATGCCATGGCGTTAAGCAGTAAGAATGAAGAGGCTAAAACGCTCTATGCCTTCATGGGTAGCTTGCTCTTAGTAGGGGCACTTCTTTCAATCGCATTCTTCATTGGTGCAGTTCTTGTTATTTACTATAAACAAATTTCTGAAGGATACGAAGACCGTGATCGTTTCGTTATCTTACAAAAACTCGGTATCGACCAAAAGACGATCAAGAAGTCTATCAACCGTCAAGTATTGATTGTATTCTTCTTACCGCTTGTCACAGCGTTTATCCATACCGCATTTGCCTTCAAGATGTATCGTAAGATTATCGAGCTCTTCGGGGTTGACGGCAGCGTGACATTAAACGCGACAGTTGTGATTGGTGCGATTTTCGTAGTCGTCTATCTCATCGTGTACCAAATCACTTCTCGTAGTTACTACAGAATTATTAAACGTTAATCAACTACAACTCCAAAAGAGGTTTCCGTGCGAAGCCTCTTTTTTTCGTGCTTTTTTCAAAGTGACAAAAATGTAAGAAACGGGGATAAAATGATAGGATAGTGTCATGATTTCCCTTTATTAGTGGACTATACTAAGGTCAACAAATGAAAGTAAAGGGTGAAAACAATGACATTATTAGATGTACAACATTTACAAAAGAAATATCAAACGCGCTTTGGAGCTGCTGAAGTGACGGCGCTCAAAGACATCAGCTTCTCGGTTGAAGAAGGCGAATACGTTGCCGTGATGGGGGAATCGGGTTCAGGAAAAACAACGCTTCTAAATATCTTAGCGACTCTCGACCGTCCAACTGCTGGGTCCGTCTTTTTAAACGGAGAAAATATTCAAAATATCTCCGCTAAAGTTCTGACAGAATTCCGCCGCGACCATTTAGGGTTCGTCTTCCAAGACTTCAACTTATTAGAAACACTATCGGTCTATGATAATATGGTGTTGCCTCTCGTACTCGCTCGTCGTCCGATTTCAGAAATGAAGCAAAAAGGTTGAGCCGATTGCGCAAAATGCTAGGGATTAAAGACTTACTGAAGAAATATCCTTATGAACTCTCAGGCGGGCAACAACAACGTGTGGCGATTGGCCGTGCGATGATCACAGACCCAAGCCTGCTGTTAGCCGATGAACCAACAGGAGCGCTTGACTCAAAATCAGCTAGCAATACTCTCGATTTATTTGATAAAAATTAATCAAAAACGGACAAACGATTTTAATGGTAACGCACAGCACGGTTGCTGCAAGTCGTGCCAAACGAGTTCTTTTTCATTAAAGACGGCTTGATTTATAATCAATTGTACCGTGAAGGAAGAAGTGATCAACAAATGTTCGAGTTGATCTCAGAAACATTAACTGCGATGGCAAATAGAGGTGAAATTCATGTTTAAACTCATTTTTTCGATGGCAACATCGAATCTAAAAAAGAATCATTCATTATATTTGCCGTATGCACTGACGACCATTATGGTGACGATGATTCTCTATATCACACACGCCTTATCTGCGATGCCAGAGCTTTCCACTCTTCGCGGAGGGGAGCCATTGCGCAAACTTTGGGCTTTGGGGTTATCGTGGTTCAGCTCGTAGCACTCTTAACGATTCTTTACGCGAATGCCTTCGTGACGAAAAAAATCGATTAAAAAGAATACGGTCTATATAGCATCCTTGGACTCGACCGAAAAAACATTCAATTGTTAAGTTTCATTGAATTGCTTCTATTCTCAGTGGTCAGCGTGGGGCTAGGGGTTGTGCTTGGAATCGTGTTCCATCGCTTCTCGTTTGCCGTTTTATTGAAACTCATTCGAATTCCAATCGGCATCGAGTATTCAATGCAACTTGGTAGCGTCGGTTTTGTACTGATTTCGATGGCGTTTATTTTTCGGAGTAGTCTTCTTCTTGAATGCCACAAAGATGTACATGAGCCGTCCGTTAGAAATGCTTTCTGAGAAGAAAAAAGGAGAAACGAAGGGGCGCTTTATTCTTCTTCGTGCACTCATTGGTGCAGGGCTTCTCGGGGGTGCGTATTATATGTCACAAACGATTGAAGCACCTGTTGCAGCGCTATATTCCTTCTTTGTTGCGGTCCTATTAGTTATTTTAGCGACATATATTTTATTTGACGCGGGTTCCATTGTGCTTCTTTCTCTTTTGCAAAAGAACAAACGTCTCTTTTTATCAACCAACGAATTTTTATTTCGATTTCTAATTTGAAATTCCGTATGCGTAAAAAAATGCTGCGGGACTTGCAAGTATTTGTATTTTTATCAACGATGGTGCTTGTCACATTAGCTACAACCGTCGCGTTGCAAAACAGGAACAGCCGATTTATTAAAGAAAAGCTATCCAACAGATTATTCGGCGACGGCATTCGTCGAAGACACCTCTACGATTCGCCAACTTTCAGAACAAATCAGCAAGATGAAGGAGCAATCGAAAGGCACCGTTTCTAATGAAATGAATTACCTTAGCGTACTTCGTGCTGCAAAGAGTACGGAGGGCGGGGTGGACATCGAAGGAGTCTATCCGGGAGATAGCCCAGCTGCGTTCATTACTTTCCTTTCTGCGGATGATTACAATCGTATTTTTTTGGGACGAATTTTTCAGCTTGGTGACAACGAAGCCGTTCTAGGACTGGTTAAAGGAGCCGATAAAAAAATGTTTCGGCAATCCGTGTGAATGGACAATTAACCCTTCAAGTCAAAGAGATGATGAGTACTAGCGACTTTAAAGAAAAATTGCCACAATTGCCATATGTTGCAGACAACGTTTATGTAGCCGTTGTAAAGGATCCAACAAAGATGATTGACGGTAAACTTGGCCGTGGATTCTATTACGCATTGTGGAATACATCGACAGATACATCGGCTAAAACAGAAGAGTTTGAGGGCTATGCTAACGTGCTTGAAGCAAGCAATGACGATTCCATCACGGTTGGAAGTAGAGAGGATGCGGCCAAAGACATCTACGGATTTATGGGAAGTTTACTCTTTGTAGGGGCACTTCTTTCAGTTGCGTTCTTCATCGGCGCAGTTCTTGTCATTTACTACAAACAAATTTCTGAAGGTTACGAAGACCGTGATCGTTTTGTGATTCTACAAAAACTCGGAATCGATCAAAAGACCATCAAGAAATCCATCAACCGTCAAGTGCTAATTGTCTTCTTCTTACCGCTTGTCACAGCGTTTATCCATACCGCATTTGCCTTCAAGATGTATCGTAAGATCATTCAGCTCTTTGGGGTTGACGGTAACGTAACGCTAAACGCGACAATTGTGATTGGTGCCATCTTTGTTGTGGTCTATCTCATCGTGTACCAAATCACTTCACGTAGTTACTATAAAATTATTAAACGTTAATAGATTTTGTTCACAAACCATGAAGGGTTTTAGTAGGAAACCCTACTTTAAAAAAAGGTTTGTATAAGTTCGAAAAATTCGTAAAAAGGGCGAGGTTTTTCTCGTCCTTTTTGTGCTCAAAAAAACAGGGATAACTGTCCACAATAAAAAGCTTTCATAAATTTTACTTTTTCAGTTTTCAGTTTCTAAAAAACATGGTAGAATAGAATGTATTGAAGTAAAAGAAAAACTGGAGGATTCGTCATGATCGATGTTATTGACTTAAACAAAGTATTCGATAACGGCTTTGAAGCATTAAAGTCAGTAAATTTCTCAATTGAACAAGGAGACTTAGTATGTTTACTAGGACCTAGTGGTTGCGGGAAATCAACAATTTTAAACTTAATCGCAGGATTATTAACACCAACAGGAGGAGACATCCAATTTAAAGGGTCATCAGTTGTTACGACAGAGCCTAAAGACCGTAACATCGGATTCGTATTCCAAAACTATGCGTTATATCCGCATATGACAGTGTTAGAGAACATCATGTTCCCACTAACAGTTGGTAAAAACAAAATCTCTAAAGAAGAAGCTCAAAAGATTGCAGAAGAATATATGCAATTAACAAACATTGAAGAGCTTGCAGGCAAAAAACCTGGTACTTTATCAGGGGGACAACAACAACGTGTGGCCATCACTCGTGCGCTTGTTCAAAAACCTGAAGTACTTCTACTTGATGAACCATTAAGTAACTTGGACGCTCGTTTACGTTTGAAAATCCGTGAAGAAATCCGTCGTCTTGTAAAAGAAGTAGGAATCACAACAATCTTCGTAACGCACGACCAAGAAGAAGCTTTATCAATCTCAGATAAAATCATTCTTTTAAACGAAGGGTACATTCAACAACATGATGACCCACAAAACTTATACCTAGAACCAAGTAACTTATTCGTTGCGAAATTCATCGGTAACCCAATCATCAACATTACAGAAGTGGAAATTAAAGACGGCGTGATTACTCACCCATCATTCAACTTACCAACTTCTGAATTATCACAAGACCGCAAACGTCAAGAATTAGAAGATGGTCACTACTACTTAGGAATGCGTCCTGAAGACGTGGTTCCAGTAGCTGAAGGTGAACAAGGGCTATTCTCAACAACAATCAGCGGCGTAGAATTAATCGGACGTGAACGTATTCTTCACTTCCCATTAGGCGAACAATTCTTGAAATCAATTGTAAGTGTGGAACATAAGATTGAAGAAGGAGACACACTTTCATTCCAATTACTAAAACACAAAATCTTCTTATTCGATAAAGATGGAGCGCGTGTTTACTAATGAGAAAATATAACCCAGAGAACCAACCTAAAGCTTGGTTATTCCTTCTCCCATCTTTAGGAGTGATTCTTCTCTTTAACATTTATCCATTACTTCGTTCGTTCTGGATGAGTTTCCAAAAAGGGTCACTATTAAAATTACAATATACTGGTTTAGACAACTACCAAAGTAATTGCGGACCCTGTATTCCATAAAGCGTTACTCAACACAGCATTGTATGCATTCGCAGTAGTGCCAGTAGCGTTATTAATCTCAGTAATCATTGCATGGATTATTTTCGAGAAGATTAAACGTAAAAGCTTCTTCGAAACAATCTTCTTCATGCCTTACGTTACAAGTACAATCGCTATCGGGATTGTGTTCCGTTACTTCTTCAATGGGGACTACGGAATTATCAACTTCTTCCTTGGCTTGATTGGGATTCCAGCCGTGAACTGGTTGGATAACGTAAACATGAGTATGCCAACACTGATTATCTTCGGGGTTTGGACAAGTTTAGCGTTCAATATCATCATCCTCTTAGCAGGATTACGTAATATTGATCCTGAGCATTTCAAAATTGCGAAAATGTTTGGTGCGACAGACCGAGAAATCTTCTGGCGTATTACATTCCCGCAATTAGTTCCAACAATTGCCTTCCTTTCAACGGTTAACTTAATCGGGGCATTCAAAGTGTATACACAAGTGTATGCATTATTTGGCGGAACTGCTGGTCCAGCAAACTCAGCAACAACAGCTGTGTACTATATTTACGACAAGTTCCATGTGGCAGGAAGACCAGGGGTTGCCATGGCAGCAACTGTAATCTTGTTTGCAATCATTCTTTTTGCAACATTCCTCCAAAACAAATTCTTGAGAAAGGCGGAGGGATAAGAAGATGAAAAAAGTTTTTAACGTATTTTCAATCACGCTTTTAATTTTCTTAGCGTTGATTACAGTATTCCCATTTATTTACATGGTAATGACCGGGTTAATGACATACGCAGAAGCGACAAGTATTCCACCGTCATTCATCCCAAGCGAATTCAAATTTAGTAACTACTTAGAAGTATTTAGCCGTGCGCCATTCCTACGTTACTTCGGAAACACATTATTCGTGTCTCTATTTACAACAGTGGCAACAGTAATTACTTCATTACTAGCAGCCTTTGCCGTAACAAGCTTACAGTTCAAAGGGAAAAACATCGTAATGATGATTTTAGTTTCTCTATTAATGGTTCCTTACGAATCAATCATCTTTACAAACTACCAAACAATCGCTCAATTAGGGTTATTAAACACTTATCTAGCGTTAATCATTCCGTTCTTAACAAGTATCTTCTATATTTACTACTTGAACGGATACTTAAAAGGAATCCCAAGTACATTCTACAAAGCCGCTAAAATTGATGGTGCGAGTGATTTAGAATACATCCGCCGTATTTTAGTGCCAATGTGTAAACCAGCATTGGTAACAGTAGGGATTTTAACATTCATCCAAAGCTGGAATTCATTCCTATGGCCATTATTGGTTACAAACACGAAAGAATTCCGTCTATTAAACAACGGACTTTCTGCCTTCACGACAGAATCCGGAAGTGATGTTCACTTACAAATGGCCGCAGCAACTCTAACGGTTATCCCAATTCTGTTAATTTACTTTGTATTCAGAAAAGAAATTATTAGAGGGGTTGCGAAGAATGGTATCAAAGGATAAAACATCGATTACCTTTCATAGCGGTATTTTAACGATTGGTGGAACGGTCATCGAAGTAGCCTATAAAGATAGTCATATCTTTTTCGACTTCGGGACTGAGTTTTTACCAGAATTAGAATTGCCCGATGAATCGGTGCAAACACTCACAGATCATAAAGTGATTCCACATTTAAAAATATGTACGATGCACGTATCCCTTACAAATACGAAGGGGATGAAGATAAAGACTATGCCAATACGGCGGTCTTTATCTCACATGCGCATTTGGATCATACAAGAATGTTGAATTATTTAGACCCAAGTATTCCTTTATATACATTGAAGGAAACAAAAATGATTGTAAATTCGCTCAACCGCAATGGTGTATTCTTACTACCATCGCCGTTTGAAGACGATACATTTACAAGAGAGATGATTGGGTTAGATGCAGGCGATGTGATTAAAGTTGGAGAAATCGAAGTAGAAATCGTGCGTGTCGACCATGATGCGTATGGGGGCTGCTGCTTTAATCATTAAAAACACCTGGACATCATATTACGTATACAGGGGACTTACGACTTCACGGGCATAACGCTGAAGATACAATTGAGTTTTGTAAGAAGGCAAAACATACGGACATCTTAATGATGGAAGGTGTATCGATTAGCTTCGGGGACCGTAAAGAGGTTGAAGACGAAATTAAACCTGAAAACGAGGAAGATGTGATTCGTCATATCGCTCGCCTCGAACAAGAAAAAATCCAAATCGACAAATCACATTTAATGGCTATCCAGCGAATGTGCGTCGTTTTGAAAAAATCGTCGAAGGAACAAGCCGTACCGTTGTTCTTGAAGCAACGATGGCCGCACTTCTTAAAGAAGTATTCCAAAAGGATGCTCATTACTACTATAGAGATGGGGCTCCAAAACTCGACGAACTTGATCCTACTTTAGAAATTTCATATCAAACGTTGTTAGAGGATACTTCGAAGTACCTATGGCAAGCAGTCGACCATTTCGAACGTTTGCAAGAGGGAAGCTTATACATCCACAGCGATGCGCAGCCTTTGGGGGACTTTTGATCCGAACTATCAACCGTTTCTAGATTTATTGGCGGAAAAACACATTGAGTTTGTACGCCTATCTTGCTCAGGTCACGCAAAACCGGACGACTTAGACCGCATTATTGCGATGATTGAGCCTAAATGTTTGGTTCCAATTCATACGTTAAAACCAGAACTTCTGGTGAATCCGTATGGTGACAGAATATTGCCGTACCGCGGCGAAAAAAATTGTGTTGTAAAAAAACTATATAACAAAAAGGAGAAGAAAAAAATGAAATTCAAATCTTTAGTAAAAAGCGACACTAGCAACAGCATCAGTTGTGGCGTTAACAGCGTGTGGAGCTAACTCATCAAACAACGGCTCTTCACAACAAGCTGAAACTAAAAAAGACATCGTAACAGAGGTTAAATCAGAAACTACAATCACTTTCTGGCATGCTATGAACGGTCAGCAGGAAAAAGCTCTTCAAAAATTAACAGAAGACTTCATGAAAGCTAACCCAAATATCAAAGTAGAGTTACAAAACCAATCTCAATACAAAGATTTACAAGCAAAAATTAACGCAACTTTAACTTCACCAAAAGACTTACCAACAATCACTCAAGCATATCCAAACTGGTTATACAATGCTGCTGAGCAAGATGCATTGGTAGACTTCAAACCATATATTGAAAACGAAACAATCGGATTCAAGAAAGGTGAAGAAATCCGTCCAGAATTAATGGAAGGTGCTAAAATCAAAGGAGTACAATACGGTATTCCATTCAACAAATCTACAGAAGTATTATTCTACAATGCAGATTTATTGAAACAATACGGTGTTAAAGTTCCAACTACTTTAGATGAATTAAAAGAAGCAGCTAAAACAATTTACGAAAAATCTAACCACGAAGTTGTTGGTGCTGGTTTCGACTCATTAAACAACTACTATGCAATTGGTATGAAGAACAAAGGCATTGACTTCACTAAAGAATTAGACTTCGCAAGTGACGCTTCAAAAGAAGTTGTTAAATACTATGCAGACGGAATCCGTGATGGATACTTCCGTACTGCTGGTTCAGATAAATACTTATCAGCACCATTCCAAAACAAAAAAGTAGCTATGTATGTTGGTTCAACAGCTGGTGAATCATTCGTAGCTAAAGGTGCTAAAGAAGCTGGTTTCGAATACGGAGTAGCTGTTCGTCCTGAAAAATACGATCTACAACAAGGTACTGATATTTACATGTTCGAAGGTTCTACAACTGAAGAACAACGTACAGCAGCATTCTTATACTTGAAATTCTTATCTTCAGCTGAATCTCAATTATACTGGGCACAACAAACTGGTTACATGCCAACAATTGCTTCAGTGTTAGAACAAGATGCATACAAGAATTCAGGTTCTAAAGTTCCTAAAATCTTAGCAGATGCTACTAAGAATTTATTCTCAATTCCTGTAGTTGAAAACTCTGATCCTGCATACTCAGAAGTTCGTACGATTTTAGAAAAAATCTTCAAGACTGAAAATGGAAATGTAGATCAATTAGTTACAGATTCTAAAGCACAATTTGATGCAGCGTGGAATCAATAATCACATATAAGTTCATTCACAACACAATCACAACGAAGGCCTGGGGAATTTTCCTCAGGCTTTTTGTGTGGGATGAGGGTAGGTGCTGGAATGTGTGTAGGTGCAGGGAGGCCCCTTCGGGGGAGGCTTTTAGGTGTATGGGGTGTGGTGGTGGATTGCTTTGGAAACATGCGGTTTTAATTGTTGAAAGAATATTAGTGAGCCACCGACTCGAGCCTAGGGTCTCTCGTCTTTGAAGCCTCAAAGAGACACTAACGAATGGATTCGTAAGTGTCTCTAATTCGCATTCAATGGATATTCTCACTAATCTTTCAACAAAACCGCTGTTTCCGTCACAATGGACGTTTTTGGTGTACACCTAAAAGCCTCCTGAAGTGATTCCCACACAACAAAGCTGAGGAAAGTTAGATGGCTTTTCTTAGATTGTGTTCCTCATTCACGAAGGACCGGTGCAAGGTGAGGGGAAGATTGCTTTAGAAACAAGCGGTTTTAATTGTTGAAAGAATATTAGTGAGCCACCGACTCGAGCCTAGGGTCTCTCGTCTTTGAAGCCTCAAAGAGACACTAACGAATGGATTCGTAAGTGTCTCTAATTCGCATTCAATGGATGTTCTCACTAATCTTTCAACAAAACCGCTGTTTCTGTCGCAATGGACGTTTTCGGCGTACACCTAAAAGCCTCCTGAAGTGATTTCCACACAATAAGCTGAGGAAAATAGGGTGGCGTTCTTGAGATTGTGTTTCTCATTCACGACTGACCGGTGCAGGGATAGGGTGAACGCATTTCATAGAGAGTGTGCTATAATGGGGCGACAAGTGAGGTGAGTCGGATGCGGTATGTGCTTTTATTAAGAGGCATCAATGTTGGTGGCAAAAATAAAGTTGTGATGAGCGAATTGAAGGAATTCTTGAAGCATGCAGGGTTCAGCGATGTGGATTCGTACATTAATAGCGGGAACTTATTTTTTTCTAGCGACGAGAGTGCAGAAAATATCGTTCTGAAAGTTGAAAAGGTATTAGAAGAGAATTATGAGTTCTCGATTCCGTTTGCGCTGCTTTCAAAAGAGGATTACTTAAAAGAAATGGCGGGGCTTCCGGAATGGTGGAAGGATGAGTTTGCTAGAAAAGATATTTTGTTTTTCTCACGGGGGACAGAGGTGAGCGAGGTTATCCGATTTGTAGAAGGGTCTGAGTTTTATAATGAGAGAGTCTATATCGGGAAAGGTGCCGTCTTCTGGGCGAAAATCGATGAGGCAGAATATCAAAAAACGACGTACCATAAGAAGATTTTGAAGCAACCATTTTATAAGACGATTACGATTCGAAATGGAAAGACATTTGATAAAATCGCAGAAATACTGCAGACAGAGAAACCTTTGTGATAGGGCTTTTTTATGGTACAATAGTGTGTGAATTTGTAGAAGGTGAGGCGCATTATGGAAATTAAAATTATTGAAACAAGTGATATGCATGGGTACGTGTTACCGACAAACTATACAGAAAGAAACATGGACTTAGGATTCAGTACGGCGAAGGCAGCAACTGTGATTCGTCGCTTAAAAGAAGAAGCGAACGGTCCTGTGATTCAAATCGAAAACGGGGACTTCATTCAAGGGTCACCATTAAGCTACTATGTTCGCAAACAAGATTCAAAAGTAGCCTCTGATTTAACAAAAGTATTGAACTACTTAAACTATGACTTAGGAATTTTAGGAAACCACGAGTTTAACTATGGGCTAGACTACTTAAGAGAAGCGATTGCGTCTTATAACCACCCAATTCTTTGCTCAAACATTTTAACAAAAGACGGCAAGCCAGCGTTTGGCGAACCTTACAAAGTGTTCGAGAAAGACGGTGTGAAAATCGCAGTTTTAGGGATTACAACACCTTATATTCCAAATTGGGAACAACCTGCAACGGTCAAAGATTTAGTATTCGTGAGCGCGTTGGAAACAGCGAAGAAATACGTTCCAGAAATGCGTAAAGTGGCGGACGTTGTCGTGGTAACTTACCACGGAGGATTCGAGTGCGACCTTTCATGTGGAGACCCAACGGAACTCTTAACAGGAGAAAACGAAGGGTATGCGATTGTGACGCAAGTAGAAGGAATCGATGCGTTAGTGACAGGACACCAACACCGTGTGATTGCACAAAAAGTGAATGGCGTGCCAGTGATTCAACCAGGATACCGCGGCGCTTATGTAGGTGAAATCAGCTTAGAAGTGGAAAAAGTAGACGGTAAGTATAAAGTTGTTTCAAGCGAAGCGAAACTTCATCCAACAGAAGGTGTTCCAGCAGATCCAGCCGTATTAGAAATGTTTAGCGACTTACAAGCAGAAGTGGAAGATTGGTTAGATACTCCAGTAGGGAAAGTTGTTGGAGATATGACGATTAAAGATCCACATGCAGCGCGTTTAAGCGAACATCCATATATTGAATTTATCAATAAGGTTCAAATGGAAGCTAGTGGTGCGGACATTTCAGGAACTGCGTTATTCAACAATGACGGTCGTGGATTTAACTCAGAAATCCGTATGCGTGACGTGATTACGAACTACATTTATCCAAATACATTAGCTGTTCTAAAAGTGAGCGGGGAAGACTTAAGAAAAGCTCTTGAACGTGTGGCGACTTATTTCATTGTCGAAAACGGACAAGCGGTCTTCAATCCTAAATATGTGGAACCAAAACCTCAATTCTACAACTACGATATGTACGAAGGAATCGAGTACACATTAGACTTCACTAGACCATTCGGCGACCGTGTGACTCGCTTAGAGTACCATGGCAAACCTGTTCAAGATACGGATGAATTAGAAGTAGTGACAAACCAATATCGTGCAGTTGGTGGCGGAAACTATAGTATGTTCAAGCCAGAGAAGATTGTGCGTGAGGTGCAGATTGACATGACGGAGCTCATTGCGGAATACTTGCGCAAACATCCAGTCATCGAAGCAACAGTCAACAACAACTTTAAGACTGTGGTGAAATAAAGAATATATAAAAGCTACGCTTTATTTTCGGATAAACACATAGTAGCCACTATAGCTGTACCGGATTGAGCCAAGGTCTCAATCCTATCGAGCCTCAAACGGATGGTAGGAAATGAATTTCCAACCATCCGTAATTCGCATCGATTACTGATCGCTATAATGGCTACTATGTTATCCGAAAACGCGTAGCTTTTATATTTGCCTCTTAACGTTGTTGTGTTGCTTCGATGATGTTAGTGCGAGTATTCCTTCATTCGAAATGGGAAAGAGCTTAGAGTGATTTGAGTTTCTTAGTTTGAGTGGTAAATAGTGTATTGAGTCTTGTTCAAAGTATGATATGATTAAAAAAAGGACACGTTGAGAGGTTTCTAGTATGAAAAAGAAAAATGTAATTTTTATTGCACTGTTTTTTGCGTTATTCTTTATGTTGTTTCGCTGTGAAGCAAGAAGTAGTAGAGGATATTTGGAAAAAAACGAATTGGGCCTAAAAATCAGTCAAGTTTATCCAACGAAAAAAACATAGAAGACTTATTTGAGCAGTATCCGTATGGCTTTTACGATTAATCAATTTTTATCGGTCAGGAGATAAGACCATTTTAATAATGTTAGATGGGGTTGCGAAGGGGAAACCTCTAGAAGGAGCGATAAAAGTTTTTAATAAAGATAGCTTAGATGCGGAAAAGGTAATCACGTTTACGTATTTTCAAGGTAAGTTTTCGTACGATAATGAAGAAGAGGCGAGAAGACTTTGGCCGCAGGAAAAGTTTTTTTATTCCAGGAAATGAAATTGAATAAAGAGATTCTTTCGGAATTTAAAAATAAAGGATACTGACTACGACAGTCATAGTGGTGGTTTTGACTTAGAATATATCGTTACAAATGAACAAATAAACCAATTTCTTAAATTGGATAACCAGCAACAAGTCACATTGGGACTCCACGTTAACAATGTGAATAGACTTAATTACTACTGGATTTCAGTTGAGATAGGTAGTGATGAAATATTTTCAGAAAATATTTTACATTGATAATTTCAGTTAGTATTTTAACTTTGGGAATGTTTAGCAGTTAGAAAGGATTAGCTTATGAAAGGAAAGAAGCTGTTTTATATTGCGCTATTTTTTTCGTTAATCTTTTTGTTGTTTCGATGTGAATAGCGATTTTACATTTGCTGAACGAATTGAAGAGTAAGAAGGGAATTAAGCAACTTGCTTAATTCTTTTTTTGTTGTAAAGTTTAGGATTTTGTTAGGGAATGTTATGGTGGAGGCGGGATATGGTATGATGAAGGCACTGAATTGCAAAGTGAGGTTTTGTGTGTGAAGGTAAAGAAATGGTCGTGGATTGGGCTATTGATGTTATGCGTGACGCTATTAGTAGGTTGTGTGGATCACACGAGTCGTGGGTATCTTGAAGAGTTGGCTGGGAAAAAGTTGAGTAGGGTTTATTCAACAGAAAATATTGAAGATTTATTTGAGCAGTTTCCAAATGGATTTACCGTAAGTCAGATGCGTGTAGTCGGTGACTCGACGGTATTTGTTTATCTTGAGGCTAGGGAAAAAGGGAAGCCATTAGTTGGAACGATTAAGCAGCTCAATTCTAAAACAAAGAAAGAGGAAAAAAGTCAGACGATTCAATATGTGGATGGGAAGTTTGTTTTTGAAAATGAAGAAGAAGCGAAAAAACTCTGGCCACAAGGAAAGTTCTTATTCCAGGGATTGCAATTGAATAAAGATATTTAGCAAAGGCAAAATTGCATTCGAAACAGTATACGAATAGAGAAGAAAGCCCTACAGGAGACAACTCGTTTTATCTAGAATATAGTATTCAGCTTCCGGTGGTTAATCGAATTTTGGGGATTGATGAATCGCAACCGATAGATTTCTCTATCTTTGGGCACGATGAGTCCAAAGGATTTGTATATGAAATTGGAGCACAGCAAGATAATATAACGACTTTATGGGAAATGATACGAGAAATTAGGAAATAGATGGTTTTCTGTAAATTGGAAAGATGTTACAATGAAAACGAGGTGAGTGTATGCAAACAATATTGATTGTCGAAGATGAAAAAGTCATTCGTGATGCAATTGTACAAGAATTGGAAAAATGGAATTATGAAGTGGTTGCGGTGGAAGACTTCTCGCAAGTATACACTCAATTTTTAGCAGTTAATCCGCAGTTGGTGATTATGGACATTACATTGCCGTTTTATAATGGCTATTATTGGTGCCAAGAGATTCGTAAGGTGTCTCAGGTTCCGATTATGTTCTTGTCGTCCAGGGATCAAGCGATGGATATTGTGATGTCGATCAATATGGGCGCAGATGATTATATGACAAAACCGTTTGAGCCGAGTGTATTGGTCGCAAAAATCCAAGGGATGATGCGTCGTAGTTATGAGTTCGTTCAGCAGAAAGACTGGCTGGAATATAAGGGGATTGCCTTGCAACTGGGAAGCGGAAAAGTTACGTATGAAGGTAATGTTATTGAGTTATCGAAGAATGAATTTATCATTTTACGTGTACTATTTGAAAAACAAGGCGATATTGCGCCAAGAGAAGATTTAATGAATGCATTGTGGAATAGCGATGTGTTTGTCGATGATAATACCTTGTCTGTGACGGTTGCTCGTTTGCGGAAGCGTCTTGGAGAAATCGGGTTAGAAAAATTAATCACGACGAAAAAAGGCGTCGGGTATGGATTGGCGGAAGTGATTGAATGAAGACAAAAGTGGAATTTAGTATGGCTTGGTTCAAATCGCATGCTTTCTTACTTGGAGCGCTGGCCTTCATCGAAGTGTTTTCGATTGGGTTCTTCTTCGTCTTTAATTGGCTAAATTCAGAAGTCGGCTATTATTTATTTTTACTAGCCTTTTTCCTTTTGGTAGTCGCGGGTGCACTTTTATGGCACGATTGGAGAAAGTATAAAGAAGTCGTTCGAAGTTTGCAACAGGAAGTGACGACGCTAGACGATGGGTTTTCGCCCGTTGTGAGTCATTTATATGAAGCGATTCAACAAGAAAGTCGGATATGCGAGGGTTAAGTACGAAGATGAAGCAACTTCGCAAGGAAGATGTGGACTACTATACTTTATGGGCGCACCAAATTAAAACGAGTATCGCTGCGAGTCAATTGTTGATTCGTGAGTTGCCGCAAACGTCAGAGAAATCTTTATTGAGTCAAGAACTCGTTCGGATTACGACCTATACAGAACTGGCACTGCATTACGTTCGAATGGAAAGTTTCCATCAGGACTTATCGATTTCAACCATCTCTATCGATGAAGTGATTCGTCCACTATTGAAGAAATATGCGACCTTCTTTATTTCGAAGAAATTACATTTGGACTATAATCCTACAGGGAAAAAAGTGGTGACCGACTCGAAGTGGTTAGGCGTTATCACAGAGCAAGTATTATCGAATGCGGTGAAGTATACACCTGAAGAGGGAACGATTCGTATTCTTTTTGAAGAAGATACGTTAACGATTGAAGATACGGGAATCGGGATTGCCCCTTACGATATTAAACGGATTTTTGAACGTGGATTTAGCGGTTATAACGGTCGTGTGAACCACCAATCGACAGGACTAGGGCTCTATTTATCTGCAGAGATTGCTAAACGATTAGGCGTTAAACTCAGTGTAGACTCGACTGTTGGAGAAGGGACCACGGTTCGTATTCAAATTCCGTCTGAAGTGATGCAAGTGAAAGATTAATGAAAGCGAGGGGGAACCCTCGTTTTTTTTTTGCGATAAAAGGGGGTGTTTTCGCTAAAAAGTTAACAATGACACGCCCGGATGTGTTATAATTGTAAAGATAACAATATCGTTTGAGATAGGAGAATGACAATGGCAGTAGATCAACTAGAATTAGTCGTCATTACAGGTATGAGTGGGGCAGGGAAAACTGTTGCAATGCAAAGTTTCGAAGACATGGGATATTTCTGTGTCGATAATATGCCACCAAGTCTTCTACCAAAATTTTGGGAATTAGTAAAAGAATCAGGAAAAATTACAAAAATTGCGCTTGTAATCGACTTACGTTCACGCGCATTCTTTGATGAAATCATGTCCGCTATTGCAGGACTTGATAACACATCATTTATTACAACAAAAATTTTATTCTTAGAAGCGAGCGATGATGCGCTTGTTTCTCGTTACAAAGAAACAAGAAGAACGCACCCTCTAGCAAGTGATGGTCGTATTTACGATGGGATTATTGCGGAACGTCGTTTATTGCAAGATATTAAGACACGTGCGCAAAAAGTGATTGATACAACAAATCTTTCACCTCGTAAATTACGTGAAGAAATCATGCAAGCATTCTCTACAGGCAGCGAAGGAATTTTCACAATCCAAGTGATGTCATTTGGATTTAAATACGGACTTCCAATCGATGCGGATGTCGTGATGGATGTACGTTTCTTACCAAATCCACACTATATTGCTGAGTTACGTCCACTAACTGGTCTAGATGAACCTGTGTATGATTATGTCATGAGCCAACCAGAAGCGAAGACGTTCTATCATAAATTGATGGACTTACTCGACTTCTCAATTCCAGGCTACAAAAAAGAAGGAAAATCTAGCGTGACGATTGCCATCGGATGTACTGGTGGGCAACACCGTTCTGTAGCTTTTGCGGAACGTATCGGACGCGAATTATTATCAGACTCTTATAACGTGAAAATCTCTCATCGTGACAAAGACCGTCGTAAAGAAGGGAATGGACGCTCATGATGTTCGAGGTAACACCGAACCCTCCGAGGAAGAAAGGCCCGAAAATCACCGTTATTGGTGGAGGAACAGGGCTCCCAGTTCTCTTGAGAAATCTTCGTAAGAGAGATGCGGATGTGACTGCGATTGTAACGGTTGCCGATGATGGTGGAAGTTCAGGAATCATTCGAGATTATATGAACGTTGTGCCACCAGGAGATATTCGAAACTGTATGATTGCTCTTTCTCCGATGAACGCTTTACAAAAAGAAATCTTCCAATATCGTTTTAATTCCGACGACCAATTCTTCGCTGGACATGCGATTGGAAACTTAATCATTGCGGCCTTAACAGAGATGCGTGGAAATATTTTCGATGCGATTCGTCTCCTAAGCCGTATGATGGCGGTGGAAGGACATGTGTATCCTGCCGCTGAAGAGCCATTATTACTCCGTGCTGAATTCCAAGATGGAACGATTGTGGACGGGGAAGCGGAACTTGTCAAATATCGCAAGAAGATTAAGCGAGTTTCCGTGCATTGTTACGACGAAAATCGTAAACCCGATGAAAGCCGAACTCCAATGGCGGCACGTGAAGTCATCAATGCGATTATGGAAGCCGATATGGTTGTACTAGGACCTGGTAGTCTTTATACTAGTATCTTGCCAAACTTAATGATTAGCGATATTGGTCAAGCCGTTTGTGAAACGAAAGCGGAAGTGGTGTACATCTGTAACATCATGACGCAACGTGGTGAAACGGAACATTTTACCGATGCAGATCATGTACGCGTGTTACATGACCATTTAGGAACTCAGTTCATCGACACTGTTCTCGTGAATACAGAGGCAGTGCCAGAAGAGTACTTAAACCAACAAAAGAACGAAGAGTATCTTTACCAAGTGAAGTACGACTTCCAAGGATTGCGCGACGAGGGATGCCGAGTAGTGTCGTCTGACTTTATTAAATTACGCGAAAAAGGCGTATACCATGATGGTGAAAAAGTCATCGATGAATTATTCCGACTCCTACAAAGTGCACGAATTGAATAATAACAAATAAAATAGGAGCCAAGACTTCCTCTTGGCTCCTTCAACATGACTAGAAGAGAAAGGAGGAGGCCTGTGTCCTTATTATCATTTGCTGCAGAAACAAAACAAGAACTAACGCAACTAGAAGTGCAATATGATTATTCAAAATATGAACTTGCGGCGCTCATTCGAATGAATGGGGCGGTTGGGATTTTGAATCGTCAATTGATTTTAAATATCCAAACGGAAAACGCGACGATTGCTAGACGTATTTATGTGCTCTTGAAGAAGTATTATCAAGTAGAAAGTGAACTCTTGGTTCGCCGTAAGATGAAACTGAAGAAGAACAATGTGTATATTGTACGTTTGAAACACGGAACGGAAGAGATTTTGGAAGACTTGAACATCAAGTCGAGCGGCTTATTTAATATGCGCGTTCCGGAGAACGTTCGAGAAGACGAAGAGAAGATGCGTGCCTACCTTCGTGGGGCGTTTCTGGCGGGCGGTTCGATTAATGACCCGAAAACAAGCCGTTATCATTTAGAGATTTATTCGATTTACGAAGAGCATAACGACGATATTTGTCAGATGATGAATGCGTTTGGGTTGAATGCCAGAACGATTGAGCGTCGTAAGGGGTATATCACGTACTTGAAAGAAGCCGAGAAAATTGCAGACTTCCTTGCCGTGATTCATGCTTCCAAGGCGATGTTGCATTTTGAAGATATCCGAATCATTCGCGATATGCGAAATACTGCGAATCGTTTAGTAAACTGCGAGAATGCCAATATTAATAAAGTGGTGAATGCAGCCACTCGTCAAATCGAAGAGATTCAATATATTGAAGATACGGTAGGGCTCGATGCCTTGCCGGATAAATTATCGGATATTGCAAAAATCCGTTTGGAGAATCCAGAAATTAGTTTGAAAGAGTTAGGCGAAATGTTACCTTCTGGGCCTATCTCAAAATCAGGGGTAAACCACAGACTGCGTAAGATTTCTGAATTTTCTCAAAAATTAAGAGAAGAAGGAAAAGCCAATTAGAAGCATCTGGACGTAGCTTACTATAGAAAAAACTATAGGAGGTTCGTCTTATGAACTTAGTATCTTTAATTGGTCGTGTTGTCAAAGAAGTAGAGGTGCAACAGCTTCAACCTTCCGGAAAGAGTGTGTTTAATAATACCATCGCGGTGCAAAATGTATACCGAAATAGCGATGATTCCTATCATTCACACTTTATCCAAGTGGTCGCATGGGGCAAAATTGCAGAACGGATTGGCAAGTTTGTCAAAAAGGGAGACCGTATTGGCGTGGAAGGACGACTCAATACCCGTCGCTACACTAACAAGAATCATCAAGAAGTGTATGTGACCGAAGTGGTGATTGAGGAAGTGTACTTCTTAGAGAGAAAACACGAGACTGAAGAGGACGGGGCAAGTCCTTTTGAAGATCCGCAAAGTTTGTTTGTGGAATAGTGTAAGGAGAGAAATTCCTTCACGTGACAGTTTAAATGAAGGAGTTTTTCAAGTGATTATATTAATAAATGGAACAGCAATTGTCATCGGAGCGCTTGCGGGTGTGTTTTTACGACACATTATTTCAGAGCGTTTCGCGCAACATATCATGCAAGGATTAGCGCTATGTGTATTCCTAGTCGGAATTAAAGGCGCGATTCAAATCCCAAATAGCTTGATTATGATTTTATCTCTGGTATGTGGGGGCGTTGTCGGAGAAGGGCTTCAAATGGAGGAGCGAGTACGTAAGTTTTCAGACTGGCTTCAGGAGAAGGCATCCAAAGGCAAAGAAAATAATTTAAATATCGGAGAAGGGTTCGTTGCGGCAGTCATGATTTTCTGCGTAGGGGCACTTGCTACAATGGGATCTATCCAGTTAGGAATTACTGGAGATCCAGCGTTGCTTCAAACGAAGTCGGTATTAGATGGGATTACTTCAATTTTCCTTGCGGCAACGGAAGGGATTGGAGTAGGGCTTTCTGCAGTGGCGGTCATTGCATATGAGTTAATTTTAGTGGGCTTGTCTCAACTAGTGGCTCCTCATTTGAATGATGTGGTAACCGTATCGATGTCCGCGGTTGGGTCGGTTCTTTTAGTTGGGTTAGCGATGAACTTACTAGGGATTACGAAGATTAAAGTATTAAACTTCTTGCCAGCCATTTTTATGCCGATACTACTTGTACCGCTATTTGCGTTATTTTAAAAACAAGAAAACACCGAATCAAGAATTTTCTTGGTCCGGTGTTTTTGTGATTTCATTAGTTGTTTTCTGCTTCTAATTTTTCGAAAGCATCGTGTAAGATAGATTTCAATGTTTTTGCAGATAAGTTCATTTTTTCTTGTTCAGAGTCTGCAAGAGGAATTTCGATGATTTGACGAATTCCTTCACGTCCAATAACGGCTGGAGCTCCGATATAAATATCGTTTTGTCCGTATTGACCTTCAAGATATACCGATAATGGGAAGATAGCTTGTTCGTTATTTAAGATAGCTTTTGTAATACGTGCTAGAGTAGCGCCGATACCGTAGTAAGTCGCACCTTTTTTAGCGATAATTTCATAAGCCGCGTCACGTACTTGGAAAAATACTTCGACTAATTTTTCTTCATCTACGTGTGGATTTTGACGAACCCATTCATAAATTTGTAAACCGCCGACATTTGTATGTGACCAAACTGGGAATTCAGTATCCCCGTGTTCACCCATGATATATCCGTGAACGTTACGAGCGTCAACGCCGACTAATTCAGCGATTGTTTGACGGAAACGAGCACTGTCTAGAGAAGTACCAGATCCGATAACGCGTTCTTTTGGAAGTCCTGAGAATTTCCAAGTTGCGTAAGTTAAGATATCTACTGGGTTAGTCGCCATTAGGAAGATTCCGTTGAATCCGCTCGCCATAATAGAGTCTACAATGTTTTTCAAGATTTTTAAGTTTTTAGAAACTAAGTCCAAGCGAGTTTCTCCTGGTTTTTGAGGAGCACCTGCTGTGATACATACGATATCTGCGTCGTGGCAGTCTTCATATGTTGCTGCATAAATCTTTTTAGGGGCATTGAAAGCTAAGGCATGTGATAAGTCTAACGCATCGCCTTCTGTTTTCTCGAAATTGATGTCGATAATTCCTAGTTCTTCAGCAATCCCTTGTAATACAAGTGCGTATGCATAACTAGAACCAACGGCACCGTCACCGACTAAAAATTACTTTATTACCATGTTTTTTTGAGATTTTTTTCCATATTCATACCTCCTAAAAAAATTAGTGATGGAATATCCATAAATAAGTATAGCACGATTTTTTTCGAAAAAAATGATTTTTCAGAAGGCCTTTTTTTATGACAAATAATACATAAAAAAACACAATTTCGTGAAAAAAAGTGAATTAATAACGGGACGGTGTAGGGGTATGGTATAATAGCAAAATAGAAGAAAAAAGAATAGGTGAAAGTATGAAATTAGTCGTTGGTCTAGGGAATCCTGGAGCAAAGTATAAAGGGACAAGACATAATGTCGGGTTCATGACAATGGATGAAGTGGCCTATCAAGAGAAGTTTGATTTTGATAAGGCGCTTTTTGATGCAGTGTTTGCGCAGGTGCAAATCGGTGGCGAAAAAGTCATCTTCATGAAGCCGTTGACATTTATGAACTTATCGGGGGAAGCGATTCGTCCGCTGATGAATTATTTTAAAATTGGAATTGAAGACTTGCTTGTGATTTATGATGATATGGATCTGCCGGTTGGAAAGATTCGTCTTCGTCAAAAAGGCAGTGCTGGAGGACATAACGGAATCAAGAGTATTATTTCGTGCCTGGGGACGAGCGAGTTTAACCGTATAAAAGTGGGGGTTGGGCGTCCAAAAGATGGACGTACGGTCGTAGGACATGTGCTCAACCGCTTTGAAAAAGAGGAAGAAGAGGACATTATTTTTGCAGTGCAAAAGAGTGTCGATGCGATTCGTTCGTGGATTGAAACGAGCGATTTCGTCAAAACAATGAATCAATTTAATTAACAAATAGAGGAAAAGAGATGCTGCAAATTTTTTTGCGGTCTCTTTTTGTCGTTGGAAAAAGGAGAATATTATGCAATTATTGCACCAAACCATTAGTAAACTGAAAGGATTTAAAGAGTGGTTCGATACTCTTGATTTACATGAGAGTCAACTCGTGCTAGGTCTCAGTGGATCTGTAAAGCATTTGGCCGAGTCATGCGCATTTGAGAAATTAGACAAGCAATTAGTGATTGTGACGCCAACGCTCTTACAAGCAACGCAAACCTACGAAGAGTTATCGGAGTGGTATGACGATGAGGTTGTACACCTTTTCCCGGTAGAAGAGTCGCTTGCGGCGGATTTCTCAGTAGTGTCGCCGGATGTGGTGAGCCAACGCATTCGCACGCTTGATTTCTTAAGTCGTGGGCAAAAGGGTATCGTCATCGTACCGCTCTCTGGGATTCAAAAGCTCTTAGTGCCAGCAGCGGTATGGAAGAAGAGCTCGATTGAACTCGCAATGGGGTCTGAAATCGAATCGATGGACGCCTTTGTAGAGCAGTTAGTGGAATTAGGATATCGTCGTGAAAATATGGTGGCGACTCCTGGTGAATTTGCCCTTCGTGGAAGTATCGTTGATATTTACCCATTAGACCAAGAGTATCCACTACGTCTGGATTTCTTTGATACTGAAGTGGATTCGATTCGTACGTTTAATGCGGAGACGCAACGTTCGATGGATGTGATTCAAGAGGTGCGCATCTTACCAGCCACAGACTTGCCGCTTCAAAAGGAAGCAGTATGGAAGGCACAAACCAAGATTCATGCGCTCTATGAAAAGGACGTGAAGGCGGCTCAAAGTGAAGAACGAAAAGATCAAGTTAAAAATATTCAACAAGCCATCGATGCGCAATTAGAAAATGGGGAAATCCCATCAAACTTAACATACTTCTTGGAATGTATTTATCCAGAGAAAACAAGTTTATTAGATTATGTTTCTAAAGATGCGTACCTCATTATTGATGACTACGCTCGTTTTATCGAAAAAAGCAAAACCTTAGAAGAAGAGGCAGGCTATTGGAAGACGCACCATATCGAAACGGGTGCGATTGCTTCTGGATTGTCGCTTGTTCAAGATGGACGAAAAGTGTTAAAAGACAGTCCGCTCTCGAGAACGTATTTAGCCATTTTTCAAAAAGGGCTTGGAAGACTCGCGCTCGATGCGATTCATCCGATTACGACGCGCACGATGACGCAGTTCTTCTCGCAAATGCCGATGGTGAAAGTCGAAGCAGACCGCTGGAAGAAACAAGGCGCAACAGTCATAGTCTTAGTTGATGACGCCAAACGCGCGCAAAAGGTCGAACAAACCTTTGCGGATTTTGAAATCAAGAGTGTGATTTCAAACGGGACGTTACTGGAAGGGCAACTTCAAATCATGGTCGGTAAGATGCACAATGGATTTGAGCTGCCAGAGGATAAATTCGCCCTCTTAACGGAACGCGAATTGTTCAATAAACTCACAAAACGTGCGCCACGAAATCAAAAAATCTCGAACGCGGAACGTTTGAAGAGCTACACCGAATTAGCTGTTGGAGACTATGTGGTTCACGTGAATCACGGGGTCGGTGTGTACCAAGGGATGGAGACGCTAGAAATTGGTGGTATCCATCAAGACTACATGTCGATTCACTATCAAGATGGCGGGAATTTATTCGTTCCTGTTTCTCAAATTAAGCTCGTTCAAAAATATGTGTCGTCGGACGCAAAAGTTCCAAAACTCAATAAATTGGGTTGTACGGAATGGGCGAAGACGAAACGCAAAGTTACTGCCAAGATTGAAGATATTGCCGATGAACTCATCGAATTATATGCCAAACGCGATGCCGAAAAAGGATATGCGTTTAGCCGAGATACGGTGGAGCAACAAGAATTCGAACAGGCCTTCCCATACACAGAAACGCAAGACCAATTGCGCAGTGTCGCGGAAATTAAGGAAGACATGCAAAAGGACAAACCGATGGACCGTCTGCTTGTCGGTGACGTTGGATACGGGAAGACGGAAGTAGCCATGCGTGCGGTCTTCAAGGCGGTCATGGATGGAAAACAAGCGGCCGTTTTGGTACCAACAACGATTCTTGCCGAGCAACATTACGAGAATTTCGTACAACGCTTTGCGGATTATCCATTTACCATCGGATTATTAAGTCGTTTCCGTAGTAAAAAAGAACAAGAGGAAACGATTGAGAAACTTCGTAAAGGAGCAGTCGATATCGTCATCGGAACGCACCGTCTGCTTTCAAAAGACGTACAGTTTCTAGACTTAGGACTCCTTATTGTCGACGAAGAACAACGCTTTGGAGTGAAGCATAAGGAACGTTTGAAACAATTGAAATCGCAAGTGGATGTATTAACTCTAACGGCAACGCCAATTCCAAGAACGCTCCATATGTCCATGCTTGGGGTGCGTGATTTATCTGTAATTGAGACACCACCAGCAAACCGTTATCCGGTTCAAACCTTCGTAATGGAACAGAACCCGATGACCATTCGTGACGGAATTGAACGTGAGATGGCTCGTGGCGGACAAGTCTTCTATTTGTATAATCGTGTCGAAACGATTGAGAAGAAGGCGGACGAACTTAGAGCGCTCGTTCCAGGATGTCGTGTCGGTGTGATTCACGGTCAAATGAGTGAGACGACGCTCGAGAATATTCTCTTCCAATTTATTGAAGGGGAATACGATGTGTTAGTGACGACTACGATTATCGAAACCGGGGTGGATATTCCAAACGTCAATACTCTCTTTATTGAAAATGCCGATCATATGGGACTTTCGCAGTTATATCAATTGCGTGGACGTGTCGGTCGTACAAACCGCATTGCCTATGCGTACCTCATGTATCAACCCGATAAAGTCTTAACCGAAGTCAGCGAGAAGCGTCTGCAAGCGATGCGTGACTTTACAGAACTTGGCTCTGGATTCAAGATTGCCATGCGCGATTTATCGATTCGTGGGGCAGGGAATTTACTTGGAAAACAACAGCACGGATTTATCGATTCGGTCGGATTCGACTTATATTCTCAATTATTAAGCGAAGCCGTGTTGAAGAAACAAGGAAAAGAAGTGAAGTCGGATGAAGAAACGGTTGAAATCGACTTACAGATTGATGCGTATATTCCAGCAAGTTATATTCAAGACGAACGTCAAAAAATCGAGATGTATAAACGGATTCGCTCGATTGATAGTGTGGAAGCTTATGAAGAATTGCTCGATGACTTTATTGACCGCTTCGGTGATTTCCCGGATGAAGTGAGCGCATTAGCAGAAGTAGGACTCATTAAGCATTATGCCAACGAGATTGACGTCGTATCGATTAAACGTAAAGACAATTCGGTGACAATTACGATTGCACCTCCAAGTGCGACTCGCCTGCAAGGGGTGCCCGTCTTTGAGGCGCTTGGTCCGGTGAAATTACCAGCGCAAGTAGCCAACAAAGGCGAAAGTCTTCAGATTTTATTAAATATCACGCAAAAGCCTGTTGACTTATGGCTCGAGCAAGTTAAACTGTTTGTAAAAACATGCGGGGAAATTTTAGCCCGCGATGAGGAAAAACATGAAGAAGATAAATAGTAAAGGGATGATGCAAGGGGCGATTGCGCTCTCGATTGCCGCGTTTATTGCTAAGATTTTAAGCGCGGTGTACCGAGTTCCTTTCCAAAATATGGTGGGCAACACCGGGTTTTATGTATACCAACAGGTGTATCCAATCTATGGAATCGGCATGACCTTTGCATTGACGGGATTTCCGGTATTCGTGTCCAATGTAGTCGCGGAATACTTGGAGTCGACACATTTAAAGAAATTATTGAAGCAGCTATTCGTTATCGCGAGTCTCGTTGGAGTGGGGATTTTTGCCTTCCTCCATTTGGGTGCGGGAATGATTGCCCACTGGATGGGAGACGTTGAACTCTTGCCAGTCGTTCAAAGCGTATCGTGGATGTTTCTATTGATGCCGTTTCTGGTCATCACAAGGGGTTATTTCCAAGGAAGTTTTCGAATGATGCCGACTGCCATCTCGCAAGTGGTGGAGCAGGTCGTTCGTGTCGCGGTGATTCTCTTCGTGGCGAGTCTGGTTGGTAGCGCGATTTCAGATTACTACACGATGGGCACATGGGCGATGTCGAGTGCGACGATTGCGGCCGTGTTTGCGATTCTTGTGATGCTGTATTATGTATTGAAAGAAACGAAAGATCCGCTCAACGGCTTGACGATTAAGCCAGTAGAAATGGAAGTACCGACATTTGGACATCTCTTTAAACGATTTGCTTTTGAAGGAGGAACCATTTGTCTGCTCAGTTCGATTTTAGTCTTGTTCCAATTGGTGGATTCATTCTCTGTGTATAATGTGTTAACTACTCAAGGAATGCTTCAGGAAGTCGCAAAAGACCTCAAAGGAATTTACGATAGAGGGCAGCCGCTTGTTCAATTAGGAATGGTCGTCGGAAGTCGGATTTTCATCCAGCTATATGCCGATGTTATCACGTGCCTTTAAGAAAGGGCATGACTTGGAATTTAAGAGACTGTCAACATCACTTCTTCGTATGACGATGACCTTCTCAGTAGTTGCAACGATGGGGATGATTGCCATCTTGCCGTGGTTAAATACCGCACTCTTTGGAGATGCGAAGGGGCAGGCAGTGCTCCTTGTCTACGTCACTAGTATTTTCTTTGCATCTGTGATTATGTCGCTGCACGGCATTTTCCAAAGTCAACATCAATATCCAAAAACGCTACTAGCACTCACAGCAGGGCTCGTAGTGAAAGCAAGTACGAACTACTTATTCGTAGCGATGTTCGGAACGCTTGGCGCAAGTCTGGCGACAGCACTAGGACTTTGCGTGATGATGGTTGTGATGATGGCTTTTGCAAAAGAGATTATGATTAGTGTCTTACGTGACGGGAACTTTATGCAGTTACTTACAGGCATTGCACTTGGCATGACGGTCATTGTTTCGGTATTATCATACGGAGCATGGCATTTTGCAGGGTTGCAGGATTCCAGAACGATGGCCTTTGTCTTTTCAATCGTCTTTGCCGTTATAGGAATGGTGATTTCCTGGCAGGAACGATGAAATGGAATTTATTCACCAAACGCGAATGGGTACTGATTCCAAAAGGAAAGACTTTATTACGTAAATTTAGTAGAAAAGAGGAAAACGATGAGACTCGATAAGTTTTTAAAAGTATCACGATTAATTAAACGTCGTACGGTTGCGAAAGAAGTAGCCGACAAGGGACGTGTGTTTATTAATGATAAAGTAGCGAAATCTTCAACAGACGTTAAAGTCGGAGATAAAATCGCAATTCAATTCGGGAACAAACATGTCTTAGTCCAAGTTGAAGCATTGATGGACTCAACGAGAAAAGAAGACGCTAAGGAAATGTTTACGATTCTAGAAGAAAAGCTCATTAAAGAAGAACCGCTAGAATTATAATGAAGGGGAGAATACGACAGAGTTGTCGTATTCTTTTTTTATGTAGTCGTCTATTTATTTTGAATGCGTTTTCTGTTGACAAAAAAATAAAAAAAGAGTAAGATAAATAGTGCTTTTTTAAAAGAAATAAGGAGGGAAAACCGTGGATTTAAATGCAATCAATATACTACAACCATTTAACGCAATGATAGAATTGCGTCATTTTTTGGCGATTTTAATTTCATGTGTTTGTGGACTTGCCATCGGTTACGAACGTACCTCCAGAAATAAACAAGCAGGGGTTAAGACCCACATGATCGTGGCACTCACTTCTTGCTTAATGATGATTATATCAAAGGAAGCCTTCGTTGATACACCGCATTACGATACAGCTCGTGTGGCTGCTCAAGTCGTCAGCGGTATCAGCTTTATCGGTGGGGGGATCATTTTCATGCGTGAAAAACGCGTGAGTGGACTGACCACCGCTTCAGGGATTTGGGCTACAGCCGGAATAGGTCTTGCGATTGGTGGAGGATTCTGGTTCTTCGGTTCCCTTTGCGCCGCGATTATTGTCATCGTCCAAAAATTAGCGTATCAACCAATCTTGCAAGGGAAACAACGTCAAGTAAATATTTACTGTGAAATTCCAGACCCAACAATTGTGCAGTCGATTTATAATTACTGCCACTTCGAAGACTATCAATCGATTCAAGTCGAAGCGCGAGAACTCGATGGCGAAAAATATGAGCTCGTGATTCGTATTCATAATGATGAAGAAATCATTATTGAGAACTTGAAAAACTACATTCGCGAAACGGAAAATCAAGTGGTCATTAAACGCGTGAAACTCCGTACCGAGGATGTAAACTAGGAAGATAACCAGGGAACGTCACTTTTCTGTGGCTGTTCATGGTAACACCAAAAAAGAAAATTTATAAAATGCTCAAAAAATGATTCCGCAAGACTAACGGATTCTATAATAACAGTAATGTGATACGCATCGAATGTGAATTACGCGGAGTAGGGCTTGTACCTTACTCCGCGTTTGAAGCTTCGAAGGTGAGAGACGGAAGGCTCGAACCGGTGCAACATTACAGTTATTATGAAGACATCCGTTAGGAAAAGCGGAATCATTTTTTGATTTCAAAGGAAGTTTACAAAAATTTATAAAAAATCTTAGTGTAACCATGGACGATGAGCGTCATTCTTGTTATACTCAGTTTGTATAAGTAAAAAAAGGAGACAATTAAGGTGACGAAAGAAACACAACAAAGAAATTCAAATGTAATTTCAATGAACAACAAGTTAAAACAGAAAAAAACTTCTACTCCCGTTTTCAAGAGTCACTCACTAATGACTAAATTGATTTTAGTCGGTGTGATTGCCATTTCGGGATCAATGATTGTCGGGATTGGGAACCAATTTAGCCAAGCAAATCAATTAGATCAAAAAATTGAACAAGCGAAGGCTGAAAAAGAAGTTGCTGAAAAGCAAAAAGAATCATTAACACAGCAAGTGGAACTTCTTCAAAGCGACGAATATATCGCAAAACTTGCACGTAGTGAATATTATTTAAGCAAAACTGGAGAAATCATCTTCAGTACGCCAAATGACACTGCAGAGCATAAAGCGCAACAAGCAAAAGAAGAAGTCGAACAAGGGGAAACTGTTGTTAAGGTGACAACTCAAAACCGTTAGGCAATGAATCTTTTTGATACGTCAAGCGTGTATCGAAAAGGGAATAATGAAGGAGGAACGCTTTTTATATGTCAATCGAAGTAGGAAACGTAATCCCTGGTAAAGTTACTGGAATTACAAATTTTGGAGTTTTTGTGGATTTAGGAGATCGTAAGACAGGTCTTGTTCACATCAGCGAGGTGTCTGATTCATACATTCAAGATATCAAAGAAGTTTTAAAAGTTGGAGACGAGGTTAAAGTAAAAGTCATGACGATTGCGGACGATGGCAAAATTAGCCTTTCAATTCGTCGTGCCGTTGATAAACCAAAAGAAGATTCTTCGGACAAACCACGTGCAAAGAAACCTTTCACCCCGCGTAATGACTCTCAAGACTTTAAGAAAAATCGCTCTGCTAGCAGAACTTCAGCTCCATACGAAAAGAAATCTCCTTCGCAAGCAAAAGCAACAGATTTCGATTCTCTAATGAGTTCCTTCTTGAAAGACTCTGAAGACCGTTTAACTTCATTGAAACGTAACACTGAAGGGAAACGTGGGGGCCGTGGCGGTCGCCGTTCATAATGAAACCATCAATCTCTTCTGGTGAAAACTGGAGGAGATTTTTTTGACAGAAAGGAGAGGCCAATGCAACATCAACTAACAGCGTTTTTTAGAAGAAATGTAGAAAACTTTACTGAGAAAAAATATGTGCTTGCCGTATCCGGTGGCGTCGATTCGATGGTTCTTTTGAATGCGATGATCACTCTTTTTGGAGACGATGCAAAAGATCGACTCGTAGTGGCCCATGTCAACTATGGACTAAGAGCGCAAGCCGTGGATGAGGAGCAACTCGTTCATCGTTTTTGCAAGCTGCATCAAATTCCAATCGAGACAAAGCATTGGCAAGAAGCAGAGGACGTAACAGCTTCTGAAAAATTCTTACGTGATTTTAGATATGATTTCTTCCGTGAAGTGACTGCAAAGCATCACGCGGACTATTTAGTATTGGCCCATCACCAAGATGATCAATTGGAGACTGTTTTAATGAAATGGTCGCGTGGAAGTACGCTGGAAGGTCTTTCTGGAATGAAGGAAAAACGTCACGTGAAAAACTTGTCGATTTTACGCCCGTTCTTATCTTATGAGAAAAAAGAACTCTATCAAGAGGCTGAAAAGTATGACGTTCCTTATTTAGAAGATGAATCGAATGAATCAGATGACTATACAAGAAATAGATATCGTCATCATGTCATTCCATTTTTAAAAGAGGAAAATCCAAATGCCGGAAGCCACTTCCAAAAGAGTGCGCAGATGATTGCAGATGCTGTGGCGTGTTTGATGCCGATCCTAGAAGAAAAACAAGAACAGCTCTTCCAAAGAGGAAAGAAGAAAGTCACATTCCACCGCGAAGCCTTCCTAAAAGAACCAATAGAAATGCAACGACTGCTTTTGCAACAAGTGCTCATGCAAATGGACACAACGATTTCTGTGGTACAGATGGAGCAAATCTTAGAAAAGGTCGGTTCCGATAAGGCACAACTCACGCTGGACCTCCCAAATGGCTGGAAGTTCAAGAAACGTTACGAGGAATGTTCGTTTGAAAAGGGACGTCAAAAAGTGGTTCCAAATATCGAATATGTGTTGGAAAAGCCGGAAGATACCTTAATTCGTCCAAATGAAGATGAGCAAATTTTACTTACGACAGGGAAGACATCTTCGGATTTTGCAATTCCTGTCTATCCAAAGGACTTCCCGCTCACGATTCGTCATGCAAAACCAGGAGACAAGATTGCACTAGATGCCAGTGAAACCAAACATCAAAAACTCTCAAGATGGTTTATCAATTCGAAGATTCCACTCGAAGAACGCAAGGAAATTTGGGTGTTGGAAGACGCCTCGAAAAAAATTCGCGCAATTTTGGGCTATCGCTATGCTCAACCGTTGTTCTTTGAAGAGGAAACTGGTAAAATGATTCTATCTTACGAAAACAAAACGAGGTGCACACATGTTAAAAAATGATATGTCAGAAATTTTAGTATCAGAAGAACAGTTACAAGAAACAATCAAGAAATTAGGTGCTACGTTAGCGGAAGATTACCGCGGTAAAGATCCGTTAGTCATTTGTATTCTTAAGGGTGCTATTTTCTTTATGGCAGATTTAGTCCGTGCAATGGACTGCAACTTAGAAATTGATTTCATGGATGTATCTAGTTATGGAAATGAATTCGAATCAAGCGGCGAAGTACGTATCTTAAAAGACTTAGGTCAAAGTGTTAAAGATCGTCACGTGATTATCGTGGAAGATATTATCGATACAGGCCGTACTTTAAAACACGTGGTTGAATTATTAAAACACCGCCAAGCAGCAAGTGTAAAAGTGGTGACTTTATTAGATAAACCAGAACGTCGCGAAGAAGCCATCGAAGCGGATTATGTTGGTGTTCAAGTACCAAATAAATTCGTTGTAGGATACGGATTAGACTTCAAACAATTCTACCGTAACTTACCATGTATCGGTGTTTTAAAACCTGAGTTCTATGAAGATTAAGAAAGAGTTAAACTATTCGTCAATAAAAGTCAAATATGTTATGATAGAACGGTAGTGAAAATACTATCGTTCTTCTTTTATAAGAAGATGGGGAGGTAAAATGAATAATAATAACAATCGATCAATATTCAGATCTAGCTTACTATATATCTTGATTTTCGGTGCTATTGTCATTTTCGTTGGAATGTTTAATGGGGATCAAAAAGGTCCTGTAGCAGATATTTCATACACAGAATTTATGCAAAGCCTGAAAAGTGGCGAAATTAAAGATCTCAAGATGCAATATTCGAATTCTGTATATACTATTACTGGGGAATATACAAATCCGAAAGAGCAAACGACCCAAGAAGCTAAAAATCAAAATGGATTATCTATTTTTGATAACCGTACTACAAAGAGTACAAACTTCAGAACAACAGTCTTACCAAACGACTCAACGATTAAAGAAATCAATGAAGCGGCTCAATCAAAAAATACAAAAGTTGAAACTTTACCAGAAAGTTCAACAGGCGTATGGATTTCCGTTTTATTACAAGTCGTTTTACCACTTGGGGTATTAGGGTTCTTACTTTATACAATGTTTATGAGCCAAGGTGGTCAAGGTGGACGTAACAATCCAATGAACTTCGGTAAGAGCCGTGCGACAAATCAGAAGAAACAAAACGTGAAAGTGCGCTTCTCTGATGTAGCAGGTGCCGAAGAAGAAAAACAAGAGCTTGTAGAAGTAGTGGAATTCTTAAAAGACCCACGTAAATTTACAGCGCTTGGTGCTCGTATTCCTGCAGGGGTACTTCTTGAGGGCCCTCCAGGGACAGGTAAAACCCTTCTTGCGAAAGCCGTTGCCGGTGAAGCAAACGTACCATTCTTCTCGATTTCAGGTTCTGAATTCGTAGAAATGTTCGTAGGGGTTGGGGCAAGCCGTGTTCGTGACTTATTCGAAAACGCGAAGAAAAACGCTCCAGCAATTATCTTTATCGACGAAATCGATGCCGTTGGTCGTCAACGTGGTGCCGGAATGGGCGGCGGACACGACGAACGTGAACAAACATTAAACCAATTACTAGTTGAAATGGACGGGTTCGAAGGAACTGAGGGAATCATCGTGATTGCCGCAACAAACCGTTCAGACGTACTTGACCCAGCCTTACTTCGTCCAGGACGTTTTGACCGTCAAATCTTAGTAGGTCGTCCAGACGTGAAAGGCCGTGAAGCGATTCTAAAAGTACACGCCCGCAATAAGAAGCTTGCAAAAGACGTGGACTTAAAAGTAATCGCGCAACAAACTCCAGGATTCTCTGGGGCTGAACTTGAAAACTTATTAAACGAAGCAGCTTTAGTAGCGGCTCGTCGTGATAAAAATGCTATCGACGCATTAGACGTGGATGAAGCACATGACCGTGTGATTGCTGGTCCGGCTAAGAGAGACCGTGCAATTAGCAAGAAAGAACGCGAAATGGTGGCTTACCACGAAGCAGGTCATACAATCGTTGGTATGGTCTTAAGTGATGCGCGTGTGGTTCATAAAGTAACGATTGTCCCTCGTGGACGCGCTGGCGGATATGCGATTATGCTTCCAAAGAAGATCGTTTCTTAATGACAAAAGAAGAATTGTTCGAACAAGTAGTTGGACTTCTTGGTGGTCGTGCTGCTGAAGAATTTATCTTTGGCGTGAAGACTACAGGAGCCTCTAACGACTTTGAACAAGCAACAGCGATCGTTCGAAGCATGATTACAGAGTACGGAATGGTGGACGAATTAGGAACTGTTCAATACGAAGGAAATCATCAAGTATTTATCGGACGTGACTATGGTCAAACAAAAGGTTACTCAGATCAAGTGGCGTTTGAAATCGACAATGCAGTACGTCGTATCATGAAAGAAGCGCATGAAAAAGCACTTCAAATTCTTGAAGAACATAAAGACCAATTAGAATTAATTGCTCAAAAACTTCTAGAATTAGAAACATTAGACGAACGTACAATTAAATCACTTTTCGAAACAGGTGAAATGCCAGCTCCAATCGCGGAAGATGAATATCCTAGCGAAACAGAAGCGGCAAGTTTTGAAGAAACGAAAAAAGCCTTAGCAAAACGCGATGCGGAACAAGCAGAAGGCAAAGAGGTTCCAGAAGAACATGAAGAAGTCGAAGTAGCAGATGTTACTGAGGCTCCAAGCGAATTTGAAGGACCAACAGAAAACGAATAACAAAAAGGGTAGGAGAGCTGAGGCTGTTGTCACAGCTCTTTTCCTTTAAAAAAGGAGAGACAAATGGCAGATTCATTATTAAAAGTATTGGCGTTCAATGATGAGGTCAAAGCCGTTGCTATGGTTGCCACAGACGCAATCGCAGAAGCGCAACGCAGACACGACACTTGGAGTTCTGCAACAGCAGCGCTTGGTCGTACCATCATCGGAACACAATTATTAGCAAGTAGCTTAAAAGGCGACGAACGCATTACGGTTCAAGTGAACGGGGATGGCCCTGGTGGAAAAATCATGGCCGATGCGAATGGCCGTGGGGAAATGCGTGGTTATATCACGAATCCTCATGTGAGCCTTGAATTAAACGACAAAGGAAAATTAGATGTCCGTGGTGTCGTTGGAACAAACGGAACGATTACGGTCATCAAAGACTTAAACATGAGAGAACCATTCTCTGGTCAAGTACCAATCGTGGATGGAGAACTCGGAATGGACTTCACGTATTACTTAGCAGTCTCTGAACAAATCAACGGAGCTGTTGGGGTATCGGTTCTTGTGAATCCAGACGAAACGGTTCGTGCAGCAGGTGGGTTTATGATTCAATTATTACCAGGGGCGAGCGAAGCGACGATTTCAGAAATCGAACGTCGTATTAGCGAAATTCCAATGGTTTCAAAATTAATTGATCAACAAGAACAACCACGCGATATTTTAAATCGATTATTAGGTGCGGAAAATATTCGTGAGTTAGAAGAAATGCCTGTGAAATTCCATTGCGGCTGCACGCGTGAACGTTTCAGCGCAGGGTTAATGTCGATTGGCGTAGATGACTTACAACACTTGATTGATGAAGACCACGGCGCAGAAGTGGTGTGTCATTTCTGTGGTGAAAAATATCATTTCGACGAAGCAGAATTACAAGGCTTAATTGATGAAATTAATGCCAAACGCGAAGCAGCAGACGCTTAATCGTTAAGGTGTAAGAGAGTGAGAAGGGGTGATTCCATTTCTTCTCACTCTTTTTGTGTTTTCAGCCGTTAAAGCTATACAAATAAAGAAAAACTTAGTATAATACATACATAATACAAACGAGGTGTATCGATGTTTAAACGTATCTTTTCTCGAATGAAAGGCATTTTAATATTATTTGCAGGGAGTATCGCTCTCTTAGCAATCACTCTAATGCTTGATTTTAAAACATTTGAACAATTTAATTTTTACCAAGATGTGGATGTTTGGACGCATCCGATTCTTATATTTCAGCTAGTAATGATTGTTATTGTGCTCCTTCTGCTAGGGCAAGTCATCGGATTATCGGTGAAATATTATTTCGCATTTAAGAAATTAGATGCGCTCTTCCCGAATAACGAATGGGAACAAAAAGATTTTAAAGAAAAAGCAGACTATGTCGATGAAAAATTCGAAGCGATGATTGTAAAAGAAGTGCTCATCTTTTACGGAAGTCATTTTACAGTGATTCCACTAAAAGAATTAAAAAAAATTCATCTATACCGTACAAGTACAGGGCGCCGTGTGTATTATGGAATCAAGTTTATGTTTAAGACAAGAAGACGTTCATTTGTTCCAAATACGTATGGAAAGACACTAGAAGAAAAGTATCGTCTCGTTCGAAAAGTGAATTACTTCGTCCCAGTTAAGATTAGGGACGATTGGAAAAATATCAATAGAAAGTAGGAAATAAAGGTGCATAAAGGGTATGTGAGAAGAACAATCTTTCTCTGGGGTTCCGCTCTAATTTGGATTCTGTTAGGGATTTTCTTTCTCTCTGGAACCGTGAAAGGATACATGGGAGGAGAGTCGCTCTATAAGGCAGGAGATATTTATCATTTGAATGATGCAGGAACTTCTGTTGCGATTCGGGTGTTGGATATAGACTCAGAGGCCCTCACTTACGATGGAAAAGAATATTACTTAGTGAAGCATGAAAATGGGGTTACACCGCTTCAAGCGCAAGCCAAAGACATTCAACAGTTGTTGGATTTAAAAAAAGCGAATCCAAATGACTGGGAGCCTTTAAAACAAGAGAATGTTTATTTAAATGTTCGAGTAACGCCAGAAGTAACAAAGGGGCGTAGAGGGAGTAAGACTGTCCATATACCGGCAGTATTGATAGAAGCCTTTACAAGACAATATCGGAAGGGGACTCTCTTACCGACAGAAGACTCTGTACCGCTGGACTTCCTTCATTATTTGACTTTGACATCATTTATAAATCGATTGTTGGAGACGGGGGTTACACTTTTTGTATTTCTATTAGCGTTAGTCTCCTTCTACAGTGCGTATAGACGAGTGCGTACATTGAAGGAAGAATACGAGGCATTTGATAAAGAGTTTCCACGATACACTCAAAATATGAAGGCTTTACTAATGGATGCGGATTTTAATGAACCTAAGCTAAGTATTGGTGAAGGATCACAAGTTCGTTTGCTATAATAAGGATTTTAGAGTGATTAAGCTGCGGGAAGTACGAAATGTTGAAGTTCGTCGCCAAAAGGCAAAAAGCAGTGTCACCTATGCCATTGATTTTGCTTTTGGAGGGAATAAGAATGTAACCATTCCATTGAAGAATCGTCCAGAAAATGTTCGCCAATTGGTGGATTATTTGAATGAAAAAGAAGGAACCAAAATATCGCTACCGTATCAATGGTATTAGGTATATGGTTCATAGAAGATGAATCAAAAATTTCAATAGAAAGTAGGGTTCAAAATGCATAAAGGGTATGGAAGAAGAACAGGTCCAATATGGGTTGTAGTAGCGATAATGGCTGTAGTGATGGTAATCATTGCACGTGCTGGGTTCAAATCGTTTCAGAGCGCGGAAGACTTATACAAAGCTAATGAGGTTTACTATGTAAACGATAAAGGTTCATCAGTAGCCATTAAAGTAATGGATATCGATCCAGAACCGCTGGTATTAAATGGGCACAACTATTATTTGGTGAAACATGAACGAGGCGTCGCGGTTTTCGAGGCAAAATCAGATGAATTGAAAACTGTCTTAGAAGCAAAGAAAGCTGCCGGAAACGCAGAGAATGCACTTGCAAGCGATAATCTTTATTTGAGTGTGCGTGTAACGCCAGAGCAAAGGAAAGGGAAAGGGTCAAACGTCAAGGTGAATGTGACGCCTGAGATGAAAGATGCCTTTTACAAGAAATATAAAGAGAGCCCGCTGTATTCAGAAAATACTAAGACGAAAATCGATGAATCCAGAATCTTGAAGTTGACCACTTCTAAGGATCAATGGGGAGACTCGGCATTAACGTTTGTCATGCTTGCAATCGTTCTTGGACTTATTGGGTTCCAAATTTATCAAACGCGTCGCTTGAAGGCGCAGTATGCACGTTTTGATGCGTACTTCCCTGATTATGCGAACAATATGAAGCAGTTATTGGATGATGCGGAATATGTCGATCCAAAACTCAAAATCCTTGTGATGGAAGGGATTCTTGTGAGCTACGACATTAATTTTACAGTCGTCGACTTATCAGAAGTCAGCAAGGCATATCTCGTGTTTGAGAACAGAAGAAAAGGCGGCATGAGGGTTCATTTGCGTTTTGAATATGCAAATAAGAAATACGATTCGATTCTCTTTAGAAGACAATTATTACGTCTCAAAGATCTTGTGGAATATTTAAACGAAGAATACAATTTAGGATTGAAAGTAGATTTTAGACTCCTAGGATAAGAAATAGAAATTGAAGGTGGAATAGTTTTGCATAAAGGGATTTTTAGAAGAACATGGGGGATATGGATTCTTACCGTCCTGTTAGGATTAACAGTGGTGGTGATAGGATTTAGCGTCGTATGGTTTTATGAGCGGGCGTGAATTATACGAGCAGGGAGTCATTTATGAAATGGAAACTGATGCATCGTCCACTTCGATTAAAGTATTAGATATTGACCCAAAGCCTCTTGAGATAGACGGTGAAACATATTATTTAGTGAAACACAATCATGGAGTGTCGTTCTTAAGAACAGATGCTTCTGAAATTAAACAAATTCTAGAATTTAAAGAGGCGCTTTCTGAGAAAACGAACGCACTCGCCTCGTCAGACTTCTACTTGAATATACGTGTAGTTAATGAGAAGGAGAAACGTGGGAGATCCAGCGTTCAAACGAATATTACACCGGAAATGAAGGAAGCCTTTGAACAGAAATTCAAACTTAGCCCACTTTCAGTGCAGGCGCCTCTCGATAAATTGGACCTAAAGCATTTTTTAACCATTACGGATAGTGCGGCAAGGTTTGTCGATATCGTGATGTTCATCGTAGCCGTTGTGTTTTTTGTCATTGTATTCGCTTGGCAAATCATTCGCGTTCGTCGCATCAAAAAACATTACGCTCGTTTTGATGAGCTTTTCCCTGACTACCAATATGATATGAAACGGTTATTAGATGATGCGGAGTATTTGGATGAAAAACTTGGCGTACTTGTCAAAGACGGAATTTTAGTTTCTTATGGAACTGAGTTCAGGGTAGTGGACTTAGAAGAAGCAGTCAGCGCGTCCGTTTTTCGTCAAAAATCAAAATGGGGTGGAAAGTTCAATTTTACATTCTTCTATGAAGGTCGTAAGAAACAAGAAGAAGTCCCTCTTGGTGATTTACAGGACAATGTCGTTGATCTAGTCCATTATTTGAGAGAAGTTTGCTCATATAATGTTTATATTCAATTTTAAAAAAATAAAAATTTTTTATGGTACACAAAACAGTCTACGATTTATTTGTAGGCTGTTTTTATTTGCAGAAACCTTTTGATACTGCGGTTTTTGGGAGTGTGGCGGAACATATAGTTCATCAAAAATATGTTAAAAAGTTAACAAATGTTAACCATAAAAAGAGTCGAAACTTCATTGTTTAGTGATAGAATGAACATATCAAATCAAAGGACGTGATCTAATGGATTTCACAGGTAAAGTTGCCATTGTCACTGGTGGGGCAAATGGTATTGGTAAAGAAATCGTTCGCGGTATCGTAAACGGCGGCGGTTTTGTAGTCATTGCAGATATTAACGAAGCTGCAGCAAACAAAACAGTTGAAGAGTTCGGACCAGAACACACAAGCTTCAAATACATGGATTTAGGAAATCATGAATCTATCGTAAAAAGCATGAACGAAATTTTAGCAGAACGCAAAGTAGACATCTTAGTGAACTGCGCTGGGGTTATTAGTGCAAAACCTTTCGACCAATTAACATATGAAGAATGGGAAAGAACTATCCGCATCAACCTTTCAGGATGCTTCTCAACAATTAGCACAATTTTCCCACACTTTATCGAAAACAAAGGTGGACGTATCGTAAACGTATCTTCAGTTGCTGCTAAACTTGGTGGCGGACTTTTAGGTACTGCTGCTTATGCTTCTTCTAAAGCTGGTTTAAATGGTTTAACAAAAGCCGTTGCTAAAGAAGGCGGTAAATATAATATCGCATGTAACGCTGTATGTCCTTCATTCACTCGTACAGATATGACAACAGTATTATCAGAAGATAAAGAAAAGAGCCAAAAAGTTATCAGCATGATCCCTCTTGGACGTCGTGCAGAACCTACTGAAATCGCTCAAATGATTCTCTTCTTTGCAAGCGACCTTGCAAGCTTCGTTACAGGGGAAATCGGTGACTGCGATGGCGGTATCACATTAGATGGCTGATTTTAGCTAGAGTCTTATTCCAAATCAGAGAAGGATTGTGAACAGTATGAAAAAGATTAAAATTCCTGGGGATACTATCATTATTCCAATGTTTATTGGATGTGTGATTAATACATTTTTCCCTCAAATATTACAAATTGGTGGATTTACCACTCCAATCGTGAAAGGTGCTGGACCACTTGTTGGGGCATTCCTCTTCATTATCGGGGGTACCATTTCTCTTAAAAACACACCAAAAGCCGTTGGACGTGGGGCAGCGATTATTTTAGCGAAAATCGCGGTATCTGTAGTCTTAGGGTTATTGGTTGCGAAAGTATTCAATGACAACTTCCTCGGACTTAGCGCCGTTGCCGTTATCGGTGCCATTTCAGTAGCCAATAACGCAATGTATGCAGGTATTGTAGATGTATACGGGGATGAAATCGATGCTGGTGCCGTTGGGATTACAACATTAAGCGTTGGACCAATGGTAACAATGGCCGTATTAAGTAGTGCCGGCCTTGCAAACATCTCAATTTGGAACTTAGTCGGAACTGTATTACCACTAGTTTTAGGGATTGCGTTAGGAAATGCCTTCCCATACATGAAGAAAGTTCTTTCAAACGGGATTACAGCCATCATTATTGTCGTTGGTTTCTGTTTAGGGGCTAACATGAGCTTTGGCCAAATCCTTGAAGGTGGTCTACCTGGTATTTTACTAGGGGTTATCACTACTGTTGTTGGTGGTGCTGCTGCGATCGCTGCAGACCGCTTAACTGGTGGGAATGGGGTTGCCGGTGCTGCCATTTCAAGTACAGCAGCCAGTGCTATCGCTACACCAGCTGCGTTATCAGCAGTAGATGCTTCTTTCAAAACAATTGAAGCAACAGCAACGACTCAAATTACAGCTTCAGTAATCGTAACAGCTATTTTAACTCCAATCTTAACAGCGTATATTGCTAAGAAATTCGGAAACAAAAAACAAGCTGAAACACAAGAAGCTTAATCGAATTTAAAAGTGAAACCACCTTGGAATTTTCCGAGGTGGTTTTTAGTCTTACCTTGAGTGTAACAATTATGTTACGTAACAAAAATGTTACATCGAAAAGTTGAGTTGTATCAAAAATGATACGTATCAAAATTGATACAAAAAGAGTAGAGTGTATCATGCATGATACGTATCACGCATGATACATCTGGATTCAAAACGCCTTTTAGCTGAATTTTTGCACAAAAAAAGAATCTCAAATACTGAATTTAAAAGATTGAAATTTGTATCTGAGACTCTTCTGTTATTATTTTTTACAATGAATTACGCTTCACCGAAAATGCCTGTTGAAAGGTAACGTTCGCCTGTATCAGGTAATAGAACCACAACAGATTTGCCTTTTCCTAAGCGTTTTGCCACACGTAGAGCGGCAGTGACAGCAGCTCCAGAAGAAATACCAGCAAGGATACCTTCTTTAGCTGCTAAGTTTTTCGCTGTTTCTATCGCATCGTCACTTGAAACAAGTTCAAAACCGTCGATGACTTCGCGGTCGATAATGCTTGGTTCAAAACCAGCAGAGATTCCTTGGATGCGGTGTTTTCCTTTTTGGCCTTTAGAAATGAATGGTGCTTCTTCAGGTTCAACCCCGATGATTTCTACGTCTTTGTTCACTTCTTTTAACGCACGGCCAACACCTGTGATTGTACCGCCAGTACCGATCCCACTGATGTAAGCATCTGGAGTTTCCGTCGAAGGCTTTAATAATTTCTTGCCCAGTAGTTTGATAGTGGATTGCTGGGTTTGCTTCGTTGTCGAATTGACGTGCCCAGAAGTAGCCAGGTTGTGCAGCGAGTTCTTCTGCTTTCGCAACGGCAGCGCCGAATCCATCCGCAGCAGGCGTTAATAATACTTCTGTACCGTATGCTTTCATTAATTGACGGCGTTCGATAGACATTGATTCAGGCATAATTGTAATGACCTTATATCCTTTAGCAGCGCCGATTAGTGAAAGTCCTACCCCTGTATTTCCACTTGTTGCTTCGATGATTGTGTCGCCAGGTTTGAGCGAGCCATCTTTCTCAGCTGTTTCGATGATGTTTAAAGCGATACGATCTTTGACAGATCCACCGGCGTTAAACGACTCGACTTTTACATATACATCTGCAGAATCGTCTGAAACTAAACGACGTAGTTTCACAAGGGGGAGTGTTCCCGATTAATTCTGTGATAGTTTCTACTGATTTGACCATAAATGATCCCTCCATAAAGTTAGACTGGGCAACTTTAAGGGTTGCTTGTTACCATTGTAACGGGGATTGATACTGGGTACAATACTTTTGTTTCAAAAAAACAGAAAAAAGCCTAGAAAAATCAAATCAGGTGTGATACACTATCTGCTAGCAAGGGCTTTTAAACTCATCCAGAGAGATGAGAAAGGCTAAGATCAAGTTTATTAGACTAGCCCTACGCTTAAAAAACATAGGGCTTTTTGTGTGCGCAAAAACGCCCGGAAAAGAGGGTAAAATGGAGTTACAAACTTCGAAAGTCGATCTGTTGTTGGATGTGGATCAAACCGGAACTCGTGCCTGGACTGTTTCTGAGTTTACAGCACGTGTTTGCGATGTTTGGTGCCACTGTTTTAGTGCCGTTAGTATTGGGGATGCCAGTATCGGTTGCTTTATTTGCGTCAGGATTAGGAACGCTAATCTATATGGTTGCGACGCAGTTTAAAGTGCCTGTATACTTGGGATCCTCTTTTGCTTTTCTTACGGCTATGCAATTTGCGATGGCGCAAATGGATGGAAAGCCAGACGCTGCCCAAACAGGGGTTGTGTTAGTCGGACTGCTGTATGTGGTTGTAGCTATTTTTGTTAAATTCTTAGGAACGAATTGGATTAACCGACTCTTACCGCCTATCGTTATCGGACCAATGATTATCGTTATCGGTCTAGGGCTTGCCAATAGTGCGGTAACCAATGCCGGATTTGTAAAAGATGGTGATTGGAAAGCGATGGTTGTCGCAGTCGTAACATTCCTCATCACAGCATTTATTAATACTAAAGCAAAAGGCTTCTTGAAAATCATTCCATTCCTATTCGGGATTATCGGTGGATATATCGTAGCCATCTTCTTTGGTCTCGTGGATTTCACGAAAGTCATCGATGCACAATGGATTGCGTTGCCGGAATTATACTTACCATTCGATACGAACGGATTCTTCCATCAATATAACTTATACTTCGGACCTGAAACTTGGGCGATTCTACCAGTTGCGGTCGTAACGATTGCCGAACATATCGGGGACCACACTGTATTAAGTGAAATCTGCGGACGTCAATTCTTGAAAGACCCAGGCTTACACCGCACACTCATCGGGGATGGAGTTGCAACAGCCGTATCAGCCTTCCTTGGAGGACCTGCCAATACGACGTACGGTGAAAATACAGGGGTTGTAGGGTTAACACGTATCGCATCTGTATCGGTCATTCGTAACGCTGCGCTGATTGCGATTGGATTCAGCTTCTTTGGTAAATTCACAGCGCTCATCCGTACCATTCCAAATGCAGTACTTGGCGGAATGGCGATTCTCTTATACGGGGTTATTGCTTCAAACGGTTTGAAAGTATTAATCGAAAAACAAGTGGATTTCAGACAAGTACGCAACCTCATTATCGCAAGCTCGATGTTAGTACTTGGCCTTGGATCAGCAGTGCTTGAAGTGGGGCCTATCACTTTATCAGGGACAGCGCTTTGTGCGATTGCCGGAATCGTCTTAAACTTAATCTTGCCACACGAAAAAACGGAAGAAAAATAAATAACGTTAGCGAACACAAAGGACGTCAGAGAAATCTCTGGCGTCTTTTTTATGTTGATTAAAAAGAGTGATAGTATATAAAAAATCATATAAAAGAATATTACCTAAATTGTTCGGAAAATGTCTTAAATACTGTAATTTGATTAGAATCAAGCGCCTAAATTACTTGCACCTAGGAGTATATAATTTTATATTATATAAGGAATGTAATTATCTGTATAAATTATATTATATACATATGGAAGTTTTTGACCGTTTAAAGGCCGGATTTCCAACGAATATTTGTCGATTGTAGGAGGAGCTTTATGCTTACTGAAAAACGTAGAAGAATCATTTTGGACTTATTAGAAAAGGAAGATACAGTACACCTGAAAGACTTAATGGCAGCGCTGGGTGCTTCTGAATCGACAGTTCGTCGTGACCTTTCTTTATTAGAAGAGGAAGGAACGCTGATTCGTGTACACGGTGGAGCTAAACGCGTCTATTCAAAAGAGTATGAACCAACCACAAAAGAAAAGGAACGTTCAAACCGACGTGAGAAGGAATGCATCGGTCGCTATGCGGCATCTCTTGTGACAAAAGGCGAAACAATCTACATGGATGCGGGAACGACAACACTTCGCATGATTCCACATTTAGAAGGAAAAGACGTCACTGTCATTACAAACGGCGTGCAACAAGCACATCTTTTAGCAGATTACGGCATTAAAACAGTGCTTCTTGGCGGACAAGTTAAAACAGAAACGAGCGCGGTGGTGGGACCTCTTGCGCAAAACCAATTACGCGAGTATTTCTTCAAAAAAGCTTTCCTTGGAATGAACGGTGTCGATTTAAGCTATGGCTATACGACTCCAGACGAAGAGGAAGCAACGATTAAAAAAATTGCGATTAATAAGAGTAATCAAGCGTATGTTTTGGCCGATTCGAGCAAATTTGCTAAAGTAAGTCTCTGTAAGGTTGCGGATTTTCATCAAGTAACCATGGTCACAAACACGACGAAGGAGCAAGCCGACTTACGTTACCGTATGGCCGGAAGCATTCGTCTTGTTGAAATGGACGCATAATAAAGGAGAGATAGCATGATTTATACGATTACGTTTAATCCAGCGATTGACCTTGTTGTTAAAGTTCCAAACTGCGAACTTGGCACATTAAACCGTTCTGTTGAAGAAAACTACGTGGCAGGTGGAAAGGGCATTAATATGTCTGTCATCTTGAAACGTTTAGGGTTCGATAATACAGCAACAGGTTTTCTAGCAGGTTTCTCAGGGAACTTCATTAAAGAAGCGTTGCAGGCAGAAGGAATTCATACGAACTTCATCGAAATCGATGGTGTTACACGTATTAATTTGAAACTAAAGAGTACCGAAGAAACTGAAATTAACGCGAATGGCCCAGTGGTGAAAGCCGAAGATTTTGCTCGTTTAGTACAGTACTTCGAAGAAAACTTACAAGACGGCGACGTGGTATTTTTAGCAGGAAATGCCGGTAACGGAATGGATCATTCTGCGTACACAACCATTGCAAAATTATGCGATGAAAAAGGCGTTAAATTAGTATTAGACACTACAAAAGATTTATTAACGAAATGTCTTCCATATCACCCATTCATTATCAAACCAAACCATCATGAGTTAGGCGAGATTTTTGGGGTGACAATTGAAACGGAAGAGCAGATTGTAGATTATGCGAAAAACTCCAAGAAATGGGTGCACGTAATGTGTTAATTTCTCGCGGTGGTGACGGCGCAATGCTCATCACTGAAACTGGAGAAGTCTATACATCCAACGTTCCAAAAGGGACACTTGTGAACTCAGTTGGAGCCGGTGACTCAATGCTTTCAGGCTTTATGGCGAAATTTATCGAAACCAAAGATTACGCAGCAAGCTTGAAACAAGGAGCCGCTACAGGAAGCGCGACAGCCTTCTCTGTAGGAATTGCCGAAAAATCATTTATCGAAGAATTATTACCACAAGTAGTGGTTAAAAAACTGTAAGAGTGCACGAGGAGTAATTCCTTTTGTAGTCGCTCATCCGATAGTATTTATTGTGATTTGGATTTTCGTTGATGTTATCGGTGAGTTATGATTAAACGTGACACTTTCTAAAAAAAGACAAAGCTAAATAAAGAGATTTGAATTTCGGCTCCTAGGGCATCCTAGGAGTCTTTTTTTGAGAAAATCCATTGATTTCACGTTACAAATATTAATAAACGGTAACTTTTCCGAGAATTAAAATCAAAAAGTTGCACCTGACAGGAAACCAGTATATACTAAAAAAAGTGTTTTCAAAAAAATAGTGGAGGGAAAAACATGAAAAAGGTATTCTATTTATTTTTAGGAATCTTAACAGTATTCCTTATTTTGGGAGGTTTGAAGAGTCCGGTAGTATCGGCGAAGGAAGTGGCACTCAATGTGACAAAACAAGTAGTGACACCAGCAAAATCTCCAGCAGACCAATATACAGATATTAGCGTGGAGATGAATTTTGGGGTTCCATCAACAGCTGCTAAGGGTGATACGACGGAAATTAAGTTGCCAGACAACTTGAAATTTATTGAAAATCAAACATTTAAAATTACAAACGATGCAGGTGATGTGATTGCAGATGCGGTCATTAATCGTGATACAAAAACCATTACATTAACATACACAGATTTCGTTGAAAAACGTTCAGACATTACAGGTAATTTAAAATTTGCAGTACGTGTAGATATTGCAGAACAACATGAAAACACAAAAATTCCAGTAAAATTAACAATCGACAAACAAACAAAAACAGTCGGTGAATTTAATTATGTATTTGTTCCTGGAGACTTAAATAAAGAGTTTGACAAAGTGAGCTGGGGAACAAAAAAAGCAGAAGACGGCAGTATTACTCGTACGTATGAATTACGTGTGAATGCGTCAAAACAAGCATTTTCAGATGCTATCGTAACAGACCAATTGCAAACAGACGGTATGGAATATGTCCCAACAAGTGTGAAAGTGTATAAAGGTGTCTGGGCCGAAGGAAATGACGGAAAACTTGCCTTGAAGAATAGACAGCTTGTGACTGATAAAGAAGTGACTTTTGCAGCAGATAACAAGAGCTTTACAGTAAAATTAGGCGAAGTTGCTCAATCAGAGGGCTACTTAATTGAGTATCAAGTGCGTGTTCCTTATGCGCCAGCTTCAGGGGAAACATTCGTGAACTACGCAAGCTTAGATGCAAACAAAACACGTATTGATGCAAAAGAATCACCATATGTATATCAAACAGCTAGTGGTTCAGCGGATGGTTACACATTTGAAATTGTGATCGATAAAAAAGGGGACGATGGTTCAGCTTTAGCAAACGCTGAATTTGACGTTATCCGTAAAGCAACTGGTAAATCTGTTGGTAAATTAGTTACAGGAGCAGATGGTACTGCAAAAGTATCCAACTTATTACGCGATGAATACATTATTCGTGAAACAAAAGCTCCTTCAGGATTCCAACTGTTAGAAAATGATGTAGTCGTAAATGCAGCAGATTTTGATGCAAGTAAAGTAGCTCGTAAGGAAATTGTCAATAAAGCAGAGACAACGACAACAACTACTACGACAACAACTACTACGACAACAACTACTACGACAACAACTACTACAACGACGACAGAAGCTCCAACGACAAGTACGACTACAACGGAAGCACCAACGTCAACAACGACGACAGAAGCTCCTACAACAAGTACGACAACAACTGAGTCTACAACGTCAACAACGACGACAGAAGCTCCTACAACAAGTACGACAACAACTGAGTCTACAACGTCAACAACGACAGAGGAGCCAACAACAACTGCGGTGACAACTGAGTCTACAACAACAACGACGACTACTACCGTTGCGCCAACAACTACAACAACTACTACGGAGTCTACAACGTCAACAACAACGACAGAAGCTCCAACAACAAGTACAACCACAACAGAAGCACCAACGACAACGGCTTCTACAACAGTTGCTCCAACAACAGTAGAAACAACGACAGAAGCTCCAGAACTTCCTAATACAGGTACAAAAACTGTAGGAGTTTGGGCAGCAGTAGTGGCACTTCTAGCAGGATCAATGTTAGTGATTGTCAATAAGAAAAATTCACAAGCATAGTAAATAATGCTTGCTAAATATGCTCTACAGTAGTATATTAGAAACAGTTAAATATGTGAAAAGTACAAAGGGGTGCCATTTTGGCTGAGATGTTGTTACAAACCCTTGAACCTGTTACGTTAGTACGTGCGTAGGAATTGTATTTGATTTCGAAGTTTTAGACGGAGTCTCTTTGTGTTTTTCAATAAACGAAGGAGGCTCTTTTTTTCATGAAGAGAAATGTTTTAGTATGGGTAGAAGCTGCAATTATTGCAGCGTTGTCAATGGCGTTGTCCTTTATTCCGGACTTTGCTGGGTGGTTTACACCGTCGTGGGGAGCAATTGTTCTTGTTATTTTTTCACTACGCCGCGGCTTGGCACCAGGTTTAGCAGCAGGTTTGCTATGGGGATTACTCCACTTTGCAGTAGGTAAAGTGTCATTCTTGTCTGTTGAACAAGTACTCATCGAATATGTCATTGCATTTGCAGTGATGGGACTTGCAGGACTTCTATATAGTCCGTTCCAAAAAGCGTTAAAAGCTGAAAAATATACAACTGCGATTACGTTAGCTTGTACTGCAGCTTTTGTAGGAGTTGGCGTTCGCTACTTCTTCCACTATATTGCCGGGGTTATTTTCTGGGGTAAATATGCACCAGAAGGAATGAGCCCATGGTTATATTCACTTACTGTAAACGGGACAGCGGCACTAGGAACTTTCATTGTGGTAGTGATTGCGTGTGTGGCGTTGATTCGTCAGAAAAAAATTTGGATAGCTCACTAGGGAAATTGTGCTTTCCGAGTCCTGGTTTAACCTGAAACCAGGGCTCTTTTTGTTGGAAAAGAAATAGAAAAAGAGTAAGACACTTCGTGCCTTCAAATAACTCTATAGTAGTCATTAGTGCTGTACCGACCTGAGCCGGGGTCTCAGGTCTATCGAGCTTCAAACTGACACTAGGAATAAATTCCAAGTGTCAGTAATTCACATCGATTACAACCGCTACAATGACTACTATAGAATTTGAAGGCACTCGTTTTTCTTACTCTTTTTCAGCAGAAGGATCTGGTTTCGGTTAAACCTTTTAATATGATGATGGAGGAACAAGAGGTGTCTGCTTTTCACTAGGTTCTGGTGAAGGCACTCGTGCTTTACCAATAAGAGCTCTGGTTTCGATTAAACCATTTTAAAGGGTGGGTGGAGAAGGAGAAAAAGTGTGTGCTGAGACGGAGAAAGTACATATATTTTAGCGAGTCCTATTACCTAATGCTTTGACGGAGAGAGAGTTTGACAGAAAGTCATTTCAATAGTAAAGTAAACGGTGAAAGAGGTGTTTGTATGGTTACAGAATCTGAAAAAATGAATGTGTCTCATGAGATTTGGATGATGATTATGAAAATCTACAATGAGAACTTGAAAACTTTTTCGATGTCATTAAAAGAAGTGGGGTTGAATCCGACTCATTTTGAAGTGTTACATCTGATTTTCCGAAATCAAACGATGGATCAAAAGACGATTGCGCAAACGTTGAATTTGACGCAAGGAAATATTACGCATTGCATTCGTCATTTAGACAAGTTGGAATTAATTGCGATTGAAAAAGACTGGAAGACAAAACACATTTCATTAACAGAAAAAGGGAAGAAGTTGCTCGATGATTTAATTCCAGCGCAACATCAAATGATGGAACATACATTGCGTGGATTGGACTGCAACCAAAAGCAACAATTGCGTGAGCTGCTCGTCGCATTTGCAAACACATGTAAGAAGTCGGTTTAAGTAAATTTTAAGTACGAAACGTATACTGAAGAAAAAAGAAGAGGGATTACTATGAGAATTTTAGTAGCAGAAGATGAAATTGATTTAGCTGAAGCGCTGAAAATGATGCTAGAAATGCAAAAGTATAGCGTGGAAGTTGTTCACGACGGGGCGGACGCGTTGTTTTATGCTGAATCAACACCATATGATTTAATTTTACTGGATGTCATGATGCCGAAGAAATCTGGAGTGGAAGTGGTGCGTGAATTACGTGCAGGAGGGAATACTACGCCTGTTTTAATGTTGACGGCAAAAAGCCAATTAGAAGATAAAGTAACAGGGCTAGAAGAAGGTGCGGACGATTATTTAACGAAACCGTTCGAAGCGCCTGAGTTGTTAGCGCGTGTGAAATCATTACTTCGCCGTCCAAATGTTTTCGTATCGTCAGTGATGACGGTTGGAAATATTGAATTAAATCGCGATAAGTTCACGATGCAATCCGCTAGCGGGCAAGTGTTATTGAATAATAAAGAGTTTCAACTGATGGAGTACTTTATGATGAATAGCAATCAAGTATTATCGACCGAGTTAATTATGGAAAAAGTATGGGGACTCGACTCAGATGCGGAGATTAATGTCGTATGGGTGAATATCTCATCTCTTCGTAAAAAATTAGCAAGTATTGAGGCGAACGTGACGATTAAATCTGCACGTGGTCTTGGCTATCAGTTGATGGTCGAAGCCTAATTACAGTTGAAAAATGAATGACAGTTAAAAAAGGGGAGCTTGCATGTTTAAACAACTTCAAAAAAGCTTTGTAAAAAGTGCCATGCTGTCGTTTACGGCAGTGCTACTGGTTGTGTTAGTGGCGGTAAACGTACTGAACTATCGGCAAACAGAAGCACAAGTGGATCGACTCTCGACAATGCTCATTGAAAATGACGGAGTTTTTCCTGAAGCTCCAGATGGTAGCGGACCAAAAGAACACCCAGAGCATGGATTTCCAAAAGGTCAGGAGTTTCGTAAAGATGACCAATTATCCATCCGTTATGCAGTGGTGAAAATAGCGAATAATGCGATTAAATCTGTGGATAAAACACATCTAGTTTCTATTGATGAGGATACATTGTCTGACAAAGCGCTTCTAATTGCACAAGGAACTGCTACTAGTGGCTGGGAAGGCGATCTACGTTACCAAGTATCCAAAACAGACTCTGAAACGATGGTAGTGTTTATTGATGCGCATCGTGAAGTTCAGCAGAATTCAAGATTATTGATGGTCACGTTAACCGTATTTATTTTATGTATACTCGTTGTATATGTACTCGTTCGTCTTGCATCTAACCGTGCAATTCGTCCATTTGTGGAAAACGTAGAGCGTCAGCAACAATTTATCGCCAATGCCAGTCATGAGATTAAGACACCGTTAGCGGTCCTTTCAGCCAATACGGATTTACTCGCAATGATGGGTACAGAAGCTAAATTTGTCGATAGTAACAAACGCCAAATTAAGCGTCTGAACTCTCTTGTAGAGCAGATGTTAATTCTTTCAAGATACGACGAAGGAGAAGCGGCTGCGACAAAAGAAGAAGTCGATTTAGTAGCCGTTACGAAAGCAATCGTTGAAGAGATTTTACCAGTCTTAAACGAAAAAGAACTTCAGGTAGAATTTACTGGCGAGGCACAAACGATTATCACAACGAATAAGAGTGCGATGACGGAGTTGATTCGTATCTTGCTCGATAACGCGATGAAGTATACGGTCGGTGAACCGGTGATTACCGTTGAGGCGAAAGAAATCAATTAGCCATTGGAAATGAAACAGAACCAATGACGAAGGAACAGGTCAGTCAGATTTTCGATCGCTTCTACCGCGTAGACAGTTCGAGAAATCGTACGACAGGCGGTAGTGGACTAGGGCTTTCTATCGCGCAGAAGATTGCCGAAACGAACAATGTACAGTTGACAGCAGAACTCACAAGTGAAACTCAAATTCGCTTTGTCATTGAGGGTGAGAAAAATGGATGATCGACTTATCTATGAAGTTTTAGAAGTGGTTGGTGAAATTCCAAGCGGAAAAGTTGCTACCTATGGACAGATTGCTAGTCTCATAGGTCGTCCGAAAAATGCAAGATTAGTTGGAAAGATTTTAAGTCAGGTAGAAATCTATGGCGACTACCCTTGCCACAGAGTCGTTAATGCAAGTGGAAGACTGGTACCAGGATGGTTTGAACAAAAAGAATTATTAGAAGCTGAACGAATCATCCTTAAAAGCCCGACAAATGTATCACTCAAAAAATATCAATGGAATCCGGAAGAGGATTAGCCCAATCTACAATAAAGATTGGGCTTTTGTTTTAAAAGATATATAAAATCAAAGACGTTGGAAAATAATTCCGGCGTCTTTTTTTATGCGAAAATTATCATATATGGTAATTATCATATATGATAATTTTCAGTTAAAAAAACTTTTTCGAAAAACTTTTTTGTTTTAAGTTCATTTTAAGTAACCTAGGTATGATTGAACCATCAACAAATAGTTGATAGGAAGCGAGGGGGACCAAAATGAAAAGAAACAGAATGATTGTTCTATTATCCACGATTACTATTGCAACGACTTTAGTTGCATGCCAAAACACACAAACACAAACACAAGCTGAGTCGACTTCTCAAGTCCAAGCTCAACAGAGTCCCCCAGCTAAACCTGGAGGAGAAGGGTTTGGTGGAAGCGACCAAGTGACACAAGGTGAGGCAGCAACAAATTTAACAACAGATGCAACAGTAACAGGAGAAACTTATGAATCTACCGGAGATGATGAAAATGCACTCCGTGTAACAGGAGCAACAGTCACATTAGACGGCGTAACGGTTAACAAAACAGCCGGTGCAACATCGAACACTGAAAATGGAGACTTCTACGGAATGAACGCAGGGTTCTTAGCCACCGATGGCGCAACCGTAACAATTACAAACTCAACCGTCAATACAACTGCACAAAACGGGAACGGGGTGTTCAGTTACGGTTCAGGAACGACTGTCAATGTATCTGACACAACAATCACAACAACAAAAGATAACTCAGGCGGTATCCAAACGACAGGTGGAGCTGCGATGAACGCAACTAACTTGACGGTGAACACCGCAGGAAATTCATCAGCAGCGATTCGTACAGACCGTGGTGGTGGTACGGTAGTCGTCGACAAAGGAACGTATACTTCAACAGGATACAACTCACCAGCAGTTTACTCTACAGCGAATATCACTGTTAAAAATGCAACATTGAACGCTGAAAACTCAGAAGCACTTGTAATCGAGGGCCAAAACTCTATCACATTAGAAAATACCAACGTAACAGGGAATATGAGTTCAACAGAGGGTAGCTCTTCAGACAACAACGTGCACAACGTGATGATTTGCCAATCAATGTCAGGAGATGCTGAGAGTGGAACTTCTACTTTCACAATGAAAGGCGGCACTTTAACAGGACGTAATGGAGACCAAATCTACGTAACGAACACACACAGCGTCATCACTTTAGAAGACGTAACGATCACAAATCAAGATTCATCTGGCAGATTATTAGCCATCTTAGGAAATGATGCAACACGTGGCTGGGGTACAGCCGGTGCCAATGGTGGTCAAGTTGATTTAACAACGACGAACCAAACATTAACTGGAGCGATTGAGGTGGATACCGTATCTACATTGAACTTCACAATGGGCAAAGGAACAAACTTTACAGGGACCATCAATATCGTAAAAAATGCCGAAGGAGGGACTGCCGTGGACAATAACGCAGTAATCACAGTAGAAGAGGGGGCGACATGGACATTGACCGGGAATGTCACAATCACATCATTAGAAAACAAAGGTACAATCAACTTTAACGGATATACAATCACATTAGCGGATGGTACGGTCCTAAAATAAAACTTAACTTACAGGAGCTAGGCTACGGTCTAGCTCTTATTTTTATTTCCTTAAGGGAAGAGTGCATATGATTTTCTATTTTCAATTGTTGAAAACTAGAAGAAAACGCGTGATTGTGATAAACTGACTAAAGGAAATAAAATAAAAAACGAGGTGTCACAATGGATCAAAACGAGAACAAAAATCTTGAATCAGTTGCTGAAAAAGCTACAGAAGTAAAAGACGAAGTAGTTGAAGCAGCAAAAGAAACAGCTGAAGAAGTGAAAGAAGTAGCGGAAACAGTTGTTGAGGAAGCGAAAGAAGCAAAAGCTCCTGAAGCAGATGGCGACTTCAAAGAAGTTGTTGAAGACGTAAAAGCAAAAGCAGAAGAGGCTGCTGAAAAAGCAAAAGAAGTTGCTGGTGTTGCAAAAGAAAAAATCGGAGAAGCAGCAAGCAAAGTGTTCACTGAAGAAAACAAAGCAAAAATTAATGAAGCAACAGAAAAAGCTGTTGATAAAGTTGAAAGCTATAATAAAAATAATTTATTCGAAAAAATTTTCTTCGGTGTATCGATTGCGCTTGCAATTTCACGCTTCTAGTGTTACTAAACGGACTAGGATTTGCGTTTGGTTCAAACGGCGGAGTGAATACGACAAGTTTACAAGCAGCGTATATGGACCTTTCTAATAAAGTGAAGAACTTAAGCTTATACTTTGGTTTATCATTCTTCTTTGCATTAGTAGGTGCCGTATTTACTGGATATTTCTTATACCAAGCTCATAAAGAAAGCAAAAATTTATGGACTAACGTGAATGTAGCTTCATTAGCAATGGTAGTATCTGTCTTCTTAGGAAACATCTTAGGTGGCGGATTCTTAGATGCTCTTGGAAAATTATCTGATTTCTTCAGTGGAAAATCAAATTCAGCAGTAAATGCACTTATTTCTGAAGCATTTGCAAACCCATTGGCAGCGAGCCGCACTGCACAATCATTCGTAGATGGATTACAAACAGGATCAAAAATTGCAATCTTCTTCTACTTAGTAGCATTCGCAGCATCAGCAGCAACTGTGTACTTCTACTACCAAAAATTATTCCAAAAGAAAGCGCAATAAGCGAGGGGACCAATGAAAAAATTCTTTCAAATCATTTTAGGGGTTAGCTTCCTATTTCTATTAGTAGGTTGTAGCTCACAAGAGACTGCGACTTTCACTCAAAAATCAGGTGGTACGGACGTAACTTTAGTTTATACGTATGATAAAAAGACTGACACCGTGACAAAGATTAAGATCGAAACGAATGAACCTACTGAACACACTGAGGCTCGTAAGGATAACGAAAAACTCTTTGAATCGATGAAAGGGTTAAATGGGGTTGTGACTTCAATTACTGAAAAAGATGGCAAACTCATCTCATCGGTTGAAGTTGACTTAACGAAATATACGTTGTCAAAACTGAAAGAAAGTAACAACTACTTCTTTACAGGTCTTGTTCAAAGTGGTTTCTTAACAGGAGACGGAGATCACGCATCATTCTCTAAGAGTAAAGAAGTTGCACTAAAACGCGGAATGACAGAACAAACGAAAAAATAAAATGAAAAGACTTGAACAGTGATTTGTTCAAGTCTTTTTTTACAAGAAAATACTAGAAAATAGTTTGAGATTAAATCAACAAGAGTTATAGACATTAGATAGGTTGTTTGATAAACTTTAAAAAGTAAGGGAAAATTAGGTGATACTATTCTCTAAATATATGGTATTTCAGATAGTTAAAGGGAAAGGGAGATATTAATGCAAAAAGGTAAATTATTAGTTGGAATGTTCTTGGTGTTATTAATGGCTGGATGTAGTGCTACAGGTACTTCTAAAAATGATGAGGGAACCAAAGAAACAGTCAAAACGTCGACGGTATCTACAAGTGAAGAAAATTCTGTAAATAAAGGAGAAAAAGTTTCAACATTTGTCTGGGGAAAGGGTAAAGATGAAGCGACAATAACATATACTTATGATGAATCAAAGGATGTTGTTACGAAGTTTAAAATAGAATCTCCTCAGTATGGAAGTGCGTTTAAAAATAAAGAAGAAGGAAATAAGAAGATTAAGATGCTGGTGGAGACGAAAGGAGTTAAAGCTTCTGTTATCGAAAAAAATGAAACTCTTATTGCGGTTATTGAAGTAGATCTTAAAATATGCAAATTCTCAGACATGAAAAAAAGTGATAACTATATTATAAAAGGTCTCGCGGAAACAGGATTTTTAAAAGGTGATGGGGACGAAGCTAGCTATACACAGAGTAAAAATAGTATCATGATGAATGGTTTTGAAGAACAGTAAGAAGAAATTTGTAGGACTTGAACAGTAATCTGTTCAAGTCTTTTTGTGGCTTAAAGTCAAAAGTTATATTTGTCGCACTTTTCTTTTTCGCGTTGACAATCATTTTTTTGCTCAATATAATGAAATCAAAAAGGAGGAGACTTGCATGAAAAAATTACTTTCACTATTGATGGGGTTAGGTTTGATTCTTATTTTAGTAGGTTGTAGTTCCCAAGAGACTGCGACTTTCACTCAAAAATCAGGCGGTACGGACGTAACTTTAGTGTATACGTATGATAAAAAGACTGATACCGTGACAAAGATTAAGATCGAAACGAATGAGCCTGCTGAACACACTGAGGCTCGTAAGGATAACGAAAAACTCTTTGAAGAGATTAAAGGCATTGATGGAGTTGTGACTTCACTGACAGAAAAAGATGGCAAACTTATCTCGTCAGCTGAAATCGACTTAACGAAATATAAGTTTTCAAAACTTAAAGAAAGTGACAACTACTTCTTTACAGGTCTTGTTCAAAGTGGTTTCTTAACAGAAGATGGAGATCACGCATCATTCTCTAAGAGTAAAGAAGTTGCACTAAAACGAGGAATGACAGAACAAACGAAATAACGAAATGACTCATGGATAAATTATCCATGGGTTATTTTTTTGTTTTAAGTTCATTTTAAGTTCGCTTCGTATACTAAAACCATCAAGAAAAGGAATCGAGGAGAACGAGATGGAAAATAAAAGACAATGGTTATTAACGACAACGTTATTTATCTCTCTAGGTTTGGCCGCTTGCGGGTCGCAAAGTGTATTAAGCCAAGCCGATGCAAACACTCAAACAACAACTACTAATACATCAGCAACTTCAACTACCCAGACAGCTTCTTATTTTGAAGCAAGCGACTTAACAGCAACTTACGACGAAAGTAAAGCTTCGAAAATTTCGCTTCAAGGAACGACAGCTACTGTTTCGGGCGAAGGGGTAACAGTCAATGGAAGTACGGTAGAAATTACAAAAGCTGGAACGTATATCGTCGAAGGGACGGCGACAAGCGTTCAATTGAAAGTCGCAGCAGGTAAGGAAGATGAAGTACAAATCGTCTTCAAGAATGCGACATTAAAGAATACAGAAGCTCCATTACTCGTCGATTCGGCTAAAAAAGTGATTTTAACAGTAGCCGATGGAACGAAAAATGAAGTGGCGGATGAATCAACGTCAACGGTCAAAGGAGCCATCTACTCAGATAGTGACTTGACGATTAACGGGAAAGGTTCATTAACTGTAACAGGTGCCGCAAGCAACGCGATTAAATCAAAAGACGGCATTCGCATTGTGGATGCGACAGTCACAACAACGGCGAAAAAACACGGGATTGCAGCCAATGACTTCGTGAATGTATCGGGTGCGACATTGAACTTAACTGTCGATGAAGATGGTATCCACTCAGATAACGACGATGATGTATTGTTAGGCAATATTTACTTGGTGAATACAACTATTACAGTGAATGCCGGTGACGATGGAATTAACGCTTCGAATACAATGCTCATCGACGAAGGTACAACCATCGATGTCCAAAAGAGTGAAGAAGGTCTTGAGGCTCGCTTGATTCATCAAGTCGGTGGAACAATTACCGTGAAATCTTCTGACGATGGATTGAATGCAAAAGACTGGACGTTAGAATCATCTGATGAGCAAGGCACAGGTCAACAAACGAAGAAAGTAAAATCTGAAGCCGCGAATGCAAAAAACTTAGATCAAGCAGGCGATGTGAAGATTGTCATCGATGGTGGAACGTTAACAGTAGACGCTGAAGGAGACGGCCTTGATGCCAACGGGTCAATTGAAATTAACGGCGGAACAGTCGTTGTCAATGGTCCAACAAGCGGAGCCAACGCAGCTCTTGACTATGACGACAACGCAACACTAAACGGTGGTACTGTACTCTTTGTCGACAATGGACAAATGACAATGGGATTCGGTAGCGACTCTAGTCAAGCTTTCCTAATGGCAAGTGTTCAAGGAACGGCTGGAACAACTGTTGAAGTAGTCGACTCTTCTGGTAAAACAGTCGCAAGCCTAAAAGCTTCTAAGTCATTCTCAACAGTATTAATTAGTAGTCCTGATATTAAAGACGGTGAAAAATATACAATTAAAGTCGGATCAAACTCAACAACAGCAACAGCTTCTAAACAAGCAGCTAATATCGGCGGCGGACCTGGACAAGGGGCCCTGGAGGCGGCGGACAACCAGGTCAAGGAGGTCCAGGAGGACAACCGGGACAAGGCGGCAGACCAGGAGGCAGATAGGACGGTTTAGAATTTATAGGAAATCTTGAAAGGGGTGAGTCCACCAAAATATGAAGACAAATGATGAAATTGAAATGAGCGCATTAATAAGTGAGGTGGAACACTATGGAATAAAGATGATTCAAGAGGTTAAAACTAATTTAGACGGAAAGGGGTGAGGTTACCATAATATAAAGTCGATGAGACCGTTCAAACAATAGACGACTAACAGGAGTCAAAACAGTAACAAAAGATCTCAAAAATAACAAATACTACAGCACACAAAACCATAAAACGGGGTATTATCTCAGCTAACGAAAGCTTAACTGGGACAACACCCCGTTTTTCATGTTATATTATCTAACATAAGAGGTAAGGGTAGTTTTGACAAAAGATGCAACCGTTATTTACAATAACCCTATAAAGGAGGAAGACAGATGGGTGAAAAGGAATTACGACGTTCACTAGCCGTCTTTCCAATCGGAACAGTGATGAAGCTGACCGATTTATCTGCACGACAAATTCGATATTATGAAGAACAGCGCTTGGTCATCCCAGAACGTTCTGAGACGAACCACCGCATGTATTCCTTGAATGATGTCGATCGCTTATTGGAAATTAAAGATTATTTAGCCGATGGATTAACCATTATGGCGATTCAGAAGATTTTCAATAAATACAAATCCCGTAACGAAGGAGAGCGTGAAAGAAGCGCTGACGGATGAGGATGTCCGACGAATCTTCTACGACGAGATTATGCATATTAGCCGCTACTCTGGCGGAGAAAAATGGAACTTATAGGAGGAAGCCAATGATTACACATGAAGAGATTAGAAGACAGGTAGAAGAGAAAGATGTTCGTTACTTACGATTAATCTTCACGGATATTCTAGGAACGATTAAAAACGTGGAAGTGCCAATTACACAATTAGACAAAGTGTTGGCCAATAAAATGATGTTTGACGGTTCTTCAATTGAAGGATTTGTTCGTATCGAAGAAAGTGATATGTACTTATATCCAGATCTTTCAACTTGGGTAGTATTCCCATGGAGCAGCAAACACGGTACTATCGCACGTTTAATCTGTGATGTTTACAAACCAGACGGAACACCATTTGCAGGGGACCCTCGTTCAAACTTAAAACGTGTGTTAAACGAAATGAAAGAATTAGGTTTCTCAAACTTCAACTTAGGACCAGAGCCAGAGTTCTTCTTATTCAAATTGGACGAAAAAGGCGAACCAACGCTTGAAGGAAACGACCAAGGTAGTTACTTTGACTTAGCTCCAATTGACCTTGGGGAAGAATGCCGTCGTGAAATCGTTCTTGAATTAGAAAAGATTGGGTTCGATATCGAAGCAAGTCACCACGAAGTAGCTCCAGGTCAACACGAAATCGACTGGAAATACTCAGATGCAGTAGCTGCTTGTGACAACATCCAAACTTTCAAACTTGTTGTAAAAACAATTGCGCGTAAACATGGATTACATGCGACATTTATGCCAAAACCAGTATTCGGAATTGCCGGTAGCGGAATGCACTTCAACTTATCATTATTTGATAAAGATGGAAACAATGCGTTCTATGATGAAAATGGCGAACAACGTCTAAGCGACACTTGCCGTCATTTTATCGCTGGGGTAATGAAACATGCCAAAGCTTTAACGGCCGTATGTAACCCAACCGTAAACTCATACAAACGTTTAGTTCCAGGGTACGAAGCGCCTGTATATATTGCATGGTCTGCACGTAACCGTTCACCGCTAATCCGTATTCCAGAATCTCGTGGCATTTCAACTCGTATCGAATTACGTAGTGTGGATCCATCTGCAAACCCATATTTAGCAATGGCTGCGATTTTAACAGCTGGTCTTGAAGGGGTTAAAGAAAAAATGGAAGTTCCTGCAGCTATCGACCGCAACATCTATGCGATGTCTGCTCGCGAACGTAAAGAAGCTGGAATCGATGATTTACCAGGAACATTAAACGAAGCGATTGAATACTTGAAACAAGACGAAATTGTTCAATCAGCACTAGGAAGTCATATCCTAGACAACTTCATCGAAGCAAAACGTTTCGAATGGGCTGCTTACCGTAGCCAAGTTTCACAATGGGAATTAGACCAATACTTGAAACTATTCTAAAAATGAAACGAAGAGTGCACTCGCAAGGTGCGCTCTTTTTATGTGTAAAAAACCAGCTTTTATAAGAGTGTCTGCTGCTGATACGTATAGCTTTTTCTTTGTTAAAGTTTTGACATATTTTGCTGAAAATGTAATACTGGTAAGTAAATGTAAAAAGGAAAGAGAGTGCTCACATGTATATAAAAGAGATGTCGAATGCGTTAGAAGAGTATCATGCTTTTATGGAAACTCAAGCCAACAGAACGGTTTTCCAAACGCCTGAATGGGGCGAAGTGAAAACTGATGGCTCATGGACAAGAGATGTACTTCTTGTTATGTCCGATAATCATGAACCTGTTGCGGCTGCGATGATTCTTTATCGTAAATTACCAGGTGTGAATAAGTTTTTAGCATATGCACCGCGCGGAATCGTAACCGACTATACAAATGCGGAACAATTAAAATCTGTGTTTGCGACTTTAAAAGTGTATTTGAAAGCTAAAAATGCATTTGGTTTGAAAATTGACCCAGAATTACAATGGCGTGAATGGACAAACAAGTTCGAAATGGTTGAAGGTGGATTCAATAATGAAGAATACCGCAAAAACATTTTAGCGGCTGGATTCGTAGAACGCCCAATGGACTTAGGGTTCGATGGCATTCAACCACGTTTAACGATGATTTTACCGTTGAAAGACGAAGGAAAAGGCATCGTTGAAACGTTCAATAAGAAAGAACGTTATAAAGTGAATGTAGCGAAGAAACAAGGGGTTGTTTGCTACAAGGGAACACTTGAAGATATGCCAATCTATGATGAGTTAAATAAAATTACGGCTGAACGTGATAAATATGTGGCGCGTAGCATCGAGTATTTAACAACAATGTACCAACACCTTCATCCTAAAGGCATGGTGGATTTATACTTTGCGAAAGTGGACTACAATGTGCAATTAGCATTTGCGACAAACCGCTTAGAAACAGCGCAAAAAGAATTCTATAAGTTAACAGGACAATTGGAAACATTGAACAATCCTAAACGTATCGAAAACGTTCAAAAGCAAATTGAATCATTAAAAGTCAATATCGCTAAGTACGAAAAAGAAATCGAGCGCGTGAAAGGTGACTTAGAACAGTATCCAGAAGGAAAAGTTGTCAGTGGAGCGTTTGTTGTAACGTACTTAGATAAAGCGTACTACTTATATGGCGCGAACATCACTGACGATGGTGGATTGAATGCGAACAAGGCGCTTGTGTCTTGGATCATGCAAACTCTTTATGATGAAAAAGGCATTCGTTCGTTTGACTTCTTTGGAGTTTCTGAAGACCAAGAACATCACGGCGGAATTAACGGATTCAAGCAATCATTTGACCCAGAGTTAGTGGAATATATCGGTGAATTTGATATGCCGATTTCGAAGTTCTGGTTCGAAATGTTCCATACATGGGCACCAAAAGCCGTGAGCTTGAAAAATAAATTACTAGTAAGACGTAGAAAATAGCAAGAAGAGGCTGGACGAGTTTCCGGCCTTTTTGCTTGTCTAGACTTAGTGTGTACTTGACAAAGCAAGTTCATTTCCTTATGATGAAATAGATATGGATTTATAGAAAGTAGTGAAAAATATGGCTCAGAAAAAAGCGGCGTTAGCTTGTAGCGTATGTGGTTCAAGAAACTACACGATTACGCTTGGACAAAACCGACGAGTAGAACGTCTTGAAATTAAAAAATTCTGCAAGTATTGCAACAAACAAACACTACATCGCGAAACAAAATAAAAGGAAGAGGAGATTCGGAATGCGTTTTTTATCAAATGTGGTTAAAGAGATGAAAAAAGTTACTTGGCCAACAGGTAAAGAAGTAAACAAATATACAATTACAGTAATTATGACAGTGCTTGCTGCATTATGCTTCTTTGCAGTAGTGGACTATGGAGTGCATCAACTCATTACATTCCTTTTAAAATAATAGTACTTTAAAGTGATTAGTGATATACTAAGAGCAGTTGAAAAAACCTTCGCTTATGAAGGTTTTTTTGTATGGAAAAATGTTGTCAACACTCAAGGAGGAGTATAAATGGAAAAAGAATGGTATGTATTGCACACTTATTCAGGTTATGAGAATAAAGTAAAATCAAATCTATTATCACGTATCCAAAGCATGGGTATGGAAGAAAACATCTTCCGCGTGATTTCACCTGAAGAAGAGGAAGTAGAAGTAAAAGACGGTAAAACTAAAACGACTGTTGAAAAAACTTTTCCTGGTTATGTATTAGTTGAAATGGTCATGTCAGACCAAGCATGGTATGTTGTTCGTAACACTCCAGGCGTAACTGGATTCGTTGGTTCACACGGTGCAGGTTCAAAACCATCTCCATTATTACCAGAAGAAGTAGAAGCAATCTTAGGACGTATCGGTGAAAAAAAGTTCATGCTCCAGTTGATTTACACGTTTCTGTTGGAGACTACGTCATCATTACTGAAGGTGCCTTCAATGATATGAGCGGTAAAGTAGTAGAACTTGACCACGAAAAACACAAAAAAATTAAAGTGGCAATTGAAATGTTCGGTCGTGAAACAATTGCAGACTTAGAGTTCCACCAAGTGAAAGAAGATGACTCTTATTAACATGTATCCTACAATGTTAGAACGATTTATTCGCTATGCGAAAAATCAATACGCGTAGTGATTTAAAAATCAACAACGATTCCTACGACAAAGAGTCAATGGGAATTTTTTTAGAAATGCTTCGAAGCGAGTTAGTGGAGTATGGCTTTACAAAAGTAGAACTTGATCCAGAGGACAGCTACTTAGTGGCGCTGCTTCCAAGTAACTTAGAAGATGCAAATACGGTGCCTGCGATTGGGTTCATTGCCCACGTTGATACCGCAGATTTCAATGCTGAAAATATCAATCCACAAATTCACGAGAATTATAACGGAGAAGATGTGGTGCTCCATGCCGAAAAAGAATTTAGTAATGACGGTCAGCGAGTTTCCAAGTTTGAAAAAAACTACATTGGCGAAACGTTAATTACAACTGATGGAACGACATTACTAGGCGCCGATGATAAGGCGGGGCTGGTTTCGGTATTAGAAGCTTGCTTGTATTTAATGGCGCATCCAGAAATTCCCCATGGCGATATTTGGTTAGCGTTTGGTCCGGACGAAGAAATCGGGAAAGGCGCTCACCGTTTCAAAAGCGGAGCGTATGCCTGCAAAATTTGCCTATACTTTAGACAGTGGTGTCGTAGGGAAGTTAGAATATGAAACGTTCAATGCGGCTCGTGCAGTAGTAACGATTCATGGGACAAGTGTTCACCCAGGGCAAGCCAAAGATGTGATGGTGAATGCTTTGGCAGAAGCAGCGAAATTATTTGCACGCATGCCAGAAGCCGAAGTGCCTGAACGTACGAGCGGGTACGAAGGCTACTTTATGTTATCGAAACAATCCGGCGACATCGGTAAGGTTGAATTGGAATATATTATTCGCGATCACTCGATGGAGAAATTCGAAGAGCGAAAAGCGCAGTTCCAACAAATCGTCGATGCGCAAAATGCAACGTATGATGTGCCTCGTATCGAATGCACGATTTACGATGAGTACTATAATATGTATGAAATCTTAAAAGACGATATGACTTCGGTTGAAGTAGCGATTGAGGCTTATAAAGAATGTGGCATCACGCCAGACATCCAACCATTCCGTGGAGGAACAGACGGATGTATTATTACCTATAAAGGAATTCCGACTCCAAACTTATTTACTGGAGCAGAAAACCTTCATGGACAATATGAATTCGTAACTCTCGAAAGCATGCAAAAAGCCAGCGACGTTGTGTTAAAAATTATTGAATTAGTCCAAAGAGAAACGGTTGAGTAATCCTCAACCGTTTTTTCTATATATATAAGAAAGAAGAAAAGATAATAAGTTATGCGACAATAATACAATTTAATACCTATGTTATAATAGCCTAAACGTCTCAAAAGATAATATATCTATTTCTAGATTAGTAAAATTGAGAATGATTATAAGGAGATAACTTTTATGAAAAAAGCAATGCTAATTATTAATCCAACTTCTGGAGGAGAAAAGGCGTTAGACTATAAAGAAAAATTAGAAAATAAAGCAAAAGAATACTTCGGATACGTTGAAACGAAGATTACTGGAAAAGCTAAAGATGCTACTGCTTTTGCGGAAGAAGCTTCAAAGGAGAATTATGAAGCGGTAATTGTTTGGTGGAGATGGAACTGTTAATGAAGTAATTTCTGGTATTGCTGAAAAGGACTATATTCCTAAATTAGGGATTATTCCAGGAGGGACTGGTAATTTAATTACTAAATTGCTAGAAATTAGTCAAGATATTAACGAGGCAATTGACCAACTTGATTTTAATAAAACAAATGCGATAGATATTGGAAAAGCAAATAAGAGCTATTTTGGATATATCTTCAGTGTAGGTTCTTTACCAGAGGCGATTCATAACGTTGAAATAGAAGACAAAACAAAGTATGGAGTATTAGCTTATGCAATAAATACAATTAAGTCCGTTATTAAAGATGAGGTATTCAATATTAAAATTGAAACAGAAAATGGGAGTTACGAAGGGGAAGCTAGTCAAGTGTTAGTTTTGCTTTCTAATTATTATGCCGACAAGAAAATATTTGAAGAAAACAAAGATGGATATGCAAATATATTAATTTTGAAAAATGCATCTATAATTTCAAAATTATCATTAATTCCAGATTTGTTAAAAGGTGACATTGTTGAGAATGATAATATTGAATATATTAAAGCAAAAGATATTACAATCTCATCAGATACTAAATTAGAATCCGATATTGATGGTGACCAATCTGATGATTTACCAGTAAAAATTACAGTATTAGGAAATCATATTGAAATTTATTCATTATAAACATAAAAAATATTCGCAGCGCGTATATAAGATGACTTTGTGAAGGAAACCCGATTTTAACCGTAACAAAAACGACAAAAATGGCTCTTTTTGTGAATGTAAGCAGATACATTGTTTTAGAGTAATTTTAATGTATAATTAAAAGTGTAAATACCAAACAGAAAGGGAGATTTATTATGACAGATAAAGGATTTACAGATAAGGTTAAGGGGAAAGCAAAGGAAGTTGTGGGAGAAGTTACTAACGACGACTCTACAAAAGCAGAAGGTCTTTTAGACCAAGCTGTTGGAAAAGCTAAAGAAATTGCTTCAGATGTTAAAGATGTTGCGACTGAATTAGTTGAAAAAGCTAAAGACGCACTTGATTCTAAATCTGAAGAAAAATAGTCGTATAATTATATTTACTGAGGATAGTGCGGCTGAATGCCGTGCTATCTTTTTATTATTTAAAGGAGTGAATTAAATGGGTATTCTATCTTGGTTAGTACTTGGCGCATTCTCCGGATGGATTGCAAGTATTATTATGAATAAAAATGAATCTATGGGTGCAGTAGCAAATATTTTTACTGGTATTGTTGGTGCTTTTATCGGAGGAGCAGTCTTTAACTTTTTCGGTGGATATGAAGTTACTGGTTTAAATCTTCATAGTGTAATCGTATCAGTTGTAGGTGCATGTATCCTATTGTGGATTTTAAATAAATTCAATAAAAAATAAAAGACAAAAAGTGATAGATAATTTCTATCGCTTTTTTAGTTTGTTTAATGCCAATCCTCGAATTCTTCATTGTGATTTTCTAAGTAGAACTCAATTAGTTTTGGTCATAAAGACTGGAATGCTTCTATTAATACATTTCCATTTTTAAAAGCAATGAATGGTTTATCTATTAATTCTATAGATAGAATAATAAGCTTTAAAGTCTTTCCGTTCTTGTCTAATAGGTTGCTTAACTTACCTAGTAGTGTATCGTCGTTATAATTGAGTTTAAGAGTAGTAGAGTCAGAATATAATAATGTAAGAGAAAATCTATGAAAATGGAACAAATTATGGCACAAAAACGTAAAACAAGCACTTAAAAGTCTTATTTTATAGAACTTTTAAGTGCTTTTCGTATGCCGAAAACAGGGGTCGAACCTGCGACCTACGCGTTACGAGTGCGTTGCTCTGCCAACTGAGCTATTTCGGCTTCTTGTACTATTAATTATACGAGTGTTATTCTAAATTGTAAAGGTTTCGCGATGGATTTATATAGAAGAAATCCGACTTTCTTGAGCATTTTAATAAAATAGAAAAACTTTTAAAAAATTGAATCATATCGGTTGAAATTGATAATCAGTTATGATAAATTAATATCACTGTGAAGCGAACGTTCGCTTATAAAACAGTTTCAAAAAAACTTTGAAAAAGTTACATGAAATCTGTTGACAGTGAAAATGTCCTGTGATAGGATATAGAAGTTGTTGAAAAACAACGATTGACCTTTGAAAACTGAACAAAGAAGACGAACCAAATGTGTAGGGACTTCATTCAATGAATGAAGAAACAACAATTTCTTATCTCTTTAAAGAGATACAATAAGTCAGTAATTAAAATGAGCTTTTCAAAGCTCATGAAAATTCAAATTTTTCATGAGAGTTTGATCCTGGCTCAGGACGAACGCTGGCGGCGTGCCTAATACATGCAAGTCGAACGAGAGCGACCGGTGCTTGCACTGGTCAATCTAGTGGCGAACGGGTGAGTAACACGTGGGTAACCTGCCCATCAGAGGGGGATAACATTCGGAAACGGATGCTAAAACCGCATAGGTCCTTTAACCGCATGGTTGAAGGAGGAAAAGAGGCGCAAGCTTCTGCTGATGGATGGACCCGCGGTGCATTAGCTAGTTGGTGAGGTAACGGCTCACCAAGGCCGTGATGCATAGCCGACCTGAGAGGGTGATCGGCCACATTGGGACTGAGACACGGCCCAAACTCCTACGGGAGGCAGCAGTAGGGAATCTTCCGCAATGGACGCAAGTCTGACGGAGCAACGCCGCGTGAGTGAAGAAGGTTTTCGGATCGTAAAAACTCTGTTGTTAGAGAAGAACAAGTGCTAGAGTAACTGTTAGCGCCTTGACGGTATCTAACCAGAAAGCCACGGCTAACTACGTGCCAGCAGCCGCGGTAATACGTAGGTGGCAAGCGTTGTCCGGATTTATTGGGCGTAAAGCGAGCGCAGGCGGTTCCTTAAGTCTGATGTGAAAGCCCCGGCTCAACCGGGAGGGTCATTGGAAACTGGGGAACTTGAGTGCAGAAGAGGAGAGTGGAATTCCATGTGTAGCGGTGAAATGCGTAGATATATGGAGGAACACCAGTGGCGAAGGCGACTCTCTGGTCTGTAACTGACGCTGAGGCTCGAAAGCGTGGGTAGCAAACAGGATTAGATACCCTGGTAGTCCACGCCGTAAACGATGAGTGCTAAGTGTTGGAGGGTTTCCGCCCTTCAGTGCTGCAGTTAACGCATTAAGCACTCCGCCTGGGGAGTACGACCGCAAGGTTGAAACTCAAAGGAATTGACGGGGACCCGCACAAGCGGTGGAGCATGTGGTTTAATTCGAAGCAACGCGAAGAACCTTACCAAGTCTTGACATCCTTTGACCACTCTAGAGATAGAGCTTTCCCTTCGGGGACAAAGTGACAGGTGGTGCATGGTTGTCGTCAGCTCGTGTCGTGAGATGTTGGGTTAAGTCCCGCAACGAGCGCAACCCTTATTACTAGTTGCCAGCATTGAGTTGGGCACTCTAGTGAGACTGCCGGTGACAAACCGGAGGAAGGTGGGGATGACGTCAAATCATCATGCCCCTTATGACTTGGGCTACACACGTGCTACAATGGATGGTACAACGAGCAGCGAACTCGCGAGGGTAAGCGAATCTCTTAAAGCCATTCTCAGTTCGGATTGTAGGCTGCAACTCGCCTACATGAAGCCGGAATCGCTAGTAATCGCGGATCAGCACGCCGCGGTGAATACGTTCCCGGGTCTTGTACACACCGCCCGTCACACCACGAGAGTTTGTAACACCCAAAGTCGGTGAGGTAACCTTTTGGAGCCAGCCGCCTAAGGTGGGATAGATGATTGGGGTGAAGTCGTAACAAGGTAGCCGTATCGGAAGGTGCGGCTGGATCACCTCCTTTCTAAGGATAAACCTCAGTGCCGAAAGGTATTGAAGGTAATACGGAACCCTACAGGGTTTACTTCTTTGTTTAGTTTTGAGAGGTTAAACTTCTCAAAACAAAAGTTCTAAATGCGAACAAGGGCCTATAGCTCAGCTGGTTAGAGCGCACGCCTGATAAGCGTGAGGTCGATGGTTCGAGTCCATTTAGGCCCATTAGTTTGAATTTAGGGGGCTTAGCTCAGCTGGGAGAGCGCCTGCTTTGCACGCAGGAGGTCAGCGGTTCGATCCCGCTAGTCTCCATATCTGTTAGAAATAACAGAGAATTTTGTTCTTTGAAAACTGAATACTATATCACAACAAATAACCAATTAATTTACCGAGAGTTAGAGTAACATCTAACGAAAAGAGTTTTTTAACAAAACGCAACGCTATGCGACATTTAACCAACGGTTAAGTGAATAAGGGCGCACGGTGGATGCCTTGGTACTAGGAGCCGAAGAAGGACGGAACTAACACCGATATGCTTTGGGGAGCTGTAAGTAAGCTAAGATCCAAAGATTTCCGAATGGGGGAACCCAACACCTTTCATAGGGTGTTACCAATGAGTGAATACATAGCTCATTAGGAGGTACACGCAGGGAACTGAAACATCTCATTACCTGCAGGAAGAGAAAGAAAAATCGATTCCCTGAGTAGCGGCGAGCGAAACGGGAGGAGCCCAAACCAACGAGCTTGCTTGTTGGGGTTGTAGGACTAGAACGTGAGAAGAAATCAAGATAGCAGAAGTGGTCTGGAAAGGCCCATCAAAGAAGGTGACAATCCTGTACGCGACATTTTGATGAACTCTACTAGCATCCTGAGTACGGCGGGACACGAGGAATCCCGTCGGAATCCGCCAGGACCATCTGGCAAGGCTAAATACTACCTAGTGACCGATAGTGAACCAGTACCGTGAGGGAAAGGTGAAAGAACCCCGGGAGGGGAGTGAAAGAGTACCTGAAACCGTGTGCTTACAAGTAGTCAGAGCCCGTTAATGGGTGATGGCGTGCCTTTTGTAGAATGAACCGGCGAGTTACGTTTACATGCGAGGTTAAGATGAAGAGTCGGAGCCGTAGCGAAAGCGAGTCTGAATAGGGCGCATGTAGTATGTGGACGTAGACCCGAAACCAAGTGATCTACCCATGTCCAGGTTGAAGGTGCGGTAAAACGCACTGGAGGACCGAACCAGGGCACGTTGAAAAGTGCTTGGATGAGGTGTGGGTAGCGGAGAAATTCCAATCGAACTTGGAGATAGCTGGTTCTCTCCGAAATAGCTTTAGGGCTAGCCTCGGAATCAAGAATCGTGGAGGTAGAGCACTGTTTGGACTAGGGGCCCATCTCGGGTTACCGAATTCAGATAAACTCCGAATGCCATGCATTTATATCCGGGAGTCAGACTGCGAGTGATAAGATCCGTAGTCGAAAGGGAAACAGCCCAGACCACCAGCTAAGGTCCCAAAATATCTGTTAAGTGGAAAAGGATGTGGGGTTGCACAGACAACTAGGATGTTGGCTTAGAAGCAGCCATCATTCAAAGAGTGCGTAATAGCTCACTAGTCGAGTGACCCTGCGCCGAAAATGTAACGGGGCTAAACAGATTACCGAAGCTGTGGATTGGACCTTATGGTCCAGTGGTAGGAGAGCGTTCTAAGGGCGGTGAAGCATGATCGTAAGGACATGTGGAGCGCTTAGAAGTGAGAATGCCGGTATGAGTAGCGAAAGACGGGTGAGAATCCCGTCCACCGAATAACTAAGGTTTCCTGGGGAAGGCTCGTCCTCCCAGGGTTAGTCGGGACCTAAGGCGAGGCCGATAGGCGTAGTCGATGGACAACAGGTTGATATTCCTGTACTTCTATAAATCGTTTGAGCAATGGAGGGACGCAGGAGGCTAAGAAAAGCGTACGACTGGAAGTGTACGTCCAAGCAGTGAGTCGGCTGATGAGTTAAATGCTTATCACACATGCGACAAGCTGTGACGGGGAGGGAAGTTTAGTACCGAAGTTTCTGATGTCACACTGCCGAGAAAAGCTTCTAGCAAGATTTATAGGACCCGTACCGCAAACCGACACAGGTAGTTGAGGAGAGAATCCTAAGGTGAGCGAGCGAACTCTCGTTAAGGAACTCGGCAAAATGACCCCGTAACTTCGGGAGAAGGGGTGCTGGTAGCAATACCAGCCGCAGTGAATAGGCCCAGGCGACTGTTTATCAAAAAAACACAGGTCTCTGCAAAAATCGAAAGATGACGTATAGGGGCTGACGCCTGCCCGGTGCTGGAAGGTTAAGAGGAGAGGTTAGCGCAAGCGAAGCTTTGAATTGAAGCCCCAGTAAACGGCGGCCGTAACTATAACGGTCCTAAGGTAGCGAAATTCCTTGTCGGGTAAGTTCCGACCCGCACGAAAGGCGTAACGATCTGGGCACTGTCTCAACGAGAGACTCGGTGAAATTATAGTACCTGTGAAGATGCAGGTTACCCGCGACAGGACGGAAAGACCCCATGGAGCTTTACTGTAGTTTGATATTGAGTGTTTGTGTCACATGTACAGGATAGGTAGGAGCTGAAGAATCCGGGACGCCAGTTTCGGAGGAGGCAACGGTGGGATACTACCCTTGTGACATGACCACTCTAACCCGCACACCTAACCGGGGTGGGAGACAGTGTCAGACGGGCAGTTTGACTGGGGCGGTCGCCTCCTAAAGTGTAACGGAGGCGCCCAAAGGTTCCCTCAGAATGGTTGGAAATCATTCGTAGAGTGTAAAGGCAGAAGGGAGCTTGACTGCGAGACCAACAAGTCGAGCAGGGACGAAAGTCGGGCTTAGTGATCCGGTGGTACCGTATGGAAGGGCCATCGCTCAACGGATAAAAGCTACCCTGGGGATAACAGGCTTATCTCCCCCAAGAGTTCACATCGACGGGGAGGTTTGGCACCTCGATGTCGGCTCATCGCATCCTGGGGCTGAAGTCGGTCCCAAGGGTTGGGCTGTTCGCCCATTAAAGCGGTACGCGAGCTGGGTTCAGAACGTCGTGAGACAGTTCGGTCCCTATCCGTCGCGGGCGTTGGAAATTTGAGAGGAGCTGTCCTTAGTACGAGAGGACCGGGATGGACACACCGCTGGTGTACCAGTTGTTCTGCCAAGAGCATCGCTGGGTAGCTATGTGTGGACGGGATAAACGCTGAAAGCATCTAAGCGTGAAGCCCCCCTCGAGATGAGATTTCCCATCATTTTTAAAATGAGTAAGACCCTGAGAGACGATCAGGTAGATAGGGCTAGAAGTGGAAGTGCCGCGAGGCATGGAGCGGACTAGTACTAATCGGTCGAGGACTTAACCACGAGTTGTATAGCTGGTAGATTGATGGAGTTGGATATAGATTCAGTTTTGAAAGAACGAAAGTTTTTTCAAAAGATAAAGTGTGGTGACGATGGCAAGAAGGATACACCTGTTCCCATCTCGAACACAGAAGTTAAGCTTCTTAGCGCCGATAGTAGTTGGGGGTTTCTCCCTGCGAGGGTAGGACGTTGCCACGCTTTATATATAATGGAGGTTTAGCTCAGCTGGGAGAGCATCTGCCTTACAAGCAGAGGGTCAGCGGTTCGATCCCGTTAACCTCCATTGATGAGTGATTAGCTCAGTTGGTAGAGCATCTGACTTTTAATCAGAGGGTCACAGGTTCGAGCCCTGTATCACTCATAGCCGGCTTAGCTCAGTTGGTAGAGCATCTGATTTGTAATCAGAGGGTCGAGGGTTCAAGTCCTTTAGCCGGCATTAAAACCAAATTTGCGGAAGTAGTTCAGTGGTAGAACACCACCTTGCCAAGGTGGGGGTCGCGGGTTCGAACCCCGTCTTCCGCTTTGCCAATGTAAAACCATGGCCCATGCCGGGGTGGCGGAATTGGCAGACGCACAGGACTTAAAATCCTGCGGTCAGTGATGACCGTGCCGGTTCGACCCCGGCCCTCGGCATTAATTAAATATACAATGCACCCATAGCTCAATTGGATAGAGTACTTGACTACGAATCAAGCGGTTACAGGTTCGACTCCTGTTGGGTGCATTTTTTACTTACGGGAATTAGCTCAGCTTGGTAGAGCACTTGGTTTGGGACCAAGGGGTCGTAGGTTCGAATCCTGTATTCCCGATACGTAAGCAAATGAGAAAGCTAGACATTGTGTCTAGCTTCTTTTTTTATCGAAAAATGCAAGATGATTGGCAAAAGGCGCATTCTTTTGTATAATTAAAGTCAAATATAGTCAAGGTAAAAGGAGGAAGATGAATGCAAAATCAAAATCAAAATATGTCGGATTTGATTGAAAATTACTTAAAGAATGTACTGCATAAGAATGAAACAGTTGAAATCAGACGCAGTGAGATTGCAGACCAATTCAATTGTGTACCTTCCCAAATTAATTACGTGATTAATACGCGCTTTACAATTCAACAAGGCTATGTCGTTGAAAGTAAACGCGGTGGCGGTGGTTATATCCGCATTATGAAAGTAAATCTAGTGGACGAGATGGATATCTTAAATGCATTAAGTGATCTTGTTCCTGAAGAACTTTCAGCGCGAGAAGGCAATCATTTATTACAAAACTTATATGAAAATGAGCTGATTACTAAACGTGAGGCGCAAATGATGTCACTCATGATGGAGAAAGATACATTCCCTTCTAACGTAAAGAATGCTGCAGAGATTCGTAGTAATATGATGAAGAAATTAATTGACAATTTGAAATACCGTTAAACAGAAAGGAATAAACGCATGAGTGAAATTTTTACACCAAAAGCAAAGAGTGCAATGGTCTTAGCCGCAAGAGAAGCCATCCTGTTCAAACACCAAGCCGTGGGAACAGAGCACTTACTATTAGGATTAATCCTTGAACAAGAAGGCATCGCGGGAAATGTGCTTCGCGGGGCAGGGTTGACTGCGGAAATCGTTCGTTCTGAAATCGAGTCACTCACAGGATACGGCTCAAACCGTAAGCAAATGGATCCGTACTTAATGCCTTATTCACCAAGAGCGAAGAAAGTGATTCTATCGGCTACTGATGAAGCCAAACGACTCGAAGTGCCACAAGTCGGAACAGAGCACCTATTATTAGCCTTATTACGCGAAGAAGTGTTAGCGACGAAGATTCTTCGTGATAACCAAATCGACCCTCAAGAGTTGATGAAAGAAATCTACGGTAAAATTGGAATTCAACCTTCAAACGCAGGTTCTAAGAGAAAAGCACGTCAAGAGTCTTCACAAGAAGGAACGCCTACATTAAACAGCTTAGCGCGTGACTTAACGGAATTGGCTCGTGAAGGCAAAATCGATCCAGTTGTCGGTCGTGAAGATGAAGTACGCCGCATTATCCAAATCATTAGCCGTCGTACGAAAAATAACCCTGTCCTCGTTGGGGAACCAGGTGTTGGGAAGACAGCCATCGTTGAAGGCTTAGCACAACGCATGGTAAGCGGTGAAGTTCCAGAAGAAATCGCCGAAAAACGTTTGATGATGTTAGACATGGGTGCAGTAGTTGCGGGAACAAAATACCGTGGTGAGTTCGAAGAGCGCATGAAGAAAATCTTGGACGAAGTATACCGTGAACAAGATGTGATTCTCTTTATTGATGAGTTGCATACCCTTATCGGTGCCGGTGGGGCAGAAGGCTCTATCGATGCTTCAAACATCTTAAAACCAGCACTTGCTCGTGGTGAAATTCAAGTCATCGGGGCGACAACGCTTGATGAATACCAAAAATATATCGAAAAAGACGCAGCCTTAGAACGTCGTTTTGCCTCTGTTCACGTGAATGAACCTAGCGCAGACGATACAGTCGAAATTTTAAAAGGCCTTCGCAAACGTTATGAAGACCACCACCGTGTGGAAATCACAGACGCAGCGATTGAAGCGGCCGTTCAATTATCGGTTCGTTATATTACGTCTCGCAAATTACCAGATAAAGCCATCGATTTGATGGACGAAACAGCTGCAAAAGCCCGTCTGGACCGCAGTGGTAAACACTCTCCGCTTCAAAAACTCGAAGCAGAAGTGGCAGAACTAGCAGTGAAGAAAGACGACGCTATCCGTGAGCAAAAATTCGAAGAAGCAGCTCGTTTACGCAAAAAAGAACAAGCCAAACGCGACAAGCTTGAAAAACTACGCCAAAAAGTAGAAGTCGAAGCCAAACAAGAATTCGTCGCAGCCATCACGGACGAAGATATCGCAGAAGTGGTATCGCAATGGACTGGAATTCCATTGAAACAAATGGAGAAAAAGAAAGCGAACGTCTAGTCCACTTAGAAAAAGAATTGCACCAACGCGTGATTGGACAAGAAGAAGCCGTTTCAGCCGTCGCTCGTTCCATTCGTCGTGCTCGTAGCGGATTGAAAGATCCAAAACGTCCAATCGGTTCATTCTTATTCCTTGGACCTACTGGGGTTGGTAAGACAGAGTTAGCGAAAACATTAGCGGAAGCGATGTTTGGCGACCAAGACGCTCTCGTTCGTATCGATATGTCTGAGTACATGGAGAAACACGCGGTTAGCCGTTTAGTCGGTTCACCTCCAGGATACGTTGGATTCGATGAAGGCGGACAATTAACAGAGAAAATCCGTAACAAACCTTACTCTGTGATTCTGTTAGATGAAATCGAAAAAGCCCATCCGGATGTATTTAACATTCTGTTGCAAGTCTTAGACGACGGACATCTGACTGATTCAAAAGGACGTAAAGTTGACTTCAGAAATACGATTCTAATTATGACATCAAACCTTGGGGCAACGGCTCTAAGAGATGAAAAAGCAGTTGGATTCGGTGCCAAAACGGTACAACACGACCATACAGCAATGGAAAAACGCATCCGCGAAGAGTTGAAGAATGCGTTCCGTCCAGAGCTATTGAACCGTATCGATGAAATTATCGTCTTCCATAAATTAACGAAACCTGAATTACGTCAAATCGTTCAGTTGATGACAAAAGACATTAAGACGCGTCTTGCGGAACTCAATATCGAATTGAAATTCACTTCAGGGGTGATCGACCTAATCGCAGAGGAAGGATTCGACCCAGAATACGGGGCACGTCCAATTCGTCGCGCGATTCAAAAGAAAATCGAAGACCCACTTAGTGAAGCACTCCTCAGCGGAGAAATTCGCTTCGGTCAAAAAGTGACAATCGGTTCTCAAAAAGGAAAAGTGACGATTAAAGAAACAAAAGTCGCTCCTAAAAAAGAAGCCGTTAAAGCGTAAAAATAATAAGAATAGCCACTTCTATGTGAATAGAAGTGGCTACTTTTTTAGTAACTTTGTTTTTGTAAGAGTAGGTGGCAGAGCGTGAGGTCATTCATGTCTTTGACGTTTAGCCCTGTTTGTTCTGCAAAGCGATCGATGCGGTATTGTAAGTATTGCGGTGTAAGAAGAGTTTTTGGCTCGCCTTTGAGACATTTCCATGAGCGTCCCAGAGAGCTTCAATCAACTCTTTCACGTCGTCTTCGCTTAATAAGAGAATCAACTCGTCGGCAATCGGTGCGATGTCGAGTAGAGCGTTGGCAATCGCCCATAATACAACTGGCGCAAACTCTAGGCACGAGCGCTTGTGCGAATGCATTAAGTATTCAACAAAGAGCGCTTTTTCTGCTTGATAGAGCAGTGGAACTCGGCTAGATGTTGCCCAGCGGTTTCCGATAAAGAGTTGTAATTCTACGGCAAAGTCATCTTCAATCGCGGATTGTACTTCAAAGAGCGTGCTGGCTAGTGATGTTGCGACTTCCGGATTCACGACTAGCGTGTAATGATGTCGGAAGTTTTTGAAGATGGCAAGGGCGCCAACGGTTAAGTTCTCGACGAATTCCATCCAGTCCTTCTCGTGGAAGACACCTTCTTGCTTAGGAAATACCGCCAAGTGGACGCATTGGATATACGCAGTTGGGGACAGCAGTGCGCCTTTTCCTTCCAAGTACGCAAGCCAAGGATGCGTTGGAATTGAAGTTTTTGTCGGTTGTGTATTTAAGGTTTCGATGAGGAATCGTTCGCGCTCCGTTAAGCTGGATTCTAGGAGATAAATCACTTCGCCGTTCAACGTTACAGGAACAGCGTCTTGACCGTTTTCTCCAAGAAGAGCATCCGGGAACAATTCTTTCCAAGTCTTTTTCATAAGAACTCCTTTTTTAAAAGTGTTTGCCTCTTAAGTATACACGTTGTGGCCTAGAGAATAAAGGTTCTTATACTATGATTTTATAAAGAAATTCGGTAGAATAGGACATATAGTCAATATAAGGGGGATACGAAATGTCAACAGAATGGTCATTAAAAGAATTATACCCTTCATTTGAAAGTGAAGAGTTTCAACGTGACTTTGAACGTTTTTCAAACTTTAGAGAGGTATTCAACGGCTTAACGCTCGAAGATAACTTAGAGTCTATCAAAGCGGCAATTGCGGCGCTAGAAGAGTTCAGCGTATTAAGCAGCCGTCTTGGAAACTACATTAATTTAACATTAACTGCGAACACAACAGACGAAACAGCGAATAAATACCGTACATTATTCGGAAATGCGTATGCTGCGTTAAACAGTGCATATACAAAAGTCTACAAATTTATCGGAAGCGTGGAAACAGATATCACAGCCGACGAAAATCTAAAAGACTACGAATTCTATTTTGCAGAAGCGAAACAACAATACAAACATCTATTATCAGATGAATTAGAAGATGTAATCGCGAAATTCTCTATCAGCGGTGGCGACGGTTGGGAGCAACTTTTCGAAGCGATGACTTCAGGCGTTGAAGGCGAATTTAAAGGCGAAAAAGTAACGCTTAGCGAAATTCGTAATATGGCGTATGATGCGGATGCAGCGGTTCGTAAAGAAGCGTACGAAACAGAATTGAAGATGTACGATACGATCAAAGAACCAATCGCATTTGCCTTAAACAATATTAAACAACAAGTATTAACAGAAACAAGCTACGTGGTTTCGAATCACCACTAGCGCAAACATTAGAAGCATCTCGTATGTCTCGTAAAACATTGGATGCCCTTCTTGAAGCGATTCGCGAATATTTACCACAATTCCGCGCTTACTTAAAACATAAAGCTTCCCTCTTAGGTCATGAAAATGGATTACCATTCTACGACTTATTTGCACCAATCGGAGAAAGCTCACGTCGTTTCACAATCGAAGAGTCTAAAGAATTCTTATTAGAAAACTTCAAAGGCTTCTCAGAAGATTTAGCCGAAATGACAAAAGAAGCATACGAAAACAACTACATCGACTTCTTACCACGTAAAGGAAAAGTAGGGGGCGCGTTCTGTAGCAACCTACCATTCATCAAACAATCACGTATCTTAACAAACTTCTCTGGTTCATTAAGCGACGTTGTAACAATTGCGCACGAATTAGGACATGCGTACCACGGTTTACACATCGAAAACCACCGTGTATTAAACCAAGAGTACTCAATGCCTGTTGCTGAAACGGCGTCAACATTCAACGAAAATATCGTGATGAACACAGTGATTAGCGAAGCAAGCGATGCTGAAAAAGTAGCCTTACTTGAATCACAATTACAAGATACAACACAAATCATCGTGGACATCTACTCACGTTACTTATTCGAATCAGCGGTATTTGAAAACCGCGAAAAGAGCTTTATGTTCTCGAAAGATTTAGAAAAATTAATGTTGGATGCGCAAAAAGAAGCATACTGCGACGGATTAGATCCAGACGCAATGCATCCATATATGTGGGCTTGCAAACCGCACTACTACAGCAGCGGTTTAAGCTTCTACAACTTCCCATACGCATTCGGAGGATTGTTCTCTAAAGGCTTATATGCAATCTATCAAGAGCAACCTGAAGGATTCGTTGAAAAATATCAAGAGTTATTGCGTGCGACAACAGTGACTTCTGCAGAAGATACTGCGAAGGTGTTGGGCGTGGATGTGACGGACAGCGCATTTTGGAAGAAAGCATTGGCGCAAGTTGCCGATAACATCGAGCAGTTCATTGCTTTAACTCCGGTAAAATAAAATAGAATATCTGACAGATTCATCCATCTTTCAATGGGATGGATAAACCTTCGAGCATCAGTTTGATGATTGAAAGAGTTATAGTGGGGTACCGGCTCGTGCCTGTAGTCACTCACCTTTGAAGCCTCAAAGAGGGAGTAAGACCAAAGACAAAAAGGATTCACAGTGTGAATCCTTTTTGCTTTGTAGTCTTACCCCCGCAAGGCTGATTAGGATTAAGCGAATCACGAGTGATGAAGCTTAATGCAATCAGCTACTGCGTCTAACTCTATAGAGTATTTTCGGTAGGAATCAATTCCTAACTCCCTCTTATTCGTTTCAATACGATTTCCCACTATTCTTTCAATCAACTGATGCTCGTTTTGTTTATCCATCACCCTCTACGATTGGAGCAGCCAGATATTTTGTTTTATTTCCCTTTTTTTGATAAACTGCTGCGATGTTATCGGCAATGCTTAGGAAGGGAACGCAAGGGGTGTGTGCTTCATTATCGGAGGAAGTTTAGCGATTCTGATTGGTTTTATTAAAATAGATTGTTGCCGTGTTGTAGGCAATGCTTAGGAAGGGAGCGGCAGGAGTGTGGTGCTGAGCATTATGTAAGTGGAAAAGGGATGGAGTAATAAAACATGCCCTACTACTGTAAGGCATGTTGTTTGATGATTGTGATTTTGTTGTAAGAAAATTGTACTTTATTTTTTTGAGAGGATTCTTATTGAAATTAGTATTCCAATGACAAAAGCAAATGAAAAGATACTTGTTTCGAGGTGTGATAGAAATAAAATTTGTATTGGTTTTGCGTAACCAAAGTAGAGAAGTGTCAAAAGAATAATGGGGATGCAATATGTTGTAGCAGTCACAATACCGCTTCTAAGGATTTTAGCTCTGGTTACAATCGTGATTACTAAAGTTGTCCATAGGATATTTGAGAAGAATAAAAATCCAATTCCCCATAAGGCGTTAGGAGAGAGCCTTTGTATGTCATGAGTGAGCATATGAACTCCATAAACATTGAAGAAAGGAAGCAAGAAAAAGCTGAATAGAATTACTACTGCTAAAAATTTTTTCATTGTTAGATCCTCCTTTAAATATATTGATAATCACTTGTTTTCAAGATAATATCTTCAACTTTATTTTACTATTTTCAAGAGAGATAAACAATAAAATGTGTAAAAATTCACATATAATGGTTAAAAATTAAGGTTTCGCATTGGCGGTGTGTGCTGAGTGAGGGGGAGGAGCGGCCTTCCATGAAGAAAAGGGAGTATAGTGGTGGTATTTTTATTAAAAATAGAAATTTAGTCTTTTATTTTTTAAAAGGAGTAGTATAATAAAGGTAAATGAAAGCGGTTAATTTATTGTTTTGCATTTGATACGAAGGATGTGAATATGATGCCTAAGAAAAGACTTTTATATGCGTTGATGATATATGGTTATATTGCTAATAGTTTAATATTGGGGAATTTTAGTTTCACAGATTTGACCAAAATTTTCATAGAGTGGTCAATTATATTTGGTATGTGGTGGGGTGCGGAATATTTTTATAATAAGAAAAAAAGTAGTGATGAGTGTAGTTAGTGGGGTGTTTGAATAAAGGAAAGGTGAGAGTATGAGATACCTATTTTATCTAATTTGGATTCTTTTACTTTGTTTCGGATTCTATTTACGGAAAAAGGAAGTGGTCGTTGTCCCTAGATGGATAGAGATTTCATCAGCTGTTCTATTTTTAATATTCTTTTGGCTGTACGTGATGCTTTGGATGTAAACAAACGACTGGGTCTCCTTTTTAGTGAAGGAGGCTCTTTTTATTGGATTTGACCGATTTTTGATATTACATATAGTCTTGAAGAAAAAGTGATATTTGCTGAATAAATAAACAAAATAAACAAAATGTTTGCTATTCGTTTGAAATAAACGTTTAAAAAGTTTATAATAAACATCAGTAGGGAGGGGATCACTTGAAAAAAAGCGATAGAATGTCAAAAATTGTAGAAATTGTTAATCAGAAGGGTACTGTTTCCGTGAATGAATTGATTGAGAAACTGAATGTATCCGATATGACGATTAGAAGGGATCTGGCTTTCCTAGAAAAATCAGGTGAACTAATTCGAGTGCATGGGGGAGCAAAGAGTCATACTCCTTTAATCTATAATGAATTGACTCATGAAGAAAAACATCATAAAAATCTATTAGAAAAACAAGATATGGCCGAAAAAGCAGTGAGACTCATTGATGAGGGCGACAGTGTATTTTTGGGACCAGGAACATCCATTGAAATGTTGGCACTGGCAATGAATAATCAAAGACTTCAAGTTGTCACAAACTGTCTGCCAATCTTCAACATTCTTTCTAGAAAGAAAAGCGATACATTTAAAGTGATTTTGATTGGTGGAGAGATGCGAGAGCGTACCAAAGCATTCGTAGGGGAAATGACGAATCAAATCCTGCATCAGTTTCATTTCAGCAAAATGTTCTTCAGTTGTAATGGAATCAAAAACGGGAAAGTCTTAACCTCTGATTATAGTGAGGCGCAGACACAAAAAATTGCGATGAAATGTTCAAATCAAATCTATCTTCTTGCGGATTCTAGCAAAATAGGGAAAGAAGATTTTACATCTATTTGCGACCTTCATGAGTTGTCAGGGCTTATTACAAATGAACTATCTCATGAAGAATTACAAGAAGTTAATGGGAAAACACAAATTTATTAATATTAGAAAAAAAGGAACCGATGAATATCGGTTCCTTTTTGTTTATTTCAAACAAAAACTATTGCATTTGTTTTTTGTTTGTAGTATATTCTGTTTGTAAAGAACAAACAAACGAACAAACAAACATTTTTAGGAGGTCTCGAATATGTCAATTGTACTAGGGGCAAATAAAGAAGGAATTCGATTAAAAGAAGTTGTAAAACAGTTTTTAACCGAAGAACACTTTGATGTTATCGATGTGTCTGATGAAACAAAGGATTTCGTGGATGTAACATTAGCAGTAGCAACAGAAGTAAACAAAAAAGATGGGAACTTAGGTATTGTAATCGATGCTTATGGAGCTGGACCGTTTATGGTTGCTACTAAGATTAAAGGAATGGTTGCTGCGGAAGTCTCAGATGAACGTTCAGCCTACATGACTCGCGGACATAACAATTCACGCATGATCACAATTGGAGCAGAAATCGTTGGTGATGAATTAGCAAAAAATATCGCTAAGGGTTTTGCAAATGGAAAATATGATGGTGGTCGTCACCAAATCCGTGTCGATATGTTAAATAAAATGTGCTAGTGGAAGGAGAAAGAATTATGAAAATTGCAATTGGTTGCGATCACATTGTGACAGATGAAAAAATGGCAGTTTCTGACTTTTTAAAAAATAAAGGCTATGAAGTGATTGACTGTGGAACATATGACCATGTTCGTACTCACTATCCAATTTTTGGTAAAAAAGTAGGGGAAGCCGTGGCAAGTGGTGAAGCAGATTTAGGTGTATGTATTTGTGGTACGGGAGTTGGGATTAACAACGCTGTAAATAAAGTTCCAGGAATTCGTTCTGCTCTAGTAAGGGATATGACCACAGCTTTATATGCAAAAGAAGAATTAAACGCAAACGTAATTGGTTTTGGAGGGAAAATCACTGGAGAGTTATTAATGTGTGATATTCTTGAAGCATTTATTCACGCTGAATACAAACCAACTGAAGAAAACAAGAAATTAATTGCTAAGATTCAACATTTAGAAAGTCGCAATGATCAACAAGCAGATTCAAACTTCTTCACAGAATTTCTTGAAAAATGGGATCGTGGAGAATATCACGACTAATCTCTAAGGAGCTTACATATGATTTAACAGTAACAATGAATCCTGCCATTGATGTTTCTTATCCTTTAGGGGAGTTTAAATTGGATACAGTAAACAGAATTTCAGATGTTTCAAAGACAGCTGGCGGGAAAGGGTTAAACGTAACAAGAGTTTTATCTGAGATTGGGGAAGAAGTAACGGCAACAGGTCTGGTAGGTGGAACAAACGGACTCTATTTAGTTCAACACTTACCAGAACGTGTAATCCCTTCTTTCTACGATATTGCTGGTGATACGAGAATTTGTATCGCAATCTTGCATGACAATCAACAGACTGAAATTTTAGAAGGTGGTCCAAGAATTTCCGAAAGTGAAAGTGAAGGTTTTTTAAATCACTTCAAAGAATTGATTGGAAAAACAGATATCGTTTCTATCTCTGGAAGTTTACCGATGGGAATGCCTGTAGATTATTACACTCAATTAATAAAGATTGCTAGAGAGCATGATAAGAAAGTAGTTCTAGATTGTTCCGGAAAATCACTTGAGGCAGTATTAAAATCAAACTTTAAACCTGCAGCTATTAAACCAAATTTGGAAGAATTGGCGCAGTTATTAAATAAAGAGAAAATTGAAAGCCCTAACGAACTGAAAAACATCATTAGTCACCCATTATTTGAAGGGGTTGAATGGATTGTTGTTTCACTAGGGAAAGATGGAGCATTTGCTAAGCATAATGATAAATTCTACAAGGTAGATATTCCAGTTATTCAAATTCAAAACGCTGTTGGTTCTGGTGATTCAACAGTTGCAGGAATTGCTTCGGCATTACGTGCTCAAAAGAGTGATGAAGACTTACTCAAACATGCGATGGTACTTGGTATGTTGAATGCACAAGAAAAAGTTACCGGACATGTAAATATGGATCATTATGAAGACTTATTTAAACAAATTACAGTGAAAGAGGTATAAGCATGGTATTAACAGAACAAAAATTAAAATCATTAGAGAAATTATCTGACGAAAATGGAATCATCTCTGCATTAGCGTTCGACCAACGTGGTGCATTAAAACGCTTGATGGCTCAATATCAAGAAGGTGAACCAACAGTAGAACAATTAGAAAGATTAAAAGTATTAGTAGCAGAAGAACTTACAAAATTTGCCTCTTCTATGTTATTAGATCCAGAGTATGGTCTTCCAGCAACAAAAGTGATTGATAAGAATGCAGGTTTATTATTAGCCTATGAAAAAACAGGTTATGACACTTCAAGTACTAAGAGACTTCCAGACTGTTTAGATGTATGGTCAGCAAAACGTATTAAAGAACAAGGTGCAGATGCTGTTAAATTCTTACTATACTACGATGTAGATAGTGATGATGCGTTAAACCAACAAAAACAAGCATACATTGAACGTGTTGGTTCAGAATGTGTGGCGGAAGATATTCCTTTCTTCTTAGAAATTTTAGCGTATGACGAAAAAAATGCGGATGCGAATTCAGTAGAGTATGCAAAAGCTAAACCAAGAAAAGTAAATGAAGCGATGAAAGTATTCTCTAACCCACGTTTCAACATTGATGTATTAAAGGTAGAAGTTCCAGTAAATATGAAATATGTTGAAGGTTTCGCAGAAGGGGAAGTAGTTTATACGAAAGAAGAAGCGGCTGCTCATTTCAAAGCACAAGATGAAGCAACAAATCTTCCATATATTTACTTAAGTGCAGGGGTATCTGCTCAATTATTCCAAGAAACATTAGTATTCGCACATGAATCTGGAGCAAAATTCAACGGAGTTCTTTGTGGTCGTGCAACATGGGCAGGTTCTGTGAAAGACTTCGTAGAAAATGGAGATGAAGCTGTAAGACAATGGTTACGTACAGAAGGCTTCAAGAACATTGACGAACTAAACAAAGTGTTACAAAAAACAGCAACATCTTGGAAAACAAAAGTTCAATAAGAGCAGTAAGATAAAAGTTAGTAGTTCATCATTATAAAGTTAAAAAGAGTAGCGAATTACTAACAGAAATTAAAATTCATCGTAAGTAAAAATTTGTAGAAGGAGGAAACTATGATGAATAGAGAAGAAGTAACTTTATTAGGTTTTGAAATTGTCGCTTATGCAGGGGATGCTCGTTCTAAATTGTTGGCTGCTCTTAAAGCTGCTGAAGAAGGAGATTTTGCTAAAGCGGATACTTTAGTCGAAGAAGCAGGGGCTTGTATCGCTTTAGCGCATAAGGCTCAAACAAGCTTACTTACTAAAGAAGCTGCTGGGGAAGATTTATCTTACAGTGTGACATTAATGCATGGGCAAGACCACTTGATGACTACACTTTTACTTAAAGATTTAATGCATCATTTAATTGAATTATATAAGAGAGGGGCTTAATTAGATGAATAAGCTGATAGAATTTATTGAAAAGAAAAAACCGTTTTTTGAGAAGATTTCTCGAAACATTTATTTAAGAGCTATCCGTGACGGATTTATTGCAGGGATGCCAGTCATTCTGTTTTCAAGTATCTTTGTCCTAATCGCATTTGTTCCAAATGCATGGGGCTTTGTATGGCCAGAGGATATTCAAAATTTCTTATTGAAACCAAATAGCTATTCAATGGGTATCTTAGCTGTACTTTTAGCTGGGACAACTGCGAAATCTTTAACAGATTCAGTGAACAGAACAATGGAAGCTACGAATCAAATTAACTACATGTCAACATTCCTAGCTTCTGTCTGTGGATTGTTACTGTTAGCATCAAACCCTATTAAAGATGGTTTTTCTACAGAATTCTTAGGAACAAAAGGACTTTTAACTGCCTTCTTAGCAGCATTTATTACTGTGAATATTTACAAGGTTTGTGTGAAAAATAACGTTACAATTCGCATGCCTGAAGAAGTTCCACCGAATATTTCTCAAGTATTTAAAGACGTAATTCCATTTACATTGTCAATCGTAACTCTTTACGCTATTGATTTATTATCTCGTCACTTTATGGGTACGAATACAGCGGAATCAATTTCTAAATTATTTGCACCATTATTCACTGCTGCAGATGGTTATTTAGGAATCACTCTTATCTTTGGAGCGTATGCATTCTTCTGGTTTGTAGGGATTCACGGACCATCGATTGTTGAACCTGCGATTGCAGCGATCACTTATGCCAACGTTGAAACAAACTTGAGTCTTTCCAACAAGGAATGCACGCTGATAAAGTGTTAACACCTGGTACTCAAATGTTTATCGTAACAATGGGTGGTACAGGAGCAACGTTAATCGTTCCATTCATGTTTATGTGGTTATGTAAATCTAAACGTAATAAAGCAATCGGACGTGCTTCTGTAGTCCCAACATTCTTTGGTGTGAATGAACCAATCTTGTTCGGTGCTCCGATTGTATTAAACCCAATTTTCTTCATTCCGTTTATCCTAACTCCAATCGTAAACGTTTGGTTATTCAAATTCTTCATTGATGTATTAGGAATGAACTCATTTACTGCAAACTTACCATGGGTAACACCTGCGCCATTAGGGTTAGTTCTTGGTACAAACATGCAAGTACTTGCCTTTATCCTTGCTGCATTATTAATTGTAGTAGACGTGATTATCTACTATCCATTTATTAAAGTTTATGATGAACAAATTCTTGAAGAAGAACGTTCAGGTAAATCAAATGATTCATTAAAAGATAAAGTTGCTTCTAATTTTAATACAGCTAAAGCAGATGCGATTTTAGAAAAAGCTGGAGTTGAAGCTCAACCTGAAGCAAACAACATCACAAAGAAACTAACGTCCTTGTACTTTGTGCAGGCGGAGGTACTAGTGGATTGTTAGCTAATGCTTTAAATAAAGCTGCAGCAGAATATAATGTTCCAGTTAAAGCCGCTGCTGGTGGTTACGGTGCTCACCGTGAAATGTTACCAGAATTTGATTTAGTTATTCTTGCTCCTCAAGTAGCTTCTAACTATGAAGATATGAAAGCTGAGACAGATAAATTAGGAATCAAATTAGCAAGCACTGAAGGTGTACAATATATTCAATTAACAAGAGATGGCAAAGGCGCTTTAGACTTTGTACAAGCTCAATTTGAAGAGTAATATAGAATGAAAGAGAGAAGCGGGATTAATGTAAAGTTAATGCCGCCTTCTTTCAATAATGAGAATGGAAGGCGAAAATAATGACAAAGAAATTACCTAAAGATTTTATTTTTGGTGGTGCAACTGCGGCCTATCAAGCTGAAGGGGCCACTCATACAGATGGTAAGGGTCCAGTTGCTTGGGATCAGTATTTAGCAGATAACTATTGGTATACTGCTGAACCAGCGAGTGATTTCTACCATAAATATCCAGTTGACTTAAAATTAGCAGAAGAATTTGGTGTGAATGGAATTCGTATTTCGATTGCATGGTCTCGTATTTTTCCAACAGGTTTTGGAGAAGTGAATCCAAAAGGGGTAGAATTTTATCATAACCTTTTTGCAGAATGTCATAAACGTCATGTAGAACCTTTCGTAACACTGCATCACTTTGATACACCGGAAGCACTTCATTCAAATGGAGACTTCTTAAATCGTGAAAATATCGAACACTTTGTGGACTATGCCGCATTCTGTTTCGAAGAATTCCCAGAAGTAAATTACTGGACAACTTTCAATGAAATTGGACCAATTGGTGACGGTCAATACTTAGTTGGTAAATTCCCACCAGGAATTCAATACGATTTAGCAAAAGTATTCCAATCTCACCACAATATGATGGTTGCTCATGCAAAGCTGTGAAATTATATAAAGATAAAGGATATAAAGGAGAAATTGGTGTCGTTCACGCGTTACCAACTAAATATCCATTAGATCCTAAGAACCCTGCTGATGTTCGAGCAGCTGAGTTGGAAGATATCATCCATAACAAATTTATTTTGGATGCCACTTACCTTGGACACTATTCAAAAGAAACGATGGATGGTGTTAACCACATCTTATCTGTTAACGGAGGAAGCTTAGACCTTCGAGATGAAGACTTCGAATTACTTGAAGCAGCAAAAGACTTGAACGACTTCCTTGGAATTAACTACTACATGAGTGATTGGATGGAAGCCTTTGATGGAGAAACTGAGATTATCCATAACGGTAAAGGTGAAAAAGGAAGCTCTAAGTACCAAATTAAAGGTGTTGGTCGAAGAGTTGCTCCTGACTATGTCCCTCGTACTGACTGGGACTGGATTATCTATCCTCAAGGTTTGTATGACCAAATCATGCGTGTGAAGAAAGATTATCCAAACTACAAGAAAATCTATATCACAGAAAACGGTCTTGGATATAAAGACGAGTTTGTGGATAACACTGTTTACGATGATGGTCGTATTGATTACGTGAAGCAACATTTGGAAGTTATTTCAGATGCGATTGCAGATGGTGCAGTTGTGAAAGGATACTTCATCTGGTCATTAATGGACGTTTTCTCATGGTCAAATGGTTACGAAAAACGTTATGGATTATTCTATGTAGACTTCGATACACAAGAACGCTATCCGAAGAAGAGTGCATACTGGTATAAAGAAGTAGCACAAACACAAACAATTCAATAGTTGACGAAAAGTCTGCTACAAATTTGAAGTGCACCCCAAAAGTTAGACACAAAATCTAACTTTTGGGGTGTTTTTATTATGAAATTAACTTATGAAGATAAAGTTCAGATTTATGAACTCAGAAAACAAGGATTTAGCTACTCACGACTTGCAGATATGTTCGGTATAGATGCGAGAAATCTTTCCTACATGATTAAATTGATTGAACGTTATGGGTTAGAGATAGTTAAAAAAGGGAGAAATAATTATTATTCTCCAGAAATAAAACAAGAAATGATTGATAAAGTCTTACTCGAAGGTTGGAGTAAAGAAAGAGTTTCTCTCGAATACGGCCTCCCTGCGCGTGGCACTCTTCACAACTGGCTCGCACAATACAAGAAAAATAAGTATACTATTGTTGAGAAAAACAAGAGGAGAGTACCTGAAATGGGACGTAAGCCAAAGAAAAAAACCAGAAGAGATGACAGAACTAGAACGCCTTCAGGCTGAAAATGAGTATTTAAGAGCGGAGAATGCCATTCTAAAAAAGTTGAGAGAACTCCGCTTGAAGGAGGAAAAAGAGAAAGAAGAAAGACGCAGATTGTCAGAGAGTTAGTGTCAGAGTTTCCTTTAGATATTCTTCTAAAGATTATTAAACTTGCTCGTTCAACTTACTACTATCACTTAAAGCAGCTAAACCTAGAAGATAAGAATCAGGCCGTAAAAAACGAAATAGAAACCATTTATAACGAGCATAAAGGTAATTATGGATATCGTCGTATTACTCTTGAACTTAGAAACCGTGGGTTCATCGTAAACCATAAGAAGGTACAACGCTTGATGAAACTGTTGGGGCTAACTGCTCGTATTCGTAGAAAACGTAAGTATTCTTCTTATCATGGAGAAGTTGGTAAGAAAGCTGAGAATATTATTCAACGTCAATTTACAGCTGAAAAACCGATGGAAAAGTGCTATACAGACATTACAGAGTTTTCTATTCCAACAAGTAATCAAAAACTATATTTATCACCAATTTTAGATGGTTATAACAGCGAGATTATAGCGTATACTCTATCGTCTTCGCCAAATTTAAAACAAGTAAAGGATATGTTAGAACAAGCTTTTAGAGAAGAAGAATACGAGAATACTATTCTCCACAGTGATCAGGGGTGGCAATACCAGCATGAGTTTTATCATAGTTTTTTAGAAGATAAGGGCATTCAGCCATCTATGTCTCGCAAGGGTAATAGTACTGACAATGGCATGATGGAATCTTTCTTTGGCATTCTTAAATCAGAAATGTTTTATGGCTATGAGCAGACATTTAAGTCTATAAAGGAACTTGAGGGGGCAATCGTCGACTATATTGATTATTACAACAACAAACGAATCAAAGTAAAATTAAAAGGACTTAGTCCTGTACAATACAGAACTAAATCCTTTGCTTAAATTAATTGTCTAACTTTTTGGGGTCAGTACAAATTTTGTAGTAGGCTTTTTTATTGGATTTAACCGATTTATTATATTGCATATAGGGGGAAAGAGGAGTACCATTAGGGTATCAACCTTAAAGGAGATGAAGTGATGTTTACGTTAACAAAGGAATTGACGAAACAATATAAAGAAAGTTTTCAAAGTAAGCCAGAGCGTATCGTGGCGCAAAATGCTGCGGTGAAGAATGGCTTGAAAGGATCTAGTGAGACGGTCGCTTCTGTTGTGGAAAATCAGCCGGTATATTCGATTGATTTGGAACACGGGAAAGTAGCTAACCAAAAGGCTTCTGGTCGTTGCTGGATGTTTGCGGCGCTCAATACATTCCGCCACAGACTCTTTAATAACTTCAAGCTCGAAGAATTTGAACTCTCACAAAGTTATACATTTTTCTGGGATAAATATGAAAAGGCTAATTATTTCCATGAAAATATTTTAAAAACAGCAGGCGAACCTGTGACAAGCCGCAATGTAGCCTTTCTCTTACAAACGCCTCAACAAGATGGTGGGCAATGGGATATGATTGTGTCACTCTTCAAGAAATATGGGGTTGTGCCAAAGAGTGTGATGCCGGAAAGTTTTTCAAGCTCGGCTTCAAGCGATTTGAACAAATACTTAAATAAAAAACTTCGCCAAGACGCAAAAGTGCTTCGTGACTTAGTGGCACGTGGAGCTAGCGAAGAGGAAATCAACGAAACGCGTAAACAATTAATGCAAGAAGTGTACGACTTACTTAGCGTGACTCTTGGAACTCCGCCAGAAACATTCGACTTCGAATATCGTGATAAAGATAAGGAATTCCACCGTCACTTGAATTTGACACCACAAAGCTTCTTCGAACAATTCGTGGGCTTAGATTTGGACGAGTATGTGTCTATCATCAACTCGCCAACAGCGGACAAACCATTCAACCGTTCATATACTGTTGACATGCTTGGAAATGTCGTTGGCAACCAAGTTCGCTACTTGAACCTTGATATGGCAACGTTCAAAGAGTTAGCGATTCGTCAATTAGAACAAGGCGAGTCAGTTTGGTTCGGCTGTGATGTCGGTCAATCTTCAAACCGCGGTAACGGCCGTCTTGCGTTGAATAACTTCGACCTTGAAGGCTAACTGGTATCGACTATTCACTTACTAAAGGCGAACGTCTTGAATACGGCGATAGCTTAATGACACACGCGATGGTATTAACAGGGGTGAACCTTGTGGATGGAAAACCAAATCGTTGGAAAGTGGAAAACAGTTGGGGTGAAGAATCTGGGGTTGAAGGGTTCTGGATGATGAGCGATGCGTGGATGGATGAGTATACGTACCAGATCGTTGTCAGAAAAGAGTTTCTTACAAAAGAGCAACTCGACGCTTTCAACAGCGAACCAATTGTGTTAGCCCCATGGGATCCAATGGGTTCTTTAGCGTAAGGACAGAATTTATATAAAAACAATTTAATCAGTTCCACTATAAACATCTTCAGATGTATTAATAGTGGTAAATGTAAGGATACCACCTGGAGCCTGTAGTCTCCAGGTTCCCAAGCTTCAAACAGCTGCTAGGAAATAAATTTCTTAGCGGCTGTAATTCACATTGGGTATTTGTCCTTACAAATACCACTATATAATCTGAAGATGTTTTTCGTTCCACTGAACGAGTTTGGTATTCAATTCTGTCCTTACGCTAGCCTTGGTGCTAATACAATTGGTTGTGAAAAGTCGAGTTGTCTTTTGCTTTTTAGGCTAGAAGGGTGCAGGGACGAAATTCACATATATGTTAATTAACAAATATGTGAATTTAGGCAATGAAAAAGGTGGGTAAAGGCCTGGACCTTTATCCACCTTTTGAAGTTTAGTTGTTATTCGCTGCGGAGCGATTCGACTGGGTCTTTCTTCGCGGCGATGCGTGAAGGGATGAGACCAGCTAACATGGTGAGGACGATGGAGATACCAATTAGGATAAGCGCTGCTTCCCATGGTAATTGCGCCACGTTTTCCACGTTTGTCATTTTCGCAACGACGGCATTGATTGGAAGTGTCGCAAGGAGCGTAATGGCGATACCGAGCACACCCGGAGATAAATCCTTCGATGGCTGTTTCGGCGGTGAAGATGCGACGGATGTCTTTCTTCGAAGCCCCCATTGCACGTAGGATTCCGATTTCTTTTGTACGTTCGAGAACCGAGATGTACGTGATAATCGCAATCATAATCGATGATACGATGAGCGAGATGGCAACGAAACCAACGAGTACGGTTGTAATTACGCCCACCATTGTCGTAATCGAAGACATGATGGTTTGAATATCGTCGGAGTAGGCGAGCACTTTGTCGTCTTCGCCGGCGTCTTTTTTCGCCGTGTTATAGGCGTTGATGAAGTCCTTCAACTCTTGTTTTTGTTGGAACGAAGAGGTGTAGAACTCGATGGCAGCCGGTTTGGATTTGTCGATGACACCCAATTTCGCGAGGTTTTCCTCGTAAGTGGCAGCCGAGTTTTCGTTGTATTGTTGGATGTATTGCGCTTGTTGTTCAGGCGTCAATTTGACCAACTGGATTTTTTCTTCTTCGGTTAAATCAGCCGAATTGAATGGTTTTGGATCTTTGGCAAATGGTTTACCAGTAAATACATTGATGGTTGGGTTAGCTTCTTGCTCTTTCACGATGTCACTGTTTTGAATTTGTTCAGAAGTGTAATCGATAAGGGCGCTTGTGTAAGCTACACCACCAGAAGGAGAGTTCACACCAGAACTTGTGCCTTCTTTTTGACGAAGAACGCCGACGATTCTAAGCTCGAGGCCATTCTCGATTTGCGTCTTCATATACGTTTCGTCATCAATCTTATTCATCCATTGGTTGTTTTCTTTTGCGAAACGGTTCGTGTTCACAACGGCTTTGAATGTTTTTCCGATGAAATCACTATATTGATACGTTTGCGATTTAAGTTCGTCCAGTTTCTTCACATCGTTTAATTCGCTAGGGTCTTTGATGCGTAAGCTATAAAGGAGCAGGTCGCTAATTTGGTTATCTTCATCGACGATAAGGACGATTTCAGATTTATCCTTTGGAAGACGACCTTCTAGCACATCATATTGCGCCTCAAGCATGGCTTCGTCGCTTGAAAGTTGACTCCAGTAGTCGATATTTTGCAAGTAGCCTTTAATCGTTTGGTTCGCCGTATCGACTTCGCTTGCTAGGTTTGACGGAAGAATGCTCTTTGGACCGTTTGATGTGTCACTAGCGTAAATATATGGTTGTAGGTTGTATTGGTAACGAATGTCTTTTGTCAGTTTTGCGACTTCGGATGCGTGTTCGTCCAAGTATGCCTTGAAGGACGCGATGTCGTTCTTACCGATTTGTTTTTTCAATAAATTCGTCAACACCGTATTGACGCCGAGCTCGTTATTGTCTTTATAAGGCTTATCGCTCAAATCCGGAGAGGTCGCTAGCAGGTTACTGTGGTTCTGCTCGCTAATCGTCAGCGGAAGAGAGACGAGGGTGTCCTCTTGCACCTTCTTCACGTAGTCGCTCACACCGTTTGAGAGAGCTAAAATAAGGGCAATCCCGATAATCCCGATGGAACCGGCAAAGGCAGTCAGGAAGGTACGGCCTTTCTTCGTCAATAAGTTATTAAACGAAAGGGCCAGCGCTGTCATAAAGCTCATCTTCGTCTTCGTGAACTGAATGTCGCCTTGTTTGGTTTCTTCGGTTGGGTCGTATGGATTCGAGTCGCTTAAGATGTTTCCATCTAATACTTGTACGATACGAGTGGAGTACGTCTTTGCGAGTTCTGGGTTATGTGTCACCATGATGACCAGACGTTCCTTGGCGATGTCTTTTAATAAATCCATGATTTGAATAGAAGTCTCCGAATCGAGCGCTCCTGTAGGTTCGTCGGCTAAAACGACTTTTGGATCATTGACAAGGGCACGCGCAATCGCAATCCGTTGCATTTGTCCTCCAGACATCTGATTTGGTTTCTTATATAAATGGTCTTTCAACCCAACGCGTTCGAGCGCTTCGATAGCACGTTTCTTGCGTTCTGCTTTAGAAACACCAGAGAGCGTCATCGCAATCTCGACGTTTGAGAGCGCCGTTTGGTGGCCGATAAGGTTGTACGATTGGAAGACGAATCCGATGGTGTGGTTTCTGTAGCTATCCCAATCGCGGTCTTTAAATTGCTTTGTTGATTTTCCTTGGATGAGTAAATCACCCGATGTGTACTGGTCGAGTCCACCGATGATATTTAAGAGGGTGGTTTTCCCTGAACCCGATTGCCCGAGAATCGAGACGAACTCATTTTCACGGAAGCGAATCGAGATATCTTTCAACGCGTGAAACTCTTGATTTCCCGTATGATACACTTTTGAAATATGTTGTAGCTGTAGCATCATTTTGCTCCTTTCACTAATGACCCTAGTTTACCACAGTTACAGGGCGATGACATAGGACCGGGGGCGGAATTTTAGTAAAAAGTTGGTAGGAAGAAATGTTGAAACTCTTTATAAAATCTGTATAATAGGAATACAACACAAAAAAGGAGTACAACCCATGACAACAATTGATAAAGTGGCTCTGATGGAGCAAGCGAAAGAAGTTTTAAAGAATGCTTACTGTCCGTATTCAAAATTCCCTGTAGGAGCTGCGGTTTTATATAAAGATGGCCGTGTGATTACGGGAGCGAATATTGAAAATGTATCGTTTGGGGTAACCAACTGTGCAGAACGTAGCGCGATTTTCTACGGAGCTTCACAAGGCTATCGTAAAGGCGATATTTTAGCGATTGCCGTTGCGGGGGGAAACAGAAGGATTCTTACCACCATGTAACATTTGTCGTCAAGTGATGGTTGAGTTCTGCGGACCAGATACTCCTGTATTCTTATTGAATGGAAAAGGCGAAATTCTAGAATTACGTCTAGAAGAATTAGTTCCTTATTCATTCGTTAGCTTAGAAATGTAATGAATTTTAGAAGAAATGAAGCAGCCAGTCGTTGTTTCGTTTCTTCTTTTTTGTCCAAAAAAATTAAAAAATAAAATCGACGAGTTTCGCTGGATCTATTCCGAAAACTGAATTTTTAGGATATAATCGCCTGAATTTCTAGTTATAGAAGGATATAAAAGTTATTCAGCTGGTTTATCGAACGGCAGTCAGCAAACAAGCAATCGATTGGCTAGAGATCCATTTGTACAAGGATCTCTATAAAATGAGGGACGCACTTATACAAAATTTGTTTGATTTACAGCGTGTTGAAATGAGTTCTTTGTATAAAATTTTCTCGCGCGATTTTTGCATGAAAAAAAGTAAAATGTAACATATATGCTACACTTCAAAAAAATGATACCTTCAAATCCTAGCGGATTTGGCCATAAAGGCTGTAATGGGGCACCAACTTGAGCCAAAGTCTCAAGTTCTACCAAGCTTCAAACTGACTCTACGGGAATTCCCTAGAGTCAGTAATTCACATTGGTTGCCATCCCCCATTACTGCTATTATGGCATCCGCTGGATTCTTCGGTATCATTTTTTATTTGATTGGAGAGCAACCTTTCTACTTGCAAGTGTCGAGGGACTGTTTTATACTAAAGTCAACCAAATAGGTTTACACGTTTTTAGGAGGTGTACGATGTATCAACCAGAGAAATTAAAAGAGAGAAGAGTGGCGCAGGGACTCACGCAACAAGAGCTCGCTAATGCACTGGGCGTCTCTAAGCAGGCTTATTCTGCTTGGGAGCGTGGAGTGAAGGTGCCAGCTTCCGATAAAGTAGAACAGCTGGAGAAGCTTCTATCTGTGCCAAAGGGATATTTTACAGAAATAGAAATTGTACGATTATACCACACGCTCACGCCACCCAACAAAGAGAAGGCGGTGCGCTATGTGAGGGCGCTCGCAACCGAGGAACAAACGCCAAAAGTGGTGCCGATGAAGAAGAAACTAGTCGCATATCATGTGTACGAGAAGATGTCGGCCGGAATTGGAGCGACGATTTACAACGACCGAGACTACGATACGGTTTACTACGATGAAGAGTTGGCGCATGATTTTGCGTCATGGGTATCGGGGGGATTCGATGGAACCACGCTACCATAATGGATCGGTGGCGCTTATTCGTGAGACGGGATTCGATTATGATGGGGCGGTCTATGCGGTGGTATGGAACGGACAGACGTTTATCAAGCGCGTGTACCGTGAAAGGGACGGGTTGCGTTTAGTATCATTTAACCCAGACTATGCGGACTTATTTGCTCCGTACGAGGAAGAACCACGAGTGGTAGGAATGATTGTTGGAAACTTTATGCCGTTGGAGGGATAAAGATGGGCTGCTTTGACTATTCGAAGGAACCGAGAAGCGACATTGCCTTTGTGGATATGAAGTCCTTTTACGCGAGTGTGGAATGTGTGGCAAGAGGCCTGCATCCATTGAAGACATCGCTATGCGTGATGAGTCGAGCGGATAATTCGGCGGGGTTGATTTTAGCGTCCTCCCCGACGTTCAAGAAGGTCTTCGGGAAATCCAATGTCGGTCGCGCGTATGAATTACCCTTTGATGTCAAAACGCGTCGTTTTAGTTATGCCAATGCACGTCGTCAAGGAATCGAAGTGACGCCGCAATATGTGCGTTTTATCGAAAATTGGGCGAAGGTGACGCATATCGTGCCGCCTCGGATGGACGAGTATATTAAGGTGAACATGCAAATTCAACGCGTTTTTCAAAACTTCGGTGGACCGGAGGATATTTTTCCGTATTCGATTGATGAAGGCTTTATTGATTTAACGTCGTCACTGAATTATTTTGTGCCGGATGATGCCTTGTCCAGACGGGAAACTCGACCGCGTGTCTGCGGATATTCAACGGGCGATTTGGAAGGAGACGGGGATTTACTCGACGGTTGGAATGTCGAACGCGAATCCTCTCTTGGCTAAATTAGCGCTCGATAATGAGGCGAAGAAGATTCCGCATATGAGAGCGAACTGGTCGTATGAAGATGTCGAAGAGAAGGTCTGGGGAATTCCAGAGATGACAGACTTCTGGGGGATTGGCTCTCGGATGGAGAAGCGGTTGAATGCGCTCGGGATTTATTCGATTCGCGAACTGGCTAATGCCAATCCTGACCGATTGAAACAAGTGCTTGGGGTCGTGGGACTCGATTTATGGTTTCACGCGAATGGCATCGATGAGAGCAATGTGCATGTGCCGTATCGCCCCAAGTCAAGAGGGCTCGGGAACTCACAGGTGCTTCCTCGTAACTATGTTCGTCAGCGAGATATTGAAATCGTGCTTCGCGAGATGGCAGAGCAGGTGGCGATTCGAATGCGCAGGATTAAGAAGAAGGCGACGGTTGTTTCGATTCACGTAGGCTACTCAAAGGACGAGGGCTTGTCGTCGATACAGGCGCAGCGCAAGATTGACCCGACGAATCGCACTTCGGTGTTGTCGGAAGTGGTCTTGGAACTCTTTCGTAAGAAATACAAAGGAGGTGCGGTGCGTAATGTGGCTGTGCGGTATTCCGGATTTGTCGAAGAAAACTTTGGACTCATTTCACTATTCGAAGATATTGAAGCAGTTGAGAAAGAAGAAAGGCTCCAGACGGCGATTGATACGGTCCGCGACCAATACGGATTCACCTCGCTTTTAAAAGGGAACGCGCTGGAAGGTGGTTCGCGCGTGGTGGCTAGAAGCAAGTTAGTCGGAGGACATTCCGCTGGAGGATTAGACGGTTTGAAATAATGGAAAGAGCGTATTTGCCGTATCGCTCGGCAAGAGAGCACAAGGATCGCGGCATGGCGAAGTGGATGGGATTTTTCCTATCTGAACATACGACGTCCCTAAAAGATGAAAAGAATCGCATCGACCAAACGAGCATGCTGACGATGGAAGAGAAATGGATGCTGCTGTCGCAACTGTATGTCGGCAAGTTGCAAGCCAGCATTACGGTGCCGTATCGGATGATGCGACAAACGCTCATTGGCGAAGTGAGTGAATTATACGAGAGTGAAATCTCGCTAAAGACAGAAGAGGGCTACCGCCGCATTGCAGTGGAAGACATCTTGCAAATTCAGTTGGTGGAAGGCGAATGAATATTGTATCGAGGTACGGTACTAGAGTAATTGAGGTGAGACTATGTCGAAGATAAAAACTGCAAGTGTGCATATAAGAATAAAAGAAGATACCAAAAAGCAAGCTGAAGCAATTTTGGAGGAATTGGGAATTTCGCGAACAGTGGCGATAGAGATGTTTTATAGACAAATTATCCTCAATAACGGAATTCCTTTTGAGGTAGCTATTCCAAATGCGTCAAAATCACGTGAAGAACTCACATCAGAAGAATTTGACAAGATGATGAAGGTAGCCGTTAAACAAGTAGAAAAAGGCCAAACAACACCGGTAGAAGAAGTTTTTGAAGAGCTATATCAAGGTGTAAAATAACCACTCAAAACACTGTTTGAGAGTGCCCGATAAGTAAACGACCCCTGTTATTCACTAGAGTTGACGGGGGCGTTCTTTTTAGCTAAAATAGTCGTGTTGTAATTGTGAAGCACCACAGCTACAACCGCTCGGATTAGAGTACAAAAGACCGGAATCGGCACTTTAAACTGGCGAGTCTTAGTCTAAAATATAGGAGGTGCAATATGTACGCAATCGTAAAAACTGGTGGAAAACAAGTTAAAGTTGAAGTTGGTCAAGCAATCTACGTTGAAAAATTAAACGCAGAAGCTGGCGACAAAGTAACTTTCGAAGAAGTAGTATTTGTAGGTGGAGATGACGTTAAAGTTGGTGCTCCATTCGTAGCAGGTGCAACTGTTGAAGGAACTGTTGAAAAACAAGGCCGTCAAAAGAAAGTTGTAACTTTCAAATACAAACGTCGTAAAGACTCACACCGTAAACAAGGTCACCGTCAACCTTATACAAAAGTTGTTATTGACGCAATCAACGCTTAATCACGATGATTCAAGTGACTGTACACAAAAAGAACCAACGTATCGTTTCCTTTGAAATGACTGGACATGCAAACTTTAGTGAACATGGTTCGGATATCGTTTGCGCAGGGGTATCGGCTCTAGCCATTACAACTGTGAACAGCATTGAGAAGTTAGCAGGATACCAACCAATTGTCGAAGTCGACGAGGTTGAGGGTGGTTACTTATATATGGAAGTTGTAGAAGACTTGACGAAAGAGCAAGAACATACAACTCAAATTTTATTAAATAGTCTATTACTAGGGTTAGAAGATATTCAATCTGAATATCAAGACTTTCTAGCTGTAACTGTTGCATAATCAATCAAGGAGGTGCACAACTATGTTAAAAGTGAATTTACAATTATTCGCCCATAAAAAAGGGGGCGGTTCTACATCAAACGGACGTGACTCACAAGCGAAACGTCTAGGTGCTAAACGTGCTGACGGACAATTCGTTTCAGGTGGTTCAATTTTATACCGTCAACGTGGAACAAAAATCCATCCAGGTGAAAACGTAGGTAGAGGTGGAGACGATACTTTATTTGCTAAAGTAGACGGAATTGTACGTTTCGAACGTAAAGGCCGTGACAAAAAACAAGTATCTGTATATCCAGTAATCGCTGCTGAATAATATTGAGTAGGATGTGACATTCAGTCACATCCTTTTTTTTAGGAAATTTGAGCAAGTTTAAAACTACTACGAACTTTTCAGATGTCTCTATAATTGCTATTATAGAATTTGAAAGTTCTTCGTAGTTTTGTTAGCAAAAAAATGTGAATGAAGCTATTTCATATGATTCAAAGCTCAAAGACTCTTAAAAATAGAAGGAGGGATTCTTATCGAAGCAGGTAAAGAAATTAAAGCGTTCGAAGAATTGGCAAAAGCTGTAGAGGTGCTTCAACAAGAAATCGGTTATTCGAATGTAGAGGCGCTAGGTGAGACGTTACAAAATATCGTTAACAATAACACTGCGCAACAAGTCGAAGGATTGCCAAGTAATGAAGTCGCTGAAAAATTAAACAAAGCGTATCAACAATTAGATTTAACAAGCTATTCGAGTGAAGAGATTCGCCGAATGATTCAATTCACGTTCTTAAAAGCCGCTAAGGAAGATGGCTTACAAATGAACCATCAAATGACGCCAGATGCCATCGGATTACTCGTAGCGTATATGATCGACCAAATGACGAAGAAAGACGAACCGTTGCAAATTGCGGACTTTGCTGCAGGAAGTGGGAACTTGCTCAGCACGATTCTATTATTCTTACAATCTGCTGGTAAAACTGCGAGTGCAACAGCCATCGATAATGATGAAGTGCTTGTGCATTTAGCCTTACAAGCATTCGCCTTAGAGCAATTGGATGTGAAGACTTCCTTACAAGATGGCTTGCAAGATTCACTCGTGGATCCGCAAGACTTCGTGGTGAGTGATTTACCAGTCGGCTACTATCCAGTAGATGCGAATGCCACTCGTTTTGAAACGAAAAACGACGAAGGACATTCATTCGCGCATCACTTACTCATCGAACAACAAGTGCGTTACTTGAAAGAGGCAGGAGTTGGATTCTTTATCGTTCCAACGAACCTTTTTGATACACCTGAAGGAGAAAAGTTGCTTTCTTATTTACAAAAAGAAACATACGTGCAAGCCATGCTGGCATTTCCACGAAATCTCTTCAAAGATGTGCAATTTAGCAAGTCGCTTTTAATCGTTCAAAAACGTGGAAAAAGCGCAAAACAAGTGAGTCAAGTGCTCCTTGGAGATATCCCAGAATTTAAGAACAGAGAAAAATTCAGAAAATTCACTCTAACATTCGAAAAATGGGTACAAGAAATGTTATAATAAATCTGTTAGACCCACTAATGGGCTTAATTTGAAATTAAAGGAGAATGTGCATGTCAAAATCAATCGCGATTAATGCAGGAAGTTCAAGCTTGAAGTTCCAATTATTTAATATGCCACAAGAAGAAGTAGTGGCTAAAGGTTTAGTAGAACGTATTGGATTAGGTGATTCAATCTTCTCAATCAGCTATGGAGACGACCAAAAATTTGAAGTGGTAGAAGATATTCCGAACCACGAAGTTGCGGTAGAAATTATTAGAACAATTAGTAGCTCTAAACATTATTTCTTCATTCGACGAAATCACTGGTGTTGGTCACCGTGTCGTTGCTGGTGGAGAATTATTCAAAGATTCAGCTTTAGTTGATGACACTGTTATCCAACAAGTTGAAGACTTAGCAGAATTTGCACCATTACACAACAAAGCTGAAGCGGTAGGAATGCGCGCATTCAAACACATCTTACCAGACATTACAAGTGTTGCTGTATTCGATACTTCATTCCATACAACAATGCCTAAGAAAGCTTACTTATACAGCATTCCAATGGAATACTACAAAAAATTCAAAGCTCGTAAATACGGAGCTCACGGAACAAGCCACCGCTACGTTTCACGCCGTGCTGCTGAATTATTAGGTAAACCAGTTGAAGAATTAAAAATCATCACTTGCCACTTAGGTAACGGTGCTTCAATCACTGCGGTTGATGGCGGTAAATCTGTAGATACTTCTATGGGATTCACTCCATTAGCAGGGGTTACAATGGGTACTCGTTCTGGTGATATCGATGCTTCATTAGTAGCGTTCTTAATGAACAAATTAAACATTACAGACGTTAACGAAATGGTTGACATCTTAAACAAAAAATCAGGTCTTTTAGGTCTTTCAGGTGTATCAAGCGACATGCGTGACGTTGAAGCTGCAAGTGCAACAAACGAAGATGCTAAAGTTGCTGTGGAAATCTTCGTTGACCGCGTTCAAATACATTGGACAATATGTTGCTGTTATGAACGGTGTGGACGCTATCGTCTTCACTGCTGGTATCGGTGAAAACTCTAAATCAATTCGTTCTCGTATCATCGACGGTTTAACTTGGTTCGGTTGCGATATCGATCCTGAGCGTAACGATACTCGTTCAGAAGCGATCATTTCTTCTGAAGGTGCGAAAGTTACTGTATTAAACATCCCAACTAACGAAGAAGTTGAAATCGCGCGAGACATCGAACGTTTACGCAAATAAAAATTAGTGAACCGAAGGTTCAAACGAGAAACTATAAAAAATCCTTTGGATTAGCTTTATAGTAGTCATTGTAGGAGACCGGCTCGAGCCTGTAGTCTCTCACCTATCGAATTCAAAGAGCCCCATGGCGGAACATCCGCTGTGGGGCTCTATTTCATTTCGATTCTTATTCCCTACTATGACTACTATAAAATCCAAAGGTTTATCCGTTTCTCTTCAAAGGAGCAGATTATTGCGTAAATCCTCCTCAGTAGAATATGCGGACGAGTACGTTTAACTAGGGACGTAAATCCTTCTCAGTTAAATACGCGACAAGGAGTGTGGTAGTGGAGACAGGCCCTCGCCTGCCAAATTCAAAGGCTCTCTTGGCTATAAATCGCTGAGAGAGCCTATTTCATTTGTCGTTGTTGTTATGGGATTTCTTTGAATTTTTGGAAATTTATTTGCTAGAGGTCGGGTCAAGCATCGCACGCTTGCTCGGGGTTACAGGGGCGGAGTAAGCGCCTAATTTAGTACCTTAAAAATTAATTATACCGCTACTAAACATGAAAAAAAAGACTTTTAAGCAGAAAAAAAGAGGAGTAAAATTAGTATATACATAAAATAAAAAGCAAAGGAGCGATTTCTATGGATAGCGGAATTTATGTTTTAGTAGGTATTGTTATTTTTGCTATTTTAGTAATTTCTGGCCTTTACTTATTGCTAAAAAAAGCTCACAAGTAACAATTAATAAAAAATCAAGGAGGTCTTAACAATGTTTAAAAAAAGCAATTTTTGCCTTTAAAAAAGCAACAAAACTGACGGGATTTTTATTAGTTTGGTTTCTGATCTATTCTTTTTACGACCCTTCAATTTTTTCTAGTCATCAATTTCGTATGGGGTTTTTAGCTATGTGGACAGGATATTTTTTATATTTCTTTTTATGGAAAAATCCAAGAGACCATTTTAGTAATTGGTGATAAAAAATGAGGTTTGATTTAAATTATTTAGGAGTTATTACGCAATGGAGGTGGCAATAATGAGAAAATTGAGTGGTTTCAGAGTTTTTTTATTTGGGTTTTTAGGTTACATTTCATTAGCGACGTTTCTTAATATGGTTTTTGGATTTGAGCATTGGAATCGAGAGTTTAAATTTGTTTTTGTATTCTTTGTCCTATGGTTAATTTCGATATTTATGAACAAAGGATATTTCGATAAATTTTTACTATCCAAAAAATAGTTTTTTAAAATTAAAATAATGCTGTAATAGTGTACTCAAAACCGAGTACTAGAGCTATTTTTTGTTCCCAGTCGTTTAACCTGTACTACAGGATTCATCATGAATGTGGGGATAAAATACCTTATGCTCTTCACAACATTTAGCTTAAATTTTAATGTCGAACCATCGGACGTATTGAAGTTTTAATTACTCAATTGGGGTGGTAATAATGTTTAAAAAAATAAAAGATGCATATAATTTTTCGGTTCCTGTTTTAAGTCTTACGATTTTTTTGAAGTTTTCACTTGATATTTTTTATGATATTTTTTATGGTGAAAGCTTTGGTGATAGTATTTCTTTTGAACGAACAATGTTACTTACTTTATTTATTTGTATGGGTATTCACATTTATAAAAATATGAACAACAACCCTGAATAGGATATCAAAATGAAGATAAGGAGGAAGTTATATGAGACCACTTTTTTTATTTAATATGGATTGTATTACTTGCGTTTGGAATATATTTGAGAAAGAAAAAAATATTGTTAAAAGTACCTTTTATGGGTGGAAATTTTTTTATTTGTTTTGTTTGTTTTGATTTTTTTGTAGCTTTATACTCTTATGTATTGTTTATCCCATAAATAAACAAAATCACCCTGAAAAGGGTGATTTATGGTCATATTAACTTTGAGGTATTTGTTATGAATAGATGGTTTAAATATATTATAGTTAGTACTATTATGGCATCTAGTATTTTCTTTTTGGTTTATTATCAAAAGGGGGAATATAAATATGAGGTTTTTCCTTGTAATGTTTATTTTAAATGTGCCTGTATTTTTTGATAAAAAAAGTTCACAAGTAACAATTAATAAAAAATCAAGGAGGTCTTAACAATGGGTAAAAAAGCAATTTTTGCCTTTAAAAAAGCAACAAAAATTATGGGGCTTTTATTAGTTGTGTTTCTGATCTATTCTTTTTACGATCCTTCAATTTTTTCTAGTTATCAATTTCGTATGGGGTTTTTAGCACTGTGGACAGGAGATTTTTTATATTTCTTTTTATGGAAAAATCCAAGAGATAAATATAGTGATTGGTGATAAAAAATGAGGTTTAATTTTTAATTGTCGGTGTTTAGTTAAATTTTATTATTAAAAAAACAATTCAAAAACCACCCTGAATAAGGTGGTTTTAGGGTTTGCAGCTCTTGCAACCGGAAATCCTTGCTTCTTCTCAATTTCTATTACAGCAGTGGGGTGGCAATAGTGTTTAAAAAATCAGTTTATGCTTTTAAAAAATCAACAAAAATTATAGGGCTTGTACTGGCTGTGTATTATCTTTATTCCTTTTATGATCCTTCTTTTCTATCAGATTTAAGGGCGCATAATGGTCTTTTAGGACTTTGGATAGGACATTTTTCATATTTTCTGTTATCGAAAAATCCAAGAGATTTATTTAAGGATTGGTGATAAAAGTTCTAGTTTTTTTATTACGGATGTTTAGTTGATTTTTTTATTATTTTTAAAAATAATTCAAAAAAACCACTCTTTTTTTAGGGTGGTTTTTAGGGTTTGCAGCTCTTGTAACCGAAAAATCCTTGGTTCTTCTAAATTTCTATTACAGCAGTGGGGTGGCCATAATGTTTAAAAAAGCAGTTTACTCTTTTAAAAAATCATCAAGAATTATGGGAAATATATTGTTTGTGATTTTAGGCTATTCTTTTTACGATTCTTCAGTTTTATTTAATCCTCATGTTCGTATGGTTTTTTTTGCTATATGGATAGGATATTTTTTTTATTTCTTTTTATGGAAAAATCCAAGAGATAAAGTTAGTGATTGATGATAAAAAAATGCGGTTTGATATTTTAAATATCAACGTTTAGTTAACTTTTATTATTAAAAAATAATTTAAAGTGGGAGTCTGATGAACATCATAAGAAAAATAATAATGGGAATTGTTGCTGTATTAATTCTTATCGGTTTGGTTATAGGTGGAATAAAAATCATGCAACAAGTTCAGTATGATGAAATGGTAAATATTGTCAAAAGTGAAGAAGTGAAAAATATTATTGAACATAATTTAAAGCTAAGACATGCAAGTGCTTTAGAGAGTGGAGATGTCATTCAATCCTATCAAATCGATGTTGATTCTATTGAACATAGTCCAATGGGAGGAATAATCTTTAAAGTGTACATTAATAATGATAAACAGTTATACGTTCATTTTTTAATCAATAAAGACTTAAATAGTGGTAAATTAGTTCACGAGGGCGGAGGAACTTCTGAAAAATTCAGTGAATTGATGAGAAATCAAAAGTAGTGAATATGAGTTCGTAAACAAGAGAGTATCAATCATCGATAGTGGTGAGCTATACTCTTTTTTTCTATTTATTCAAAAGAATGCGTTTTTAGGAATACCCATTGGAAAATTCGAAACTATATAGAATTCCTTCTAGATTATGTGGAATTAGAATTTTTATGGAAAGAAACGGGTTCATACATTTGAAAATTTTTTAAAGGCAGAGAAGGATTTCTAAAAAGGGGTTTGGAATTTTCCATAAAAAGCAATTCGAGCTTCAAAGTCCATTTTTAAAATAGAAGAGTGAAGAATGAATCGAATGGAGATGAAAATCATGATGATTTCAAACGGAAAAAAGAAATTCTTACTAGCGGCTGCGCTCGTTGGGCTTAGTGCTGCGATGCTCGCACCGACAAATGTGGTAAACGCGTATGAGATTTACTACGAAAATCAATATGGAGCGAATCAAAACTATCTTCGCTATGAAGCGGTGGACGGTCAGTTGAAGGATGCGGAAATTGTCAATAACCGTACATTTGATGAATTGGCGTATGAAGCTTCCGATAATTCGTACGTAAAAGTCGATAATAAAGGAACTGTGACGTTCACGGCGAAGGAAGGCGCAGATGGGTTAACAATGCGCTATTCCATTAAAGATGGAAAAGAAGGCGATGTTACGATTTATGTGAATGGTGAGCCTATGCGCACTTTCCACTTGGATTCGAACTCTGCCTACCAATATGTGGATGGAAGTAATGTCTACGATACAAAGGCGACGGATCATAGTCATGCACGCTTTAGTTTTGACGAAGTGCATGGATTCTTCGGGGTTCATGTGGAGCCAGGAGACACAGTGACGATTGAAAATAATGGTGTTGAATTGGCGCTGGATTTTGTGGAGTTAGAAAATGTACCTGCTCCTATTCCGCAACCGGAAAACAGTATTTCAATCACAGATTCAGCGTATGGTGCAGAAGATGGACAAGATAGTACGGTTGCGTTTGAAAAAGCACTAAAGGCAGCGATTGAACAAAAGAAAACTCTCTATATTCCAGTGGGAGAGTTCAAGATTAATAAAAAAATTGATTTTACTGCTGATGGCTTAACGGTTACAGGAGCAGGAATGTGGTATTCGAAATTGAATTTCACAACGAATGAAAAAGGGGGAGGCGGATTCGAGATTGGCCACAATTCTAACCGATTGACGTTTAGCAACTTTGCGATGACGTCAGCCTTAACGTCACGTTATGACCATTTAGATGATAAGGCTCAATACAAAGCCTTTGCGGGAAGTTTCGGTAAAGATTCAAGAATCGACCATATGTGGATTGAACACTTCGAATGTGGAGCTTGGATTGGCGACTATGCCTCAATAGGTATGAGATACACGGATCATTTGGTGATTGAAAATAGCCGTATCCGCAATAACTTAGCGGATGGGTGAACTTTACGCAAGGAACTCGTAATTCTGTAGTGCGTAACTCGAATATCCGTAACAATGGGGATGACTCGCTAGCAACCTTCTCAAGTAGTATTCACACGAATGTATATGCGGAGAATAATTCATTTGAACATAATACGATTGAACTTGGTTGGAGAGCTGGTGGTGTTGGTATCTTCGGCGGGAAAAATCATAAAGTAACGAATAACTTGATTAAAGATAGCCGTGGTGGCGCTGGAATTCGTGTGTCAACGGTCTTTGCGAATGAAGGCTTTGGACTCGGGTTTGATGATAATAACGAGATTTTAATTAAGGATAACATGATTGTAAATTCAGGGACGACGAATGATTTCTATTGGCCTCATTCAAAACCTCGTAGTAACATCGACTTTGAAGAAACATTTGGACCTATTAAAGGCATTACGGTGCAAAACAATGTATTCGTGAACCCGGTGTATACGGATGAGGCGATTACGCATGCCGGTGTGGAATTAGATGGAAAAGTTAAAATCATTGATTCAAAGGTTCAAGGAAATACCTCTTCGGATCCTTATAAAGTAGATGCAAGCATGAGCCATTCTGTTGAAAACGGAAAAGAAGTGTATAACTTTACGTACGGAAATCAACCAACCTTCCTTCCAGAAAACAGCACGGCGTTTGAGCGTGACTACAACTATCGTGGCGAACGCGAAGTGGACGGCCATATCATCCGTCTGTGGGAACACAAATAAATATTGAAGAAAAATAAGCATTGCTGGCTTTCCGGGACTGACCCCAAAAAGTGAGAATTTAATAAAAAGACACCTCCATGTGGATTTGATTATATTGTGCCAAATCCAACTTGGAGGTGTTTTTATTTAGTTCTCATTTACGGGGGGCAGTGCCAAAAAACACTTGACTTAATTAATGAAAAGTGTCATACTATGTTCAAGCGAATGCTTGAATGATATTGAGGTGAGAATATGATTAACAAAGATACTTGTGAAATTTATTGTTATGATGAAGAAAAGGTCAATCGAATACAAGGTAATTTACAGACAGTAGATATTTCTAGTGTTGCCCAAATGTTAAAAGCTATTGCAGATAAAAATAGAGCAAAAATTACCTATGCATTGTGTCAAGATGACGAACTGTGTGTGTGTGATATTGCAAATATTATAGGTGTTACGGTTGCAAATGCCTCTCATCACCTGCGAACGCTCCATAAGCAAGGGATTGTTAAGTTTCGAAAAGAGGGAAAACTTGCATTTTATTCATTAGATGATGAGCATATCAGACAAATTATGATGAGTGCATTGGCACTTAAGAAAGAGGTGAAGATCAATGTCTAGTGGGAAAGCAAAACAGTTCGAAGAAGAAATGAAAGCCTATCGTGTTCAAGGATTTACTTGTACTAACTGTGCAGCCATTTTTGAAAATAATGTTAAAGAACTTCCCGGTGTTCAGGATGCGAAAGTAAATTTCGGAGCATCTAAAGTTTATGTTAAAGGGACGACAACCATTGAAGAATTAGAAAAAGCAGGAGCATTTGAAAAATTTAAAAAAATTCGAGATGAAAAAAAGAACAAAGGGTAGAAGGAGAACCTTTTTGGAAGCAGAAAGAAAAACATTAAGGTATATATATCAGCTCTTTTACTTGTAGTTAGCTGGTTCTTAGGAGAGCAGTATGGTGAAGAGCATGTTCTACCGACAATTGGTTATGCAGCGTCCATTTTAATCGGTGGATATTCGTTATTTATTAAAGGTCTCAAAAAAATTTAAGCAGATTAAATTTCGATATGAATACGCTTATGACTATTGCCATTATAGGAGCTGCAATTATTGGTGAATGGGGTGAAGGGGCAACCGTTGTTATCCTATTTGCGATTAGTGAAGCATTAGAGCGTTATTCAATGGATAAAAGCACGTCAATCTATTGAATCTTTAATGGATATTGCCCCAAAAGAAGCGTTAATTCGACGAGGCAATGAAGAAATGATGATTCATGTTGATGAGATTCAAGTTGGAGACATCATGATAGTTAAGCCCGGGCAAAAGTTAGCAATGGATGGAATAGTGGTTAAAGGTACATCGACATTAAATCAGGCTGCGATTACAGGTGAAAGTGTTCCAGTAACGAAAATCACAAATGATGAAGTATTTGCAGGAACCTTGAATGAAGAAGGGTTACTTGAGGTTAAAGTAACAAAACGAGTTGAAGATACCACTCTTTCAAAAATCATTCACTTGGTAGAAGAAGCCCAAGCAGAACGGGCCCCCTCTCAAGCGTTTGTCGAGAAATTTGCAAAATACTATACACCAGCTATTGTCATACTAGCTCTTTTAATTGCAGTAGTTCCACCATTATTTGGCGGAGACTGGAGCCAATGGATTTATCAAGGATTAGCTGTATTAGTGGTTGGTTGTCCTTGTGCCTTAGTAGTCTCAACTCCAGTTGCTGTGGTTACAGCAATAGGAAATGCAGCGAAAAATGGTGTATTAATTAAAGGTGGTATCCATTTAGAAGCAGCAGGACACTTAAAAGCGATAGCCTTTGATAAAACAGGAACATTAACCAAAGGGATTCCAGCTGTAACAGACATTGTGACATATGGTAGAAATGAAAATGAATTAATAACCATAACATCAGCCATTGAAAAAGGATCGCAGCACCCTCTTGCTTCAGCGATTATGCGAAAAGCAGAAGAAAATGGATTAAAATTCAATGAAGTAACAGTAGAGGATTTTCAATCCATTACAGGTAAAGGCGTTAAAGCCAAAATAAATAATGAAATGTATTATGTGGGAAGTCAAAATCTTTTTGAGGAATTACACGGAAGCATTTCAAGCGATAAAAAAGAAAAAATTGCCGATATGCAAACTCAAGGTAAAACGGTGATGGTGTTAGGAACAGAAAAAGAAATTCTTTCGTTTATTGCCGTAGCCGATGAAATGAGGGAATCGTCTAAAGAAGTTATCGGCAAGTTGAACAATATGGGAATCGAAACAGTGATGCTAACAGGCGATAACCAAAGAACGGCAACAGCCATCGGAAAACAAGTTGGTGTTTCGGATATTAAAGCTGACTTACTTCCAGAAGATAAGCTTAATTTTATTAAAGAACTTCGAGAAAAACATCAAAGTGTGGGGATGGTCGGAGATGGCGTGAATGATGCTCCAGCCCTTGCGGCATCTACCGTTGGTGTAGCAATGGGTGGTGCTGGAACTGATACAGCTTTAGAAACGGCTGACATCGCCTTAATGTCTGATGATTTGAGTAAATTGCCATATACAATAAAATTAAGTCGTAAGGCTTTAGCAATCATCAAGCAAAACATTACCTTCTCTTTGGCGATTAAATTAGTGGCATTACTTTGGTCATGCCCGGTTGGTTAACACTTTGGATAGCGATATTTGCTGATATGGGAGCAACTTTACTTGTAACATTAAACAGTTTACGCTTATTGAAAATCAAAGAATAGGTTCTAAAATGGGTATACTGACCCCAAAAAGTTAGACAATGAATTTAAGCAAAGGATTTAGTTCTGTATTGTACAGGACTAAGTCCTTTTAATTTTACTTTGATTCGTTTGTTGTTGTAATAATCAATATAGTCGACGATTGCCCCCTCAAGTTCCTTTATAGACTTAAATGTCTGCTCATAGCCATAAAACATCTCTGATTTAAGAATGCCAAAGAACGATTCCATCATGCCATTGTCAGTACTATTACACTTGCGGGACATAGATGGCTGAATGCCCTTATCTTCTAAAAAACTCTGACACTAACTCTCTGTCAATCTGCGTCTTTCTTCTTTCTCTTTTTCCTCCTTCAAGCGGAGTTCTCTCAACTTTTTTAGAATGGCATTCTCCGCTCTTAAATACTCATTTTCAGCCTGAAGGCGTTCAAGTTCTGTCATTTCTTCTGGTTTTTTCTTTGGTTTACGGCCCATCTTAAGTAGTCTCCCTCTTGTTTTCTCAACAATAGTATACTTATTTTTCTTGTATTGTGCGAGCCAGTTGTGAAGAGTGGCACGCGCAGGGAGGCCGTATTCGAGAGAAACTCTTTCTTTACTCCAACCTTCGAGTAAGACTTTATCAATCATTTCTTGTTTTATTTCTGGAGAATAATAATTATTTCTCCCTTTTTTAACTATCTCTAACCCATAACGTTCAATCAATTTAATCATGTAGGCAAGATTTCTCGCATCTATACCGAACATATTTGCTAGTCGTGAGTAGCTAAATCCTTGTTTTCTGAGTTCATAAATCTGAACTTTATCTTCATAAGTTAATTTCATAATAAAAACACCCCAAAAGTTAGATTTTGTGTCTAACTTTTGGGGTGCACTTCAATCCAACTTGGAGGTGTTTTTATTTAGTTCTCATTTACGGGGGTTAGTGCCTTCCAGTAATGCTTATTTTCTTCAAGTCATTTGTCATGTGTTGGCGTAGGCTATATAATAAAGATATCTATACTTTGAAGGAGTACTTATGACTCAAGGAATTATTATTAAAGCGTTGAGCGGGTTCTACTATATCGAATCGGATGGAGTCATCTATCAAACTCGTGCGCGCGGAGTTTTCCGCAAACGAGGCCAATCGCCACTTGTTGGGGATGTCGTTGAGTTCGAGAGTAGTAACTTGCAAGAAGGAACGCTAACGAAAATATTGCCACGAAAGAATACCATCGTGCGTCCGCCAGTTGCCAATGTGGATGTCGGGATTATCGTGATGTCGGCTGTCGAACCAGAATTTTCAACGCATCTTGTCGACCGTTTCCTTGTCTACTTGGAAGGCTTGGATGTGAAACCAGTCATCATGATTACGAAGACCGATTTGCTGGATGAGGCAGGGATGTCACGTTTGGAAGACATTAAGGCGAAGTATGAAAAAATCGGCTATCCGGTTTATTTCGGACAAGAAGTGATGAAGGATAAGGCGCCATTGTTAGAAAGCCTCCGTGGTGAGAAGGTCATCTTCTTAGGGCAGTCTGGGGTTGGAAAATCCACCTTGCTGAACGAGATGATTCCTGAATTAAACCAAGAAACGGGAGAGATTTCGAATGCGTTAGGGCGTGGGCGTCATACGACTCGTCATGTATCGCTTCATGAAATCGAAGGCGTATGGATTGCGGATACACCGGGATTCAGTACGGTTGATTTTATGGATATTGAAAAAGAGGACTTACCGCATTTATTCCCAGAGTTTGTCGAAGTAGAGCATGAATGTAAATTCAGAGAGTGTTCGCACCAACATGAGCCAAACTGCGCTGTGATTGCAGGAGTGGAGTCAGGAGATATTTGGCAAGAGCGATACGACCATTATTTGAGTTTCTATGAAGAACTGGACCAAAGAAAACCAGTATATAAAAGAAAAAAATAGTCAGAGGAGACAGAACATGAAAGTAGCACCATCAATTTTAAGCGCAAATTTTGCAACATTAGGAGAAGACGTTAAGAAAGTCGAAAAATTAGGAGCGGACTGGATTCATATCGATGCGATGGACGGACAATTCGTTCCAAACCTAACATTAGGACCAAACATCGTTGAAGGCTTACGTCCTGTGACGGATTTAGTATTAGACTGCCATTTAATGGTCCAAAATCCAGAACGTTTCATTCCACAATTCGCAAAAGCAGGAGCAGACTACATCTCTGTACACGTGGAAGCAACGCCACATATTCACCGAGCGCTTCAAGCGATTAAAGCAGAAGGTGTAAAGCAGGTGTTGTAATTAACCCAGGAACACCAGTAAGTGCCATCTCAGCAGTTTTAAGCGAAGTGGACTTAGTATTAGTAATGACAGTAAACCCAGGATTCGGCGGTCAATCATTCATTCCAGAAACATTGGATAAAGTACGCGAATTAGTCGCATTGCGCGAAGAAAAAGGCTACCGCTACTTAATCGAAGTGGACGGTGGAGTGAACGGCGAAACAGCAAAACTTTGCGCTGCAGCGGGGGTAGACGTTGCCGTTGCCGGTTCATATGTATACTACGCAGACGATATCAAAGCTGCGATTGATTCAATCAAAGAAGCATAAGAGGGACGAAGATGGAAGTTGTGATTGTCTTGGGAGGACCCAACACCAAAGAGAACATCAAGGAGCTCTTAGAAAACCGATACGGTAAGGCCTATGAAGACTTCCGTTTTGTCGGAGTCGATGGTGGCGCTCTTCGATTATTAGAGCAGCACCTTCCCATGGAAGTAGCGATTGGGGACTTTGATTCTGTCACAAAAGAACAGCGCGACTTGATTCATGAAGCAGCAGGTACTATTGTCCCGCTCCCTTCTGAAAAAGACGATACTGACTTTGAGGCAGCCTTGCTATGGGTGAAGGAGCATTACAAAGAGACACCGATTCATGTACTCGGTTCTTTTGGCGGGCGAGTGGACCACGCGATTAGTACTTTATGGACGATGATGCGACCAGACTTAGCACCGCTTATTCCGTATGTGGTGTTTGAGGATGCAACGAATGTCGTGAATTTCATCCAGCCAGGCACATACACGATTGAAAAGATGGACTTTACGAAGTACTTATCTTTTATTAGTATGACTCCTGTAGAAAATGTCACCCTCGTTGATGTGAAATACACGCTTGATTCAAAAAGCTACGTGTACCCAGTGGCCCTTGTCAGCAATGAGTTTACAAGTGACAAGATGACCATCTCCTTTACAAAAGGACTCATCCTAGTCGCCCAAACTCGAGATCATTGGAGATAAAACAAAACATCGCACATTATGTGCGATGTTTTTTCTTTTTCACAAAGACAGTCGAAATCCCGAAATTCACTTATAAGTGAATTTTGGGATTTTTACGTACGCTGTTATTTTCAAAGAGAGGTGCTCTATGTTTCTTATAGATAAGCCTTTTTCGGAAGTTGCAAATCCAACAAACTTCAGAATTTACAAATGATGTAAATAGGTTTCATTTTGTTGAGAAGCCTTCAAAGCGCTACCTTATAGCCTTTTCACAAACTCCATTTTTTTGAAAGTTAACTCAAAAAAGCACTTTTATCTAACCTCTGAGTCGCGCCACGCTGAATGTGTAGTTTTGTTGGTAAAAGCATAAAAAATCTTGTAACAAATGTATAATGAAAAACCTTGATTGTAAGGCTTTTTGCATTTTTATGATAGAATATGGTTAGTTTTAAAGCGAGAGCAACTAAGAAGCAGAAAAAATATTAGATATAAATTAATCAAGATAAGGATGATAAAATGACAGAAATTGATAAAAAGAATTTAAAAAATTATCTTTGTTATACATTTGGAATTACTTATATAGCTTGGGGACTTCTTTCCGTATTAACACAATCTGATATTTTGGGGTTAGAAACGTTTATAGGAAGAATATTACATATAGTGGGTGCACTTGGACCAGCTATTGCAAGTGGATTATATTTGAGAAGTAAAAATGTAAAAATTTAAACATTTTTTTATTTAATAAGAGAGATAATAGTAGTATTTATTTCATTATTCATATGTTAGCAATTTTGATACTATTTTCTGTATCTTCCTTAGAATTAAATGGAGTATCAATTTATTTGATGCCACTATTCTTTATACAAATGATTTTTTTTGGTGGTGGGCATGAAGAATTAGGATGGAGAGGAATATTACAACCGTTACTTGATAAAAAAATATACTTATTGGCAATCTAATTTGATTGTAGGTTCAATCTGGGGAATTTGGCATCTACCTTTATGGTTTATAGTTGGAGAAAAGTCATCAAGGATTTCCTTTTTATTTTATTCTTTATATATACATTATTTTTAAGTTTTGTTTTAGGGCTTCTTTACCGTCAAACGAAATCTGTGTGGTACTGTATATTATTTCATGCATTCGCAAATTTGTTAAATCTCTATTTTGTTTTAAAAATTAATGTTACTTTTATTATCATTTTTATTGGTTATTTAATTTATACTATATTGGCTAGTAATAGAATTAGTAAGGAAAAGTAATTTTAATTTTAGATCACCAGATACCCATGGTCCCTTGGTTTCCTGGCATTAATCTCAGGTAAAGGAGCACCTGTTTAAAGCAGATAAAAAACTTAGGCGATTCCCAAGCTCTTTTTATAAAGTAAGGCTTAAAACAATTGCGGTTAAATCATAAAGCATGAAAAGCTGCTTGAGGAGGATAGCGGTCATTGTAATGGAGAAGTAACCAATGTGAATTACCAAGGGTTAGCGACTGGTCGCTTAGCCTTGGTTTGAAGCTTGCTAGGCAAGGAGACCATAGGCTCCTGCCGGTACCATTACAATGATGTCCGCTATCCAGAACGTCAAGCGGCTTGGAATGCGAGTAGTATTCATTAGCTATTGTTTTAAGCCTTCGGCTTATTTATTTTTAGATAAACAAAAAGAGCTTAGGGATATCGCCTAAGCTCTTTTTAATAGTGCTCTGTATTAAACACGTTCTACTTTACCTGATTTTAATGCACGAGTTGAAACCCATACTTTTTTAGGCTTGCCGTCGATTAAAACACGAACTTTTTGTAAGTTTGGTTTCCAAGTACGGCGGTTAGCGTTCATAGCGTGAGAACGAGTGTTACCTGTTTCAGAACGACGTCCAGTGAAATAACATACTTTAGCCATTTTCATTCTCCTCCTTTATTTAATTCATTATCAGCTGATATAATTTTGAACTAAATCATATACTTAAATAATTTAGCATAGTTGACCTTAGAATGCAAGCGTACTGGTTAATGAGTTTCTAAGAGGGTTAAAAATTGGTAAAAGGCTAGGTAAACCGCTTGGAATATGATATTATAGTATAGAAATAATGTGTCAATCTGTCTAAAAATTAGACAGACACCTTTATACATTTAAGGGAGGTATTTGTATGACAGTAAAAATTCAAACAGAAAATGGACAAATTGAACTTAGCAATGAAGTGATTGCAACGGTTGTTGGTGGAGCCGCTACAGATAACTATGGTGTTGTTGGTATGGCAAGCCGCAATCAAATCCGCGATAACTTTAATGAAATCTTGAAGAAAGAAAACTTCACTCGTGGAGTTGTGATTCGTCAAGAAGACGATGGTGTTGCAGTGGATGTCTACATTATTGTAGGTTATGGTACAAAAATTTCTGCGATTTGTAGAAACGTACAAGAACAAGTGAAATATAACTTAGAAACAATGTTAGGATTTGCTGCAAATACAGTGAATGTCTATGTTCAAGGAGTTAAAATCATCGAAGCGTAATGCTTGTTGATTCTAGTCAGGAGGAAATAAGAATAATATGGCAACTATGAAAACTATTACGGCTCAAGATTTCCGCGCAATGGTGGAAATCGGTGAAATGCGTTTATCTGAAAATGCAGAATTCGTAAACTCATTAAACGTATTCCCAGTACCAGATGGAGACACAGGGACAAACATGATGCTCTCATTCAAATCTGGTGCGGAACGTGTTGCAAACTCTACAGCAACAACTGTAGGCGATTTAGCACAAGATTTAGCAAAAGGATTATTAATGGGTGCTCGTGGGAACTCAGGAGTTATTTTATCTCAATTATTCCGTGGATTCTCTAAAGCGGTTATTGGGAAAGAAGAAATCACAGGTGAAGAATTAGCACAAGCTTTTACAAACGGTGTGGAAACAGCGTATAAAGCCGTTATGAAACCTGTCGAAGGAACAATCCTTACAGTTGCTCGTGAATCAGCAAACGTGGTGTTCGTAAATTAGAAACTTCAAACGACATCATCGAAGTAATGGGATCTGTTTTACGTGGTGCTGAAAAAGCATTAGCGAAAACTCCAGATTTATTACCAGTATTAAAAGAAGTTGGCGTAGTGGATTCAGGTGGTCAAGGTCTAGTATTCATTTACAACGGATTCTTCGAAGCATTAACAGGAGAAGCAGTTCCTGTTCAATCATTACAAAGCAATAAAATCGATTTAACTTCAGTGGCTCACCACGAAGCAGGCGTTGACTACGAACACGTATCAACTGGCGATATCAAATTCGGTTACTGTACTGAAATCATGGTGAAAATCGGTGAAGGCGAAACTGTCGTAGATACATTTGACTATGATACTTTCCGTAACTACTTAAACGAACTTGGAGATTCTTTACTAGTTGTAGCGGACGATGAAATCATCAAAGTACACGTGCATACAGAACGTCCAGGTGAAGTTATGAACTACGGACAACGCTTCGGTTCATTAATGAAAGTGAAAGTGGACAACATGCGTCTTCAACACGAAGAAGTGTTAAAAACAGACTACAGTGCAAAAGTTAAAGAAGCAGCGCAAAAACAAAAAGCGGAATACGGAATCGTAGCAGTTGCTGCAGGTGAAGGAATTCAAGAATTATTCAAGAGCATGGGTGTAACGACAATCATCAACGGTGGTCAAACAATGAACCCAAGTACAGAAGATATTCTTCAAGCGGTAAAAGAAGCGCATGCTGAAAAAAAGTTATCGTATTACCAAACAACAAAAACATTCAAATGGCTGCAAACCAAGCGGCTGAAGTATCAGAAGATGCTGCAGTTGCCGTCGTTGCAACTCGTACAATTTCAGAAGGGTTAGCTTCATTATTAGCCTTCAATCCAGAAGCAAGCTTAGAAGAGAACCAAGCTGCAATGAGCGAACAAATGGCTCTTGTATCAAGTGGTCAAATTACAAACGCTGTTCGCGATACAAACATTGATGGCGTTGAAATCAAAACAGACGACTTCATGGGGATTGTAGATGGCAAGATTTTAGTAAGTATTGCGGACCGTAAGGAAGCAACTCTTGCGACGATTGATAAAATGATCAACGACGATTCAGAGATCCTAACAATCATCTATGGCGAAGACGCAGAAGCAAGCGAAGTGGAAGAAATCACTGAAGCTGTAGAAGCGAAATACCCTGATGTAGAGGTTGAAGTCCATGAAGGAAACCAACCAGTATACACTTACTTATTATCTGTAGAATAATAAATTTAGAAATACTGAAAGATTTCGAACTTTGATGGATTCTCTATAATAACTGTAATGGGGTACCGGTTCGAGCCGAAGTCTCTCACCTTTAAAGCCTCAAAGCTGGAGTAAGGAATAAATTCCTAACTCCAGCTTTTTCGCATTTAATACCATTCCCCATTACTGTTATTATAGAATCCGTAAGTTTCTCCGTCTTTCGCTTTTTCTCCTATTACTAAGTAAGTGTAACTGGTTGGTTTTCGTGCTCACATCAGGGTATTTCGCTGGGCAGAGAGTGCTTTCTTATTTTCGCGTGCTTCTGAGTCTTCACTCGCCTCCAAATGGGAAAAAGCAGACTTTGTGGGTGCTCCTCAGTATTTCTAGTGCGGTAAGGTTCAATGAGGGGAAGAACTGCAATTTGTGGAATGCACATCAAAACTCCCTGCACTGTAACGGTCAAGGAGAGAGGAAGGAAAGTTGAAGGAGTGAAGATTCTTTAGGATTTCATCGGAATCACAGTACCGAGTAAGCAACCAATGTGAATTAGCGAGGGTTAGGAATTTATTCCTTAGCCTCGTTTTGAAGCTTGGTAACCCTGAGACGAAGACTCAGGGAGGTGCCGGACTTGTGATGCCGATGAATAAATCCTAAAGAGAATCTTCACGACTGTTGTAACTTTCCTTCCTCTTGACGATTAAAGAGAACATGAATTACACTTATTAAAGTAGAAAGGATGTGATTGGATGAATGAAGTCTTTCAAAGTGTGCAAGTCTTGCCAGGCGTTGGACCAAAACGATTAGAGCCATTAGCCGAACTGGGCATCGAAACAGTCTATGACTTGTTAACGCATTTCCCATTTCGATATGAAGATATTCAAATTCGTGATGTAAATACCATCATGGATCAAGAGAAAGTCACGCTAAAAGGGCTTGTGGCGACACAACCGGTTGTCAGCTACTATGGCTTCAAGAAGAATCGTTTGGCGTTTCGCATGGCGATTGACCAGCAAGTCATCCAAGTTGCGTTCTTTAATCAGCCGTATTTAAAAGATAAAGTCGTTTTAGGCGAAGAGATTGCTATCTACGGGAAATGGGATGCAAAGCGTTCTACCTTGATGGGGATGAAAATTTTATCGAACCGAAACGTGGAGGACGAAGAAGGCGACCAAGTTGAGGCGGTTTATCGCACGAATAAATCGTTGAAGCAGGCGACGATATTGAAACTCGTTCGTACGGCGATGGATCGTTTTGAAGATAAAATTCCAGAAGTATTGCCTGAAGAATTGATGGCGTCGCACCACTTGATGGGGCATAGAGATGCTGTACGGGCGATGCATTTTCCAAAAGATGAACTGGAAAGGCAGAGTGCGCAATATCAGCTCGTCTACCAGGAGCTCTTCTTATATCAACTGCGCTTGCAATGGATGCGTCAGAAGCGCCACCAGCAAACAAAAGGGCAAGCGGTGTTGTATGATAATGCCGCGTTGAAGGCCTTTATTCAAACGCTGCCGTTTGAACTGACAGATGGACAAAAGAAAGTCGTGAACGAGATTTGCTTTTGACCTACGTGCGCCTTATGAGATGAATCGTCTCTGCAAGGGGATGTAGGGAGTGGGAAGACGATTGTGGCGACGATTGCCATGGTCGCAACGGCTCTAACAGGTAAGCAAGCAGCGCTCATGGTTCCTACAGAAATCTTGGCGGAACAACATATGCTGACGATTGAAAAATTGATTCAAGGGACACCTTTGAAGGCAGTGTTGTTAACTGGAAGTATGAATCGTTCGCAGAAAAAGCGTAAAGAGTTACTCGCGCAAATTGAGAGCGGGGAGGCAAACCTTGTAATCGGGACACATGCCTTGTTCCAACAAGATGTGAACTTTAAAGACTTGGCCTTTGTGGTCATCGACGAGCAGCATCGCTTCGGGGTGCAACAACGTCAGGCACTCGCTGGAAAAGGAGCGGGTGTGAACGTGCTTCAAATGACGGCAACACCGATTCCTCGTACGCTTGCGATTACGGCTTTTGGGGAAATGGATACGTCTATTTTGAGTGAAATTCCTCGTGGCCGTCAGCCCATAAAGACATCTTGGGTTCGCGAGCAGGAAATGGAGCAAATTTTTAACTTCGTGGAACGTCAAATTCAAGAAGGGCGACAAGCGTATATGATTTCGCCACTGATTGAAGAGTCGGAACATCTCGATGTGCAAAACGCCGAAGAGATTTATCGCATGATTTCAGCGCATTTCTCAGACCGCGTGAAAGTGGGACTCCTGCACGGGAAGATGCCGGCTGAAGAAAAAGAAGCGGTGATGGCGGACTTTAAAGCCAACAAGCTACAAGTACTCGTCTCCACAACGGTGATTGAAGTTGGGGTGGACGTGCCGAATGCCACAGTGATGGTGATTTTAGATGCGGACCGCTTCGGGTTAGCGCAGCTGCACCAGTTACGTGGACGTGTCGGTCGTGGACAACATGCCTCAAGCTGTATTTTGGTGGCGAGTCCAAAGACCGAAAACGGGAAAGAGCGCATGCGCATTATGTGCGAGTCGACGGACGGATTTTATCTCAGTCAAAAAGACTTGGAGCTCCGTGGTTCTGGGGATGTATTTGGGATCAAACAGTCCGGTATTCCAGACTTTAAGATTGCCGATTTAATACGAGATTATGATATACTAGAACAAGCACGTAAAGATGCAATCCTTTATGCCTCGGAAGATCCAGCAGGAGAAAAAGACGAGACAAAACGCATGAAGGCATTTATCGAACAAACAACGAAAGAAATCAATGGATAACTTCACAGCCACGTGGCTAGAAGAGGAGGAACAACAATGGTAAGAATTGCAATTGACGCGATGGGTGGAGATAACGCTCCTAAAGAAATCGTCCAAGGGTCGTCCTTGCAGCAAAGGAAATGCCAACTGTCGAGTTTCAATTATACGGAGACGAAGCAAAAGTGAACACATGCTTGGAGGAATCCTTCCAAATATTCGCGTGATTCACTGTTCAGAAAAATCAACTCTGATGACGAACCAGTTAAAGCGATTCGTTCGAAGAAAGACGCTTCAATCGGTCGTTGCAGCTAAAGCTGTGAAAGAAGGGGAAGCAGATGCGCTCTTCTCTTGCGGAAACACAGGGGCTCTTCTAACGGCTGGATTATTAGTGGTTGGCCGTATTAAAGGAATCGACCGTCCAGGATTAATGCCAGTGTTGCCTGTTCTTGGAAAAGAAAACCGTCAATTTATTATGATGGATGTAGGTGCAAACGCGGAATGTAAACCGAAAAACGTTCACCAATTCGGTATTCTTGGAAGTTATTATTCAAAATACGTTCTTGGTTACGAGAACCCAACAGTCGGCTTATTAAATAATGGAGCTGAAGAAGGAAAAGGGAACGAACTTTCGAAAGAAGTATACGGACTCTTAAAAGAAGACGACAGCTTAAACTTCGTAGGAAACGTGGAAGCTCGTGACATCTTAACAGGTGCTGCGGATGTGGTTGTAATAGACGGATTTACAGGAAACGCGGTCCTCAAGACCATCGAAGGAACAGCGCTTGCGATGATGGGACTTCTAAAAGAAGGCATCAAAGGGCAAGGAATCCAAGGAAAACTTGGAGCGCTCTTACTCAAGAATACGTTCTATGGATTAAAGAATACATTGGACTACTCTCAATTCCGGGGGTGCGGTGCTCTTTGGTCTTAAAGGAGCAGTCGTGAAATCACACGGTTCTTCAAAATCAGATAGCGTGTACCATGCGATGAAACAAATCGATACGATTGTATCAAGTGGAGTCATCAACGACTTAGTGGCACACTTTGAACAAACAGTGGAATAAAGAAAAAAACCAGGGGCAACCCTGGTTTTTTTGTTTACACCATATGTGTATGACTGACGCGGCATTGTTTTAGGCGTAGCCAACCCAGAATACACAGATTCCAAATTTAATAATAATGAAAAAGAGCCATTTGAACTATTGCCCCCATAATTGAGTAGTAGTGCCGTCAAAACGAAGTTGATTTCCATCAATAATTGTGTGGGATGCAACAGATTATCTTCACCGTTTTACTATTGTAGCAAGATAGTTCTATTTTAGAGAAAAATTATGATTATGTAATAACTTTTCAGACCCCTTATACTAAAAATGCATTTTTGTCCCTATATAGTTGATTTTGTCCCATAAAATTGTTATTATATTTTTAGGAGGACAGACAGATGAAAAAAAAAAAAACAAGTGATAAACCTTATTAGATATTTTACAGAGGGTAATGCTTCTGGATTTAGAACTGAAGCCTATGAGATAGCTAAAGCATTCGATAAAGTGGGAGATCATCAATTAGCAGAATATATTATAGCACTGCTTTCAGAAAACAATACATTTATTCCACAAGTAAGTGAAGAAAAATTTGAATCACTAAGAAAAATTCAGTTGACAAATTTTAACCCTTTACCACTTCCAGAAGCGATATCTTCAGATATTATTGGGCTAGTGAACGCCGTACGACGAAATATTGGTGTAGATAAATTTCTTTTTGAAGGTGCACCTGGGACAGGGAAGACGGAGACAGTAAAGCAGATTGCTCGCTTGTTACAAAGAGAGCTATATGTTGTAGATTTTGAAACTATTATTGATAGTAAACTAGGTCAAACCGCAAAAAATATAGCTAATTTATTTAAAGAAATCAATAGTTTTACACATCCTGAACAAACACTTATTTTGTTCGATGAAATTGATGCTATCGCATTAAACAGATTAGATAATAATGATCTTAGGGAGATGGGGCGTGCAACTACAGCAATATTAAAAGGGATGGATACGTTGCGAGATGGAATTGTTTTGATTGCAACTACTAATTTATTTAGTGCTTTTGATAAAGCTCTAATTCGAAGATTTGATGCAGTTATTAACTTTAATCGATATAGTCAAGAAGATTTGTTGGTTATTGCGGAGTCCATGATGTCAACTATTTTGAATGATTCAAAGCACTCTGGTAAAAATGTGAGACTTTTCAAAAAGATAGTTGCTCTTTGTTCCCCAATTCCATATCCTGGGGAGCTTAAGAATATTTTGAAAAGTGCAGTCGCATTCAGCAGCTTAACAGATAAGTTCGACTATTTACGGAGATTATTTTCAATTTTTTATAAACCTGTTGAGAATACAACCTTAAAAGAATTGAAGGAATTAGGTTTTACGGTAAGAGAAATTGAAATATTGACAGGAATATCTAAAAGCCAAACAGCTAGAGAATTAAAGGAGAATTGATATAGATGAATAATCTTTTACAATTAAAGGGGCGTTTTGAGCAACGATCGAATAGTAGTAAACCAGGAGCGCCTAAACTCTTATCCAATAGAGTTGTTACGATAAATGAGTTAATTGAGTTAAGAAAGCAGTTGGATTCACTAAGACGATATTGGGAGACTGTTACCTATTTTGAAGGAGCTTTTATAACAATTGTTTATAAAGACATAGTAGCTAAGAGTCGGCGAGCAAAAGAGCTATTAAAGAAGAATAGTCGTACTATTCCAAACGATCTAATTGTTGGCGCTCGTTATATAGAAGGTGACAAGACGCGACATGCCATTACTTACTATGTCGACAACAATACTATTATAGAAACAATAAAAAAATTAGATTTAGCGATAGAAATCCTTAATGAAAACTTTTCTGGCAAGATTACTGCAGAAGTAGTTGATGCAATAAATGCCAAGTTGTATCCTTACGTAGATTCTAGGTTACCGAAGACAATATTCCTACAAGTTATTGTCGATGTTAGTTCTATCGAAAAGTTCACCGTTCCAGAAGCAAAAATTGATTCAGAACAACGGTCAATTGTTAGTGTGTTTAAAACGGAACTACAAACGTCTGAACTACTTCGTAGATTGGGCTTAGAAATTTCCAGCAATAGAGTAATAGATGATTCAACTATTTTATTAACTCCAGATGAGATTACCTTAATAATGGAAAAAGCTCCATATCTAATATCTATGGCAACAGTGGATTTATCTCAATTAGATATTCTAGATTTTGATGATGCGAATTCGAGCCAAATATTATCAATTCCAGACCCTTCCAATGAACCTATCATCGGTGTTATTGATACATTGTTTGATGAGAGTGTTTATTTTTTTCTAAATGGGTAAAAATATGAAGATAGAGTTGATAATCAAATTGAAAAAAATATCAAGTGATTATGAGCATGGAACTAGCGTATCATCTATAATTGTTGATGGGGCTTCACTTAATCCGGATATTGATGATAATTGTGGTCGTTTCCAGAGTCAAACATTTTTGGTGTTGCTACAAGTAAACAATTTAGTTCCTTTACTATTATGAAACATATAAAAGAGATAGTTGCTGAAAATAGAGAAATTAAAGTTTGGAATTTGTCTTTGGTTCTGCACTTGAAATTCATAAAGATTTTATCTCTCCTGAGGCGGCAATATTGGATAAAAATTCAATATGATTATGATGTTATATTTGTTGTTGCTGGAACAAATAAAACCATCAGACTCGAATGGCCCAATGTTAATTGGAGCACCAGCAGATTCAATAAATTCACTTATCGTTAACGCAGTAAATAGGGAAAAATATGCCCGCTTCATATTCCAGAATAGGTAAAGTTCTATCTTTCTTTAATAAACCGGATGTTAGTTATTATGGTGGAGATGGCATAGATAGAATTAGGGTCTGTTTCCCTTTAGGAGAAGGTTTTGTTAAGGGAACTTCATTTGCGGCACCTTGGATTACGAGGAAGATTGCATACCTAATACATAAAGTGGGATTTAGTAGGGAAGTTGCTAAAGCATTAGTGATTGATTCAGCTATATCTTGGAGTCGAAATATGGCATCTTCAAATGTTATAGGTTACGGAGTTGTTCCTCAAGATATTAATGAAGTAATAAACTCAAAAGATGATGAGATAAAATTCATTTTATCTGGTGAATCCCTCAAGTATGACACATATAACCATCAGTTACCGGTTCCCATTGTAAATGGACAACATCCATTTGTTGCTAAAGCGACACTTTGTTATTTTCCAAAATGTTCCAGAAATCAGGGGGTTGATTATACTAACACAGAATTAGATATTTATTTCGGAAGAATGTTGCCAAATGGTAAAGGTATCAAAACAATAAATGACAATAAACAAAGTGATAATGTAGCGCTCCACGAAGAAGATGCACGAGAACAATATAGAAAATGGGATAACGTAAAATCTATAATAGAATATGTTAAGTCACGCGGACGTGCGAAGAAAGCCTATGATAATGGTTTATGGGGATTCAGTCTCAAGACTAAGGAGAGACTAAATACTGGAGACGGAAAAAGGACTAAAATTTGGAATTGTTGTTACTCTTAAAGAAATAAACGGCATAAACAGGATAGATGACTTTATAAATCAATGCTCAATGCGTGGCTGGTTAGTGCAAAGAATCGATGTGGAAGAACTAATTCAAGTTCACAGTATTGCTGAAGAAGAAATTAGTTTTGATGAGTAACGATTGTCAAGAGTGTTCATTTATATTTGGTAAATATTATAGTGTCTTTTGTTTAATTCGGTTAGAAATTAAGAAAAAATTATTAAGAAAGTTTGGTTTTCAATTCAAAGTTTTCTCTAAAATCTCAGCAGGATTATCTGTCACATTAAAAATTAATAGAGCTGGGTGAGAAATTATCCAGATTATTTTTAGTACTACTATTAGGACACATAAAAAAATCACGGTCTATTCCGATATATTTTGTGCTATAGGATTTGCGGTAATTTGACTGCTGTCTGGACTGTGGTATAAATTTTCATAAAGTCGCAATAAATTCTTAGGAATTCTTGCGAAAAAAAGGGCACAATAGATAAGTACATAAAGTTGCGAACGCGACTAAAGGAGGAAAAGCCTATGTTCAAAGAAGTGAACGAGCAAATCTTAAAAATTAATTGAGAAGAATAGTCGTTTAACACCAGAAGAAATTGCCTCTCTATTAGAAATCGATGTGGATGAAGTAGCACGTCGTATTAAAGAGATGGAAGAAGCCCAAATTATTTGTGGCTACCATACATTAATCAACTGGGAAAAAAACTGATAACGTGAATGTTTCAGCGATTATCGAATTAAAAGTAAACCTCAAAAAAAGGAAAAAGGATTCGACCGTATTGCGGAAAAAAATCTATCATTTCCCAGAAGTGGAAGCTGTCTACTTAATGTCAGGCGGATATGATTTCATGGTGCAATTGAAGAAAGCGCCAATGCGTGAAATCGCAAACTTGTATCTTCACGTCTTTCAGTGATTGAAGAAGTACAATCTACTAAAAACACATGTTGTATTAAAACAATACAAAGATCACGGCACAATGTTTGTCGGTAAAGCAGATGATAAACGTCAGGTGGTTACTCCATGAATTTAGAAAATATGTTAAATAATAAAATTAAGGACTTGAAGCCTTCAGGGATTCGCCGATTCTTTGATATGGCGAGTGAATATAAAGATATCGTTTCCCTAGGGGTTGGAGAGCCTGATTTTGATACGCCTTGGCATATTCGTCAAGAAGCGATTAAAGCGTTGCAAGAAGGCCGTACGTTCTATACAGCCAATGCAGGGTTAAAAGAGCTTCGTGAAGAAGTGTGTGTCTTTACAGAGGGCCGTCATGGGGTGAAATATGATCCAATGCATGAATGTGTCATCACTGTTGGAGGAAGTGAAGCCGTTGATATTTCAATGCGTGTTCTCTTGAACCCAGGGGATGAAGTGATTATTTGTGACCCAGGTTATGTGTCATACGTTCCAGCAGTTACAATGGCCGATGGGACTCCTGTCATTCTTCCGTTAAAAAGAAGAAAAATCAATTCCGTATCACACCAGAAGACCTTGAAGCGGTGATTACACCGAAGACAAAAAGCGATTTTAATGAACTTCCCGAATAACCCAACTGGTGCGGTTATGGGCCGTGAAGACTTAGAAGCGGTGTGCGAAGTGTTAAAACGCCACGATATTATCGTTGTTTCTGACGAATTATATGGAGAATTAACATACACAGGAAAACCTCACGTATCTGTTATCGAAATTGATGGCATGCGTGACCGTACAATTTTAATCGGAGGCTTCTCAAAAGCATTCGCGATGACTGGATGGAGACTTGGGTATGCTTTAGCTCCAGCAACCATCATGGAACAAATGTATAAAATTCACCAATTTGCGATTATGTCAGCCCCAACACTTAGCCAATATGCGGGTGTGGATGCGCTACGTAATTCGGAAGAAGATATTGTAGAAATGCGCGATAGCTACAACCAACGTCGCCGTTACTTGGTAAAACGTTTCAAAGACTTAGGCATTCCTTGCTTTGAACCATTTGGAGCTTTCTACATCTTCCCGAACATTTCGCAATTCGGATTGAGTTCTGAAGAATTCGCAATGCGCTTAGTAGAGGAAGAACGCTTAGCCGTTGTTCCAGGAACAGCCTTTGGAGACTCTGGTGAAGGGTTCCTACGTATCTCTTACGCATACTCAATCGAGGACTTAAAAACAGCCTTAGATCGTATCGAGCACTTCATTACGAAGTTGAGAAATGAAAAATAATTCAATCAAATAACTACGCTTCTTTTGGAATTGCAGGATTTCAAAAGAGGCGTTTTTATTGATTAAAAATCGATTAAAATAAATTTACTAGTTTATAGGGTTATGCTACACTATGCTTACTAAAAGAGAGGAGATAGTGCTTGAAAGAACGTTTTACCAAGTTGATTGATACGATTATCGCGCTTGATAAGGGTGACCATACATTAACCGATAAGCAATGGATGAAGAAGCAAAGATGGATTTTCGCCCTGAAGTTGTTTTGGGTGATTGTGCTTGTGGCGACCTTCCTTCTAGCCATTAATGTCTCCATCAGTTATTTTGTCTATTTCTTCTATTTTGTGAGTATACTCCTTTATTCTTACAAAAGTATTAGAGTATTTTATTGATCGAAGAGTGGCGCAATTAGCCGAGGAGGAATAGGAAAAAGAATGAGAGTGGTGTATTTTATTATCGCGTGGATTTCGCTAGCGCTGGGGTTAATTGGAATTGTGCTCCCAGTACTTCCGACGACACCGTTTCTACTGCTGACAGTGGTATGTTTTTCAAAGAGTTCTACTCGTTTTGAAGAGTGGTTTCAACAGACAAAACTGTATCAACTATATGTCGCAGATTACCGTGAAACGAAGTCGATTGCGCGCAGTCGTAAAAAGAAAATTATTGTTTATATCTATATTTTAATGGCCATTTCCATTTACTTAGCCCCGATTTTAGCGGTGAAAATTGGACTTGGCGCGCTGACGATTTTTATTACTTACTATCTATTTTGGGTAATTCCGGATAAAAAATAAGGAGTGTTTCAGATGGTTGAGAAGTTTAAGGAGAAGTTTAAAGCGTTAATAGAAGATTATAAAGTGACAAGAAATGAAAACGAAGACTTTGTCTGGTGGTATGTGCAACGGGTGATGCCATATAATTTCCGCTATGTGATTGCAGTAGTGCTAGTTTTATGCATTGCGGCTATTTATTTTAATATTAAATACGCGCTCACAACGGTGCTTGTTTTATGGATCATTGCAGTTGTAATTACCATCGCAGAAAAAGTTTATCGAAAACGAAAACACTAATAGGAGAACCAAGAGAATCTAGCTTGTGCTGGGTTCTTTTTTTTACCTATCCTTAGGAAGAAATTTCAGAGAAAAAATAGCGCTGAGACCTTTGAGAAATAGCGCGAATAGGACTATAATTTAGATGTAGAAATAAAGTTAATGGAGGTAATTTTTATGAGATTTGACCAAGAACATGATTCATGTACAACTATTCTTGTTGGGAAGAAGGCCAGCTACGATGGATCAACGCTAGTAGCTCGTACAGAAGATTCATGTAATGGAGAGTTTACTCCAAAAAAATTTATTGTCGTACGTCCAGAGGATCAACCACGTCATTATAAAGCAGTGATTTCAGGTTTTGAAACAGACTTACCAGACAATCCTGTTCGCTATACGGCCATGCCAAATGCCATCAATAACGAAGGAATTTGGGGTGCTGCGGGGATTAATGCCTATAATGTAGCATTAAGTGCGACTGAAACCATTTCAACAAACCCGCGTGTATTAGGAGCCGACCCACTGGTGGAAACAGGGATTGGAGAAGAAGATATCTTCACATTGGTATTGCCTTATATTCAAACGGCACGCGAAGGGGTTGAACGTCTTGGACATTTCCTTGAAACGGCTGGAACGTATGAATCAAACGGGATTGCAATTTCCGATGTGAATGAAATCTGGTGGTTAGAATCGATTGGTGGACATCACTGGATGGCACGCCGTGTACCTGATGATGCGTATGTGGTAAATCCAAATCAACTCGGCAGCGACTTCTTTGATTTTGAAGACAAAGAAAACTTTATGTGCGACCCTGATTTGAAAGACTTTATGATTCGTCATCACTTGAACTTAAACTTTGACGGCGAATCGTTCAATCCACGGTATGCATTCGGTTCCCAACGCGACAAAGACCGCTTGTATAACACGCCTCGTGCTTGGGATATTCAACGCATGTTTAACCCGGAAGTGGAACAATCTCCAACGAGCTTTGAAATTCCATGGGCACGCGTTCCGTACCGCAAGATTACAGTCGAAGATGTGAAAGAATCGATGAGTACACATTATCAATTTACGCCATATGATCCTTATGGAAATCTAGGCGATGGTAAGAGCAATCGTCGTTTCCGTACGGTAGGGATTAATCGTACGAGTCAAACGGCTATCCTACAAATTCGGCCAAATCGTCCTCATGATACAACAGGAATTCAATGGGTATCGTATGGGTCAATGCCATTTACAACGGCTGTTCCATTCTTTACACAAGTGGACACAACGCCTGCATATTTTGCAAACACCACTGCGAAGGTTTCAACGGATTCCTTCTACTGGTCAAGCCGCTTAATTGCAGGGCTTGCAGATGCGCATTATTTGGAACATCAAGCAGATATTGAAAGTTATCAAAAGAACACATTATCTCGTGGGGAAGCCATGATTGCACAAGTCGATGCGAAACTTGAAAAAGGGGAAGCGGTCGATTTCGAAGCGGAAAATCAACAAATGAGTGACTTCATCGAAGAAAAGACAGCTGCATTGCTCGATAAGGTATTGCTTCGTGCTAGTAATTTAATGGTCAATCATTATTCAGTAAGCGACTAATCAGCGATTCGGTTTAGGAGGTTAAAAAATGGAAGAAAAAAATGAAAAGCAACTGAGTTGGCTGATGATATCCCTGATTGCATTTAACTTTGTGTGGGGACTTGGGAATGTTGTGAACAATTTCGCCCAACAAGGGATTGTCGTTATTACATCGTGGCTCATTATTTTAGTAATTTACTTTATCCCATATTCATTAATGATTGGACAACTCGGTTCGACGTTTGAAGATAGTGAAGGGGGAGTCAGTGATTGGATTAAACATACGTCTACCAAGAAACTCGCGTATTTTGCCGCATGGACATTTTGGGTGGTTCAGATTCCTTATTTAGCGCAAAAACCACAGACGATTCTGATTGCACTCGGATGGGTATTCCAAGGGCACTCAGGAATTATCGATGAACTGCCAATTCCAATACTGGTAACAGTCTGTTTAGCCTTTTTCTTAGCCGTCCTTTATGTTTCAACAAAGGGAATTCGCGCGTTGAAATTCTTAGGAACGATTGCGGGAACCGCGATGTTTGTGATGTCGATTCTGTTCATCCTATTAGCAGTCGGGGTTCCACTCATTAAACCGGATTTACAACTAGCAACCGCTAATATGGATAAGATTGAAACGTATATTCCAAAGTTTGATTTTTCGTACTTCACAACGATTGCGCTTCTTGTTTTCTCGGTCGGAGGGGCAGAGTGCATGTCACCGTATGTGCATAAACTCAAGAATCCAGCTAAAGAATTTCCAAAAGGGATGATTGCGATGGCTGTGATGGTGGGAATCTGTGCCGTCTTTGGATCGTTTGCGATGGGGATGATTTTTGATAGTAATAATATCCCGCAAGACTTAATGCGAAATGGAGCTTACCAAGCATTTGCCGTACTTGGAAAACACTGGAATATTGGGAATGTGCTAGTAACGATTTACGCTTTAACGCAATTTATCGGGCAAACAGCAACACTCGCGCTTTCGATTGATGCGCCACTTCAAATCTTCCTCGGTAGTGCCGATGAAGAATATGTCCCTCGCTGGCTTCGTGCACGTACAAAGAACGGTACGTTGAGAAATGGATACTTGCTTACAGGGATTTTGACAGGGGCTCTAATTGTCATGCCGGCTCTAGGTCTTAAGGAAATCGATACGGTTGTGGTTTGGATGACAAACTTGAACGCCATCGTTTCTCCAATGTGCTTCTTGTGGGTATTTGTCGCCTTTATGTTCTTGTATCGTCATTGGGACAGATTTAAAGGGGCCGAATACAAATACATTAGTAATAAGACACTTGGGTTCTTAATGGGACTATGGGGATTTGCCTTCACGGCGTTTGCATGTATTCTCGGAATGGTTCCACAAATGGATTATGCGCAAACCCATCTGAATGGTGGTTTGTCTTAATTTCAAATATCATTATGCCATTTGCGCTTCTTGGACTCGGACTCGTCCTTCCATGGATTGCACGAAGAGAACAAAAACAACAAGCATAAAAAAGCAACAGTATTCTTGAAGCCTTCTTCTATGCGAAGAGGGCTTTTTTCATAAGAGGATTAAGGGAGTCAAACTGACAAAATGACCGAAAAAATGGTATAGTAAATAAGATAAGTTTACTAGAAACGAGAGGTAACCCCCATGAAATTATTAACCATTGCAGTCCCATGCTACAACTCTCAAGAATATATGCATTATTGTCTCCAAACGCTCCTTGCTGGTGGCGAAGAGGTTGAAATTTTAATCATTAACGATGGTTCAAAAGACAACACTGCTCGTATCGCTGACCAATATGCCGCAGCCTATCCAACGATTATCCGTGCCATCCATCAAGAAAACAAAGGTCATGGTGGAGCCGTGAATACGGGGATGGCGAACGCAACAGGGAAGTACTTCAAAGTCGTCGATAGTGACGACTGGGTGGACGTTCGTGCATACTTAAAAATCCTAGAACAATTACAACGTTTTGAAGAAACTGGCGAAGAAGTAGATGTGTTCATTACGAACTTCGTCTATGAAAAAGAAGGCGCGAAAACGAAGAAAATCATGCGTTACACTTCCGCATTCCCTGAAAATCAAGTGTTTACTTGGGATGATGCAAAGTCGCTTCGTCGTGGAAAATACATGATGATGCACTCACTCATTTACAATATGAACTTACTTCGTAAATCAGGCCTTCAGTTGCCAGAGCATACTTTCTACGTGGATAATTTATTTGTCTTCGTACCGCTTCAATGTAGCAAGACATTATTTTATATGAACTTGGATTTTTACCGTTACTTTATCGGTCGTGAAGATCAGTCGGTCAATGAGAAAGTCATGATTAGTCGTATCGACCAACAAATTCGTGTGAATGAATTATTGATGGCGAACTACCATAGCGATTGGCAATTTCCACCAGTCTTGAAAAACTACTTATTAAACCACTTAGAGATTACAACCGTGATTTCTTGTGCGTTACTCAATAAGGGTGGCCAAGCCGAGCATCAAGAGAAGAAGAAAGCCTACTTGCGGATTTGAAAGAAGCAAATCCAGAAGTTTTCCAACTCATCACTAAAAATCCGGTATGTAAAATCGCGATGGCGAAGAATAAACCGGGTCAAATTCTCTCAAACGGACTTTACACAGTGACCCAACGTTTCATCGGGTTTAACTAAATTAAATAGAGTTTAGAGCTGCCAGGCAATAGTCTGGTAGTTTTTTTATGAAATTATCATATATGGTAATTTCGTGAAGTGCGCCTAATCGCTTTGGTTCGCCTGAAGGGTCCATGGTATAATAAACAAGACAACATAAGAAATGGAGAAACCATATGAAACCATTTGATTACATCGTTGTAGGTGCTGGTTTATTCGGGGCAACTTTTGCACACGAAGCAGCAACACGCGGTTATAAAGTAAAAGTGATTGAGAAGAGACATCATATTGCGGGGAATATTTATACAAAGAAGTGGAAGGCATTCAAGTGCACGAATACGGTGCGCATATTTTCCACACGAGCGACAAGAAGATTTGGGATTACGTCCATCAGTTTGCGACATTTAATCGCTATACGAATACTCCCGTTGCTAACTTCAACGGAGAAATCTACAACTTGCCATTTAACATGAATACTTTTAATAAATTATGGGGTGTGGTGACGCCACAAGAAGCCGAAGCGAAAATCGCTGAGCAGCGTGCAGTACTCGGAGATAAAGAGCCTGAAAACTTAGAAGAGCAGGCAATTTCTCTTGTTGGGGAAGATATTTACTACAAGCTCATCAAGGGCTATACGGAGAAACAATGGGGACGTTCGGCTACAGAATTACCAGCGTTTATCATCCGCCGCTTACCGGTTCGTTATACTTATGATAACAACTACTTCAACGATACGTATCAAGGGATTCCGATTGGCGGCTATACGAAGATGATTGAAGCCATGCTGGACCATGAGAATATCGAAGTCGAGTTGAATGTTGATTTCTTCGCGAAAAAAGACGAGTACCTAAGTAGTGGTGCCAAAATCGTCTTCACGGGAATGATTGATGAGTTCTTCGATTATGAACTTGGAACGCTGGAATACCGTTCACTACGATTTGAAACAGAAGTCGTGGACGTAGAAAACTATCAAGGAAATGCGGTAGTAAACTATACAGACCGCGAAACGCCATACACTCGTATCATCGAGCATAAGCATTTCGAGTTTGGCACGCAGCAAAAAACGGTGATTACACGTGAGTATCCTGCCGATTGGAAAGTGGGCGACGAGCCTTATTATCCAGTGAATAATAAAGTCAACAACGACTTATATGCGCAGTATAAGAAGTTAGCGCAGACGGTTCCGCAAGTGATCTTCGGTGGACGCCTTGGACAGTATCGTTATTACGATATGCATCAAGTCATCGCCGCTGCACTAGAAACCGTTAAACATGAATTTGAATAAACGTAAAAACACCCTATTTGGCCAGATTCAAATAGGGTGTTATTTATGATGGATTCCTTCGAATCCTAGCGGATTTTATCATAACTACAATAATGGGGTACCGGTTCGAGCCTGTAGTCTCTCACCTTTAAAGCTTCAAAAAGGGCGTAAGGAATAAATCCCTACGCCCTTTAATTCATCTTTAATACGATTCCCCATTATTGTGGCTATGAAATCCGCAAGATTCTTTGGAATCCATACACAATCAATCAAACCAAAAATGTTTTAGCTTGTTCATCAAATTAAGCTTTTACTGTATCTAGTTCTTCGCCGATAGCTTCTAAGCGAGCTACGACTTCTTCTAGTGATAGGTTGTGCTCTTCCACGTAGCGGTTACGTGGGTGAACACGACATTCATGGCTACAGCCACGTAAATATTTGTCTTCGTTCTCTTCTGAAGCTAAGATGCGACGGTTACATTCTGGGTTACCACAGTTTACGTAACGTTCACAAGGTGTACCATCGAACCAGTCTTTCCCAATTACTACTGGGTCAACGTGGTTGATGTCAACAGCGATACGTTCGTCAAATACGTACATTTTTTTCCATCCCATAATTCGCCTTGAACTTCTGGGTCTTTTCCGTAAGTTGCGATACCGCCGTGTAATTGACCGACATCTTTGTAGCCTTCACGAACCATCCAGCCAGAGAATTTCTCACAGCGAACGCCACCTGTACAGTAAACAACGACACGTTTGTCCATGAATTTCTCTTTGTTATCGCGAACCCATTGTGGTAATTCACGGAAGTTGCGAATGTCAGGACGGATGGCACCGCGGAAGTGACCTAAGTCGTACTCGTAGTCGTTACGAGTGTCTAGTACAACAGTGTTTTCGTCAAGTAAGGCTTCTTTAAACTCTTGTGGAGAAAGGTAAGCACCTGTTGTTTCAAGTGGGTTAATATCGTTATCGAAGTCGTTATCTTCTAAACCAAGGTGTACGATTTCTTTTTTGTAACGAACGAACATCTTCTTGAAGGCTTGCTCACTTTCTTCGTCGATTTTAAACCATAAGTCTTCCATTCCTGGAAGAGAGTGAACATAGTCCATATATTTTTGAGTTGTTTCGTAATCACCAGATACAGTTCCGTTGATTCCTTCGTCAGCGACAAGGATACGTCCTTTTAATCCGATTGATTTGCAGAATGCTAAATGATCTGCCGCAAATTGTTCCGCATTTTCGATTGGAACATATTTATAGTAAAGTAAAACACGAATGTCTTTTGCCATAATGTAAATCTTTCATCCTTTTCTAATTTGTAGTGATTCTATTGTAACTTTATTGAGAATGATTATCAATGAATTCGATTGTGAAAAACTTCGAAAGGTATTGACATGAAGGCGTTTTGGAGTATAATATGCAGTATAACGTTAAATTTATCAGATTGGAGGAGAAATCAATGAACAACTTAAATGTAAAACAAGTACATGATTTGAGAAACCTTCCATTTTTGGTGAATGAAGTATAGCGCATTTTTATAGATAAATTTAAGTGAGCCGTTACTTTTTCCATGTGTGGGGAAGGTGACGGCTTTTTTGATGGAGGGAAACGATGAACGATTTATTAAAAGTCATTATTAATTTTATAAAAAAACATCCGATGCGCTACCTTGTTAGTTTTATTTTGATGATCGGAAGTAGTATTGCGGCGGTGTACCCAGCAAGAATTATCGGACAAGTTGTTGATAAAATCGTAGCGAGCGAACTGAATGCCGAGTGGCTTGGGACACAACTCGTGATTTTAGTCGGGATTATTCTTGTGGCGTATATTACGGAGAGTATTTGGACATATTTTATTTTTATTGGGTATTATGAAATTCAAAAAAGAATTACGTGTGAAGTTACTACGTAATAATTTACGGAAGAAAAATTCCGTTTTTATGCGCATTTTAGAACGGGCGATATTATTACGCGTAGCAGTGAAGACGTTTCAACGATTGGCGATATGATGGGGTTTGGGATGTTTGCATTGATGAACTCTACATTGCTGATGAGCGTATCGATTTATATGATGGTCACAACGATTTCGTTGCCACTGACCATCGCAGCGATTTTGCCACTGCCAATCCTTTCGTATCTTGTATATAAATGGGGATTCGATTTAGAAGAAGAGTACAACAAGGCGCAAAATGCAGTTTCACAATTAAATAATGAAGTGCTTGAGATGATTGACGGGACGTATGTGATTCGTGCTTACGGGCAAGAAGATGCGATGATGGATGAGTTCAGGGCGAAAACGAAAAAGGCCATGAAACAAAATATTATCGTGTCTGAAATTGAATCGCGCTTTATTCCACTGGCGCAATTATTTATGATGATTAGCTTTACCATTGCCCTTCTCTACGGTGGGTATCTAGTATCGACTGGGGCTATTCTAGTCGGGGATGTCATTGCCTTCCAAGTCTATATGGGGGCGATTATGTGGCCGATGTTTATGATTGGCGATATTATTACGAACTATAAACGCGGAAAAGTGGCGACGGAGCGTATTAATGAAGTGTTGAAACATGACGATGAAATTGAACGCGGCGGTACAAAAACGCTCGAGACGATTGAATCCATTGAGTTTAAGGACTTCCATTTTATGTATCCAGGCGAAGAGGCACCATTATTAAAAGAGATTAACCTTACGTTACGTAAAGGCGAGACGCTTGGAATCGTTGGAAACGGGTTCTGGGAAGACGACGCTCTTGATGCAATTATTACATCAATTTCCGTACCGAGGAGAGAAGCTGCTCATTAACGGAGAGCCATTGATTGATTACGACACTCAATCGGTGGCAGGGCATCTAGCCTATGTGCCACAAGAACACACCCTTTTCTCACGCACGATTCGCGAGAATATGTTGTTCGGGAAAGAGGATGCGACCGATGAAGAAATCTGGGAAGCATTGACGTTGGCCTCCTTTGATGGAGACGTGAAACGCATGCCGCAGCAGCTTGATACGATGGTCGGAGAAAAAGGGGTATCGCTTAGCGGTGGGCAAAAACAACGCTTATCGATTGCGCGTGCCTTCTTACGTAACCGTGAATGTTTGATTTTAGATGATGCGTTATCTGCAGTTGATGCGAAAACAGAACGCGAAATTATCGCGCACTTACAAGAAGAGCGTGGCGGCTGTATGAATATTATTTCTGCACACCGACTCTCTGCGATTCGTCATGCCGATGAGATTATTGTGATGAATGAAGGACGCATTAGTGAGCGAGGCACCCACGAGGAGTTACTCGCACAACGTGGTTGGTACTATGAACAGTACCTGATTCAAGAGATAGAGGAGGAGATCGAATGAAAACGATAAAGCGATTATTAAGCTACCTCCGCTATGAGAAAAAAGGAGTTCTGATTGGACTCGTCTGCCTGTTGATTTCAACGGTTGCGACCTTGACAGGACCTCTTGTGGCAAAATATATGATTGATAATGTGATTACACCGATGGGACAATCTCATGTCTTTAATGCCGGGGCTGTGCTCCTATGGGTGGGCATTTACGTGGCAGTGAACTTAATTGGAGCGGCTGGTGGTTATCTAAACCGTTTATATATGAAGACTCTCTCGAACCGCGTGGCTAAACGCATTCGTGACGAAGTGTTCGAGCATGTACAAACCTTACCAGTATCGTATTTCGACCATTTACCTGCCGGAAAAGTCGTGTCCAAAATCACGAGTGACACGGAATCGGTGCGTGCAAACTTTTATGTAAATGGAATTTCGACACTCCTTAGTACGGTCGTGATGCTTGTTGGTGTGTACGTAACGATTTTCTTATTAAATGCAACGCTGGGACTCGTATTATTATTCCTAGTTCCGGTGATGATGCTATGGCAGAGAACCGTTGCCGTGATGCAGAAAAAATACTATTCTGAGAATCGTGAACTGTACAGTCAATTGAGTGGACAGTTAAACGAAAGCATTCAAGGTGCTGGTATCGTTCAAGCCTTCCAACAAGAAGAAAGATTGTTGCAGAATATGAGGCGACGGCTACGTCTTGGGTTGAAATCGGTCGTAAGGAATTAATTCTTGAATCGTACTTCTCATGGAGTCTAGTTGGCTTACTTCGAAACTTTACTTTATTTGGAATTGTGTATTACTTCGGAATGCAATTTATCGGAGGAACACTGGGGATTTCAGCAGGGCTCCTATATGCGTTTATTGATTATGTCAATCGTATTTATGAGCCAATTCAAACCTTTATGAATGTCGTGTCAGGCTTCCAACAATCAATGGCTGCTGGTGACCGTGTGTTTGAACTAATGGATACACCAAGCGAGGAGTCAGGAGAAGAGCTGTTCACTTTCGATGAAGGACGGATTGAATTTAAAGATGTGAGCTTTGAATATACACCTGGCGTTCCTGTGTTGAAGCACTTGAATTTCACGGTAGAACCAGGGCAGACGGTGGCCTTTGTGGGGCACACGGGTTCAGGAAAATCTTCCATTATGAATTTGCTCTTTCGATTCTATGACCCAACGAGTGGAGCGATCTTGATTGATGGCAAAAACACGCGTGACTTTAATAGACGTAGTGTGCGAAGTGAGATGGGAATCGTGTTACAAGATCCGTATTTATTTACAGGGACGATTGCTTCAAATGTCGGGCTCAATAATGAATCGATTCAACCAGAGACGATTAAAGAGGCGCTTGTTAAAGTGGGCGGAGGACATCTACTCACAAAGAGTGATAAGGGACTGGACTACGAGGTCAAAGAAAAAGGGATGGATTTTTCTTCCGGAGAACGTCAATTGATTTCCTTTGCCAGAGCCATTGTCTTCAATCCAAAAATTTTAATTTTAGATGAAGCGACTTCGCATATCGATACCGAGACGGAAGAGATTATTCAAAACGCGATTAATGTCGTTAAAGAAGGACGTACAACCTTCATGATTGCGCACCGCCTGTCAACGATTGCTCATGCCGACCAAATTTTTGTGTTGGATAAAGGGGAAATTGTAGAACGTGGAACGCATGATGAATTGATGCAACTAAATGGACAATACGCCGAAATGGTGGCACTCCAAAAAGGATAATCGTATAGACTCTGTTTCTTTTGAAACGGAGTCTTTTTTTGCGGTGGGTAAATAGAATTTTTATTGTTTCAAGGGAGTTCATGGTGCATAAAGCCGCCTAGTTTGTTACAATGTGTAGGAAACAGATTGAGGAGAGAGTTATGATTACAAAAGAAGTTATTGAAACAGCAACGGCACATCGCCGTCATTTACATATGTATCCAGAAGTATCCGGAACGGAAGTCGAAACGACTCGTTATATCCGTAAAGCCCTAGAAGCGATGGGGATTAAATGCTGGGATTTACAATCAAAAACAGGAGTAGTTGCAGAAATCGGAAACGACAATGGCCCAACATTGGCCTTACGCGCCGATATCGACGCCTTGCCGATTGTGGAACAAACGGGATTAGACTACGCTTCGAAAAATGAAGGAGCGATGCATGCGTGTGGACATGATTTCCATACAGCAAGCCTACTTGGAGCCGTTCAAGTGTTGAAGGCGCAAGAAGATAAATTACAAGGGAAAGTTCGTTTTATTTTCCAACCAGCAGAAGAGAGTAACCAAGGAGCACGCGCATTGATTTCTGAAGGCGTGCTTGAGGGAATCGATGCCATTATTGGTTTCCATAACAAACCAGAACTTCCAGTTGGAACGATTGGAGTGAAGGAAGGACCACTGATGGCAGCAGTCGGTCAGTTCAAAGCCGAAATTACAGGAGTAGGAACGCATGCGGCAGCACCACACAATGGGAACGACCCAATCGTGACGGCTTGCCAAGTGATTGCGAACGCTCAAGCCATCGTTGCTCGTCATACGTCTCCACTAGAACCAGTGGTATTAAGCGTATCGCATATCGAAGCAGGAAATACATGGAATGTGATTCCAGAGAAAGTATTTTTGAAGGAACGATTCGTACGTTTAATAAAGAAGTCGAACGTAAAATGACCGAGCAATTCGAGAAGATGATTGTCCAAACCGCAGATGTTTACGGACAAAAAGGAAGTATTGAATGGATTTTAACGCCACCAGTCGTGCATAATGATGCTTCTGTTACAAAAGTCGTTAAAAGTGTGACGGAGAAATTTGCGACAGTGGTGACACCGGAAGTGACTTTAGGAGCGGAAGATTTCGCTAATTATATGGAACACGTTCCAGGATGTTTCGTCTTTATTGGAACAGGCTGTCCACGCGAATGGCATCACCCAGCATTCTTAGTGGATGATGCAGCATTACCGTTTGCAATTCAGTATTTTGTCGACAATACAAATGCTCTCTTAGAAGTACTCTCACAGAAAGGAAACGCGTAATATGAAAACAATGGTGGTGATTAGCCATCCAACGGTTCAAACGTCATCGACTCAACAGTTTTTCCTCGCAACCGTAAAAGGGGAAGAAGCTGTAACAGTTCGTCATTTGGACGAAGTGTGGAGTGAGAAAAAGCCTCATTTTATAAGAGCCACAGAAGAAAAAGCGTTGGTAGACTCCGAGGCCGAACGTCTGATTCTTCAATTCCCGATGTATTGGTACCAAGCACCTTCAGTCATGAAGGAATGGATCGATACAGTGATGAGTAAGAGTGCGCCTTTTGCCAAACAGATTAAGGAACTCGGAGTCGTTGTGACACTCGGGGTGAAAGAAGAAGCCTTCCGTGCAGGAGGAAAGAGCAGTTTACGATTTCGGAACTCTTGCGCCCATTTCAAGCCTTAGCGAATGCGATGAGGTGGACCTATTTACCGATTTTCGAAGTGCATCAGTTTGATTATAAGACTGAAGAGGCAAAACAAGCGTTACTCGTGGAGTATTTACAATATGTAACGAAAGAGAACCACGGAACATTACAAGATACGGAAGAGTGGTTTATCCAGCGTGCGCAAGCGATGGAGGGTGTACACTGGGAACAAATCGCTGAGTGGATCAAGGAAAACCAGGACGAAAGACTGGAGCTCGAGATGCATCTTAGTAACTGGGAGGAGAGTCAGTATGGAGATTATTGAGAAAATCCAGTTGCTCGATGCATGGATTGGCGAAGCAAAAGACTATAAAGAACGCGCATTGCTTGTAGCTGCAAAAACTCTTCTATTAGAACAAGCAAAACGAATTGAACAAGCACATGGAGAGTTGGATGGACGTATGTGGAGTCCTGAAAACTGGGCCAAATAAGGAGAATGAGATTGAAAAAAGATTATTTAGGACTGAGACTAGTGTTACTGGTCATCGCCTGCTTCTTAATCGGACTAGGCGCGAAGATGGCAGGGTCGAGTACATTAGGTGCTGACGTTGTTGTCCTTGTGTGGGAAGGATTAAATCGCACATTTGGTGTAGATATGGGAACAAGTAATATTATCGTTTCCCTTGTATTTCTTGCCATTACGCTAAGTATCAACTGGAGATATATTGGATTTGGAACAGTTGTAGGGATGTTCTTACAAAGCTTCTTTATTGAACTGTTCGATTTTAGAGCTCTTTCCGAAATGGATATAACCGTAAAAGTAGTGGCCATGGTTGTAGGGATTGCCTTAATTGCTATGGGGTGTGCAGTGTATGCTTTAGCAGAACTTGGAGTTGGGCCGTATATTGCCGCAACGCTAGCCTTACATGAAAAATTCAAAACATCCATCCCTAAAAATAAGTTTTTCATCGATGCAAGCTGTGTCATTACCGCCGCAATTTTGGGGCAATGGCCAAATATTGGACCTGTAGTGTCATTATTAATTAGTGGAATTATCATGGACCAAACAATGGTGATTTTGAAGAAATTTTTACCAATTAAATAAAATAGACAAAATGAAACCTATCTACATGAGAAATCCTATTGTAGATAGGTTTTTTAGCGCTTTATCGAAATAATGAAACATGATACCGTTTCCAAAGAGAGCAAAATAGTACAAGTCAAAAGCAAAATAGTTATTGTGAAAGCGGTTTTTTCGTTGTAAACTAAAAGTGTCTTAAAAAGTAATAGAACTAGGGGGAGACAACATGAAAAAGAAAGTATTACTATCAAGCGCAGCATTATTAGCAGCTGTATCTTTAGCAGCTTGCGGAAATAATAGCAACAGCACTAGTAAAACAGACTCAACAACACAAGGAGCTTCTAAAGAAAGTTACTCTTAAATTAGCAGCTCTAGAAAGTGGTTACGGCGCAGAAATGTGGCCAGCAATCATCAAAGCTTATGAAGAGGCTAATCCAAACGTTAAAGTGGAATTGACTCAAGATAAGGAAATTGAAGATAAAATTACGCCTCAAATGAAAGCTGGCGATTACCCAGATATCGTAATGTTAGCTTTAGGACGTAAAAAAAGCTTTTACCAGAAACATTAATTAAAGAAAAAAAGCTTTTAGCTGACTTAACTGGATTATTCGATATGAAAGTTTACGGCGAAGACAAAAAAGTTTCTGAAAAATTATTAAACAACGTATTAGGAACAACAGTAACTGACCCTTACGGAGACGGAAAACACTACTTAGCACCAATGTTCTACGCTCCAACAGGATTATTCTACAACGAAGCGTTATTCAAATCTAAAGGTTGGGAAGTTCCAAAAGATATGCCTGGTATGAAAGAATTAGCTGAAAAAGCTAAGAAAGATGGCATTTCATTATTCACTTATCCAGTATCTGGATACTTAGATAGCTTCTTCCCAGCATTATTAGCAAACGCTGGAGGCGTTGATTTATTCAACAAAGCAATGAAATATGACACAGGAGCATTCACTTCTGAAGGCGCAACTAAAGCTTTTGAAGCATTAGGAACATTCTTACAAAACGTTGAACCTTCAACAGTAGCAAACGCAAACCCACAAAGCTTCACTAAGAACCAACAATTAATCTTAGACAACAAAGCTTTATTCATGCCAAACGGTACTTGGGTAGTTGGGGAAATGGCTAAAGCACCTCGTGCAGAAGGATTCAAATGGTCTATGACAGCTGCACCAGCAATCGAAAAAGGTGGCAAACGTTATGTTTACTCATTCTTCGAACACATCTGGGTTCCAAAAGAATCTAAGAACCAAGAAGCAGCTAAAGAATTCTTATCATTCTTATACTCTGACAAAGCAGCAGAAATCTTTGCTAAATACAACGCAGCTCAACCAATTAAAGGTGTAACAGCTAAGTTACCTGATGAATTGAAATCATTATACAAAGTTGTAGATGAAGTTGATGGCGTAATCAATGGTAACTTCGTAGCTACTAAACCTGTTGAAGGCGTAAGCATGAAAGACACATTATATGGTCAAATCGACTCTGTAGCATCTGGTCAAAAAACAGTTGCTGAATGGCAAAAATCTGTAGAAGAAGTTAGCCAAAAACTAAAAGCAGCAGTTGAATAATTCAAATAGAATGAATTAAATAAGAGTGGGATGCGAAGCAATTTTCAAGGATGAAAATTCCTTCCGCCCACTCTCATTTTATCTAAAAATGGTTGAAAGAGGGCAGAACGATGAAAAATCGTAGAAAAAGAGAGAGAAATTTATTTATTCTCGTGTGTCTATTACCTGCACTAATTTTATTCTTTACGTTTTTAATTTACCCAACGATTCAAGTATTCCGCATGTCCATGTTCAAATGGGGCGGATTCTCAAACAATCAACAATTTGTTGGATTGGATAACTTTAAAATCTTATGGCAAGATGAAAATTTCTTTAGAACGATTCAGAACACAATCTTACTAATCGTAGTGGTAACACTCTTTACAGTAGTATTGGCAGTTCTTTTCGCGGCAATCCTTTCAACAGAAAAGATTCGCGGAAACAACTTCTTCAGAATTATTTTCTACATCCCTAATATTTTATCAATCGTAGTTATTGCAGGTATTTTCTCAGCAATTTATGATCCAAAAGCTGGACTTTTAAATGCTGTATTACCAGAAGCATGGAATAAATTATGGCTGGGTGATCAAAGTATTGTTATTTACTCACTTGCATTTGCATTAATTTGGCAAGCGATTGGGTACTACATGGTTATGTATATGGCAGGGATGGCGAATATTCCAGCAAGCTTGTATGAAGCAGCTGACCTTGATGGAGCTGGAAAAATCGGTAAATTCTTTAACGTTACATTACCATTGATTTGGAATAGTATTCGTACAACATTAACATTCTTCATTATCAGTACGATTAACTTAAGTTTCTTACTTGTACAAATCTTGACAGACGGTGGACCAGACGGATCAACTGAAGTGTTCTTAAGCTACATGTTCAAACAAGCTTATACAAACTCTTCATACGGATACGGTATGGCAATCGGTGTAGTTATCTTTATATTCTCATTCGGATTATCAGGCATCGTAAGTCATATTACGAAACGCGATATTCTTGAATACTAGGAGGGGAGATCATGAAAGGAAATACTCGTTCATTCGAAAAGCTGTATAAAGCTTTTATATACGTAGCGCTGATTACATTAGCGATTAGTATTATTGTACCAGTGGGTTGGGTCTTCTTAGCTTCTGTTAAAGAGAATAGAGAGTTCTACGGATCTCCATGGACAATGCCAGAAGGATTCTACATCCAAAACTTTGTGGATGCTTGGAATAAAGCAAAAATGGGTGACTACATGTTGAACTCAGTGATTGTTACAGCATTAGCGTTAACAATCCTTGTAGTTGTAGCCATTCCTTCTTCATACGTATTAGCACGTTACAAATTTCCAGGAAGTCGTTTCATTAACTCTTTACTAAAAGGTGGATTATTCATCAACGTAAACTATATCGTTGTACCAATCTTCTTAATGTTACTCGACTGGGATAAAGGACTAAAAGGATTCGGCATTAACGGATTCTTCTTGAACAACATTTTCGTCTTAGCGGTTGTGTATGCAGCGACATCATTACCATTTACGATTTATCTATTATCAAACTTCTTCAAGACATTGCCAACAACGTTTGAAGAAGCAGCATCTATCGACGGTGCAGGATATTTCACAACAATGATCCGCGTCATGACACCAATGGCAAGACCAAGTATTATCACAGTAATCTTATTCAACTTCCTCTCATTCTGGAATGAATACATTATCGCTCTTACATTAATGCCAGGTAAAAACCAAACTTTACCAGTAGGGTTGAAAAACTTAATTCAAGCGCAACGTGGGGCAGCTGAATACGGACAATTATACGCAGGGATGGTATTAGTAATGTTACCAACATTAATTCTATACATTCTTGTTCAAAATAAACTAACACAAGGGATGACACTAGGCGGCTCTAAAGAGTAATCGTCATCGCAGGAGGAAAGAAAATGGGTAAAACAAAAGGGCGTTTAACCCTACCAAGTGAATCGAATTTTCTTGAACAGACTAAAGAATTGCTCGACCGTTGGGGAGCCGATGCAATTCGTGATAGCGATGGAACGAAACTCGATGAAGCAACCAAACAATTAGATGCAAAAATCTATACAACATACTTTGTAGCACGTAACCATAATGATTTCATCAAAGACCATATGGAAGAGTGCCAACAAATCTTCGTCATGTCAAAATTCTGGTTAGCAACAGAAGATACGCTAACAATTCCATTTATGGAAGGGTACTTCGAAGACCAAGTTCAACCAGACTATGTGCATGATCCAAAACGATATTGGGAAGTCATCGACCGTACTACTGGAGAAGTGGTTCCGGTTGAAAAATGGACTGTCCATGAAGAAAACAACACGATTACGATTGAAGGCACTCGTCCATTCCATGAGTATACAGTGTCGTTTCTAGTGTATGCGATTTGGGATCCAACTCAAATGTACAATCACATTACGAATAACTGGGGCGATGTTCCTCACGATATTCCATTTGATGTACGTGGACCTCATTCAAATCAATTCATGCACTCTTATTTAAAACAATGGTTAAAAGACAATCCGGATACTGATGTGCTTCGTTTTACAACGTTCTTCTATCATTTCACATTAATTTTCAACAACTTAGGAAAAGAAAAATTTGTGGACTGGTTCGGATATGGTGCTAGCGTTTCAGTCGCAGCACTTGAAGCTTTTGCCAAGGAAAAAGGCTATCGCTTAAGAGCAGAAGACATTGTGGATGAAGGGTACTATAACTCAACATTCCGCACACCAAGTAAAGCGTACTTAGACTATATCGACTTCATTCAAGCATTCGTTGCTAGAGAAGCTAAAAAATTAGTCGACGAAGTACACGAAGCTGGTAAAGAAGCAATGATGTTCTTAGGAGATAACTGGATTGGTACAGAACCATATGGACCATACTTCGAACAAATCGGATTAGATGCAGTCGTGGGTTCTGTCGGCGGCGGAGCAACACTTCGTATGATTTCAGATATTCCACACGTAAAATATACAGAAGGAAGATTCTTACCATACTTCTTCCCAGATGTATTCCGTGAAGGAAATGATCCTACGATTGAAGCCAATAAACTGGTTATCAGCAAGACGTGCCATCATGCGTAACCCTGTAGACCGTATCGGATACGGCGGTTATTTAAGTCTTGCATACAAATTCCCTAAATTTGTCGACTACATTGAACATGTAACAGATGAATTTAGAGAAATCTACGATATCGTTAAACATACAAAACCATATACTGGTTTGAAAGTTGCGATCTTAAACGCGTGGGGACGCTTAAGAACTTGGCAAGCGCACATGGTAGCTCATGAACTTCCATACAAACAAATCTATTCTTACCTTGGAATTATGGAAGCCTTAAGTGGTGCAAGTGTGGACGTAAGCTTTATCAGCTTTGACGATATTATTAATGATGGAGTTCCAGAAGGTGTCGATGTCATCATCAACGCGGGGGATGCCGGTACTTCATTTAGCGGTGGAGAGGTTTGGAAGAATGAAACGCTTATTACACGTATTCGTGAATTCGTGTATAACGGCGGCGGATTTGTCGGAGTTGGGGAACCAACAGCCGTTCATCATCAAGGAAGATTCTTCCAACTTGGAGATATTTTGGGTGTTGAAAGAGAAATGGGATATAGCCTTTCAACAGATAAATACTTTACAAAAGAATTGAAAGAACACTTTATTATCGAAGATATTGAAGATGTTCATAAGATTGACTTTGGGGAAAATATTAAACGTGTATGGCTTAACGAGTGCAACAGAAGTACTTGAATTTAGCAATCCGAAAGTAAGCGCTGGTGGCGTCGAAGAAGGAATCGTTCTTCCAGCTAATGCCGAAGGAAAAGAATTCGGGGAAATCCATCTTGCTGCCAACCCTTACGGAAAAGGTCGTGGGGTTTATATCGCAGGACTTCCATACACACCAGAAAATACAAGATTATTAATGCGTGCGTTATTCTACGCAGCGAATAAAGAAAGTGAATTAACGAAATGGTATGCAAGCAATCCATTAGTGGAAGTACATGCTTATCCTGAAAAAGGAGTGTATGCAATCGTGAATAATACAAACGAATTGCAATCAACACTTGTTTATGATGGCGAAGGTGTATCAAGAACTGTGGAACTTGAGCCAAGCGAAATTAGATGGGAGAAGATATCATGAATCCTAAAGTGAAAATTTTAATCCGCGTCGTATTGATGTTGGTATTCTTATATGTAGTTATTTTGGGGCATCAGATGATTGGAAAAGAAGGCGTTGCAACAATGCTTGTTGGCTTAGCTGGATTACTTCTCTTGCTATGGGATTACAATCGTCCGTACTCTAAATCGATGAAGCGTTAATAAAACTTAACTAGGAACAGGGGCTTGTTTACCAACAAGCCCCTGTTCCTGTTTGCATAGACACAATATTAAAAAACAACATAAGATAAAATGCGCAAAACCTGCGGTTTGTGATTACTGCGAAGATTTGTGGGTTCGTTTTATAGTAGCTGTAATGAGGGACCGGCTCGAGCCTGTAGTCTCTCACCTTCAAAGTTCAAAATAGGAGTAAGGGATAAATCCCTAACTCCTATTAATTCACCTTTGATCCTTTTCCCATTACTGCTACTATAAGAACCCGACAAATCTTCTTCGTAATCACAATATTATTTTTAAATATTGTGTCCGTGCACGAAAAGGGAGGGTAGGAGGAGGTAGAGGGATTTGGTACAAACGAGTCTTTTCGTAATCACAGTGCTATTTTTAAATATTGTGTCCTGCCAAGAAAAAGGGGAGGAGAAATTGGTGAAATTTCTTATAGGAATTTGGTTTATTAAAAGATGAAAATATCGTATAATAGAAAAGAAATTGAAAGGAATGGGGGATAATATGAAAGGATTGTTTATCACGATGGAAGGTCCTGATGGCGCTGGGAAAACAACTGTCATCAACCAACTGATTCCTTTGTTACAAAAACACGCGCTCGTGGATATTGTTTCAACAAGAGAACCTGGTGGAAGCCGCATCGCTGAAGATATTCGTAAAGTCATTCTGGATGTGAACAACACCGAAATGGATGAGAGAACAGAAGCGATTTTATATGCAGCGGGTCGTCGCCAGCATTTAAAAGATCGTATCTTACCAAACTTAGAAAAAGGGAATATTGTTTTTTGTGATCGTTTTGTCGATAGCTCGTTGGTGTATCAAGGAGTGGCTCGTGGGATTGGGGTAGAAGAAGTTGCACAGTTAAATCATTTTGCAACGGATGGCCTAGAACCAAGCACGACGCTTTACTTAGATGTGCCGGCTGAAGTTGGATTGGAACGTATTCATAAAGCAAGAGGGAACCGTCAATTTGATCGCTTAGACCAAGAAGGCTTAAGTTTCCATACGATGGTTCGCAATGGATATTTAGAATTAGTGAAAAAATATCCGGAAAGAATTGTATCGATTGATGCGACAAAATCCATTGAAGAAGTAGTGGAAGAGTGCTTCCGCGTTTTAGTGGAACGTTACCCAAAATATTTTACAAAATAGGAGAATGAAATCATGAAATTATTAATTGCGATTGTACAAGATAAAGATGCACATTTATTAGGAGATGAGTTTGCACAAGCAAATATTCGCGCAACTCGTTTATCAACAACAGGTGGATTCTTACGCGCAGGAAACACTACTTTCATCATCGGTATTGAAGAAGAACGTGTACAAGAAGCGTTAGACATTATCAAAGAAAACTGCCAATCACGTGAACAAATGACTGTGCCACCAGTGCATATCGACAGCATGCTTGATAGCGCGCTAACAACTCCAGTTCCAGTTCGTGTAGGTGGAGCTACAGTATTCGTATTGCCTGTAGACTCATTCTTCCATTTCTAAGATGGAAAAGATGCAAGAAGCATTTATTCGTGCCATCGATAATGGTCATCTGAGCCATGCCTATTTGTTTGAAGGAGCAAAGGGGATTGGGAAAGCGGAGATGGCCAAGGAAATCGCAAAGATGCTGAACTGCACGAAGCGAACAAAAGGCGAGCCTGCATGCGGCGAGTGTGAACACTGCACAAGAATTGACCATGGAAACTTCCCTGATTTTATCGTGGTAGAACCTGAAGGCACAACGGTAAAGGTGGACCAAATCCGTACACTGAAATCACAGTTAACGAAAACAGCGATGGAGTCGAGTGCGATTGTTTGTGTGATTCACGCGGTCGATACGTTGACACAAGGTGCTGCGAATAGCTTATTGAAGTTTTTAGAAGAACCAACGGGAAATATCCATTTCATTCTTCTAACAGAGCAACTCAGCAAGGTTCTGATTACGATTCAATCGCGCTGTCAGATTATTCGATTCCAATCAGATGCAGGAGAAATATTGTTTCCACGCTGAAAGAACGAGGGGTTCCAAACGCAACGGCGAAATTATTGTCTCAACTGACGAGTAATATTGATCAAGCAGTCGAGATGCTCGAGAGTGAAAGTTTTGGACAAATTCGTCAAGAAAGCTGGAATTGGTTTGTCCGCGTATTTACGAATCGTGCGATGGCCTTTGTGACGATTCAGTCTCAAGTGATGCCACTGTTAGCGACAAAGGCTGATAGTGAACTGTTTTTAACACTATTACAAATTTATATCCGTGATGCCTTGCTGGTTGCACGAGGTGTCGAAGGAGCCGTTATTCAAAGCGATAAACTCGCAACGATGAAGAGTTTTGCAAATCATCTCACCGTGAGTGAATGGATTAAAGAACATGAAAAAATGACCAACGCCATTGCCAAAGTAAGTGCCAACGTTGGAGTTCAAGCAGTATTAGAACAATGGGTGTTACAAATCCCAAAATAAGATAGGAGGTGCGTGAATGCCAAACAGACAATTGTATGATCGAATCGAACGGTTAACAAAACAAACTTTGTTGCAATTACATGAGCTCGAACAGATTTCTGAAGAGTTGCAAAAAGTAATCGAAGAGAATCATAATTTAACGATGGAAAATCGTCACTTGAAAGATCGTTTAGACGAGTTAGAGCCAAACACGCACACGAAGAAAGTGGCTAAAAAGAAAAAAAGAAGCCAATCCATCATCAACTTAGAAAATATCTACGACCAAGGATTCCATATTTGTAATTTATATTATGGAAAACGTAGAGAAAACGATGAAAGTTGTATGTTTTGTACGGAAATCTTGTATAGCGAAGATTAACGCTTGAAAAGAGCAAGATTGTCATATAAAAAGCCAATAAAGTACTAAAAAGAGCCTGTCCATGGACGGGCTCTTTTGTTATAATAAAAGATGAAATCGTTTTATCTTTTTTGGGGGGAAACAGTATGAATCAAAAACAATCAAAACCAAATGTCATCCTCATCGTAGTGGACCAAATGCGTGCGGACGCATTGTCGATTAACCGCAGTGATGACTTAGTGGTGACACCAACGCTAGATATGATGGCCAGCATGGGATATAACTTTGAAATGCCTACTCACCAGTGCCGAGCTGTGTGCCAGCAAGAGCCGCGCTTTTAACCGGAATGGACCAAGAGAAGTCAGGAAGAGTGGGATACGAAGATGAAGTGCCTTGGAACTACACGAATACACTTCCTCAAACGTTCAAGGATTTAGGCTATCAAACAGAATGTATCGGGAAGATGCATGTGTATCCAAGTCGTAAGCGTATGGGATTTGACCATGTCCTCTTGCATGATGGTTACTTACATGTCGACCGTAAATACAATAAAGCGTACGGCGAAACCTTTGAACATTCGAGCGATTACTTGGCATGGATTAAGCAAGAACTCGGTAGCGATGCAGATATAATCGATGATGGAGCAAACTGTAATTCATGGGATGTCCGCCCGTTTGAACTTCCTGAAAAATACCATCCAACCAACTGGATTGTGAGCGAAAGTATTCGTTTCTTGAAGAGACGTGACCCAAGCGTTCCGTTCTTCTTGAAGATGTCGTTTGAAAAACCTCATGCGCCGCTCAATCCACCGAAGTATTTCTATGATTTATACATGGATAAATTAGGGGACATATCGGACTTGCATATCGGGAACTGGGAAGAACTCGAAGAGAAGATTCCAAGTCTTTATGCGAAACGCGGAAAAATTCCAGCGGACGCACAAAAGAGAATGTTGGCTGCGTACTACGGCTTAATTACGCATATCGATAATCAATTAAGTCGCTTCTTAACAGCCGTTGAGGAATTCGATTTACTCGAAAATACGATCTTCTGGTTTGTGAGTGACCACGGGGATCAACTCGGGGAGCATTATTTATTCCGCAAGGGTTATCCTTACCAAGGAAGTATTAAGATTCCAGCGTTTATCTTCGATCCGGGTAACTTAATCGCGGGGACGAAGAAGAGTGTCACACAATTGGTGAAGATTCAAGACGTTTTCCCTTCACTTGTAGAATTAGCAACAGGTGAAAGTTGAAACAGACGGTAAGAGCGTTCGCCAGTTATTATTTGGCGAGTTTGCAGGTTGGCGAAACGAATTCCACGGAGAACATAGTCTAGGTGTGGATTCGAGCCAATATATTTTAACAGATGAATGGAAATTTATTTGGTTCCCTGTCAAAGATGAGTATCAACTCTTCCATATGACAGAAGATCCAGAGGAGAAATGCAATTTAATTGCGGAAACAAAGTACACTTCTCTCGTGAATGAGTTCAAAGCAAAACTCGCACGTATTTTACAGGAGAGAGAAGAAGGCTTTGTGCGAGACGGACAGCTTTGCAAAGTTCCGTTAGAACACATCGTTTCCACTCTAAAGAGAGGTCGATAGTATGAATTTTGTGCCTTTAAAATCTGGCATCTTTCAAATGGGAGATGCTCATGGCCAAGGCTTTATCGAAGACCATGAGGCACCACCAGTCATGAAAAAGGTACTTGCGTTTGAAATCGCGGATACGGCCGTGACGAATCGTGAGTTTAAAGCCTTTATAGATGCGACAGGTTATACTACAACGGCAGAAACGATAGGAGATTCTTATGTGTTTCACCTATTCGTTGAGCCAGAAAAAGAGCAGAGTATGGACATGTATCAGGCTCACCTTGGTGGCTTCTAGTGCCCGGAGCTTGTTGGAATCATCCCACAGGGTCCGAGTCTTCCATTGACGATGTGATGGACCATCCGGTGGTGCACGTATCTTTGCAGGATGCATTAGCTTATTGTGATTGGGCAAAGGTGAAATTGCCAACAGAAACGCAATGGGAATACGCAGCACGTGGTGGGACAACCACGCAATTTCCATGGGGAGATGACCTCGAAGAAGACGGAGAGTTTCATGCGAATACTTGGCAGGGAGATTTTCCAAATACGAATACGAAAGCAGACGGCTATTTAGGAACGGCGCCCGTGAAGAGTTTTGAACCAAACGGATATGGGCTCTACCAAATGATTGGAAATGTCTGGGAATGGTGCTGCAACCATCGCGGAATTCCTTTTGAAGAAATCGAGGAGGACGCCTCTCGTCCTATTAATTTCGAATACGAATATGCGATTCGTGGCGGATCCTTCTTATGCCACTGCTCTTACTGCAACAGGTATCGTGTAGCTGCTCGTAATGGAGCATTGTGGGACTCAACATCTAGCCATTTAGGATTTAGATGTGTCCGGAATCTTGGAGGCCGCTAATGCACATTATTATTTATAGTATCATCGTGCTTTGTGCGACGATGATTGGAGCGATTACCGGTTTAGGCGGCGGCATTATCATCAAGCCAGCCTTCGATTTTGTCGGCATCGATACGACGAGCATGATTAGTGTGTATTCGACTGTCGCGGTCTTTACGATGTGTCTAGTTTCTATTTATAAAAGAAGTAAGCTAGGGTTTCATGTCAAAAAACAAATCGCGCTAGGATTGGCTTTTGGGTCGATTATCGGTGGAAAAATCGGAGACGTGATTTTCCTTCATGCAGTAGAGAGTTGGGGTAGTCAAGCAGTGAGTGCGACGCAATCCGTGATTCTATTTTTATTGCTCGGTGGCATTATTTTGTTCACACTCAATAAGGAAAGTATTCGAACGCTAGAAGTTTCCAATCTGGTGGCGATTGTGACGATTGGATTAACAGTCGGTATGATTTCTGTCTATCTCGGCATTGGCGGAGGACCGCTGAATATTGCACTTTTGGTTTACTTCTTCTCGATGAAAGCAAAAGACGCAGCAGCGTATTCGATTTTGATGATTTTCTTTGCACAGATTATTAAGATGGGGACTGTCATTCGTGACTTTGAGAAATACAACAATGTCAGTCTCGTGATTTTAGCGATTGCGATTTTTGCGGTACTCGGTGGTTGGGTTGGAACAAAAATCCAATCGAAACTCACGCACGAAGCCGTTGAAAAACTCTATTTAGGATTGATGGCTATTTTAGTATTTATGACCGCCTTCAATGTATTTAAATTTATCGGAGTATAAACAAACACCCAAGCAGCATTGCTTGGGTGTTGTTTTTTGTGTTTTATCGTAGAGGAAACCATCATAAATTCATGTTCTGTTGATTATGGAAAATCTTACGGATTTATTTATGCATGAATCTCTTTGTAGACTTCTTGTTTCTTAAGGCCAAGATGTTTTGCGACAGCCTTAATCGCATCTTTTTGCGTAAGGTTTTGATGCTCCATAAACCATTCGACTTGTTCTGCAATCGAAAGTGTGGCGTCAGGCGTATTTTCTTCTAACGCACCAGCTAGAGCAGTTGTCACTTCATCAGGATTTTTAGATCCAATCAAGATGCAGCATTCACCTTTTAATTCTTCCTCATTTACAAGAGCAACGAGTTCTGCGGCTGTTCCGCGAATAAACTCTTCGTAAGTTTTCGTCAACTCGCGGCATAACACAACAGATTGTTGTTCGCCGTAGACGGTCTGAATCGCCGAGAATGTGTCCTTTAGGCGGAAAGGTGATTCGTATAAAATCACGGTCTCGCTATGTGTGCGTAATTGTTCGAGGGCTTCGATTTTTTCTTTCTTTTTACGTGGTAAGAACCCATAGAAATAGAACGGTTGTGGCACAAGCCCGCTTGCGATAAGAGCCGTAATTCCCGCGTTCGCCCCTGGAAGAGGAATGACAGGAATGCCGACTTCGACACAGGCTTGCACGAGTTCAAAACCTGGGTCGCTAATCGATGGTGTACCAGCGTCGCTCACTTGCGCGATGGTTTCCTTCTTGCAACCACTCGATGACTTGAGGGATTCTCTCCTGAGTATTATGTTCATGGAAACTCTTTTGCGGAGTCTCGATTTCAAAATGATTGAGTAACTTTTGCGTATGACGTGTATCTTCGGCTAGGATTAAATCCACGTCGCGAAGAGTATTTACCGCGCGGAAAGTCATATCTTCTAAGTTACCAATCGGAGTGGGGACAAGGAATAGTTTTCCTTTGCCTTCAGTCCGATAACTCTGTTGTCTCATGAGGCTGTTCTCCTTCTAAATAAATAATGACAGGACGGTCGACGGTTGCGCCAATCGTCTGTAGAAATGTTTCCTTTTTGGGGCGAGAGAATTTCTTGAACGCCGCTTCTGCCTTCATCGCTTCTTGCTTGGTGGCAAATTCTTTAGCGTAAAGGAGAGTGACGGGAGTTCTCACCCTTGTATATTTAGCACCTTTTCCGGCATTGTGAGTCGCGATTCGTTTCTCCAAATCAACCGTATAGCCCGTATAAAAGGTTTGGTCCTTGCAGAGAAGGACGTACATAAAGAACTGGCTCATGATTCGTCCCCCCAGAGGATGCTTCTAATCTTCTGCGTATATTCTTGATCCTCATTGAAAACCGTAATCGGAGGCAATACTTTAAGGCCTCCTGGAAGTCCGTCCTTCATTAGTTCGATGAGGACGATGTTGCTTTCTTTGCCTTCTTTTGGATAGACAAATTGCACGCGTTTTGCTTCGAGGCGGTGATGCCTTGCCTCGGATAAAATATCCGTGAGGCGGTCGGGTCTATGAACGAGATAGGCTTTTCCTTTCATCTTCAATAACCCTGAAATCGTCTTGAGTAAGTCTTCGAGTGGCAAATGCACTTCATGACGGGCAATCGTGTAAGCTTCCTTCAAATTGGTTTGATTGGTTTCCTTCACCTTGAAGTAAGGCGGATTGCACGTAATAAAGTCGACCGAGTCTTTCGGGATAATGCCTTTCAACTGACGAATATCCTGATTGATAAAGGTGATGCGGTCTTCTAAGTTGTTGAGTTGGTTGGTACGCATCGCCATGTCCCAAAGCTGTTCTTGGATTTCAACAGCGGTAATGTGATTTTTGGTTTTATGGCTGAGTAAAAATGCCACCGCACCATTACCAGAGCAGAGATCCACGATTGTAGCTTTTCTACTTTTGGCGATATTGGCAAAGTCTGCTAAAAGGACGGCATCCAGCGAAAAGGAGAAGACCTCACGACTTTGAATGATATCGATATTTTCTTTTTCGAGTCGATCGAGTCGCTCATGCGATTTCAATGGAACTTCCTTTTTTGTCATTTCTTTCCAACTCCTACAATTACTGTATCCAAAGTGTAACAACAAATGGAAAGTCACGCAAGATATAGAGTGGAAAAGGGGAGAAACTGCAAAATACAACTTTAGGTTTAGAGAAGTTTGGGATAAAAATCAACCTTAGGACCTATGTTTCGTTTTGGAAGTTCGGTACACTAAGAATGTAATCAAGAACGAACCGATTTAAGGGGGAAACGAAAATGAATCAAAAAGATAGAATTTTAGAATTAGTAGATAAAGGAATTATTTCAGCAGAGGAAGCAGTGGTCCTACTCGAAAAAATGGGTGAGAAGGCTAGCGCGAAAGAACAACCAACTTCAAGCCAAGTCGATTCTGTATTAGAAGGTGTAGCGAGTGTATTTACAAAATTCTCAGCTCAAAGCGACCAAACAAATGAATCGATTCAAGCGGTCTTAAAACGTACAAAAGAAATCGATCGCCGTATCGATGAAATCAAAACGGCTGAGCAACTTGAACCGTTGACAGTGGATGAAGAGATGGAACTGGTTCGCTTGCAAGAAGAAGCGGAACAGTTGAATAACCAATATAAGAGTTTGTTACAAGAGAAAAAACAAGCCGATGCCAAAATGAAAGCTGAAAAGAAAGAAGAATGGGAAGAAAGCTTTAAGAAAGCGAAGAAGAAAGTGCAAGACACTGACTGGGAAGATAAAACTCGTAGAACAGCGGGAAATATTTCTTCATGGGCTGCAAAATTCGCAGACTCAATTGTGACAGCGGTGGGATCAGTTATTCAAAATACAGAAGTGAACCTGCCTTACTTAGAAGCCAAAAACGGCAAAAAGTACCGTATCATTTCCATCAAGTGATTGATGATGCGAGTATTCTCGATTTCAAAGTGGCCAACGGAATTGTTCGTGTGAAGACTGTTCCTGGCAACACAATGACGATTGAAGGAAATTGCCGCGTGGCTGCGCAAGACGAAGAGTTTTTCGATGCGGAAGGATTTGTTCGTGACCGTGTGAAGGTTGGCGTGGACGACGATAAGATTGTTATCAAGAGTGTCAGCAAGCGCGTATACTGCGACTGGACCATTTCCCTTCCGCAAAAAGTGTATGATTATGTTGCCATCAAAGGGTTGAATACAACTATTCATTTGAAAGAATTAGAAGGAAAAGATTATTACTTCGAAGTGGATAATGGAGATATTCGCTTGAAGGATGTCAAAGGAGTTCTTCTTGAAGCAGAAACAGTGAACGGAAATCTTAAATACGAACATCTCGAATTTAAAGATATCGTGTCTGAAACAGTAAACGGGAATATCCATCTCGATGGTCAATTCCTTGGAACAAAACTAGAAGCGGTGACAGGGAATATTAAAGTAGCAGTAGCACATCCTGAAACGAAAAAAGTAGACGTTGAAACAGTAAACGGAAATATTAAAATTGAAGTTGCTGAAGAAGTAGGGCTTGAAGCCGAAATTGAAACATCTCTTGGTGCGATTCGCTTTGATGAAACAGTCTTCGAAGTGATTCGACAAACGAAGGATTTAGCCGAAAGAAGTGCATTGATTCGTAAACATAAAGACTCAATGCCGCGAGTAGTCGCAGAAACAACAACTGGAAATATTCAAGTAAATCAGCTACAATCAGATACAAGTAGCAAGAAAGAAGGATAAACAAAATGAAAAAATTAAGACGTTCAAGAAAGAACAGAATCGTTTGTGGGGTTATGGGCGGTATTGCCGAATACTTTGATGTAGATCCAACAATTGTACGTGTGCTGTTTATCATTTGTAGTTTCTCAGGTTTCCCTATCATCCTTTACATCTTACTTGCTATCATTATTCCAGAAGAAAGCACTGGGTATTACCGTGACGATAGACGCAGAAATACTTACTATTACACTTCTGGACCTTCTCGCCCGCGTAAAACAGCGCGCCGCGTAGAAGAAGATGACGACGATTGGAGTGATTTTTAGTGTCAATCACTAAAAAGATTGCCATTAACACATTAGGGTTCTTGGTGATTGCGTGGTTTGTACCACAATTTTACGTTACAAACTGGGTAGCAGCGCTTGTTGCAAGTATCGTTCTTGCGGTATTAAACCTATTTGTTAAACCGATTTTATTCCTTTTAACATTACCAGTAACGATTGTAACGTTTGGATGCTTTAGCTTCGTGTTAAATGCGATGATGTTAAGTATGACATCATGGTTTGTAGGACCGGGATTCTCATTCTCGGATCCATTCATTACCTTAGTAGTAAGCATTCTGTTAACGATTTTCCAACGCTTTGTTGAAAATCTAGTCGACTAATAGATAAAAAATAAGCGACCGATTTGGTCGCTTATTTTTGTTTGGATTCCATTAGTATTTCACAACCATTAATTGGCCGTTATTGTATTCTGCAAGGAATACATCTGAAACATCTTGAATATCTTGGGCAGCTAGTTGTTCAGTAACCCAATCTTCTGTTTTGTCGATGACTTCTAAAATGTTTTGTTGAATGACACCATCTGTAATGATTGGATATTTTGGATTTTCTTCACCAGATTTTGTCAAGATGAGTTGTCCGTTTTGTTCTAAGATGGCACTTTTTACATCGCGAATAGAGAAGACTCCTTGTGAACGTAATTTAAAAGCAACTTCTTGAGCCGTTAGACCAGCTAAACGCACATTTTCAACATCAATTTTCCCATGTTTAATTAATTGTAAAGGTTCACCGTCAAGCATCTTCTTCACTGTACGATTATTTGTTTTTACCCAGCGAAGGGTTAGTACTAACGCAAACCAAATTAATAAGATGATGCAGTATTGTAAGATGGTAATGGATGGATTATAAATCACACCCCCGAGAATTCCCCCGAGTACATAGTTTTGTATTTGGTCACTTGCAGATGTAGGGGCGAGGTTTCCTTTCCCAGTGTAGTTGATTACAACAATTAATGATAATAGTCCAAGTGCAAGTTTGATTGCGACATCGATATATGAAAGGTTCAACTTATTCAGCCTCCTTAATCGTAACTTTTGGATTTTGCAATTCCATTTTTTCGAGTAGGTAATGTTCCGGGCTATCTCCTGTTAATACTCGATAGAATTGATCGCCAACTTTGACGATGGCTCCATCCTTTGCGGCTTCAGTATTAATATAGACATCTTCTTTATTAACATGTAAATCTTGAGCGATCGTTTCAACGAAGCGAAGGGCTCCAGAATATTGATTTTCTGAATTTTTAGAAGACTGTAAGTCAGCAATCTTAGAACCAGCAAGAATTAAGATACCGATGACGGCGATTAATGCTAATTCGCGAAATTTGTGTCTTGTTTATTTTTAAAATAACGATATAAGGCAATTGCTAAAACGGCAATGACGAAGAGTATTAGTCCTAATTGAATATAATCAATTTGTTGAACTTTACTTCTTAAAAATTCATATGAATAAAATATCATGTTTTTCCTCCTATTCAGAAACTTAGGCTATTATATAAAATTCTATAAAATATTCAAGTAGTTTGCTCAATTTTTTTAAAAAAATATTTTTTAGATTATTTGGCAGAATGAACAGAAGTTTAATAAATTCTAAAAGCATACAAGAAAGCGCTCAAATATGGTATAGTAGAAGGGTATAAAGAAATGAGGGATAATATGAAAAGTGTTACGGTTAGAGAATTAATCAAGAATATTCATTTAAAACCAATTTATGGAGAGGAGTATCTTGACCGTCCAATCGTTACAAGTGAAATTTCAAGACCGGGATTAGAATTAGCAGGATTTTTAAATTTCTATCCAGCAGAACGTATCCAGTTATTAGGTCGTACAGAAACTTCTTTTGTGGCATCCATGGATGAAGGGATTCGATTAGAAGTGATGGAACGTCTTTGTAAACCAGAGACACCATGTTTTATTATTTCAAGAAAATTAGAGCCACCAAAAGAATTAGTGGAAGCTGCTGAAAAAGCGCAAATTCCAATCTTACAAGCAACTTCGAAGACAACACAAGTATCAAGTAGTGTCACAAACTTCTTAGAAGGAAGATTGGCGGAGCGTTCTTCGGTACACGGTGTATTACTCGATGTATTCGGAATTGGTCTGTTGATTACAGGTGAAAGTGGCGTCGGTAAATCTGAAACTGCGTTAGAGCTTGTGCAAAAAGGACACCGTCTTGTTGCGGATGACCGAGTAGAGTTGTATCAATACGATGAATTAACATTAATCGGGGAAGCACCAGAAATCTTGAACAACTTAATCGAAATCCGCGGTGTTGGTATTGTGGATGTGATGACGCTCTTTGGTGCAGGGGCAATTCTGGATCAAAAACAAGTCGATTTAGTCGTTCATCTTGAAAACTGGACACCTGATAAGAGATATGACCGTTTAGGTGGATATATGGAAAATGTTGAATTGTTGGGTGTAGAGATTCCTAAGATTCGCATCCCAGTGAAGACTGGTCGTAACGTTTCGATTATCTTAGAAGTGGCATGTATGAATTTCCGTGCGAAGAAAATGGGATTCGATGCAACAGAAAGCTTCACGAATCGTTTAACACAATTAATTGCAGAAAATAAAGAAGTTTAGAGGTTAGTTACATGAATGTTTTAGAAATGGTTTCGGCCATTAATCCGATTGCGTTTGAAATCGGTGGATTACAAGTGCGTTGGTATGGGATTATTATTGCTTTTGCAATTTACTTAGCAACAACATTGGCGGATAAAGAAGCCACTCGTAAAGGATACCGTAAAGAATTTATCATCGATTTAGTATTTTGGGCTGTGCCTCTTGGATTCGTGGGTGCGCGATTGTACTATATTCTATTTGAATGGCAGTACTACTTAGCAAATCCTGGTGAAATCATCCAAATTTGGCATGGAGGAATAGCCATCTACGGTGGTGTCATTGCCGGTGCAGCAACTGTCTACTGGTTTGCGAAAAAAGAAAAAGTATCGTTTGCATTACTCTTAGATATCTTGGCACCCGTTGTATTACTCGCTCAGGCGATTGGACGTTGGGGAAACTTCACCAACCAAGAAGCGCATGGGGAAGCTGTAACGCGTGCATTCCTAGAAGGCTTGCATTTACCAACTTTTATTATTGAGCAAATGCATATCGATGGTGTTTATTACCATCCAACTTTCTTATATGAATCACTTTGGTCTTTTGTCGGCGTATTGATTTTATTCTACTTACGAAGACGTAAAGGCGTAAAGGTGGGAGAAATCATGTCAGGATACTTATTATGGTATTCATTTGGGCGCTTCTTTATTGAAGGAATGCGTACAGATAGCCTCTGGATGTTTGGTATTATCCGAATTTCGCAATTAGTCTCAATTGTGTTATTCTTATTAGGCATCGCTATTATTGTAGTGAGAAGACGTAGAGTTCCAGCCGTGCCAGATTATGTATCGATTGATGATCCACAATCTCCAGCATTGTTTGGAAAAGCGTAAAGGAGAACAACTATGACAAAAGTAGCTATTTTAGGAGCAGGTTCATGGGGGACAGCATTGGCAATGGTGCTCGCAGAAAACCATCATGAAGCTCGCTTATGGGGAAATAACGAAGCTCAAATTCAAGAAATTAATGAGCGTCATACGAATGAACATTACCTTCCAGGAGTGTTTCTGGACCCAGCAATTCGAGGCTATTTAGATTTAGCCGAAGCCGTGAAGGGTGTGGATGCGGTCTTATTCGTACTTCCAACAAAAGTCATTCGTTTAGTAGCCAAACAATTAAATGGATTGCTTGAAAATAAACCGATGATTATTCACGCAAGTAAAGGGTTAGAACAAGAGACGTATAAAAGGATTTCAGAAATTTTAGCAGAAGAGTTGGACCGTGACAGCTACGAAGATATCGTGGTGTTATCTGGACCAAGTCATGCCGAAGAAGTGGCGCGTCGTGACATCACAACCATCACTGCAGCATGTGAAAACTTGGAATCTGCTAAAGTTGTGCAAACTCTTTTCAGTAATTCCTTCTTCCGTGTTTATACGAATACAGACTGTGTCGGAGTGGAAATGGGAGCTGCACTAAAAAATGTTATCGCGGTTGGAGCAGGGGCTCTTCATGGTTTAGGCTATGGGGACAATGCAAAGCTGCGTTAATGACAAGAGGATTATCAGAAATTAGTCGTCTAGGAATTGCTTTTGGCGCAGACCCACTGACCTTTATTGGACTTAGTGGTGTGGGCGATTTAATCGTAACATGTACGAGTATTCATTCTCGTAACTGGAGATGTGGGGACCAAATCGGGAAAGGCATTCCGCTTCCAACGATTTTGGAAAATATGGGAATGGTTGTAGAAGGGGTAGAAACGTGTAAAGCCGTCTACGCTTTGGCACAAGAGAAGAACATCGAAATGCCAATTACAACTGCTGTTTACAATGTTTTATATAAAGGACATGATGTTCGCGAAGAGATTCAACGCCTAATGGGGCGTGAATTTAAATCAGAAGCATCAATTAAAGAACACCAATAAACCAAATCGGAGGAACAGACCTATGACAAAAGTTAGAAAAGCCGTTATTCCAGCAGCAGGGTTAGGAACTCGTTTCCTACCAGCAACAAAAGCGATGGCGAAAGAAATGCTGCCAATCGTAGACAAACCAACGATTCAATATATTGTTGAAGAAGCTCTAGCATCAGGGATTGAGGATATTTTAATCGTAACTGGTAAGAGCAAACGTCCAATCGAGGACCATTTCGACTCAAATATCGAATTAGAGTCAAACCTTGAAGCAAAAGGGAAGACAGAGTTGTTAGAACTTGTTCAAGAAACAACAGGAATTAACTTGTACTTTGTGCGTCAGTCTTATCCAAAAGGGTTAGGAGACGCGGTTCTTCAAGCAAAAGCATTCGTAGGTGGCGAGCCATTCGTAATTATGCTTGGGGACGATATTATGCGTGATGAAGTGCCTTTAACCAAACAATTGATTGAAGGGTACGAAAAAACGCATGCTTCAAACATCGCGGTAATGGAAGTTCCTCATGAAGAAACATATAAATATGGGATTATCGATCCTGAAAGCCAAGTGGAAGATGGATTATATAATGTACGTCGTTTCGTAGAAAAACCAAAACCAGAAGATGCACCAAGTAACTTAGCGATTATTGGTCGTTACTTATTAACGCCAGAAATCTTTGAGATTTTAGAAAAACAAGAACCAGGTGCTGGTGGCGAAGTTCAATTAACAGATGCCATTGATACATTGAACCTTACTCAAAGAGTGTTTGCAAAAACAATTCAAGGGTGAGCGTTTTCGATGTGGGTGACAAGTTTGGATTCATGAAGACAAGTATTGAATTCGGTTTGGAACATCCAGAAATCAAAGATAGCCTAAAAACAATACGTGATTGAATTAGGTAAAAAAACTCGAAGGAACTTTGGATGAGCAATAAAGTTGCCGTTTTAAAGGGAGTATCTTACACTTAAAAATGAAGAGGAGCGTTGGACTATGTCTCAGCGCTCTTAGTTTATACAAAAGGAGAATCTCTGATGGAAGAAAGAACAATTTATGATGTAGTCATTATCGGAAGTGGCCCTGGTGGGATGACCGCAGCGCTTTATACTTCTCGTGCAAATTTAAAAACATTAATCCTCGAAAAAGGTGTTCCTGGTGGAGAGTTATTAAATACTTCGGATGTTGAAAACTATCCAGGATTCCCAACGATTTCTGGACCAGAATTAGCGGACAATATGTATAAAGGTGCAATGCAATTCGGCGCAGAATATGCTTATGGTCAAGTGTCAAAAATCGAATTAGAGGGAGACCATAAAGTCATCACTGCAGGTAAGAAAACTTACTATGCCTACGCAGTAGTGATTGCGACTGGTTCATATCACCGTAAATTAGAAGTGCCAGGGGAAGAAGAGTACGCTGGACGTGGTGTTTCTTACTGTGCAGTTTGTGATGGAGCATTCTTCAAAGACAAGAAAATCTTCGTCATCGGTGGAGGAGACTCAGCTGTGGAAGAAGGAACGTATTTAACACAATTCGGTCAAAGCGTAACCATCGTTCACCGCCGTGACCAATTACGTGCGCAAAAAGTATTGCAAGACCGTGCATTCGCCAACGAAAAAATCGACTTCTTATGGAATTCAACCGTTGAAGAATTTGTTGGGGACGGTTCAAAAATCACTGGCGTTCGCGTAAAAGATGTGAATACAGGTGAAGTGACAACGCATGAAGCGGATGGTGTCTTCATCTATGTGGGGCTATTACCAGTTTCTGATCCATTCAAAGACTTAAACATCACAGATGCAGAAGGTTGGATTGTCACTAATGAGCAAATGGAAACTTCTATTCCTGGAATCTTTGCAGTGGGCGATGTTCGTCAAAAAACATTACGTCAAATCACAACAGCAGTTGGAGATGGCGGACAAGCAGGGCACATGGTTTATAACTACGTGGAAGAAGTTAAAGAAAAATTAGCTAAATAATTGAACAAACTCTAGTGTGACTCGTGTTGCATTAGAGTTTTTTTTATTTTTGAAATGAAAAGAACCAAATTTATATAAAATTTTTCATTATCATTACAAATTCATGGGATAAAATACTTTTTATAAAAATTGTGATAGAATAGATAAAATAAAGAAGGTGGTGAATGAATGAATCGCAAAGTTTTAAAAGGATTAGGAATCGCAGTTTTTGTACTGGCGTTAATGGCATGCTCTCGCAGACCAGAGCAAACAGCCAATAACTCGGCTCCAGTCGTTCAAATTTCTAAAAATAACGCTGAATCTAGTGAGTCTGCTACAGCCGGGTCTACAACGGCTGCACAAGAAACAACAAGCGATACGACACGCAATGCGAATAATTTAGCGCGTGAGGCCATTGCAGAAATTGAAAAACGCAAAAATGTCGTTTTAGGTGAGAACTATGAGATTATCATTCAGGCACAAACGAATGACTCGGTTGATGTACAAGTACGTCATGTAGAGAATTCGAACACCTCCATTTATGGGTTCTTCCGCTATCATGCCAGTGATAAAAAGTTAGAAGAGATGGATAGTACCACTGGGGAATTTAAATCAGTAGAGTAATCTCGGAAAGTAGGGTTTATATGACAAACACAGTAAATTTAGATTGGAATAACTTAGGATTCGATTACATTAAAACAGACTTACGTTACATCAGCTATTACAAAGATGGCGAGTGGGACGAAGGTGCGTTGATTGAAGATAATGTCTTAAAAGTAGACGAAGCGGCAACAGCACTTCACTACGGGCAACAATGTTTTGAAGGATTAAAAGCATACCGTTGTAAAGATGGTAGCATCAACTTATTCCGTGTCGACCAAAACGCTGCTCGTATGGCGCGTTCATGCCGTCGGTTACTCATGCCTGAATTTCCAGAAGAACGTTTTATCGAAGCCGTGAAAAAAGTGGTGAAGGCGAACGAACAATGGTTACCACCTTATGGAACTGGCGGAAGCTTATATATTCGTCCATTCATGATTGGGGTAGGAAATAATGTTGCGGTACGTCCTGCAACAGAATATATTTTCTCAATCTTTGTAATGCCAGTAGGGGCATATTTCAAAGGCGGATTAACACCAACGAACTTCATCGTTTCAGAATACGACCGTGCAGCACACGTAGGTACTGGGGCTGCTAAAGTCGGCGGGAACTATGCGGCAAGCTTACTTCCTGGTAAAGAAGCCAAAGAACGTCATTTCAGTGACTGTATTTATCTAGATCCATTGACACATACAAAAATTGAAGAAGTAGGGGCTGCGAACTTCTTTGGGATTACTAAAGATAACCAATTTATTACGCCTTACTCTCCATCTATTTTACCAAGTATTACAAAATACTCATTGCTTTGGTTAGCAGAACACCGTCTTGGGTTGACTGTTAAAGAAGGCGATGTATATGTAGACCAATTAGATATCTTTGCAGAAGCAGGGGCATGTGGTACTGCGGCAGTTATTTCTCCAGTTGGCGGCATTCAAAACGGTGACGACTTCCATGTGTTCTATTCTGAAACAGAAGTAGGTCCTGTCACACGTCGTTTATACGATGAATTAGTAGGCATCCAATATGGAGATGTAGAGGCTCCAGAAGGTTGGATTCAAAAAGTTTTATAAGAATAAATTTTTCAAAAAATCCGTGGTAATCTGAATTGACAAAGCGACACGCATTTGTTAATATATACCAGTATGAAACTCAATGAGTTAATGAAATAAATTGAATGAGAGGTGTCATCCATGCGTATCAACATTTTATTAGAATGTGCTGAAACAGGTGAACGTTTATACTTAACAAGCAAAAACAAACGTAACAATCCAGAGCGTTTAGAATTAAAAAAATATTCTCCAAAATTACGTAAACACGTTGTCTTCAAAGAAACTAAAAAATAATTTTGAGAAATTCGGAAGAGTTAGGCTGGTGCTTAACTCTTTTTATTTTAAATAAATGAATAATAAGACCGCAGGTCTTATACGAATCATTTGGATCTCTATAGTAGCTACAATAGCTGTACCGGCGTGAGCCTTTCGTCTCACCGCCTATCGAGCCTCAAAGCAGTAGTAAGGAATAAATTCCTAACTACTGCTAATTCGCATCGATTACACTCGCTATTGTTGCTACTATGGACCAAATGATTCTTCAGACCTGCTTGTATAAAAAAGTTTGGGAGTGCTTAACTTTTTGAAGTGCTTATTTTTTGTTTCTTTGAACAAGGTGTTTAGTAATTTTGCTTCGGGGGGAACGAAATCAAGTTTGTGTGTGCTTCGTACGGGCTAGAAATAGAATAAGGTGGTACTTAAAATTACGTGCTGTGAAATTTTGTTTTGCAAAATAATAGGAAGTTATTTATTCACCAAATCTGGTGAAGAGAGACAGAGCAGGACACTTTTTCTACCTTTTAAGATGCAGTGAGGCTCGCGAGGAGACATGGGATTCTATAATAGCAGTAATAGGGGATGGCGCTAAAAGCGAATTAGCGGGAGTTAGGAGGATTTCCTTACTCCCGCTTTGAGTTTTAGAGGTGAGAGACTTCGGCTCGAACCGGTGCCCTATTACAGCTATTATGAAGATATCCCGTGTCCCATAAAGCGAGCCTCTTTCACTCTTATAGAGAAGCAGAAAATTTGTATGGATCACTGTTTGTGTTCACAGTGGTGGGGATATCATGTATACTAGAACAGGTGATTATTTTGGAAAAACAAAATTTTATAACGACGGGGCACATTAATCGGGTGATTTTAACGATTGCGACGCCGTTAATGATTAATAATTTAATTCGAACTTTATACAATTTGACAGACGGGTTATATGTGGCGCAACTTTCTGCAGAAGATTTTGCGGCAACCGCGTTTATTTGGCCGTTGAATTTCTTGTTTATTTCACTTGGAATGGGGATTAGTGTCGGAGCGACGGCGCTTATTGCTCAGTATTTTGGAGCAGGAAAATATAGAGATGCGAAGCGTTATGCAGGGAATGCGATGGTGTTAACGTATTTCTTTGGGTTTGTGCTTTCTGTGCTTGGATATTTCCTTGCACCATTATTCGTGAAAATGATGGGAGCAGAGGGCACCTTCTTGGCAAAATCCGTAGCTTATTTGAAGATTAACTTCATTGGGTTATTCTTTGATTTCTGCTACTTCGGCTATCAGTCCTTGCTAAATGCCCAAGGGAGAACGCGTACGATTACGATGATTAGTGCGGCGTCCTCGATTACTAACGTTATTCTAGATCCAATCTTTATTTTTGCGACGATTCCTTTTGTCGGCTTCACTGGGTTGAACTGGGGAATTGAAGGGGCAGGATGGGCGACTGTTATTGCAAAAGTATTCTTATTAGCGCTTGCCATTCGTGCCGTTCGTAAGGAATCAGATATTCAAATCTACTTAAGACATGTCAAAATTGACAAAGAAGTGATGAAAGAAATCCTTAAAGTCGCATGGCCGTCTGCCTTCGGGTATGGTGGAGCTGCATTAGGATTCACCGTCTTAAATGGACTTATTCAGTCGTATGGAACGTCAGTACTGGCTGCGTATTCGATGGTAAACCGCATCTCGGATTTATTAACACAACCACAGATGGGCATTGGGGCGGCGCTAACAGCCATCATCGGACAAAACATGGGTGCTGGTCTCTATGACCGTGCGCATGCCATCTTTAGACGAGCGTTACTATGGGTGCTGATGATTTCAACAGTTGGTTGTATCATCGTCTTCTTCTTCCAGTCTCCGATTCTTGGAGTCTTCATTAAAGATAGAAGCGATGCCGTTCTTTGGGCAAATGCCGTTGAGTATTTGAACTACACCGCCTTTATCATTTTCTTCATGGGAATGTTCTCGGCGTACAACGGATTCTTCCAAGGTTGTGGCGTGACGAAATACTCGATGAATATGTCGGTTGGACGTCTTTGGGTATTACGCTTGCCGATTATTTGGGTGCTTGGAGCTTTCACAGCACTTGGGGCAACCGGTGTATGGATTGCCATGTTATTATCAAACGCGTTAACGGTTCTTTATGGACATATCATCTATAAGACAAAAGATTGGAGCGCGTTGCATTATGCGAAAGGAGAGCAATCGTGATTAAAGATTTTATTCATTATTACAAACCGTATAAAAAATTATTCTTACTCGATTTTACCTGTGCGGTGATTGTGGCCATTCTCGAGCTTGCCTTTCCGGTGATGGTGAGAAGTGTCATTGATAACATCGTACCGTCTCAAAATTTACAACAAATTATACTCGTGGGGGCAGGACTACTGGCACTATATGCCTTCTCGACAACTTTGAATTTTATCGTTGTGTACATGGGGCATATTTTAGGGATTAACATTGAAACTGATATGCGTCGTGAGTTATTCGCGAAGGTTCAAAAACAATCTTTCTCGTTTTTTGACAATATGAAAATTGGGGAATTGATGAGCCGCTTGTCGAGTGATTTATTCGATATTAGCGAATTGGCGCACCATGGGCCAGAAGAGTTCTTTATCGCCGTGATGACCTTAATCGGTTCGTTTGTATTGATGTATCAAAGTGCATCCAACGCTTGCGCTATTGACGATTTTCTTCGTTCCGATTATTGCGGTGGCATTGGCGGTATTTAATCGTCGCATGTCTCGTATCAATCGAAACATCTACAAGGGGTTAGCCAACTATACGGCAGGACTAGAAAATGTACTGAGCGGAATGCGTGTGGTGAAGGCCTTTGCGAACGAAAGTCATGAGCAACAACTCTTCGAAGACCTCATTCAAGAGTATCGCTCGAATAAAATTGCGTTCTATCGCACGATGGGGACAAGCAGCAGTTTCAACTACTTATTAATGCGTAGTATTAATCTCTTCAGCTTAATCGTAGGAGCGTACTTCACGGTCATTGGTGATCTAACAGCTGGAGAATTAGTCGGCTACATCTTACTGTCCAATGTGTTCGTGGGACCGATTAATAAAATGAATTCTATGATTGAATTGTATCCAAAAGGGTTTGCAGGCTTCCGTCGTTTCAAAGAATTAATGAATGTCGAAATTGATATCGAAGACGCACCCGATGCCATTCCTGCACCTGCTTTTGAAGGACGAGTGGAATATAAAAATGTCGGTTTTGGATATGAGGAAGATAAGAAAGTGTTGGAACATATCAACTTGACGGTAGAACCAGGTCAAACGGTTGCCTTCGTTGGACCAAGTGGGGTTGGGAAGACAACGCTCGTGAACTTATTGCCTCGTTTCTATGATTTAAAAGAAGGGGAAATTCTGATTGATGGAACCAACATCAACCGTTTCACCTTACAATCTCTGCGCCGTCAAATTGGGATTGTGCAACAAGATGTGTTCCTCTTTAATGGAACGATTCGTGAAATGTATTGTACGGACGACTCGATGCGACAGACGAGGAAGTTGACCGTGCAATCGAACAAGCGAAACTGAAAGAAGTCATCGAAGATTTAGAAGATGGTGTGGATACGCATATCGGCGAACGCGGTGTGAAATTGTCAGGCGGACAAAAACAACGCCTCTCAATTGCCCGTATCTTCTTGAAGAATCCTTCAATTTTAATCTTGGACGAAGCAACGAGTGCGCTCGATACGCAAACCGAGAAGTTTATTCAACAATCGTTTGACGAGTTGGCAGAAGGTAGAACGACCTTTATTATTGCTCACCGTCTTGCTACGATTAAAAATGCAGACCGTATTATTGTCGTTACAGAAGATGGACTGACAGAAGACGGTACGCATGAAGAATTGCTCGCCAAAAACGGTGCATATGCGGCTTTATACAAAGCGCAATTTAAATAGTAGAAAAATGCGGAGTAGGAATTCGTTTCTTGCTCCGTATTTCTTTTGGCTTTTTTTGAATTTATCGCAAACTATGATACAATGACCCAGAGAAAACTTAAGGAGAACGTTGATGAGTATTTTAAATGTAGAAAAATTAACACACGGCTTCGGCGAAAGAGCCATCTTCAATGATGTGAGCTTCCGTCTATTAAAAGGGGAACATATCGGACTCGTTGGAGCAAATGGTGAAGGAAAATCCACCTTCATGAATATCGTGACAGGTCAATTACAACCCGACGAAGGAAAAATCGAGTGGTCTAAAAATGTAAAAGTGGGATACTTGGACCAACATACCGTCCTTGAACCAGGAATGACGGTTCGCAGTGTTCTTCAAAAAGCCTTCGACGATTTATTTGTAGCTGAAGCGCGTATCAATGAATTGTATATGGCGATGGGAGACGCAAACGAAGACGAAATGAACGCAATGCTGGAAGAAGTGGGCGAGTTGCAAGAGCGATTAGATAGCCACGACTTCTATATTCTTGATGCCAAAATCGATGAAGTAGCGCGTGCATTAGGCGTTGCAGCCTTTGGGATGGATAGCGACGTAAGTGAACTCAGTGGTGGGCAACGTACAAAAGTGTTACTGGCAAAACTATTATTAGAAAAACCAGATATTTTATTACTCGACGAGCCGACAAACTACTTAGACGCAGAACATATCGAATGGTTGAAACGCTACTTACAAGAATACGAAAATGCATTTATTCTGATTTCGCATGATATTCCATTCTTAAACAGCGTCGTCAACTTAATTTACCATATGGACAATCAAGAGTTAAACCGTTATGTTGGGGACTATGATCAGTTCCAAGAAGTGTATGCGATGAAGAAATCTCAACTAGAAGCGGCGTATAACCGTCAACAAAAAGAGATTGCGGACTTGAAGGACTTCGTAAACCGTAATAAGGCGCGTGTGGCAACACGTAATATGGCGATGTCTCGTCAGAAGAAACTGGATAAGATGGAAGTCATCGAATTAGCTAGTGAGAAGCCAAAACCAAAATTCGAGTTCAAGACTTCTAGAGCGCCTGGTCGTTACATCTTCCAAGCCGAAGACTTAGTGATTGGATATGACCGTCCATTAACAGGACATGTGAATCTTGAGATGGAACGTGGCCAAAAAATTGCGATTGTTGGGGCGAATGGTATCGGTAAAACGACACTACTCAAGAGTTTATTAGGGATTATTAAGCCGTTGAACGGGAAAGTAACGCGTGGGGACTATATCGACCTAGGGTATTTCGAACAAGAAACACCAAAAGGAAACCGTAAGACGGCCTTAGAAGAAATCTGGGATACCTTCCCATCCATGACACAACCAGAAGTGCGTGCAGCGCTCGCTCGTTGTGGATTAACAAGTAAGCATATCGAGAGTCAAGTGCAAGTATTAAGCGGAGGAGAGCAAGCAAAAGTTCGCTTCTGTAAGTTGATGAATGAAGAGTCAAATGTGCTCGTCCTCGACGAACCGACAAACCACTTGGATGTAGATGCCAAAGATGAGTTAAAACGTGCATTACAAGAATATAAAGGAAGTATATTAATGGTGTGTCACGAACCTGAATTTTACGATGGATTAGCGACAGATATTTGGGATTTTTCAAGATTCGCATAAAAATTAAATTCTTCACTTTTAGGGAATAAAGTTGAAGCAACCGCTTACGAAGCAGAGCTTGAATTTAGTTCAAGTTCTGCTTTTTTGTGCATCAAAAAAAGCTACAAAACAATGTTTGTAGCGTGGAGTATATTGTAAGCCGCCTAGGGGAGTCGAACCCCTGTTATGAGAACCGGAATCTCATGTGATATCCACTACACTAAGGCGACGTTCTTTCCTAAGTGTATCTAATTTTAGAAAACTGTGCAAGTTTTGGAAAAAATCAGAGTATAAAGGAGAAATAGTCTAATTCGTTTATTTTAAAAAGAGAGCAAAAAAGTATACGATGATAGCAAAAAATACCATATATGGACATGTGAAGTGCACCCCAAAAGTTAGACAGAAAATCTAACTTTTGGGGTGCTTTTTTATGAAATTAACTTATGAGGATAAAGTTCAAATTTATGAACTCAGAAAACAAGGAGTTAGCTACGCACGACTTGCAGATACGTTCGGTATAAATGCGAGAAATCTTGTCTATATGATTAAATTGATTGATCGTTATGGTTTAGAGATAGTAAAAAGAGGGAAGAAAATTTATTATCCTCCAGAAATAAAACAAGAAATGATTGATAAAGTCTTACATAAAGGTTTGAGTATAGAAAAAGTTTCTCTTGAATACGGTCTTCCAGGTCCTGCGATGCTTTATAACTGGCTCGCACAATACAAGAAAAAAATAAGTATACTATTGTTGAGAAAAACAAGAGGGAGACTACTTAAGATGGGACGTAAGCCAAAAGAAAAAAACCAGAAGAGATGACAGAACTAGAACGCCTTCAGGCTGAAAATGAGTATTTAAGAGCGGAGAATGCCATTCTAAAAAAAGTTGAGAGAACTCCGCTTGAAGGAGGAAAAAGAGAAAGAAGAAAGACACAGATTGTCAGAGAGTTAGTGCCAGAGTTTCCTTTAGATATTCTTCTAAAGATTATTAAACTTGCTCGTTCAACTTACTACTATCACTTAAAGCAGCTAAACCTAGAAGATAAGAATCAGGCCGTAAAAAACGAAATAGAAACTATTTATAACGAGCATAAAGGAAATTATGGCTATCGTCGTATTACTCTTGAACTTAGAAACCGTGGTTTCATCGTAAACCATAAAAAGGTACAACGCCTGATGAAAATGTTAGGTCTAAGGGCTCGTATTCGCAGAAAACGTAAGTACTCTTCTTATCATGGAACCGTTGGAAAGAGAGTTGGAAACATTATTCAACGCCAATTTGAAGCTGAAAAACCGATGGAAAAGTGCTATACAGACATTACGGAATTTTCTATCCCAACAAGTAACCAAAAACTATATTTATCACCAATTTTAGATGGTTATAACAGCGAAATTATAGCTTATTCCCTTTCGTCTTCACCAAATTTAGACCAATTAAAAGATATGTTAAAACAAGCTTTTAGAGAAGAACAATACGAGAGTACTATTCTCCACAGTGATCAGGGATGGCAATATCAGCATGAGTTTTATCATAGTTTTTAGAAGATAAGGGAATTCAGCCATCTATGTCCCGTAAGGGTAATAGTACTGACAATGGCATGATGGAATCGTTCTTTGGCATTCTTAAATCAGAAATGTTTTATGGCTATGAGCAGACATTTAAGTCTATAAAGGAACTTGAGAGGGCAATCGTCGACTATATTGATTATTACAACAACAAACGAATCAAAGTAAAATTAAAAGGACTTAGTCCTGTGCAATACAGAACTAAATCCTTTGCTTAAATTAATTGTCTAACTTTTTGGGGTCAGTACACATGTCCATATATGGTATTTTTAGGTTAAAAGAAGGAGGCGTTACAATGAAAAGAGTTGCAATTTTGGATAAAAAACAAATTGATATTCTAGATGAGTTACCCTATCCGATTATGGTGAGATATGCGGCTATCATGCTTCTTTTAGATAAAGAAGGAGTGACAGACGCCGTTTGGGAAAGATGGGGAGTAGAAGAAGAAGGAAAAGAAATATTGCTTATTCCGGAAGGCAAAGAAAGGGTGGGAAAGAATTTGAAAAATTATTTATTAAAACGTTTAAATCAATTGAAATCCAAGTATCCAGAGTTTGAAAAAGACTTGATGAGAGAATTTGCGAATCATAAAATTGGGCTAAGAATGACAGAGTTCAGGTTGAAAACAGGTTTATCTCAAAATCAGTTTGCCAAGAAAATTGGGATGTCTGCCTCTCACTATTCACGGTTAGAAAGAGGACGACAAAATATTTCATTTTTACTTCTAGAAGAAATTGCTCAAAAAGCGGGAGTTTGGTTTGACGTTTCTTTTGAAACGGAAGAGGAGAAACCGTGGTCTCAACAGCTTAGTAAGAAGAGAGGGACTAAATCGGTCCCGAAAATTCATAAATCTTAACCAAATTGTAATGTGAGCACGGTTGCATTTCTGCTGTTTTATGTTAAAATATAAATGTGTTCAGAAATATGGATTCAAAGATACTGGAAATAAGCGGGACGAATTACGACCCTATCTGGAGATGATTGGAGGAAGGTTTCGATGAATTATCTTAATCTATCTCATCTATTGGTTCCAGAAAGCAGAGTCGCCCTTCAAACGCGATTCCGTATTTTACAAGCCATCGCAACGTATCAACCGATTGGACGTAGAGCTCTTGCAAAAGTGGTTCAGATGTCCGAGCGCACACTTCGTAACGAATGTGAGGATATGAAAGCATTAGACCTCATTGAAGTACAAGGTGCGGGGATGAGACTCACAGAAGTGGGTGAATTTATATTAGAACGCTCGGATGATTTAAAAAATAACTTTATCCAGATGAGTCTGGTTGAACATGAAGTGGCAAAAGCACTCGGAGTTCAATATGTGAAAGTAGTTGAGAATCCGACAAAAACATCTAAGTTGGTTCAAGAGATTATGGATATTCTCTTACCGCTTGGTACTTCCATTATCGCCATCACTGGGGGCCAAACGATGGTCCGTGTCAGCGAAGGGTTCACAAAAGACATTTCAGTGAACCGAGACCTTACGATTGTTCCTGCAAGAGGAGGCATGTTTGGGTCGATGCTGATTCAGGCAAATAATGTCAGTGAGAAAATGGCGACGGGAATTGGCGCCCATCATGAAGCGCTCTTTGTTCCCGAACATGTCCAACAGGCGACATATGCACCGCTAATGCAAGAACCTTCAGTCGCAAAGACGATAGGTCTCATGAAAGGCGGAGTGTTTGTTATATAGCGTTGGAAGTGCTATTATAATGGGAGAGAGACGTGGCCTAACTGAAGAACAAATGGCTACGTTAAAAAAGAAGAAAGCAATTGGAGAAGCGTTCGGTTGTTTCTTCGATGCAGAAGGAAATGTGGTATTAAAAATCCCACGAGTAGGGCTGCATCTTAGTGATTTATCTACGATTCCACATTCGATTGCCGTTGTGGAAGGCGCAGAGAAGGCACCTGCTTTAAAAGCATATGCCAAATTAGCTCCAGTGGATCGCACTTGGTTTGTGATTGACAAGGAGACATCAGAGTTGGTTTTGAACGGGGCAACCCGCAAAAAATAAAAATAAAAAATTCCTAGGAGGAAAAACTATATGACAGTTAAAGTTGGTATTAACGGTTTCGGACGTATCGGTCGTTTAGCATTCCGTCGTATTCAAGATGTGGAAGGATTAGAAGTTGTTGCAATCAATGACTTAACAGACGCTAAGCAATTAGCTCACTTGTTAAAATATGATTCAACTCAAGGACGTTTCAACGGTGAAGTTGAAGTGTTAGATGGAGCTTTCCGCGTTAACGGTAAAGAAGTTAAAGTACTTGCTAACCGTAATCCTGAAGAATTACCATGGGGTGAACTAGGCGTTGATATCGTATTAGAATGTACTGGTTTCTTCACTTCTAAAGAAAAAGCTGAATTACACTTAAAAGGTGGCGCTAAACGCGTTGTTATCTCTGCTCCTGGTGGAAATGACGTTCCTACAGTTGTATTCAACACAAACCACAACATTTTAACAGGTAAAGAAACTGTTATCTCTGGTGCTTCATGTACTACAAACTGCTTAGCTCCAATGGCTAAAGCATTAAACGATAAATTCGGTATCGTTGAAGGTTTAATGACAACAATCCACGGTTACACAGGTGACCAAAACACATTAGACGCACCTCACGCTAAAGGTGACTTACGTCGTGCTCGTGCTGCAGCAGTTAACATCGTTCCTAACACAACTGGTGCTGCTAAAGCTATCGGATTAGTAATCCCAGAATTAAACGGAAAATTAGACGGAGCTGCACAACGTGTTCCTGTTCCAACAGGTTCATTAACTGAATTAGTAACAGTTTTAGAAAAACCAGTTACTGCTGAAGAAATCAACGCAGCTATGAAAGAATTAGCTAACGAATCTTACGGATACACTGAAGATCCAATCGTATCTTCTGATATCGTAGGTATCACTTATGGTTCATTATTCGATGCAACTCAAACTAAAGTAATGACTGTAGGCGACAAACAATTAGTTAAAACTGTTGCTTTGGTACGATAACGAAATGTCATACACTGCACAATTAGTTCGTACTTTACAATACTTCGCAAAACTATAATTTAAACTATAGATTTAGCTAATCGTATCTATTTTCTCAGGGCGATGGAAGCATTCGCTTCCTCGCCCTGTTTTCATAATGTGAGTAATGCACTCGCTCCAAATAAAAATGTAGGAGGCTATTTTATGGCTAAAAAAATCGTTACAGACTTACAAGTTGAAGGAAAGAAAGTTTTAGTTCGTGTGGACTTTAACGTTCCTTTGAAAGATGGCGTGATTACAGACGATAACCGTATCGTTCAAGCATTGCCAACTATCAAATACTTAATCGATCACAACGCTAAAGTGATTTTATTCTCTCACTTAGGTAAAGTGAAATCTGAAGAAGACAAAGCTAAATTGAGCTTACGTCCAGTTGCAGAACGCTTATCTGAGTTATTAGGAAAACCAGTGACTTTCGTTCCAGAAACTCGTGGAGAAAAGTTAGAAGCTGCTATTAATGCGCTTAACGAAGGCGATGTTTTATTATTCGAAAATACTCGTTTCGAAGATTTAGATGGCAAGAAAGAATCTAAAAACGACCCTGAATTAGGTAAATATTGGGCTTCTTTAGGCGACTTATTCGTTAACGATGCATTCGGTACAGCTCACCGTGCGCATGCTTCAAACGTTGGTATTGCAAGCAACTTAGAATCAGCTGCTGGATTCTTGATGGAAAAAGAAATCAAGTTCATCGGTGGCGCAGTAGATAACCCAGAACGTCCATTCGTGGCAATCTTAGGTGGAGCGAAAGTTTCAGACAAGATTGGCGTTATCAACAGCTTATTAGACAAAGCTGATAAAGTTCTTATCGGTGGAGGAATGGCTTACACATTCTTCAAAGCAATGGGACGTGAAGTAGGTCTTTCATTATTAGAATTAGACCGCGTTGAATTAGCAAAAGAAATTATGGAAAAAGCTGGCGACAAATTAGTATTACCAATCGATAACGTTGTTGCTAAAGAATTCTCTAACGATGCTGTAGCTACAATCGTTGATTCAGATGCTATCCCAGCAGACCAAGAAGGTTTAGATATCGGACCTAAGACAGTTGAATTATTTGCAAGCTACTTAAAAGATGCAAAAACTGTTGTATGGAATGGACCAATGGGTGTATTCGAATTACCAAACTTTGCTAAAGGAACTATCGGTGTATGTGAAGCTATCGCTAACCTAAAAGACGCAACTACAATCATCGGTGGTGGGGACTCAGCTGCTGCTGCAATCTCACTAGGCTACGCTGACAAATTCACTCACATTTCAACAGGTGGTGGAGCTTCTCTAGAATATCTAGAAGGTAAAGAACTACCAGGTGTTGCTGCTATCAGTGATAAATAATTTTAAACATTTAAAAGGAGATGTTGTGTATATGCGTAAACCAATTATTGCCGGAAACTGGAAAATGAACAAAAACCCAAAAGAAACTCAAGCTTTTGTGGAAGCTGTTGTTGGTAAATTACCTTCAGGCGAACGCGTAGAAAGTGCTATTGCTGCTCCTGCAGTTGACTTAGTCACTTTATTAGAATATGCGAAAGGATCAGAATTAAAAGTAGCTGCTGAAAACTGCTACTTCGAAGATGCTGGTGCTTTCACTGGTGAAACTTCACCTAAAGTATTAGCTGAAATGGGCGTGCACTACGTAGTGATTGGCCACTCAGAACGTCGTGAGTATTTCCACGAAACTGACGAAGATATCAACAAAAAAGCACATGCTATTTTCAGAAACGGCTTAACACCAATCATTTGTTGTGGTGAAACTTTAGAAACTTACGAAGCAGGAAAAGCTTCAGAATTCGTAGGCGGACAAGTTTCTGCAGCATTGAAAGGTTTATCAAACGAGCAAGTATCATCATTAGTGATTGCTTATGAACCAATCTGGGCTATCGGAACTGGTAAATCAGCATCTCAAGATGACGCTCAAAAAATGTGTAAAGTTGTTCGTGACGTTGTAGCAGCTGACTTCGGTCAAGAAGTTGCTGACAAAGTTCGCGTTCAATACGGTGGATCTGTAAAACCAGAAAACATTGCTGAATACATGGCTTGTCCAGATGTGGACGGAGCTCTTGTAGGTGGAGCAAGCTTACAACCAGATTCATTCTTAGCTTTATTGGAGGCAGTAAAATAATGGCAAAATCACCAGTTGCAATCATTATCTTAGATGGGTTCGGATGGAGACCAGAGGTTGAAGGTAATGCCGTTGCACAAGCAAAAAAACCAAATTTTGATCGTTATTATAACGAATTCCCTCATACAACATTAAAAGCTTCTGGATTAGATGTAGGTCTACCAGATGGCCAAATGGGGAACTCAGAAGTAGGTCATACAAACATCGGTGCTGGACGTATCGTTTACCAAAGCTTAACTCGTATCGACAAAGCAATCCAAGAAGGCGAATTCGAATCAAACCCAGCATTAAACGGTGCATTTAACCACGTAAAAGAAAATGGCTCTGCATTACACTTATTCGGATTGTTATCTGATGGTGGGGTACACAGCCACATCAACCACTTATTAGCATTAGTGGAAACAGCTAAAGCAAAAGGAATCGACAAAGTGTACATTCATGCATTCATGGATGGACGTGACGTAGACCCTAAAGCTGGTCCTTCTTACATCAAAACATTAGAAGACAAATTAGCTGAAGTAGGCGTTGGAGAAATCGCAACAGTTTCAGGTCGTTACTATGCAATGGACCGTGACAAACGTTGGGAACGTGTGAAATTAGCTTATGATGCAATTGCTCATAGCGAAGGCCCACAATTCGAAAGCGCACAAGCTGTGATCGAAGATAGCTATGCTAAAGACGTTACAGACGAATTCGTTATTCCATCAGTAATCGTTAAAGATGGCAAACCAGTGGCAAAAGTTGAAAACAACGATGCAATCATCTTCTTCAACTTCCGTCCTGACCGTGCAATCCAATTATCAAATGCGTTCACAGATAAAGAGTGGACAAACTTTGACCGTGGTGCACGTGCTACAAACGTTAAATTTGTGACAATGACTTTATATAACCCAAGCGTGGATGCAGAAGTTGCATTCCCACCAATTCCAATGACAAACGTTCTTGGTGAAGTGTTATCTAAAGCAGGCCTAGCACAATTACGTATTGCCGAAACTGAAAAATATCCACACGTAACATTCTTCATGAATGGTGGACGTAACGAAGAATTCCCTGGCGAAAACCGTATTTTAATTCCTTCTCCAAAGGTTGCAACTTACGACTTGAAACCAGAAATGAGTGCTTATGAAGTAGGAGATGCATTATACAACTCAATCATCAATGATGAAAATGATGCCATCATCTTAAACTTCGCAAACCCAGATATGGTTGGACACTCAGGAATGTTAGAACCAACAATCAAAGCGATTGAAGCAGTGGATGAAAACTTAGGTAAAGTTGTTGACGCCATCCTTGAAAGGCGGTAGCGCAATTATCTTTGCTGACCACGGTAACTCAGAAACAATGATTACACCAGAAGGAACACCACATACTGCACATACAACAGTACCAGTACCAGTGATTGTTACGAAGAAAGGTGTAACATTACGCGAGGGTGGACGTTTAGCAGACGTTGCTCCAACTATGCTTGATTTACTAAATGTGGAAAAAAACCAGAAGAAATGACTGGTGAATCATTAATCGAAAAAAATAAAGAAAACCTTATCAAAGGTTGAAAGTCTGATGATTTTCGATTAAAATAATAACGTACAAAATAAATATTAAAGGAGTTAATAAATCATGCCATTTATTACAGATGTATTAGCAAGAGAAGTACTAGACTCACGTGGGAACCCAACTATCGAAGTTGAAGTTTACACAGAAAGCGGAGCGTTCGGACGCGGTATGGTTCCTTCAGGAGCTTCAACTGGTGAATACGAAGCAGTTGAATTACGTGACGGCGACAAATCTCGTTACTCAGGAAAAGGAGTTCAAAAAGCAGTTGACAATGTAAACAACATTATCGCTGAAGCTATCTTAGGTTACGATGTTCGTGAACAAATGGCGATCGACAAATTAATGATCGAATTAGATGGTACTCCAAACAAAGGTAAATTAGGAGCTAACGCAATCTTAGGCGTATCTATCGCTGTAGCACGCGCAGCTGCTGACTACTTAGATCAACCTTTATACCAATACTTAGGTGGATTCAACACTAAAGTATTACCAACACCAATGATGAACATCGTTAACGGTGGATCTCACTCAGATGCTCCAATCGCATTCCAAGAGTTCATGATCTTACCTGTTGGTGCTCCTTCATTCAAAGAAGCTTTACGTTGGGGTGCTGAAGTATTCCACGCATTGAAAGGTATTTTACACGACCGCGGTTTAGTAACTGCAGTAGGTGACGAAGGTGGTTTCGCTCCAACATTCGAAGGAACTGAAGATGCTGTAGAAACAATCTTAGCAGCAATCAGAAAAGTAGGTCTAGAACCTGGTAAAGATGTTTACTTAGGATTTGACTGTGCTTCATCTGAATTCTTCAAAGATGGCGTATATGACTACACAATCTTCGAAGGTGAAAAAGGTGCTAAACGTACTCCAGCTGAACAAGTTGAATACTTAGCAGAATTAGTTGAAAAATACCCAATCATCACAATCGAAGATGGCTGTGACGAAAACGACTGGGATGGATGGAAATTATTAACTGAACGCTTAGGCGGTAAAGTTCAATTAGTTGGTGACGACTTATTCGTAACTAACACTGAAATCTTATCTCGTGGTATCGAACAAGGTATTGCAAACTCAATCTTAATCAAAGTTAACCAAATCGGTACTTTAACTGAAACATTCAACGCAATCGAAATGGCTCAAAAAGCTGGTTACACTGCAGTTGTTTCACACCGTTCTGGTGAAACTGAAGATGCTACAATTGCTGACATCGCAGTTGCAACAAACGCTGGACAAATCAAGACTGGTTCATTAAGCCGTACAGACCGTATTGCTAAATACAACCAATTATTACGTATTGAAGATCAATTAGGTGACTTAGCTGTTTACCAAGGTCTATCAGCGTTCTACAACTTGAAAAAAACAAATAATTCCTAGGAATTAGGGAGGGGAAGCAGATTTGCTTCCCCTCCTTTTTTGTGCAAAAATTGATGGTTTTCAACCGGAGGTTGAAGGGATAAGAAACAGCGCTTGTTTTTATAGAGTTACTATTTAATGAGGTGGTTTGAAAAATGATAACCTGATTGATAGCCGTTTGAATATAGTGGATTTTGTGATGAGGCACCGCCTCGAGCCTAAGGTCTCTCGGTCTTCGAAGCTTCAAAGAGGGAGTAGCGAAACCATTCGCAACTCCCTCTAATTCACATTCGATGCTTTTTCCCATCACTCATTCCACTATAACGGCTATCTTCGGTTATCATTTTTCAATGCAATTCAATCATTGCTTCTCTAAAATAAGCGCTGTTTCTTATCCTTGGGTGTGAAATAAGACAATTTTTGCGGAGAAAAGTGGGAGGAGTAGAGAGAAGGAGAGAATATTAGAAAAAGAGAGCAAAACGGCTATCAATCAGGTTATCATTTTTCAAACTGTGTAAAAGACAGCAAAATAGTTATAGTATAGAACAAGATAGGGAAAGCCAGAATGTGATTTTCGGTGTAAACTAATTATGAAAGCGAAATCATAACGAACGGAGGGATTTTGATGAAAGTCGCGGTTGGTATTGACATTGGGGGAACGAAGGTCGCGGTTGCGTTGATTAACGAAAATGGGGAAATCGTTAGTCGTTCACAAAGCCCGAGCCAAACAGCGAGTGCCGAAAGTTTATATCAGGGTGTGGTCCAACTGGTGGATAAAGTACTCAATGATAATGATTTACGCATTCAAGATACGTATGGGATTGGTGTTGGATTACCAGGAAAGGTAGATGTGGAAAACGGGGTAGCGATTTTCCAAAATAATATACCTTGGGCTAATTTTCCAATTGTAGAAAGATTGAAGGAAACGTACGGAGACATACCGGTAAAAATCGATAATGACGTTAAAGTAGCGGCTTATGCGGAATATCGAAAGCTCAATCTAAAACCTACAGATATGTTTGGATACGTAACGGTATCAACAGGAATCGCAGCCACCAACATCGTCAACAATACAATCTTACGCGGGGAAGGTTTCTCAGGCGAAATTGGGTTTGTCAAAGTGCCTTACTTTGAATGTCTCGAAGCGTTAGAAGTAGCTTGTTCGGGTGTCGGAATCGAGCGTACAGGGCGCGAAATCTACGAAGACGAGACATTGACAACGAAAGACATCTTTGATAAATGGCGCAATGGTGAGGAGGCAGCTTGCCGTATCATCGAAGAAACAGCTATGGGATTAGCAAGTGTTCTTCATGGGATGGTTTGCTTACTAGATCCAAAAACCATTGTGTTCGGAGGTAGTGTTTCAAACTACAACCCAGACTTTATAGAACTCGTGAAAGAAGAGTTGGCAGAACTCCTTCATCACGAACAAAAACATATTCTGGAGCATATCCAAGCGTCAACCATTAAGGGGGATAATGGAATTATTGGTGCCGGCCTGCTCGTTATAGAATAGCAAAAGATAGAAAATGCTAGGATTGTCCTAGCGTTTTTTATTTTTTCACCTTTTCCCTTTTTGCGGTGGGAGATAAACTATTTTTAATTGATTCATTATTGAATAAGGTTATCAATTATCGAAAAAAACATCAGTTTATTGAAAGAATAGTGGGAAATCACATTGAATGCGAATTAAGTGGAGTTAGTGAGGAAATAGCCTTTCCCTTTTTGCAGTGGGAGATAAACTAAGAAAAGTTTGCTTATACTTAAAGTAAAAAGAGTCCCTCGGACTTTATAAGGGTTAAGTTTGATGTACTCATTAAATAATTTAACCTTTTCCCCCTCAGCGATGGGAGATAAACTATTTTTGATTGATTCATTATGGAATAAGGTTATCAATTATCGAAAAAACATCAGTTTATTGAAAGAATAGTGGGGAATCACATTGAATGCGAATTAGCGGGAGTAGGAAGACAGTCCTTACTCCCGCTTTGAGGCTTTAAAGGTGAGAGACGTAAGGCTCGAACCGGTGTCCCACTATGACTCTTTCAATATAAAACTGATGTTTTAGATAATTGATAAAAAAAGACCCATTCTAAAAGAATGGATCTCATCAATCAAAAATAGTTTATCTCACTAAGCCTACCGCTTTTTCCATCTTGCGTAGTGTCTTATTCGCTACATAGTTCGCTTTCTTAGCACCCTCATCAAGAATCTCATCTAACTTATCAGATTTTAATAACTCATAATAACGTTCTTGGATTGGTTCCATCACAGCGATAATCGCGTCAGCTAATTCTTCTTTGAATTGGCCATAACCAACACCTTTGAAGCGTTCTACAAGTGACTCAATACTTTCACCAGAGAAAGCAGAGAAGATTGTTAATAGGTTCGATACGCCAGGTTTTTCAGCTGGATCGAATTCAATCACACCGCTAGAATCTGTCACAGCGCTCTTGATTTTCTTACGAATCACAGAAGGCTCGTCAAGCATGCTGATGTATTCTTTCACGTTGGCATCTGATTTACTCATTTTCTTCGTTGGCGTTTGTAAGCTCATAACACGCGCGCCAGCTTTTGGAATAAATGGTTCAGGCATTACAAGTAGTTGGTTGCCATTTCCGTAGCGACTGTTGAAACGTTCTACGAAGTCACGAGTTAATTCCATATGTTGTTTTTGGTCTTCTCCAACAGGAACCACTTCAGCGTTATATAAAACGATATCGGCTACCATTAGAGGAGGGTATGTTAATACCCAGCAGAAACAGATTGTTGTTTTTGAGATTTATCTTTGTATTGTGTCATACGTTCTAACTCACCAACTCCGACATTACATTGAACAATCCATGCAGCTTGTGCGTGAGCAGGAACTTCTGATTGTACGAAGATCGTTGACTTTTCAGGGTCAAGACCAATCGCAAGGTAAAGTGCTGCGAGTGAACGTGTTTGTTCTTTTAATTTTTTTGGATCTTGTGGAACGGTAATTGCGTGTTGGTTTACGATACAGTAAGTACAATCGTACTCATCTTGTAAGGCCACGAAGTTTTTCATCGCTCCAATATAGTTCCCGATAGTTGGGATGGCTGAAGGCTGAACGCCTGAGAAAATTCTTTTTTTAGACATATAAGTGCTCCTTAAACTTGTTAGTTTTATTATACCTTATTTTAAAAGGATTTTCATGAAAAAATAGTTACAACTGTTTTCAACGTTTGTGAATTCAGAAAATTTCTGTTATGGAAACAATCGCGAAATGAAAGCGAGTGAAAATGTTATGAAACAATTAAATTTTCATCAAAAGTGAAAAAAGTTTGTGAAAATCTAAAAAATATCAAAAAATCATATAGATTTTTTTTTATATATCATATATAATAATACACGTAGATAAGACCGAGACTTAGAAGAGGAGGACATCGACGTATGGTTACTTTATATACATCACCTAGCTGCACATCTTGCCGTAAAGCTCGTGCGTGGTTAGAAGAACATAACATCGCGTACACAGAAAGAAATATTTTTTCAGAACCATTAACAATTGACGAAATTAAAAACATCCTACGAATGACTGAAGACGGAACTGAAGAGATTATCTCAACTCGTTCAAAAGCATTCCAAGAATTAAAAATTGATTTGGATGAAGTTCCATTAAATCAATTATTCTCATTAATCCAAAACAACCCAGGATTACTACGACGCCCAATTATGTTGGACGAAAAGAGATTCCAAGTAGGGTACAACGAAGACGAAATTCGTCGCTTCTTACCACGTGAAGTTCGTGCTTATGAATTAGATATGGCACAACGCTTAGTTAACTTTTAAAGATTAAAAGCTCTGAGAAATCAGAGCTTTTTTTATGCACAAAATTTACTGATTTTTGGAAAAGTTTGGAAATAAATATTCATAAGCGAAAAACAAGCACCTCAACTTGAGGTGCTTGTTTTCTTATAGTTCTTTATAGTAATAAACTGCTAGTTGTGTACGATCTCGTAACTCTAACTTTTCGAGTAAGGCAGACAAGTAGTTTCTTACCGTTCCTTCACTGAGATACATCTTCTCGGCGATTTCTTTATTGTTGAAACCTTCTGCAACGAGATAGAGTAATTCATTTTCACGTTCGCTTAGATGAGCACTCGATTTCTTCTCGAAAGTTTTCTTCACGGGCATTTCAATCGTTGAATCATAGACGATTTGTCCATTCATCACGGCATCGATGGCTGGAAGAATTCCTTTAATATGTTGCTTCAATAAATATCCTCTGCAGCCAAGTGATAGCGCCTTTGTGATGTACTCGTCGTCTTGGAAGGTCGTGAGGAATAAAATCTTTGCGTCAGGGAAGTCTTTTAAAATCGTTTCTGCCGCTTCGATTCCGGTAGTAGGTTCCATACGAATGTCCATCAAGACTAAGTCTGGTTGATGAGTGATATATAATTCGACAGCATCAAGTCCATCGCTGCCTGTTCCAACCACTTCGATATGGTCTTGAACGGATAGAATCGTCTCGAGCGCTTGAAGCACTAGAAAGTCGTCATCGACTAGAATCGTTTTAATCATGGTTGACCTCCTGTTTTGGGATACGGATAAAGATGTCATATCCGTTATTTGTTTGTAATGTCATAACCCCTTTATGTTTCTCCACCAGTTCTTTCATCATCGTAAGACCCATGCCTGGGGTGTCATTTCTCGTCTCATTCCCATTATCTTTATATTGAATCGTGTAGTAGTTGTTTTGTTCTAGTAAAAATAATTGAATTTGATTTCCGTTTGAATACTTCATAAAGTTCGTTGCCATCTCTTTACAGATAGTAAGAATGTCGTATTTCAATCCGATTGGAATTTCATCCGAAATCGTATTTTGATAATTGACTTGCGCCTTCTCTTCAAGTGGGTGAAGAATTTCGTCCATCTTTTGAGAGAGGAGGAAAGAGTCATCGTAAAGCTGATGAATCGTCGTTCGAATCTCGTCCATCCCGTTTTGAAGGATGCCAGAAACTTGTTCTAACTTCTTCTCGACAACGGGTTCATTGGTGATAATTTGTAAGGCCTCCAGTTGCATAATCGAAGCACTCAGCGTATGTCCAATCTGATCGTGCAAGGCGTGAGAGATGCGATTCCGTTCCTTTAAGTGTCGCGACCTCCATTTGCTTCAAGGTTTCCTCTTGGCTAAATTGTTGTCGTTGCAATAGTAGAAGTCGTTCATGCTCTAAGTCGTCTTGAATATGGTGACTCATCGTACGGAATTCTTTATCATAGCGACTACGTAAAATAACGTACGTTCCGATAACGCTTAGGATTAATGTGAATAAATCTGGTCGCAGTAAAAGGATGATGCCAGCAAAAGCTCCTGGGAGCCCAAATAGTTGGGCAGCATGCATGATGAAAATGGAAAGATACAATCCCGTTTCAGGATAGAAGATGCATAAAGCACCAGATATTACTAGCGAAATGCGTTGAATCCAACTATTTTCAAACACTTCTATAGATAGAGAAAGAATAAAAATACAAAGACCTAAAAATATAGTAAAGACTTCTGTTTGTTGTCCCATTAAATAGATGCTAATCAAAATAAAAAACATTAGCTTCTCTAAAAACGTGCGCACGCCTCTCACCTCCAAGACTCTTTCTTTCAGTTTAGCCGAAAAAGGGAGAAATATCTAGCTATTTATGACAAATGTCATATACAACTAACGACATTTGACACTAGTTTGTGACAAGGGTGGTCGATATACTAAGAGTGTAAAAACAATTAATGAGGTGAGGACATGGAAAATAGTATCCAAGTAAAGAGTCTTGTAAAACGTTACAAAGACTTGATGGCATTAAATCATTTGATATTGAAATTCGTAAAGGAGAGCTTTTAGCACTTCTTGGACCAAACGGCTGTGGGAAGACAACAGCGATTAATAGTATGTTAGGATTCTTAACCTTTGATAGCGGTGAGGTAACCGTTCTAGGAGAGAATAAGTTCCCGTTATCCAATAAAGTACGACGTGAAATCGGGATTGTTCCACAGGATTTAGCGTATTTAGAAAATTTAACAGTAGAAGAAAACATTGATTTCTTCTGCGGGCTCTATATTTCAGATCCAAAACAACGTAAACAATATGTACAAGAGGCCATCGAATTTGTAGAACTACAAGAGTTCCGCAAGTTTGTTCCAAAGAAATTGAGTGGAGGGTTGAAACGCCGCTTGAACATCGCCTGCGGTATCGTGCATAAGCCAAGCTTAATTTTCTTCGATGAACCAACTGTTGCGGTAGACACACAAAGTCGTTCATTTATTTTAGAGGGAATTCGCAAACTCAACGAACAAGGAAGCACGATTATTTATACAACACACTACTTAGACGAAGTGGACGGATTAAGTGACCGCATCGTGATTATGGATAAAGGAAAGAGCATTGTCTCAGGAACTTCGCAAGAATTGAAGAAATCTATCGCGACTTCTGAAATTATCCAAGTGGAACTTTCAACAATTCCAACTGAAGAACAAGTGGCTCGCTTAAAACAAATACCACACGTTCTTGTATTAGAGCATCATAAAGATCATTTGAAATTTAACTTCGAACAAGGAACGAATCACTTACTTCACGTGGCAAACACCCTTGAAGAATTGAACTTAAGCTATGTTCGTTTATACAGTGAACAGCCAAGCTTAGATGATGTGTTCCTTGCGTACACAGGGAAAGGACTTCGAGATTCATGAAGACATTCTTAAAGCTATTTACGTATTTATCAAAAGACGCCTTAAAAGACTTTTCATTCTCGTTTTGGGTGTTACTCTATCCAATTATCTTGATTTCACTGTATTTCGTATCCTTTTCAGGAATCATGGAACAAGACATGGGAACGGTTCGCGTAGCTATGACAGCCGACAATCCGTATCACTATGTATTTGAACAAGCCGGAGATTACTTCGAGATTATCGATGTAGAGTCAGAGGAAGCAGGGAAAGCACTCGTTACAGAGGATAAAGCAGACGGATTCGTAGAAAAAAACTTAGACGTGGTTGTAGGTAAATCAATGGGGATTCCGCAAAGCGTGTTGAAAAATGTAGCGACACAAATCAAACAAGTGCAGAGTCTTGGACAAGGTGCAACGTTGATCGACTTTAACAAGAGCTGGGTGACGCAGGAAACAACCGATGTCAGTCAGGGGACGATGTTATTTTACACAGCGATTGCCAGCTTCACGATGTACTCGTTGTTTAGCGGTGTCGTTTGTGCAGCGTACTTAAACGGAAACTTATCACCAATAGGACGCCGTATTATGGGTAGCCCATTTAGCAAAGGCAAGTTAATTGCGAACTGCTTTATGATTGGGTTATTACTCAATATCGCTTCAAACGCAATCATGCTGGTCTATACGACACAAGTATTGAAAATTAATCTATTTGCAGATTGGGCAGGAAGCCTTCTTCTCATATTGCTAGGAAATGTATTCGGAATTGCAGCAGGGCTTCTCATTGGAACCAATCAAAACTCACAATGCAAGGCCGAATCATCTTCGCATTGATTTCAAACCTCGTCCTTTCAGCACTTGCGGGAATGATGGGAACGGCAATGAAAGGATTTGCCAACACCTTTATGCCAGGATTTAACCAATTTAATCCGGTCGCATTAATGGTTACAGGATTTTACCAATTAAATCGCCTTGTAGGAAGTGCAGATCTCGGCAGAACTTACCTTTTACTTGGCGTCTACACCCTAGCACTTCTAGGATGTGCACTATGGAGATTAAGGAGAACACGTTATGATAGTCTATAAATATTTTCTAAAACTTGCTTATCGATTAAAATCATATGCGATACTTTTCCTAGTCATCTTTATGGCAATGGGCCTTTCTCAAGTGCTAGGAAACAACGAAGTCACAGGTTTTAAAGAGACACAGTATCAAGTCATGATTAAAGACGAATCAGATGGCAGTAGCGACATTATCAACGCACTCATTGCCGCACTTCAAAAAGATCATAAAGTCACACTCACAACCAATAGCGATAACAGCATGAAAGAAGCTGTTTATGGGAATGATGTGGATGGTGCACTCTGGATTCCATCGGACGTTGATGCAAGAATCAATAATGGCGAAGCAGCGGTCACTATGGAGATTGGGAATTCTTTAAATGGAAATATTCTTCGTGAGTACGTCAATTCCTATATTCGCTATGCGGTTGTATTGAAAGCTCAAGGCAACTTCAGCGTTGAAAATATGAATAAGATTTTAAGCGAGCAGGCATCAGTAAGTGTCATTTCAAAAGACGCCACAGTTAAGGATGACGATTACTATGCGAAATTTGGTGAAATCTACTTTGCGTATACACCGTTCGTTTATATCTCAGTATTTATTTTCTTACTTGGGTTAATCTTTGCCTTACTTGAAAATGATGAAGTCGCTAAACGAATCATTATCGGTATGAAGAGTGTAAACCAAGTGACGATTGAAAAATTCCTCGGTGGATTAACGGTCGTTGGAATTATCGTCGGCATCAACTTACTATTCGTGGCTATTGTGGCACCAAGCTTCTATGTGAGTGCAGGCGCTCCAAAGGCATTAATGCTCACTTTCGCATCGGCGCTAACCGCCTATGCACTGGCATTCCTTTGCTCGGTGATTATCGGAGATAACACATATGGGTATTCTGCAGCAAGTACAGTAGTGGGGATGGGTGTATCCTTTATCTCTGGAATTTCGTTCCGCTCGAATTACTCAACCCAGTAGCCATTAGCATTGCGAAATTCTTCCCAGTATATTATGTCATCACTGCAACTGAAAACCCATCGCTAGAATTCTCAAGCTATGCCATGAACCTAGGAATGGTCCTCTTATTCGGAATCTTGTATGCAGCACTAGCCTTTAGCATCCAACACATCCGAACAAGACAATTCGGCCTCACCCTAAGAAAAGCCTAAGCCCTATATTTATAAAAAGAGAAGAAGTATCGTCGTTTCGCGGCCACTTCCCATCATTTCCACCTTTCAAAAATAAGAAATACGAATGGGTTAGCACCTTTTCAAACAGCTTGGAGGGGCAAATTGAACGAAACTAAATAAAAAAGATTACGAAGAATCTTGCGGATTTTATAATCGCAGTAACGGGAAATCGCATCGAAGAAGAATTATGCGGAGTAGGAACTTGTTCCTTACTCCGCGTTTGAAGCTTCGAAGGTGCAAGACTACAGGCTTGCACCGGTGCCCCGTAACAGCGATTATAAATAGAATCCGCAAGGAATTCGGAGTAATCTTTTTTTAGTATATTTGAACGCAAGTTCAATTTGCCTCTCCAAGATGTTTCTACAAAAGCACAAAGCGCAAACCAATTCGTATTCGTGTTCCAATCGTATTTCTTTTATTTTTGTCAGGTTTGGTCTAAAATAGTTAGATAAGGTAAAAAGGGGTGAATATTATGGAAATGGAACGCATTAACGACGATACATTCTTGTTGCGTATCGAGAACCAAGATCTAATCGACCGTGGTACATCAATACCTGAATTACTTGGAAATCCAGGCGAAATCGAAGGCTTTTTCCATAGTATTTTAGAGGAGATGGGCGTCTTGAATCAATTCGAAGATTCAGACGGATTGAGTTTCCAAATCATGCCAAATCCAGACGGCTTAGAACTCTATGTTACACGTATCGTGGACATGGGAGATGAATCGACTGATGAGCGTATGGTGCGCAATATCGTCGATACGATTCAACATTCTCTAACAGACCGTATTGGGAAGAAGCGTAAAGAGGATAAAGAAGAAGGAAAAATTTCTCCAAAACCAGTCATTAATACGGAAGATAAATCTTCAACATTGAAACCAATCGATGTGACAGTCGTCTTTGAAGATTTCGAAGATTTCGTCTCAATGGCAAAGAAACAGCAGGGGAGTTCGAACAATCTGTTCTTTACCGTTACAGCGGACATTACTTCTTACACGTTTTCCATCAAGTGGAAAAACCAGAAGAAGTCGCTGCGAAAATGGCGCTTGTTCGAGAGTATGCTGAGTTCTCAAGAATTTCATGGGAAGTCTTAAAAGAATACGGCGAAGTCATTATGCCAGAAGCTGCCTTGGAAACAGGTAAACAATATTTCTAAAAACCGAAAAGAGTTGAGCAGTCGACTCTTTTTTTGATACAAAGGAGCAATTCATATGAATGAAACTATCAAAACACAATTAAATCACCGTACGATTCGTGCGTTTGAAGAGAAACCTTTAACAAAAGAAGAAGTGGATTTACTAGTAGAAGTAGCGCAAAGAACAGCGTCAAGTATGTACATGCAAGCCTATTCGATTATTAGTGTGACGGATCCAGAATTGAAGAAGGAATTAACGGCTGTGAGTGGACAACCTTATGTGGCGACAAGCGGACATTTATTTGTATTCGTGGTGGACCAACGTCGTAATACGGAAATTGCAAAAGCTCTAGGACAAGAAGTGGGCGTTCAAGGCAGCGCAGACCGTTTCGTATCTGGATTAACAGATGCGGTGATTGCGGCTCAAAACGTAGTTGTGGCGGCTGAATCTCTAGGGATGGGAACAGTATATCTAGGAAGCTTCTTTAACGATACAGCAAAAATTGTTGAGTTACTAAATTTACCGAAATACACTTACCCAGCAATCGGATTAGCGGTAGGTTGGCCAGCGCAAGAGCCACAATTAAAACCACGCCTTCCAAAAGAAGTGATTCATATGGAAAATGGATACCGTGAGCTTGAAAATCCATTAGAAGAGTTGAAAGAGTATGATGCGACAGTGACAGAATACTATGACCTTCGTGATGCGAACCGTCGTGTCGATGCCTTTACAAAACAAGTGTCTACAAAATACCACACGCTCGGGGCTAAGCGTGCGGAAATGCTTGAGGTACTTAAGCACAAGGGTTCTTAACAGAAGAGTAAATAAAGAAGACAAGAAATAGTTGGTGCAACTATTTCTTGTCTTTATTTGTTTTATTGAATGTTTAATGAATCAAGAACAGATTGTTTCATGCCTTCAATTGAAAGAACTTTTGTATGACGGATTGGGGCATCCAATACGCTTGTGACAGCTGTTGGAATGGCAATGCCACTTTCTTGTTGAATAGCTTCCATCAATTTAGCGTCCGTTTGGTTTGTGTCCACGTCTAGTGCTGAAAGAACACTTTGTGGGAATTTGTATGGACTTGCTGTCGATACGACCACTGTAGGAGTTGTGTCTCCTGTTTCTTTCTTATATTTCGTATACACAGCATCCGCAACCGCAGTGTGTGGATCTAATAAATAATGCTCGTTCGTGAATACATCATGAATCGTTTGAGCCGTTTCTTCTTGGCTTGCACGGTTCCCATAAAATTGTTGGAATAGAGCCGTGTCTGTATTTGGAACAGAGTAGCTTCCGTTTTCTTTTAGGGAAGTCATGAGTGCTTTTGTTTCCTGCGAGTTACGTCCTGTTAATTCGAAGACGAAACGCTCGAGGTTACTTGAAACAAGGATATCCATACTTGGAGAACTTGTTAATTTAAATTCGCGTAGTCGGTTATATGTTCCTGTTTGGAAGAAATCAACCAGCACATCGTTTTCGTTTGAAGCACAAATAAGTTTATTGATTGGAACACCGATTCCTTTTGCATAGTATGCTGCTAGGATGTTACCGAAGTTACCAGTCGGAACCACAACGTTCATTGGTTCTCCAATTGCTAGAGTGCCGTCTTTCACTAATTGTGCATACGCGAATACGTAGTACACAATTTGTGGGCAAAGACGTCCGATGTTAATTGAGTTTGCAGAAGAGAACTGGAATCCTTTTTCTGCTAGTGTTGCGTTTAACGCTTTATCCGCAAATAACTCTTTGACTTTTGTTTGTGCGTCATCGAAGTTTCCTTCTACGCCATAAACAAATGTGTTGTCGCCGGCTTGTGTCACCATTTGACGTTCTTGGATGGTACTTACGCCACCTTTTGGATAGAAGACGATGATGTTTGTATGAGGTACGTCCGCAAATCCTGCAAGGGCAGCTTTACCAGTGTCTCCTGATGTCGCTGTTAGAATCACGATTTCTTTGTCAGATTTGTTTTTCTTCGCAGCAGTTGTAAGTAAGTATGGCAAGATGGATAGTGCCATATCTTTGAAGGCGATAGTTCTTCCGTGGAAGAGTTCCATGAAATGACGGTCGCCAACTTTTTTTACAGGTGCGATTTCTTTTGTATCAAACGTTGTGTCGTATGCTGAATGCACGCAGTTTGTAATTTCTTCTTTTGTAAAAATCTGTTAAAAAAATGCAGATAAAATTTCAATGGCAATTTCTTGATAGCTTTGAGTTTTTTTAACACTTCCCAGTCCAGAGTCACTTCTGGGAGGGCAGTTGGTACATATAAACCACCGTCTTCAGCAATTCCTTTTAAAATGGCTTGCGAAGCTGTTACGCGGTTGTTTGTGTCTCGTGTACTAATGTATTGAATTGTGGACACTTGAGTCCCTCGCTTTCTAAAATTTCGTTGCGCTCATTGTACCATAAATCGCAGTCTAAACACAAAACACAGGCACATTCGAAGTGTAAAAGTTGAAGCTGATATGCGTTTTCTAAGCAGAAAAGATTGTAACGTAAAAATGAAAATTCGATTAAAATCCGGAGGCCATCTATTGAAAATTAACTAAAAAATTGTTAAACTATTTATAGTAATTCGTAGCTAATTGCTTGTCTTTGAGAGGAACTCAAGGGCAGTTTTTTATTATCTAAAATCATTAAAAAGGAGTGAAAAAATGCTAAAACAGATTCTTCCGTTTTTTAGTAAGTATAAAAAATATCCTTTCTTAGCGTTTTTTGCCATCTTAATCGAGGTGCTCTGTGAAGTTGCCCAACCGATTATTATGAAGCAAATTATCGACGAAGGGATTCCAAATAAAGACTTAGGCTTTATTGTGCAACAAGGATTGATTATGGTTCTAGTTGCGATTGTGTCTCTTTCAGCCGGTGTCCTTGGTGCGAAATTTGCATCGATTGCCGGTACTGGGGTAGCCGCAGAATTACGTTCTGCTGAAATGAAGAAAATTCAAGCCTTCTCATTTAAGAACATCGATCACTTTTCAAATGCCTCTTTAATTACGCGTATGACCAGTGACGTTAACAATATTCAAAATACAGCCATTATGACGATGCGTATTTTAGCGCGTGCGCCAATGATGTTTATTTTCGCCATCTTCTTTGCGGTAAGTATCAATGCGCAATTATCTCTTATCTTCATGGTTGCTGTACCCATCTTAGTACTTTCATTAGCGTTAATCATTTCTACAGCCTTTCCACGCTTTAGAAAATTACAACAAGCAACAGACGGCATCAATCGTACGCTGCAAGAAAACTTTATCGGTATTCGTGTTGTAAAATCATTCGTACGTGAAACCTTCGAGAAGAAGAAATTCGGTAAAGAAAACTCTACATTTAGAGAACGTGCTCTACATGCGATGTATGTCGTGATGTGGAATAACCCGATCATGCAATTAACCATTTATGCAGTAACGATTGCAGTAATGTGGTTTGGTGGTGGTCTTGTTATTAGTGGAACGATGACAACAGGGGATCTGATTAGTTTCATTTCTTATATTACACAAATCTTGTTTTCCCTCATGATGATTTCATTCGTATTCGTCATGTTAACAATAACAAAAGCTTCTATGGACCGTATCTTCGAAGTGTTAGATACAAATATTGATGTAGAAGAACCAGAATATCGAATCACTGTGCACAAAGTCTATGGTGAAGTAGAATTCGACCATGTTCATTTCTCTTATGGAAAACAACAAGATGAAGAAGTGTTAAGCAATATCAGCTTCAAGATTAAACCAGGTGAAGTGTTCGGGATTATCGGGCCAACAGGTTCTGGGAAATCTTCTCTTGTACAATTGATTCCTCGACTTTATGACACTACTGCAGGAACGGTTCGTGTGGGTGGACATGATGTACGCGAGTATCGTTTTGCGGACCTTCGTCAAAACGTATCCATGGTATTACAAAAGAATACATTATTCTCTGGAACGATTCGTGAAAACCTCTTATGGGGAAATCCAGATGCCACAGAAGAAGAGATGATTCAAGCGGCCAAACATGCTCAAGCCCATGACTTCATTATGGAAATGCCGGATGGCTATGACACTCGTGTAGAACAAGGTGGTTCAAACTTCTCTGGTGGACAAAAACAACGTCTTACAATTGCACGTGCGATGCTACGAAAACCAGCCGTGTTAATCTTAGACGATTCAACTTCAGCGGTCGATACAGCGACTGACTCGAAAATCCGTGAAGCGTTCTTCAACCATTTACCAGATACAACGGTCATTATTATTGCCCAACGTATTTCATCTATCCAAGGAGCAGACAATATTCTTGTATTAGATGATGGTAAAGTGAACGGACTCGGAACTCACGAAGAGTTAATGGAAACAAACGACTTGTATCGTGATATTTACGAAACCCAAATGAAAGGAGCCAAAGGAGATGAGTAAACATAAAGGACCAAAACGTCCAGAAAATATGAAACAAACTTTGGCAGACTTATGGGGTTATTTATGGAAGAGTAAATGGACTCTTGCAGTCGTTGTAGTCTGCTTAATTATTGGAAGTGCATCCGGAATTATCGGAACGTATGCGATTCGTCCGTTAATCAATGATTTTATTGCTACAGGAGACTTAGCCGGATTAGCGAAAATGCTTGGCTTTATCGCGATTGTCTATGTACTTGGTGCAACAGCCAGCTACTTCTCAGCGCGTTTAATGGTAACGGTGGGACAAAATACCATCGAAAAAATGCGTGCAGACTTATTCAACCATATTCAAAGTTTGCCAATTCGTTTCTTTGATACGAATAAGCACGGGGACTTAATGTCTCGCTTTACAAACGACTTTGAGAATATTCAAAATGCGTTTAACAACAGTATGTTAATGATTATCAGCTCAACGTTACAATTAGTACTGACGTTTGTGATGATGATGATTCTTTCGCCAATATTAACAGTGCTTCTGATTGTGATGGTATTCTTGATGTTCCAAATCGTGAAGAAACTCGGGGTCAAATCAGGAAAACAATTCGCTGCGCAACAAGCGATTCTTGGACAAGTGAATGGATTTGTGGAAGAGCATATTGAAGGGCAAAAAGTAGTGAAAGTATTCAATCACGAACATAAAGTGCTTGATGAATTCGATAAACTCAACACTGAACTTCAAGAAGCTGCTAATAACGCACAATTCTATTCGACTATTATGTTCCCAATTTTAGGGAATATCAGTTACGTGAACTATGCGATTACCGCAGCGGTTGGTGGATACTTGGTGATTATTAACGCCATGGATATTGGGGGACTTGCCTCATTCCTACAATTCTCAAGAACATTCGCACAACCACTTGGACAAATGTCTCAACAAATGAACGTACTTCTTAGTGCGATGGCCGGGGCAGAACGTATCTTTGCGATTCTTCGTGAAGAACCTGAAGTCGACGAAGGAACGGTTACTCTGGACCAACGCGATCCAAATCAATGGTATTGGGTGGATGGCGACAAACGTATTCCGGTTGTTGGAAACATCCAACTACACAATGTTGACTTTGGCTATGTGCCAGGTGTACGTATTTTAAAAGATATCAATGTTTGGGCTGAACCAGGATTGAAAGTGGCCTTTGTAGGGGCGACAGGTGCTGGTAAAACGACCATTACGAACTTAATCAACCGTTTCTACGAAATCGATTCTGGTGTGATTACTTTTGACGAGATTCCAGTAACGAAGATTAAGAAAGATGACTTACGTAAGACAATTTCGATTGTATTGCAAGACACACATTTATTTACTGGAACAATTGCGGATAATATTCGCTACGGTAATTTAGATGCAACTGATGATGAAGTCATTAAGGCGGCGAAACTAGCCAACGCCCACAGCTTATCAAACGTCTTCCTCAAGGATATCAAACAGAAATTACAGGGGACGGCGAAGGCTTGTCACAAGGTCAACGTCAATTACTTGCGATTGCGCGTGCTGCCGTTGCGAACCCTAAAGTATTGATTCTAGATGAAGCAACAAGCTCAATCGATAGCCATACTGAAGCGTTGATTTCACGTGGTATGGACCAATTGATGGAAGGCCGTACTTCATTTGTAATTGCGCACCGTTTATCTACGATTCGTAATTCGGATGTGATTATGGTAATGGATCACGGTGAGATTATCGAACGCGGAGACCATGAGAGCCTTATGGAAAAACGTGGAATCTACTACAAACTATACACAGGCCAAATCGAACTCGATTAGTGCTTATAATAAGTTTAAAATACTGCTTGTCCTTTCGGACGTTTTTATAATAGCTGTAATGAGGCACCGGATTGAGCCTAAAGTCTCAATCACTACCGAGCTTCAAAGAGGGAGTAGGGAATAAATTCCTTACTCCCTCTATTTCACATCGGTCGCTCTTTCCCATTACTGCTATTATAAAGTCCGAAAGGGAGCAGTATTTTTTCTTTAGAAATGATTTGTACCGTATATAGTTTTTATGCGAATAAAGACACCAGAAAAGAAACGCTATTTGGATGCTTTTCAATCCGAAGGGCTCTTTTTTTTCTTTTGTACAAATGAAGTTCGATTTGACTTTGTATAGTTGTAGTGTGAGAAAAGACTACGGACGTTTTTATAATAGCTGTAATGAGGCACAGGATTGAGCCTAGAGTCTCAATCACTACCGAGCTTCAAAGAGGGAGTAGGGAATAAATTCCTTACTCCCTCTATTTCACATCGATTGCTCTTTCCCATTACTGCTATTATAAAGTCCGAAGGGTCGCAGTATTTTTGTTTTAGAAATAGATTTGTGCTGTATATAGTTTTTATGCGAATAAAGGCACCCGTAAAGAGACATTCTTTGGATGCATTTTAATCCGAAGGTCTCTTTTTTCTTTTGTACAAATTAAATGCGATTTGACTTTGTATAGTTGTAGTATGAGAAAAAAAGAAGTATCGATAATAAAATTTGATTAGGAAAAGTTAGAAAAGATCATGAATAATGACTATAAATTTTACTATTATTGTGAATTTTGTAAAAAATAAAAATAATCATCATCTCCAGTTTCTTCTATATATAGCGAAATTGATAGGGGTGACGGATGCAAAGTTGGGAAATAAATGTGAAAATGTACGCAAGTCAGAGTTATTCAAATTGTTTGATAATGAAATTTTTGTGTGATATTATCTCCCAGCAGTAAAGATAGAAAGGAAGAGATGAATGAAAAAATTATCTGCAAAATTATTAGTGATTGTAACTTTATTAGGTCTAGTAGGACTGTTCTCAAATACAGTAGCGCAAGCGGCAGCTCCAGAAGTAGTTACTGTAAATATCGCTGATTTAACAAAAGAACAACGTGAAGCGGTTCAACCAGGTCAACCTACTCCAGCAAAAGAAGGCGAACGTACTTTATTAGTCTATGCGTACGACAAAAACGCATGTCAATTAGCACCAGCATTACCTAATACTGGGACAGGTTCGCAAGCTTTGATGATGGTTGCTGGAATCGTAGCATTAACAGGTGCTGCATACTTCTTAGTAACAAACAAAAATGGAAAGAAGATTGTCTTAATGGCAGGGCTTGTATTATCAGGAGCGGTAGCTGGAACATCAGTTGTATCTGCGAATGAAACAGTTTCAGACGATAGCTGTTACAAATATGTAGGATTCATCAATGAATCAATTGAAACAACAACTAATGGAGAAGCAACGACTGCATCTGAAACAACAGAAGTTACAACAGAGGCGACAACTGCAGAAGCTGTAACTGAAACAGAAGAAACAGAAGCTGCATCTACAACAGAAGCAACAACTGCTTCGACAACAACAGAAGCTCCAGAAACTGTAACAGAAAGCACTGGTTACGTCATGCCAACAGACCACATAGATTTATAAGGTTGCAATCAATGTTATAATTAGGTTTCGAAAGAAAAGGATAGTGTAAGTGAACCTTTATTATATATGTTTAGATAAATTCTATCACCAAGGAATTTAAAGAGTATAAATTGCACGTTTAGAGAAAATATTTGCAAATTGTTTTTAGGTATGATACTATATTTCGGCAGTAAAGATAGAAAGGAAGAGATGAATGAAAAAATTATCTGCAAAATTATTAGTTATTGTAACTCTATTAGGTCTAGTAGGACTATTCTCAAATACAGTAGCTCAAGCGGCAGCTCCAGAAGTAGTTACTGTAAATATCGCTGATTTAACGAAAGAACAACGTGAAGCGATTCAACCTGGACAACCAACTCCAGCTAAAGAAGGGGAACGTACTTTATTAGTCTATGCGTACGACAAAAATGCATGTCAATTAGCACCAGCATTACCAGAAACTGGTACTGGTTCAACTGCAATGATGATGGTTGCTGGAATTGTAGCTTTAACAGGTGCTGCATACTTCTTAGTATCAAACAAAAATGGTAAGAAGATTGTTTTAATGGCAGGTCTTGTATTATCAGGAGCAGTTGCTGCAACATCAGTTGTATCTGCAAATGAAACTTTATCGGACGATAGCTGTTACAAATATGTAGGATTCATCAATGAATCAGTTGAAACAACAATTGAGTCAACAACTTCAGCAGAAGCAACTACAGAAGCTACAACAGCAGAATCAACTGAAGCAACTACAACTACAGAAGAGACTACTGAATCAACAACAGAGTCTACTACAACAACAGAATCTACTACAACAACAGAATCAACAACTACTACAGAATCAACAACAGAGTCTACTACAACAACAGAATCAACAACTACTACAGAGTCAACTACGACTACTGAATCAACAACAGCTTCTACTACAGAAATTGGTAGTGCTGATGTATTTCCGTCTGATCATTTATAATTCAATATGAAACGAAACTGGTGAAGGAAACTTCGCCAGTTTTTTTGTTTGTTCCTAAAGACAGGGAAGAGTAACTTTGAAAAGTTTGTGAATTTACACGGGGATGAATTGTGTTTCGAGGAAAGTTATGTGATAATGAAGGCATATTACTAAATAGGTGAGGAAGGTGTGTATGAAGAAAATAGCTTTACGACTAGCAGCAATGATTATGTTCTTTGGAATTTTTGGATTCAATACAACTAGCATTGCAGAAGCAACACATCCAAATGTAATCACTGTTCAATATACTGATTTAACTCCACAACAGAAAGAAGCCATTCAAAAGGGCGAACCGAATTATGAATTGCTCGATGGAGAACGCATTATTCTCGTATATGATTACAATAAAGAAGCGTGTCAATTACCAAAAACAGGGACAAACTCTACGATGATTATGGTGAGTTTAGGAATCTTAGCGCTGACGGGTGCAGGGTATTTCCTAGTATCTAATAAAAACGGGAAGAAATTCATCTTAATCGTAGGATTAGTATTATCTGGAGTTGCAGCAAGTACAAGTTTAGTTTCTGCAGGGGCATCATTTGTGGAAGAAGATTGTACTATTTATATTGGTTATATTCGTGAAAATAGTACGACGACAACAACAGAAGCATCGACAACTGCGGAAGTAACTACAAGTGAAACAACTACAGAAGAACAGACAACAACGACGACAGAGACGACAACAGAAACGACAACAGAAACGACGACTACTGAAGAAACAACAACTGAACAAACGTATACGGTAGTACCAACGGACCATATTTAACAGAATGAATGAACATACCTCAAGTTTCCATTTTTTCCTCTTAAGAGACAAAAATTGGATAAAAATATAAATCTACATTTTTGCATTTTGAATAATGGTACAGTAAAATATCTGTTATAAAAAAATAAGGAGGTATGGTTTGTTTGAAAAAATCAATTAAATTATTCGTAGCAACTTTAATCACTTTAACAATCGGTTTAACAGTATCTTCAACTGCACAAGCAGCAACAGTACACTATGTCGATTACGATAAAACAACTGAAAACATTAGAAAAGAAATCAAACAAGGTAAACCGACTGAAGCAGATCTTCAAGACGGATCGCATGCGGTTTATGTATATAGAAAAAATAACACTTGTGGCGTATCCGTACCTAAAAGAGGTCAAGAATTGCCAAATACTGGTACAGTAGAAAACACTGTTTCAGCTGCTTTTGCAGTAGTGCTAGTAGCAGGTGGTCTTTACTTAGTGAAATCAAATAAGGTACGCAATATTGCTAAAACAGTATTAGTGCTTGGAGGTTTAGGAAGTTTCTTTGCTTTCCAAGGAGAAGTATTAGCAGCAGATAGCTCAATCCTAGGTCAAATCATTGAACAAATGAACTTAGACCCTGAGGAAATCGATTGTTATGACTACGTTGGATTCTATATTTCAAAAGAAACGACAACTGCAGAACCAACAACAACTGTTGTGACTACAGAATCGACTACTGAAACAACAACAGAAGAACCAACAACGACAACGGAAGCTACTACAACAACCCAAACTACAACGACGGAAGAGCCAACAACTCAAACGACGTCAACAACTTCGACAGAAGCTTATACAGTCGCACCAACCGATCGTTTATAATCATCAAGAAACCTGGAGATAATCTAGGTTTCTTTTTTCTTCTATTAAGAAGAAACAGAAAAGAACAAATGATGAATTATAAAATTAATTGCTTTTTAAAATTGAATACAGTACGATGAGCTGTGACAAAAAATAGAGGGAGATGAATCGATGAAGAAATTAACGAAGGTTTTAGTAGCCACTTTAGCAACAGTAACGCTAGGAGTTAGTTTAGCTTCACCTACATCGGCCGCAACTGTAAATTATGTTGATTATGACAAAACAACAGAAACCATTAGAAAAGATATCAAACAAGGAAAACCAACTGAATCAGACGTACAAGCTGGTTCGCAAGTGACTTTTGTTTATAAGAAGAATGGAACTTGTGGTGTCTCAATGCCGAAACATGAAAAAGAATTGCCAAGTACAGGTACTGTAGAAAATACAATTACATTAGTATTCTCAATTTTATTCGTAGCCGGTGGTTTATACTTAGTGAAATCAAATAAAGTTTCTCGCGTTGCTAAAACTGTTTTAGTACTTGGTGGAGCAGGAGCGTTCCTTGCGTCTCAACTTGAAGTGTTAGCAGCAGACAGCTCGATTCTTGGTCAAGTAGTTGAACAAATGATTTAACACCTGAACAAGTTGATTGTTATGACTATGTTGGATACTACATTGCAAGTAGCACAACGGCTCAAGAAGAAACAACAACATCAGTAACGACAGAGGAAACAACAGAAACGACAACGGAGTCAACAACTTCTACAGAATCAACAACGACTACTGAAGCAACAACAACTACGACAGAGGAGCCAACTACACAGACTGAAGCAACGACTCAGACAGAAACTATAACAGTTGCTCCAATTGATTATTTATAATAGAAGATTAAGACCGGAGTTAATGACTCCGGTCTTTTTTTATGTGGAAAAATGAAAATTAGTACGAAAAATCATCGGATTATTTCTGAAAAAATGGAAACAATTGGAAATAAATATTTCCAAAAAGTTCCTTTTAGAGGAAAAAAAGCTGTAAAAAAATATTAAAAAAAGTATATAAGGTGATGGAAAAATATTTGAAATTTATTCAAATAAACTTTATAATTAAAACATGAAAAATTAAGGGGGAAAAATTAGATGAAAAACAAATGGTTAAAACTATGTGTTGTAGGGATGATGTTATTTACTTTTTTTGGAATGTTCGCTTCTAAAGTAGCGAATGCAGAGACTCCTGTAGTCCAAGCAGTGAATATTGCTGATTTAACAAAAGAACAACGTGAGGCCATTCAACCAGGAGAACCAACAGCGCCTGCACAAGCTGGCCAAGCAACATTGTACGTTTATGAATTGGATAAAGGAAAATGCCCATTAGGCGACACTTTACCAAATACGGGGTCATCTTCGACAACAATTCTAGCGGTTTTTGGTATCGTATCTTTATCAGGAGCAGCTTACTTTGTAGTATCAAATAAGAAAGCTAAGAAAACAATCTTAATGATTGGATTAGTAGCAGCGGGGACAGCGGCAGCAACAACTTCAGTTTCTGCAGCAACTCCATATGAACAAAGTCTAATTGACATGAGTTGTTATCGATATGTTGGATACATTCGTGAGGATGTTTCAACGACAAATGAAGTAACAACGACAACTGAAGCTGCAACAACTGAAGAAGTGGTTACATCAGAAGAAGCTACAACAACTGTTGAAACAACAACGACTGAGACAACTACAACAACTACAACTGAAGCAACAACTGCTGAAGCAACAACTGCTGAAGCAACAACTGCTGAAGCAATAAATGCTGAAGAAATAAATGCTGAAGAAATAACTGCTGAAGCAACAACAGAAACAGCACCGACTCAATCCGTTGAGCCAATTACAGTATCACCAACAGACCACTTATAAACTAAGAGGGAATATGAAGACTGATAAAGGTTACTTTATCAGTCTTTTTTTTTGCTTAAGACTCTTTTAACATTTCGGCCTAGGCTCTTTCTCTTTATATTTGTTCTATGCTATAATGACGGGGAGACTAGAAAGGATGAGTTTATTTCATGATTACATTAAAATCAAAACGCGAAATTGATGCAATGGAAGAATCAGGTGCGCTGTTAGCATCCATTCACGTGCAACTTCGTGATTTTATTAAACCAGGTGTCACTACTTGGGACATCGATCAATTTGTACAAAAGAAAATCGAAGAAGCGGGTGGTTCAGCACCACAAATTGGATACGAGGGATATAAATACGCAACATGCCAAAGTATCAATGACGAAATCTGTCACGGATTCCCACGTCGTAAACCGTTAAAATCAGGCGACTTAGTAAAAGTGGATTTCTGCGTGGAACTTAAAGGTGCTTTATCAGACTCTTGTTGGAGCTATATTGTTGGTGAAAGTACTCCAGAAATCGACCATTTATACGAAGTGACAAAGAAAGCTTTATACTTAGGAATCCAACAAGCAAAGTTGGAAATCGTATTGGGGACATCGGTCACGCGATTCAAACTTATGTTGAAAGTGAAGGGCTATCGGTTGTTCGTGACTTTATCGGACATGGAATTGGACCAACGATTCACGAGAGTCCAGCAGTTCCTCACTACGGCGAACCTGGCAAAGGCCTTCGCTTGAAAGAGGGAATGGTCATCACTATTGAACCAATGGTGAATACTGGTACTTGGAAAGCAGAAATGGAAAGTAATGGTTGGACAGCTCATACATTAGATGGTGGACTAAGCTGCCAATTCGAACATACATTAGCCATTACAAAAGATGGTCCGCGTATTTTAACATTACAAAAAGATCACGCAGAAGATGTGTTGAACTAAGGGAGGAAGCAAAAATGGCAATTTTAGTAACAGGTGGAGCAGGGTATATCGGTTCTCATACAGTTATCGAATTAGATAAAGCGGGATTTGACGTTGTTATCGTTGACAACTTCTCAAATAGCTCGCCAGAAGTATTGAACCGTTTAAAAACAATTACAGGAAAAGATTTCCCTCTATATGAAGGAGATATTCTTGATCGTGATTTCTTAGTAACGGTTTTTGAAAAAGAAAATATCGATTCAGTCATTCATTTTGCAGGGTTCAAGGCTGTGGGAGAGTCTGTTGAAAAACCTTTGGAATACTATCACAACAATATTACAGGAACATTAGTGTTATTAGACGTAATGCGTCAATTTAATGTAAAAGATATCGTGTTCAGTTCAAGTGCAACAGTATACGGTATGAATAATGTAGTTCCTTTTAAAGAAGAAATGCCAACAAGCGCTACAAACCCTTATGGTTATACGAAAGTAATGCTTGAACAAATCTTGAATGACGTTGCTTTCTCAGATAGCGACTGGTCAGTCACAAACTTACGTTACTTCAACCCAATCGGAGCGCATGAAAGTGGCTTGATTGGAGAAGCACCAAATGGCATTCCAAATAACTTAATGCCATATATCACTCAAGTAGCTGTTGGCAAACGCGAATTCTTAAGTGTATTTGGTGACGACTACGATACACATGATGGTACTGGGGTTCGTGACTACATCCACGTTGTTGACTTGGCTCGTGGGCACGTACTTGCGGTTAAAAACAATGCAGCTCAAAAAGGTGCAAAAGTCTTTAACTTAGGTACTGGTATTGGATACAGTGTATTAGATTTAGTAAAAGCATTTATCTCTGAAAATGGAGTGGATATTCCTTATAAAATTGCGCCTCGTCGTGCAGGGGATATCGCAACTTGTTATGCGGATGCTTCTAAAGCAAAAGAAGTGCTAGGATGGGTAGCTGAAAAGAACTTGAATGATATGGTTCGCGACTCATGGAACTGGCAAAAGAAAAATCCAGAGGGCTATTAGAACCCCTTGTATTATTTAGACTAAATTAATAGAAAGAACTCCTTTGGAGTTGTTATTATGGCAGAAATGGTAGGATACCAGCTTGAGCCTGAGTCTCAAGCTTACCAAGCTTCAAAGGGAGAGTAACGAATGATCGTAACTCTCCCTAATTCACATTGGTTATAAGTTCCTACCATTGCCATAATAACTCCAAGGAGTTCTTTCTTTTTTGAAAACAATCAAGGGGGGTTCTAATAGCCCTCTGTGGAGGGGAAAAGAAGAGTGCTAAGACTTTGTCGGAGTTGTTATTGTGGCAAGAATAATAGGATACCGGCTTGAGCCTGAGGTCTCAAGCCTACCAAGTTTCAAAGGGAGAGTAGCGAAAAAATCGCAACTCTCCCTAATTCACATTGGATATGATTCCCTACTATTGCCACAATAACTCCGAGGAGTTTTATTTGATTTTCACTTTTCTAGTATCCTTCTGTCGAGTAAAAAAAGAAACAGCTATTACGAATTCAATCGTAATAGCTGTTTTGTTTATCTTCTTACTCGTTTTAGTGCTTCTTTGAAGAGTGGATAAACGATTGGAACTGCAACTACTGTGAAGATAGCTGATCCAAATGTTCCTGTAATTTTATTGATGGCTTGAAGGAATGCTGGTGTTAATGCGAGACCACCGACAATCATTCCTCGTAAGAATGTGTATTTAATGATATTGAGGATAATTTTTACGATAGCAGCAACAACGCCGACTACAATAACGTTTGCGATTTTGTCATCTTTATTCATTGCTTTTTCGTATACAAGATGGATAACTAAGCAGACGATTAAGGATTCTAGAATCGTTTCCCAAACAACTGAAGCGTATCCGTGTAATAAATCAAAGATACCAAGTCCGATAGATGCAGCGAGAGCGCCGCGTTTTGTTCCAAAGAGTAGACATCCAACGACAACAAGGGCATTCCCGAAATGAACGAATTGTGTTGTGAAAGGCAATGGGATTCTAAAGACGCTTACCCCCAAGAAGATTAAAGCTGCAAATAAGCTTGTTTCTACGATATTTCTTAAATCTGTATTTTTCATAATGACACCTCAGTAGTAAATTTTGTGGTTAGCATTCCAAGTTTTTTCTCGATTGGAAGGCCGAATGGAATTTGTTCAGGTTGTTGGCTACTCAATTGAAGCACTTCGTCGATGAATTTCAACGTGAATGACAATGCGTCTTCTACAGACATCTCTTGTAGGATGCATGCAGTCGCAAGAGCCGCCAGTGTATCACCTGTTCCGTAGAAATGATGCGGATACTTTGTTTTGTAGAAATCAAAAAATGAATCCGTCTCTTTAGTATAAAGTTGAACGCCTGTGAGCTCTTCGCTGTCAGGGCAACCGGTAATAATGATGTACTCGGGCCCGAGTTCGGCTAGTTTCTTAGCGAGCTCTCTTGTAAAGTCCATCGTGATTTTTCCCGTTGGATAGGGCGTATCTGTTAATAGACAGGCTTCTGTAATATTGGGATAAATCACATCAGCTTGTTGAATGAGTTTTCTCATCGCTTCAACATGTTCTGCTGTAAATCCGCTATACAGTTTTCCGTTGTCCGCCATAATCGGATCGACGAATACTTTCGTAGACGCTGGCAGTTTTTCAATGGTATCTACCATTAATTCAATTTGTTCCGGATTTCGGAAGTATCCTGTCAAAACAGCATCCGGTTTTAATTTCAGATTCTCCCATTGGAAAAGGGACTGCCTCATGAATTCGGTTTGCTCCGCAATCGCGATGTTTTTGAATCCGCCGGTATGAGATGAAAGAAGTACTGTAGGCAGTAGCATCGTTTCAATCTGACAACAAGCGAAAATCGGGATAGCGGGTGCGAGTGCAACTTTGCCAATTCCTGGCAAGTCGTTTGCGATTAATATTTTTTTCATATCTATTCCTCGAGTTTCAATGTATCTGTATTGTAAAACGGGACAGGTGAGGATACAATAGGGATGAAAACAAACTGTACCGGTACAGTGGAGGTGTGTCATGTATCAATACCAGCAATTAGCACAAGAATTAAAAGAAGAAATTTTAAGCGGGAATCTACAAAAGGGGGATAAACTTCCCTCAATTCGAGAATTAGTAGCAACTTACGCAGTGAATAAGGATACAGTACAACGTGCCTTGCGTAGTTTGAAAGAAGAAAGTTTTATTTATGCGGTCGAAAAAAGTGGCTATTATGTATTAAAGAATTCAGAAGCAAAGCAATTGGAAGAATCCGAGGAAGACTATTCACAACTTCCGATTGAAGATCTTCGCATCTGCTTTAATCAATCACTTGCCAGCGCCCATGATTTAAAGCTGACCAGAAAAGAACAAGCTTCTGGGATGGATGAATTGATTCAGGCGTTAATGCCTATTTTAGAAGAGTATGGGGTGTATGCTGCAAAGGAACAACTAGTCATAACAACTGGGACGCAACAAGCGCTCTATATTTTATTGCAACTGATTCAAGGGAAAAAAGTATTGCTAGAGCAACCAACTTATGCACGAATGAATGAGTTGGTGAAACACTTGAACATTCCTTACGAAATGATTGAGCGGCAGGTGGATGGTGAGATTGATTTAAATCGCTTAGAAGAATTGTTTGTGAGTGGAGAGTTTTCGCTATTCTATACGATTTCCAGATTTCATAATCCTCTTGGTGGAAGTTACAGTGAGTCTACGAAAAAGAAGATTGTGGAACTAGCAAGCAAGTACTCAGTCTATATTATCGAAGACGACTATATGGCGGACTATGTCGAAGGAAATGCGACGCCGCTTCATTATTATGATATGGATGGGCGAGTTATCTACGTTAAATCTTTCTCGTCAATTTTATTCTCAGCTTTGAAAATTGGGATTGTAGAATTGCCAAAAGAGTTAGTGGAGCCTTTTGCGATGCGAAAGCAATGGATGGACTATGATTCGAATGTGATGATGCAAAAGACATTTACGCTCTTTATTGAAAATGGAATGTTTGCCAAGCATCGTAAAGCAATGGTAGAAGATTATAGTGAAAAAAGTAAGCGTGCAAAGGACTGGATGCGCTCAAAGGGAATCCAGGAAGGAATTCTTCATGGAACGCAATTGGTGTTTAAGAAAACGTCGACGATGGCTGACAAATTACAAGCGATGAACCTGAAAGCAAAACCACTTGATGAGTACTTCATCTCGAAAAATGCGCCGTCATTGGAACGGTTGGATTTGGCTAAAATCCGCGAAATTTAGGTGAAAAGAAAGGTTAACAATTTAACTAAAAAATTTGCAAATCTCATACTTATTTGGTATAGTAACTACAACAATAATCAATCTCTATAAGGGAGTAACTGGCAACCGAGCGTTGCGATAATATCAACAGCAAGCGAATTCTCGCTGGTATTATCTTGAACAGTGAGACTTATGTTTGTTATCAATAGGATGATGGGCATAAGTCTCTCTTTTTATAGAAAAAGAAAAGGAGTGTATTTTGTTGGAACAACAAACAAAACACGTATATTTGCAGTCGGTTGAAGATGTATTTAAAGAAGTACAGTCAAGCCCTTCTGGTTTAAGCTCTCAAGAAGCTGCATCAAGACTTGAAAAATACGGTGCGAACACATTACAAGAAGGTAAGAAAAAATCACTATTAGAAAAATTCGTGGATCAATTTAAAGATTTCATGATTTTAGTACTTTTAGTGGCGGCAGTTGTTTCGATGTTTGCTCACCAAGGCGACCCAGACCCAACGGATGCAATTATCATCTTAGCAGTAGTATTGCTTAACGCAGTTCTAGGGGTCTTCCAAGAGTCTAAAGCTGAGGAAGCAATCGAAGCGTTGAAGAAATGGCTTCTCCTGTAGCAAGTGTTTTACGTGATGGACATGTGGAACATATTAAAGGGGAAGACATCGTAGTTGGTGATGTTGTTATCCTTGAAGCTGGGGATGTCGTTCCAGCGGATATGCGTTTATTTGAAGTAAACACAGTGAAAATTGAAGAGTCAGCATTAACAGGGGAATCAGTTCCGGTTGATAAAGACTTAGTCATTCCTACAGGAGACGAAGTGGGAATTGGAGACCGTACAAATATGGCGTTCTCAAGTACAAACGTAACATACGGCCGTGCTGTTGGTGTGGTTACAAGTACTGGTATGAATACAGAAGTTGGTAAAATTGCCAACATGTTAGCAACTACAGAAGAAGGTAAAACACCACTTCAAGAAAACCAAGATGCTCTTGGTAAATGGCTAACAATCATGATCTTAGTGATTGCTGTTATTATCTTTGTAGTAGGGATGCTTAGAGGAAATGAATGGACTCATATGTTATTAACAGCGATTGCGATTGCAGTTGCTGCGATTCCAGAAGGGTTACCTGCTATTTCAACTATTATCCTTGCATTAGGAACTCAAAAAATGGCACAACGTAACGCACTTGTTCGTAAATTGCCAGCAGTTGAAACATTAGGTGGAGTTGAAATTATCTGTTCAGATAAAACAGGTACATTAACACTTAACCAAATGACCGTTGAAAAAATGGTTTATAACAACGAAATTCATGATGCGTCAGAAGAGATTTCTAAAGACAACCTCGCGCTTCGTGTAATGAACTTAGCAAACGACACAAAGATTTCTCAAGATAATTCATTATTAGGAGACCCAACTGAAACAGCAATGGTTCAATACGGTCTTGATAAAAACTATGATGTACGTGAAGAGTTAGTAAACATTCCGCGTATTGCGGAAGTTCCGTTTGACTCAACACGTAAATTAATGACAACGATTCATCAATTAGAAGACGGTAAATATTTGGTTGCAACAAAAGGTGCTCCAGATATGTTATTAGACCGTGTGACTAAGATTGAAAAACATGGTGAGGTTTCTGCGTTTACAGAAGATGACCGCACAACATTAATGAAATTAAACAAAGAAATGGCAACTCAAGCGCTTCGTGTGTTAGCGATGGCATACAAAGTGATTGATACTCTTCCTGAAACAGTGGACACAGATTCAATCGAACATGATTTAATCTTTGCTGGTTTAGTAGGGATGATTGACCCAGAACGTAAGGAAGCAGCGGCTGCGATTAAAGTAGCTCAATCAGCTGGTATCCGTACAATCATGATTACAGGGGACCACCGTGACACAGCCCAAGCGATTGCAAAACGTTTAGGCATCCTTCGTCCAGATCAAGAAGACGGAGTATTAACGGGTGGCGAATTAAACGATATTTCTGATGAAGAATTAGAACGTACAGTTGAAACTTACTCTGTTTATGCTCGTGTATCTCCAGAACATAAAGTTCGTATCGTAAAAGCTTGGCAAAAGAACGGCAAAGTTGTTTCGATGACAGGGGACGGGGTAAACGATGCTCCTTCACTAAAACAAGCCGATATCGGTGTTGGTATGGGGATTACAGGTACTGAGGTTTCTAAAGGAGCTTCAGACATGGTACTTGCCGATGACAACTTCGAAACAATTGTCGTAGCAGTTGAAGAAGGACGTAAAGTATTCTCGAATATCCAAAGCAGTTCAATACTTACTATCTGCAAACTTCGGTGAAGTAATGACAATGTTCGTTGCAACAATGGCAGGATGGTCAATTCTAGAACCAATCCATATCTTATGGATCAACTTAGTAACAGACGTATTCCCAGCGATTGCTTTAGGTCTTGAAGAAGCGGAAGCAGATATCATGAGCCACCCACCACGCGGTAAGGGTTCGAACTTCTTATCAAACGGTGTGTTACCAAGTATCTTCTACCAAGGTTTCTTCGAAGGTGGAATTACATTATTTGTATTCTGGTATGCAACTCATATTGCTAATTGGGGGAACCCAGTTGGTGAAACAATGGCGTTTGCAACATTAGGTTTAATCCAATTGTTCCACGCATTCAACGTGAAGTCAGTGTACAAATCACTTGGCACAGTTGGCGCGTTCAAGAACAAGTTGTTCAACTACGCAATCCTAGTATCAGCAGTAATGCTTTTAAGCGTAATGGTGATTCCAGGATTAACAACTGTATTTGATGTGGCGATTCTTACAGCTGAACAATGGTTGTTCGTAGTTGGGGCAGCATTCTCAATCGTTCCAATCGTAGAAATTGCAAAAGCAATTATGCGTGCAATGGGAATGGATAAAGACTAATTTAATAAGTTTAAACGAAGAAAGGTTCACCTCGCGTGAGCCTTTTTTTCGTATGTATTAATGAGAAGTAGGCAGTCAAGCTTTTATTCATCTGTGTATTTTGCTAAAATATTCTAAGTAGATTGGAGTGTGGGAATATGATCATTACAAAAATTGAGGCTCAGAAGAAAAAAGGCCGCTACAATATTTATTTGAATGATGCTTTTGCGTTCGGTGTCGACGAGGCAACGGTTGTAAAGTATGCCTTGTTCAAAGGGACAGAACTGACAAAAGAACAAATCGAAGAAATCCAACATGATGATTGTATTCAACAAGCCTATCAAAAGGCACTACACTTTCTGAACTTTAAGCTTCGTTCTACGAAGGAAGTTTATGAGAAATTAGAAAAATTAGAATTCGACGAAGACATTATTAATGAAGTGCTTGGAAAGCTACATGAACAGAACTTTATTAATGATACGTTTTATGCAGAAAGCTATCTCAATCAGGCGAAGTTTGTGACGTTTAAAGGACCTAAGTCTGTCGTTTTCGATTTACAGAAGAAAGGCATTAGCGACAAGGTCATTCAAACCGTGCTTGAAGGGTACACGCTGAAAGAGCAACTTGAGAATGCGATTCAAATTGCGCAGTCGTATTTGAAAGGGCAAAAACGTGTCACGCCAAAAGTGGCTAAGCAAAAAGTAAAAGTGTTTGTGATGCAAAAAGGGTATTCCAAAGAAATCGCTGAAGAGGTTGTTCCGTTTCTATCGTTTGAAGCGCAAAGCGAGATGGAAGCAGAATTAGCGGTGAAAGAGATTGCAACGATTTACCGACGCATCGCCAAAAAATATGAAGAGAATGAATCGGCGCTCTGGTATCAAATCAAAGGGAAGTTGTATCAAAAAGGATTTACTTCTAGTGTGATTGAACAGGCCATTGCGCAGTTTGAAATGGAGAAGGAAGAATGGATTTAGCCGATATTGGCGTAAAAATGTGGGACGAGGAGAAAATCAAGCGTTTCAGAAAAGCATTGCTTGATTGGTACGACAAAGAAAAACGAGATTTGCCTTGGAGAAGAACGAGTGATCCGTACGCTATTTGGGTGAGCGAGATTATGCTCCAGCAAACCAGAGTGGATACAGTGATTCCATATTACGAGCGTTTCTTAGCGACGTTTCCAACGGTAAAAGATTTGGCAGAGGCTCCAGAAGAAGTATTATTGAAATGCTGGGAAGGTCTAGGTTATTATTCTCGTGTTCGCAATATGCAAAAAGCAGCGGTTCAAGTGATGGAAGAGTTCGGTGGTGTATTTCCCAATACCTATGAAGGAATTCTTTCGTTAAAAGGAATCGGACCATATACTGCAGGCGCAATCGCAAGTATCGCTTTTGGATTGCCAGAGCCTGCCGTGGATGGCAACTTGATGCGTGTGATTAGCCGATTGTTTGAGGTGAATTTAGATATTGGGAATCCAAGCAATCGATGGGCCTTCCAAGAAATTGCAGAGATTTTAATTGACCCCAAACGTCCAGGGGACTTTAATCAGGCTCTGATGGATTTAGGTTCAGATATCGAATCTCCTGTAAATCCGCGTCCTGAAGAGAGTCCTGTGAAGGAATTTAGCGCAGCGTATCAAAATGGGACGATGCATATTTATCCGATTAAGAAACCGAAGAAGAAACCAACTCCGATGAAATGGAGAGCGTTTATTATTCAGGATGACAAGGGGCGCTTCTTGGTAGAAAAGAATACGCAAGCAGACCTGCTAAGTGGATTTTGGCATTTCCCATTAATTCGTGACTTCAGTACAGTGGGAGAATCGATTGATTTGTTTGAAGGAGTAGCCGAAGAAAATTCGACTTACGAAATTAACCAGAAAATCCCCCTTGAAGTTCAATTCGAGAGTTTGTACAAAATGAAGCTTCAACCGACTCGTATTTTACCGAAAACCGTAAAACATATTTTCAGTCACCAACGCTGGGATATTGAATTGCAATGTGCAACAGCTTCAGGAACGTTAGAACAGCATGCAACGCGTACGCTCCAATGGGTTACGAAAGAAGAAATGGCAGAGTTGCCACAGTCTAGAGTGCAAGGAAAGATGTGTGAGTTACTCGCTTCTCAAGAGCTTTTATAAGAATAGGCGCCGTAAATCTGATTTTTGTTCACAGAATGGTAGAAATATGCTATACTACTAGTGATTTGAAATAACTAAGAGTTTACTCTTAAATAGATATAGAAAGTTGGATATAGTGGTGCAGAATCCCAGAGAAGGAGAATTCATCACTGTCAAGAGTTATAAACATGATGGTAGTCTTCATCGCACTTGGCGCGACAGCATGATTTTGAAGACAAGCGACCAAGCAATTATCGCTTGTAACGATCATACTCTTGTGACTGAGTCCGACGGTAGAAGATGGTTGACGAGAGAGCCAGCGTTATTGTATTACCATAAACATTATTGGTTCAATGTCGTAACGATGATTCGTCAAAAAGGAATTTCTTACTATTGTAATTTGGCTTCACCTTATGTATTAGATGCAGAAGCGTTGAAGTATATTGATTACGACTTAGATATTAAGATTTTCCCAGATGGCGAAAAGAGATTGCTAGATGTCGATGAATATGAATTGCATCGTCGTCAAATGCACTATTCAAAAGAGATTGATCAAATCTTAAAGGCAAACGTTGAGATTCTTGTGGATTGGATCAATAACAAAAAAGGGCCGTTCTCGCCTGAATATGTCGATTTATGGTATGAAAGATATATTCAATTAACCTATCGTAAATCATAACTCATGATAGCTGAGTTGAAAGAGCAAGTAGCTAAGGCTGCTTGCTTTTTTGTTTTGCGGATAAATTAAAAAATCTTCTATGATTGTACAGAAGCTTTTGGTAGAATAGAGCTAGAACTAAGGAGGGATTCCCATGTCAAAAATCAATGAGTTACAATTAAGTTCAGATATTCGAGGCATTGCTATAGCGACAGAAGAATTTGATGCGACGCTAACGGTAGAAGAAAGCCGTTTGATTGCGAGTGCTTTTGTGAAATGGCTACAGAAACGTTACCCATCTAAAGCGGTGATGGAATTAGTTGTTGGAATTGGTCGTGATAGCCGCATTAGTGGTCCGGACTTAACAAGAGAATTTATTCAGGTGTTATCGGCTTTTGGTGTTCGCGTAATCGATTTTGAAATGGCGACAACTCCAAGTATGTTTATGGCAACGCAGTTTGAAGAGTTTAACTGCGATGCAACCGTGATGTTCACAGCCAGTCATTTACCTTTCTACTATAATGGTTTGAAATTCTTCACGCGTGAAGGTGGATTAGAATCAAGCGATATTCGTGATATCATTGCCTTAGTTGACGAGAAAGAAGAACTCCCACAAGAACTTGTTTCTACTATAGAAGTGAAAAGAATTTTTGAACGATACAGCAATCACTTAGTAGACTTGATTCGCAAAGGTAGTGGAAGCGAGAAAGAAAAACCGCTCGAAGGTCTTCATATTATTGTAGACGCTGGAAATGGTGCTGGTGGTTTTTACGCTGAAAAGGTGCTAGAAGTATTAGGTGCCAATACTGAAGGGTCGCAATTCTTAGAACCTGATGGAACCTTCCCAAATCATATTCCAAACCCAGATAATAAAGAAGCGATGGAAAGTATTAAGAATCAGGTGCTTGCAGTCGGTGCAGATTATGGTGTGATTTTTGACACTGATGTGGATAGAGCTGCTGTCGTAACTGGTGACGGGGAGTTACTGAATAGAAATAATTTGATTGCTGTTCTTAGCGTGATTGCAATTAGTGAGCATCCAGGAACAACGATTGTGACGAACTCGCCAACAACTGAACACTTGAAGAGATTTATTACAGAACTAGATGGGCATCAATATCGTTATATTTCTGGATATCGTAATGTCATCAATAAAGCGATCGAGTTAAACGAAGCTGGAACGGATTGTCAATTAGCCATTGAGACGAGTGGTCATGCAGCGTTTAAAGAAATTACTTCCTTGACGATGGGGCATATGTTGTTGCCAAGATTTTAATGCTACTTCCAAGATTAATTGAACGAGGAGAAACATTGGATCATTTAATCCAGAAATTAGTACAACCAAAAGAAGTCGTAGAAGTTCGCTTTAAGATTGAAACAGAGGATTTCAAAGCATATGGCTATGAAGTGATTAAAGAATTTCCACAATGGATCCCACAAGACTGGGTTGTGAACCCGGAAAACGAAGAGGGAGTTCGTATCGATTTCAAAGGTGAGTACGGAGATGGATGGTTGTTGCTACGCATGAGCTTACATGAACCGTTACTCGTTCTACAGATTGAAAATGATTTGGTAGGGTATCAAACAAAAATTCTTGAGACGATTCATCAAATTATGAATCGCTATCCAAAAATCAATCAAAATAAGCTCGAAGCTTTACTAAAATAAAGGTCTAAAAAAGATACAGTTTGCAGATTCTGTGAACTGTATTATTTTTTTTAGAATTCTACATCTTTTCAGTTGCAAACCTTCTTTGGTTGTGATAAATTAATATCACTGTTGAGCGAACGTTCGCTTATAAAACAGTTTCAAAAAAACTTTGAAAAAGTCACATGAAATCTGTTGACAGTAAAAATGTCCTATGATAGGATATAGAAGTTGTTGAAAAACAACGATTGACCTTTGAAAACTGAACAAAGAAGACGAACCAAATGTGTAGGGACTTCATCTCAATGAATGAAGAAACAACAATTTCTTATCTCTTAAAGAGATACAATAAGTCAGTAATTAAAATGAGCTTTTCAAAGCTCATGAAAATTCAAATTTTTCATGAGAGTTTGATCCTGGCTCAGGACGAACGCTGGCGGCGTGCCTAATACATGCAAGTCGAACGAGAGCGACCGGTGCTTGCACTGGTCAATCTAGTGGCGAACGGGTGAGTAACACGTGGGTAACCTGCCCATCAGAGGGGGATAACATTCGGAAACGGATGCTAAAACCGCATAGGTCCTTTGAACCGCATGGTTTGAAGGAGGAAAAAGAGGCGCAAGCTTCTGCTGATGGATGGACCCGCGGTGCATTAGCTAGTTGGTGAGGTAACGGCTCACCAAGGCCGTGATGCATAGCCGACCTGAGAGGGTGATCGGCCACATTGGGACTGAGACACGGCCCAAACTCCTACGGGAGGCAGCAGTAGGGAATCTTCCGCAATGGACGCAAGTCTGACGGAGCAACGCCGCGTGAGTGAAGAAGGTTTTCGGATCGTAAAAACTCTGTTGTTAGAGAAGAACAAGTGCTAGAGTAACTGTTAGCGCCTTGACGGTATCTAACCAGAAAGCCACGGCTAACTACGTGCCAGCAGCCGCGGTAATACGTAGGTGGCAAGCGTTGTCCGGATTTATTGGGCGTAAAGCGAGCGCAGGCGGTTCCTTAAGTCTGATGTGAAAGCCCCCGGCTCAACCGGGGAGGGTCATTGGAAACTGGGGAACTTGAGTGCAGAAGAGGAGAGTGGAATTCCATGTGTAGCGGTGAAATGCGTAGATATATGGAGGAACACCAGTGGCGAAGGCGACTCTCTGGTCTGTAACTGACGCTGAGGCTCGAAAGCGTGGGTAGCAAACAGGATTAGATACCCTGGTAGTCCACGCCGTAAACGATGAGTGCTAAGTGTTGGAGGGTTTCCGCCCTTCAGTGCTGCAGTTAACGCATTAAGCACTCCGCCTGGGGAGTACGACCGCAAGGTTGAAACTCAAAGGAATTGACGGGGACCCGCACAAGCGGTGGAGCATGTGGTTTAATTCGAAGCAACGCGAAGAACCTTACCAAGTCTTGACATCCTTTGACCACTCTAGAGATAGAGCTTTTCCTTCGGGGACAAAGTGACAGGTGGTGCATGGTTGTCGTCAGCTCGTGTCGTGAGATGTTGGGTTAAGTCCCGCAACGAGCGCAACCCTTATTACTAGTTGCCAGCATTGAGTTGGGCACTCTAGTGAGACTGCCGGTGACAAACCGGAGGAAGGTGGGGATGACGTCAAATCATCATGCCCCTTATGACTTGGGCTACACACGTGCTACAATGGATGGTACAACGAGCAGCGAACTCGCGAGGGTAAGCGAATCTCTTAAAGCCATTCTCAGTTCGGATTGTAGGCTGCAACTCGCCTACATGAAGCCGGAATCGCTAGTAATCGCGGATCAGCACGCCGCGGTGAATACGTTCCCGGGTCTTGTACACACCGCCCGTCACACCACGAGAGTTTGTAACACCCAAAGTCGGTGAGGTAACCTTTTTGGAGCCAGCCGCCTAAGGTGGGATAGATGATTGGGGTGAAGTCGTAACAAGGTAGCCGTATCGGAAGGTGCGGCTGGATCACCTCCTTTCTAAGGATAAACCAGAATGTCTAAGGATGTTCTAGGTAATACGGAACCCTACAGGGTTTAGACTTCTTTGTTTAGTTTTTGAGAGGTTTATCTCTCAAATTTTGTTCTTTGAAAAACTGAATACTATATCACAACAAATAACCAATTAATTTACCGAGAGTTAGAGTAACATCTAACGAAAAGAGTTTTTTTAACAAAAACGCAACGCTATGCGACATTTAACCAACGGTTAAGTGAATAAGGGCGCACGGTGGATGCCTTGGTACTAGGAGCCGAAGAAGGACGGAACTAACACCGATATGCTTTTGGGGAGCTGTAAGTAAGCTAAGATCCAAAGATTTCCGAATGGGGGAACCCAACACCTTTCATAGGGTGTTACCAATGAGTGAATACATAGCTCATTAGGAGGTACACGCAGGGAACTGAAACATCTCATTACCTGCAGGAAGAGAAAGAAAAATCGATTCCCTGAGTAGCGGCGAGCGAAACGGAGGAGCCCAAACCAACGAGCTTGCTTGTTGGGGTTGTAGGACTAGAACGTGAGAAGAAATCAAGATAGCAGAAGTGGTCTGGAAAGGCCCATCAAAGAAGGTGACAATCCTGTACGCGACATCTTGATGAACTCTACTAGCATCCTGAGTACGGCGGGACACGAGGAATCCCGTCGGAATCCGCCAGGACCATCTGGCAAGGCTAAATACTACCTAGTGACCGATAGTGAACCAGTACCGTGAGGGAAAGGTGAAAAAGAACCCCGGGAGGGGAGTGAAAGAGTACCTGAAACCGTGTGCTTACAAGTAGTCAGAGCCCGTTAATGGGTGATGGCGTGCCTTTTGTAGAATGAACCGGCGAGTTACGTTTACATGCGAGGTTAAGATGAAGAGTCGGAGCCGTAGCGAAAGCGAGTCTGAATAGGGCGCATGTAGTATGTGGACGTAGACCCGAAACCAAGTGATCTACCCATGTCCAGGTTGAAGGTGCGGTAAAAACGCACTGGAGGACCGAACCAGGGCACGTTGAAAAAGTGCTTGGATGAGGTGTGGGTAGCGGAGAAATTCCAATCGAACTTGGAGATAGCTGGTTCTCTCCGAAATAGCTTTAGGGCTAGCCTCGGAATCAAGAATCGTGGAGGTAGAGCACTGTTTGGACTAGGGGCCCATCTCGGGTTACCGAATTCAGATAAACTCCGAATGCCATGTATTTATATCCGGGAGTCAGACTGCGAGTGATAAGATCCGTAGTCGAAAGGGAAACAGCCCAGACCACCAGCTAAGGTCCCAAAATATCTGTTAAGTGGAAAAGGATGTGGGGTTGCACAGACAACTAGGATGTTGGCTTAGAAGCAGCCATCATTCAAAGAGTGCGTAATAGCTCACTAGTCGAGTGACCCTGCGCCGAAAATGTAACGGGGCTAAACAGATTACCGAAGCTGTGGATTGGACCATTAGGTCCAGTGGTAGGAGAGCGTTCTAAGGGCGGTGAAGCATGATCGTAAGGACATGTGGAGCGCTTAGAAGTGAGAATGCCGGTATGAGTAGCGAAAGACGGGTGAGAATCCCGTCCACCGAATAACTAAGGTTTCCTGGGGAAGGCTCGTCCTCCCAGGGTTAGTCGGGACCTAAGGCGAGGCCGATAGGCGTAGTCGATGGACAACAGGTTGATATTCCTGTACTTCTATAAATCGTTTGAGCAATGGAGGGACGCAGGAGGCTAAGAAAAGCGTACGACTGGAAGTGTACGCCCAAGCAGTGAGTCGGCTGATGAGTCAAATGCTTATCACGGATGCGACAAGCTGTGACGGGGAGGGAAGTTTAGTACCGAAGTTTCTGATGTCACACTGCCGAGAAAAGCTTCTAGCAAGATTTATAGGACCCGTACCGCAAACCGACACAGGTAGTTGAGGAGAGAATCCTAAGGTGAGCGAGCGAACTCTCGTTAAGGAACTCGGCAAAATGACCCCGTAACTTCGGGAGAAGGGGTGCTGGTAGCAATACCAGCCGCAGTGAATAGGCCCAGGCGACTGTTTATCAAAAACACAGGTCTCTGCAAAATCGAAAGATGACGTATAGGGGCTGACGCCTGCCCGGTGCTGGAAGGTTAAGAGGAGAGGTTAGCGCAAGCGAAGCTTTGAATTGAAGCCCCAGTAAACGGCGGCCGTAACTATAACGGTCCTAAGGTAGCGAAATTCCTTGTCGGGTAAGTTCCGACCCGCACGAAAGGCGTAACGATCTGGGCACTGTCTCAACGAGAGACTCGGTGAAATTATAGTACCTGTGAAGATGCAGGTTACCCGCGACAGGACGGAAAGACCCCATGGAGCTTTACTGTAGTTTGATATTGAGTGTTTGTGTCACATGTACAGGATAGGTAGGAGCTGAAGAATCCGGGACGCCAGTTTCGGAGGAGGCAACGGTGGGATACTACCCTTGTGACATGACCACTCTAACCCGCACCCCTAACCGGGGTGGGAGACAGTGTCAGACGGGCAGTTTGACTGGGGCGGTCGCCTCCTAAAGTGTAACGGAGGCGCCCAAAGGTTCCCTCAGAATGGTTGGAAATCATTCGTAGAGTGTAAAGGCAGAAGGGAGCTTGACTGCGAGACCTACAAGTCGAGCAGGGACGAAAGTCGGGCTTAGTGATCCGGTGGTTCCGTATGGAAGGGCCATCGCTCAACGGATAAAGCTACCCTGGGGATAACAGGCTTATCTCCCCCAAGAGTTCACATCGACGGGGAGGTTTGGCACCTCGATGTCGGCTCATCGCATCCTGGGGCTGAAGTCGGTCCCAAGGGTTGGGCTGTTCGCCCATTAAAGCGGTACGCGAGCTGGGTTCAGAACGTCGTGAGACAGTTCGGTCCCTATCCGTCGCGGGCGTTGGAAATTTGAGAGGAGCTGTCCTTAGTACGAGAGGACCGGGATGGACACACCGCTGGTGTACCAGTTGTTCTGCCAAGAGCATCGCTGGGTAGCTATGTGTGGACGGGATAAACGCTGAAAGCATCTAAGCGTGAAGCCCCCCTCGAGATGAGATTTCCCATCATTTTAAAATGAGTAAGACCCCTGAGAGACGATCAGGTAGATAGGCTAGAAGTGGAAGTGCCGCGAGGCATGGAGCGGACTAGTACTAATCGGTCGAGGACTTAACCACGAGTTGTATAGCTGGTAGATTGATGGAGTTGGATATAGATTCAGTTTTGAAAGAACGAAAGTTTTTTCAGAAAGATAAAGTGTGGTGACGATGGCAAGAAGGATACACCTGTTCCCATCTCGAACACAGAAGTTAAGCTTCTTAGCGCCGATAGTAGTTGGGGGTTTCTCCCTGCGAGGGTAGGACGTTGCCACGCTTTATATATAATGGAGGTTTAGCTCAGCTGGGAGAGCATCTGCCTTACAAGCAGAGGGTCAGCGGTTCGATCCCGTTAACCTCCATTGATGAGTGATTAGCTCAGTTGGTAGAGCATCTGACTTTTAATCAGAGGGTCACAGGTTCGAGCCCTGTATCACTCATTCTCATAGTAGAAATTGCGGGTGTGGCGGAATTGGCAGACGCACTAGATTTAGGATCTAGCGCCGCGAGGCGTGGGGGTTCGAGTCCCTTCACCCGCACTTAGCCGGCTTAGCTCAGTTGGTAGAGCATCTGATTTGTAATCAGAGGGTCGAGGGTTCAAGTCCTTTAGCCGGCATTAAAACCAAATTTGCGGAAGTAGTTCAGTGGTAGAACACCACCTTGCCAAGGTGGGGGTCGCGGGTTCGAACCCCGTCTTCCGCTTTGCCAATGTAAAACCATGGCCCATGCCGGGGTGGCGGAATTGGCAGACGCACAGGACTTAAAATCCTGCGGTCAGTGATGACCGTGCCGGTTCGACCCCGGCCCTCGGCATTTAACTTAATATAAATTGCACCCATAGCTCAATTGGATAGAGTACTTGACTACGAATCAAGCGGTTACAGGTTCGACTCCTGTTGGGTGCATACTCGGGAATTAGCTCAGCTTGGTAGAGCACTTGGTTTGGGACCAAGGGGTCGTAGGTTCGAATCCTGTATTCCCGATTTCCTTATGGGGGCTTAGCTCAGCTGGGAGAGCGCCTGCTTTGCACGCAGGAGGTCAGCGGTTCGATCCCGCTAGTCTCCATTTAACTTAATATTATTATGGCGGTGTAGCTCAGCTGGCTAGAGCGTCCGGTTCATACCCGGGAGGTCGGGGGTTCGATCCCCTTCGCCGCTATTTTCCTTTTAGAGCTTGGACCTTTAGCTCAGGTGGTTAGAGCAGACGGCTCATAACCGTCCGGTCGTAGGTTCGAGTCCTACAAGGTCCATAGGTTATATCTTGGAGGATTACCCAAGTCCGGCTGAAGGGAACGGTCTTGAAAACCGTCAGGCGTGTAAAAGCGTGCAAGGGTTCGAATCCCTTATCCTCCTTAACATTATCGCGGGGTGGAGCAGTTGGCAGCTCGTCGGGCTCATAACCCGAAGGTCGTAGGTTCGAGTCCTACCTCCGCAATTAGGTTCCGTGGTGTAGGGGTTAACATGCCTGCCTGTCACGCAGGAGATCGCGGGTTCGATTCCCGTCGGGACCGTATCTCTAAATTACTCGGCTCGGTAGCTCAGTTGGTAGAGCACTTGATTGAAGCTCAAGGTGTCGGCAGTTCGATTCTGTCCCGAGCCATTCTAAATAATGCGGGTGTAGTTTAGTGGTAAAACTACAGCCTTCCAAGCTGTTGTCGCGAGTTCGATTCTCGTCACCCGCTTTAGTATTTAGGGCCTATAGCTCAGCTGGTTAGAGCGCACGCCTGATAAGCGTGAGGTCGATGGTTCGAGTCCATTTAGGCCCATTAATAACATTGTTATTATCAGAGAAAATAATAAACTTGGATGATGGGGAAGTACTCAAGAGGCTGAAGAGGCGCCCCTGCTAAGGGTGTAGGTCGGGAAACCGGCGCGAGGGTTCAAATCCCTCCTTCTCCGTTTTATTATTTTCATATCCTGGCCCGTTGGTCAAGCGGTTAAGACACCGCCCTTTCACGGCGGTAACACGGGTTCGAGTCCCGTACGGGTCATATTTGGAGGTTTAGCTCAGCTGGGAGAGCATCTGCCTTACAAGCAGAGGGTCAGCGGTTCGATCCCGTTAACCTCCATCTCATAGTGGTTCCGTGGTGTAGGGGTTAACATGCCTGCCTGTCACGCAGGAGATCGCGGGTTCGATTCCCGTCGGGACCGCTTTTTATAAAATGCGGGTGTAGTTTAGTGGTAAAACTACAGCCTTCCAAGCTGTTGTCGCGAGTTCGATTCTCGTCACCCGCTTTAATATTATCCTGGCCCGTTGGTCAAGCGGTTAAGACACCGCCCTTTCACGGCGGTAACACGGGTTCGAGTCCCGTACGGGTCATCCTTAAGTCTACATTGTGTAGGCTTTTTTTATTGCTGAAAAATTATAGTGTAAAATAAAGAAAAACTCTTCTTATCATCGTGATAAAGAAGAGTTTTTTCGTAAAAATAATGGAGCCGAGGGGAGTCGAACCCCTGTCCAAGTATATCGACACAATCAAATCTACATTCATAGTTTATCTATTTAAGTTTCGCTACCGATTAGCTGATAAACAAGCATCATCTTAAGCTAGTCTGATAATCTCTTATTCACTTAGACAGACGGAAAAGTGAATCGTATCCCACTGGTTATAGGACCTGGACCCGAGCACATGGGCGATGCCGGACAGATCTTAGCTAGCAGTTATTAAGCTGCGAAAGCTAAAGTGTTTGTTTGTTGTTTGTCAGTTATATTTAACTGTAACGTTTTTACGTAGACGTAACCTACGGAAATGCATTGAAAGCTCAACCTATACCTGTCGAATCCGTAACGACCCCGTATAAAGAAAAGCCTAGACTTTACGCCTAGACTCTCATTTGTAACAAAGTTCAGTTATACTTGCAAACCTTTATTAATCGTGCATCTTTGTAGGAAGCATCTCATATGGTTCTTCTTTAGCTTCTTTACGAAGTACAAAGTGGTTTGTTTGGTTGAGTGCTTTTAAGTGGAATTTACCATCTGAATATTCGACGATATTAAGAGATGCATTTCCAATTAGTTCTGACAGTTGGAAGTCAGGAATCAATTCGTGAAGCATATTTCGAATTGTAATTCCATGGCTCACGATAAGAATATTTTGATTTTGGTCACGGTGCTTATTGATTACTTTTAGTAAGCCTTGTTCTACACGTAGCCAAAACTCCATAAAGTTTTCACCAAGATGGTCTGGATCTAATTCTTTCAATCCGTTTAATTCTTCTTGGATATTACGTCCACCTAAGTCATCAAAATTGCGATGCAGTTTCTTATAGAGTTCACCCCAAAGCTCACCAGCATCTTTTCCTTCTAAGCTTCCAAAGAATACTTCGCGGAATTCAGGCATCATTTCAATCGTGAGGTTTTCACGGTTTGGATGATTTCTAAGGAAGAGTTGAGCGGTTTCGACTGTTCTTCTTAAGTCGCTTGTATAGACAGCGTCAAAATGAATGTCTTTCATTCCCAAACCAGAACGAATAGCATCTAGGCGTCCTTCTTTTGTTAGAGGAGTATCTGACCATCCTTGCATACGATTGTAGCGGTTAAAGATGGTTTCTCCATGTCTCATGAAATACAATGTTACACCTTTTTTCGTCATAAAATGACCTCCGTTCTTGTTCTTATATCTATTGTAAACCGTTTCTTATAAAAATGCTATTTTAAAATGAAGCTTGGCCAATAAAATATCCGAATGCTACACAAGCAAGTCCGCCTACTAAACTAATAGCCATATATAAAAGAGCGAGTGGAGTATCTCCATTTTGGATTAATTGAAGAGATTCTAAGCTGAAAGTGGAGAAGGTTGTAAAGCCACCACATACTCCTGTAATGAGTAGTAGTTGATCGCCTTCGAACCAGTGTGATTGTTGAAATTTAGCGCTTAAGAATCCGATGACAAGCGATCCTAATAAGTTAATGAATAATGTTTTAATGGGAAGAGAGTGCTGCAGAGGAAGCTGTGATAATATATACCGTAAGATAGCTCCAATAGCACCGCCAATTCCAACATATAGTAGTGACATAGTATCCTTCTTTCTTAATTGAATAGTTTTATTATACCCGAAATTGGGCAAAAAGAAAAAGCTGGAATAAATCCAGCTTTATAATTATTTGAAGAATAAGCTTCCGAGAACGATAATCCCAAGAACGATACGGTACCAACCGAATGCTTGGAAGTCGTGGTGTTTGATGTATTTCAATAAGAATTTGATTACGAATAGAGATACAACAAATGAAACGACAGAACCGACTAATAAAATCACGAATTCAGCTAATGAGTAGTGGAATCCGAATTTCAATAATTTTAATCCGCTCGCACCGAACATGATTGGAATCCCCATGAAGAATGAGAATTCAGTTGCGATTGAACGGCTTGTTCCGACTAATAAACCTCCAAGGATTGTTGAACCTGAACGGCTAGTACCTGGAACAAGTGCTAAACATTGGAAAAGACCAATTTTAATAGCTGTCATGAAGTCTAATTCTTTGAAGTCATTAATTTTTGGTTCCACATTTATGTGCACGTTCGATGTAGATGAACGCAATCCCGTAAACGATTAGGGCTAATGCAATAACGATTGGTTTGTTGAAGTAGTCATCCATAAAGTCATCAAGAATGAACCCAAGAATCACAGCAGGGATACATCCAATAATTACCTTTTTCCAAAGACTAATTGTTTCGATAAACTCTTTACGGTTTTTACTTTTAGCAAATGGGTTTAATTTGTTGAAATAAACTAGGACAACCGCCATGATGGCACCAAGTTGAATTACAACGTTGAACATTTCTTGGAATTTAGCAGAAACGTCTAATTGAATAATCTCGTTCACTAAAATTAAGTGACCTGTACTACTAATTGGTAGCCATTCAGTAACGCCTTCGATAATTCCTAAAATAATAGTTTTAATAATCTCGATAAGATTAAGCATTTTTCCACTCCTTTATAAAGTCTGCTAACAACGATTATACTGCTTTCTGGCAAGGATTACCACAATAAACAAGAAAGTCTCTTCAAAAATAAGAAGAGACTTTAAATTAAGTTCTATTGAGGTACGACACAAACAACTTCTGGTGCGTAGAAATCCTTTTGAAGTAGTGTGAGTTGACCAGTTTCTAAGTCGCGTTTGAATAGCGTTAAGTTGTCTGATTCTTGGTGGCCCACAACGATATAAGCTTCATCGTAACTTAAGTGGAAATCACGAGGAACCGAACCATAGCTATCAACAGTTTGAACGAGTGTGAGTAATCCGCTTTTTGCATCTACTGAGAATGTGTATAACGCGTCGAATCCACGGTTTGAAGCGTATAGGAATCGTCCATCACGTGTGATATGAATAGCGCCTCCCCAAGCTTTTTGATCTTCAGTTGTTAATGCAATCTTTTCTAGGTTTGTAAAAGTTCCGTTTTCTTTATTGTAAGAGAGGACTTCTACAGTTGCATCCAGTTCGCAAATCAGATATGCGATTGGAAGTGTTGGGTGAAAGGCTAGGTGACGAGGACCACTTCCGGCTTTCGTTTTATATTGGGTCACTTCTTCTAATCCTTCTTCTGTACGTTTGTAAGTAAACACCGTATCAATTCCCGAGGTCACAAACGACAATCCATTTTTCGTCTGGTGTGTAATCGGTATAGTGAACATGTGGAGAAGCTTGGTTTGCGGGAACGCTAGATCCTGTATGGACTTTCTTATCGATTGAAGTAAATGATTTTGCCTCTTTATCGTAGTGATATAATTCCACGAAACCACCGTGATAATTGGCTGTTAGCACATCTCCTGTTTTTTCGTTATAACGAATATAACAAGGGACGGCTTGTTGATCATCGTAGCTTGCTAATGGTTCTACTGGAGAAGTTTTTGCATTATTTGCTGAAATTCCGCAAAGTTCGTCTCCTTTTCCAACAGCGAATAATAATTGGTTGTTCTTTGAGTAAGAAAGATACGTTGGATTATCGATAGTTGCTTCTAATGTAAGAGATTCTAGTAGTTCAGTTTCTTTGTTAAGAGTGACAGAGTAGACTCCTTTACTATCGCGTTTTGTATAGGTTCCTAAATAAAATTTTTCATTCATACGATTCCCTCCGAATCACAATATAAAATAATTATACAATTTTTTGTAAAATCTAATCAAATGTTAATCATAGAGGACAAAAATATGATACACTAGAGGAAAATGTGATAAGGAGGAATTTTATGAATAATAAACCTGAAAATCAAGGGAGAACTTGGTTTTGGAAATGGTTTTTAGATAATCAATTAGTGACAGGATTGCTTATTTTATTGTTGCTCCTTGTTAACTTAATTTTATTCTCTCAAACATCGTACTTATTGAATCCAATTAAAGGATTTATCTCTGCTATTGGGGTGCCAGTTGCTTGTGGTGCGGTCATTTACTATTTAGTAAAACCAATCTATGATTTTCTAGTGAACAAAAAGGTACCAAAGGGAATTGCAATTCTAGCAGTAATGTTAGGTGTTGTGTTTATATTCGTCATGATTGTGACAAGTTTAGTCCCAATTATTCAAAAGCAATTATTAGATTTAGTTTCGCAATTGCCTTACTACTATCAAATTATTAGTGATCAAGTTGAAAGTTCATGCAATCAAGTTGGTTTACAGCGTTGCAAGAGCAATTTAACACGATTAATATGGATTTCATCCAATCGATTACAGAACGTCTAAATGGGGTGTTAAATCTTACTTTTAGTGGAATCGGTAGTGTAGTCGGAATTGTTGGTGATATTGTGATTACGCTAATGACAATGCCAGTAATTCTTTATTATCTATTGAAAGATGGAAATAAAGTCATTCCTTCGATTACACGTTTATTCCCGACACGCTCTCAACATAAAATTAGCGTGATGTTACATGAAATGAACCAACAAGTCAGCTCATATATTCGTGGCCAAATCTTAGTTGCGATTTTTGTTGGGATTACTTATACCATTGGATATTCGATTATCGGATTACCATATGGGGTAACGATTGGGATGATTGCAGGAGTATTAACGATTATTCCATATATCGGGTCAATTATCGGATTAGTTCCAGCGTTTATTATTGCATTTGTTACAAATCCATCGCTAGCGCTTCAAGTGTTTTTAGTGTATGTCATTGAACAATTGATTGAAAGTCGTTTACTTCAACCATTAATCCTCGGTTCATCACTCAAGATGCATCCAGTAACGATTTTAGTGATCTTACTAGCTGCTGGTAAAATGTTTGGGCTAACAGGATTGTTAATTGCAGTCCCTGTTTATGCAGTAGTTAAAGTATTTGTAACTCACTTCTTTGCATGGTATAAAGACTATTCTGGTTTGTATTACACTCCCTGAAGAGGAAGTTGAAGAAACCGTCGAAGTTGTTATAACAGAAGAAAATTAAACCGAATCTCTCTTACGAAACGTAATGTTTAGTAAGGGAGGTTTTTTTTTATGCTTTTTGCGATTGGTGTTCTTGGAGCCGTTATTGGTAGTTTTGTGAATGTAGTCAGTGTGAGAGAAGCGAAAGGGGAAGATTTTGTTCACGGAAGATCCTATTGCCCTCATTGTCAACATTCACTACATACATTGGATCTACTACCGATTCTTTCTTATCTCTTTTTACGTGGAAAGTGTCGCTATTGTAAACAGTCGATTTCTATACGCTACTTCTTAGTAGAAATGATATTTTCCATTCTATTTTGTCTAGTGGCTTATTTAAAACAACCCATGGAAATAGTTGGGTACTTTTTATGCACGATTTGTATGCTAATAGCACTGATGGATGTGGATTCGTATGAAATAGATTTGCGCTTGTTATTAGTTCTAACAATGGTTGGTTTTTCTATCAGACTAGATGCAGTAGAGGGCGTAATATTGTCAATGGTGGCTGGTCTCATTTTATACATCACGGTTTATGGAGTTGGCAAACGGATTTGGCAAGAGGAAGTTTTCGGCATGGGAGATGTTTATTTTTTAGCAGCTTTAGGCCCTTATTTTTCACTAAGTCAAATTCTCTTTGTAGGACTCTTTTCCTTTGTCATTGGCGGAGGAGTGGTGATTGGTTGGATGATTCTATCAAAAAGAAATCAGTTGTATGAAAAAATTCCTTTTGCTCCCTTTATTAGTATTAGTGCTCTATTGACTTATTTATTCTCTATTCAATGGGTTTAACTTCATTTTAAGGAATCGAGATATGATAAATACAATCTATGATGGAGCTACAAACAGGATAAAAGGAAGACAGATTTCTGTTTATCCTAATGCTGAATAGAAAAAATAACCCGTGTAACATTTTTGTTACACGGGTCTTTTCGTTTATGCATTTTTTGAACGTTGACGCTCGGCTGCCGTTTCAATGATACGATCAGCTAAATGTTGGTTTCTCACTAAGATAGGGCCATGGAAGTATGAGCAGAATACATTTTTATAATGACATCCTTCGACATGATCTTCTTCGTTATTTCCGTAGCCTTTTACAACTTTACCAAGTGGTTTCATGTTTTTCCCAAGATACGTTCTACCAATATGGTTTTCGTATCCTAAATACGTTTCACCAAATTCTTCATTGACGATTTCAACATCACCGATTAAACGATTTGGGAATTGTCCGTTTGTACATACGTCAATGGCGCTAATACCGTTAAGACGTTCGCCGCTTGCATTCACGTAGTAGCGACCAAGTAATTGGAAGCCCTCCACAAATCGCAACGACAACACCATTATCTTCGATATATTGGATAAGGGCATCTTTTTTTATTTTGAAGGTCTTTTGCAACGACTGTTTGTTCGTAGTCTTGACCACCGCCAAACATTACGATATCAAAGTCTTCTGGGTTAAAAATCTTCTTCTAAACTAATTAAAGTTGTTTCTACTTCGTACCCTAATTTTTTTCGCACGGTGTTGCAACATGAGTAAGTTCCCATTGTCACCATACGTATTCATTAAGTTTCCATATAAATGACAGATTCTTAATTTCATCCGTTCATCCCTTCCTTGAGGTATCCTTCTTTAGCAAAGTCTTTACGTAAGTCGAGTAGAGCAGTATAAGTTGCTAGTACATTGACTTTATTTCGTTGGAGCTTTGCGAATCCAATCGATTAATTCCGCATTTGTTTTAAAGACTTTGATATTTTCAAAACCGGCAACTTCCATACGAACACCGAGGTCTTCAACACGGATACCACTGATGGCTGTATCGACAGCGTTCAAGGCATGTAGTCCTTCGAAAATCGCCATCCCAAATCCAGCTCACGTCTTGACCATCCGCAGGGTTATCGTTTAAGAGAACACCTAAACTAAATGGTTCTTTTTCGTAACTTAAGAGTTGAACGATTTGGTTAAATCCAACTGGGTTTTTAATTAAGTTCAACATCACGTCTTTATCTTCAACAGTAAATGTTTCTTGACGACCGAATACGCGTTGAGCTTTAGAGAAAGCCTTCTTGGATTTCTTCAGTAGAAAGGCCAAAGAATTTTTGCTGCAGAGTAGGCTGCTAACGCATTGTAAATATTGTAAAGTCCAGCAATTGGAATTGAGAATGTTGTACCGTCAATATCAAATGAAGAACCTGTTAGAGATAATTCATTTAATGCAGTGACTGCATAATTCAATTCAGGACGTTTGAAGTCGCATTTTGGACAATAGTATTTACCAAGGTTGCTATAAGTAATGCTCTTATAATGCAAGATTGATTGGCAATGTGGGCAAAGAACACCGTCAGTATTGTAGTGCGCCATCATTTCGCTATCTTCAGCATTGTTGAATCCGAAATACTCACGTGGATTTGGAGTATCAACACTATTAAAAATAGGAGCATCACCATTTGCTAAAATGGTTGCACTTGGTGCAAAAGCAGCACCTTCCAGCATTAATTGGTATGTTGTATAAATTTCACCAAAACGATCCATTTGATCACGGAAAATATTCGTGAATACAAATAGTTTTGGTTCAATATATGGAGTAATGTGACGAATCGTTGCTTCATCCACTTCAAGAACGGCGATATTCTTTTCGCCAGCTTTTGGTGAGTGATTTAAAAACGTCGAAACAATCCCTTGAGTTAAGTTGGCTCCAGTAGGGTTTGTTAAAATATTTGGATATTTTTGTTTTAATAATTGAACGATGAGGGAAGTCGTTAAAGTTTTCCCGTTTGTTCCGCTGACGATAATAACATCGTAGTTTTCAGCTAATGATTTTAAAATGTTTGGATCGATAGCATGTGCCACTTTCCCTGGCATGCTACTACCGCCTTTTGTAAAAGTCTTCAGAGCCCAGCGAGTAAATCTACCAGCTCCTAATGCAACTTGTGTTCTAAGATTCAATTTAGACGATCCTTTCCGTTAATATACTTCATTATTGTAGCATATTTTCATGAAAAGTGGTTTATAAAAACGTTTTTAAAATTTTATTAAAATAGTTTGTGAAAAATACCTTAAATAACGGTTTTTCTTTGCACAAAGGTACCCGTTTATCGTAAGATATTAAAGGTATAGTTTAGCAATTGGAGGGATAATTGTGGCACAATTGTTTTTTAAATATGGTGCAATGAATAGTGGTAAATCAATCGAAATTTTAAAGGTTGCACATAATTATGAAGAACAAGACAAACCGGTTTTATTATTTACGAGTGCAATTGATGATCGTGATCAAGTAGGGTATGTATCGAGTCGTATTGGTGTTAGACGAGAAGCTATTCCAATTTTTGATGATACTCCAATTTACGAAATCGTCGAAGGGCAAGCAGTGAAAACCATATTGTATTTTGATTGATGAATCTCAATTCTTATCAAAACAACACATTCTTGAACTCGCTCGAATTGTTGACGAATTAAATATTCCAGTAATGGCATTTGGACTAAAGAATGATTTCCAAAACGAATTATTCGAAGGCTCTAAATACTTATTACTCTATGCTGATAAAATCGAAGAAATTAAAACGATTTGTTGGTATTGTCATAAAAAAGCAAGTATGAATATGCGCGTAGTCGATGGTGTTCCAGTGTATACGGGAGAACAAATTCAAATTGGAGGCAATGATGCGTATTATCCAGTTTGCCGTTATCACTATAACCATCCAGGTGAAGAACGCTTATAAGAGAAGATAAAGGAGAAAAGTATGTTCGATCAATTAGATAGTTTTATTATTCGCTATGATGAGCTTTCAGAGTTACTAAGTGACCCAGAAGTTATCGGCGATACAAAACGCTTCATGGAATTAACAAAAGAAGAAGCAAACTTACGACCAAAAGTAGAGACGTTCAAACGTTATCAACAAGTGGTAGAAGAAATTAGTGACACAGAGGAAATGCTTGGTGAAAGCTTAGATGCTGAAATGGCAGAAATGGCAAAAGAAGAATTAAGTTCCCTCAAAAAAGAAAAAGTAGAATTAGAAGATAAAATCAAATTCTTACTATTACCAGAAGATCCAAACGATGGCAAAAACATCATCATGGAAATCCGCGGGGCTGCGGGTGGAGATGAAGCTGCACTCTTTGCTGGAGACCTTTTGAATATGTATCAAAAATACGCAGAGTCACAAGGCTGGCGTGTAGAAGTGATGGATGCCAACGTTACAGGTATCGGTGGTTATAAAGAAGTTATTTTAATGATTACAGGGGATAATGTATTCTCTAAATTAAAATATGAATCTGGTGCGCACCGTGTACAACGTGTTCCATCAACTGAATCTCAAGGACGTGTGCATACTTCAACAGCTACAGTCGTAGTAATGCCTGAAGCCGAAGAAGTAGAAATTGAATTAGAAGATAAAGATATTCGTGTGGATATTTACCATGCATCAGGTGCCGGTGGACAGCACGTTAACAAGACTGCATCTGCCGTACGTTTAACGCACTTGCCAACAGGAATTGTTGTTGCTATGCAAGATGAACGTTCACAATTGAAAAACCGTGAGAAAGCGATGAAAGTATTGCGTGCGCGTGTATACGACAAGATTTCTCAAGAAGCGCAATCTGAATATGATGCAAACCGTAAGTCTGCAGTAGGTACAGGGGACCGTTCTGAACGTATTCGTACGTACAACTTCCCACAAAACCGTGTTACAGACCACCGTATTGGTTTAACACTTCAAAAGTTAGATCAAGTGTTAGCTGGAAAAATTGATGAAATTGTCGATGCTTTAATTCTTTATGATCACACAGAAAAATTGGAGCAATTAAATAATGGAAACAACTAATCCAACAAACCAAGAAGTCCTCGTTAGGGCTTCTTGTTTTTTAGAAGAAAAACAACCGAAATTAGGACGCGAAGAATGCCAACATCTTGTAAGAGAATTAATGCTATTCAAGAAATCAATGGACCCTGTCGCAATTTTCTGTTGAATTTACGACAAGAGGCTTCGGTGACTTTTGAAGACTTAGAACCTGAGTTACTACGCTTAAGTGAGTTTGAACCCTTGCAGCAAATTACAGGAGTTGCAGAATTTCTAGGGGAAGAATTTATGGTCACAAAGGATACTTTAATTCCTCGTCCGGAAACAGAAGAACTTGTCTTTAAAAGCACAGTCATTTTTAGAACAGTGCCCTGTTGGGAAAGTACTAGAAATTGGTGTCGGAACAGGATGCATTATTTTGAGTCTGGAAAGACTTGTTAGACGTCATCATTATAAGGGGTGCGATATTTCAGAAAGAAGCGCTCGTTGTTGCTAAGAAGAATCGAGAGAAGTTCAATCTTCAAACTGAATTGTTTTACAGCGATGTGTACAGCAACGTACCGCATGAAAAGTTTGAGTGTATTATTAGTAATCCACCATATATCGCTTATTCAGAAGAAGCATTAATGGATGAATCAGTGCGACGTTATGAGCCAACTCAAGCATTATTTGCAGAAAACGAGGGGCTTGCGATTTACGAAAAGATTGCTAACCGATTAGAAGAATTTTTAACAGATAGTGGGACAAGCCTTTTTTGAAATTGGATTTAACCAAGGCGCAAGTGTGCAACGAATTTTTAGGGAAGCTTGTCCAAATCGAGAAGTAACAATTCATAAAGATATTGCAGGTATGGACCGAATGATTATTGTGAGTGGAAAGGAGGCGCAGTAATGGAAACACAAATTTTTACAAAAGAGAACTTAGATATTGCAGCTAAAGCTTTGCAACAAGGAGAAATTGTTTCTTTTCCCAACGGAAACGGTATATGGATTAGGAGCAATCGCAACGAGTCAAGAAGCGGTGTTAAAAGTCTTTGAAGCCAAAGGACGTCCAAGTGATAATCCACTGATTGTTCATATTAGTGATATCCAGCAGATGACTTCAACTGTAGAAGAAGTTCCTGAAATTGCGCTGACCTTAGCGAAGGCTTTTTGGCCAGGGACCACTGACGATGATTCTAAAGGCAAAACCAGGGAATTTACGCTCCAGCCTTATCCGCTGGACTTCCCAACAGTTTCATTCCGTATGCCAAATCATCCCGTTAACATTAGAGTTAATCACAAAAGGTAGGGAATTCCGCTTGTAGGGGCCGAGTGCGAATCTTTCAACGAAAGCCAAGTCCAACGAAAGTAGAACATGTATTTGAAGATATGAATGGTCGTATTCGTGGAATCGTTGACGGTGGTTCATCTACTGTTGGTGTAGAGTCAACGGTGATTGATTTAACTAATGATGAAGGCCCAGTGATTTTAAGACCGGGTGTCATTACAAAAGAACAAATTGAAGCGGTCATTGGGCCTATTCAATCTACAGTCAAAACGACAGCAGGAGAGCGTGAAGTACCCAAATCTCCAGGGATGAAATATCGTCATTACGCACCAAAAACACCAGTGTTTGTTGTTGACGGAACGATTGAAGCTTTTGAAGAAACTATCCATAAATACAAAGTACAAGGAAAAACAGTGGGTGTGATGGCTCGAAACGCTATTGTAGATGCCTTTGAAAATAAAGTTGAAGGTACTTTCAAGATGGGGACGAGCGTGGACGATATGAACCGTGCGTTATTTGATGCACTGCGCACATTGGACCACTTAAAATTAGATGTTATTTTAGCTGAGTCTGCTCCAGAAGTAGGAGTAGGAATCGCGTATATGAACCGTTTGAAAAAGGCGGCATCCACCGTTCTTTAAGAGAACTCATAGGTTTTCTACAAAACGTGATAATGTGATAAAATAGAAAGGTAAGAATAGAAAGGGGTAGTTGAATGAGTCAATTTACAGAAGATAAAATCATCTTTGAGACGATTGAAAAAGAACTTCATCGTCAGCAACAAGGGATTGAATTAATTGCATCAGAAAACTTCGTATCTGAAGGAGTTTTACGTGCACAAGGAAGTATTCTAACGAATAAATATGCAGAAGGGTATCCAGGTCGTCGTTATTATGGCGGATGTGAGTACGTGGATGTTATCGAACAATTAGCGATTGATCGCGTAAAAGAATTGTTTGGGGCTGAATATGCCAATGTGCAACCTCACTCAGGTTCTCAAGCAAACATGGCAGCATATCGTGCCTTAGTGAAGAAAGGCGATAAGATTTTAGGGATGGACTTAAACCATGGTGGTCACTTGACTCACGGTATGGGAGTAAACTTCTCTGGTCAAGATTATCAGTTTGTTTCTTATGGAGTAAATCCAGAAACTGAAACAATCGATTACGATGAATTAGAACGTATTGCTAAAGAAGAAAAACCACAATTAATCGTGGCTGGAGCTTCAGCGTACCCACGTGAAATTGACTTCAAACGCATTAGTGAAATTGCTAAAGAAGTTGGAGCTTACTTTATGGTGGATATGGCTCATATCGCTGGTTTAGTCGCTAAAGGGAGCTCATCAAAATCCAGTTCCATATGCCGATGTTGTAACATCAACAACACATAAAACATTGCGTGGACCACGTGGCGGTTTAATTTTAGCAAAAGAAGAATTTGGCAAGAAATTAAACAGTGCAATCTTCCCTGGAATCCAAGGCGGACCACTAGAACACGTGATTGCTGGGTAAAGCAGTTGCATTCCATGAAGCTCTTCAACCAGCATTTGGTGAGTATATCGAGCAAGTCGTGAAGAATGCTAAAGCAATGGCAGAGGTGTTCGAAGGAACAGCCATTCGTGCGATTTCAGGTGGTACTGATAACCATCTATTACTCCTCGATATTAAAGAAACTGGATTAAACGGTAAAGAAGCGCAAGAATTACTCGACACTGTTGGAATTACAGTGAATAAAAATGCCATTCCATTTGATACATTACCACCTGTTAAAACAAGTGGAATTCGTGTCGGAACGGCTGCTATTACAACTCGTGGCTTTGATGAAGCAGCTGCGAAGAAAGTAGCAGAGTTAATCCTTACAACATTAACAAATCCTGAAAATGAAGAAGTATTAAATAGTGTCCGTCAAGAAGTGAAACAATTGACTGAAACTTTCAAATTATACGCGTAACGAAGTAAATGTAAAGGTTTGTTTCAGATTATGAAAATAATAATAAGTTTTCAAACTGAGACTAGATATTTACCTGATTTTTAGGTAAAATAATAGAAGTGACACTAATGTATTGGAAGGAGAATGACAAATGGGTAAATTTCACGTACTTGATCATCCGTTAATTCAACATAAATTAACAATGATTCGTCAAAAAGATTGTGGAACAAAAGTTTTCCGCGAAGTTGTAAACGAAATTTCAATGCTAATGGCTTATGAGGTTTCTAGAGATCTGCCTCTTGAAGATGTAGAAATCGAAACTCCACTTGTTAAAACAACATTGAAAACATTAGCTGGTAAAAAAGTTGCTATCATTCCGATTCTGCGTGCAGGACTAGGAATGGTTGATGGAATTCTCGAATTAATCCCAGCAGCCAAAATTGGGCATGTTGGTATGTATCGTGACCATGACACATTGCAACCTGTTGAGTATTTCGTGAAGTTGCCTTCAGATATTTCTGAAAGACAATTGTTTGTCGTTGATCCTATGTTAGCAACTGGGGGATCTGCAGTAGCTGCTATTGACGCACTGTTGAAGCGTGGGTGCACAACCAAGCTCGATTAAGTTTTGCTGTCTTGTAGCCGCTCCAGAAGGGGTAGAAGTTCTACGTAAAGCCCACCCAGATATCGACATCTACGCAGCTGCGTTAGATGAAAGATTAAATGAACATGGATACATTCTTCCAGGATTAGGAGATGCTGGAGATCGTTTATTCGGAACCAAATAATAAATTTATATAGTCAACGCTTTTGCGATAGACTATTGCCACCAAATCTGACAATAATCACCGTACTGAGCGTAAAGCCTCAAAGTATAGGATTATTGTCAGTTTTTTTATTTGGTGTAAAGGAGGGGAAATAAGAAACATGGAAGCAACACCAAAAGTGGTTGAGATTTTTGGATTGTCGTTTTCAGTTCCGATTTTGATTTCATGTGGGGTTAGTGTTTTACTAATCGCATTATTTACAATTTTTGCCTCAAGGAAGGTTTCGATGAAGCCTGGTAAGTTGCAAAATGCTCTGGAAGCCCTCATGGACTTCACGAAGGGTATTGTAAACAGTGCAGTTGATGAGAAAACAGCACAAACATATTATTTATATATTTTCTCACTGTTTTCTTTTGTACTAGTCGCTAATATGGTTGGGCTAATCATCTTTATTCACTATGAAGATCACAGCTATTTTGCCAGTCCAACAGCTAGCCCGATAGTATGTTTAGCCTTAGCGCTAATGACAACATTAATCGCACATTATTCTGGTGTACAGAAGATGGGACTCAAAGGATATATTCAACATTCTTACTTAAGTCCGATGTCGATAATGCTCCCAATCAAATTGATTGAAGAGTTTACGAACACAATTACGTTGGCATTCCGTCTGTACGGAAATATTTATGCCGGCGAAGTGTTATTAGGATTGATCGTGATGTTCTCATCTGCAGCAGGACTAATAACATATATTCTTGCAATTCCACTAGGAGTAGTATGGCAAGGATTTTCAGTGGTAATTGGGAGCTATTCAAGCGTACGTATTCTGTACGTTGACAATGGTTTACATCTCACATAAAGTAATGAAACATTAATTTTTAAGAAATGAGGAATTTATAATGACAGAATTAGCAGCAGCAATCGCAGTAGCAGGAGCAGCTTTAGCAGCAGCATTTGGTAACCAAGCAGTTATCGTAAAAACAATTGAATCAATGACACGCCAACCAGAAATGAGCAATGAATTACGTTCAACAATGTTCATCGGGGTTGCCTTAATCGAAGCGATGCCAATCTTCGCCGTATTAATCGCTCTTATCCTTGTATTCGTTAAATAATCCAATAAGTGGAATTATTGTCGTAAAGGAGGGGTGAGAGATGTTTGAAGTAATGTTATCAGGTAATGTCAGTACAGTTTTAGGCGATACTTTAGTCGTATTAATTTCAATGACGTTGTTACTATTCTTGGTGAAATTCTTTGCTTGGGATAAAGTGAATGCCATGTTAGAAGCGCGTCGTGAAAAAATTGCTAAAGATTTAGATGAAGCCGCTGAGAAAAGAAAATCAGCTGAAGAAATTCAGGCAAATGCCAACGAAATTATTCATAACGCAGAAGTAAAAGGTAGCGAAATCTTAGATAACGCTCGTGAAGCAGCTTCAAAAACGCAAGATGAAATGATTAAAGAAGGTAAAGATGTGGTCTCTCGCATGAAAGCAGATGGGCAACGTGAAGTCGATTCAATGAAACAACGTGCTATCGCGCAAGTGCAAGATGATATTGTAGACCTATCGGTTCAACTTGCTAGTCAAATTCTTGAAAAAGAAGTGACAAAAGAGAAACATCAAGAAGTAATCGAAGCCTTCATTAAGGGGTTGGAAAAATAATGGTTAAATATCACAAAGATATCGTTAAAGAAGCCAGCCATTTCTATGCAAAGGCAAAATTCGAAGGTCACTTAGAGCAAGTGACGAATGAACTTCAAGCTATTTTAGCAGGGATTCAAATACTTCGACGTTTAGACAGATGATGCATTTAGAGCATGTCTCTTATGATAAAAAGTTATCTGTATTAGAATCTGCATTTGGACATTTATCAAAAGAAACACAAGAGTACATAGCAACATTCCCGTCTGAAGATGGTTCGATGAATATTGTAGAAGCACTCGAAGCGTTCTTAGATATTTACAATGCCAATAAATTAGAGATTGTTTCTGCGATTCCTTTAACGGATGAACAGATGGATCGTATTGCAACAGCATTCCAAAATAAAACTCATAAAGAATATGATTCTTGGGTGAATACCGTGGATCCTTCAGTGATTGGCGGCGTTCAAATTAAGACAAAAGAGTATTTGTTAGATGGAACGATTGCAAACAAACTAAAACAATTCAAAGAGAAAATTAGCCAAACAGGATTAAAGAGGTGAGATGGCATAAATGGAAATGAGTAATATTACAGCGAGAATTCGTGACCAAATCGCTTCTTTTGAAACGAAAGAACAGATTGAAGAAATCGGTGAGGTTTCCTTCATCGGGGACGGAATTGCTCGTGTCATCGGTCTTACAAATGTAATGGCTGGAGAATTAGTAGAATTTGAAAACGGCGCCTACGGGATGGCTCAAAACTTAGAAAAAAACGATGTCGGTGTCATCATCTTCGGAGGATATGAAAATATCCATGAAGGAGAACCTGTGAAACGTACAGGACGTATCCTTGATGTTCCAGTAGGAGATGCATTGATTGGTCGTGTTGTAGATGCGTTAGGTCGTCCAATTGACGGTCTTGGTGCCATCGAAACAACGAAAAAACGTCCAGTAGAAAATGAAGCACCTGGCGTTATGCAACGTCAAAGTGTAAAACAATCATTACCTACAGGATTAAAAGTAGTTGATGCCTTAGTTCCAATCGGTAAAGGACAACGTGAGTTAATTATCGGTGACCGTAAAACTGGTAAAACAAGTATTGCTGTCGATGCAATTTTGAACCAAAAAGGTAAAAATACATTATGTATTTATGTCGCTATTGGTCAAAAAGAATCTACGGTTAAAGCTCTTGTTGAAACATTAAAACGTTACGGAGCAATGGAATATACAACGGTTGTATCAGCGAGTGCTTCTCAACCAGCACCGATGCTTTATATTGCACCATATGCAGGTACTGCAATGGGTGAAGAGTGGATGTATCAAGGTCGCGATGTCTTAATTGTGTACGATGATTTATCAAAACAAGCTGCGGCATATCGTGAAATTTCCCTATTACTTCGTCGTCCGCCAGGTCGTGAAGCTTATCCAGGGGATGTATTCTACTTGCACTCACGTTTACTAGAACGTGCAGCGAAACTAAGTGATGAATTAGGAGCAGGGTCATTAACAGCCTTACCAATCATCGAAACACAAGCCGGAGATATTTCTGCATATATTCCAACAAACGTAATCTCTATTACAGATGGACAAATCTTCTTAGAAAGTGACTTGTTCTACTCAGGGATACGTCCTGGTTTATCTGCCGGATTATCTGTATCGCGTGTTGGGGGTTCTGCCCAAATTAAAGCGATGAAGAAAGTTTCTGGTACATTACGTATCGACTTAGCAAGTTACCGTGAGTTAGAAGCCTTCACACAATTTGGTTCTGACTTAGATGCGGCAACTCAACAAAAATTAAATCGTGGTAAACGTACGGTTGAAGTCTTGAAACAAGATGTTCACCAACCATTACCAATCGAGTATCAAGTATCGATTTTATTTGCTTTGACACATGGTTTATTAGATGCGATTCCAATCGATCGTATTAAATCATTTGAAAAAGCGTTATATCAACATTTAGAAAGCGAACATAGAGATTTATTAAATGAAATCCGCGATCAACATGTGATTTCGGATGAAGAGAAATTCTACAAAGTAATTGAGAATTTCAAACAAATTCATTTATTTGAACGTGTTCAATAAGCGTAGAAAGGAGAGGTGACCTGAATGACGGCTTCCTTAAATGATTTAAAGAAGAGAATTGTTTCAACAAAGAAAACAAGTCAAATCACTAGCGCCATGCAGATGGTCTCTGCAGCAAAATTAGCCAAATCAGAGCAAGCAGTGCGTCACTATCAAGACTACGCTCAAAAAATCCGTGAAGTTGTAACTCACTTACTATACGCAAATCACAATAAAGAAGAGATTGTCGATGATACATCAGAGGATGGAGAAGTAGTAACTTCTTTTATCGACTATCACGACTTATTAATTGAACGTCCGGTTAAAAAGACTGGATACTTAGTGATTTCATCTGATCAAGGACTTGCTGGGAGTTACAACTCTTCCATTTTCCAATCAACAAGAGAAATGTTAGAGTTAGACCACCAATCTAAAAGATGAATATGTCATCTTAACGATTGGGGATGCTGCAAGTCGCTTCTTCAAAGAAGATGGGAGTGGATGTGCGTCTAGAAATTAACGACGTATCCGATATTCCAACCTTTGAAGAAGTAAGAAAGATTGTGTCAAGTGCGGTCCAAATGTTCCGTGACGGTGAATTTGATGAGTTTTACGTTTGCTATAATCACCATGTAAACGCGCTTTTATCAAACTACCGTGTTGAAAAAATGTTACCAATTATCGACTTAGATGCTGAAGAAGCAAAAGAGTACGAATTGGATTATATTTTTGAACCGAACAAGGAAATTATTATGGACATCTTGCTACCACAATATGCGGAATCGCTTATTTACGGAGCCATTATCGATGCCAAATCAGCAGAACATGCCTCTCGTATGACTGCCATGAGAAGTGCCACTGATAATGCTAAAGATTTAATTAGTAACTTAACACAAGATTTGAACCAGAGACGACAAGCGCAAATTACACAAGAAATTACAGAAATTGTCGGTGGAGCAGCCGCTCTGGAAGAACATTAGGATTTTAGAAGGAGGAAAATGGATTGAGAACTGGAAAGATTTTACAAGTTGTAGGGCCAGTTGTAGACGTGGTATTTCCTTTAGAAGAAGGCGTTCCAGATATTCATAATGCATTACAAGTTGTGAAAACAGCCAATGATGGTAGTGAAAAAACTGTTACTTTGGAAACTGCTGTAGAATTAGGGGACGGTGCAGTTCGTACAATCGCCATGGAATCTACAGATGGTTTGCAACGTGGCATGAAAGTGGTGGACTTAGGACGCACAATTAGCGTTCCAGTGGGACCTGAAACATTAGGTCGTGTCTTCAACGTTCTTGGAGATACAATCGACTTGAAGGAACCATTCCCAGCAGATTTCACAAGACATGAAATCCATAAACCAGCACCAAAATTTGAAGAATTAAACAGTCAATACGAAATTCTACAAACAGGGATTAAAGTTATTGACCTTTTAGCACCATATCTTAAAGGTGGTAAAATCGGTTTATTCGGTGGTGCCGGTGTAGGGAAAACCGTATTAATTCAAGAATTGATTCATAATATCGCTGAAGAACTTGGTGGTATTTCAGTATTTACAGGGGTAGGGGAACGTACTCGTGAAGGGAACGACCTTTACCATGAAATGCAAGACTCTGGGGTATCTGCTAAAACAGCGATGGTGTTTGGACAAATGAACGAACCACCAGGAGCTCGTATGCGTGTAGCACTTACAGGTTTAACAATTGCGGAATACTTCCGTGATATGGAAAAACAAGACGTGCTTTTATTCATCGATAACATTTATCGTTTCACACAAGCAGGTTCAGAAGTATCAGCCCTACTTGGACGTATGCCTTCTGCCGTAGGGTATCAACCAACACTTGCAACTGAAATGGGTCAATTACAAGAACGTATCAGTTCAACTAAAGACGGATCTATTACATCTATTCAAGCGATTTACGTGCCTGCCGATGACTATACTGACCCGGCTCCAGCAACAACATTCGCCCACTTAGATGCAACTACAAACTTAGAGCGTCGTTTAACAGAACAAGGGATTTATCCAGCGGTGGATCCACTTGCTTCAACTTCAAGTGCCCTAACTCCAGAAATCGTTGGTGAAGAACACTATGAAGTAGCGATGAAAGTACAACAAATGCTTCAACGTTATCGTGAATTACAAGATATCATTGCCATCTTAGGGATTGATGAATTGTCAGATAGCGAAAAAAAGTCATTGTAAACCGTGCAAGAAGAATTCAATTCTTCTTATCACAAAAACTTCCACGTTGCCGAAGCATTTACAGGACAACCTGGTTCATACGTTCCAATTAAAGATACGGTTCGTGGATTTAAAGGAATTATTGATGGTTTATATGATGATATTCCAGAAGATATGTTCCGTAACGTAGGACCAATCGAAGACGTGATTAAAAAAAGCTAAAGCAGCAGGGTTTTATGGAGGAAACTAAAGATGGCTGAACATGAATTACTGGTCGTTGTCACAACACCAGAAGGAAAAGTGTATAACCATCGTTCCTATTCTGTGAGTGCCGATGCAGTCGATGGCGGAATCACCATACTACCGCATCATGCTCCAATCATGCTTCCTTTAAAAATCGGTGCACTTCGAGTGAAACGATTCTTAGAGGATTCACCAACTGATTATATTGCAATCGGTGGTGGAGTTATGGAAGTGCGGGATAATGTCGTAACGATTATTGCCAACGTGGCTGAGCGTGCAAGAGACATTGACGTGACTCGTGCAGAGCAAGCGAAAGATAAAGCGGAAAAAGTACTTAGTGACGAATCTCGTTCGAAGAGTGATGTTGAACGTGCGAAAATCGCTTTAAGCAAGGCAATCAACCGTATTGGTGTTTCTAAACATAGAAGAAAATAAATAAGAGAGGATGCTTTCATCCTCTCTTTTATTTATTGTTGTAACGAAAAAAACTAGCAGAGAATTCTGCTAGTTTTTTAATTTTATAAGATTTCTTTGATGTATGTCTCGAGTTCTTCATGAGTCAGAACACCGGCCGTTTTTTTTACAATCTTTCCATCTTTATCGACAAAGATTAGGGTTGGAATTTCTGTAATCTCATGATATTTTTGGAAGCTTGAGTCAACGTCTGAGTAATAGTTGAGGGAAAGAGAATGCTCCTTTAAGTATTTCTTTCCGTTCTCAATCGGTTCTTTCTGACTGATCATCGCTACACCAACAAATTCAACTTTGTCAGCATATTTTTCTTTTAATGTATTTAAAATTGGGAGCTCTTGTTGGCAATCTGGACACCAACTTGCCCATGCATAATAGACGGTTGGTTTTCCGTTAAAGTCTTTTTCAGTTAATTTTTTTCCGCTTGCGTCTTGAAATACGACGTTTGCATCAGCAGGTTTGCTACTTGATGGTAATAAATAAAATGTCGCTAAGCCAACAACAAAAAGAGCTGCAAGAGCCAATAAAAGTTTTTTCATAAAATCCTCTTTCTATTTTTATTCGTGAATATCAAACACGTATTTGTGGCCTTGTGTAAGGCTATGGTAGAATCCTTTACCGTCATATAAGTGGAATACTTGTACACCAGCAATGTCTTCTTCGTTAGGGTAAACATCTTTTACGAATGGGTTATCTTTAAGCACTTCTTCAAGACGTTCACGACCAATTTCTTTAACAACACCTTCGATACGAATCACTTGGATTAAGTAATCTTCGCTCTTCATAGCAGTAATGGCAACTTTTTGGTTATTTTGTAGTTGTTTGTAGAAGTTTGTTTTTGGACTAGTCATAAAGAACACGCCTTTTTCGTTTGCAACACCAATATGGATATGACGTGCATGAGGTTGGTTGTTCTCATCAGCAGTCGCAATAACAGCTACATTCATTTCTTCTAAAAATACGTAAAAATTTCATTGACTTCCATGGTGATTTCTCCTAACTGTTTTCTTTTTTTATTTTATCACAGATTGTTTTATGAAAGAAGACTTGCGATTTCGTCTCGGATTTGTTCAGGCGTTGTAGTAGGGGCGAAACGTTTTAAAATTCGTTCCATCTTTTCGCTACGAGGAATTTTGTAAAGTTCCATTTAACTTTTTTTCGCCGAAAAAGACCAGCCGTCTCCTTCTTTAATAAATCAAATAATGGATGAGTTTCAGGACCATTTACCTTAACCTTACCAAACATTGGGAAAGTCGTATTGTACGTCAATTGGCAGTGAGAGAGTGCTTGTTCAGCTGTGAGTGGGTTCTTGTCCTGCAAATTGGTTACAAGGGAAACCAAGAACGGTGAATCCTTTGTCCTTGAACTCTAAATAGAGTTTTTCTAAACCTTCAAATTGTGGAGCTAGACCGCAACCACTGGCCGTATTCACGATCAGTAGTAATTGTCCTTTATAGTCCTCTAGAGTGGTAACCTCTCCACTGACTGTAGGGACTTCGATTTCATAAATTGACATCCGTTTTCCTTCTTTCTTAAATAAGGCCGTAGTGTTTTAGTCCATTAACAATGCCGTTATCTGTATTGTTGGTCGTAATAAATTCTGCAATCTCTTTAAGGACCGGAAGCGCGTTTCCCATTGCCACAGGATGCGTTACTGCTTGAAGCATCTCGATATCGTTTGGACCGTCTCCGAATGCGTAAGTTTCAGCATCTTTTTGGTTTAAGTGCTCTAAGAAGCGTTTGATCCCTTCTGCTTTGGAATTTCCTTTTGAAATCACATCGACTGAGTACGGCGTGTTTCGTAAGAAATCAAGATTTGGAAATGCTACTTTATATTTTTCTTCAGCTGGAGGAAGAGAGATAAAGAGCATCATGTTAATTGGATTTTCTTTATAAAAATCTTCTTTCAATGCAGGAGGATTAGTATGAATAAATCCATATGCATCTTTAGCACCTGCGGAGGATTCTACTAAGTAAAATTCTTTGTCGTTATAGGCCGTTAACCCATATCCATCTTCTTTTACCATTTGATGGAATCTTTCTACCGTTTCAGTTGGAATTTCTGAAGAAAAAACACGCTCTCCTTGATAAAGAACGACTTGACCATTCATAAAAATTCCTGAGTGGATATTGGCACTCTCCATAATATCGCGCGTTTCAGCAGGAGAACGTCCTGTTGCGATAAAGGGTTCATACCCATTGTCCTTTAATGTTTGAATAGCCTCTGCTGTAGCTTTATCGACTTTGGATTCGCCGTTCAAGAGAGTTCCATCCAAATCAAAAAATACAAAACCTTTCATTCCGTCACTCCATTCATTTGTGTCTTTTTTTATTATACCATGTTTTCAACGTTTTTAATTGTAGTTCGAATTCATAGTATTTCGCGTGAAAGAGTAGAATTATCGTAGTTTTTATGTTAAAATTGAAAAGAATTTTAGTTAAGGAGGGAATCCTTTGTACAGTTTAATTTTATCACTGATGGTTGTGGTATGCGTATTATTAATTATTGTTGTTGCAATGCAACCTTCAAAAACAAATGCTGCGAATTTAACAGGTGGAGCAGAACAATTATTCGGTAAACAAAAGGCACGTGGTTTTGAGGCATTCTTAATTCGCGTAACAGTTGTTTTAGGAACAATCTTCATGTTATTAGCATTTGCATTAGCATACATTTCATCAAAATAATAAAATTTAAGTACAATTGTTCGGACAGCCAACCAATTGTACTTTTTTATTTGTCAGATTAGAGGAGTAATATTATGGAAGCACTATGGTTAAGAAAAGAAAGCAATACAAGAGCGGTGATTTTATTTCATGCTTATACAGGAACGCCTGCCGATGTGAGAATGCTAGCGCAGTTTTTACATCGTCATGATTATGCAGTCTATGTTCCAGTATTTTCTGGCCATGGAACTCCAGATGTGGAAGATATCTTGGCAAGTTCTCCTGAGGCTTGGTATGAAGATGCCAAACGTGCTGTCGACTTTGTTCGAGGAGAAGGATTTCACACGGTGGCTGCCTTCGGACTATCGATGGGCGGTATTATGGCGACAAAATTAGCAACCGAACATCTCGTTGAATATGCAGGGACTTTTTGTTCGCCGGTATCTTCTGGAAATCCTCAGTTGCCAGGACTGTTTCAAAGTTTTATGATGTATGCGAAGGCGTCTTATAGAAATGTAGGACGACCATTTGATGAAGCTGAAATGAAGGAAAAAGCACAAAAACAATTAGCACACATTCAATCATTTTCAAGTGAAGTTGCTTCACACTTAGATGAAGTGACAGGAAGTTTTTATATTGCACAAGGGGAACAAGATACACTTGTCGATCCAGAGTCTTCTCTTGAATTAAAAGAGGGACTCGTTAACGCACAAGTGGAGTTACATTGGTATGAAGAAGCAGGGCATGTGATTACGGTTAGTCCTGTTAGAAAGGAATTCCAAGAGACTGTTCTCTCTTTTCTAAATCAACAAGAATGGAGGTAAAGAAATGAGACAATCATTAGAAGAAATCTTAATGGCTTTCTTATGGAACATGAATCTGAAAGTTTTTTTGTTCAAGAAATTAGTGAGCATTTCGGATTTACTGCTTCAAAGGACTTTAAGATTTTAGTGAAACAATTAGCTGACCTCGAAGATTCTGGAAAAATTGTATTAACACGACAAGGTAAATTTGGATTCAATCAAAAAAATCGTACATTAGAAGGAACATTCCGATTAAACGATAAAGGATTTGGTTTTGTCACAGTTGAAGAAGGAAAACCAGATATTTTTATTCCAAGAACGGATGTCCATGGCGCTATGGATGGGGATACAGTTGCGATTCGAATCGTTCAAGAAGAAAATCCTTATAACGATAAAGCCGCAAGCGGAACAATCGTGAAGATTATTGAACGCGCTGTGAAGCAAGTGGTGGGGAATTTATACACGTTACCCATCGAAGATTATGATGCAAACAGGCTATTGTGGCGAAATTGCATTAAAAGATTCTAAATTAAAGAAAACGAAATGTTATGTGACTAGAAAGGGATTAAACCCAGTTGACGGAACCGTCGTGATTGCCGAAGTGGAACAGTTATGAAACAGAGCGTCACGAACTCGTCTTGAAGGCGCATATCGTTAAAGAAATCGGCTATAAAGACGCTGTCGGTATGGATATTTTAATGATTTTACATCAATTAAAAATCCCAACAGTATTCCCAGAGTCAGTCTTAGAGGGAAGCCAACCGTGTGAGTGAAACCATCTCACCGAAAGAACTCGAAGGGCGTGTGGATTTACGCCAAGAATTAACCGTGACGATTGACGGAGCAGACGCAAAAGACTTAGATGATGCGGTAGCTCTAGTCAAACGCGAAGATGGAACCTTTGTCTTAACGGTATCCATCGCCGACGTTTCTTATTATGTAACGGAAAATTCTGAAATGGATAAGGAAGCATTTGAACGCGGAACGAGTGTGTATTTAACAGACCGTGTAGTTCCAATGTTGCCACAACGATTATCAAACGGAATCTGCTCGCTGCATCCATATGAAGAGCGATTAACGTTAACAGCACGTATGGAAATCGACCGTAGTGGAACGATTTACCAGCACGAGATTTTCCCAAGTGTCATTCAATCAAACGAGCGATTAACTTATGATGAAGTGAATGTATTTTTCAATACGAATGAAGCTTCTGAAAAAATCACTCCAGAGATTGCTGAAATGCTTTGGAACATGAAAGAATTGCATACGATTCTTGAGCGTAGACGCATGGAACGTGGTGCGATTGACTTTGATACACAAGAAGCAAAAATTCTTGTGGATGAAAAAGGCGCACCAACCGAAATCGTACTACGTGAACGTGGCGTAGCAGAGCGACTCATTGAGTCCTTTATGTTAGCTGCTAACGAAACCGTGGCTCGTCATTATGAACAATTGAAGGTGCCGTTCATTTACCGTATTCACGAAAATCCAGATAGCGAAAAACTCCAACGATTCTTAGAGTTTATTACAGCGTTTGGAATTACGATTAAAGGGAAGAACGATTCGATTACACCGAAGAAATTGCAAAAGGCTTTAAATGAGGTGCGTGGGGAGCCGTATGAAGCGGTGGTATCAACAATGATGCTACGTTCGATGAAACAAGCTAAATACGATATCACGCCAACGGGACACTATGGACTGGCAGCAGAAGACTATACGCACTTCACTTCGCCAATCCGTCGTTATCCAGACTTAATCGTCCATCGTATGATTCGTCATTACGGAAAACATCCAGGTCATTTATCGAAGAAAGAAGAAACGCTTCTGGAGGATAAGTTGCAACAAATTGCAGACCAATCGTCTCGTATGGAACGACTTGCAGTACAGGCAGAACGCGATGTGAATGCATTGAAGAAAGCTGAATACATGCAAGATAAGGTTGGCGAGGAATTTGATGGTATCGTAAGCTCTGTAACAAAATTCGGGATGTTTGTCGAGTTAGCGAAATACCGTAGAAGGATTAATTCATATTTCTCACTTTGAAAGCAAGACTACTTTAACTTTATTGAAAGCCACATGATTTTACTTGGCGAACGTACGGGCGTAAGTTACCGTATTGGGGACCGTGTTCGTGTGAAATGTGTGAAAGTAGATGTGGAAGCTAGAGAAGTCGATTTCCTACTCGTAGAAGATGCAAAATTGGCTAAAACAGAACGACCAAGAAGAGGCGAACGCTTTGATGATAAAGTCTTCTAAGAAAGGCAAAAAATCAAAAGGACGCCAACGCTTTAAAAAAGCCATTAAAACGAAAAAGAAAAGACGCTAGGAGGTTCGTGAATGCCTAAAGGAACGAACGATAAAGTGCTCGCACAAAATCGAAAAGCAAGTCATGACTATACGATTCTTGAAACGATTGAAGCTGGGATGGTCTTAACCGGAACAGAAATCAAATCGGTTCGTCAAGCGCGTATCAATTTAAAAGATGGATATGTAAGCTTGAAGCAAGGAGAAGCTTTCCTTGTAGGAGTTCATATTAGTCCGTTTGAACAAGGGACGCTTTTCAATCATGACCCATTAAGAACGAGAAAATTATTGCTTCATAAAAAGCAAATTAACTATTTACTGGAGCAAGTAAAGCAAGCCGGAAATACAGTAGTGCCGCTGAAGGTCTATATTAAAAATGGCGTTGCAAAGTTGTTAATCGGGAGTTGCGAAAGGGAAGAAAAATTACGATAAACGTGATGCCTTAAAGCAAAAGGATATGAAACGCGAAATCGATCGTGCAATGAAAGAAAGATATTAAAGAGGAAGGCTGGACGAAATTGTCCAGCCTTTTTTGCATGCAAAAAATATTTCATTACCATATATGGTAATGAAATTTTTCAAAAAAGAAATTCGTTTCATATTCGTTTCATATTGGAAGTGCAAACTAACAGTACAGAATAGGAAAGGAAGTGGGAGAGCACATGGATTGGAAAAAGAGAGCGGGTGCGTATCTTGTTCGCAAGAAGATTCGTACAGGAATATTATTTTTCATCATGATGCTAATTACAGCAGCCGTTTTGGCAGTCCTCTCGATGCAAGAAAGTACAGGGAAGGTTCAAGAAAAACTTTTGGATCTATCGAATTCGGGCTTTCAAATCGAGTCCCTCTTACAAGATGGGAATATCGAACAAAAAGAGATGGCCAAGGTAGGACAAGTCGAGGGAGTAAAGGATGCGCAGTATGAAATGGACGGCATCGGGCAACTCGAAGATGCAAAGGCTGTTGAGAGAGAACAAGCGGTCCAACTAGACCAAGGGAAAATGGGAGAACTGGTGAGTTATCACGGGGTCACCTCAAGTAGTCAGGAGTTAAATTTTGCTAGCGGTGCGCTAAAGTCTTAAAGAAGGGCGTGCGTTAACCAAAGACGATTCAGGAAAAGTACTCGTGCATGAAGAGCTTGCAAAAGAGAACAATTGGACAGTTGGAGACAAAATTAAATTGAAGAATTTCCAAAACGAGGGTACTACTGCAACTGGTAAAGAAGTAACCGTCGAAATCGTTGGAATCTTCAATGGAAAGTTGTCGGAGCAATCAACAGGGTTGACGAGTGACTTAACAGAAAATCGTATCTATATGGATTACAAAACGAGTCAATCATTGATTGGAAAAGATGAATCGAATGCAATTGTTCACCGTGCGATTTTTACGGTAAAAGATCCATCAAAATTAGATGAAGTAATCGCTAAAGTAAAAGAACTTTCTCTCAAGTGGGATAGCATGCAACTTTCTAAAAATGAACAAGTATTTGAGCAAGTAGCAGCGCCTATCCAAAATTTTAGATCGCTCATGACATTGTTGACTAGCTCAGTATTTGTGTTAGCAGTTATTGTTTTATTTTTAATTTTATTATTTACATTAAGAGAAAGAATACATGAGTTTGGAATTTTGATGTCGGTCGGAATTTCAAGAAAAGAAATTATCGCGCAAATCTTATTAGAACTCTACACGGTTGCGGCAACGAGTTCGATTTTTGCTCTTATGTTAGGAAGCTTTGTAGCGAAGCAATTTTATACGGGGCTCTTAACCTCGGATGAGATTCCCCCTCAAGTGAAATCATTATTTGAATCGAGCTTGCCGGAGTTCAGTCTGATGCAAGGCCTGTTAACGATTGGAGTAGTGCTTATCATTATTGCATTAGCCGTTCTATTTAGTACCGCAGTTATTTTAATGAAGAAACCGAAGAAAATTTTAAGCCAAATGAACTAAGGAGTGTTTTTATGTCAGTATTATCATTAGAAACTATTTATTATCGATACGAGGATTCTCAAAAATACGTGTTGAATGATTTGAATGCCACTTTTGAAGAAGGAAAATTCTATGCAGTCGTTGGGAAATCAGGAGCAGGGAAATCGACTTTCTTATCGCTTTTTAGCAGGATTAGATAGTCCAACGAAAAGGAAAAAGTTTGTTTCAATGGGCAAGATATTGCGCAAGGTTCATACAGTGAACACCGCCGCGACCATATTTGCTTAGTGTTCCAAAAACTATAATTTAATCGATTATTTAACACCGCTTGAAAATGTAAGACTCGTAAATGGAAAAGCAAACTAAAGATATCCTATTGAAATTAGGATTAGAGGAAGAATTAATTCATCGTAATGTATTGAAGCTATCAGGTGGGCAACAACAACGGGTTGCAATTGCTAGAGCGCTTGTTTCAAAAGGCGCCAATTATTTTAGCGGATGAACCAACAGGAAACTTGGACGAAGGAACAGCCGCAGAAATTATCGATATCTTAAAAATGGCAGCACATGAAAGTGGAAAATGCGTCATCGTAGTGACTCACAGCCCGCAAGTAGCCGCTGCGAGTGATGAAGTGTTGGAATTAGAAGACGGAAAACTAAAGAAAGTAAGAGGGGGAAAATAAATGAATATCCTACAAAATGCTTGGGCATATGTCTCAAGAAAAAAGTTTAAAACCTTAATTATTTTCTTTATTTTATTCAGTATGGCAACAGTGGCTCTTAGTAGTTTAGCCGTAAAACACGCAACGGATACTGCTGCAAAAGAAACGTTTAAGTCGATTAATTCTTCGTTCTCGATGCAAATCGACCGCAGACATAATCAAGGGACTGCTCGTGGGGGCGGGAACTTGAAAGGAAAAGATATTCAAGCGATTGAAGGAATCGAAGGCGTTCAAAAGGCAGTGAAGCGAATGGAAGTCGTAGCGGACCTTGTCGATCAAGAATTGATTCCAGCAAAAGGAGTTCGTCTTGACGCCACTCGTCAGCAACGTTTCGGGAAAGCTGCTCAGGTAACAGGGAATTAATGATTCTAGCATGGATGAACGATTCGCGGCACAGACATTTTCACGCTAACAGAAGGTCGCCATATTAAGGATGATGATACAAATGTGGCGTTAGTACACGAAGACTTTGCTAAGAAAAATAATTTAAAAGTCGGCGACAAGTTCAAGTTGAAATCAAACATCTATGATGCGGATAACGAGAAGCACGCGAATAACCAAACCGAAGTGACGATTGTTGGATTATTTGGTGGTAAAAATAAAGGTGGAGTCACAGCGCCTCAAGAATTATATGAAAATACGATTTTAACGGACTTAAAGACAAGTGCATTTAATGTATGGATATACAGATGCGGATGCCATTTACTTTGGATGCTACGTTCCTTGTTGGGTGGTCAATACGACATCGATAAGGTGATGGAACAAGCGAAGAAATTGGGAATTGACTGGAAGGCATATGCGCTCATTAAGAGTAGCCAAAACTACCCAACGCTTCAAAAATCAATTAACTTAGTATACGGCTTAACGGATAAACTATTCCTTGGAAGTTTGATTTTCTCAGCGATTATTTTAGTGCTCGTCCTCTTCTTATGGACAAACAGCCGTCGAAGAGAAATCGGTGTTCGTTTGGCGCTTGGAATGACGAACAAAACGATTATTGCGCAAATGCTGTGCGAAGTAGGAATGGTCAGCATCGCCAGCTTTATCGCTGCAATTCTTGCAGGTGGACCTGTCAGCGAATGGGTTGGAAAACTCATCTTAGGTCAAGTCAATAGCAGCCTTGGAACGCAACTGGCGAATGAAGCGAAATCGGCCAACCTTGGTGGTGGAGCAGCAGTGGACGGTTTCAATAAGACATTGACAGAATTATCGGTGACGGTATCCAATATGGATAAAGCAACAGTTGTGGGTCTTGGACTCGTCGTTGTTGTCATTGCAGTGCTCCTGGGAAGTGCGTTTATTTTACAAAAATCTCCGAAGAGTTTATTGCAAGATACAGAATAAAAATGCTTAGGGCCTAGTCTCATAGCAAATAGATTGATATAATAGTAAAAGAGGTGATGTTTTTGAATTTATTAGTCGTTGAAGACGAAGGAGCGATTCGCGAAGGCGTTCGTGAATATTTAACAGAGCAAGGCTTCCATGTGTTTGAAGCAGAAGATGGAGTAGAGGCGCTTGAAGTATTTGAAAAAGAGTCGATTGATTTAATCTTACTCGATATTATGATGCCTCGAAAAAATGGCTTTGAAGTGTTAGAAGAGGTACGTAAAACAAGTAAAGTTCCTATTCTGATGCTAACGGCCCTTCATGACGAAGAGACACAAGTGAGAACGTTCGAGTTGCTCGTCGATGGATTTATTCAAAAACCTTTTTCCCTCGTTGTTTTGCATAAGCAGATTGAAGCCGTATTGAAGCGTCACTACGGAGAAATGGATGTGTGGAACTATGAGAATACGAGTGTGAATTTTACCAGTTTTGAAGCTAGAGTAAATGGGCAAATTGTGGAAGTAACTGCAAAAGAACTGGCAATTTTGAAACTACTCGTAGAACATCACGGACAAGTGTTGAGTCGAGCTCAAATATTAGATCACGTGTGGGCAGAACATGAAGATCCACCGTTTGACCGTGTTGTGGATGTTTATATCAAGCAATTGCGAAAAAAATTATTGTTGGATTGTATCGTGACCGTTAAAAATGTCGGATACAAGTTGGAGTTAAGATGAGAAAATTAAAACTGTTTCCTAAGATTTTTATTTATACATTGAGCATTCTAGGTACGCTAGTCGCCATCGCGCATCTGTTTTTATACTTTGCCTTTCCGCACTTTTATTTGCAGGAACGTCAGCAAGAATTAAGCCAAAAAGCAGATGTGTTAGTGGAAAGTTTATCCAAAGTCGATGAACAAGAGGCTGCGTCTGCCTTGCAACTGTATGCTAAAAACGAAGGGATTACAGCTTACTTAAGAAAAGAATCGAACGGGGAGAACTTGCAGCTAGGAAGCGAGTTAGCCATTGATGAAATAGTGATCAGAACTCGGTGATTATCGAGGACAGACAAGTCACTACAAAAGACGGCAAACAAATGCAACTGCAGGTCGTAACGACAACTGAATCAGTGAAACAGGCAACCAAGGTTACATTCCGTTACTTGCCATTATCACTCGCCATTTCAATCTTTACAGCAGTGATTTTCTCGTATATTTATGCTAGAAAATTATCGAAACCTCTGATGCAAATGTCCAGGGTAACCAAGAAGATGATGGAATTGGATAGAGATGCCAGATTTGTAAATCCAAGAGCCGATGAAATTGGGCAGATGGAGATGCAAATCAATGAGTTATACGAGCATCTACTATCCGTCATCGATGAATTGGAAGAAAAGAATCAGAAGATGATTCAGCTGGAAAAAACAAAGGTGGATTTCTTGCGAAGCGCTTCTCACGAGTTGAAGACGCCATTAGCAGGCCTGCGTATTTTATTAGAGAATATGAGCCTCAATGTTGGTAAATATAAGGACCGCGATAAGTACTTGGAAGAGTCGATTGCCAAAGTCGACCAGATGTCTGTACTCGTTCAAGAAATTCTGGCGCTGTCTAAATTACAAGAAGAGACTCTAACAAAAGAAGAAATAGCATTAGACAAAGTTCTTCCAGAGTGGAATAGAGAATTCCAGTTATTAATACAAGAAAAAGGACTAGTGCTTGAAGAAAGCATCGAACCACTCACGATTGAAGCGAGCCCAATCGCCTTTCGAAATGTATGGAATAATCTATTGATGAATGCCATTAAACACTCTTCAAAAGAAGGCGTCATTCGAGTGGAACTAAAGGATCAACTGTTGACGATTGAAAATCCATGTACACCTCTCACAAAAGAGCAAATTGAAACAGCATTTTCACTCTTACCATCTTCAAAAGGAACGACTGGTGGAGGAAATGGAGTAGGGCTCTATAGTGTTCATCAGTTGCTCGAACGTGAACAAATTGAACATCGCTTTTTTGCAACAGCAGAAGGAATGTGTTTTGAAATGAATTTTAAAGAAAAAGCTTAAAAGAATGGGTTACCACATGCGGTAACCCGTTCTTTTTTTGTTTGGGAGCGATTCGCTACTTTTGGACGAGATTCCAACAATTGAAAGAAAAAAATGGAGAAATTAGCAAAAAAAATCACAAAAAACGCTTACATTTAAAGCGTTTTCGTGTATAATTAAAGTATCAATAAAAAGATAGGAAGGTTGATATTATGGCAACAATTGATCGTTTCGCTACAGACACTATACGCAAGAGCAATCCGCATCTTTCGCAATTGAAGGCAACTATTGAACCAGCTTTTTATTCGAACAATGCGACTGAAATTCCGACTCTGGCAGAGGCGTATGAATTAGCGTCACATGCACCTAATACAACAGTGTTAGATGCGTTCGTTGCAAACGCAAAGGATTTAGGGTTACCGGAGGATGCACATATTCTTACGGTTGTTGATGGGAGCGTTGTAGGACGTACTGCAAAAGCTCGTCGAATTTTAGGTAATAATCCAGCAGAAGATGCTAAGATTATTCCGATTATTCGCGAAGAGATTTATAACAGTTCGTTCAAACCGTTTATTAAGGGTACAGCCGTTGTAGGTCTTGATGAAGACTTCATGGTGAAGGCACATATCACAATGCCTAAAGAACACATTAACAACTTGTACTCATGGTTATTGAACTTCCAAATTTTCAATGACCAATATAAGAGACGTTATGATGCGTCTAAACAATATGACGAAAATGATATTTTCATTTTCTTCGACCCAACTTGGAGACATCCTGATTACCCAGATGGATTAGCATTTTTTGATACAAAACATAACTGTGCTGCAATTTTAGGAATGAGTTATTTTGGGGAAATCAAAAAAGGAACGTTAACATTAGCATGGGCAACTGCCGCTCGTAACAATTACGTTTCTTGCCACGGTGGTTTGAAGATTTTCCGTAAAGAAGGCGCTTCTTACGTTGCAAGCTTCTTCGGATTATCTGGATCAGGTAAGTCTACATTAACACACGCAAAACATGACGATAAATACGACATTGAAGTATTACACGACGATGCATTTGTGATTTCGGTAGAAGATGGTTCATCTGTAGCTTTGGAACCTTCTTACTTCGACAAAACAAATGACTATCCAGCAGGTCACAGAGAACAAGATTACTTCGTAACGGTTCAAAACTGTGGTGTGACTCTGGATGAAACGGCCGTAAAGTTTTAGTAACTGAAGATATTCGTAACGGTAACGGACGTACCATTAAATCTCGTTATTCAACACCAAACCGTGTTGATAAGATTCAAGAACCAATTCAATCTATTTTCTGGATCATGAAAGATGATGCACTACCACCATTAGTGAAAATCACAGATCCACGTTTAGCATCTATTTTAGGATGTACATTAATGACAAAACGTTCTACTGCTGAAAATACAGGGGCTGGGGCAAACTTAGATGCGCTCGTTATCGAACCATACGCAAACCCATTCCGTGTATATCCATTAGTAGAAGACTACGAAAAATTCAAAGCATTATTTGATAAAGGTGTAGACTGCTACATCATCAATACAGGAGATTTCTTAGGTAAGAAAGTGACAAAAGAAGTTTCACTTGGCGTCATCGAAACAGTTGTTGATGGCAAAGCAAACTTTGAATTATTCGGTGGTCTTCCAGGAATGGAATACTTACCAGTTGAAGGTTACGAAGTGCCTGACATGAATGGCGAATACGCTGAATTAATTCGTGATCGTATGCAATTCCGTTTGGATTACTTGAAAGCATTTAACGATGCAAATCCAGAATATCAAATTCCTCAAGATGCCCTTGAAAGCATCAAGACAATCGAACGCTTTATCGACGTATTATAGTGAAAGGAGTGTTCGGTGATGACTCGAAAAATAGGAATTACAGATACAATCTTACGGGATGCCCATCAATCTTTGATGGCAACCCGTATGCGAATTGAAGATATGCTCCCTGTTTTAGATCAATTAGACGAAGCAGGATTTGCCTCTTTGGAATGTTGGGGTGGAGCAACGTTTGATGCCTGTATTCGTTTCTTAGACGAAGATCCATGGGACAGACTTCGCACCTTGAAAAAACATTTAAAGAAGACACCGTTACAAATGTTGTTACGCGGTCAAAATATTTTAGGATATCGTCACTATGCCGATGATGTTGTCGAAAAATTTGTCGAAAAATCAGCAGAAAACGGGATTGATATTTTCAGAATTTTCGATGCGTTAAATGACGTTCGTAACTTGGAAGCTTCACTAAATGCTGTGAAGAAGACAGGTAAAGAAGCACAAATGACAATTTGCTATACGATTAGTGATGCGCACACGATTGAATACTACAAAGAACTAGCAGCAAAAATGCAAGAAATGGGTGCGGATTCTATCTGTGTGAAAGACATGGCCGGAATTTTAACACCAGCTCGTGGTATTGAGCTCGTTCGCGCATTAAAAGAAGTGATTACAGTTCCAATCGTCGTGCATACACACTGCACAAGCGGTATTGCGCAACTAACATACCAAGCAGTCATTGAAGCTGGTGCAGACCGCATCGACACAGCCCTTTCACCACTTAGTGAAGGGACAAGCCAACCACCTACGGAATCATTAGTCATCGCTCTTCGCGAATTAGGCTATGATATCTCCGTTGATTTGGCAAAATTAGAACCAGTTGCAGACCACTTCCGAGAAATTAAAGATAAATACATTAAAGATGGAACTTTGAATCCAAAAATGTTAACTCCAGACCCACGTGCGCTTTTATATCAAGTACCTGGTGGAATGTTATCGAATATGTATTCTCAATTAACGCAAGCGGGTGCAACAGATAAATACGAAGAAGTATTAAAAGAAGTGCCTAAAGTAAGAGCAGATCTTGGATATCCACCACTTGTTACTCCAATGAGCCAAATGGTGGGAACACAAGCAACGATGAACGTTCTTACAGGCCAACGCTACAAAGTGGTTTCAAACGAAGTGAAAGCTTACTTACTTGGTTCTTATGGACAATCACCAGTACCAATTCAAGAAAGCTTCAGAAGAAGCATCATTGGTGACCAAGAAGTCATCAGTGACAGACCAGCAAACCACTTGCCACCAGAATTCGAAACACTCAAAGCAGAACTTGGAGATTTAGCAAGAAGTGACGAAGATGTTCTAACTTACGCACTCTTCCCTAAAGTCGGCAAAGAATTCTTGCTGAAGAAGAATGGACAATGGCAAAAACCATCTGAAATCGTGAAGATTTTTGCGACTGTAAAGTGAGGAGAGAGTTATGCAACTAAGTTTATTAGAAATCCTATGGATCACAATCGTTTCAATGGGAATTGTATTTGTGATGTTGACGATTCTAATGTTCCTCATGCAAGGAAGCTCTAAAGTTATCCAAATCCTGGAAGCAAAGAGCCATCCCACTGCCGGAGTTGTAGGAAAACCAGTTGAGGTGAAACCTGAAGCTCCAACAAATGACGGAACACTATTTGAAACGAATAAACTTGCTCGAGTTGCCGCACTGGTCGCTTTAACACAAGCGAGTGCGGATGTTCCGGACAAGCACTTTGAAATTGTATCGATTGAAAAGAAGGTGGACTAAATGAAAAAATATGAAGTAGAAGTGAATGGCGAAACATTTATCGTCTCACTAAAAGAAATTTCAAATGAAGAAGCAGCACAAAAATTAGCAGCAGCTCCAACTCCAGCACCTAGCGCGCCAGTGGAAGAAAAGAAAGCTGCGCCAGCACCTGCTCCAACAGGGGACGGTGAAGTGGTGCCTGCTCCAATGGCAGGGATTGTATTATCGGTCAATAAAAATGTCGGTGATGCAGTGAAAAAAGGAGATGTACTTGTGATTTTAGAAGCCATGAAGATGGAAAATGAAATCCTTGCTCCGGCTGATGGTGTTGTGAAAGCAATTCATGTATCAAGTAATGAATCTGTCGAATCGAACCAACCACTCTTAACGATTTAGGAGGCGATGGTTTATGGAAGTCATTCAACAGTTGATTGAAACGAGTGGGCTCTATAACTTAACAATCCAAAATATCATTATGTTAATTATTGCCTGTGTGTTTCTATATCTAGGGATTAAACGAGGGTATGAGCCATATTTAATGGTTCCGATTGCGTTCGGGATGCTCCTTGTAAACTTACCATTAGCAGGGTTGATGGATGCTCCTACTGAAAATGGACCTGGTGGACTCTTGTATTACTTATATCAAGGGACAAACCTTGGTATTTATCCACCGATGATTTTCCTTTGCTTAGGGGCCTCAACAGACTTTGGACCGCTACTTGCAAATCCAAAGACCATCTTGCTTGGTGGGGCAGCTCAATTCGGTATTTTCGTCGCATTCTTCCTTTCAGTAATGTGGGGAATGACACCGCAAGAAGCTGCTTCAGTAGGGATTATCGGGGGTGCGGATGGACCAACAGCCTTGTTCTTAACGACAAGACTTGCACCGCACTTATTACCAGCAATCGCCCTAGCAGCGTACTCATACATGGCGCTTGTGCCAATTATTCAACCGCCAATTATTCGTGCGCTCACAACGAAGAAAGAACGTCTTGTGAAGATGACAGAAAACCGTAAAGTGAGTGAAACGGAAAAAATTCTTTTCCCAATCATCGTTACAATTTTTGTCAGCTTATTAGTACCCAAGTGCAACACCGTTAGTAGGATGCTTAATGCTCGGTAACTTAATTAAAGAAATTAAGGTAGTTCCAAACATTACAAAAGTTCTACAAAATGCGATGATGTACGGAGTAACCATTATTTTAGGGTTAACAGTAGGGGCGAAAGCAACAGGGGAATTATTCTTATCAGTATCGACTCTTAAAATTACTTTACTAGGATTAATCGCATTTGCTGGAGGAACAGCAGCTGGGGTTCTAATGGGTAAATTGATGTACAAATTATCTGGCGGTAAAATCAATCCAATGATCGGTGCTGCAGGGGTATCTGCCGTACCAATGGCCGCTCGTGTTGTACAAAAAGAAGGACAAAGAGAAGACCCAAGTAACTACTTATTAATGCACGCAATGGGACCAAACGTAGCCGGAGTTATCGGTAGTGCGATTGCTGCAGGGGTATTACTCGCATTCTTCTCATAATAGAAGCACTCCTTTCAAACAAAAATCAGAAGAAGAGAAATCTTCTTCTGATTTTTTTTTCGTAGTTAGGGGTGAGGTGAGTGGGATGGAAGGAGCGGTTGGACGTATTCAAGCGGTCTATCAATCGATGCTAAAAGAGCATGAAGTTTCTACTGAATGCAGTGCTAGATGTTGGGAATTACCGTGAAAAATCAGGGAAGAAAGAGTGCCAGTTTTGTGGGAATACGGATCCGTTGGAATTTGCCAAAGGGCCTTGCCTGAATTGTGAAGACGGTGAATGTTGGTATTGCTTGAAGTGTATTGGGATGGGAAAGGTGAAGACTTGTAGCGTGGTGATTGCGACTCCTGAAGAAGAGCAGCCCTTTTCCAAAAAAAGAACAGGAAAGCATTAGCGCACTATAAACATACTTTGAGTTCCAAACAGGAACAGCTCTCTTTGGAGTGCCTGGACGTCATACAGCAAACAGGATTCCGTGAGCACCTACTCTGGGCCGTGACAGGTTCTGGGAAAACGGAGATGATTTTTGCAAGCATCGAATGGATGTTGCAACAAGGAAAAACGAGTCGCCATTGCAGCACCAAGAATTGATGTATGTGTTGAACTTGCGCCTCGTTTGAAGGAAGCTTTCCCAACAGTCGAGCAAAATGTACTTCATTCACAGTCCGAAGAAGGGTTACAAGAGAGTGCCGCTGACGATTGCGACGACGCACCAGATGCTAAGATTCTACCGCGCATTTGATTTGGTCGTGATTGATGAGACGGACTCATTTCCTTATCGGGATAATGAGTTACTGATTCGGGCGGTTCATCGTGCGGTGAAAGAGGACGGTTGCCTGCTGTATTTAACGGCGACCCCGTCCCAGACGCTAGAGAGAAGAATCAAACGAAAAGAGTTGTCGGTATCCTTATTGCCAGAGCGATATCATAAGAAACCATTAGTAGTACCGACGATGAGTTATATCGGAGACTTAGAGAAAAAGCTGAAAAAGAAAAAAGTACCTAAACCGGTGCAGCGGTTTATAGAGGAACATTTAAAAGAGGGAAAACGATTTTTGCTATTTGTACCAAGGATTACACTTCTAGGTCCGATAGAAGCAGCACTTAGACGACAGTTCCCAAATGCAAAATTCGAGACGGTTAGTTCTAAAGAAATATATCGGCAAGAAAGAATCGCGAAGATGAGAGCAGGAAAGCTCGATTTTTCTAGTGACAACAACGATTCTAGAGCGAGGAGTGACTTTTCCAGGAGTCGATGTTTGTGTCGTCAATGCGCACGAAGAGGAGTTCTCAAGAGAAGTTCTCGTGCAAATTGCAGGACGTGTTGGCCGGACCGCAGAATGCCCAACAGGAGAAGTTGTATATTTTCATAATGGGAAAACAAAGGCGATGGTCCAGGCAGTCAGGGAAATCGAGGACTTAAATCGACAAGCGCTTCTTGGGAGGGAAGGTAAATGAAATGTTTATGGTGCGGGGAAGAAGTTGAAAGAGCGCAGCCGATACTATCGTTTTTACTAGGCGCAAACAGAAAGTACGTCTGCGTCAATTGTGAGCATCCGTTTATGGAATTAAAACAGCATCCAACTTGCCTAGAATGCGGGAGGTTGATGACAAAAGTAGAAGTCTGCCCGGATTGTCAAAAGTGGCATCAAGTAAAAGAAGCGGTACTCCTAAAGAATACGGCCTTATATGCTTATGACGAGGCGGGGCGGAAGTTTATGGAGTTATTCAAATTTGTGGGAGATACTAGAGTGATGACGTTGGTGATAAAGGAATTAAGACAAGAGTTGCTTAAGTATCAAAAGAAGGGCTTCGTTCTTTGTCCATTACCGTCATCCAGTACGAGTCTAAAAAAAAGAGAATTCGAGACGATTTCAACTTTACTGAAACAGTGCCGAGTGCCTACCGTTTTGCTTTTAGAACATATTGGCAGTGGAAAGAAGCAATCCGAGAAGACAAGGCGGGAGCGCCTGCAACTAAAACAACCTTTTAAGATAAGAGAGGGACTCGTGATTCCAAAGAAGGTCTTGTTAGTAGACGATGTTTATACAACCGGCGCAACTTTACACCTTGCCGCAAAAGCATTAACGGAAATGGGTGTTGAAGAAGTGGAGTCTCTGACATTATTTAGATAAAAAGTGTATCATGCGTGATACGTATCATGCATGATACAAAACCAATCGATAAAAACAGCCCAAGCAGAAATCTGCTTGGGCTATTTGAGTTGATTTAGTTATTTTTAAAATCTTGTAGTGACATATTGGTCAAGAGCGAGTAGGGCATTTGCCACATCTTCGGCAGTATAGTCAACAACCATTTGATGGATGGTTTCGCCTTCTTGTGTTGCAAGGGCTCCAATCTTGAGTAAGTCTTCATAAGGAACAGAATCCAATTTTACTTCTTTCAGCGTTGTTGGTAATCCAAGTGCTTGATAGAAAGTAATGTATTTATCGAGTTCTTCTTTTGGACGATTTTCTAATAACAGTTGTGTCAATGTACCGTAAGCTACTTTTTCACCGTGAGTAAGAGTATGGATGTCTCCATGAATCGCTGTGAATCCGTTATGGATGGCATGCGCTGCTGCTAAACCAGCTGATTCAAAACCGATACCGCTGAGTAGGGTGTTTGCTTCTACAACAGCTTCTAAAGCAGGAGTAACTACTTTGGCGTTTGCTGCTGCAACGGCTTGTAGACCATTTTCGAATAAAGTACTTTCGCAGACACGAGCGATGGCTTCTGCGGCAATCGTTGGCACTTGACCGACCATTGTGCCGCCTTGTGCTTCGATGACTGCACGAGCCTCAACCCAAGTAGCAAGCGCATCGGCAATTCCTGAGATTAATAAACGAACAGGAGCATTGGCAATGACTTTTGTATCGACTAATACTAAATCTGGGTTTTTCTTGTAGAAACGATAGCGTTCAAACACGCCTTCTGCTGAATAAATTACAGAGAGTGCAGAAGTTGGAGCATCCGTTGAAGCAATTGTTGGTAAAATCGCTACCGGACAATTTGAGTCATCCGCAATCGCTTTGGCTGTATCGATCGATTTACCTCCACCTAAGCCGATGACTACGTTTAGTTGATGTTCCTTCACAACTTCAGCAACGCGGCGAACTTCGTCATTGGTTGCTTCACCATGGAAGATTTCACGAAGAACAAACGCGCCTTCTTTTACGAGATTTTCTTCTAGTTCTTTACCGACTAAATCATAAACGATAGGGTCGCAAAGAAGGAGATGCCGATTCCCAAGAGCCAACACGTGAGAAAGACCAGTTTTAAGAACATCTTTCCCCTGAACATAACGAGACGGACTAGCAAATACTTTTTCCATAACCATAACTCCTTTATAATTTGTTTACTATTTCACTATATCGTTGAAAACGATTTCTGTCAATGGAGATTTTGTGCTGTTTTAACTAGAAATCTGAGACTTACAAAAGAGGGAAGAGAGGGTTTAGTGATAGAGAGTTTTATTGGGAATGATTCTAATCTTCAATGCTGTATGATGTTTCATCTCATGAAAACAAAATATCTCCAAAGAAAAGTCCTCAAAAATACCGTTTTTCCTTAACAATTCTTAATGAAAGAATTCTTGAAAACGGTTGTAAAACCCCTGTGCATGCTTTATAATAAACTATAGAAATCAAACGAAGCAATTCCTAAGAGTGGTCCTTAGGGTATTTCTTCAAATCTGGTTTTCCAGATGAAAGGGGAGAGTATTATGTTTAAATATAATATCCGTGGAGAAAATATTGAGGTCACAGAAGCGATTCGTCAATACGCAGAAAAGAAAATTAGCAAATTAGAAAAATACTTTACTGACGTTGCTAATGCGACTGTATATGTCAACTTGAAAGTCTACACTGAAAAGACTGCAAAAGTTGAAGTTACGATCCCACTTCCTTATTTAGTTCTACGTGCCGAGGAAACTTCAATTGATTTATATGGAAGTATTGACTTGGTAGTCGATAAACTTGAAAGACAAGTTCGTAAACATAAAACAAAAATCAATCGTAAATCTCGTGAAAAAGGATTCGATATTGTGTTACCACCACTTCCAGAAGTGCCTGAAGAGGACGAAACAGGATTAGAAATCGTTCGTACAAAACGAATTGATTTGAAACCAATGGATAGCGAAGAAGCTGTTCTTCAAATGAACATGTTAGGACATAACTTCTTTATTTACCAAGATGCTGAAACGAACGAAACAAACATTGTTTATCGTCGTAAAGATGGAAAATATGGTTTGATTGAAACAAATTAATAAAAATTTAGGTGGCTTTTTTAAGCCACCTTTTTTGTGAATAGAAATGGCGCTAGTTTTAGCGGAAAGAAAACGGAGTTAAAGCAACAACAACTTTCCGTTTGGATAGGAAATTGGGTTTCTTTGACGTAAAAATGTAAAAAAATCGGGTGACTTTGAAAAAAGTCGCCTTTTTTTGCTTTCTTAATTAGCGAAACAATGGTAAAATAAATAAGATGCAATAGGTGTAGCCACCTATTTGTAGTAATTTTATGAGATTTAAAATGTTCACCGATTTAAAAATAATGGTGAAAATAAAAAAGGAGTTAATTAAATGGCAAATTTTTTGAGACAGTTAGTTGAAAATGATAAGCGTGAATTACGTCGCTTAGGAAAACTAGCGGATAAAGTAATTGCGTTAGAATCTCAAATGTCTGCATTAGAAGATGCTGATTTTCCAGTAAAAACAGAAGAATATAAAGCAAGATATGCTCAAGGGGAGTCTTTAGATGCATTACTTCCAGAAGCATTCGCTTTAGTACGTGAGGGAGCTAAACGTGTATTAGGCTTATTCCCATATAAAGTTCAAATCATGGGTGGGATTACACTTCATGACGGTAACATTGCGGAAATGCGTACTGGTGAAGGTAAAACGTTAACAGCGACAATGCCTGTATACTTAAACGCATTATCAGGCGACGGAGTTCACGTAGTTACCGTTAACGAATACTTAGCCTCTCGTGACGCTCGCGAAATGGGTGAGTTATATAACTTCTTAGGCTTGACTGTAGGGTTAAACTTAACAGGAATGTCTTCAGAAGAAAAACGTGCAGCATATGCTGCAGACATCACTTACAGCACAAACAGTGAATTAGGATTTGACTACTTACGTGATAACATGGTGGTTTATAAATCACAAATGGTACAACGTCCATTAAACTACGCAGTTGTCGATGAAACAGACTCAATCTTAATCGACGAAGCGCGTACGCCATTGATTATTTCAGGACAAGCTGAAAAATCAACAGTGTTATACCAACGTGCAGATATGTTTGTGAAAGGATTAAAAGAGGAAGAAGATTACACAATCGACTTAACTTCTAAGACAATCTCATTAACAGACGAAGGGATTAACAAAGCTGAACAAACATTCCGCTTACCAAACCTTTATGACGTGGATAACTCAGCGCTTGTTCACCATATCGACCAAGCTTTACGTGCGAACTACATTATGTTACGCGACATCGACTATGTGGTGGATGAAGGTAAAGTTAAAATCGTTGATGGATTTACTGGACGTATCATGGAAGGTCGTCGTTATTCAGATGGTCTTCACCAAGCGATTGAAGCTAAAGAAGGCGTTGAAGTTGAAAACGAGTCTAAGACAATGGCGACAATCACTTACCAAACTACTTCCGTATGTATCGTAAATTGTCAGGGATGACAGGTACTGCGAAGACTGAAGAAGAAGAATTCAGAGAAATCTACAACATGAACGTTATTGCGATTCCAACAAACCGTCCAATTCAACGTATCGATGGTCACGATTTAATCTACCCATCATTACGTAGTAAATTCCGTGCGGTTGTTCAAGATATCAAACAACGTCATGAAGCAGGTCAACCAATCCTTGTCGGTACGGTTGCCGTTGAAACAAGTGAATTGCTATCTAACTTACTACGCGCAGAAGGAATTCCGCACGAAGTATTAAATGCGAAAAACCACTTTAAAGAAGCAGAAATTATCATGTCAGCTGGTCAACGTGGCGCTGTAACAATCGCGACAAACATGGCCGGACGTGGTACTGACATCAAGCTTGGTAAAGGCGTGAAAGAACTTGGTGGACTTTGCGTAATCGGTACAGAACGTCACGAGAGCCGTCGTATCGATAACCAATTACGTGGACGTAGTGGACGTCAAGGGGACCCAGGTGCAACACAATTCTACCTATCATTAGAAGATGATTTGATGAAGCGTTTCGGTGGAGAAAAAATGCAAGCAATCTGGGAACGTCTAAACTTAACAGATGAAGGTGACGATAACTTCATCCAAAGCAAGATGTTAACAAGACAAGTAGAATCTTCACAAAAACGTGTTGAGGGGAACAACTACGATACTCGTAAAAGCGTCCTAGAGTACGATGAGGTTATGCGTGAACAACGTGAAATCATCTACTCACAACGTCTACAAATTATTAATGAAGATCAATCACTTGAAAAAGTGACAAAAGGTATGATCCGTCGTACAATTCACCGTGTTGTGGAAAGTCATACATTGACAGATCAAAAAGAGTGGAACTTAGAAGGAATTGTGGACTTTGCTCACAACTCAATCTGTGCTCCAGATGAACTTTCAATTAGCGATTTAGAAGGTAAATCAGCTGCTGAAATCGAAGGCATCTTAAACGAAAAAGCAATGGAAATCTACAAAGAAAAACAAGAGCAATTGAATGGTGACAATCAAATGCTTGAGTTCGAAAAAGTAGTTATCCTACGTGTGGTTGACCGTAAGTGGACAGATCACATCGATGATATGGACCAATTACGTCAAAGCGTTGGTTTACGTGGATACGCTCAAATCGATCCATTAACAGAGTACCAAACAGAAGGTTACGAACGATTCCAACAAATGATTGCTGCAATCGACTATGATGTAACACGTATCTTGATGAAATCTCAAATTCGTCAAAACTTACAACGTGAACAAATTCAAGGAGTTCGTAGTGTAGTGGCTACAGGTCACGACAGAACTTCTGACGATGATTCAGAAAAAGCTTAATAACAAAGGGAGACGGCGAAGCATTTCGCCGTTTTCTTTTAGAAAGAGGTCAGTATGGAAATTAGTGAAATTAGAAATGCGCTTGAGGCCATGAACGAACAAATCATCAGTTATAGGAGGTCTCTTTGACTTAGATCGCTTAGAAGAAGATATCGCAGCCTACGAGCAAGAGATGTCTGAACCATCATTTTGGGATGATAGCGAAAAAAAGCGAACCAAGTCATTCAAAAAGAATAATGAATTAAAGTCTATTTATGATACTTTCCATAAAATGGAATTAGCGCATGAAGAGACAGGGTTTGTTATTTGAAATGTATAAAGAAGAGCCAGATGAAGAAGTGCATGCGGAAATCGTTGAAGCGATTCAGTCTCTTGAGAAGGACTTGCAACAGTACGAATTAAGTATGTTGCTGAACGGTCCACATGATAAGAACAGTGCCATCTTAGAAATCCATCCAGGTGCTGGTGGTACGGAATCGCAAGACTGGGGAAGTATGCTGCTGCGTATGTATATGCGTTGGGCTGAAAAAAACATGGCTACCGTGTTGAAACAGTGGACTATCAAGATGGGGATGAAGCAGGGATTAAATCTGTAACCTTGTCGATTGAAGGGTTAAATGCTTACGGGTACTTACGCTCTGAAAAAGGGGTGCATCGTCTCGTTCGTATTTCTCCGTTTGATGCGGCTGGGAAACGTCATACGTCATTCTGTTCAGTGGATGTTGTTCCGCAAATGGACGGAGATATTGATATTGAAATTAATCCAGATGACTTAAAAGTGGATGTGTACCGTGCAAGTGGTGCCGGTGGACAACATATTAATAAGACGTCTTCTGCGGTTCGTATTACGCATATTCCAACGGGAATCGTGACGCAGAGTCAGGCGCAACGTTCTCAATTTAAAAACAGAGACCAAGCGATGGCGATGTTGAAGGCGAAATTATTCCAATTAGAAGAAGAGAAGAAGGCGGCTGAATTGGCGGCTATCCGTGGCGAGCAAAAAGATATCGCCTGGGGTTCTCAAATTCGTAACTATGTGTTCCATCCTTATTCAATGGTAAAAGATTTACGTTCTGGATATGAGACAGGAAATATTGGTGCGGTCATGGATGGAGACTTGGATCCGTTTATGGATGCGTACTTAAAATGGACGCTTGAGGGAACGAAAGCAACTGAAGAATAATAGTAGAGAAACACCTAGTGAGAGCTGGGTGTTTTACTTTTGCAAGGCAAATTGTTTTAAGTTCGTTTTAATTATCTGTATTATTATTGGGTGAAACTTCCGTTATAACGAAGGAGAAAAGCTTATTAATATAGACACAGTGGTTTATTGACTTTCTTGAGGAGTGAGTAAATACTTCTAATATAGAGTAGAGTATTGTCTTACTGGGATGAATGAGTATACGAGAAGCAATGCCCACACCCAAATCCTTCGCACTGTGAAGGATTTCTCTCGTATCCTGAGTAGTTGAACTCGGGCTCACAGGGCCGACGTCCATTTCAACAAACATCCGCACGACTTGTTCCAAGTCCCTTGCGGTGTTTGTTTCCCAATGATTCGTCCCTGAGCGTTCGCCCTCGTATCCTGAAGTTGAACTCGGAAATGCAGAGGCTCAAGCCTTTCGTGTTTTGTCCGCACGGTCATTCTGACCGCTTGCGTCAAAACCGCGAACCGTCTTCGCCTCTAACCGCTTTTCCTCGTATCCTTAATTTAATATTTCTGTAATCTTATGTGAAGGGGTTGTAATATTTGGGTGCTATAATAGGGAGGATTAAAATATCGAAGGATTAGAAAGCTGGTGAGTTTATGATTGAAATGATGAATGTAACTAAGAAATATAATAAAGGAATCACTGCTATTAATAATTTATCTATCCAAATTAAGGATGGAGAGTTCGTTTATGTAGTAGGGCCTTCTGGTGCAGGTAAATCAACTTTCATTAAAATGATGTATCGCGAAGAAAAAGCGACTAAAGGTAGAATTCGTGTAGGTAAATATGATTTGATGAAAATTAGAGATCGTCAAATTCCGTACTTACGCCGTTATGTAGGGGTTGTCTTCCAAGACTTTAAACTCTTACAACATAAAACTGTATACGAAAACGTGGCATATGCGATGGAGGTTATTGAAAAATCACCTCGTGAAATTAAACGCCGTGTTGAAGATGTTTTAGAGTTAGTAAACCTAAAACACCGTATGAACAATTTCCCAAATGAATTATCTGGTGGGGAACAACAACGTGTAGCGATTGCTCGTGCAATTGTGAATACACCTGGAATCCTGATTGCCGATGAGCCAACAGGGAACCTTGACCCAGAAACTTCTATGGAAATTATGGATATCCTTGAACGTATCAACGAACAAGGAACAACAATCGTAATGGCAACACACAATAGCCAAATCGTTAACGAGAAAAAGCATCGTGTAATTGCGATTGAGAATGGTCAAATTGTACGTGACCAAGAACAGGGGGAATACGGATATGAAGATTAGAACGATGGGTCGTCATATACGTGACGCCTTCAAGAGTCTTTTTCAGAAATGGATTGATGACATTTGGTGCTGTTTCTGCAGTTTCAATGATCTTATTAATCGTTGGGGTGTTCGTATCACTACTATTTCAACGTTAATAAAAATCGGTTCAGATATTGAAAAATGACGTAAACGTACGTGTGTTTATTGATTTGGCAGCTGACCAAACAAAAAAACAGATGAATTAGAAGCAAAAAAATTAAAGCCTTAGATGGCGTTGAGTCTATCACTTTCCGTTCTAAAGACGAAGAGTTAGAAGACGTAACAAAGAACTTCGGGGAAGAGTTATCATTATTTAAAAAAATGATGCAAACCCACTTCGTAATGCGTTCGACGTAAAAAGCAGTGGAACCACAAAAAAACAAGTGCTATTGCGAAACAAATCGAAGGCATGGACTACGTAGCGCGTGTTCGTTACGGGGAAGCTCGTGCGGATAACTTATTCCGTATTATTGCAACAGCTCGTAATATCGGGGCAGTTGTGATTTTAGGACTATTAGCGTTAGCGATGTTCTTAATTTCAAATACAATCCGTGCAACAATCTATGCACGTAGAACAGAAATCGAAATCATGCGTCTGGTAGGGTGCGACAAAAAGCATACATCCGTTGGCCATTCTTCTTAGAAGGCGGTATGATTGGATTAATCGGTTCAATTATCCCAATCGGATTAGTATGGTCTGTATACCTATGGGTGTATAAAGGCGGTTCAGATTTCTTCTCTGGATCAAGCTTTTAGCCTACTCGATCCAAATCCATTCTTGATTTATGTATCAGCAGGAATGGTTACCATCGGTGTTCTTATCGGTGCGTTTGGTTCAGTTCTTTCAATGAGAAAGTTCTTGAAAAATAGTTGAAATTAGCAGAAGGAGTGCGGTTTTGCGCTCCTTCTTTTTTTGTTTAAAGATATATGCATAAAAGTTATAACGAGTTCTGAAAAACAGGTATAATCAAATAACGAGTTTCGTATTGACTCAGAATAGGGCCATCGTTTATAGTAATTTCATCAGATAAAACAATGCAATGAACAGATAAGTAAATAAAGAAGAACGTTAAAGAGAATCCGGTTGGTGGGAAAGGATACGGGGCAATTTATTGAAAATGGTCTGGGAGCAACAAAGGTGATGAAGCTTTTGCGATTTGTACTCGATAACGTACAAGGGTATCTTGCATTATGTAATGTACTTTTGGAGCGGTAAACTGTGAGGTTTATCGGAATTAGAGTGGTAACGCGAAAACTTCGCCTCTAGTGTGTAGAGGAGAAGCTTTTTTTATGGCCCAAACCAAAGTGGACAGAGCAACCATCTGTTGGAAATCACGAAGCGCGCATGTGGTTTCCAAACAAAGAACAATCATTTAACCAAAAAGGGGACTTATAACATGAAATTTAATAAATTATTCAAAGCAACAACATTCGGACTTTTAGCAACAGCATTAGTAGCTTGCGGAAACAACTCAGCAAATCAGAAAGCACAACAGAAGCTGCAAAAGCAGAAGACAAAACAATTAAAGTAGTCGCTTCACCAGCACCTCACGCTGAAATCTTAGAAGCTGCTAAACCAATCTTAGAAAAAGAAGGTTACAAATTAGAAATTAACATCGTAAACGACTACGTAACTCCAAACAACATCGTTTACGGAGGAGATGCGGATGCAAACTACTTCCAACACACTCCATATCTTGACAAATTCAACAAAGAACATAACCAAGATTTAGTTTCTGTAGGGAACGTTCATATCGAACCAATGGCGATTTACTCTAAGAAATATAAATCATTAAAAGAATTACCAGATAACGCAGTGGTATATGCATCAACAAACCCTGCTGAAGTAGGTCGTTTCTTAAGCTTCTTCACAAAAGCTGGATTAATTAAATTAAAAGATGGCGTGAATCCTGTAACTGCTGGATTAAGCGACATTGCTGAAAATCCAAAGAACATCCAAATCAAAACAGAAATCGCACCTGAATTGTTAGTATCAACTTACGAAAACAATGAAGGGGATGCAGTGATCATCAACTCAAACTTCGCAATCGATGCTAAACTTTCACCAGTGAAAGATTCAATCGCTTTAGAAGATGGAAGCTCACCATACGCTAACTTAGTCGCTGTAAAACCTGCTGATAAAGATAACGCAAAAATTCAAGCTTTAATCAAAGCGTTACAAAGTGATGAAATCCGTAAATTCATCAACGAAAAATATACAGATGGTTCTGTAATTCCTGCGAAATAATAAAAAATAGTAAGAGAACAAGAGGAGTGGAAAGATACAAAGCCAAAAGCCTTGTACTTTCCGCTCCCTTTTGACCATTAAGGAGTGAAACAATGATTCGAGTAGAGAACGTGTCCAAAACATATACTGGGAAACAAGGCACGGTTGAAGCTGTAAAAGATGTCTCGTTAGAGATTAGTAGAGGCGAAATTTTTGGAGTGATTGGTTTTTCAGGTGCGGGTAAAAGTACATTAATCCGTTTGTTAAATGGACTTGAGACAGTTACAAGTGGCCATATTTATATTAATGAAAAAGACATTACAACCTTAAAACGCAAAGAGTTGTTAAAAGAGCGTCAAAAAATCGCGATGATTTTCCAACATTTCAATCTTTTATGGTCGAGAACAGTCGAAGAAAACATTGCTTTTTCACTTGAAATTGCAGGCGTTCCAAAAGCCGAGCGTAAAGCTAAGGTAGCCGAATTAATCGATTTAGTTGGACTAACCGGACGGGGAAAATCTTATCCATCACAATTGTCTGGGGGACAAAAGCAAAGAGTCGGGATTGCCCGTGCGTTAGCCAATGATCCAGAAGTTCTCTTATGCGACGAAGCGACTAGTGCACTTGACCCTAAGACAACAAAAGATATCTTAAAATTATTAGTAGAAATCAACCAAGAACTAGGGTTAACGATTGTGTTAATTACGCATGAAATGCATGTCGTTCGTCAAATTTGCCACCGTGTTGCCGTGATGGAAGAAGGACGAGTAGTGGAAAGCGGAGAAGTGATTGAAGTCTTCAAAAATCCACAACAACCAATTACAAAACAATTCGTGGGAGAAGAACGTGTGGATGATGAAATCGATGAGGTATTCCATCACCTTTCAACATCCCTTCGCCCTGGGGTAGCAGTTCGTATTCAGTATTTAGGCGACCGTACAGGAGACGCCGTATTATCTGAAGCGATTCGTAAACTCGATGCAACAGTATCGATTTTACAAGCGAAGGTAAATATTACGCAAAAAGGGATATTAGGAAGCATGATTATTTTGATTGAGGAAGAATCTTCAAAAGCAGAAGAGGTCATCGAATATCTTAAACAAGCAGAAATTATCGTGGAGGTGTTAGAGCATGTTTAATCTATTTTTAGCATCAGCAAGCCTAGATGAACTTTTCAGAGAAATGTTTTCGTTCGAGAATGTTGTATGGCCTGATGTCATTAAAGCTATTAATGAAACTCTCTATATGACCTTCATTCCAACGTTCTATGTATTTGTCATCGGATTAATTTTAGGACTCCTTCTTTTCTTAACAGGAAAAGGTCGCAGTCTTGAAAATACATGGGTTCATCTGATTTTAGGCGGAATCATTAATATTTTCCGTGCGATTCCATTTATCATTTTACTGACACTATTGATGCCTTTTACAAAAGCTATCATGTCAACGATTGTGGGGCCTAAAGGGGCAATCCCAACATTGATCATCAGTGCAGCGCCATTTTACGCGCGTCTAGTGGATATCGCGTTAAATGAAATCCCGTCAGGAGTCATCGAGGCGGCAGAATCAATGGGGGCAAATACCCGCCAAATCATTACAAAAGTGCTGATTCCAGAATCACTTCCAGCACTTGTATCAGGGATTACCGTAACGGCAATCGCATTAATCGGTTCTACAGCAGTAGCTGGTGTTATCGGTGCGGGAGGATTAGGAAACTTAGCTTACCTCATTGGTTATACACGAAACAAAGTAGATATCATCTTTGTCGCTACAGTAGCCATCCTTATTTTGGTATTTATTATCCAAATTATTGGAGACTGTGCGACTAAAGCTATTGATAAGCGATAGGATGCGAGAAAAGGCGGTCATAGGCGATGACGGTTCGCAGGTTAGCCGCAAGGGACTGTTTACAGTCGTGCGGACTAACCTCGAAAGGCTTGAGCCTATGCCTTTTCGAACTCAACTACAAGGATGTGAGGTAGAAAGACAGAAGCTAAGAATGAGTTCACGGTGTGAAGTCATTCGGCTTCGTCGTCATTCTCCCTTTATCTTCCATATTAAATTATGTAAAATAGCAATAGACTTCATGGTCTATTGCTTATTTTATTGGAGTGTGATTAGATGTCAGGATTAACCGTAAGACGATATGAAGAGTATTTAGTAGATGTCTATAAAAATCGTAAAGCCGACCAAGGGCTCTTTATTAAATTAGTCGAAGAAATTGGGGAAGTTGCAGAGCAGATTAGTATTCGTGATGGTCGAAAAGAAGGGGCTACTGAAGAAGTATATGCTGAACTTGGAAAAGAACTAGCAGATGTCATCCATTATACGATTGCAATCGCTGCAGTAAACGGCATTGATTTAGAAAAAGTCATCTTGGAAAAAGACTTAAGTGCAGCTATTAAATATAACCATACAACGAACTTAACGGAGTTTCTTCAAAAGACAGCAAAATACGACTAGTTTACAGCAAGAAAACACTTGCTTTCCACCCTTGTTTAGAGTACGATAGGACATGGAAAAGTAAGTGAAATGATGGGTACAGAAAGTTCTGATTGCTGAGAAAGAACCCCCGCTCTTTAACTGAACCTACCAAATAGGTGATTATGAAAATAATCCGGTGAAATCATCGTTATCAATGTTAAAGAGACATTTACAAACGTAAGTGTAATTAAGGTGGTACCGCGAGTCATTCGTCCTTTTTTAGGGGAGTGGCTTTTTTTATTTCACAAAAAACGAAAAAGGAGTCAAGCAGATGGCAGAAAAAACAAACTTACAAAGAGAAGATTTTCTCTAAATGGTATATTCAAACCATTCAAAAAGCAGATTTAATGGACTATTCACCAGTGCGTGGATGTATGATTTTTAAACCAGACGGATATGAAATCTGGGAACATATTCAAGAGGAGTTCAACCGTCGTTTTAAAGAAGAAGGCATTCGTAATGCGTACTTCCCAATGTTAATTCCAGAAAGCTTCTTCACTAAAGAAGCAGACCATATTGAAGGATTTGCTCCTGAATTACCATGGGTAACAGAAGCAGCTGGTGAAAAATTAGAAGAACGTTTAGCGCTTCGTCCAACAAGTGAAACAATGATTGGAACAGCTTTTTCAAATTGGATCAATTCATACCGTGATCTTCCATATGAAATCAACCAATGGGCAAACGTATTCCGTTGGGAAAAGAAAACTTTACCATTCTTACGTACTTCAGAGTTCTTATGGCAAGAAGGACATACAGCGCACGCAGATGAAGAAGATGCACGTCGCCGTACAATGAGAATGTTAGATATTTACAAAGAAGTCGTAGAAGGCGTATTAGCAGTGCCGGTTTACGAAGGACAAAAAACTCCTTCTGAACGTTTCGCAGGAGCGGTAGATACTTACTCAATCGAAGCGATGATGAAAGACGGTAAAGCCGTTCAAGCGGGAACTTCTCACTACATGGGAACAAAATTCGCTGAAGCGTTCGACATTAAATATTTAACAAAAGAAAACGAACACGTACATGCGCATACAACTTCATGGGGAGTATCGACTCGTTTAATCGGCTCATTAATCATGACTCACGGTGACGAACAAGGATTAGTATTACCTCCAAAAGTAGCTCCAACACAAGTAGTCTTAATTCCAGTTGGACCATGGAAGAAAAATCCAGCTATCTTAGAAAAATTAGAAGAGCTTCAAAAAGAATTGAAAGCTGCTGGATTACGCGTGAAGATTGACGACACTGACAACTCACCAGGATTCAAATTCAACGAGTGGGAATTACGTGGCGTTCCAATGCGTATCGAATGCGGACCTCGCGACTTAGAAAACAATCAAGTGATGACAAAAATGCGTGACTTAGACGGAAAAGTAGCGGTAGGATTCGATGGCTTAGTAGATACAATTTTAGAGGAATTAGATAAAATGCAAGGCCGTCTGTTAGAAACAGCTCGTAAGATGCGTGCTTCTAACGAATATACAAACATTGATACTTTAGATGAGTTGAAAGCTCATATCGAAGCAAAACGTGAAGCTGGCGAAGTACCTGGTTGGGTATTAGTTGGTTGGGATGGAACAGAAGAAAGTGAAGCGAAAATCAAAGAAGAAACAGGCTTCACAACTCGAAATATTCCATTTAACGCTCCAGTGAAAAAAGAAAAATGTATCGTAACAGGTAAACCAGCCACTCATACGGTTTGGATTGCTCGTGCATATTAATCGATTAGGAACTAGTTGGTAGGAGGACAAGATTATGAAAATCAATAAGGCCATTCAAGAATTTGTAGATAGTGCGATTGCTTCAGGGTATGTTTCAAAAGAAGATCGTTACTATTTATTAAATCGTGTGCTTTATTTAGTGGGAGAAGAATCTTTTGAAAGTTCAAATGAGGTGGAGCAACCTTCTTTACTAGATGCAATGGCAAACTTAGTAGAAGCTGCTGTTGAAGCTGGTAAAATTGCAAACGACTCTGAAGAACGCGACTGGCTTGAACAAGAGTTAATGAACCTCGTGATTCCAAAAGCCTTCAGATTTGAACCGTCTATTCTGGGAGAAATACGAAGAAGGTCCAAAAGTAGCAACAGATGCGTTTTATAAAATGGCGCTCGATTTAAACTTAATTAAGGTAAATGATATTGCTAAAAATATTTCCTTTAATGGAGAAACAGAGTATGGCGATTTAGAAATCACGATTAACTTATCAAAACCAGAAAAAACAAAAGAAGAAATCATCAAAGCAGCACAGTCGAAGGATTTCAATTATCCTGCCAACCGTCTATGTTTTGAAAACGTGGGCTACCATGGTCGTATCAACTGGCCAGGTCGTGCAAACCATCGTATCGTAGGAATGGAACTAGATGGAGAATCTTGGGGGTATCACTATTCTCCGTATGCTTATTATTCAGAGCATGCGATCTTCTTGTCTGAAAACTTAGAACCAATGAAAGTGGATGAGGGTGCTTTTAACAGACTCCTTGAAATCGTGACACAATTCCCTCATTATTTTGTAGGGTCAAACGCAGGACTTCCAATTGTTGGAGGATCGATTTTGAGTCATAATCACTATCAAGGGGGACGTTACGTATTCCCGATGAATCGTGCTAAAGTTTTAGAAACTGGAATTTCTAAGAAAGTTTGACACCGTTGAAATCGAACGTCTTTACTGGCCACTTTCAGCGCTTCGTCTTCGCGGAAATAACCGTGAGGAAGTATTTGAAGTGGCAGTTGATGTCCTAAAAGCATGGGAAAACTACGAAAACAAAGATCTTGAAATCTTACGTGAATCTAATGGGGAACCGCACAATGCGATTACACCAATCGTGCGTCGTCAAGGAGATGCGTATGAATTTGATTTAGTATTTACGTAACAACCGTACAACACCGGAGTTTCCTGATGGAATTTTCCACCCACATGCGGATGTACAACATATTAAGAAAGAAAATATCGGTTTAATTGAAGTAATGGGGACTTGCGATTTTACCACCACGTCTGGAACGTGAACTTCGCGAAGTGAGAGACTATCTCGTTGGAGAAGGAAGTCTTGAAGCTGTTGCAGAAATTCACCAAGAATGGGCGAAAGAATTAAAAGCACAAGCACCAACAAAAGAAACTGTAGACGCATTTTTACAAAAAGCGGTTAGTGCAAAATTCTGCCGCGTGTTAGAATATGCAGGCGTCTTTAAACAAACAAAAGAAGGCCAAGAAGCATTCAGCGCCTTCATGCATGAATTTACGAAATAGTTAGAAAGGAAGTGCCGTATGACAATCCTCGCACTAGATACATCGAATAAGACATTATCGGTCGCTGTAGAACTGACAGACGGTACCATTATTGAACAAACGATTGAGAATACGTTGCAACATAGTGTTCTCCTTGTGCCAACTATCGAAGCTGTATTTAAAGAAGCCGGCATTACAGCAAAAGACTTAACAAAGATCGTTGTTGCTGAAGGTCCTGGATCTTACACAGGTCTTCGAATTGGCGTAACCGTTGCTAAAACACTCGCGAAGAGTCTGGGGATTCCACTTGTTGGCGTCTCCAGTCTCGACGTCTTTTTACCAGACCTTACTTCGAAAGTGAAGGTGGGAGAAGTCGTTGTGCCGTTTTTTGATGCCAGACGTGGAAATATTTTTGCAGTAGGTAATCAAAAAACTGACGAAGGCTTTGAAAAGGTGATTACGGAACAACATATTTCATGGGATGATTTCTTGAAAGTGTTTCCGGAACATGCAGCGGGAGTGACTTTTGTAGGACAATTACAGTCGATTACAAAAGAAGCAATCGTCGAAAAAGGAGCGAGTGAGGCGAAGTGGCTTGAAGGGCCTAGACGCGATTCCTCACGCAACATCGCTTATCGAATTAGGAAGAAATAAGGAAGCTGTTGACGCGGACGTGTTTGTCCCAATGTACTTGAAACTGGCAGAAGCAGAAGAAAATTGGCAAGCTGAGCATCCTTTAGAAAAGGGGTCAGTGTATGTGGAACGAGTTTAAAGAACGCTTCATTCAGTGGTTTGAAAAAATTCAAAGCACTGTTTTTAGAAGAAGCGCAAGAGATGGATCCGATTCGCGACCAGTTTGAGAACTTTGAAAAAAGAGTGATTCTTGGAAATGGTGCGCAAGCAAAAATCAGAATCGGTCTTCCAGAAGATGCCACTCGCATATTTGAAGTGGAGAAGGCTGCTTATGATGGAGAGTCTCCATGGGCAAAAGGATGTTCTTGAAAAAGACGTCGCTCATAATCCAGCTGCCATTTATATTGTGCTGGAAGCGGAAGAGGAAATCGTTGGTTTTATCGGAGCGAGAACGACAGAGGGAGCAGATTTACATATCACGAATGTGTCCGTACTACACGATTATCGCTTCTTGAAATGTCGCAACTTTATTATTGAAAGCATTAGAAAAAATCGCCCGCGCGCTCGACAAGAAAGAAATTACGCTCGAAGCCCGCGTGTCGAATACAAAAGCCATTAAGCTCTATCGTAAAAATGGATACGAAGTTGTTGGTACAAAGGAAAATTACTATACTCCTGAAAATGAAGATGCCGTGGAAATGCTCTATGCATTACCGCCAAAAACACCGTCTTCATTCCATTCGTCAGAGTATTCATTTACAAGATTACATCCAGCTGATTTAGCGATGGCAGAGGCATTAGTCGCATTAGTGCAAGAAAACTACGAGCATCCAAATAATTGGAGTGCCGAGAGTTTCCTTGCCGATTTAGAAAATCCAACAAACGCGTATTACGGAGTATGGATGCAACGCCAACTAGTAGGATTCCTCGGAGTCCAAAGCGTACTGGACGAAGCAACCATTACGAATATCGTGATTGCGAAAGACTATCAAGGTAAAGGTCTCGCGCAACGTTTATGGCAAATGGCCTTATACGATTTGAAGCAAAAAGACGTGAAAGTTGTTTTCCTTAGAAGTGCGTGAAAGCAACAAGCGTGCTCAATATTTATATGAAATTCTAGGGTTTGAAGCCTTCCATACGAGAAGTGATTATTACAGTGACCCAGTTGAAGATGCGATTGAATATCGCTTAGAAATAGAACAAAGATAGGAGGAGCAATATGAAAGAAACATTGATTCTAGCAATTGAAAGTAGTTGTGATGAGACAAGTGCAGCCGTGATTCAAAACGGAAACACCATCCTTTCAAATATTGTAGCCTCTCAAATTAAAAGTCATATGCGTTTTGGTGGGGTTGTGCCAGAAATTGCTAGCCGCCATCACGTCGAACAAATTACACAAGTCATTGACGAAGCACTTGCAAAAGCAGGTAAAACGTTGGATGACATGGACGCCATCGCAGTGACATATGGTCCAGGACTTGTCGGAGCTCTTCTAATTGGGATTTCCGCAGCGAAAGGCTTTAGCACTTGCGAGTGGAAAACCACTCATTGCCGTGAACCACATGGCAGGACATATTTACGCAAACCAACTTGTGGAACCTTTGCAATTTCCACTAATGGCGCTGGTTGTAAGTGGTGGCCATACAGAACTTGTGTATATGCCAGAAGATGGCGAGTTCCAGATTATCGGAGAGACAAGAGATGATGCTGCAGGGGAAGCGTATGATAAGATTGGTCGTATTTCTGAACTTGCCATATCCTGGTGGAAAGAAAATGGACGAACTAGCGCATCTTGGAAATGATACGTATGACTTTCCACGCGCCATGATTCATGAAGACCATTTTGATTTCAGTTTTAGTGGATTGAAATCAGCGGTTATCAATCGTGTGCATAACGCCAAACAAAAAGGCGAAGAGATTGTCCCTGAAGATTTAGCCGCAAGTTTCCAAGCCAGTGTCGTAGAAGTTCTTGTCGAAAAAACAAGACGCGCACTTGAAGCGTATCCTGTAAAACAATTTCGTGTTAGCAGGAGGAGTGGCAGCTAATCAGTGGTCTTCGTACAGCGATGACACAGATGATGGAAGAACACTATCCCAGCAGTGACATTCTCCATTCCCGCCATTATCACTTTGCGGGGATAATGCGGCGATGATTGGTGCTGCAGCTTATACAAAATATATGCAAAAAGACTTTGCAAATATGGATTTAAACGCAATTCCCGGGACTTGAATTAGGGGATGAATAAAACTATTGCAAATTCAATTTGAGCATGTTATTATATTCGTGTTGCATTATGCATGCGAAAATAAATAACTCTGGATTAGCAAATAATTCAGGGCAGGAGGAATAGAAATGAAACAAGGAATTCACCCAGAATATCGTCCAGTAGTTTTCATGGATACAACTACAGGATTCAAATTCTTATCAGGTTCAACAAAGACTTCAAGTGAAACAGTTGTATGGGAAGACGGAAACGAATACCCATTACTACGTGTGGAAATCACTTCTGATTCTCACCCATTCTACACAGGTCGTCAAAAATTCACTCAAGCAGACGGACGTGTGGATCGTTTCAACAAAAAATACGGTCTCAAATAAGAACTTTACAAACTCTCTCACTTCGAGAGAGTTTTTTTGTGCGTAAAAATTAGTAGTAACCGCCAAGGGCGGCGATTATGGTATAAACAGGAGAAGTTTGAAAAAGAGAATTCTTATTATCAGCCATTGTTTATTGAAACAAAATAGCGGGATACCGGAGAAAGCCTTGGAGTCTTTCTCCTTCGAAGCCTCAAACAAGCCGTAATGGATAAATCCATAACGGCTTTTAATTCGCATTCGATATGATTTCCCCGCTATGGTTTCAATAAATGTCTGATAAGCGAATTCTCTTTTAATGTTTTTGTGCAATACCATAATCGCCTTCTGGGCTTAAACTCTACTCGAGGAGAGAGTTTGGAAGTTCTATTTTCGACAAGGGGCAAGAGAGAAGGGATAGATTGTGTGCGTTTCAGGAGGACAGAGAATTCTTATTATCAGTCATTGTTTATTGAAACAAAATAGCGGGATACCGGAGAAAGCCTTAGAGTCTTTCTCCTTCGAAGCCTCAAACAAGCCGTAATGGATAAATCCATAACGGCTTTTAATTCGCATTCGATATGATTCCCCGCTATGGTTTCAATAAATGTCTGATAAGCGAATTCTCTTTTTAATGTTTTTGTGCAATACCATAATCGCCTTCTTGGCATAAAAAGCTTCTCGAGGAGAGAGTTTGAGAGTTCTATTCTCGACTAGGGACGAGGGAATAGGGATTAAGTTTGTGCGTTTCATGAGGGGAGTAGATGTAACATTTTTGTTACGTAACAAAAATGTTACATCATGGAGTGAGAGTGGAAATTAACAAATATGTTAATTTTAGGGCATAAAAAAACAGCCTTGCGAGAAGCAAAGCTGTTTGAAAATGTTATTTATAAGTGTCTTCAAGTTTTGCCATGAATGCGCCAAGCCATGTACCGAATCCTAACATTACAACGCAAGCAAGGTATTGAACGATGTCAAATCCAGCGTAGTTTGTTGGGATGATCATTACAGTTGAAGCTAGCACGATTCCGAAAATGAAGTGGAATAATTGTGGGTAAGCTTTCTTAAAGATGTAGTGTACAAGTTTTGAGAAGAGCGCTAATGTTACAAGTCCACCTAATGCGATTGGAAGAATCACGCTCATGTCTAATGTTTTGAAACCATCTGACATTTGTTTGTACATTCCCATATATACGATGAAGTTTGATGGGCTAAGTCCAGGAACGATAATTCCTAAAGCGATTAATCCACCAGCAATCATCCAAGTGAAGAAGTTGGCTTCCACGCTACCGCCGATTGCATTTTCACCTAAATAAAGAAGTACGCATCCGCCAATAAATGAAGCGAGTAGAATGATAATATCGCGTGTTGAGCGACCTTCTTTTCCAGCTTCTTTCCAAAGAGCAGGGATTGTTCCGACGATACATCCAATGAAGAACCAAAGGATGATTGTTTCAAAGTTACCAAGTAAGTAACTTACGCCAAATGATAGAACTACGATACCTGCAAGAGCACCGATTCCGACTGGTAAGAAGAATAAGATGTTCTTCTTGAAGTCTTTTGTGACGTTTGCTAGGAAAGCAATCATGCGTTCATAAAGTCCAAAGATAGCAGCAAGTGCACCACCGCTGACACCTGGGAGGATAAATCCTGACCCGATGAACATTCCTTTAATGAATCGTAAGAACCAGTCATTTTTCTTTTGTTTATCTAATTGATGTTGAGTTGATCTTTGTTCCATAGTACCTCCAATAAATAATTCTGTCTTCTATTATACTGTAATTTGAAAGATGAGCAAGTAATGTTAAGTCTCTTAAAGAAATCTTTCCATTCATTGCGTGTTAAATGCTTTTTTGTTATACTTGAAGGGTGAAAGTTTATAGTTTTTATGACTTAAACAATCTAAATTTTCAAATTGAAAGGAGTTGAATGGATGAAAATTGCTGTAGTTACAGATAGCACGGCTTACTTAACAAAAGAAGAATATGCCGAGTATGGTATTTACGTATTGCCGATGTCTGTTATTTTCGGACAAGAAACTTATCGAGAAGAGATTGATATTACTGCTGAAGAATTTTATGCAAAAGTAAAAAGTTCTCCAGTCTTTCCAACAAGTACACAACCTGCTGTAGGGGAAACATACGAATTATTCCGCGAACTTGCAAAAGATTATGACGCTATTATTCCTATTACTATTTCTAGCGGAATTAGTGGAACTTACCAAACATGTGTGGCTGTTGCCGAAGATATGAAAGACGAAATAGCCATTTATCCAATCGATTCAGAGATTAGTTGTGCACCGCAAGCGCGTGCAGTAAAACTAGCTGCTATTATGGCGAAATCTGGAGAATATTCACCTGAAGAAATCGTTGAAACGGTTCAACGTTTAGTAGATCGTACGACAGCTTACTTTATCGTTGATGATTTAAGCAACTTACAACGTGGTGGACGTTTATCAGCAGGGGCTGCTTTAGTGGGAGCCATGTTGAAAATTAAGCCAATCTTGACATTCGTTGATAAGAAAATCGTTCCTTTCGAGAAGATTCGTACACAACAAAAAGCGATGAAACGAATTGAGCAACTATTCGCTGACGAAACAGGAACAACAGATGGTGACGGCTATGAATTAGTCATTATCCACGCAAATGCTCCAGAAGCTGGCGAAGCGTGGAGACAAAAAATGCAAGAACAATATCCTAAATTACGTACTTCATTGGCGTATTTTGGACCTGTAGTAGGAACTCACCTTGGTGAAGGTGCCTTAGGGTTCTCATGGGATATCGTACAAGAAAAGAATTTAGAAATAAAGAGTGGGGGAACCCGCTCTTTTTCTTCATGAAACAGAGGGATACAAATGACACTTGTTGTGAAAAAGATGTTAGCCAATACGCTAAAAGAACTAATGAATGAAAAGCCGTTGACGAAGATTACTGTACAGGATTTAACGAAGAAATGCGGGATTAGTCGTCAAACGTTTTATAATCATTTCCATGATATTTATGAATTGGTCGAATGGATTTATTTAAATGAAGCGCATATCACGCTTGGTGAGAATATTTCTTATGAGAATTGGCAAGACGCCCTGGAGGCACTATTCCAATATATGGATGACAATCGCAACTTTGTCCTTAACACATATCGTTCTGTCAGCAAAGAAAACGTCGAGAGACTCTTGCAACGCGAAGTGGAACGATTTTTGACAGATTTGATTTTTAATGAAATTAATGTCAGCGGCGAAGAAGCAGAGCAGGTACAATTCTCGATTGAGTTTTATACGTATGCGCTTGTTGGTGTAGGACTTGATTGGATTAGTCGTCAAATGCCTGGTACGGCTAAAGAACTCGTTGAAAAAATCGAACAAGTCATGATTGGAACGATTGTGGCACGAATTTCCCAATAAAAACTTTACAATTCCATCCCAGTGTCCAAACTTTGGACATTGGGATTTTTTTGTCTATGGAGCTTTTGGTGAAACGGTAGTAGAGTAATGCATGTAAAGAACAAATCCTGATTTTCAGGAAATAGGAGGAATTACTATGTATCATTCAAATGGAAATTACGAAGCATTTGCTCGCCCTAAAAAACCACAAGGCGTTGACCAAAAATCAGCTTACTTAGTAGGTTCAGGACTTGCATCCTTATCAGCAGCAGCTTTCTTAGTAAGAGACGGTCAAATGAAAGGAGAAAACATTCATATTTTAGAAGAACTTCCACTTGCAGGAGGAAGCTTAGACGGAATCTTAAATCCAACACGCGGATTCATTATTCGTGGGGGACGTGAAATGGAAGACCACTTCGAGTGTTTGTGGGATTTATTCAGATCAATTCCTTCACTAGAAGTCGAAGATGCCTCTGTGTTAGATGAGTTCTACTGGCTTAATAAAGAAGACCCTAACTTCTCACATTGCCGCGTGATTGAAAAATAAAGGGCAACAAATCCCAGATGATGGCCAATTCACTTTAAGCGACAAATCAAGCGAAGAAATGGTGAAATTATATATGACCTCTGAATCTGAATTGCAAGGGTTAAAAATTACCGATGTATTCAGTGAAGAGTTCTTCGAATCAAACTTCTGGACTTATTGGGCTAGTATGTTTGCGTTTGAAAAATGGCATTCAGCGATTGAAATGCGCCGTTACATTTTACGTTTTATTCATCATATCGATGGTCTACCTGATTTATCTGCATTGAAATTTACTAAATACAACCAATATGAATCACTCGTTTTACCACTTGTGAACTACTTGAAAAAACATAATGTTCAATTTGAATACGATACAGTCGTTAAAAATGTGATCGTTGAACATGTTGGAAGTGACATGATTGCCAAAGAACTTGTGTTAGAAGTAGGTGGCGTTTCAGAAACACGCAATTTAACAGAAAACGACTTAGTATTCGTGACAAACGGAAGTATTACTGCTGCAACAACATATGGGGATAACAATACTCCAGCTCCAATTTCAAAAGAATTAGGTGGATCATGGAGCTTATGGAAAAACTTAGCCAAACAAGATGAACGCTTCGGACATCCAGAAGTATTCTGTGAAAACTTGCCAGACCAAAGCTGGTTCGTTTCAGCTACAACAACTGTAAAAGACAAACGTATCGCTGAATATATTCAAAAAATCTCAAAACGTGATCCTTATGCTGGAAAAGTGGTGACAGGAGGAATCGTAACGGTTCGCGACTCAAACTGGATGATGAGCTACACATTAAACCGTCAACCACACTTTAAAGCACAAAGTAAAGATGAATTAGTCGTATGGATTTACGGATTATATTCAGGAATCAAAGGAAACTATGTGGAAAAACCAATCGAAGAATGTACAGGGATTGAAATTGCCGAAGAATGGTTATACCACATGGGTGTTCCAGAAGAATTGATTCATGAATTTGCTAGCGAAGGATGCAACACTGTGCCTTGCTACATGCCTTATATCACAAGCTACTTCATGGCTCGTAAAGATGGCGACCGTCCACTCGTTGTTCCAAATGGCTCTAAAAACATATTGCCTTCATTGGTAACTTTCGCTAGAAACTCCTCGCGATACAGTGCTCACAACAGAATATTCTGTTCGTACAGCGATGGAAGCTGTATATACATTGCTTGATGTCGATCGTGGTGTGCCAGAAGTGTTCGCTTCAGCTTACGACTTTACGCGTTCTTACAAAATCAACAAACCGCTTGATGGATGGTAAGAAATTAGCCGATGTGAAAGTTCCGTTCTTAGTGAAATTATTTGAAAAACGTGCTGCGAAAGAAAAATCAAAGGTACGATGATTGAAGAACTTCTCAAAGACGCTAAACTTAATCTAATGAATGAAACCTCTCTAAGTCTATTAGAGAGGTTTTTTCGTATCTTGTGTTGAGGTGATAGATATGAATATCGTTAGAACGAAAACAGGAGAATTGATTCATGCCACACAAATTAAAGAAGATGAAGTTTACTTTTTGCCCGGAATGCGGGGAAGAAGTAACAAAGAAGGTTTCTAGAAATGGAGTCGTGTTCTTTTCGCACATGCCCAAAGAAACATAGTCAGGAAGAAACAATCGCACATCAAGAAGGGAAAGCATCTATTGCTAGAGAGTTTGAAAAGAGCCATGGGCTTTCATGCAGAACTCGAGCCGTATGTAGCGTCTATTGAACAAATTCCGGATATCGTTGTGACAGAAGGAGAACGTGCATGGTGCATCGAGTATCAATGCAGTGTGATTCCTACAGAAGAAATTATGGAGCGAACACGACATTTGGGAGGAATTGGCATGTCGGTTGACTGGGTTTTAGGGGAGAATTATGAGAGTCAGCATAAATTGACGGACACCTTTAGTTACTTAATGAAATATCATCCACAACTCGGGAATTTCCTTATTTTCTTTGTGAATGGTGAGATGATTTTTCATACGCAAATCAAGGTGAAGCCTCGCTCGCAGCAGATGACGTTTCAAGTCGTACGCGTGCCGCTTTTATCGTTCTCGTGGAAAAAGTGGAGAAAGATGGTAGAGGATTCCGTTCCAGTCAAAGCGCATCTAAAACCCGTTGATGCGATAGAATGGACGCCAAGAGATACGATGCTCTTTAAGAAATTAGCATCTCCACTGACGAGGTCGTTCCTAGTGAAGTTATACCGCTGCAGACAGACGCTTGAAGACTTGCCGAGCCGCTTCTTGACCTTTCCGATTTATACAGAGACGTTTAAAGTACCCAATCTTGTCTGGAAGGGGCATGCGTGGATTCTGTTGGAACAAATGGCCTTTTAGGGAGACGTTGAAATGATGGACTTTTGTAAAGCGAGTAGAAGAAGTTTGGCGACCACTCATGCGTCCCGTTCCGAATCCCCAAAGCCAGATGGAGGCGTGCCTCTGGGAGCTGTTAGATGAGCTTTTAGCCGATAAGAAAAATAAGACTAGGGTATCCAAAATCAAAAATGAACCGTTTGCAAAAGAAGGGTGATTTTGGTAAAATATTAGTGAGTGTAGAGGGATGAAATAGGCAAATAGAGATAATTATGGTAACTGTATATCCAATTATTTAATCCTTTCAACTATACTTGCAAAACGGCATTTATAGGCATAATTATTTGATGAAGATTTGTCATCATCCTCCTATCTGGGGCTGTGGAAAAACCATGGCCCCTTCCTAGTTTGCTAGGGCAATATCAGGGCACGTATCGTGCAAGGAAAGGAAGTTTTTACATGAAATATTCAGAAGAAGGATTACAATATCATATCCATACACGTAAAGGCGATGTAGGTCGTTATGTGATTTTACCAGGGGACCCAAAACGTTGTGCAAAAATCGCAGAACATTTTGAAGATGCAAAACTAGTGGCTGATAATCGCGAGTACGTGACATACACAGGTTACTTAGATGGAGAAAAAGTCAGTGTGACATCAACAGGGATTGGTGGACCCATCTGCTGCGATCGCGCTTGAAGAATTAGTACGCAGTGGGGCAGATACTTTTGTCCGTGTCGGAACATGTGGTGGTAATTGATATCGACGTTAAAGGCGGCGATATCGTGATTGCGACAGGTGCGATTCGTACAGAAGGAACAACACGTGAGTACGCACCAATCGAATTCCCAGCGATTGCAAACTACGATGTCGTAACAGCACTGATCTAAATGCTGGTAAGAGCTTAGGTTACACAACACATGCAGGGCGTTGTTCAATGTAAAGATTCATTCTACGGACAACATGAACCTCAAGTGATGCCAGTAAGCTATGACTTACAAAACATAAATGGGAAGCTTGGAAACGTCTTGGCGTGAAGGCTTCTGAAATGGAATCAGCAGCGTTATTCGTTGTGGCTAGCCATTTAGGCGTTCGCGTTGGATCTACTTTCCTAGTAGTAGGGAACCAAGAACGTGAAGCAGCAGGGTTTATCAAACCCAATCGTTCACGATACAGAAGCTGCTATTAAAGTGGCTGTTGAAGCACTTCGTAACTTAATTAAAGAAGACCGCGCAAAATAGGAAAGAGGGATTATATGGAAATCAAAGAGATTTTGAAAAAACAGTAGACCATACATTGCTATTACCAGCATCTACTTGGAGCGAAATTAAAGAGATTTTGGATGATGCGATGAAATACGAAACAGCGTCAGCATGTATCCCAGCTTCTTTTGTTAAACGTGCCAGCGAATACGTGAATGGTAAATTAGCCATCTGTACCGTTATCGGATTCCCGAACGGCTATAGCACAACAGCGACAAAAGTCTTCGAGACAAAAGATGCTATTCAAAATGGTGCGAGCGAAATCGATATGGTCATTAATATCGGTGATGTGAAAGATGGACGCTTCGATGTAGTGGAAGATGAAATTCGTCAAATCCATGAAGCGTGTAATGGACATATCTTAAAAGTCATTATCGAAACAGCGCTTCTTACAGAAGAAGAAATCATCAAAGATGTGCGAAGTCGTGACAAAAGCAGGTGCTGAATTCATCAAGACTTCAACAGGTTTCTCAACAGCTGGTGCAACATTTGAGCACGTGGCATTAATGAAGAAACACGTTGGCGAAGGCGTTCTTGTGAAGGCTGCTGGCGGAATTTCTAGCATTGAAGATGCTGAAAAATTCATCGAATTAGGAGCAAGTCGTCTTGGAACAAGTCGGATTGTGAAAATCGTGAAGAATCAATCCGTAGAAGAGGGCACTTATTAGTCCCAAAAAACCTAGATAAAATCTAAATTTCCCAAGTGTTGTCGACCTTGACGATGCTTGGGATTTTGTGTATAATAATATAACGCAATAAGTGTGGATTTTAATCGGTGTGAGGGTTGAAATATTGTCCAATTCCTTACAAATAAAGGCTTAAAACAAAAGAATTTGCATTTTTCACAAATGACAGCAAACAATTCTTTTGGGTTTTTTTTTGTTTAAAAATCGACCGAAATCTTCATTTGTTACGAACTTTTTAATAAATGTCATCAAAATGTAACATTTATCAATACTAATTATATAGGGGTGGAAGAGTTGGCACATCATGATGTGAAATACGGTAGACACCGTGTGCGTAGAAGTTATGCACGAATCAGTGAAGTATTAGAATTACCTAATCTGATTGAAATCCAAACAGATTCTTACCAATGGTTCCTAGATGAAGGTATCCGCGAAATGTTCAAAGGATATTTCTCCAATCGAAGACCATACTGGTAACTTGTCATTGGAATTCTTAGATTACGAATTACATGCTCCAAAATATAACATACAAGAAGCTAGAAACCACGACGCAAATTACGCGGCTCCAATTTACGTGAAAATGCGTTTAGTGAACAAAGAAACTGGCGAAGTAAAAGACCAAGAAGTATTCTTCGGTGACTTCCCATTAATGACTGAAATGGGTACATTTATCATTAATGGTGCAGAACGTGTAATTGTATCTCAATTAGTTCGTTCTCCTGGTGCTTATTTCCATGACAGACCTGACAAAAACGGTAAACAATTATATGGTTCAACATTAATTCCAAACCGTGGTGCATGGTTAGAGTACGAAACAGACTCAAAAGACATTTCTTATGTACGTATCGACCGTACTCGTAAAATCCCATTAACGGTATTAGTTCGTGCGTTAGGTTTCGGTTCAGATGACCTTATCCAAGAAATCTTCGGAGATAGCGAAACATTACGTTTAACATTAGATAAAGATGTTCATAAACGTATGGATGAATCTCGTACAGAAGAAGCATTAAAAGATATTTATGACCGTCTACGTCCTGGTGAACCAAAAACAGCTGAAAGTTCACGTAACTTATTAACAGCTCGTTTCTTCGACCCACGCCGCTATGACTTAGCAGCAGTTGGACGTTATAAAGTCAACAAAAAATTAAACCTTAAAACTCGTTTATTACACCAAACAATCGCTGAGAACTTAGTAGATCCTGAAACAGGCGAAATCGTTGTTGAAAAAGGAACTGTTCTTGAACGCGATGTAATGGAAAAAGTAGTAGAAGTACTTGAAAAAGGTGCGAACTTATTTACTTTACATCCATCAGAAGACGGTGTAATCAAAGACCCTGTAACAATCCAAACAGTAGAGGTTTACTCACCAGCTGACCCAGAACGCGTGATTAAAATCATCGGTAACGGAAACGTTGCTGAAGACGTGAAACACGTTACTGCAAGCGACATTATCGCAACAATCAGCTACTTCTTAAACCTTTACGAAGGAATCGGAACAACAGACGACATCGACCACTTAGGAAACCGTCGTATCCGTTCAGTAGGGGAATTATTACAAACCAATTCCGTATCGGTTTATCTCGTATGGAACGTGTGGTTCGCGAACGTATGTCTATCCAAGACACTGCAACAGTGACACCACAACAATTAGTAAATATTCGTCCAGTCGTTGCGGCAATTAAAGAGTTCTTCGGATCTTCTCAATTATCACAATTCATGGACCAAACAAACCCATTAGGAGAGTTAACACACAAACGCCGTCTATCAGCGTTAGGACCTGGTGGTTTGACTCGTGACCGTGCCGGATATGAAGTTCGTGACGTTCACTATTCTCACTATGGTCGTATGTGTCCTATCGAAACTCCTGAGGGACCAAACATCGGGTTGATCAACAGCTTATCAACATATGCGAAGATTAACAAATATGGTTTCATCGAAACTCCATACCGTCGTGTAGACTGGAATACTCATAAAGTTACAGATAAAATCGACTACTTAACAGCTGACGAAGAAGATAGCTTCGTAGTAGCACAAGCGAACTCTCCATTAAATGAAGACGGAAGCTTCGTGAATGATGTTGTTATGGCGCGTTACGTATCTCAAAACTTAGAAGTGCCAGTAGACCGCGTGGACTACATGGACGTTTCTCCAAAACAAGTAGTTGCAGTTGCGACAGCATGTATCCCATTCTTAGAAAACGACGACTCAAACCGTGCGTTAATGGGTGCGAACATGCAACGTCAAGCTGTTCCATTGTTAAATCCAAAAGCACCATTTATCGGTACAGGTATGGAATACGTATCTGCGCATGACTCAGGGGTTGCCTTGTTATGTAAACGTGATGGTGTTGTCGAATTCGTCGATGCTAAAGAGGTACGTGTACGTACAGCTGATGGCTCATTAGATACTTACCAAATCACTAAGTTCCACGGATCAAACGCGGGTATGTGTTACAACCAACGTCCAATCGTGGCACAAGGGGATAAAGTAGTTAAAGGCGAAATCCTAGCAGACGGACCTTCTATGGAAAAAGGTGAATTAGCATTAGGACAAAACGTTCTAGTAGCGTTCATGACTTGGGAAGGTTACAACTACGAGGATGCGGTTATCATGAGTGAACGTTTAGTGAAAGATGATGTGTATACATCAATTCACATCGACGACTACGATTCAGAAGCTCGTGATACAAAACTTGGACCTGAAGAAATTACTCGTGAGATTCCAAACGTTGGGGAAGACGCATTGAAGAACCTTGACGCTGACGGAATTATCCGTATCGGTGCCGAAGTTAAAGATGGCGACATCTTAGTCGGTAAAGTAACTCCTAAAGGGTTAACAGAACAATCACCAGAAGAACGTTTATTACACGCAATCTTCGGTGAAAAAGCTCGTGAAGTTCGTGACACGTCTCTACGTGTACCTCACGGCGGTGGCGGTATTGTCCGCGATGTACGTGTGTTCACACGTGCAGCAGGTGATGAATTAGCACCTGGTGTAAACAAATTAGTTCGTGTATATATTGTACAAAAACGTAAAATCAATGAAGGGGATAAGATGGCCGGACGTCACGGTAATAAAGGGGTTGTTTCCCGTATTATGCCGGAAGAAGATATGCCATTCTTACCAGATGGAACACCAGTTGACATCATGTTAAACCCATTAGGGGTACCTTCACGTATGAACATCGGACAAGTGTTAGAGTTACACTTAGGTATGGCTGCTCGTGAATTAGGTATTTACATCGCAACACCAGTATTCGATGGTGCGCAAGATGAAGACGTATGGGGAACTGTTGCAGAAGCGGGTATGGCTCGTGATGCGAAACAATTCTATATGATGGACGTACAGGTGAACCATTCGATAACCGTGTGTCAGTAGGGGTTATGTACATGATCAAACTTGCCCACATGGTTGACGACAAACTTCACGCTCGTTCAATTGGACCATACTCACTCGTTACACAACAACCTCTTGGAGGTAAAGCGCAATTTGGTGGACAACGTTTCGGGGAAATGGAAGTATGGGCACTAGAAGCTTATGGTGCTGCTTATACATTACAAGAAATCCTAACGTACAAATCAGATGACGTTGTTGGTCGTGTGAAGACTTACGAATCAATCGTTAAAGGTCAACAAATTTCACGTCCAGGAGTTCCAGAATCATTCCGCGTATTAGTAAAAGAATTACAAGCTTTAGGTCTTGATATGAAAGTACTTGACGCACAAGATGAAGAAATCAAACTTGAAGATATGGACGAAGACGAAGGAATTCGTTTCAGTGACGTTGAAAGAACAAATGATAGACGTGCTCAATTAGATGAGTATTCTGATCGTGCAGCTGAATTATCAGCAGCAGAAGAAGCAGCTGACGCAGCTGAAGAAGATGCAGCCGATGTAGAAGACGTTGAAGACAATTTTGATACTGACGAAGAGTAATAGAACTATTGGAATCGTAGGGCAATTCCAAAAGAAAGGGAGGTAGGCCCCTTGATAGATGTAAATAATTTTGAAAGTATGCAGATTGGGTTAGCTTCTCCGGAGAAAATCCGTGAGTGGTCACATGGTGAAGTTACAAAACCAGAAACAATCAACTACCGTACTTTAAAACCAGAACGCGATGGTTTATTCTGCGAGAAAATCTTTGGTCCAACAAAAGACTTAGAATGTTCTTGTGGTAAATTAAAGAAAATCAACAACAAAGGGAAAGTCTGCGATCGTTGTGGCGTTGAAGTAACGCGCTCAAAAGTTCGTCGTGAACGTATGGGACACATCGAATTAGCAGCTCCAGTATCACACGTGTGGTACTTCAAAGGTATTCCAAGCCGCATGGGACTTGTGTTAGACATGAGTCCACGTGCGTTGGAAGAAGTCATTTATTTTGCAAGCTACGTTGTTATCGACGCTGGCGACACAACATTAATGCACAAACAATTATTAACTGAACGCGAATACCGTGAAAAACGTGCAGAGTTCGGAACTCGTTTCCACGCTGCAATGGGTGCGGAAGCTGTTCAAGAGTTATTAAACAACGTTGACTTAGATGCTGAAATCGCTGAATTAAAAGAAGAGTTGAAAACAGCTCAAGGTCAAAAACGTACTCGTGCAATCCGTCGTTTAGACATTTTAGATGCCTTCAAAGAATCAGGAAACCAACCTGGATGGATGGTAATGGATGTTATTCCAGTTATCCCACCAGATTTACGTCCAATGGTTCAATTAGAAGGTGGACGTTTTGCAACAAGTGACTTGAACGATTTATACCGTCGTGTGATTAACCGTAATAACCGTCTAAAACGTTTATTAGAATTAAACGCACCACGTATCATCGTTCAAAACGAAAAACGTATGTTACAAGAAGCAGTAGATGCTTTAATCGATAATGGTCGTCGTGGCCGTCCAGTAACTGGACCAGGTAACCGTCCATTGAAATCATTAAGCCACATGCTTAAAGGGAAACAAGGTCGTTTCCGTCAAAACCTACTTGGTAAACGTGTAGACTACTCTGGACGTTCTGTAATCGTAGTAGGACCAAACTTGAAGATGTACCAATGTGGTCTTCCTAAAGAAATGGCGATTGAATTATTCAAACCTTTCGTAATGAAAGAATTAGTTGAACGTGAAATCGCTGGAAACATCAAGAGCGCTAAACGTAAAATTGAACGTTTAGACGACGATATTTGGGGAATCCTTGAAGAAGTAATTCGTGAACACCCAGTTCTATTGAACCGTGCACCTACACTTCACAGATTAGGGATTCAAGCGTTCGAACCAACTCTAGTAGAAGGTCGTGCGATTCGTCTTCACCCATTAGTGTGTGAAGCCTACAATGCCGACTTCGACGGAGACCAAATGGCGGTTCACGTCCCACTATCTCAAGAAGCTCAAGCTGAAGCGCGCTTATTAATGTTAGCGGCTCAAAACATCCTAAACCCTAAAGATGGTAAACCAGTAGTAACACCATCTCAAGACATGGTTTTAGGGAACTATTACTTAACAATGGAACAAGAAGGCCGTGTTGGTGAAGGAATGTTCTTCAAAGACATGGACGAAGCAATCTTGGCTTACAACAATGGATACGTTCATTTACACAGCCGTATTGCGATTCCTGCAAGCTCACTTCCACATAAAACCATTTACAGAGTGGCAAAAAGAGAGAATGATGGTCACGACTGTTGGTAAATTATTATTCAACGAAATCATGCCAAACGAATTCCCTTACTTAAATGAGCCAACAATGGAAAAACTTAGAAGTGGCTACACCAGATAAATACTTCTTAGAACCAGGGGCAAACATTAAAGAAGAAATCGCTAGAACGCGAAATCGTTGCACCATTCAAGAAGAAAAAAACTTAGGTCAAATCATCGCCGAAGTGTTCAAACGATTCCATATCACTGAAACTTCAATGATGTTAGACCGTATGAAAGACTTAGGATATAAATTCTCAACTCGTGCTGGTTTAACAGTAGGGATTGCAGATATTTCAGTTGCGGATAACAAGAAAGAAATTCTTGAAGAAGCACATAAACAAGTCGACAACATCTCTAAATTATTCCGTCGTGGTTTAATTACAGATGATGAACGTTATGAACGTGTTATCGAAACATGGAACAAAGCGAAAGATGATATCCAAAAAAAGCGTTAATTCGCACATTAGGTTCTCGTAACCCAATCTTCATGATGAGTGATTCTGGAGCCCGTGGTAACATCTCTAACTTTACTCAGCTTGCTGGTATGCGTGGATCTGATGGCCGCTCCTAACGGTAAAGATCATGGAATTACCGGTAACATCAAACTTCCGTGAAGGGTTAACCGTTATGGAAATGTTCTTGTCTACTCACGGTGCTCGTAAAGGGATGACCGATACGGCCTTGAAGACAGCCGATTCAGGTTACTTAACTCGTCGTTTAGTAGACGTTGCGCAAGATGTAATCATTCGTGAAACAGACTGCGGAAGCGATCGTGGGTTTAACAATTACTGCGATTAAAGAAGGAAATGAAGTCATTGAAACACTTGAAGAACGTATGTTAGGACGTTATGCACAACGTTCAGTGAAACATCCTGAAACAGGTGAAGTGTTAGTAGCACGCAATGAAATCATTACTGAAGATATTGCTCGTAAGATTATTGAAGCTGGAATCGAAGAAATTACAATTCGTTCAGCGTTCACATGTGATACAAAACATGGTGTATGTAAATACTGTTACGGACGTAACTTAGCTACAGGTTCAGAAGTTGAAGTTGGGGAAGCAGTTGGTACAATTGCCGCTCAATCAATCGGGGAACCTGGTACACAGTTAACAATGCGTACGTTCCATACCGGTGGGGTTGCCGGAGACGATATTACTCAAGGTTTACCTCGTATCCAAGAAATCTTCGAAGCGCGTAATCCTAAAGGGGTTGCGACAATCAGTGAAGTAGCGGGTGAAGTAGTTTCTATCGAAGAAAATGCTGGAAGCCGTACTAAAGAAATTACAATTAAAGGCTCTACAGATACTCGTTCTTATACAGTTCCATTTACAGCTCGTCTAAAAGTGGAAGAAGGACAAATCATCGATCGTGGTGCTCCATTAACAGAAGGTTCTATCGATCCTAAAGAATTATTACGTGTTCGTGACGTATTATCAGTTGAAAACTACTTATTACGTGAAGTACAAAAAGTATACCGTATGCAAGGGGTAGAAATCGGCGATAAACACGTTGAGGTAATGGTTCGTCAAATGTTACGTAAAGTTCGCGTAATGGATCCAGGTTCAACAGAAATCCTTCCAGGAACATTACTTGATATTGCAGACTTTACAGAACGTAACCGCTCCGCAATCATGAACGGTGAAGTACCTGCGACAGCTCGTCCTGTATTACTAGGTATTACAAAAGCTTCATTAGAAACAAACAGCTTCTTGTCTGCAGCATCATTCCAAGAAACAACTCGTGTCTTGACAGATGCTTCTATCCGAGGCAAGAAAGATCACTTACTAGGATTGAAAGAAAATGTTATCATCGGTAAGATCATCCCTGCTGGTACAGGTATGGCTCGTTACCGCAATATGGAAACAAGTACTTCAGAACCAGTATTACCAGTGGAACAAACAGAAGTTGTCATTGTTGAAACAACACCTTCTGAAGAAGACACAAATGAATAATATGTGACTTTCAGGCACCCTGTAGCGAAAGCTATGGGGTGTTTTTTCTTGGGAACTTCATTAAACATTCTCTTAGAATCAATGAGTCCGGGTTATAATAGGCGAAACTTAAGAGGTGAAGTAGTTTGGGAATTTGAAATGCTTGTTAATGGACAACAAGTGAACGTTAAGATTTCAAACGACACAGGAAAAATTACTGAGATCGACCGCTAATTAAATATTGTTTATAAGATACTCCGTCAAGGATTGTTCATTCAATGCTTGAGGGGGTATTTTTATGCTTAAAATTACAAGAAAGAGCCCGAAAATAGATTAAGAAAAGTTTAAGAATTTTGAAAAGTTGAAAAAATTCAACACTAAAAAAACGAATTAATTCATTGAATAGTGGGAAAAATGAGTCACAAGTGGAATTAAATCATTTAAAAACATCAAATATATAATATTTTAAATAAAAACTAAAACCGCTATCAAATTTATGTGAAAAGGTAGTATAATATAAAATGAATAAAAGAAAGATTGGGGTAGTGTATATGAGTCAGGAATTGTACCAAAGTATACCGTTGCTATTTAAGCTCGTAAAAAAGCAAACAGAACTCAAAAATGCTGCCTTTGCTTTTCAGAAATAAACGAGGAGCAGTGAAGTTTTTCTTTTTAATTGAACGTGATGAACAGCAAGATTTACGTTTATTATTCTTCAAAAACGAAGAAGAACTTGTTCGTTATCGACTCTCAGAACGACTAGTAACCATGTCGGATGAGGTGGTCGGAGAGGAACGGACCGAAGCGTTTTGGTTTAGAAAAGGCATTGAAATTCAGTTTTCAAAACGTGCGGATTTCGATGAAGAGGAAATCGAATACTTGAAGCAGAAATGGGTATCCTGTTAAAGGAGCCAGAGAATTGCCAATGATTTCGAGTTTCAATGAACCATTTGATTTATTCGCAGACCTTAAGAAATCAGAAGTCCAGTTTGTGCTACGTGTGAGTGATATTCTCTTGCAAGAAGGCAACTGGAAAGAGCTTTTGAAGGCTGCTAGTATTCTCAATCAAGAAGACGCGGATTGCTATGCTGTTCTCGAATATAATCAAAAAACAAAGGCTGTAAAGTCATTAGATATGACGCGTAAGGAAATCAGTTTCGATCAGATTGAAGAATTGAAGCCGTTCTTCCAAGTAAAACCTGAACCCGTTGCGCTCAGTGATTTCTCGCTTTTACGTGCAAAAAAGGGCTGATTCAAGGTATCTTTGCCGGAAACTTTTGAAATCCAGTTGACATTGTCGCCAATTGCGGCCATGGGATTTTATAAAACAGGTGCGTTTATGCTGGCGATAGCCGATGAACGTGAAATCATCTTCCTACAAGAAACAGATTTAGATACGAAAGACGATTCAGAATTATATTTTAGAACTCATCATGATGATGGAGGCTGTACCGCTTCGCTTTATTACAAGTGGACCATTTGCATTGAGACTCTCGAATATGGTTGATCAGCTCTTAAAACGACTTGGAACGGATATTGTTATCTTGGATGAATTGCCAACGATGAACCGTTACTCAAGTCTTGCGAAAATGGATCTTCTATTATCGCAAAATGATATTGATAATCTTCTCTTTTAAGTGAAACGTTGAGACCCGTGCCCTTAACGTTTCCGCTAGTGTAGGAATTGGAAGGGGGAGAAGCTAAATACTCTCACAGCTTCTCTGTCCATCCATCCTCGAATATAAAACGTAAGTGAAAGAGGTCTATTCATTTGAATAGACCTCTTTATTTATTGAACGGGATATTCTGTATACATTTCTCCAAGACTTTCAAACTCCACTTGATTTTGTAAAAGCTCAATGATGGCTGCTTGGAAAGCTTCAACCTCTTGAACAGGGAGGCTGCAGGTGAATTGAACATTATTGAGGAAGACTTTATCGACGATGGGAATATTTTGCGTCTGACAATAATATTCCACTTTTCCTACATGTGCGTAATCAAAGGTTAGGGCAAGTTGGTCCTCTAGTCGGCATTCGACGATTCCGATGGCTTTCAACCCTTCGCTCACCGCCCCAGAATACGCACGAACGAGGCCGCCAGCGCCTAGTTTTGTTCCACCAAAGTAACGCGTCACCACGACCGCGACATCCTTTAATTCATTTTTCTTGAGTACTTCTAGCATCGGAACGCCTGCGGTACCACTTGGTTCGCCGTCATCCATCGCACGCTGCACTTGGTCGTTTTCGCCAATGAGAAAAGCAGAGCAGTTATGCGTTGCCTTCCAATGTTCTTTTTTGATAGCTTGGATAAATTCGAGCGCTTCTTCTTCGCTTGTTACTCGCTGAAAATGCGCAATAAAACGAGAACCTTTAATCTCGATTTCATTCGTCCCAGCCTCTTTAATAGTTTTATATCTCTCTAACATTCTTTCCCCTCACTTTGGTATTAGTATAGCATAAAGTCGTAAGTATCTCTGCTTTTTTTTAATGGTCAAATATGGTAGTATAGAAAGGCAGTATATGACTGGAGGAGTAGGTATGATTCAAGTAACATTAATCATTCGAATCACATTGGTTCTTGCTTTTATCATGCTGAGTTATTGGGCGTTGCAAGGCATTCAAATCGAGAAAATTCTCAGGAAAGGCCGCGTTCAGGAAGCCCGTATCCTCTTTTTACTCATCGCTATTTGGATGGGAGCTAGTATAGCTAAAGTCATATTCGATTTATCAGATTATTTAAATCAGTACATTCAATTGATAATACAGTAGATGGATAGAGAGTTTTTGGAGGTTATTTAATGGATAAGATGATCGTGCGCGGTGGCGATACACGTCTTCAGGGAACAGTAAAAGTAGAAGGAGCTAAAAACGCGGTATTACCGATTTTAGCAGCAAGTATTTTAGCAGACAAAGGCGTTACTCATTTAACAAATGTACCGAACTTATCAGACGTACATATGATGTTAAACGTATTAGGAAGCTTAAACGTCTTAAGTACATTTGACGAAGAAGAAAAGGCCATTACTTTAAATGCCACAAAAGATATTACAACAACTGCAGCGTTTGAATACGTAAGTAAAATGCGTGCGTCAATCGTTGTAATGGGGCCATTATTAGCACGTTTTGGACATGCGCGTGTAGCGATGCCTGGTGGATGTGCTATCGGAAGTCGTCCAATCGACCTTCACTTAAAAGGATTCGAAGCAATGGGTGCGACAATCGTTCAAACAGAAGGCTATATCGAAGCACATGCAGATGAACTTCATGGAGCTCGTATTTACTTAGATTTCCCATCTGTAGGAGCTACTCAAAACATTATGATGGCTGCGACTTTAGCAAAAGGAACAACATACCTCGAAAACGTAGCGCGTGAACCAGAGATTGTCGACTTAGCAAATATCTTAAATAAGATGGGTGCGAGAATTGTCGGTGCTGGAACAGAAAACATGCGTATTGAAGGGGTAGAACGTTTGGATGGAACGATTCACTCTATTATCCCAGACCGTATCGAAGCGGGTACATTCATGGTAGCGGCTGCCGTTACAAAAGGTGATGTGTTTATCGAAGATGCAATTGCAGAACATAACCAACCATTAATTTCTAAATTAGGCGAAATGGGTGTTCAATTTATCGAAGAAGAAGACGGAATCCGTGTCATCGGTCCAGATGAGTTGAAACCAACTGACGTGAAAACTTTACCTCACCCAGGTTTTCCAACAGATATGCAAGCGCAAATGACGATTGCACAATTATTAGCCACTGGTACAAGCACAATGACGGAAACAGTGTTCGAGAACCGTTTCAACCACTTAGAAGAAATGCGTCGTATGGGTGCGCAATTCCGTATTGACTCACATACAGCTGTGATGACTGGTGCCTCAGTATTATCAGGTGCTGAAGTACGAGCTACAGACTTACGTGCTGCGGCAGCGTTAATCATCGCTGGAATGGTTGCAAAAGGATATACACGCGTAACAGACTTACAATTCTTGGACCGTGGATATTATGAGTTCCATCAAAAATTACGTGCATTAGGCGCAACGATTGAACGTGTGGACGAACCAGACGGACAAGCATTTACTCACGAAGACTTAGAACGACTTTTTGCAGTTTAAAAAATTAAAGAGACAGTGCACGAGAAACCGTAAATGATTCCTATGAATCCTTACAGATATCTTCATCATTACGGTAACGTTGCACCGGTTCGAGCCTAAAAAGTCTCTCACCTTTAAATCCTCAAAGCAGGCGTATGGAATAAAATTCCTACGCCTGCTTATTCGTTTTAATGCGAAGTCACGTTACTGTAATGATAGAATCTGTAAGTTTCTAGTCATCATTTACGTTTGCCACTGCACTTTAATTATTTTACGAATAATCTTTAAATCTTCTTGCTCCAATAATAAAAACACGCAATATAAGTTTTAACTAATATAAGGTATACCTTATATTGATAAAAATAAGTTGGTATTTTACGTAAGTTTTTTTAGGGGAAATAGTAGGTGATGGTATCGTTTAATTTTTCGTAAAGGTGTGTAGTTTTTATGTGGTTTTAAAGGGTTTTATGGTACAGTATAATAGACTCAATTTAAAAGGAGGATTGTAATGAACGAAGAATTTAACAATCAGAACCATGACGAAGAAACTCTCGAAGTCGAACAAGACACTGAACTCGAGCACCGTCATACTGAAGAACCCAAAAAACAATCCATTATAAAGAGTATTTGGAATCATAAAATCATGATGGCGATTCGTCGCTTTTGGAGAAAATTTCATGTAACGAAGCTACTTCTAGCGATGATGCTAACGGTAGTCACACTATTTACGGGATTTTTAGTTTATTCCGCAAAGACAACTGATGTGAGTGGCTTACGTGCTGGGATGGTCCAAGTGACGGAAGTATATGACCGCAATAACCAAGAAGCCGGCGTCTTGAATATCAATAAAGGGGAATTTCTAACCATAGACCAGATTTCTCCGAATATGATTAACGCGCTTGTTTCCACAGAGGATAAACGTTTCTATGACCACCATGGGTTCGATCCGATGGGGCTGCTTCGTGCGACATTTGGCCTGTTAATGAACCGTGGCCGAGTGACGGGTGGAGGAAGCACCATTACGCAACAATTAGCCAAGAATGCGTTCTTAACTCAGGAACAATCGTTTATGCGAAAAGCGAAAAGAGCTCTTCTTGAGTTTCGAGTTGGAGAAGAAATATTCCAAAGACCAAATTTTGGAGATGTATTTAAATAATGCCTATTTCGGAAATGGGGCGTACGGAATTGAAAATGCGTCGCTTCGTTATTTCGGAAAGAGCGCAAAGGATTTAACCATCAGTGAAGCGGCTGTCCTTACAGGGAAGCTTAAAAGCACCGAATGTGTACAATCCGATTGACGATATGGAATCGACGGTGAAAACGCCGTGCGACTGTCTTACAGTTGATGGTCGATAATGGCAAAATCACGCAAGAAGAAGCCGATAAAGCTGCTGCTGAAGTGATTACCGTGACAGATACGTATGAAGCGAAATGCCCGTTATAAATATCCATATTATTTCGATGCGGTTATTAATGAAATCACAACGAAATACGGAATTAGCGAAGAAGACTTGCTGAACAAAGGGTATAAAATCTACACAGGTCTAGACCAAAATATGCAAGCAGATTTGGAAGAAACCTTCTCACACAGTTGGTTATTCCCGAAAGCATCTGACGGAACGGTTGCCCAAGCGGCTTCGATTGCTATGGATCCTCAATCAGGGGATGTACTTGCGACGGTGGGTGGACGTACTAACGAGAAACACACTTTCCGTGGATTTAACCGTGCAACACAGCTGCAGGCTCAACCAGGGTCAACGTTTAAACCATTAGCCGTATATACTCCGGCTCTTGAAGAAGGGTATCAACCTAATTCTGTTCTTGTCGATGAGAAACGTTCGTATGGTTCGGATAAATATACGCCTGAAAACTGGAATAAAAAGTATCAAGGAACTGTGACGATGACGGAAGCCTTGAACCACAGTTGGAATGCTCCTGCTGTTTGGTTACTCGATAAAATCGGATTGAAGAAAGGAATCGAGAAGGTTCATCAATTTGGAATCGAAACAGACCCAGGAGACGAGTACTTAGGAATCGCCCTTGGAGGACTTACAAAAGGGGTTTCTCCAGAGCAAATGGCCTCTGCCTATACAGCCTTTGCCAATAAAGGCGTTCGTGTGCAACCGCGTTTTGTGACAAAAATTGTGGACGCAAATGGGAAAGTCGTTGTAGACAACACAGCTGTGAAGGAAACCGTGTGACAACGGAAGAAGTCGCTAAGAAGATGACAAGTATGCTGTTAACCGTGTACGGTTCAGAAGGTCTTGGCGCACCATTTTCACCAGCTGGTAAGACGATTGCCGGTAAGACAGGGACAACCGAAGCTATCAATAATGACAATGGTTCTCGTGACCAATGGATGATTGGATATACACCTGATGTTGTTGTCGCAACTTGGATGGGATATGACCAATCAGGAAACTACTCTTTATCAGCTTCTAGCCGTGAAGGAGTAGGGTCCACTCTTTAAACTAGAGATGGAAGGATTGCTTCAATTCACCGCGAATACACCATTTAATGTCGAAGCCGTGAAGACGAAACAAAATAACAAAAACAACAATACGAATAACGGTGTGGATCAATTTATCAAAGACGCTCAAAAAGCGGGCGAACAAGTTTGGAATCAAATCCAAGAATGGGGTAAAAACCTCTGGGATAAATTCAGAGAATCGATAATGCGAACGTACGTACGTATTAATAGTTTAGCCATGTAAAATATGGTATAATAAAAGAGTATTTTAAGGAGGAAGAAACATGAGTAATATTTATGATACAGCCAATCAATTAGAACGCGACTTACGCGACTTACAAGAATTCAAAACAGTAAAGGAAAGCTTCGAAGCGATTTATGCTGACGAAACAGCAAAAGCTTTATTTCGATGAATTCCGTACAGTGAATATCGAGTTACAACAAAAACAATTCTCAGGACAAGAAATCACTGAAGAAGATATTCAAAAAGCACAAGAATTAGGACAAAAAGTGTCTGAAAATGAGCATATTAAAGCGTTAATGGAAGCTGAGCAACGTTTGAATACGATTATGCAAGATATCAACCGTATCATCACAAATCCATTACAAGAGCTTTATAGCGCAAAATAATCAATTTTAAACGGTTTTATTAAGAATCGATCCAAAGCATATTTTCTTTGAACGCACAACAGACGGTTCAGGAAAATATGCTTTTTTTGAAGAAAAGAAAGGAGCAACGTATGGTGAAATTCATCCACGCAGCCGATGTCCATCTAGGGAATTACGTACGCAGGTGTCGGGAAAAACCATAAAGATATCGCAAGAGAGCTAAAAGCAGGCGGCGTTTGATGCCTTTTGAAAGAGTCATTGATGTGGCGATTGAAGAAGAAGTCGATGCGCTTGTGTTGGCTGGGGACTTTTTGGATAGTTCGCGTACCTTCGTCAAAGAAAAACTGTTCTTGCAAAGTCAGTTGAATCGTTTAGCATCCTTTGGAATTCCTGTCATTGTAGCGCTTGGGAATCATGATGCGGGCACTTCATACGTTTCTGGAGAGCATATTTATACTTTTGGGAGTGCTGTCGAAACAATCGAAGTGGAGACGAGAAACGGAGAACGTGTGGCCTTTAGTGGGTTTAGTTATGAGGTTCCAGTTGTAGCTACCAGGAAAGTTCAAGAGTATCCGGTAAAGAGTGCTAACTGTGATATTCATATTGGGGTCTTGCATGGAGAACTAACGACTGCACAAGGTCGTTATGCACCATTTTCCATTCCTGAACTAAGAGAAAAAGGCTATGACTATTGGGCGCTTGGACATATTCATACGTGCCAAGAGGTTTCTAGCCAGCCATGTGCGTGGTATAGCGGTACGACGCAAGGAGCGGACCGTAAAGAGAGTGGTTCAAAGGGAGCTTTGCTTGTAGAGATTACACCCGGAACTGTCCCAGAGGTTCGCTTTATTGAAACGAGTACGATGGATTGGACGGAGGTAGAACTTGCTATCAGCGAGAACGCTCGTTTAGAAACCTTACCGTATCTCATTGTAGAGGCGTTGCCAAATCCATCGAAACGTAGTCTTGTGACGCTACATTTACAAACGCAAGAATCAATCTATTCAAGAGAGGATTTAAAACAACTCACAGAAGTTGTGAATGGGTTATTAGAAGAAAACCGAAGCCTTGTGACAGTGATGAGTATTCGAGAACAAGTTACAAAACCGCTTCGTGGAGCTTCTGGAATTTCTCTTTCGGGAGAGGTGGATGCGACCCTCTTTTCTGAAATGGAAATTGCAAAAAGCGGATTCTCGAATCAGTTGATGAGCGACTTCCTGCAAAAAGAAGATGTCCAACAAGAGATTCACGAACGTGCGATGCGTATATTAGAAGCTCGCTTTTCGGGAAGGGAGGAAGGCTAATGTATATTTCAAAAATTGAGATTGATCATTTTGGAAAATGGGAACATGAGACCTTTACTTTCCATCCGAACTTGCAAGTCGTGCAAGGCTTGAACGAATCTGGAAAGACGACGCTTCGACGCTTTATCGAGCAGATGCTCTTTTGATTTTAAACAGAAGAAAAATGGCGTTTATCCATATCAACCGCTCCATACGAATACGCGTGGTGGACGGATGTGGATTGAAGATGAAGGGCTTGGAGCTCTAATCATCGAGCGTAGCGCCGTGGGTTCGCAGAGGAAACTCGTTCTAAGGAGTGCAGAAACTGGACAAGAGTTACCAGAAACGATGCTGGAGCGTGTTCTTCATGAGTTGACGATGAATGAGTATCATTCACTCTTTGGATTCAATGAAGAGGAATTGCAAAATAATGCGTTTGGAAGCGAAGAGGAAATCCATCGCTTCTTGTATAGCTTGAGTGTTATGGGGCATAAGGGTGCCTATGAGGAGAGTCAAAACCTCCTTGCCGAGGCGAATAAGTTGTTTCGTCCGCAAGCTAAAAAACTCGAACTCAATGAGCGAATGGACCGACTCGAAGGCTTAACGAATCTATTGGCGCAAACTAAAGGCGAAAATGCTCTTTATGAAGGCTATGTGAGGACTATCCAAGAGCTTCAAAAAGAAGAAGCGGAATTATCTGTAAAATTACAAGACACAGAATCTAGACTCGATGTCTTAGAGAATAAGCTCACTCATTTTGACGCCTTAGAAGAATTCCGTGCAATGGAGGGACTACAAGAGTTTCCAAAAGACTACGACCATAGTAAGGCTGTAGAAGGCAATAATACTTTACGTGCCTTTGAAAAAGAACTCGAACGAACAAAAATCGAGTTAGAGCAGGCAAAAGCGGAAGCAGAAGTACTTGGACAAGCAACGGAGGATACGACTCTTGAAGCACTGTACGCGAAGGCTCAAGGTGCTGCAGCGGTAGAAGAGCGTGCCTTTGAATTGGAACGTGAGTTGAAGACGCATCCGGGGAATATCGGTGTGCAAAGTAAAGATGCCAAACCATTTACAGAGGCTGAATTAATAGAATTAGATACTCTTCAAGGGGAAAAAGGACATGCAGGTCAGTTCCAAGCAGGGCTTCTTATTGGGCTAGTTGGGATTATTACCATTATCGTGGTTGGATTTTTAACGAACCAAGTAGTGCTAGCTGTTGGGGTTGCTGCAACACTTGGAATTGGCGGAGGTTTCTTCTTACAGAAAAATGGGAAAATCCTTGCTCCAAAAACGAATGCAGTAGATGAGCAAGTCCAACAGCTCCTTTCAGGGAAAGGAATTGAAGTAACTCTAGACGAAGCAAGACGATTTATTCGAAGAAATGAAGGACGTAGCGTCAATGATTTCTTACAAAAGAAGGCGCAGTTCGTTCAATTAGAACAAAGACTAGATGCTTTTAAAGAGGAAAGTAAAGACTTCTGGGACAAAGAACAAATCACTCCTCCAGCTACTGTGGAGCAACAGCTACGCATTATCCGTGAGACATGGATGACTTCCCAAAAACGAGTGGCAAAATTAGAGCAACTTCAAGAAAGTATCTTAAAGAAAGAACGCCATTTAGCGCAATTGGAACAAGATACAACAGAAGTGCGTGAAGAATTCCAAGTTGCCATTTCACCCCTTGAAATCACAACTGTAGAAGAGTTTAGAACTCAGTTACCAACACTGGACAATCGTGTAGCCTTAGTTCAAAAGAGAGCCTATATTGAAAAGCAAGTCGCACTTTTTACGAATGAAGAAAAAGAAAGCTTAGAACGACAAATGCTTGAAGAGGAAATTCAAGACGAATCCTTCACGAAGGCGCAGTTGGAAAGTAAACGGAAAGAAGTACGTGACCAATTGGCAAGTACAAAAACAAAGGCAGAACTGCTCGAAGAAGATGACAATGCAGAAGCCCTTCAACTGGAAGCAGACTTTGAACGATTCGAAGTACAAGAGTCTATTAAGGATTGGGCAACACAAGTGTATGCAGCCAAATGGATCTTGAAACAACTGGAAGAAAAAGTCCCAACAAGAGTGCCATTGATTTTAGACGAGGCGAGTCGCATCTTTAGCAGGCTTACGATGGGGCAATATACGAAGATTCTCTTAACGGATACGCAGGCGAAGGTGCAGCAGGCAAACGGCCAATGGATGGAAGCTTTCTATCTTTCAAAAGGAGCGTTAGACCAACTGTATGTGGCAATTCGTTTTGCCTTTATTTTCCAATTAGCGAAGAAGATGAAAATTCCGGTGTTAATCGATGATGGATTCGTCAATTTTGATAGAGAACGCCTATCGATTATGTTAGAATTAATGGAAGAGCTATCACGCGTAACACAAGTTTTTTACTTTACAACGGAAGTTCCGCTTCAGTTACCTAAAGAGAATGTACTGAAGTTAGGGGAAAGAGAAAGAAGGTAAATCATGACAAAAAAATTATATGAATACAATGTGGACGAGAGTTTTGAAATCTGCCTATTGATTAAATCTGCAGATGTGCGCATGGCAAAAAATGGCAATCCGTTTATCGCCTTCACGTTCCAAGATCAATCTGGTCAAATGGACGGAAAATATTGGTCTGCCACGTCAGATGATATTGCAAAATACGTACCAGGAAAAGTTGTAGTTGTAAACGGAAAACGTGAAATGTACAATAATTCGCCACAAGTGAAAATTGTCAGCCTTCGACTTACTGACGCTTCAAAAGGAGAGCCAACATCTGCGAGCCATTTCGTAGAACACGCTCCAATGACGAAGGAAGAAATGGAAGAAGAAGTGAACCAAATTATGTTCGATATCACAAATCCATATTTGCGTCGTATCGTCCATAATATCTTGAAGAAATACCAAGAAGCCTTCTTCGAATTTCCTGCAGCGAAACGTCACCACCATGCGTTTGTAGGTGGATTAAGTTTCCATACGGTTTCGATGTTACGCCTTGCAAAAGCTATCGCAACGCAATATACACAAATCAATCGTTCGTTATTATATTCGGGTGTGATTTTACATGACATTGGTAAAACGATGGAATTAACAGGCGCAATCGGCACTGAATACACACTTAAAGGGAACCTACTTGGTCACATCGTGATTATGGATGAAGAGATTACAAAAGCCTGTGAAGAACTTGATATCGATGAAAATCAAGAAGATGTGCTTTTATTAAACATCTCATTCTCGCTCATCACGGCAAACTCGAATATGGGTCACCAGTACGTCCGCAATTATTAGAAGCAGAAGTATTACACCATATCGACTTATTAGATGCAACGATTACAATGATGTCAAATGCACTCGATAAGACAGAACCAGGCGCATTCTCAGAGCGCGTATTTGGTTTAGATAACCGCTCGTTTTATAAACCAATATCTCATGAGTAAGAATAAAAACTTGATAGTTTGTTAAATGGATAAGCCATCAATATTACCAGCAATGCTCTAACCGACATTCATTTAATCGAGGTGTGAAATGAAAACAATGGGTTCAAAAAAACTATTAAAATTGATTTTACAATTTGCGATAGGCCTTATTTTATGCGGGCTATTATGGATTGTGTTTAGTTTTATTCGTCCAAAATATAATGATGATGCTTTGTTTTCTTATGAAATCATCAATCAATCAAATCAGAATATCGAAGAATTGATTATTGGTGAATATTCTCAGAACGATATTAACTCTCCAGAGGATAGAGTGTATTTAAAAAATTTAGCGGCTAATTCTAAAACAAAAGGAGCTGTAGACATTTCTAAATCAGAAAGAAGTGTTTCTCCAGTCTATTTAGACTATGTATATCAAGGAAAAAGGAAAACTTTGCTAAAAACGGTATCTGTTGAAACTAGACCCAAAGGACTTCATATCACTATCACTATTAAGGAAGTGGATAATGAGGGTTATATGACGGGAACTAGCGAAATTAATTCGTTTATTTTTGAAAAACGAGAATTTACTCCAGACAGTATAAAAAGAGCTGAGGAAGCTAATACTATACCATAATTGGAAAGTAGTTAGATTGTTTTAAGAGGAATTAGGCTAATTTATAGCTTAGTTCCTTTTTTATTTTGAAGTGGTAGACTTCCTGTGCTACCATAAACACAAATAGCTAGGAGGACTGTCAATGAATCCCATAGGAACGAAACCAATTCAGACAAAACGATTACTGCTCAGACCTTTTCAAGTAGAAGACGCACCAGCGATGTTTAAAAACTGGTCGAGCGATGCGAAAGTGACGAAATACTTGACATGGCCTCCACATGAATCTGTCGAGACAACGAAGGAGAGTCTTAAGCGTTGGGTAGACGGCTACCAAAATCCACTTCAATTTAAGTGGGCAATCGTATTTGACAATGAAGTTGTTGGTAGTATCGATGTTGTGCATTTGGAAGAAAAGCTGGATGCTGTAGAGATTGGATATGCGCTTAGTCGTAAATGCTGGGGGAAAGGAATTATGACAGAAGCGCTCGTAGCAGTGAGTCGCTATCTCTTGGAAGAAGCGGGGTGTAATAGAGTGGCTGCACGTCACGATGTGAATAATCCAGCCAGCGGAAAAGTGATGCAAAAAGCTGGAATGACTTATGAAGGTACGCTGCGACAATATGGCAAAAATAATCAAGGTATCTGTGATATGGCATATTATTCCATCATTAAAGCAGATAGATTGAAGTAGGAGTTAAGTACATGTGTTTGATTTGTGATCGGATTGAATTAATTAAGCAAGGTAAAAATCCGCATTTTGTAAAAGAACTTGAAACAGGTTATGTGGTAATAGGAGACGGACAGTATTTTAAAGGGTACACATTGTTCCTTGCCAAAGAACACGTAACGGAATTGCATCAAATGGAGTATGAAACAAAAATAAAATTTCTAGAAGAAATGAGTATTGTTCAAGAGGCCGTGGCAAAAGCGTTTCAAGCTGAGAAAATGAATATCGAATTGTTAGGAAATGGTGATGCACATGTACATTGGCATCTATTTCCAAGAAAAGCAGGAGATATGAAAGGATATGGCCATAATGGAAGAGGCCCCGTCTGGTGGGTTCCTTGGGAAGAAATGTCGTCTGAAGAATATCAACCAAAAGACAGTGACCTACTTCAATTAGTAAATCATTTAAAAAAGTATTTATAAATAGGACAAGAAGACATCTACAAAAGTAGGTGTCTTTTTTCGTGAGCAGATAATTTTGTGATTATGAATTCGTGAGATATACTCTAATTGTAATTAAAAATATTACATTTAGAAAGGTGATTTTATGACAACAACAGTAAAAAATATCATTATTGGTTTCGGTAAAGCCGGAAAAACATTAGCAGGATACTTAGGAAGTATTGGAGAAGATACGATTTTAATCGAAAAATCAAAAGAAATGTACGGTGGAACATGTATTAATGTCGGCTGTATTCCTTCTAAAAAATTAGCGACAAAAGCACTTCGTAAACAATATTCAAACGAAGATGCTAGCAGCTACTATACAAAGAGCGTTCAAGAAAAGAAAGCATTGATTGCGGCTTTAAACACAGCAAACTACAACAAAGTAGATTCAGTTGAAAAAACACAAATTATCGACGGAACTGCACGTTTTGTAGATGACCATACAGTAGCTGTAGATACTGCAGAAGGAGAAAAAACTCTTCAAAGCAGATCGTATTTTCATTAATACTGGAGCAACTCCATTTCGTACCACCAGTAGAAGGGCTAACAATCGGTGGAGCAATTCACACAAGCGAAACAATTATGAACTTAGAAGAATATCCAGAAAGCCTTGTAATTATTGGTAGTGGATTTATCGGATTAGAGTTCGCTGCAACTTACGCACAATTCGGTACAAAAGTAACAGTAATCGATGTGACTGAAGCATTCCTTCCTCGTGAAGACGAAGATGTAGCACAAGCTGTGAAAGAACAATTAGAAGCTTTAGGCGTTACTTTCAACTTAGGCGTTCAATTAAAAGCAGTTCATCAAGAAGGCGGTAAAGCAGCGGTAGAAGCTACTACAGGAGAAGGTGCACCAGTTGCTTTTACAGCAGATGCAGTCTTAGTTGCGACAGGTCGTCGTGCAAACGTACAAGGTCTTGATTTAGACAAAGCTGGCGTTGAATTAACAGAACGTGGCGCTATCAAAGTCAATGAATTCTTACAAACAAACGTGCCTCATATCTTCGCAATGGGCGATGTAAATGGTGGACCACAATTCACATTCGTATCATTAGATGATTTCCGTATCGTGAAACGTTTCTTAGCAGGGGATACAACATATTCAACTAAACAACGTGCAAAATTCCCAACAGCAACATTTATTAACCCACCTTTAGCAAGCGTTGGTTTAAATGAAAAACAAGCTAAAGAAGCAGGTATCGAAGTCAAAGTGGCAAAACTTCCTGCAATGGCGATTCCAAAAGCAAAAATCTTAGGAAACCAAGTAGGATTCTACAAAGTATTAGTGGATGCTTCAACAAACCAAATCGTTGGTGCGACATTATTCGCTGAAGAAGCGCATGAAGTGATTAACATTATCGCAACTGCAATGAACGCAAACTTACCTTACACAGTTCTTCGCGATCAAATCTATACTCACCCAACAATGGCAGAAGCTTTAAACGACGTATTCGGCTTAATTAAGTAGGGGATTATTATGGGAAATGACTTTATCGTAATGATTCACTGCCTAACGTACCTGGCGATTCATCACGACAATCGTTATTCAAGCAAAGACCTCGCATTTAACGCTTGTAGCAACCCGGCGATTGTTCGAAAATTGATGAGCCAAGCGGTGAAGAAAGGTTGGGTGTCAACCACTGTGGGGAAACAAGGTGGCTATCAATGGCAAGGCGATCCAAAAAAAGTGAAACTTGGAGAAATCTTCTTATTAGTATCTGAGGATGAACGCTTGGAAAAAGCCTTCAAAGAAGCTGCCGACCCAACCTGCCTTGTGAGCACCCGAATGGGAAGCGTTATGGGCAAATTGCAAGAAGAACAAATCCAACAACAAATTAATTTCTATAACAAACGCACTATTCAAGACATGATTGATGGTGTCCAAACTGAATGTCACTAGTAAAGACCGAGCATCCGCTCGGTCTTTTTAAGTTATAATAATAGTACGATAATTTTAAGAGAGTGGGAGTGAGAAAATGAGTAAAACAGCAATTGGAAGTAACTGGAAAGATGTTAGAAATGATTTGTTTACACAAGAAGAAATCGCCGCTACTGATTTAAGAGTTGCTATTATTAGTGAATTAATTCGTGCTAGAAAAGAATTAGGAATTAGCCAAAAACAATTAGAAGAGTTAATTGGGGTGAAGCAACCCGTGATTGCTCGAATCGAAACGGGGAAGAGTACTCCGCAACTAGATACCTTATTAAAGATTCTAGGATGCTTAGGAAAAACACTAGCCATCGTGCCATTATCAAAATCTGAAGTGAAGTAGAATGTAGATACTCAAAATTATCATATATGATAATTTTGAGTTTTTGTTTTCCTCGGAGTGGAGGTGGTTTTCTTGTCGAAGAACCTTGGAGTGTTTGAGCCACAAAACACCAAAACCTTTACAAATCTGATTAAAATACCTGCACCACACAAATGTGCAGGAGTTTTAGCAACATAAATACAAGATTCAAGAAACATTGCTCCATCAAAAAGCTATGAAGATAGACGAGTCTTTTTGTTTATTGAAAGAATAGTGGGGAATAGCATTGAATGTGAATTAGCTGGAGTTAGGAATTGATTCCTTACTCCAGCTTTGAAGCTTCAAAGGTGAGAGACCTAGGCTCGAACCGTTGTCCCACTATGACTCTTTCAATAAAAAACAAAAAGACTCGTCTATCTTGTTCCATTCGAAGAGCACCAATTAAGTATTATTTCTTCTAGCACATATTTATCGCACAAAAAAAATCCTGGCACCAATTGGTACCAGGAGCAGTGTTGATTTTAATGTAAGACTTTGTTTAAGAAGTTTTGAGTACGTTCGTTTTGTGGGTTACCAAACACTTCTTCAGGAGTTCCTTCTTCGATGATATAACCACCATCCATGAAGATAACGCGATCGCTAACCTCACGCGCAAATCCCATCTCGTGTGTTACCACAACCATCGTCATCCCTTCTTTAGCTAGGTTTTGCATTACTTCTAATACATCCCCAACCATCTCAGGGTCTAACGCTGAAGTTGGTTCATCGAATAATAACATTTTTGGTTTCATTGCAAGCGCGCGGGCAATAGCCACACGTTGCTTTTGACCACCTGAAAGAGATTTAGGAGAGACATCCGCTTTATCTGCAAGACCAACCATGCCAAGGAGTTCCATCGCATGTTCAGTTGCAGCTTCTTTTGTCTCACGACCTAATTCTACCGGTGCAAGAATGATATTTTTCTAGAACGCTTAGGTGAGGGAAGAGGTTGAAGTGTTGGAATACCATTCCTATTTCCTCACGAACTTTATTTAAGTTTGTTTTTCTTGTCTGTTAAATCATAGCCGTCAATGATGATATGACCACTGTTGATCTTTTCAAGACGGTTTAAGCAACGTAAGAAAGTTGATTTACCAGAACCTGAAGGCCCGATAATACAAACTACTTCGCCTTCCTCAATAGAAAGGTCGATGGATTTTAATACTTCTAAGTCGCCATATTTCTTTTGAATTTTTTGAACTTCGATAATAGCCATTATTTTAAATTCCTTTCTAAGTGAGCTGAAAGTTTCGTTAATAGAACGATCACGATTAAGTACATCACACCGACGATTAACCACATTTGACTTGATTGTAAGTTACGAGCGATGATGACTTTACCGGTTTGCGTTAACTCGGCAATACCGATAATTGAAAGGATAGATGTATCTTTCAATGTGATCACGAATTGGTTGATGAATGAAGGAACCATAATTCGAATCGCTTGCGGTAAGATAACTTTTTGCATGCTCTTAGAATATGGAAGACCTAAACTCATGCAGGCTTCGTATTGTCCTTTATCAACCGCTTGAATACCCCCACGGATAATTTCAGCGATGTAAGCCGATGCGTTCAAGCTAAGGGTAATGACACCCGCTACGAACGGTTGCATTGTAATGTTGAATGCTTGTGGAATTCCAAAGTAAATGAAGAACGTTAATACGATTAATGGAACACCACGGATAATGTCAATGTAAAATCCTGCGATTGCTTGTACGATATTGCTTTGGCTAGTTTTCATTAAACCGAAGATAATACCGATTAAACTTGCAAAGATTAAAGCTACAACTGTTAATACGATTGTGTTCCATAAACCAGTTGCAAGAGTTTTCCAGTTTGTTTTGATTAACCCTAGAATGCTTGTTGCTTCTGTGTTTTCGCTAGCGTTTGTTGTGTATTTGTTGATGATTTCATCATACTTACCACTTTCTTTTAGTTTTTTCAAACCGTTGTTGAAAGCAGTGATTAATTCTGCGTTTTCACCTTTATTAACAGCAACACCATATTCTGTTTTGTTTTCGTTATGGTCTGTCATTTTTAAAGGTAAGTTGTTTGATGTGATTGAGTAGGCAAGTACTGGATAGTCTTCAAATAAAGCGTCGCTGTTTCCTACCATTACATCTTGGTACATACTTGATGAATCTTCAAAAGTTGTGATTGTAAATCCATATTTATTCTTGATTGATTCAGCGTAAGTCGCACCTTGCGTTCCTAATTTAACGGCAACTTTTTTACCTTTTAAATCAGAAAGAGATGTGATTTCAGAGTTTTTAGGAACTCCCATCCCAATTCCACTGTCATAGTAACTATTTGTGAAGTCGAATTTGTTTACGTTCATCTGTGATTCCCATACCAGCCATCACAGCGTCTACTTGACCAGATTCTAATGCTTGTACGGCAGCATTGAAGCCGAGTGGTTTGAATTCTACTTCGAAGCCTTCAGCCTCTGCGATACTCTTCATTAATTCAATATCAATTCCGACGTATTCACCATTTGTATCTTGGTATTCAAATGGAGCAAATGTAATATCTGTTGCGATTACATATTTTCTTAGTTTCTGCTTTAACAGAACTGGTCGGAGAAACGAGGGATAGAAGAGTCATCAATAGAGTGACTAGAACAGCTCCCAAGCTCAATTTTTTTATGTTCATACATATTCCTCCAAATCTACCTTACGTATAAGGTTTTTCCATTATAGGGAAGAATTTCTGAAAATGCAAAATTCTAGTCTCATCTCATGTTACATTTTCTGACATGATTTTCTGAGAATAAAAAACTCCCTTCTCTAATGAAAGAGAAGAGAGTGATGCTATTTTTCTTGTTCGAGGACACGCCAGATGGCTTTTGCCACGCCACCATTAACATTGGTGTCTGTCACAAAATCGGCCACAGCTTTAACTTCGTCTGGTGCGTTGCCCATCGCAACACCAATTCCAGCGTCACGAATCATCGAAACGTCGTTGAAGTTGTCACCAATTCCAAAGACTTCCTTCATCGATAAGCCAAGTGTTTCGGCATAGTGAGCAACCGCAATGCCTTTTTGAGCGTCCTTATGGTTGATTTCCAAATCCGTATAAAATGCGGAAGTGACCACAAGGTTTGGATGCGCTTGATCGATATGTTCACGAACGGGTTTGAAATAAGTAGGCCCGTCGTCATGAGAGACGATAATCTTGAAGACCTTAATATCTGGAATCGATAGCACTTCTTCAGCAGTCGTCACATCGGTTGCTTCTAGAAGGATTTTGAGCTGTCTAATTTCTTCTTTCAATTGTTCAGGCGATAGATTATTTCTTTCAGCCTTTTTGCGTTCGATGACTTTGTTGATAAAGAGGGCGTAGTTCTTTCTAAAGTTCCCCTCAGAAGTCACGAGCTGCCAGTCCAAGTCAATCGAATCGAAGTAGTCCAGTAGTGCATAGACTGTTTCGTGAGGAATGGTGACTTCCCAGATAATGTCATGATTTTTATCAAAAATCTGAGCGCCATTCATCGCAATGACAGGGAGATGTAGTTCTGCTTGTTCGAGCGCAAAATTGGCTTGTAGATAATCGCGTCCGGTACAAACGATAAAGTGTTTCCCTTGTTTTTGGAGTTTTCGAATCGCTTGAATATTATTTTTATGAACCTCTACATGGTTTGTAAGTAGAGTACCATCCATATCCGATGCAAATAATTTAATCATAGAGCAAAACCTCTATTTCATTTCTTTAAGATGTGTTTGCAATGTTTGAATTTTATCTTGAATACGTCTGAAGCGTGGTTTGTTTTCTAATTGGAATTTTGCTACTTCTTCTTGAATAGAGTTCACAACTTCCATTGTTTGTGGAACAATCACTTCTTGGATTTCTTTAATGCCTCTTTCAAGAGTGGCTTTACCGGTATTAATCACGGTAACATCCTGTGTCACTTCTTGAATTTGTTGCGCTAAGATTTCACGGTTTTCTTTACCGCTTCTTGGGTTGTTAAGTAGGGCAACGGCGCCTCCAATCACACTACCGAAAATAAAACCTTTTAGAAATTTACTCATTGATTATGCCTCCATTTGTTCGCGAATTGATTGCGCGATTTCTGCTAATACTTCTGAACTTGGATTCGTTGGGTGCCATTTTTAATCCAAAGCCATCTTCTTTTTGTATAGCGTGGGATTAAGTGGATGTGAGAGTGGAAGACGCTTTGGTAGGCCAACTCCCCGTTATTACTTAAAAATGTTTAAACCTTTAATGTCTGGGTTTGAAGCTTGAACGGCACGTGCGATTTTAGGAATACGTGCAAACACTGCGCTTGCTAAGTCTTCGTCATATTCGAAGATGTTTAGCCACGTGTTTTTTTGGAACGACAAGCGTATGTCCCTGGTGTTACTTGCGAAATGTCAAGGAACGCAAGTACTACGTCATCTTCATACACGATATGTGCTGGAATTTCTTTATTAATAATTTTATCAAAAATGCAATCTGTCATGGTGTTTCCTCCTTGAGTTCGTACCTCTATGGTATCAAAAAATGCTGTAAAATGAAAGGTTTTCAGGACGGAGAGCTGTTATTTTGTTCTTAGAGGCGAAATTGTTCGATGGTTCTATACTTGAATAAGAAAAGTGCACTTATTCCGCGTCCTTTCACACTTTTTTGGCTTTATGGTATAATAAGGAGAATAGTTAGATAGGAGAATCTATATGTCACTACAATTAAACAATGTAACTGCAGGATATACAAAAGTGCCTGTCATTACGGACATCACTTTTGATGTAAATCCAGGCGAGATTTGCGGCCTAATCGGGCTGAATGGTGCCGGAAAGAGTACGACAATTAAAACGATCATTGGGCAACTTACCCCTTTTAGCGGAAGAGTGGAAGTAGAGAAACTAAGTATTCTCGAAAACCAACGTGGTTACCGTCAATCGATTGCGGTCATTCCAGAAAGCCCCGTTCTTTATGAAGAATTGACGTTTAGAGAACATATTGAATTTGTGGCTCGTTCGTATAATCAAATGAACGAAGAAACAATGGCTCATGCAATGGAACTCGTGGAAGCTTTCCGCTTAACGAAGCAATTGGATTGGTTCCCGGCGTATTTCTCAAAAGGGATGAAACAAAAAGTTCTCATCGTCTGCGCATTAATGCTAGATGTACCCGTTTATGTGGTCGATGAGCCATTTTTAGGACTTGATCCACTAGGGATTCGTACCTTGCTTCAAGTCTTAAAAGAGAAGAAAGAAAAGGGTGCAGCGATTTTAATGTCGACTCACGTATTAGATACGGCTGAGAAGTATTGTGATCGTTTCATCGTTTTACACGAAGGGAAAGTAATTGCGCAAGGCGATATCGAAGGCTTACGCGCTACTTCGAATATTGAAGAAACTTCTCTAGAGGAAATTTACTTTGCATTAACGACAGGGGACGATGCCCATGAATAGTGCAACAATTTTTGAGGCCCGCGTAAGAAAATATCAAAAGAAAAGCATGAAGTATATTCGCTATATGCTCAATGACCATTTCTTGATTGTTTTATTTTTCTTATTTGGCTTTATCATGGTGCAATACTCGAGTTGGATTCAAACGATTCGTGTATTGGAATGGCCTTTACTAGGGTTACTTGCAGTTCTACTAGCGAGTGTTCCATTCTTTGGTGGAGTAGCAACGTTGCTTGAACCAGCCGATGGAATCTTTTTATCCGTAGTGGGGCAAGACTTTAAGGCGTATTTACAAAAAGCCATTCGTCGTAGTTGGGCGCTTCCGCTACTCGTGATGCTGGCTTCGACAGGAATTGTCTTTCCAATCGTAGCACAAGCCTTTGGAACGAATATGAGTATGTTCGTAAAGCTATTCCTCTTACAAGTGCTCTTTAAAGATTTATTATTCCGTTGTACAAAATATGCTTATCGTGGAGTGCTCCATTTTACATGGATGGAAAAAAACTCGGTATTTACGTAATTGCAGTAGCGAACTTCTTTCGGAATGTTTTTTTTGGATTTCTGAAGGGTGGTCATTTGTCTTATTAGTAATACCAGTACTTCTAAGTATTTTTATCGAACAATATTATGGAAAAGCGGCTTTTGTCTATCGATTCGATTCAAATGATTGAGTCAGAATTAGAAAGACAACAACGAATTTATCGTCTATATGCATTGTTTGTGGATGTGCCAATGGTGCATAAACCCTCAAGCGCATCGCCGTTCATATTTAGATGGCGTATTGAAGGTACTAGTTGGAACAAATCCAAGTGGTCATCGCTATTTAGTGAGTCGTACGGTCGTTCGTACGAGTCAATATATGAGTTTATTATTACAACTGGCGACAGTTAGTTTTGTAGTCGCATTATTTTCTCAAGAGTATTATTGGAACTTTATCGTCAATGCGTTACTTGTAATGCTATTAGGATTCCAACTCGTTGGAGTGATTCAAAGTGCCAACACGCAAAATAGTCATTTTGCCTCTTTAGTGGATAGCAACACTCGTCTTAAGGATAATTTATCAGTCCTCATGATGACGATGGTCGCATCCGATGTTGTACTGGGCATTTCTTCAGTGATAGGTATGCGTGAAATGATTGGATTAGTAGGGATTATTTTCTATCCGATTTTCGGTGTATTCTTTACACAATTTTATTTGCGTTATCGATTCCTTAAGAAGAGAAGAAAAATTTAAGTTTGTAGGCTACTAAGTAGCGCACAAACTTGACTCAAATGGTATAAAACCATAAAATAAAAGAATAGATTTATTAAAGGAAACAGAATTTGTCGTTAGGGATGGAATAGATGGAATATAACATGGACACAGGATGGGATCTCCATCCAATTGGTGGGGACACCGGTCAAGCGTACATGGGTGTAAAAGACCATGAACGTGTATTTCTAAAGAGAAATGCTTCACCGTTTTTAGCGGTGCTATCGGGTGAAGGTATCACTCCTAAGTTAATATGGACCAAACGTGCGGGTAATGGTGATGTCATTACAGCTCAAGAATGGTTGTCTGGAAGATCCCTCACTAAGGAAGAAATGGGGTCCGTCGAAGTCATTGAGCTGTTAAAACAAATTCATCAATCCCCAAATCTTTTACAAATGTTGCAACAAATTCAAGGTGAAGAGTATAGCACTCAAAAATTCATCGATGAATATTTAAATAATTTACAGTCAGGATTACAAACCCACCGTTTCTTAAATGAAGTATTAAATTACTTAATTGAAACCATTCCGCTTGTGAGCGAAGTTGGGAAAACAGTTTGTCACGGAGACTTAGACCGTCGTAACTTTATGTTATCTGAAGACGAGAAGCTCTACCTTGTCGACTGGGAAATGGTTCGACTTGCCGATCCAGTTTCGGATTTAACGATGATCTTGACGCAATACATTCCTGTTCATCAATGGGGTGAATGGCTAGATATGTATGGCTTACAACTGTCTACAAATATTTATCAACGAATTGAATGGTATGCCTTAATGAATTGCTTGAATTATATTAAGAAAACGCACTTCGAGGGACGTTACCTTGAAATGAATGAGAAAATTCTTTTGGTGAAGTCAATTTACAATAATCGTATTGGAAAGCCAACGGAAGAATAGACAGGAGTTAGACTTTGAGATTAAGAAATAAACCTTGGGCAAAAGATGCTTTAGCCTCTCATCCAGAAATGGTCATCCAAGATCCAGCGCAATGGAAGGGAAGATGGCATGAACGTTTTGGCAATAACAATCCAATCCATATCGAGATTGGTTCTGGGAAAGGTCAATTCGTGAGCGGCATGGCTCGTCAAAACCCAAACATTAACTATATTGGAATTGAAATTCAAGAAAGCGTCCTTGTAGTCGCACTTGAAAAAGCTCTTGCAGCTGATGTTCCAAACTTACAATTATTGCATGTGAACGGTGGACAAGTAACAGACTACTTCGAAGATGGTGAAGTAGACCAAATTTACTTGAACTTCTCAGATCCATGGCCAAAGAAACGTCATGCGAAACGTCGCTTGACTCATGAAAGTTTCTTAGTTGGATACGAAAAAGTATTACCACCATTTGGGAGAATTACACTTCAAGACAGATAACCGTGGATTGTTTGAATACAGCCTTGCTTCATTCTCACAATTTGGACTTGTGTTAAAACAAGTTTGGTTAGATTTACATCAAGTGGAATTTCCAGGAAATGTGATGACAGAATACGAAGAGAAATTCTCAGCAAAAGGTCATCCGATTTATCGTGTGGAAGTGATTTTCCCACAAGATAGAAAAGCTTTTAAACAATCTGAATAACAAATAAAGGAGCCTGATTCATATGGAATCAAAAAATAGTTTCAAAGGTGCAAGCTTCCTTCTAGCAGCGGGTGCTGTTATTGGAGCATGGGTCACTTCAAAATGGTTTGAACGCAGAAATGTCAATGGAGATGTTATTGTTCAAAATGTACGTAAATTATTTCAAGTAGTAGGTACTATCGAAGGCTCTTGGATTGAGATGGAACCTGTATTCGTGGATAGCCCTGAATTTTATGGGGAAGTTTATTATGGCGGGGTTACTCGTAAAGAAGATAATGAACTAGTCCAATACGAATTTTATGCAGATGCAAAAACAGGAGCCGTTATTGATTTATACAAAATTGGATAATCAAAGAAAGCTGGAGTTCCTCCAGCTTTTGGCGCGTTTATAAGATGTTTTATAGAAGTAGGAAAGAAGAGGATACAATGGAAGCCAAAACAGAAAAATTAATCAAAACGTTAACACAAATGAAAGGGACTAGTGGACATGAAGGTCGTATTCGCGACTTTATGAGAAGTGAATTAACACCTTTAGTAGACCGCATTGAACAAGATGGTCTTGGTGGTATTTTTGGGGTTCGTGATAGCAAAGAAGAAGATGCACCACGCATTATGATTGCGGCACACATGGACGAAGTTGGTTTCATGGTAACAAATATCACTCCAAACGGAATGTTTAAAGTAAGTCCTTTAGGTGGATGGAACCCATATGTAGTTTCAGCGCAACGTTTTACTTTATTAACTCGTAATGGAGACTATCCAATTATTTCTTCTTCAATCCCACCACATCTTTTACGCGCAGCTGGTGGTCAACAATCAGCTGTGAAAGTAACAGACATTTTATTCGATGCTGGATTTACTTCGCGCGAAGAAGCGCTTGAATATGGCTGTCGCCCTGGCGATACAATCGTTCCGGATGTAGAAACTATTTGGACGGCCAATAAGAAACGCATGATTTCTAAATGTTGGGATAACCGTTACGGATGTACAGTCGTTCTTGAAGCGTTAAAAGCTGTTAAAGATGAAACTTTACCAAATACATTAATCGCGGGAGCGAACGTGCAAGAAGAAGTTGGATTACGTGGAACTGGTCCAAGTGTGACAAAATTCAATCCTGATTTATTCTTTGCGGTAGACTGCTCAGCAGCAGACGATATTAATGGTTCAAAAGAAACATTTGGACACTTAGACCAAGGATTCTTATTACGTATTTTAGACCCAGGTATGGTGACTCTTCCTCGTATGAAAGAATTCCTTGAAGACACTGCGTTAACTCATAACATTCCGTTCCAATACTTTGTGTCTCAAGGTGGAACAGATGCTGGTAAAGCACACTTAATGAATCAAGGGGTTCCTAGTGCGGTGATTGGGGTTTGTGCTCGTTATATTCATACACATCAAACAATGTTCTCTATTAAAGACTACGAAGCAGCACGTGAAATGGTTATCCAAACAATTCGTGCATTAGACCGTAGCACAGTGAACACTATTTTAGACGGAAGAACAAATTAAGAGTAAAGAGGTACAATATATGTGGTTAAGTTTTTATAACAAAAAGGGTATCGGCGATACGTTATTATTAACAAGTGGAATTGCAAACCGCTACGACGTCGACTATGAGAAAAAAAGAAATGTGACTCAAGTCTTTGTTCGTGAGTCGAAAGAAGTTCTAGGCTATAATATTGAAAAGATTTCTGAAGTGATTTCATTTGAAGAAGATGGACAACAAATCCTAACTCCCAAGCAACAAGAAGTTGTCAAAGGGTTGATTGAAAGCTGGATTTGATGTTTCAACTTTAGATTTAACACCGGAAGATGCACTTGTAGTTGGATACGTTGAAAGTTGCGTAGATCATGAAGATTCTGACCACTTACATGTGACAATGACACGAGTAAGTGACTCTGAAGTGTTACAAATCGTCTGCGGAGCGCCAAACGTGAAAGCAGGACAAAAAGTGGTTGTTGCTAAACCTGGTACAGTAATGCCGAGTGGCGCTATCATTTGGGCTGGAGAATTACGCGGAGTGGCTAGTCACGGAATGCTTTGTTCAGCACGTGAATTAGGATTAGAAAACGCACCAGCGAAAAAAGGAATCTTAGTGTTAGATGATGCGACTCCAGTAGGGACGCCATTTAAATCATTAAACTTACAATAAAGGAGGAACGGGAGTCATGAATGAACCATTTAACGAGAAAAACGATTCATTCGCTTCTTTGCAAGCAAGACGTGAAAAGACTACTTTTCCGAATTACTTGAAGCAAGGTCAAACTTTTGAAGATCAAGTCGTTGAAGAAATGACGCGAGTTGATGCCACAAGAAAAGATGAGACTCCACAAGAATCCTTACCTTTTGATGAGCGACCTGATGCAGCACTCTTACAACCGATTGAAAAAGAGGAACATCAATTACCAGCGCAATTCCGTTCATTTAAGGAAAAGGCGACGGAAGGTCATCAAAAATATAAACCGCGTGTGGATTGGACTTCTTATTTGAATACGAATCAACGCAAACCTTTAAACCAAGTACGGTACCTTCGAGTACTAGAGGTTTAGAACAAGAGGAAACCCAAAAAGTTCCTTATCGCGAGTTAGAAAATGAGTTATTGCCAAATAGTACAGACTTGATTTTATTCGAAAAAGAAGAAGCTTTATTGGTATCCGTTGAGGAACAAGAAGATACAATCGAGAAGCGCTTGAAGGAGTACAATGGTACCTCTTATGAGAAACCAGTACAAAGCCAAGTTTTCGCAACAAAGGGCTATGTTCCAGCCTTTAAACGCAAACAAGAATCAGATGTTGAAGTCGTGCAAGAGTCCTTGTTAGAAGGCTTGCCGGAGACAAAAGTTGAAAGACGAAAAGCACCGGAAAAACCACTAACTGGAAAACAAAGACGCGCAATGAAAAAATCGTTATCGATGATTATGGAACAGGAGCAACATGAACGTCAGTTGCCATATGTTCATCCAAAAAAACAGTAGTAGAAAAGCGAGGAGAAAAAATGGATAAAAGTAAGATTTATCACTTTACGGGAATAAAAGGATCAGGAATGAGCGCATTAGCCTTAGTATTACATGGGGAAGGCTATAAAGTGCAAGGGTCAGACTTAGAACAATACTTCTTCACTCAAAAAGGTTTGGAAGAAGCTGGAATTACATTATTACCATTCAGCGCTGATAATATTAAAGAAGGACAAGTTGTTATTGCAGGGAATGCATTTCCAGATAGCCATGAAGAATTAGTTTCTGCACGCGAAAAAGGCGTTGAAGTCGTTCGTTATCACAAATTCTTAGGCGAATTATTAAAAGGCTATAAGAGTGTTGCCATTACTGGTTCGCATGGTAAAACAAGTACAACAGGGTTGTTATCTCACGTATTAAGTGGTATGGAACCAACAAGTTACCTTATCGGAGATGGAACTGGTAAAGGGATTGAGAATTCAGAGTACTTCGTTTTAGAAGCTTGTGAATATAAACGTCACTTTATGGCATACCGTCCAGACTATGCAATCATGACAAACATCGACTTTGACCATCCAGACTACTATACAGATATCGAAGATGTACAAAGTGCATTTGAAGCATTTGGTAAACAAGTGAAAAAAGGAATCATCGCTTGCGGGGATGATGAGAGATTACGTACCTTAGATGCGATTGTACCTGTTACTTATTACGGTGTTGGTGAAAACAATGATGTGATTGCTAAAAATATCCGTAAAGAAAAAGGCGGAAGCTACTTTGATGCGTATATTAAAGGCGAATTATATGGTCATTTCTATATTCCAACATATGGAGACCACAACATCCTTAATGCATTAGCGATTATCGCATTCTACTACTTAAATGATTTAGATCGTAATGAATTAGCTGAACAATTCAGCACTTTCGGTGGAGTGAAAACGTCGCTTCTCTGAAAAAGTAATTAACGGCGTTACTATCATCGATGACTACGCTCACCACCCATCTGAAATTCGTGCAACATTAGATGCGGCACGTCAAAAATATCCTGAAAAAGAAGTGGTAGCGGTCTTCCAACCACATACATTTACTCGTACAATCGCGCTTTTAGAAGAGTTTGCGGAAGTGTTATCACTTGCTGACCATGTATACTTATGCGATATCTTCGCATCTGTTCGTGAAGAAGCAGGGGATGTTTCTATCGAAGACTTAGCAAAACTGGTTAAAGGTGGCGCGAAAGTATTACCTCTTGATAATGTATCTCCATTATTAAACTATAAAGACGCAGTAATCGTCTTTATGGGAGCAGGGGATGTACAAAAATATGAGTTTGCTTATGAAAAACTCTTATCAAATACTTCTCCAACACAAAACTAAAGTTTGATGGATTCAGGCCTGGCAGTTGCCAGGCCTTTTTGTGTGCATCTTAGTATTGAAGGAGAAGGGATACCGCTCTTTTTAGTGTTCATAGGATTGTTTATTTGTTACACTGGTAATGACAAATTAGGAGGCATATTATGGCGAAACAAAAATTATTACTCGTTGACGGAAGTAGCTTAGCATTCCGCGCATTTTTTTCGATTTTAGATTTAAATCGTTTTAAAAACGCTAATGGCTTACATACAAATGCACTCTATTCATTTCACCGTATGTTTAAGTCCATCTTAGACTCTGAAAAACCAACTCATGTGCTTGTCGCATGGGATGCTGGAAAGACAACTTTTCGTACAGAAATGTATGCAGATTACAAAGGAGGTCGTTCGAAAACTCCGGGTGAATTTATCGAACAGATGCCTTATTTTAATGTGCTTTTAGATGCATGGGGAATTCCTCATTACCGTCTGAACCAATATGAAGCGGATGATATTATCGGTACTCTTGCTAAACAAGGGGAAGCAGCAGGATATGAAGTTGTGGTTCTTTCAGGAGATAAGGACTTGATTCAGCTTGCGGATAATAATATCACTGTAAAAATCACCACAAAAGGAGTGACAGAACTAGTCGAGTACACTCCTGAAGTGATTTTCGAAAAATACGGCTTGACACCTGAACAAATCATCGATATGAAGGGGTTAATGGGAGATTCTTCCGATAACTATCCTGGTGTTACAAAAGTCGGAGAGAAGACAGCGGTGAAACTTCTTCAAGAGTTCGGCAGTGTAGAAGGAATCTACGAACATGTCGATGAAATGAAGAAGAGCAAGTTAAAAGAAAACTTGATTAACGACAAAGAGTTAGCTTTCTTAAGTAAGAAATTAGCGCGCATCAATGTGGAGTCGCCTCTTGAAATCACGCTAGACGATACCCTTCGTAAGGAACAAGATGTAGATGCATTGATGGCGTTCTATAAGGAAATGAACTTTAATTCTTTCCAATCAGACTTATTAAATTCAGGTGCGACGGCAGTAGAAGAAGCACCAAAAGCGGAGCGACCAAACGTAACACGTGTGTCAGAGATTACTGAAGATATGGTAAAAGGTGCAACAAGTGTTCATTTTGAAACACTTGAAGCGAACTATCATGTGGCAGATGTGATTGCCGTTGCCTTCGGAAATGAAAAAGAAGTCTTCGTGACAGATTTAGAGACGGCTGTTGCTTCAGAAGCCTTCAAGAAATGGCTTGCGGATGCATCAATCGAAAAACATTTATTTGATACAAAAGCAGCTAAAGTACTCGCACATCGTTTCGGAATTGTATTAGAAGGTGCCAAATACGATGTGTCCCTTCTTGCGTATCTAGTGGACACTAATGATATCGTGAAAGAGATTAGTGACGTAGCACGTCGTGTCGATGTAACGATTCTTGCTAGTGACGAAGCAGTCTACGGTAAAGGAGTAAAAATCCAAATACCTGAAGATGAAGAAGTTTGGAATCAGCACTTAGCAGCAAAAGTCTACACAATTGCGGTGGCGCCAGAAAAACTATTGAAACGCCTTGAAGAAAATGAACAAACACATCTTTATTGGGAAATGGAATTGCCAGTGAGCGATATTTTAGCGCGTATGGAAATCCAAGGGATTCGCGTCGATAAAGGACGTTTAGTTGAGATGGGTGTGGAATTTGAAGCACGTCTAAAAGAGATTGAGCAAGAAATTTATGAGCTTGCTGGGGAAGAGTTTAATATCAATTCGACTAAACAACTCGGTGTCATCTTATTTGAAAAGATGGGCTTACCAGTTATCAAGAAGACGAAGACTGGTTATTCAACAGCAGTAGATGTTTTGGAGAAATTGGCGCACCAAGCTCCAATCGTAGAGTTGATTTTAGAATATCGTCAATTAGCTAAATTAAATTCAACGTATGTAGAAGGATTGCAAGCGTATATTCAAGAAGACGGCAAGATTCATACGCGTTTTGTTCAAAACTTAACGCAAACAGGTCGTCTAAGCTCGGTGGATCCAAACTTACAAAATATTCCAATCCGTACAAAAGAGGGCCGTCGTATTCGTTACGCATTCTTACCAGAGCATGACGATTGGAAGATTCTCTCAAGCGACTATTCGCAAATTGAATTGCGTGTGTTAGCGCATATTGCCGGCGATAAACATATGATTGAAGCGTTCAAAAATAATGTCGACATTCATACAATCACAGCAATGCGTGTCTTTGGAATTACAAACCCAGACGATGTAACGAGTGAAATGCGTCGCCAAGCCAAAGCTGTAAACTTTGGTATTGTGTATGGAATTAGTGATTACGGATTATCTCAAAACTTGAATATTTCCCGTAAGAAAGCTAAAGAATTTATCGACCGCTACTTGGAAGAGTTTCAAGGGGTAAAAGACTTTATGGAATCTGTCGTAAAAGAAGCGCGTGAGAAAGATTATGTGGAAACATTATTCCACCGTCGTCGCTATTTGCCGGATATTCATTCAAGTAACTTTAATTTACGCTCATTTGCCGAACGTACAGCGATGAACTCACCAATCCAAGGAAGTGCCGCAGATATCTTGAAGATGGCGATGATTGAATTGGACCGTGAAATGAGAGAACGTAAATTCAAAGCGAACCTATTATTGCAAGTGCACGATGAATTGATTTTCGAAGTGCCACAAGACGAATTAGAAAGCCTTCAAAGCTTAGTAGAAGAAGTCATGGAAAATGCCGTGAGTCTGAAAGTTCCACTACGCGCAGATAGTAATGTAGGGGATAACTGGTTTGAAGCAAAATAACTAAAAATAAAAATGGACATCTCTTCTTAATGAATGTAAGTTAGGGATGTCCATTATGTTTTATCTTTTGAGTTTATAGCGTTTTTGTAGTATACTTTTTGAGTTAAGAGAAGAAGTTTAGGTGATGGAAGGGCTCTTTTAGCGTTCAGATTCCATCACTTTCATTTTGTCAATCAATGGAGGAAATACATGAAATTAAGAAATGATATTCGCAATATTGCTATTATCGCCCACGTTGACCACGGTAAAACAACACTTGTGGATGAATTATTAAAACAATCAGATACATTAGATGCACGTACAGAATTATCAGAACGTGCCATGGACTCAAACGATATCGAACGTGAACGCGGAATTACAATTTTAGCGAAAAATACAGCCGTTCAATATAAAGGAACTCGTATCAATATCATGGATACACCAGGACACGCGGACTTCGGTGGAGAAGTAGAACGTATCATGAAAATGGTAGATGGTGTAGTTCTTGTAGTGGATGCGTATGAAGGTACAATGCCTCAAACTCGTTTCGTATTGAAAAAAGCATTAGAACAACATTTAACACCAATCGTTGTAGTTAACAAAATCGACCGTGACGCTGCTCGTCCAGAAGAAGTTGTCGATGAAGTATTAGAATTATTCATCGAATTAGGTGCCGATGATGATCAATTAGAATTCCCAGTAGTTTATGCTTCAGCGTTAAACGGAACTTCAAGTTTATCAGATAACCCAGCGGACCAAGAAAAAACAATGGATTACTTATTCGATACAATTATCGAACATATCCCAGCACCAGTAGATAACTCAGATGAACCATTACAATTCCAAGTATCATTATTAGACTATAATGACTACGTTGGACGTATCGGTATCGGACGTGTCTTCCGTGGAACAATCAAAGTTGGGGATCAAGTAACACTATTAAAATTAGACGGTACAAAGAAAAACTTCCGTGTTACTAAATTATTTGGTTTCTTCGGATTAAACCGTTTAGAAATCAACGAAGCAAAAGCAGGGGATTTAATCGCTGTATCTGGTATGGAAGATATCTTCGTTGGAGAAACAGTAACTCCAGTAGATACACATGAAAGCTTACCAGTATTACACATTGACGAACCAACATTACAAATGACATTCTTGACAAACAACTCACCATTTGCGGGGTCGCGAAGGGAAAGTTTGTAACAGCACGTAAGATTGAAGAACGTCTAATGCGTGAATTACACACAGACGTATCTCTTAAAGTTGAACCAACTGATTCACCAGATGCATGGATCGTATCAGGACGTGGGGAATTACACTTATCAATTCTTATCGAAAACATGCGTCGTGAAGGATACGAATTACAAGTATCTCGTCCAGAAGTAATCATCAAAGAAATCGATGGCGTGAAATGTGAACCATTTGAACGTGTACAAATCGATACTCCTGAAGAATACATGGGTTCAATCATCGAATCATTAAGTAACCGTAAAGGTGAAATGCAAGATATGCAACACAATGATAACGGACAAGTTCGTATTGTCTTCTTAGTTCCAGCTCGTGGATTATTAGGATATACAACTGAATTCTTATCAATGACACGTGGGTACGGAATTATGAACCACACATTCGATCAATACTTACCATACATTCCAACAAGCATCGGCGGACGTCGTAATGGGGCACTTGTTTCAACAGATACAGGTAAAGCAACAACATACGGAATTATGGGTGTTGAAGAACGTGGTGTGATTTTCACTGAACCAGGTACTGAAATTTACGAAGGTATGATCGTTGGGGAACACTCTCGTGAAAACGACTTAGCGGTTAACATTACGAAAGCAAAACAACAAACAAATATCCGTTCAGCAACGAAAGACCAAACTTCAGTCATCAAGACTCCTAAGAAATTATCTCTTGAAGAGTCATTAGAATTCTTATCAGACGATGAATACTGCGAAATTACTCCAGAAACAATTCGTCTAAGAAAACAAATTCTAAATAAAGGCGAACGTGAAAAAGCCAATAAACGTAAAAAACAAGCTGAATCAGAAAGCTAATCTGAATATCAAAAAGGTGGATGCAATGCATCCACCTTTTTTGGTTGTTTTTATTGATTTAATTTAACTCGAACAACTTGCTTATGAAAATTCCGGTTTTAAAAGTTAAGTGATACCGTATACGGTATCACTTGTATTAGGTGTATTGTGTTTTCGCATACTGTTGTAGTATCCTTATAGTAGTAGGTTTATAGAGAGAAGAGATGAAAATGACAAAACAAAGAAAAATCATGTATGGAATTTGGAGTCCTGTTTGCATTTATTTTATTAGCACTTGGGCTGATCCAAATGTTTACGTATCGAGCAACACCTGAGGCACAAGAGACGTGGAATATTGCGGCATTTGAACAGAAAAACAACTGGACTCATTTTGAAGTGACAGGAGAGAAAAAAGGAACTCTTTTATTATATACGGGTGCCTTAGTTGAACCGCAAGCTTATGCTAAACTTGCAGATGGCTTAGCTAAAGAAGGGATTGAAGTGTACATTATTTCTTCTCAGTTGAATTTACCAGTGTTGGATAATGGGACGATGGCAACTATCGTGAAAGAAGAGCATTTAGACAAAGTGTTTGTCGGAGGACATTCTCTAGGTGGTGTTGTTTCAACGATTGAAGCGAAAAAACTAAATGAAATTGATAAAGTTGCAGGCTTAATTTTATTAGCAAGTTATCCAGATCAAAGTACGGATATTAGCGACACTCAAATTCCTGTATTATCGATTACGGCTTCGAATGACAAAATTTTGAAACAAGAAAAATATGAAGATGCGAAGTCTCGTTTGCCAGAGTCTACACTCTATACAACGATTGAGGGTGGGAACCATAGTGGCTTTGGACTATATGGTCAGCAAAACGGCGATGGTACTGCTACAATGAGTGCCGAAGAACAACAAAAACAATTAGTTCAACTCATTAAACAATTTATCGTATCGCATTAAGCTAGGCTTCGGTCTAGCTTTTTTGTACGCTTGGGTTGTGTTTTGGTTATGTCGCAGGTATCATGGAAGTAACGAATTTTGGAGGTAGAGCGTATGCAACAAAAAGTAACAAAGAATTGGGTCACTATCGGAACTGGTGTGATAGCCAATGAATTAGCAGTAGCGTTAGAATCATTGGACGGGAAACTTTATGGAGTTGCCAATCGCACCTATGCGAATGCCGTAAAATTTGCAGAAAAATATGGCATTGAAAGAGTGTACGATGAAATTGACGATGTCTTTACAGATCCAGAAGTAGATATTATTTATATTTCAACTCCGCATAACACGCATATTCACTATCTTAGAAAAGCCTTAGCTGCTGGAAAGCATGTGTTATGCGAAAAGGCTATTACATTAAATAGTGAAGAATTGGAAGAAGCGTTGCAACTCGCTAAAGAAAATAATGTTGTTTTGGCTGAGGCAATGACGCTTTACCATATGCCCGTCTATAAACAATTAAGTAAAGCTGCTGAAAACTTGGGTGAGCTTCGCATGATTCAAATGAACTTTGGTAGCTATAAAGATTATGATATGACGAACCGTTTCTTCAATCGCAATCTTGCTGGGGGAGCATTACTGGATATTGGTGTATATGCCTTGTCTTGCATTCGTTATTTCATGAGCGAGGCGCCTAGTTCAATGGTTTCTCAAGTGAAATTAGCGCCAACAGGTGTGGATGAGCAAGCCGGTATTGTTTTGACGAATGATGCAGGAGAAATGGCGACTGTGACGATGACGCTCCATGCTAAACAACCAAAACGCGGTGTTATTGCATACGACAAAGGGTATATTGAGATTGTTGATTACCCACGCGCGCATAAAGCGACGATTACTTATACAGAAGATGGACATGTTGAAACTTTTGAAGATGAATTGGGATTAGATGCCTTAGCTTATGAAGTTCTGGATATGGAGTCAACGATTGATACAGGGGTAGACCTCATGCATCTTGAATATACGGTCGATGTGATGGAAATCATGACCGACTTACGCCGTGAATGGGGAATCAAGTATCCAGAGGAAGAGGAAGCATGAAGCAACAAGAACAATTAAAAGCGATGGAACAATATGCAAAAAGAGTCCTTGGTGCAGATACAACAGGGCACGATTGGTCGCATATTGAACGCGTCGTCAATACGACAAAGACGATTGCGAAGGCGGAAGGAGCAGACTTATTTATTTGTGAAGCCGCAGCGCTACTCCATGATGTTATCGATGATAAAATTGTCAAAGATCCTATAGTTGCATTGAAGGAATTGAAAGAATTTCTAATTTCTATTGAAGTGACTCCTAAACAAGTTGAAGCCATTGAGTCGATTATTACGAGAATGTCGTTTAAGAATCATAAGGAACAACAAGAACTCTCGCTTGAAGGAAAAGTGGTGCAAGATGCGGATCGATTAGATGCTATTGGTGCTATTGGGATTGCTAGAGTGATGTGTTACTCTGGAAGTACAGGAAGACCAATCCACAATCCGGACATGAAGCCTCGTGAAAATATGACGCCTGAAGAATATCGAAACGGCGAATCTACAGCAATCATGCACTTCTATGAAAAACTACTGAAGTTAAAAGATATGATGAATACAAAATATGGTAATGAATTAGCAAAAGGACGGCATGAATTTTTAGAAATGTATTTAGAACAATTTTATGCCGAATGGGATGGAAAACGATAGACAATAAGCGACAAATTTTGTCGCTTATTTGTTTTGAAAGAAAAATAGGTGTAGAATAGTAACTACATTTTAAAGTGAGAGGATTGGTTGCGTGGAAGTAGAGCAACAACTAACGAATAAAGAATTAAGAAGAAATATATTTGTCATTGTTTGGCCAGTATTTGTCGAAGTGCTTCTTGGAGCACTCTTTGGAATGGTCGATATGATGATGGTTGGGAAAGTACCAGGCGACACTGCTGCAGCCGTTTCTGCAGTTGGGATGACGAACCAGCCGATGTTCCTTGGTTTAAGTCTAATTCAGGCATTGAATGTCGGAGGTACTGCTATTATTGCTAGGTATTTTGGTGCGAAAAAGTATAATCGTATGGGAAGTATCTTGAAGCATGTAATGATTCTTGCGATGTTTTTCTGTGTGACACCTGTAGTTATTTTAATGTTAATCTTCGCTCCAGAAATTTTATCACTGATGGGTGCAGATGAAACGGTTATTAATGTCGGGTTAAACTACTTTAGAATTGTCACAATCGGATTTATCTTCCAATCACTATCGTTTACTGTAACAGCAGCCCTTCGAGGAATTGGCGAAACGAAAATTCCGATGAAAAATAATATTATCGCGAATAGCTGCAATGTTTTAGGAAATGCGATTTTAATCTACGGTATGTTTGGCTTCCCAGCGTTAGGCGTTACGGGTGCTGCGATTTCAACAGCTGTATCGAATTTAATTGCGATGGTGTTAAATGTTCGTTATATTTTATCGGGCAAAAGTATTTTAAAACTGGACTTTAAAGAAAAATTTGAATTCAAAGTAGAAGTAATGCGCGATTTAGTGCGTATCGGTATTCCAACAGCATTAGAACAAATGGCACTACGTTTTGGGGTCATCATGTTCTTGAAGATTGTTTCAGGGTTAGGAAACAATGTCTATGCGGCTCACCAAATTGCCCTAAATGTACTTTCACTATCTTATTCTCCAGCTCAAGCATTTGGGATTACAGCTTCGTCACTGATGGGGCAATCGCTTGGGGCTAAAAATGAAAAGTTGGCAGAACGCTATACCAAAATGTGCCAGCGCATCGGGTTAATTTTAGCGATTATGATGTCTGTTTCTATTTATTTTGGAGCGACACTGCTTGCAGGAATGTATACGGATAACGTAGAAATTATTCAGAATACCATAATTGCTTTATCGATTGTTGCGTTCGTTCAACCGTTCCAAAGCCATCAATTGATTACTTCTGGAGCCTTGCGCGGGGCAGGAGATACAGTGTGGCCACTTATTGCTATTTTTATTGGATCATGTGTGATTCGATTAAGTTTAGGATATGTATTTGTAAACTTCTTCGGATGGGGACTTGCTGGCGCATGGTATGCGGTCTTTATCGACCAATTTATCAGGGATATGATCATTCTCCTTCGATTTAGAAGCGGCCGATGGAAAAACATCCGAATTGCATAAAGCTAGGGCTGGAATTTTCCAGCCTTTTTGTTTTGCGCATAAATTGTGTGAAGCAGTTTACTGAAATGATGGAAAATCAAAAGAAAACGTATGGAGATTGATTTTTTATTGATTTTCTATTATTTTTGGTTGGTGCAATTATAGTGTTTGTGATACTATAGTAGAAAGATGTAAAGAGATTGGAGTTTTCAAACGATTATGGCAAGAAAAGGTTTATTAATCGTTTTATCTGGACCTTCAGGTGTCGGAAAAGGAACCGTACGCGCAGCAATTTTTGCAAAAGACAATCAAGAATTCGTGTACTCAGTATCCGCAACGACTCGTAAGCCAAGACCAGGTGAAGTGGATGGAAAAGATTATTTCTTCAAATCAAGAGAAGAATTTGAAGAGATGATTGCAAATAAAAAATTATTAGAATACGCAGAGTACGTAGGGAATTACTATGGAACGCCTTTAGATTATGTGCAAGAAACATTAGATAAAGGAAAAGATGTATTCTTAGAAATCGAAGTTCAAGGTGCGCTTCAAGTACGTGAAGCTATGCCAGATGGAGTGTTTATTTTCTTAACGCCGCCTGATTTACATGAACTAGAATCTCGCATCGTAAACCGTGGAACAGATTCAGACGAAGTAATTAAAAACCGTATGAAGGTTGCAAGAGAAGAACTTGGTTTGATGAAGTATTATGATTACTCTGTTGTGAATGACAAAGTAGAAAATGCGGTTCGACAAATCGAAGCAATTATTCAAACAGAACATTTACGCATCCAAAGAAACTTGGAAAGCATTGAAGAGTTCGAAGATGAATTAGAAGAAATTTTAGACGAAGAGTAGAAAGAGGGAATCTATTATGATGTTATATCCATCAATCGATAAATTATTGAAAAAAATCGATTCAAAATATTCATTAGTTATTTTATCAAGCAAACGTGCGCATGAGTTACACCACCATGAACCACCAATGTTAGAACACTACGAATCACATAAAAACGTAGGTCGTGCGTTGGAAGAAGTTGTTGCTGGGTGACTTAACAATTCGTGAAGACAGCAAACCTGAACACGTATAATCAAATTTTTAGTCAAGGGAAACTCCCTTGGCTTTTTTGTTTTCGTAGTTTTGAATGTAGAGCAAGCGACAACAAATTAAAGTGCATTATGGTATAATGAGTAGTAAAACTATTTTGGAGGTGAGAAGATGTATGCAAAAGTAATCGTTGACGTTCCAGTCATTCAAGTGAATCGACCGTTTGATTATCATGTTCCAGAAAACTTACAAGAGAGTATTGAAGTAGGGATGCGTGTTGCAGTTCCGTTTGGCGGACGAAGTATTTCTGGATTCGTACTAGCACTTAGTGACGAAGTAGATTTTGACGGAGAAGTAAAAGATATTTTGCATTTAATGGATTTAGATCCCGTCTTATCACCAGAGATGATTGAGCTTGGAGCATATTTATCGAAGAAGGTTCATGCTTTCCTTATTCAATGTTATCAAACGATGCTTCCAGCAATGTTAAAATCCAATTATGAAAAACGATTTGTATTAGTGAATCCGAAAGACCATGAAGATGTGTTTCGAGAAATTTTCCATTACGAAAATACATTGCAATACACGGATGACCTGCCACAAGAACATGTAAAACGACTAATGAAGTTGAAGAAAGAAGGAGCTGTGGTTATCGAGACGGTTGTCAAAGAGCGTGCGAAGGTAAAAACAGAAGACTGGATTCGATTGAATTATGTGATGCAAGAGTATGAGGAGTTTATTCCAACAATCTCTGCCCGTGCCAAGAAGAAAGTTGCGCTCCTAAAGACATTAGCTTCAATGGAAGTGATGGAAATTGAAAAGAGACGTTTCTTAGAGGATACGGATTTTACAACAGCTGATTTAAAATTCGCAGTTGAACGCAATTGGATTTCGATTGTTCAAAAAGAAGTGAACCGTGATCCTTACAAAGGAAGAGTCTTTAAGAAAAGTGCGCCATTCCAGTTAAATCCTGAACAACAAGTGGCGTTTGACCGAGTGAAAGAAGAATCCATCGATACCGACACGTCAAAAGTATACTTGCTCGAAGGTGTAACAGGTTCTGGGAAAACAGAAGTGTATTTACAATGGATTGGGGAAGTGATTGAAAAAGGAAAGAGCGCGATGATGCTCGTTCCAGAAATCGCATTGACTCCTCAAATGGTCGACCGATTCAAGTCGCGCTTTGGAGACCGAGTAGCGGTACTTCATAGTGGACTGAGTGTCGGTGAAAAATACGATGAATGGCGTAAGATTAAGAATAAAGAAGCAGACATTGTGGTGGGTGCTCGTTCTTCGGTCTTTGCTCCATTAGAGAACATCGGAATTATTATTTTAGATGAAGAACATGAAGCAACGTATAAACAAGATGAGTCTCCAAGATACCACGCTCGCGATGTAGCGATTTGGCGTGGGGAATATCATCACTGTCCAGTGGTGTTAGGAAGTGCGACTCCAAGTCTTGAGTCTCGTGCGCGTGCACAAAAGGGAGTCTATACGCTCTTGCGATTAACGAAGCGTGCACAGGCGCAGCTGTTGCCTGAAGTTCATTTGATTGATATGAGAACGGAATTCGTTCATCAAAAAGGATCGTTTTCGAAAGACGTTACTAGATGCGGTCGAAAAACGATTAGAACGAGGAGAACAAAGTGTCTTGCTCTTAAACCGACGCGGATATTCTTCTTTTGTACTTTGTCGTGATTGTGGAACGGTATTGGAATGTCCGAATTGCGATATTTCATTAACGCTTCATATGGATACAAGAAGTATGAAATGTCACTATTGTGGTCATGAAGAACATATTCCTAATTTCTGTCCGAAATGTCATAGTCGACAAATTCGTTATTTTGGAACAGGAACGCAGAAGGTGCAAGAAGAATTGCAAGAAGTGTTCCCCGGATGCTCGCATTGTGCGAATGGACGTGGATACGACAAGACGTAAAGGGCAACATGAAGCGATCTTGAAGCAGTTCGAAAATCAAGAAGCCGATATTTTAATTGGAACGCAGATGATTGCGAAAGGTCTCGATTATCCAAACGTAACGCTTGTGGGTGTTATTAATGCGGATACGGCGCTGAATATTCCTGATTTTAGAAGTTCGGAAAAAACATTCCAACTACTGACTCAAGTATCAGGACGTGCAGGTCGTGGGGATAAGCCGGGTGAAGTATTTATCCAAACTTATAACCCAACTCACTACGCGATTCAATTAGCGCAAGGTCATCAGTATGAACGATTCTTTGAAACGGAAATGCGGATGCGTCATATGGCAAACTACCCACCGTACTTCTTTACAACGATGATTACTTTCTCGAGTGAAGAAGAAGGAGTGGCGTTGAAGAAAGCCATCGAAGTGCATAAGGCGTTGAAGGCGAATGTGTCGCCAAATGCAGTTGTGTTAGGGACCGACTGCTAAATCGATTGCGCGAATGAATAACCGTTATTATTTCCAAATTATTGTGAAAGTACAAAAACGAACCGCAATTGCAAGAGTTCTTAGAACAATTGATGATGGAAACACAAGAAGTCGGTTCGAAGAAATTACTCATGACGATTGATATGGAACCACAACATTTCTTATAGAGGTGAAAAATGAAGAAAGTTATTTTTATGGGAACGCCTGAGTTTTCAACAGGTGTTTTGAAACGATTAATTGAAGATGAAACAGTTGAAGTCATTGCCGTTGTCACACAACCAGACCGTGCAGTTGGACGTAAGAAAATCATTACACCAACTCCTGTAAAGGTGGTGGCATTGGAGCATGATATTCCTGTTTACCAACCAGAAAAATTAAGTGGGTCTCAGGAATTGGAAGAGTTAATGCAACTAGATGCAGATTTAATTGTAACAGCTGCTTATGGTCAATTCTTGCCAACGAAGTTTTTGAACTTCCCACGCTTTGGTGCGGTGAACGTTCATGCGTCACTCTTACCAAAATATCGTGGTGGAGCTCCAATCCATTATGCAATTATGAACGGGGACAAAGAAACTGGCGTAACAATTATGCGAATGGTTGCCAAAATGGATGCGGGTGCGATTATTTCACAACGCGCCATTCCAATTACTGGCGAAGACGATGTGGCTAGTATGTTTGAAAAATTAAGCGTCGTTGGAGCGGATTTACTAATCGAAACATTACCAGCGTTGTTTGCTGGAACGATTACGGAAGTAGAGCAAGACGAAGCGCTTGTATCGTTCTCTCCAAATATTTCAAGAGAGCAAGAGCAAATTGACTGGAATAAAACAGCGACTGAAGTGGATTGTTTTGTTCGTGGATTACGTCCATGGCCAACTTCATTTACGATTTTAAACGAAATCGTGTGAAGATGTGGGGAGTAGCTTTAACGGATAAACAAACTACTAAAGCACCAGGTAGCTTATTTGTAGAAGGCGGACGTCTATATGTAGCTTGTGGTGGCGGGACTGTTCTTGAGATTACACGTCTTCAACCAGCAGGAAAAGCTCAAATGGATGCGAAGGCATTTATGAATGGATTTTCAGAATGGTTGAAGAATGATGCGATTTTTGAGGGGTTAAACCATGAGTAATGTACGTGACATTTGCGTAGAATTATTAACGAATGTAGAAAAGAATCAAGCATACTCGACAGTCGCGTTTCAAAATGTGTTACAAAAACATAAATTGGATGCAAGAGATAGAGGACTATTAACGGAATTATTCTACGGAACCATTCAACGTAAATTAACATTAGACTTCTATTTAAAACCATTTATCGAGAAACAAAAGAAAATGGAATTATGGGTGCTAAGTCTCCTACGAATGACTGTATACCAAATGGCGTATTTAGACCGAGTGCCTGATCATGCAGCTATTTTTGAAGCCGTTCAAATCGCGAAAAAACGTGGCCATCAAGGGATTGCCAAATTCGTCAACGGAGTTCTTCGAAATGTTCAACGCGGAGGATTCGATGGAGTTTCTTCTATTAAAGATGAACGTGAACGTTTGAGTGTCGAATATAGTATGCCACGCTGGATTGTGGATTTATTATTTGAACAATATGGGGAAAAGGCTAGAGAAATTTTCCCAAGTTTAAATATTGCTCCTCACTTAAGTGCGCGTATTCAAAATCCAGAGATGTCGGTTGAAGAAGCTAAAACTCTTCTTCAAGAAGAAGGTGTGACGGTTCAAGAAAGCAAATTGTCTCCTCGAGCAGTGATTGTTGAAGAAGGAGATTTACTACAATCGAAAGCATTCAAAGATGGAATGGTTACTGTTCAAGATGAGTCTTCTTCATTAGTGGCTCAAGTAGGGTGAGCTTACATCCTGGAGATAAAGTGCTCGATACTTGTGCTGCTCCTGGAGGAAAAACTACTCATTTTGCAAGTTACTTAGTAGCCAAAGAGGGCGGACTTGTAGAAGCGCTGGATTTACATGAGAAATAAATTACGCAAGATTCATCAAAACGCAAAACGTTTAGGAGTAGAAGACAGAATTCATACTCATGCACTCGATGCTAGAAAAGTTGGCGAACTATTTAAAGAAGAAAGCTTTGATGCGGTATTTTGTAGATGCACCATGCTCTGGATTGGGATTGATGCGTCGTAAACCAGATATAAAATACACAAAAAATAGTGAAGATTTAACAAAATTAACAAAAATACAGTTGGAAATTTTGTCTGCAATTGCTACAATGGTAAAGAAAGGTGGAAAACTCATCTATTCAACTTGTACAATTAACAAGGGTGAAAATGAAGAAGTAGTCCATAACTTTTTACGAGAACATCCGGAATTCGAATTACAACCAATCGAAGAGTTTGGTTGTACAAAGGAAAATCCGATGCTTACGATTTTACCGCATGAATATCATACAGATGGATTTTTCATCGCGAGAATGGTAAGAAAATAAATTCGCAACAGGAGGAAAAATATGGAGATAGCCATCAAAAGTGACGTCGGACAAAGACGTACTTTAAATGAAGATGCTGCCGGATATTTTTTGAATACTCAAAACGTGCCGATGATTGTTGTGTGTGACGGAATCGGCGGGCATAATGCTGGGGATGTAGCAAGTGCTATGGCATTATCGCATTTGGGAAAACGTTGGGAAGAAGAAAGTATTACGGATACAGAAGCCGCTTATCAATGGCTCGTTAAAAATATTCAGGCCGAAAATGATCGTATTTTCCAAAAAGCGAATCAATATCGTGAGCTAGATGGAATGGGAACAACAATTGTGGTTGCCGTAGTGATCGGTTCTGAATTGTTAATTGCAAACGTCGGTGATAGCCGTGCTTATTTGTATCGCAATTTTCAAATGAAACAATTGACAGAAGATCATACACTCGTACAAGAGCTGTTAAAATCTGGAGAGATTTCTGAAGAGGAAGCCAAAAGCCACCCTCAAAGAAATATTGTAACGCAGTCTTTAGGGATTACACTGAATGTCCAGATTGATTTTGTAAGAGTGAGTCTAAAAAATGGAGACACGATTTTCCTTTGTTCAGATGGATTATCGAATATGGTTGAAGATCAATATATTAAAGAAATTCTAGGGAATTATTCAGATGTAACAACGCAAGCAAATAAAGCGGTCGATGCTGCAAATGAAGCGGGCGGTCGCGATAACATTACAGTTGCGATTGCAAAATATACTGCCAGGGAGGAGGTAGAAGAATGATTGCACCAGGAAAAATAGTTGGTGGTCGCTATAAAATCAAGTCTCATATCGGGACGGGTGGAATGGCCACTGTGTATTTAGCACAAGATTTAATTCTAGAAAGACCCGTGGCAGTAAAAGTGTTGCGCTTAGACTTCCATACAAATGAAGCTGCGATGAGACGTTTCCAACGAGAAGCGCAATCAGCAACACAATTAGTCCATCCAAATATTGTAAGTGTATATGATGTTGGAGAAGAAGACGGAACAAATTACATTGTAATGGAATACGTCGAAGGAACGGATTTGAAAGAGTACATTCGCGAGAGAGGGCCTCTTCCACCACGCGAAGCTGTTCGTATTATGACACAAATCGTTTCAGCGATTGAGCTCGCTCACCAAAATCGAATCATTCACCGCGATATCAAACCTCAAAACATCTTAATTGATAGAGAAGGTAATGTGAAGATTACAGACTTTGGGATTGCAATTGCACTTTCTGAAACGTCATTAACACAAACGAATACATTGCTTGGTTCTGTTCATTATTTATCTCCTGAACAGGCAAGAGGTGGAATGGCAACAATCCGCAGTGATATTTATGCACTCGGTATCGTATTGTATGAGTTATTAGTCGGTGAAGTTCCTTTTGAAGGAGAATCGGCAGTTTCAATCGCGTTGAAACATTTCCAAGAGCCGCTTCCTCGAATTTCACAGATGTTACCAACAGTACCACAAAGTTTAGAAAATGTGGTGTTGAAGGCGACGGCGAAAGAGCCTCTTGATCGTTACAGTAGTTGCTACGAAATGTTGGAAGATTTACAAACATGCTTAAATCCAGAACGTTTACACGAGCCAATGTTTAAACCGACTGCTTTCAGTCAGGAAACAAAGGTGTTGCAACCAATTACGACAGGGACCAATCCCTCGTAAGGTACCAGCAACAAGTAAGGAAGTTCCTGAAATTCAATTTGACGAAGAGAAGAAAGTTGTTCAAGAGGAACCTAAAAAGAAGAAGAAAAAAAGAAATGGCCATGGATCTTATTGCTACTATTTATCATCATTAGTGCTGGAACTATCTATGCATTTATTCAAACTTCTCCAAAAGACGTTAAAAGTTCCAGATGTAACGAACCTTACTGAAGCAGATGCAAAAGTAAAATTAGCAGATGCGAACCTCGAAGTGTCAGATGTGCAAAAAGTGAAGTCGGACACTGTCGAAGAAGGAAAAGTTGTAGAGACGAACCCTAAGGCAGGAAGTTCTGTAAAAGAAAAATCTAAAGTCGTATTAAAAGTAAGTGCTGGTAAAGACACCGTTGAAGTCGGAGATTATACCGGCAAAGACTTTCGATGAAGCTAAAGCAGCCTTGCAAAAACTAGGAATTGCAGTAGAGAAGAAAGAAAGTTATTCAGATACTGTAGAGTCTGGTAAGGTAATGGAACAAAGTGTTGCTAAAGGTGAAAAAGTAGTCGCCAAAGATACAAAAATGGTTTTAACCGTATCTAAAGGAAAAGAACCAGTAACGTTAATCAACTTAAAAGGTTATTCACGTTCAGGTGTTGAAGACTACGCGAAAGAACATGGCTTGAAGTTACAAATTTCAGAAGAAAATAGTAATGAAACAGCAGATACTGTTATTAAACAATCACCAGCAGAAGGCACAGCTCTTAAAAAAGGTGATACATTAACAGTTGTCATCTCAAAAGGAAAAGGAGAACGAGTAGTATCTCGCCAATTCACGATTCCTTATGAAGCGAAAGAAAGACAAATAATAACAACAATAATAATGCGAACTCAGGGTCAAATACCCAAGAAGCAAAACAAAATACAGTTGAAATCTTTATTCAAGATGCAAACAATAATATGAATACTGCGTATCGTACTTTCAAGATTTCTGAAACCACAAGTGTAACTATTGATTTTACGTTTAACAATCAAGTTCCAAGTGGTAAATACATCATTAAAAGAGATGGTGTAGCAATCGATACAGGAGTCGTACAATAGAGTATATATGAGAGTCTAGGTTCATGTAACCTAGGCTCTTTTTTAAATTTTTATAGAAGAATAAAATATCTAAAATTTTCTTATTCATTTCAGTTGAAATTGGTTATCAGTTATGATAAATTAATATCACTGTTGAGCGAACGTTCGCTTATAAAACAGTTTTCAAAAAAACTTTGAAAAAGTTACATGAAATCTGTTGACAGTAAAAATGTCCTATGATAGGATATAGAAGTTGTTGCAAAAACAACGATTGACCTTTGAAAACTGAACAAAGAAGACGAAACCAAATGTGTAGGGACTTCATCTTCGATGAATGAAGAAACAACAATTTCTTATCTCTTAAAGAGATACAATAAGTCAGTAATTAAAATGAGCTTTTCAAAGCTCATGAAAATTCAAATTTTTCATGAGAGTTTGATCCTGGCTCAGGACGAACGCTGGCGGCGTGCCTAATACATGCAAGTCGAACGAGAGCGACCGGTGCTTGCACTGGTCAATCTAGTGGCGAACGGGTGAGTAACACGTGGGTAACCTGCCCATCAGAGGGGGATAACATTCGGAAACGGATGCTAAAACCGCATAGGTCTTCGAACCGCATGGTTTGAAGAGGAAAAGAGGCGCAAGCTTCTGCTGATGGATGGACCCGCGGTGCATTAGCTAGTTGGTGAGGTAACGGCTCACCAAGGCCGTGATGCATAGCCGACCTGAGAGGGTGATCGGCCACATTGGGACTGAGACACGGCCCAAACTCCTACGGGAGGCAGCAGTAGGGAATCTTCCGCAATGGACGCAAGTCTGACGGAGCAACGCCGCGTGAGTGAAGAAGGTTTTCGGATCGTAAAACTCTGTTGTTAGAGAAGAACAAGTGCTAGAGTAACTGTTAGCGCCTTGACGGTATCTAACCAGAAAGCCACGGCTAACTACGTGCCAGCAGCCGCGGTAATACGTAGGTGGCAAGCGTTGTCCGGATTTATTGGGCGTAAAGCGAGCGCAGGCGGTTCCTTAAGTCTGATGTGAAAGCCCCCGGCTCAACCGGGGAGGGTCATTGGAAACTGGGGAACTTGAGTGCAGAAGAGGAGAGTGGAATTCCATGTGTAGCGGTGAAATGCGTAGATATATGGAGGAACACCAGTGGCGAAGGCGACTCTCTGGTCTGTAACTGACGCTGAGGCTCGAAAGCGTGGGTAGCAAACAGGATTAGATACCCTGGTAGTCCACGCCGTAAACGATGAGTGCTAAGTGTTGGAGGGTTTCCGCCCTTCAGTGCTGCAGTTAACGCATTAAGCACTCCGCCTGGGGAGTACGACCGCAAGGTTGAAACTCAAAGGAATTGACGGGGACCCGCACAAGCGGTGGAGCATGTGGTTTAATTCGAAGCAACGCGAAGAACCTTACCAAGTCTTGACATCCTTTGACCACTCTAGAGATAGAGCTTTCCCTTCGGGGACAAAGTGACAGGTGGTGCATGGTTGTCGTCAGCTCGTGTCGTGAGATGTTGGGTTAAGTCCCGCAACGAGCGCAACCCTTATTACTAGTTGCCAGCATTGAGTTGGGCACTCTAGTGAGACTGCCGGTGACAAACCGGAGGAAGGTGGGGATGACGTCAAATCATCATGCCCCTTATGACTTGGGCTACACACGTGCTACAATGGATGGTACAACGAGCAGCGAACTCGCGAGGGTAAGCGAATCTCTTAAAGCCATTCTCAGTTCGGATTGTAGGCTGCAACTCGCCTACATGAAGCCGGAATCGCTAGTAATCGCGGATCAGCACGCCGCGGTGAATACGTTCCCGGGTCTTGTACACACCGCCCGTCACACCACGAGAGTTTGTAACACCCAAAGTCGGTGAGGTAACCTTTTGGAGCCAGCCGCCTAAGGTGGGATAGATGATTGGGGTGAAGTCGTAACAAGGTAGCCGTATCGGAAGGTGCGGCTGGATCACCTCCTTTCTAAGGATAAACTTTCAGTGCCGTAAGGTATTGAAGGTAATACGGAACCCTACAGGGTTTAGACTTCTTTGTTTAGTTTTGAGAGGTTACTCTCTCAATTTTGTTCTTTGAAAACTGAATACTATATCACAACAAATAACCAATTAATTTACCGAGCGTTAGAATAACATCTAACGAAAAGAGTTTTTTAACAAAACGCAACGCTATGCGACATTTAACCAACGGTTAAGTGAATAAGGGCGCACGGTGGATGCCTTGGTACTAGGAGCCGAAGAAGGACGGAACTAACACCGATATGCTTTGGGGAGCTGTAAGTAAGCTAAGATCCAAAGATTTCCGAATGGGGGAACCCAACACCTTTCATAGGGTGTTACCAATGAGTGAATACATAGCTCATTAGGAGGTACACGCAGGGAACTGAAACATCTCATTACCTGCAGGAAGAGAAAGAAAAATCGATTCCCTGAGTAGCGGCGAGCGAAACGGGAGGAGCCCAAACCAACGAGCTTGCTTGTTGGGGTTGTAGGACTAGAACGTGAGAAGAAATCAAGATAGCAGAAGTGGTCTGGAAAGGCCCATCAAAGAAGGTGACAATCCTGTACGCGACATTTTGATGAACTCTACTAGCATCCTGAGTACGGCGGGACACGAGGAATCCCGTCGGAATCCGCCAGGACCATCTGGCAAGGCTAAATACTACCTAGTGACCGATAGTGAACCAGTACCGTGAGGGAAAGGTGAAAAAGAACCCCGGGAGGGAGTGAAAGAGTACCTGAAACCGTGTGCTTACAAGTAGTCAGAGCCCGTTAATGGGTGATGGCGTGCCTTTTGTAGAATGAACCGGCGAGTTACGTTTACATGCGAGGTTAAGATGAAGAGTCGGAGCCGTAGCGAAAGCGAGTCTGAATAGGGCGCATGTAGTATGTGGACGTAGACCCGAAACCAAGTGATCTACCCATGTCCAGGTTGAAGGTGCGGTAAAACGCACTGGAGGACCGAACCAGGGCACGTTGAAAAGTGCTTGGATGAGGTGTGGGTAGCGGAGAAATTCCAATCGAACTTGGAGATAGCTGGTTCTCTCCGAAATAGCTTTAGGGCTAGCCTCGGAATCAAGAATCGTGGAGGTAGAGCACTGTTTGGACTAGGGGCCCATCTCGGGTTACCGAATTCAGATAAACTCCGAATGCCATGTATTTATATCCGGGAGTCAGACTGCGAGTGATAAGATCCGTAGTCGAAAGGGAAACAGCCCAGACCACCAGCTAAGGTCCCAAAAATATCTGTTAAGTGGAAAAGGATGTGGGGTTGCACAGACAACTAGGATGTTGGCTTAGAAGCAGCCATCATTCAAAGAGTGCGTAATAGCTCACTAGTCGAGTGACCCTGCGCCGAAAATGTAACGGGGCTAAACAGATTACCGAAGCTGTGGATTGGACCTTATGGTCCAGTGGTAGGAGAGCGTTCTAAGGGCGGTGAAGCATGACCGTAAGGACATGTGGAGCGCTTAGAAGTGAGAATGCCGGTATGAGTAGCGAAAGACGGGTGAGAATCCCGTCCACCGAATAACTAAGGTTTCCTGGGGAAGGCTCGTCCTCCCAGGGTTAGTCGGGACCTAAGGCGAGGCCGATAGGCGTAGTCGATGGACAACAGGTTGATATTCCTGTACTTCTATAAATCGTTTGAGCAATGGAGGGACGCAGGAGGCTAAGAAAAGCGTACGACTGGAAGTGTACGCCCAAGCAGTGAGTCGGCTGATGAGTCAAATGCTTATCACGGATGCGACAAGCTGTGACGGGGAGGGAAGTTTAGTACCGAAGTTTCTGATGTCACACTGCCGAGAAAAGCTTCTAGCAAGATTTATAGGACCCGTACCGCAAACCGACACAGGTAGTTGAGGAGAGAATCCTAAGGTGAGCGAGCGAACTCTCGTTAAGGAACTCGGCAAAATGACCCCGTAACTTCGGGAGAAGGGGTGCTGGTAGCAATACCAGCCGCAGTGAATAGGCCCAGGCGACTGTTTATCAAAAACACAGGTCTCTGCAAAATCGAAAGATGACGTATAGGGGCTGACGCCTGCCCGGTGCTGGAAGGTTAAGAGGAGAGGTTAGCGCAAGCGAAGCTTTGAATTGAAGCCCCAGTAAACGGCGGCCGTAACTATAACGGTCCTAAGGTAGCGAAATTCCTTGTCGGGTAAGTTCCGACCCGCACGAAAGGCGTAACGATCTGGGCACTGTCTCAACGAGAGACTCGGTGAAATTATAGTACCTGTGAAGATGCAGGTTACCCGCGACAGGACGGAAAGACCCCATGGAGCTTTTACTGTAGTTTGATATTGAGTGTTTGTGTCACATGTACAGGATAGGTAGGAGCTGAAGAATCCGGGACGCCAGTTTCGGAGGAGGCAACGGTGGGATACTACCCTTGTGACATGACCACTCTAACCCGCACCCCTCACCGGGGTGGGAGACAGTGTCAGACGGGCAGTTTGACTGGGGCGGTCGCCTCCTAAAGTGTAACGGAGGCGCCCAAAGGTTCCCCTCAGAATGGTTGGAAATCATTCGTAGAGTGTAAAGGCAGAAGGGAGCTTGACTGCGAGACCTACAAGTCGAGCAGGGACGAAAAGTCGGGCTTAGTGATCCGGTGGTTCCGTATGGAAGGGCCATCGCTCAACGGATAAAAGCTACCCTGGGGATAACAGGCTTATCTCCCCCAAGAGTTCACATCGACGGGGAGGTTTGGCACCTCGATGTCGGCTCATCGCATCCTGGGGCTGAAGTCGGTCCCAAGGGTTGGGCTGTTCGCCCATTAAAGCGGTACGCGAGCTGGGTTCAGAACGTCGTGAGACAGTTCGGTCCCTATCCGTCGCGGGCGTTGGAAATTTGAGAGGAGCTGTCCTTAGTACGAGAGGACCGGGATGGACACACCGCTGGTGTACCAGTTGTTCTGCCAAGAGCATCGCTGGGTAGCTATGTGTGGACGGGATAAACGCTGAAAGCATCTAAGCGTGAAGCCCCCCTCGAGATGAGATTTCCCATCATTTTAAATGAGTAAGACCCCTGAGAGACGATCAGGTAGATAGGCTAGAAGTGGAAGTGCCGCGAGGCATGGAGCGGACTAGTACTAATCGGTCGAGGACTTAACCACGAGTTGTATAGCTGGTAGATTGATGGAGTTGGATATAGATTCAGTTTTGAAAGAACGAAAGTTTTTTCCAAAGAAATAAAGTGTGGTGACGATGGCAAGAAGGATACACCTGTTCCCATCTCGAACACAGAAGTTAAGCTTCTTAGCGCCGATAGTAGTTGGGGGTTTCTCCCTGCGAGGGTAGGACGTTGCCACGCTTTAATATTTTTCCGCCATAGCTCAGTTGGTAGTAGCGCATGACTGTTAATCATGATGTCGTAGGTTCGAGTCCTACTGGCGGAGTTCATTCGTATAAATGTTTGGAAACTCGGAGAGTTGTCCGAGCTGGCCGAAGGAGCACGATTGGAAATCGTGTAGACGGTTAACCCTGTCTCAAGGGTTCGAATCCCTTACTCTCCATTTATATGATTGATTTAGTTACCATGGCCCGTTGGTCAAGCGGTTAAGACACCGCCCTTTCACGGCGGTAACACGGGTTCGAGTCCCGTACGGGTCATTATTTTTTTATGGAGGATTACCCAAGTCCGGCTGAAGGGAACGGTCTTGAAAACCGTCAGGCGTGTAAAAGCGTGCAAGGGTTCGAATCCCTTATCCTCCTTAATATTATCGCGGGGTGGAGCAGTTGGCAGCTCGTCGGGCTCATAACCCGAAGGTCGTAGGTTCGAGTCCTACCTCCGCAATTAGGTTCCGTGGTGTAGGGGTTAACATGCCTGCCTGTCACGCAGGAGATCGCGGGTTCGATTCCCGTCGGGACCGTAAAATTTAATTAGCTAGGCTCGGTAGCTCAGTTGGTAGAGCACTTGATTGAAGCTCAAGGTGTCGGCAGTTCGATTCTGTCCCGAGCCATTTGGAGGGGTAGCGAAGTGGCTAAACGCGGCGGACTGTAAATCCGCTCCTTCGGGTTCGGCAGTTCGAATCTGCCCCCCTCCATTATTTGGAATTGAATTTTCAAAAACTATATAGGGGTATAGTTTAAAGGTAGAACAGCGGTCTCCAAAACCGTTAGTGTGGGTTCGATTCCTGCTACCCCTGTTTTAAATAATATTATGGCGACCGTGGCGAAGTGGTTAACGCATCGGTTTGTGGCACCGACATTCGGGGGTTCGATTCCCCTCGGTCGCCTATCTTGGGGTATAGCCAAGCGGTAAGGCAACGGACTTTGACTCCGTCATTCGTTGGTTCGAATCCAGCTACCCCAGTTTTTTTTATATTTTGGTGGCGGTATAGCCAAGTGGTAAGGCAGAGGTCTGCAAAACCTTCATCACCGGTTCAAATCCGGTTACCGCCTTCCTGATATGCCGGCGTGGCGGAATTGGCAGACGCGCTGGACTCAAAATCCAGTGCCCGCGAGGGCGTGCCGGTTCGACCCCGGCCGCCGGTATACGCGTGACGACAAGGTTTATAGGACCTTGTCTTTTTTTGTTTAGAACTTTATAAATGCTAAAAATTACTAGAAATTTCTATAATAATCAATTTATAGTGCATTCTTATTTAGTAAAATAAGTGAATCAACTTTAAAAATCATACAGGAGAAAATTATGCTCTCGACAATACAAAATACAGCAATATCAATTCTTATTTATTTTTTAGTAGTCCTCTTGTCTTATGGGCTATATCATTTACTGAAAAAATGGATTAAGTCAGAAGAATACTTAAAAATAGCAAGGGATGTCTTTAAGACAACTTTGTTTTTAGCGATTCTTGTAACTTTTCAAATAGGCACTTCTATGTCTTTTGTGTTTGATTTTCCACTTCTTATCGTATATGGAGTTATAGCAATTGTTTTTCTTTTAGTTTTGACTAAAAAAGAAAACAATGAATTTGTTTTACACACAAAGGTTTCTGCTATTCTATTGACACCAATTATTGAGGAAGTGATTTGTAGAGAGATTGCTTATAATCCTGAAAATCTCGTCTTTTCATTTATTCTTGGAACAATTATTTTTATTGTGTTGCATTTTGCATTTGATGTTAAAAGTATTGTTTATTTTTTCTGTATAGCTTGTCTGCTATTTGGGTTAAGGATGCAATCTAGTTCCGTTTTGAATCCGATTTTACTACATTCGATGATCAATTTCGTAGTAATCTTTAGAAAGTAAGGAAGTTCAACTAACTGAGCTTCCTTTTTTATATGCTATTAGTGACACTACAGCGTGTATCGTTTATAATGGAAGGGATAATAGAAATAATTTTGTTTATTTCAAACTTAAGGAGGTAAGTATGCGAATCGGTATATTTACAGATACGTACTTTCCACAAGTGAGTGGAGTTGCGACTTCAATACGTGTATTAAAAGAGGACTTAGAAAGACAAGGGCATAAGGTAATCATCTTTACGACAACAGATCCAAAGGTGACGGAACCGGAAGAGAATATTATTCGATTAGGTAGTATTCCGTTCTTCGCGTTCAAGGATCGTCGTGTGGCGATTCAAGGGCTAGGAAAAGCTTACCGAATTGCAAAAGAAAACGAGCTGGATATCATTCATACTCAGACAGAGTTTAGTCTTGGGTTAGCGGGTAAATTAATTGCTGCCATGATGAAGATTCCAACGATTCATACGTACCATACAATGTATGAGAAATATTTACACTATATTGCAAAAGGGAAAGTGCTACGTCCTAGTCACGTAGCGTATCTTTCAAAATCATTTTGTAATCAAACAAGCGGAGTGGTTGCTCCAAGTCAGATGACAAAAGATAAGCTGATTGAATATGGAGTGCTTCAAGAAATTCGAGTAATTCCAACGGGAGTCGTTGTACCTCCTCAAGAACCAGAAGTAGCCAATGCTTTAAGAAGCGAGCTTGGCTATTCAGATGATGAAGTGGTGCTTCTATCTCTTAGTCGTTTGTCTCAAGAAAAAAATATCGCTGCTGTGATTGCTGCATTACCAGCCATTGTGGCAAGTAAGCCAAATGTGCGCTTATGTATTGCAGGTGGCGGACCTGAAAGAGAAAAATTGGAAGCACAAGTAGCAGAACTTGGCATGACCGATTTTGTTCAATTTGTGGGCGAAATCAAAAATGAAATGGTTTATAAGTACTATCAAATGGCGGACCTTTATGTGAATGCATCTGAATCTGAGAGCCAAGGATTAACTTACCTAGAGGCACTTGTTAACCGCGTGCCAGTTATCGCTAAGAAGAACGATTACTTAAGCAGTCTTATTACAGCAGATGCTTTAGGAATGTTATTTGAAACAGATGCGGATATTGCGGATTGTGTCTTAGGCTATATTGAAAACCAATTAGGGAATGCAGCTGAAGTTTCAGCTTTACAAGATCAATTGTTAGCTGAAATTTCTTCTGAAACATTTGGCGAAAGAATTGTAGATTTCTATGAGGCTGCGATTAACGGCTATCAATGGAATCAAGAACATTCTCATAATATTATGAACCTCATGAAATTTTTACGTTTATCGACGAACGAGTTAAAGGATGAAGAAAATGACCATTAAAACTATTGGATTTATCGGAACAGGCGTGATGGGGAAATCTATGATTCGCCATTTGCTAAAAAAATATAATGTTGTTGTGTATAACCGTACGAAAGAAAGAGCATTAGACCTTTTAGAAGAGGGAGCAACTTGGGCGGATACGCCTACTGATGTAGCTAATGCAGCAGATGTAGTGTTAACCATCGTTGGTTATCCAAAAGATGTGGAAGAAGTTTACTTTGGGGATCAAGGGATCTTTAAGTCTACGAAAGAGCATCTTGTGGTGGTGGATCTTACAACAAGTACACCAACTTTAGCTAAACGCATCGCCGAAGAAGCTGCAGCACGCTCTTGGGAAGCACTAGACGCACCTGTATCAGGTGGGGACCTTGGTGCTAAAAACGGAACGCTTTCTACGATGGTCGGTGGAACAGAGGAAACATTAGAAAAAGTGTATCCAGTATTAGATTGCTTCTCTAAGACGATTACACTTCAAGGAACTGCTGGCGCTGGGCAACATACAAAAATGGCCAACCAAATTATGATTGCAGGAACGATGACAGGATTAACAGAGATGCTCGTTTATGCAAAAGCAGCAGGCCTAGATTTAGACAAGGTGTTACAAACGGTGGGGGCAGGAAGTGCGGCAAACTGGTCACTTTCAAATTACGGACCTCGTATTTTAAAAGAAGATTATTCACCAGGGTTCTTTGCAAAACATTTCCTAAAAGACTTAGGAATTGCGCTGGATGAAGCAGAGAAAATGCGCCTATTTTTACCAGCAACATTACAAGTGAAAAAACTATACGAAACGCTTTGTGATGATGGCTTTGCAGACGATGGAACTCAAGCTTTAATCAAATTATATTGGAACCTACCAAATGAATAAAAAACTCTTAAATAGAGTGGTTATTCTTACTATCAGAGATGGGTTTTATGGTAGAATAGTGAAAGAAAGTTTGAAAGGGGTAGTAATGATATGAAACCTTCACAATTGGTGGCAATTGTCCAACGTTTACAAACAATGGCGGCACAAGATTCAGATATCGAGGTACGTCGCTTCGAAAAAGATGGCGTTGAAAAAGCTATCGTTACTTTTAATCAAGAAACAAGTAGTTTTGAATTAGTAGATGTAGAAACAAATCAAACATTCCAATTTGATGATATTGATTTAGTGACAATTGAAATTTTTGAAATGTTACAAGATTAAAATAATAACTGTGAGTAAAGCCACGGCGCAGAGTGTCTGTGCTGTGGCTTTTCAATATATTAGATGAGGATTGAAATAAATGAAAATTGCGTTATTAGGATTTGGAACAGTCGGTAGTGGTGTATACAATATTTTAAAGAAAAATGCATCAAAATTAGAGCGAGTTCTTCCAGAAGAAATTGAAATTAAGACAGCGTTAGTAAGAGACCCAGAATTGATGGAACAAACAGATGTTGTATTTACAAACAATATTAACGACATCGTTTACGACCCTGAAATTGAATTAGTGGTTGAAGTGATGGGTGGCATTACAACGGCTTATGAATATGTGAGAGCTTGTTTACTCGCTAAAAAATCTGTTGTTACAGCCAATAAAAATCTGATTGCCGTTCACGGAGTGGAATTAACAACACTAGCTAAATTAGAAGATGTGTACTTGTACTATGAAGCAAGTGTTGGTGGTGGAATTCCTGTTCTTCGTCCGATGGTGCAACACTTTGAAACAAATGAAGTGGAATCGATTGTTGGTATTGTCAATGGAACAACAAACTTCATTTTAAGTTCTATGGAAAAAGAAGGACTCAGCTACGAAGCAGCACTAAAGATTGCTCAAGAAAAAGGATTTGCTGAAGCGGATCCTACAAGCGACGTGGAAGGTCACGATGCAGCTTATAAATTAATGATTTTAACGCGTTTAGCGTTTACGGCGTGAACGTGACTTTTGAAGAAGTTGCTAAAACAGGGAATTTCTGGAGTCACTACTGCTCACATGAAGATGGCTTCTGAGAATGGGTATGCGATTAAACTTCTAGCGAAAGCTCTTAGCGATGGCGAAAAAGTTTCGCTTGAAGTCGCACCAACTTTTGTACCAGCAAATCATTTATTAGCGCAAGTTCATTATGAAAACAATGCGATTTCTGTGACAGGAAATGCAGTGGATGAAGTTCTATTTTACGGAAAAGGAGCAGGCTCACTTCCAACAGCAACAAGTGTCTTAGCAGACGTGGTTGAAGTACTTCGCCGCAAAGTTAATGGTAGTGCGGTGGAAACATTTGGTCGTGTAGACAGCCCATTAGTGGAATTCAGTCCAGAGGCTGCGACAAGTTCTTATTTCGTATATGGAAAAGGAAACTTGGAAGAAGCTCCGTTCAATGGAGAAATTGTATCAAACAGCCAAGGTGAATTCGGAGTTCGCTATACAGCTTTAACAGCTAGTGAGTTAGCTAAAGTGAAAGAAGCTTTTGCTCATCTAAATGAAGTCGCTATTTATCCAATCTTGGAGGAAGCATAATGGCATTAACAATTAAAGTTCCAGCAACTTCAGCCAATATCGGACTTGGATTCGATTCGCTTGGGATTGCAGTGAATTTATATTTAACACTTCACGTAGAAGAACCTTCTAGCGAATGGGTAATTACACATCCGTTTGGAGAAGAAATCCCTACAAACGAAGAAAACTTAATTATCGAGACAGCTTTAAAAGTTTGCCCAACATTAGCACCACATAAACTCGTATGCGAAAGTGAGATTCCTTTAACAAGAGGACTTGGAAGTAGTTCGAGTGCGATTGTTGCCGGAATCGAATTAGCCAATGTATTAGGCAACTTACAGTTAACAAACGACGAAAAAGTCAAATGGGCAACTCTTTTTGAGGGACACCCTGACAATGTGGCACCGGCAATCTTAGGAGGCGTCGTTGTTGCTACTTATGATCACCACACACAAGAAGTATTGACAGTTCATAAAAATGTGGAAGCACCGATTGCGATGGTCGCTGTGATTCCAAACGTTCAATTATCAACGAAGAAGAGTCGTGGCGTACTACCAAGTTCGCTAGCATACGGTGAGGCAGTCGAAGCAAGTAGCCGTAGTAATGTCTTAGTGGCAGGATTAATGGTCGAAGATTGGAAAGTCATTTCTTCAATTGTTGAGAAAGATTTATTCCATGAAACATATCGTTCGACGCTTGTTCCTTGGATGGAAGAGGTTCGTACGATTACAAGCAGGAAGGCCTTGATACATGCGGAACTTACTTAAGTGGAGCAGGCCCAACAGTGATGACGTTTGTTCATAAAGAACAAGTCGATCGTTTTGTACAAACATTAGAAAAGTATTTAGAAACAACGCTGAAAGATTGCACGATTCGTGTGCTTGAAATTGATGCGCAAGGCGTTTACGTAAAGTAGAAGGAGAACTATGGCACTATTCAAACCAACGTGGTTTAAAAAGACCTTTCAAGAGATTACCGTTCCTTTCTTACAAGAGAATGGAATCGAAGTTGTCTTAACCGATTTAGATAATACGCTAATTGGCTGGGACGAAAAAGAAATCGATGAAAACTTACTTGCCTGGGTACGTTCATTAAAAGAAGCAGGCATCAAGATTGTTCTTGTATCGAATAATAATGAACATCGTATCAAAGATGCTGCTGAAAAAGTTGGATGTCCCATATGTGTATCCTGGCTTTGAAGCCACTGCATAAGGGGTTCAAAGCAGCACAACAATTACTGGATTTTGATAAATCGAAGACGGTAATGGTGGGCGACCAATTATTGACAGATATTCTAGGAGCGAATACATTTGGAGTTAGAACCATTATCGTAAAACCTAGAAAAGGAGAGCGATGCATGGAAAACAAAAATCAATCGTTTCTTTGAAAAAGGAATTTTTGTAGTGACACAAGGTGTGTCTTATCATAAGAAATGGGAGGAGGATTAATCATGGAACAGTATGTATGTATTGGATGTGGAGCAACAATCCAAACGGAAGATCCAAAGGGAACGGGGTACACACCGCAAAGTGCATTAAATAAAATGCTGGAAAGTGAAGGCCCTCTCTATTGCCAACGTTGTTTTAGACTCCGCAATTATAATGAGTTGCAACCGGCATCTCTAACAGACGATGACTTCTTAAAGATGTTAAGTAGTATCGCGGATGAAGATGCGCTAGTTGTGTTTGTGGTTGACTTATTCGATTTATACGGAAGTATGATTTCCGGATTGAAACGTTTTGTGGGCGATAACCCGATTTTATTTGTAGCCAACAAGGTGGACTTATATCCAAAATCGGTGAACCGTAATCGTCTAAAAGCATGGATTGAACGTCATGCAAAAGAGTACGGCATTAAACCAGTGGACACCCTTCTTGTGAGTGGCCATAAACGGATTCAAATTGACGAATTGCTAGAGAAGATTAACGAGTACCGTAAAGGAAAAGATGCATATGTCGTAGGGGTCACAAACGTAGGAAAATCAACGCTAATTAATAAGTTGATTCAAAGTATTGGTGAAACAGGCGAAGTGATTACGACGTCTCAATATCCAGGAACAACTCTTGGACAAATTGATATCCCGTTCGACGAACATTCTTCATTAGTGGATACACCAGGGATTATTCACCGTCACCAAATTACACACTACTTAGCGGAAAAAGAAATGAAGAAAGTCTTGCCGCAAAAAGAGTTACAACCAAAGACATTCCAATTAAATAGCGAGCAAACGATTTTTATCGGTGGCTTGATTCGTGTTGATTATGAACAAGGAGAACGAAATTCATTTACCTTCTACACACCGCAAACAATCGACTTTGCATCGTACGAAGTTGGAGAAGGCGACAGAGTTTTACGAAAAACATGCAGGAACACTTCTAACGCCACCAACAGGAGACAATATGAAGTTGTATCCAAAATTAGTGAAGAAGACATTTACGATTAAAGAAAAAACGGACTTAGTGATTGCAGGTCTTGGGCTGGGTAACGATTCAAAAACCAGGTACCGTATCTGTATGGAGTCCAAAAGAAGTTGACGTGATTCAACGTCAATCGATTATTTAAAGAAAGGAGAGCTTTCATGGAATTAAAAGGGAAAGAAAGACAGTTCTTCAAAAAAGAAGCACACTCGTTGAAGCCAATCTTCCAAATCGGAAAAGGCGGACTTAGCGAAGAGATGATTCATCAAATTCAAAACGCCGTTGAGAAACGCGAATTGATTAAAGTGACTTTATTACAAAACACATTAGAGGAGCCACAAGAAGCTGCCGAAACGATTGCAGAGGCGACTGGAAGTACCATCATTCAAGTGATTGGACATACAATTGTGTTATATAAAGAAGCACGTAATCCAAAACATAGAGATCTTTCAGTACGATTTGCAGAATTCAAAAAAAGAGGTCGATAGACGATGGTTGCTGAACTCAATATTTTTTCTGAGACATTAAACAAAACTGAAAAATTCGGTGAAGAAATGCCGGTAGAACGCGTCGGGCTTATCGGTGGTAGTTTTAATCCGCCACATATTGCGCATTTAATTATGGCTGAACAAGCGCGTGTGCAATTAGGATTAGACAAGGTGTATTTTTTACCGAGTCATATTCCGCCACATGTAGATGAGAAAAAGACCATTGATGCGAGTACTCGTGTGGAGATGACACGTCTTGCGATTCAAGATAATATTTATTTTGACATCGAGACGATTGAACTCGAGCGTAATGAGAAGAGTTATACGTATGATACGATTCAGCTTTTAAAGAGACAAAATCCGAATACGGAATATTACTTTATCATTGGTGGAGACATGGTGGATTATTTACCGACATGGCACCGTGTGGATGAATTAGTTCATGAGGTGCAATTTGTCGGAGTGGAACGTCCAGGATACGAAAAAGAAACACCGTATCCAGTGTTATGGATTACTGCACCGAAAATGGATATTAGTTCGACACAAATCCGCAAAAATGTTCTATTCCAACAAAGTATTAAATATTTGGTACCAGAATTAGTGGAAGCCTATATCGCAGAAAAGGGGTTGTATTTAGAATGAGCGAAGTACAAAGCTTTGAACCTTATACAACAATGACAAGAGAAGAGTTGTTGTCTCATGTTCAGTCAAATATGAGTGACAAGAGATATCAACACTGCCTGCGTGTCGAACGAAAAATATTAGAATTAGCAAAACTCTACGGCGTCGATGAAAAAGCAGCTGCGTTTGTGGGATTAGCGCATGATTATGCTAAAGAAATCCCAGTGGAAAAACAACAAGCTCTCGCCAAAGAAATCGGACTTCCTGAAATGTATCACCATGAAGGCTCTGAAATTCTACACGGACCGATTGGAGCGTATTTGATTTCAAACCTATGCGGAGTAAAAGACGAAGCGTTGTTAGATGCCATTCGTGAGCATACGATTGGAGGGCTTCAAATGAGTCTACTTTCGAAGTGTCTCTTTGTGGCAGATGCAATCGAAGACGGAAGAGATTATCCAGGGGTGGATACTGCTCGTGAGATTGCAGCGAAGAATATCGATGATGCGGTCTTTTATTTATTGAAGCATACATTGGAATTTTTATTGGAAAAAGAAGTAACTATTTTTCCAAAAACAATAGAAGTTTATAATCATTATTTGAAACAAAGAAAAGGAGAATAGAATGGAACATACAAGTAAAAAATTATTACAAGTTGTTTTAGATGCTTGTGAAGACAAGTTAGCACAAGAAGTGGTAGCACTAGATGTAGCAAGCCTTACGCCAGTTGCTGAGTACTTTGTGATTACACACGGTAAAAACGAAAAGCAAGTACAAGCAATTGTCGATGCTGTAGAAGAAGCAGTTGAAAAAGAAGGCTTCGAAGTAAGAAGTATTGAAGGTAAAGATGGTGGCAAATGGATCTTAATGGACTTAAACGATGTGATTGTCCATGTATTCTATTATGCAGATCGCGAATTCTATAATTTAGAAAAATTATGGAGCGATGCACCAATCGTGAATATTGTGAGTGAAAACTAATGAACTATCAAAAATTTGCTCATGTATATGACCAAGTGATGGATCAACAACTCTACGAGGAATGGACGGACTATGCAGTTCGTTCTTTTTCGCATAGTGCCAAAAGACCGGTTCGAAAAGTGATGGAACTGGCTTGTGGGACAGGTGAAGTATCGATGCGTCTTGACGATAAAGGATACGAAGTCATTGGTGTTGATTTATCCAAGAATATGTTAGAAATCGCCGAAAAGAAAGCTCAAGGTAGATCTATCGAATGGCTTCAAGCGGATATGCGAGTGCTCGATGATGTGCCGACAACAGACGCCGTAACGCTGTTTTCAGATTCGCTTTGTTATTTAACGGACTTTGAGGATGTTGTTTCAGTGTTTGAAGCAGTGTACGACCATTTAGAAGAGGGTGGAATTTTTCTTTTTGATGTGCATTCGCTCTATCAAATGCAAGAAGTCTTTCCAGGATACCAATATCATTTCGTAGAAGATGATTTTGCGTTTCTATGGCAAAGCTATGAATTAGACGAGCCGGGTAGCGTGGAACATGTGATTGATATGTATATTAAACAAGAAGACGGCAATCTGTTCGAGCATTTCCAAGAAGTACATGAGGAACAAACTTTCCCAATTGAAATGTACGAAGCAGCGCTGGAGATGGTCGGATTTACAAATATCAAAGTGAAGGCTGATTTCGGGCAAAGCGAAGTACAAGAGACGAGCCCTCGTTGGTTCTTCCAAGCGGTGAAATGAGGCTTGTGTATGAAGGTATGTGGAGTAATCGCAGAATTTAATCCATTTCATCAAGGTCATGCTTATTTGTTAGAACAAGCACGCAGAAAAAACGGGGTGCTGATGTCACTTGTTGTAGTGATGAGCGGCAACTGGGTGCAACGAGGCGAACCTGCCATCGAGCAGAAATGGAGCCGTGCAAAAGTCGCGCTTCAAAACGGAGCCGACGTTGTGATTGAGATGCCAACTGCGGTGAGCTGTCAAGCAACAGATCTTTTTGCAAAAGGTGCAGTAGAAATCTTGCAAAAGGTGGGATGCGATTCTTTAGCATTTGGTTGCGAAAGTGGCGATGGGACATTTTTCGAAGAAGCTGTATCTCAGCGGGAGGCTATCGAAAACGAAATTAGTCGTTTTGTAGAAGAAAACCGTTCACTAACTTTTGCAAGCCAATTAACGCAGCTTGCTGTGAAAGAGTTTGGAGAAGACAGTGCACTTGCCCAAGCCTTGCAGTCTCCCAAATCAACAATTGGGATTAGCTTACGCCGTTGAAAATGCTAAGGGCGAACATCCAATGCAGATCGTTCCAATTACACGAGTAGGAAGTGGGCATTTGGATGATGCGTTAGACGAGACTGCTTTTGCTAGTGGGAACAGCCTTACGAAAAGCCCTAAAAGGTAATCGCGATGAGAAAGTTTTACGAGACCAACTATCCTATGTACAATTCGATGAAGAAGAGTACAAAAACGATTGGAGCTTTTTATTGGCCACTCTTGAAGAGTATCGTTTTAAGAAGTACTGATGAAGAGTTATGCGCCATTTTATCAAATGGAAGAAGGTATCGAGAATCGCTTGAAAGGAAGCTGTTCGAACTTCTTCAACGATTGAGGAGTGTCTCCAATATCTCAAAAACAAACGTTGGAGTTGGGCAAGGTTGCAACGACTTCTCGTTTATGTTTTACTTGGTGTAACCAAAGCGGAAATGGAAGACTATTGGAGTCAGTCCAATTGAGCAAGGGATCAGTTCTTGGTTTTACAGTAAAGGGTCAAGAATGGTTGAAGAATATGAGAGAAGTAGAGTCATTCCATTTAATTACCAATTACGCAGCGCATAAAGATGAACGCCAAGAAAGTTGGGATTTATTGTATGATTTCTGGAATCCATCCAAGCAAATTTCTGCAACGGTCTTTAAGCCTGTTCAAGTGAACAAAGAGGAAGGATTTTAATCTCTGTTTTTTCAAGCTTGTAAAGTAAAAAGCTTTGACAAACTTTCAATAAACTAGTATAATTCAGTATGTTGCTTTAGGGGTGAAAATTGTGAAAATATCAGTTAAACAACTTCAGGATTCTCAAGGGATTCCAAATTACTTTGATACAGAAATTAATGTGGAAGAGGCATTAAAACAACGAGATGATTCTATTCTTGCTGTTTCGCCAGCACACATCAAAGGATTTCTTGTTTATCAAAACGAATCAGTTGTAGCGCAATTTACTTGCGATGTTGATATCACACTTCCTTCATCCAGGTCTTTAGAGCCAGTGGTAGTTCCACTCCACATTGATATTGTGGAAAGATATGTCCCATCCCATTACTCAGTTGATGAGAAAGAGCTAACAGAAATTGTGATGCCTCTTGATGGTGATTGGGTTGACTTAGAACCCGCTGTGGAAGATCATATTTTACTTTCAATTCCTTTACAAGTCTTATCGCAAGAGGAATTGAGTGAAGATAAAATGCCTTCTGGAAACGATTGGGAGGTTGTAACGCAAGAAGCTCTTGAAGAGCGACGCAAACAACAAAAAGAACAATCGGTTGATCCAAGGCTAGCGTCTTTACAGTCTTTCTTCGAAAAGGATGAGACTGAGAAGTAAAAAGCATTATGTAAAGAAGATTGATTAGGAGGTGTACAAAAATGGCAGTACCAAAACGTAAAACATCAAAAGCGAGAAAAGCAAAACGTCGTACTCACTTCAAATTAGAAGTTCCAGGTTTGAGCGCATGCCCATCATGTGGAGCATTAAGAAAGAGCCATCACGTTTGTCCTGAGTGTGGTTCATACGACGGAAAAGAAGTTGTTTCTAAAGAAGCATAATCATAAACGTTACAAAACCTTAGACAGTTGTCTAAGGTTTTTTTTTTTTTAAGATTAAAAAGTAAAGATGTATCAAAAATGATACGTATCATACATGATACATTTAAAAATATTATGAGTTTTAAGAAATCTATTGTAAACTAGTAGTGATGGAGGTGAGTCAATGTTATTTTTTGAAATCGTACTATGGTTAGTATTTATTTTTAAGTTTTTGTCGGCTTTACGGTCGTTTTTGGGAATCGAATCTTCTATAATGAGACTCGCTTCATAACAATTCGTGAAATTATGACACCAATGCTATTATTAATCTTGCATACAACAAGTGTGAATGTGTTTGGGTATTCTTGGTTTAGTTTTGCCACACTTGGATTTGCTCTTTATTGGGATTGGCATTGTTATTTTATAAATTAAAAACAGGGAAGCTCATCCTTAGACCTTTCCTCCACCAATTGTTCTCGATTGCGTTTTTATACTTCGGTGTACTCGTAATTCTTGTTCAGGTGGGAAGATTCTTTAAATAAATCGCATTATATCAATGATAGTAAGCTCTTTACGATTGAATCGTAGAGAGCTTTTTTTGTGCTTCAAAAACAAAAAATGGGGGAGAAAAAACTTTTTTTAACTTTTTTTGGTAAAAAAGTGGTGAAAAGTGGTGGGATGTGGTACACTATGGTTACTAAAATTATTGGAATGGAGGAGTCTGCATGTTAATCGGTGAATATCAACATACAATTGATGCAAAAGGACGTATGATCGTGCCTGCTAAATTTCCGTGAAGATTTAGGTTTCACCTTTATCGTGACACGCGGACTTGATGGCTGTTTATACGGTTATCCTCTCGAACAATGGGAGCTCATTCAAACAGAAATTAAGAGACTTACCACAGTCGAAAAAAGATGCACGTGCCTTTACACGTTTTATGAACTCTGCTGCGATTGAAGTAGAATTCGACAAACAAGGTCGTGTAATCATCTCACAAACGTTACGTGCGTATGCGGGATTAGAAAAGAATTGTCGCGTCATCGGGAACAATGATCGTATTGAGATTTGGAACGAAGAACGTTGGCAAGAATATATTGCTGAAACTGAAGAGAATTTTGAAGAATTGGCCGAACATATGATTGATTTTGGCTTTTAGAAAGGGAAGGGACCATGTTTAAACATATCACTGTATTGCTACATGAAACGGTAGATGCATTATCCATTAAGCCAGACGGAATCTACGTAGACTGTACGCTTGGTGGTGCTGGACATAGTCAATACCTACTAAGCCAACTAACAACAGGTCATCTCTATTGCTTTGACCAAGATATGCAAGCTATTAATCACGCAAAGGGATCGCCTTGCTAAAGAAGTCGAAGAAGGGAAAGTGACCTTTATTCACGCGAACTTCCGTCAATTAAAGAAAGAACTTGGAAAACTAGGTGTTTCTAAAGTAGACGGAATTCTATACGACTTAGGAGTATCTTCACCACAACTCGACCAGATTGAACGTGGGTTTAGTTACCATCAAAATGCAAAACTCGATATGCGTATGGACCAAAGTGCTCCATTAACGGCAGAAGAGATTGTAAATGAATGGAGCTATGACGAATTAGTTCGTATCTTCTATCGATATGGAGAAGAGAAGTTCTCGAAACAAATCGCTCGAAATATTGAGCGTATCCGCGCGCAACACCGTATTGAAACAACAGGTGAATTAGTGGATATCATTCGAGATAGTATTCCAGCTGCTGCAAGACGAAAAGGGGGACATCCTGCTAAAAGAATTTTCCAAGCGATTCGTATCGCGGTAAATGATGAATTAGCAGCGATTGAGGATTCGCTTGAGCAAGCATTTGAAGTTGTTGGCGTGGGAGGCCGTATCAGTGTGATTTCATTCCATTCTTTGGAAGATCGCATTGTCAAAACAATGTTCAAACAGCAAAGTACAGTAGAAAAGGCACCGAAGAATTTGCCAATTCTACCAACGGAGGAAGAAAAAGCTCCGTTCCAATTGGTGAATAAAAAGCCAATTTTACCAAGCATTGAAGAAATTACAGAAAACTCTCGCTCACAAAGTGCGAAATTGAGAGTCATCGAAAGAGTAAAATAAAAGGATAATTTAGAAAGAAGGGAATTCTAGTGGCATTAGCTGAAAAATATGTAGATACAATGAATGTTGCGGTACCTACGCAAAAGCCTCTAGTTCGTGGAGACCGCGAAGTAACATCGATTCCGCAAGAAAAACAAAAAGCAGATTTATTACGACTTTTAGCCGTTTCTGGTTTTGTTCTTGCAGCTTTAGCGGTTATCACAATTGTAGCGAGCATGATCGTGGCTAACAAAAACAGACAATTACAAGATATCGAATCACAAACAACATTAATTCAACGTGAAAACAACACATTGCTTCAGGCAACACAAGAATTGTCTCAGTACGACCGAGTTAATCGTATCGCTAACGAACAAGGCTTGAAGATGAACGAAGAAAATGTTAGGAATGTTGGACGATGAGAAATACGAAAAACAATAACATTGCGAGAAATAGGCATCAAGCGAGCCGGATTTTAATAGGACTCGCGGGTGTTTTATTTCTCATTTTTTCTGTACAGTTCTTTCAAATCATGGTGGTAGGGAATATTCATGGTGTGGATTTACGTGCAGAAATCAATGATAAAATCCATCAAAAACGTACACTCGCTGCAAAACGCGGTACTATTTATGACGCCAGTGGTAGTCCGATTGCCGTTGACGCAACAAACTATTCATTATATGCAGTATTAACTTCGGAGTGGAGTAAGAATGCGGATACGCCTGATTATGTCACAGACGTTAATAAGACTGCTGAGGCTCTTTCAAAACATATTTCTTTATCAAAGGAAGAAATTGCAAAATTGTTGAGTCAAAAAGATGTTTCTCAAGTGGAGTTTGGAACTGCTGGTAAAAACTTATCTGTTCAAGTGAAGGAAAAAATCGAAGCTGAAAAACTTCCTGGAATTAAGTTCTCAGAAAGTCCGGCTCGTTACTATCCAAATGGAATTTTTGCTTCGCATTTAATTGGTTATACGGATACCGTCGAGGAAACAGTTGATAACAAGACAATCACTACTCTAGTAGGGAAGACAGGACTTGAGGGACTTTACAATGATCAATTAACAGGGACTGCTGGTGAGGTTGAATATTCTGTAGATGGAAATGGATATGTGATTACCGATACAGAAAAAGTTACAAAACAACCTAAAGACGGGATGAACCTTACCTTAACGATTGATAAACGATTGCAAACTTATTTGGAATCACTTGTTAGTGAAGCCGATAAAAAACTATCAACCAGTACAAATGACGGCGATGCTTGTTGACCCTAAAACAGGAAACATCGTTGCGGCAACACAACGTCCAACGTATAACTCAACAACAAAAGAGGGTATTAATGTTCAATGGAACAATTTATTGATGGACCAAGCTTTTGAGCCTGGTTCAACAATGAAAGTGTTGGCACTCGCTGCAGCGATTAATGAAGGGGTCTTTGATCCAAATGAAAAATACAAATCAGGAAGTGTAAAAATTTATACGGACTTAGTTCGAGACTATAATAAAGTAGGTTGGGGAAACATTACGTATTTAGAAGGGTTAGCGCACTCAAGTAACGTTGCCTTTGTTTACATCATTCAAAAAATTGGTATTGAAAAATGGAAACAATACTTAGAAGCTTTCGGATTTGGAAAATCTACTAACTCTGGTTTTGCGAATGAAATTTCAGGATCAAATCCATTTAATTCATACTTACAACAATTATCAACTGGTTTTGGACAAGGGATTACGGTGACACCTTATCAAATGATGCAAGCTTTCACTGCGATTGCAAATGGTGGTCAAATGCAAAAATTACGTTTGGTGGACCATTTAACAGATCCAGATACTGGGAAAGAAACACCTAATCCAACAACAGCTTTAGGAAAAGTAATCTCTCCAGAAACTGCGAAGAAAACTCTTCAATTTTTATATCAAGCAACTCGTATGAAAAACGGAACAGCCTATGATTTTAATATTGATGGAGAAGCAGTCGCAGCTAAAAGAGGGACAGCCGAAATCATCAATCCAGAAACAGGTAAATACTACTCAAACGGAAATAACTATATTTTCTCTGTAGTAGGGTTTGCACCATATGATGATCCAAAATATATCCTATATATCACAGTGAAACAACCACGTGTAGCTGTAACTGGTAATCAAATTATTAAAGAAATTTTCAATCCATTAATGAAGAGAAGTTTAGAATACTCTAGACTCTCAGAGTAAAAGAAGGAGGAAGAACATGTTTGCGAAAGAACTAGCGGACTTGTTAGTCATTAAAGAAGTGGAAGGCTCGCTTGAGGGCGTCACTGTAGAAAAATTAGCACAAGATTCGCGCAAAGTTGTGCCCAATACTATGTTTTTCTGTATCGAAGGTGTAACGGTAGATGGGCATCAATTTGCAGGAAAAGCAAAAGAGCTAGGAGCAAGTGTGTTCGTGGCTTCGAAATCTATCAAAGAACAAGTGGGAGATTCACCTGTGATTTATGTCAAAGACGTGACACGTGTGATGACACTCTTTGCGAACCATTTTTACGGGTATCCATCTGAATCATTAAATATGATTGGAGTTACAGGAACGAATGGGAAAACGACTGTAACGCATATGGTGGACTATTTATTAGAAGAATTAGGAAAACCAACCGCACTGATTGGAACGATGTATCGTAAAATTGGTGAGGAACGTATCGAAACAAGAAATACAACGCCAGAAATCTTAACCGTGCATGAAACATTGCAAAAGGTGAAAGAAATCGGTGGAGACACATGTATTATGGAAGTTTCTTCTCACGCCCTTCAATTAGGTCGTGTGTGGGGAATTGACTATAATGTGGCGGTATTTACAAACTTGACGCATGAGCATTTAGATTTGCATAAAACAATGGAAAACTATGCACATGCTAAAAGCTTATTATTCTCACAATTAGGAAACCATTCTAAAAATGGAAAACCTCGTGTTGCAATTCTTAACATTGATGAAGAGCACTATGAACAATTCGCATACTCAACTCCTTGCGAAGTGATTTCATATGGATTTAGCGAAAAAGCGGATATCCGTGCAACGGACGTTCAAACAAACGGAGCGACGACTTCATTTACAGTAACAATGAATGGACAAGAGCTTCCAGTAACAATTCCGATGATTGGACTCTTTAATGTCTATAATGTTTTGGCTGCTTTTGCAGTAGCGGTCGTGAATGGAATTTCACTTGAACGTGCTGTGAGCCGAATGGAACGATTCCCTGGTGTGGGTGGCCGTATGCAGTTGATTCAACAAGGACAACCATTCCAAGTGATTATCGACTTTGCACATACACCTGATGGATTACAAAATGTGCTTGAAACACTTGAAAAAGTGAAACTAAATCGAGTGATTACAATCATGGGTCATAGCGGTGGTAACCGTGATTCAAGTATGCGCCCTGAGCTTGGAGAAATTGCGTTTGATAAATCCGATTATGTGATTTTAACAGCGGATAATCCAAGACATGAACCGCTTGAAAAGATTTATGCAGAGATTTTATCAGGAAGAAAAGATGAACAAACTGCTTATGAATGCATCGATAATCGAGAAAGTGCAGTAAAACGTGCGCTTGAAATCGCGCAAGAAGGGGATATTTTACTATTTGCTGGTAAAGGCGTGGAACCATACCAAGTAATCGGTGACGAGTATATTCCATATAATGAAGTAGAAACAGTTATTGCAAGTTTAGAAGCATTAGGCTTTCAAAATCACGAGTAGAAGAAGGAGAAGATTATGATCGAAGTCATTTTATCAGTCGGCTTAGCGTTCCTTGCGACGGTCATTGCCGAACCACATTTCATTCAATATATGAAGATGAAACAATTAGGTCAAACTACATTAGATGAAGGTCCATCATGGCATAAAGCTAAAAGTGGAACTCCAACAATGGGTGGGCTTGTGTTCCTTTGTATGATTAGTATTTCTAGTTTAATTGTCGGAGCCGTATTTGGACACTTCAATTTCGTCTTATTAAGTGGCGTTATTGGTTTCGCCTTCTTCGGAACAATTGGTTTCTTAGACGACTTTATTAAAGTGTTTAAAAAACAAAACGAAGGGCTAAAGAGTCACGAAAAATTTGGATTACAATTGATTGGATCTGCTATTTTTGTGGGATTATATCTGCTTAGTGGAAATGCACCATTAATTTATATTCCATTCTTTGGCGAAGTAAACAGTATTATCATCTTTGCATTATTCACGATTATTTGGATTACTGGATTTTCAAATGCTGTAAACTTAACAGATGGACTAGATGGTTTAGCAGCTTCAACAAATACGATTGCTTATGGAATTTATGGATTTATCGCTTATGAATCAGGTCAACGTTCAATCGCAACGTTCTGTTTCTGCGTAGTTGGTGGGCTCCTTGGGTTCTTAGTATTTAACTGGAAACCAGCCAAAGTCTTCATGGGAGACGTTGGTTCATTAGCTCTTGGTGCAGGACTTGCTATCATTTCGATTATGCTTCATAAAGAATGGACATTATTACTTGTAGGGATCATCTTTGTTGGGGAAACACTTAGCGTTATTTTACAAGTGGGTTCATTTAAACTAACAGGTAAACGTATCTTCAAGATGAGTCCAATTCACCATCACTTTGAAATGAGCGGATGGAAAGAAGTGAAGATTGTTTCTGTATTTAGTGCAATCGGACTTATTGCAGGTTTAATCGTTGCATTTGTCTTTTAAGAGAATTAACATATTTTATTAGGAGAGCTGGTCATTTTTGCCCAGCCTTTCTCCATATACATAATAAAAAAGAAAAATTGGAGGAATCATTGTGCGGAATACACATGCATTTGAAAATAAAAAAGTACTAGTCATTGGACTTGCAAAGAGTGGAGTGAGTGTAGCAAAACTTTTACACCAGTTACACGCGGATGTAACAGTAAATGATAGAACACCACTTGAGGAAAGTGTAGACGCACAAGGGTTAGTCGCTGAAGGGATTAAAGTAGTCTCAGGAGGACATCCACTAGAATTACTCGATGAGCCCGTTGATTTCGTTGTGAAAAATCCAGGGATTCCTTATTCAAATCCATTAGTTGCTAAGCAGTCGAGAAGGGCTTGCCTGTTTATACTGAAATCGAAATTGCACAACGTGTCATGGAAGGAACAGTTCTTGGAATTACTGGTTCAAATGGGAAAACAACAACGACAACATTAACGAACCTTATGTTAAAAGAGTCATTCCCTGAAAGAAGAACTTTTGCTTGCGGAAATATTGGTGTTCCTTTATCCCTACTTGCAGGTGATTCAAAAGATTCGGATATCTATGTCACTGAATTATCAAGTTTCCAATTAATGGGAATTGAAGAGTTTCGACCTAAAGTAGCGTGTATCGTGAATATCTTTAGCGCTCATTTAGACTATCATGGGTCTCGCGAAGAGTATGTAAAAGCAAAATTACAAATTACTAAAAATCAAACAGAAGAGGATTTCCTCGTTTATAATGCGGATTTCCCAGAGTTATATGAGTTTATTAAAGATCATACAAAAGCAACATTAGTTCCATTCAGCCGCAAATCTGTGTTAGAACACGGAGCGTATGCTGATGAAACTACGATTTACTTTAATGGAGAAGCAGTTATGCCACTTGAAGCGATTCAAGTACCGGGCGTTCAAAATGTGGAGAACGTGTTGGCGGCGGTTGCCATTAGTAAATTACAAGGTGCAACAAATGAAGGAATCGAAAAAGCGGTTCGTTCATTCCACGGGGTAAAACACCGTACACAATATGTGAAGACTATTGAAGGTCGTAAATTCTACAATGATTCAAAAGCAACAAATATCATTGCAACACAAACAGCGTTACGTAGTTTTACAAATCAATCTGTTGTATTAATTGCTGGCGGACTTGATCGTGGAAATGGTTTTGAGGAATTAGAACCATCACTTGGAAATGTCCGTGAAATGGTCGTTTACGGGGAAACAAAAGAGAAGTTAAAAGCTACTGCTGAAAAACTATCTATTCCAGTAACCGTAGTAGAAACATTAGAAGAAGCAGTGCCAAAAGCGTATGCAGCTAGTCGTGAGGGAGAAATTGTATTACTTTCACCAGCATGTGCAAGTTGGGATCAATTTGCTAACTTTGAAGTGCGCGGTGATTGTTTCATTGAAGCAGTAGAAAAACTGTAATATATAGGAGAAAAAAGATGAGAGTATTAGTTTCAGGAGGAGGAACGGGTGGTCATATTTATCCAGCTCTTTCCTTAATGAATTATTTGAAAGAACAAGACCCTTCAACAGAGTTTCTCTATGTAGGGACTGAACGTGGATTAGAAAGTACTATCGTTCCAAAAGCGGGATATGATTTTAAAACGATCAAGATTCAAGGAATCGTTCGTTCATTGTCACTAGAAAACTTTAAGACATTATGGTATTTCTGTACAAGCTATTTTAAAGCAAAAGAAATCGTGAAAGAGTTTAAACCAGATATCGTCATCGGTACTGGGGGATATGTATGTGCGCCTGTATTATATGCGGCAGCAAATATGGGAATTCCAACGATTATTCATGAGCAAAATAGTTTAGCAGGAATTACGAATAAATTCCTAGCGCGCAAGGTTTCTAAAATTGCGATTTGCTTCGATGCAGTTCGTAAAGACTTTGCAAAATACGCAGATAAAGTGGTCATGACAGGAAATCCTCGTGGGCAAGAGTTAGCCAATGCCCAAAAAGATGATTCTTACTTAGCGTCTATTGGTATTCAAAAAGAAAAACCAATCGTATTGATTTTCGGTGGAAGTCGTGGGTCGCTTCGTATGAACGAATCATTTATCGAAGCACTTGAAGAATTCGAGAAAAAAGATTATCAAGTAGTCATGGTCACTGGACAAGTGCATTATGACAAAATCAACAATCTCATTACAAGTTTGAAAAAACCATTGCAAAATATCACAGTTTTACCATATATTAATAATATGGTGCAAATGTTCCAAAACACAGACCTCGTTGTCTGCAGAAGTGGAGCAACTACATTGATTGAATTAACAGCACTTGGCTTGCCAAGTATTTTAATTCCAAGTCCATACGTAACTGAAAATCACCAAGAAGCAAATGCGATGTCATTAGTAGAAAAAGACGCCGCAACGATGATTTTAGAAAAAGACTTAAACGGTGAAAGTTTAGTCGCAGAAATCGATCGTATTATGAATGATGAAGCCAAACGTAAAGAAATGGCTGAAAAATTCAAAAGCATTGGGAATTACAGATGCGTCAAGTCGACTTGAAACAATTATTCATTCTCTAGTGAAATAAGGATTAAGGAGGAGAATATGTTTAATCGAAAGAAACCACAACAAACTCCTCCACGTGAACTAACACCTTGGGAGTTAGCGCAACAAAATTCTCCAAGAGTAGAGCAACCTGTTTCTGAAGAACCTGTACAAAAGGTGAAAAAGAAAAAGGAACCGAAGCCTAAAAAGACAAAACCAAAGTCACAAGGTATTACGAATGCAACACTCTTAAAAGGGATTTTTATTGTTTGTGCGGGATGGAGTATTTACTTTATTTCACCACTTTCGAAAGTGTCTGATATTGAAGTAGTCGGATTGAATCAAGTTCCAGTGGAATTGGTCCAAGAAAACGACGGTATCACCAAGGGACAAAGCATCTGGACAATTTTAGCGAATCGTTATCGTACAGCTAACTTGTTAAAAAATGCTAGTCCAAAGATTAAAGATGCTTCCGTTCAATTAGTGGCATGGAATAAAATGCGTTTGAATATTGAAGAAAATCCAGCGGTAGGGTATTACCAAAGCGATGATAAACACTATGAGCTTTTAGCTGATGGTCAAATCATTGAAGTGGAGGCCGATGCAACGCCGAAGGATTATCCATTATTGTATATGTTTACAGATGACTCGCAATATCAAGCACTCGCAAAGCAACTGGAGAAAGTTCCAGCAAGTGTGATTCGTGAAATCGTAGAGATTCAATATCCAAACGATACAAAAAATCACCAAAAGATTTATCTGAAGATGAAAGATGGCAAATCGTGTCATCGGAAATCTGAAAGATATTGGAGATAAATTAGGGTATTATCCATCAATTACGAAACAATTGAATGGGAAAAAAGGAACTGTGGATATGGAAGTGGGAATCTATTTCACACCAGATACGACAGTTCAATAAAAAAGTCTTAAAACTCGCTCATATGTTTTTTTAAGTGGACAAAATTATGTTAAAATATAGGGAGTATCACTTATCAATAAACTTTAAAAAATGAAATAGAAATGAATCGTATAGGAGGTTTCAATAAACGTGAAAAATCAGGGAATTTATGTGAGTTTAGATATTGGAACCACTTCAATAAAGGTTGTAGTAGCTGAATATGTCAGAGGGCAATTAAATATTATTGGAGTCGGCAATGAAAAATCAGAAGGATTAAGCCGTGGAGTCATCGTTGATATTGACGAAACAGTTGAATCTATTCGTAAAGCAGTTCGTCAAGCAGAACAAAAATCAAACATCCAAATCAAGGATGTTATCGTTGGGATTCCAAGTAATCAAATCTCAATCGAACCTTGTCACGGTATGATTGCCGTATCAAGTGAAAATAGAGAGATTACAGATGTGGATGTATACAATGTGATTTCAGCAGCAAAAGTTCGTTCAGTAGCACCTGAGCGTGAAATCATTTCTGTGATTCCAGAAGAATTCATCGTGGATGGATTTGATGGCATTAAAGATCCACGCGGAATGATTGGTGTTCGTCTTGAATTGTTTGCGAGCATGATTACCGGTCCTAAGACGATCGTACATAATATTAAACGTTGTATTGACAAAGCTGGCTTAAATATCGAAGAAATGGTCATCCAACCATTAGCGATTAGCCAAGTAGCATTAACACCAGGTGAAAGAGAATTTGGTACTGTCCTTATCGATATGGGTGGTGGACAAACAAGTGCTTCAGTAATGCACGATAACCAATTAAAATTCTCATTCGTGGACCAAGAAGGTGGAGATTTTGTATCCAAAGATATCTCAATCATCTTGAATGCAAGCTTTGAAAATGCAGAACGTATTAAACGTGAATACGGATATGCAATTTCATCAGAAACGAGTGCGGATGAATTCTTCCCAGTAGAAACAATTGGTAAGAAGGATCCAGTCAAAGTAGATGAACATTATTTATCAGAAATCATCGAAGCGCGTGTGGTTCAAACTTTTGAAACTGTTAAACGTGCATTAGACCAAGTGGAAGCTTTAAAACTTCCAGGAGGAATCGTGTTAACAGGTGGAGCTTCTTCATTAGCAGGAGTTCAAGAGTTAGCACAAGAAATCTTCGGAGTACAAGTGAAAACTTATATTCCAGAACAAATGGGCATGAGAAATCCTATTTACGCAACAAGTATGGGATTAATCAAATATGCTGCAAGCTTAGATGATGTTCACCGTATTGCTCAAAAGGGTAAACCGGTAACGGAACAACGCCCAGTACAAAGCACACCACAAAGTGCTCCTGTACAAGTACAACCAACGGCTCCTGTTCAACAACCACAAGAGTATGAACAAGAACCAACTGGTGAAGAACAAGGGTTTGGAGCGAAAGTGAAGAACTTCTTTAAAATGTTTATTGACGAAAATTAAGATGAGAACCAAGGAGGAAATATAATGGATTTCGAATTCGATACAAATTTAGATGGCGCAGTCATTAAAGTCATTGGTGTTGGTGGTGCTGGTAACAACGCTGTTAACCGTATGATTTCAGAAGGAGTACAAGGTGTAGAGTTCATCGTAGCTAACACAGATACTCAAGCATTAAGAAACTCAGAAGCAGAAACTAAAATTCAATTAGGACCAAAACTTACTAAAGGATTAGGTGCAGGTTCATTACCTGAAATCGGTCTTAAAGCAGCTGAAGAAAGTGAAGAACAAATTCGCGAAGCTTAGTTGGAGCAGACTTAATCTTCGTTACTGCTGGTATGGGTGGCGGTACTGGTACAGGTGCTGCACCAGTTGTTGCTCGTATTGCTAAAGAATTAGGTGCATTAACAGTGGGTGTTGTTACACGTCCATTTAGCTTCGAAGGACCTAAACGTGGTCGCTACGCTGCAGAAGGTGTTGCACAATTAAAAGCAAACGTAGATACATTAGTAACAATTTCAAATAACCGTTTATTAGAAATCGTTGATAAAAAGACTCCTATGTTAGAAGCTTTCCGTGAAGCAGATAACGTATTACGTCAAGGGGTTCAAGGGATCTCTGACTTAATCACTGCACCAGGTTACGTTAACTTGGACTTCGCTGACGTGAAGACAGTGATGAAAGATCAAGGTTCAGCATTAATGGGTATTGGTGTTGCAAGTGGTGAAAACCGTACTGCAGAAGCTACGAAGAAAGCTATTTCTTCACCATTATTAGAAGTATCTATCGATGGAGCAGAACAAATCCTATTAAACATCACTGGTGGATCTGACTTAACATTATTCGAAGCACAAGATGCTTCTGATATCGTTGCAGCAGCTTCAACAAGTGAAGTAAACATTATCTTCGGTACTTCAATCAACGAAAACTTAGGCGATGAAGTAATCGTTACTGTTATCGCTACAGGTATCGACGAGGAGCGTAAGCACGAAAAAAAGTCAGCAGCACGCGCTAGTCGTTCACCATTCGCGAATAGCACAGCAACTCGCAAAGATTTAGGAAATAACCCTCAAACTTTCCAAGAAAAACAAGTTCCTTCAAAACCACAACCAGTGGAAGAAAAGAAACCTGAGAAAGATTTATTTGGAGACTGGGATATCCGTCGCGAAACAACTGTACGTGAAACTACTTCTTCAACAGAAGCAGATTCACCATTCGCACAAAGTAACTTTGTAGAAGCTCCAGTTGAGCCAAAACAAACTGAAAATGATGGATTAGATACTCCGCCATTCTTCAGAAAAAGAAACAGAAATTAATGAGTATCATTAAACAGAATGTAAGTCGTATTATGAACTTGGTTGCATCTTCTTGTAACCAAGTTCATAGACTATCTACGGAAGTTTGTCCGATTGTTGTAACGAAAAATCGTACGGCTCGCGAAGTTCAAGAAATGTACGATTTAGGATTTCGACATTTTGCGGAGAATCGTGTCGAAAAACTATTAGAACGACAAGAACAATTTCCGCAAGAGGACATCATCTGGCATTTAATCGGGCCACTCCAAAAACGAAAAGTGAAGCAAGTAGTGAATCGTATCGATTTATTTCATGCGATTGACCGTCTTTCGATTATGGATGAGATTGAGAAACGTCTCGAACACCCATTAGATTGTATGCTAGAAATTAATGTCTCTGGGGAAGAATCGAAGCATGGATTCACACCTGAAGAGGCACTGGATGCTTATAGAGCAAGCAAACAATATGAGAAGATTCGTATTGTTGGTTTGATGACGATGGCACCATTTGACGCAAGCGATGAAGAAATTCGCTTTTTTTTCGCGTTTAGCACAAATTGCTAAAACAACCGAGAAGGAAGAAGGGTTAGAAGCCCGTTATATCTCAGTATGGGATGAGTGGAGACTTTGAAGCAGCGATTGAATGGTACATTTGCTATCTGAATTGGTACAAGCTTTGGTTTGAAAGGGAGGAAGACTACTGGGATTCATGAATAGTTTAAAAAACTTCTTAAGTCCAGAAGGTGACTACTACGAAGAAGATGATCAAATGGATTACTATGAAGAGCCTGTAGCACAAACGGCTCCAGAAACACGTTCAAGAAATACTTCAAATGTAGTTCCGTTCCAAAGTCCGGGAGTAAAGAAAACATCTAAGATTTATGTGATGGAACCAAGCGTGTATTCTGAAGCAGAACGCATTGCAGATGTGCTTTTAAAGGAAGCAGTGCTCATTAACTTTAAACGTATGGGAACTTAAGATGCTGTCATTGATTTTGTATTTGTGTGGCGTATGCTAATAATGGAGACGTACAAAAGGTGAGAGATGAAATCTTCATCTGTTCTCCTGCAAATTTCCAAGTACAAGGAAATTTTGATGACGAGATGGTTGAAACCTTCCGTCACACTGAATTTTAGAGGAGTGTAACTTAGTGGGTTTAGAAATTATTAGAGTGATAACAACAGTAGCAGCGGTTTATCAATTTATGCTAATCCTTTATGGATTAAATATTTATTGCATCTATACCAATGTTCTTATGGACTTAATAGATGCTTGCCGTCGTCCGGGCGTGTCATTATTTAAAGATGTCGATTTGGAAAAATATGGGTTTAGCATTAGTAACGTCTATTTTAACGATTTACGTTACTGTAGGAGTACTATTATTTATTGTCGCAAAAATTTTTGGGGTATAAAAAATGGGAAATGGTGTAGAACAACACTTTAGAAAAGAGAATTGTCTTTCAAACTAGTGGAAGAATGGGTAGAAGTGTCTGCTCCGCACGCGCCGGTATTGACGAATTATCTTGATCCGCGCCAACAGTTTATAGTGGAGGCGATTGTAGGTCAATATGACGATGTTCGTTATTATTTTGATGGCGGGTATATTGATGCTGAACGGAAACGTTGTATGATTTGTCCGGAATATTATGAGCCAATTTCAGAGGATTTCGAAAATGCTCTATTTCATATTCAATATCCGAAGAAATTTGCGACACTTGGGCATGGAAAGATTCTAGGGTCACTGATGAGTCTTGGGTTTGACCGTAGCTTGATTGGCGATATTATTTCAAACGGAGAAGACTGGCAATTATTCTGCGCTCAAAATATGAAGGAATATATCAGACAACAGTTAGAAAAGATTGGGAAAGTGACTGTCCGACTTGAAGAGGTCGACTATACGAAATTGATTGTACCGGTGGATCATTGGACTGCGGTACAAACAGTCGTTAGTTCGCTTCGACTCGATACGGTGATTGCTTCCGTATTTAATTTGTCAAGACAGCGTTCAAAAGAAATGATTGAAAGTGGTAAAGTGAAGGTGAACTGGACTGAAGAGAACAGACCTGACTTTATGCTGGAAATTTTAGATATTGTATCCATTCGTGGATACGGTCGCCTTCAAATTCAAAAGATTGAAGGGCGTACAAAGAAAGATAAGATTAAAGTAGAACTAGGATTACTAGAAAAGAATAAAAAATAAAGGGGATTTTTCAATGGCTATTACACCAAACGATATTCATAACAAAGATTTTTCAACAAAATTCAAAGGCTTCGATCCAGAAGAAGTAAATGACTTCTTGGAAGAAGTGAAGAAAGAATTAGAAACGTTAATTCGCGATAATAAAGATTTAGAAAAACGCGTCAAATTCAACGAAGAAAAAGTAGAATACTTTAATTCGATTCAAGAAACATTGAATAAATCAATCCTTGTTGCACAAGAAGCAGCAGATCGTCTTCGCGAAAACGCACGTAAAGACGCTGAAATCATCGTGTTTGAAGCTGAAAAAGCAGCACAAGCAATGTTGAGAGAAGCAGCTGAAAAAGCAACAGAAATTAACCGTGAAACAGATTTAATTAAGAAAGAAACACGTATTTTCCGTCAACGTCTTCAAATCTTAACACAAACACAATTAGACATGATTAAAAACGAAGAGTGGGATATCGTATTGAATACACCAACTCATATCGAAGTGACACCACCATCACTTGATGCTATTATCAAAGATCGTGTTAAAAAATCTGAAAACGAAGAATCAAAAGAACAATAATCATTGAAGGGGACACTGGTCTCCTTTTTTGATAGGAAGAGGAATGGGCATGGACTTTATAGTTACTGAAGCAGCAAAAACAAAATTGGACGCCATGTTACAAGAACGCGGCTTAACAGATGTGTTCTTTGTCATGGATTATGTCGATGGGGATAGCCCTTTTTATGAGGGGATGGTTGGATGCCATTGCCAAGTGTACGATAAATATCATTTAGTGGTATTAAAGAAAGAGCAAAAAGAGATTCTCCCTCAAAAGTATGACCAAATTTTTGAGACAAATATTGGGGAAATGGCTTTTGCAAGCCACTATGCGATGATGTTTGATCAACACAATGTCATTGATTATAGCGTGGATAAATACGGCTTCTATCTGAAGAGTGAAGCAGGAATATTATCGATGCAACTGAATATTGATTTTGTTGACTAGGGAAGAAAATTACTTCCCTGGTCTTTTTTTATGGCCTTAAACATTTCTTTACCACTAAAAACTTGCAGTTTGAGACGGAACAAAGTATACTAATGATGTTCACAAAAATACGAGAGGTAAATAATATGAACAAAACAAATCTCGATTTACTAAAACTTATTAAACAACAAGATATTCAAAATCAAAGAGAATTAGCAGAGTTTTCAGGCTATTCGCTTGGTCTCGTGAATCGTGAATTAAAACGACTCAGAGAACTTGAACTTGTAGATGAAAAATTCAATCTAACAAGTAAAGCGAAGACGCTCTTTAAGAAAAATAAACCAAAGAATGCTGTTATTTTGGCTGCAGGATTTGGAATGCGTATGGTTCCAATCAATACTGAAACGCCAAAAGGGCTTCTTGAAGTGAAGAAAGAGCCGCTGATTGAACGCTTGATTAAGCAACTACAAGCAGTAGGGATTACGGACATTACTGTAGTTGTTGGCTTTATGAAAGAACAATACGAGTACTTGATGGATGACTATCAAGTGAAACTCGCCGTGAATAGAGACTATGCAACAAAAAATAATTTCTATTCATTACAACGTGTTGCAGGCATTCTAGGCAATACGTATATCGTTCCTTGTGACTTATGGTGTAAGGAATCTCCATTTGATACAGATGAATTGTATTCATGGTATTTACTTGGCCAAGAAGAGGTGGAACAAAGCTTCTTTAGGGTGAATAAGAAACAAGAAATCATTACAAGTGATAAAAGAGGAAAAGGAAATCGTCCGTACGGCATTTGTTATTTAACAGAAAAAGACGCAAAGGCAGTGGCAAAACAATTAAACGCTGCGGCTGCAGAAGAAAGACATGAGAAGTCATTCTGGGAAGTAACGCTTGAAGACGAGAATAGAAAATATACGGTGTATCCAAAATTAATGGATGACGCAACCGTCTTTGAAATCAACACGTATGAACAACTTCGTGAACTCGATAAGTCATCCTCGCACTTAGAAACGGATGCCTTGCAGCAAATCTCGAAGGCTCTAGGAGTAACGCTTGACGAAATCGTCAATATCGAAGTATTGAAAAAAGGAATGACGAATCGTAGCTTCCTATTTACTTGTAAGGGTCAAAAATACATTATGCGTATTCCAGGCGAGGGAACAGACCGTCTCATCAATCGTAAGGAAGAAGCAGATGTGTATCGTGTCCTAGAAGGAAAGCAAATTTGCGATGATGTGGTGTATATGAATCCAGACAATGGATATAAGATTACGGCGTATCTGGAAGGAGCTCGTTCATGCGATAGCACGAATAAAGAAGACTTACAGCGCTGTATGGCAAAATTACGTGAGTTCCATCAGTCGAAATTAAAAGTGAAGCATACTTTCGATCCATTTAAGCAAATTGAGTTTTATCAAAGCTTATGGAATGGTCAATCTTCTTATTATAAAGACCATGCTGAAGTGCAGAAGAAAATTCTAGGGCTAAAGAGCTTCGTTGAAAAATATAAAGCAGAGCCCGTATTAAGCCATATCGATTCAGTCTATGACAACTTCTTATTTACAAAAGAGGGAGACATTCGTCTCATTGACTGGGAATACGCTGGAATGCAAGACCCGCATATCGATATTGCGATGTTCTGTATTTATGCAGGATATGACCGCAAGCAGTCAGATGCACTAATCGACCTTTATTTTGAAGGGAAATGCGAGAAGATGACACGTTTAAAAATTTATGCGTATATGGCGATTAGCGGGATGCTGTGGAGTAACTGGTGTGAGTACAAACGTACACTCGGTGTTGACTTTGGTGAGTACTCATTAATGCAATATCGTTATGCCAAAGATTTCTACCACATTGTGCAAGAAGAATTAGCAAAAGAGGAAAAATAATGACAAATACAGTAAAACGAGCGATTATTATGGCTGCGGGTAAAGGGACAAGAATGCGCCCAATTACAAATGCCATTCCAAAACCGCTTGTAAAAGTAAATGGGAAACGAATGATTGACACTGTCATTGGTGCGCTTCATGAACAAGGAATCCATGAAATTTATGTCGTGGTAGGTTACTTGAAAGAGAAGTTTGCTGAACTTAAAGCAGACTATCCAGAAATTAACATCGTTGAAAATCCATACTTTGATGTCGCTAATAATATTTCATCACTGTATGTAGTTCGTGACCATTTAGAAGAAGTGATTATTCTAGATGGCGACCAATTAATCTACAACAGTGAAATTCTACATCCAGAGTTTACACGTTCAGGATATGCGTGTATTCCAGTAGAAAATGGCACCGACGAATGGTTGATGCAAGTGGATGACAATGGAGTCGTTACGAGCTGTAGCCGTACTGGAGGACAGAAGGGATGGCAATTATTTAGCATTTCTCGTTGGACGAAAGAAGACGGGCAACAGTTAAAACGTCATCTTGAAATCGAATTTGAAGAAAAGAAAAACCATGATATTTACTGGGATGATGTAGCGATGTTCTGCTACCCAGATGAATATGAAATGGGAATTTATCCAATGCAAGAAGGGGATATCGTTGAAATCGATAGCCTTGAAGAATTAGTAGCAGTAGATGACTCTTACAAGAGTGTTCTAGAGGAGGCAAATCATGAATAATGAAGTAGAAAAGAAAAATCTTCGCGACGAGATTGACTGGGTCGCAACGCTTGTACCGCTATTTGGAGTAGTAGTGTTAGGAATTCTCTTTATGATATTTCCAGATGCCAGTTCAGCGGTTCTTGAAGGTGTTCGTGGCTTTTTAGGCGACCAATTCAGTATTTACTACGCAATGCTTGCGGTGGGTGTTTTCCTTTGTAGTGTGTATGTGGCTTTTTCAAAATACGGCCAAATCGTTCTTGGTGGCGAAGATAGTGAAGTCGAATATTCCAACTTTAAATGGGGTGTGATGATTTTTACGTCTACGATGGCAGCAGATATCGTGTTCTATGCGATGATCGAATGGGCATTATACGCACAAGAATCTTATCTTGGTGAGCTCGGTAGTGTTCAAAAATGGGCGTCAACATTCCCATTATTCCACTGGGGACCAATCGCATGGAGCTTCTACATCATGCTTGCGGTGGCCTTTGGATTTATGTTGCATAATCGTAAAGTAGAGAAACAAAAATTCTCTGAAGCTTGTCGTCCACTTCTTGGAGACAAAGTTGACGGTTGGATGGGAAAAACCATCGATTTGATTGCCATCTTCGCGTTAATCGCTGGTACTGCTACAACATTCTCACTTGCGACTCCGCTTCTTTCAGCAGCGATGAGCCAAGTGTTTGGCATTCAAAATTCGAAGATTATTACAATTGTAGTTCTTTTATTAATTGCAGCCGTATATACAAGTACTGTAATGCTTGGAATGGACGCAGTTTCAAAATTAGCTGCCATCTGTACGTATTTATTCTTCGCCTTACTCGGATATTTCTTATTCTTCGGTGGAGAAACAGTTTATATTTTAGAAACAGGGTTTAGCGCTATTGGGAACCTTGTCCAAAACTTTATCGGAATGTCTACGTGGCTTGATCCGCTTCGTGAAACAAGCTTCCCACAAAAATGGACAATCTATTATTGGTCTTATTGGATGGTTTGGTGTGTGGCTACACCGTTCTTTATCGGTAGTATTTCAAAAGGACGTACCGTTAAAAACACTGTTCTTGGTGGATACGCATGGGGGATTGCTGGGACATTTACGGCGTTTATCATCCTTGGAAACTATGGCTTAGCGCAACAGTTAAAACATGGCTTGGATATTACTGGTATTCTAAGTAATAACGCAGATTATGCGGCAGCTATTTTGAAAATTTTTGATACAATGCCGTTAGCTAACATTGGATTGTTATTACTAGCAGTTACGATGATTGCTTTCTACGCGACAACATTCGACGCTTTAACACTTGTAGTGTCTGCTTATTCATACAAAGAATTAGAGCACACACATGGTAGTGATAAACGTGTCCGCATGTTCTGGTCACTCGTATTTATCTTATTCCCAATCGCGTTGATTTTCTCAGAAAACTCAATGTATAACTTACAATCAGTTGCGATTATCGCGGCACTTCCAATTGGGATTATTATTGTCATGATCATTGCAAGCTTCTTTAAAGATGCAAAGGACTATCTTAAAAATTAAGCTTTGAAATATTTGAAAATAAAAATAACCTATTGCTTAGAGTCTGGTGGCTTTAAGCAATAGGTTTTTGTTTTAGTGATGGTGATGACAATTACATTGACCTGGTAGGCAGTTACATGCAACAGATGTTGGAGCAGTGGTTGCTTTGTCCTTTAAGGCGTCCATTAAATCTTGAATGTCATCTTGACTCAAAGTCGCCTTATCAATCAATGTATGTAATAAATTTCCATTCTGTTTATGGCAAACTTGATCTAAAAGAACATCGGTCTCTTGGTCGAGTTGTGCTTTCTCAGAAATCGTTGCCGAGTAGTGGAATGGTTTCTTTCTGTCATCGATTTGAATATATCCTTTTTTGGTTAAACGGATAATGAGTGTTTTAATTGTTGAGTCACTCCAAGAAATGAGCGTTGCAATTGTTCGATAATATATCCGCTTGTGCTGTTTGGATTCGCCCATAGAACACGCATGATTTGACGCTCAGAAGGGCTCATTGGTTGAAATTCTGTCATAAATAGAACTCCTTTCTACAGGTTTAGTCTACAGTCGTCAACCGTTTCTGTCAATCATTTTACTTGATTTTTCGCTTACACTAAATGTCGGGGGTAGGTAGCAAGAGTCACTATATTTTGTGTTTCGTAAAAAAAACAATACAAAATGTTGTTAAAATGTTGCAAAAAACTTCTAGGCTGGATATAATTAGTCTCGTGAGTTTCAAGTGAGCTAGAAATGCATTTAGCTGTATTTCGAATTCAGAAATGGAGTAACTGTGAAAGTCGTTTATTTATCGCTAACTGGAAAGACAAGACAATTCGTAAAAAAATTGGACTGGGATTTTATCGAGATTTCTAAGAAAAATTCTACAGTACAAATGGAAGAACCTTATATCGTCATTACACCAACTTATGGAGATCAAGTGGCGAATTTTTTTTATGAATTTATTGATTTTGGCGAGAATCGCGCGCTATTAAAAGGGGTTGCCGGTTCAGGGAATCGCAATTTCAATACAAGCTTTTGTTCGAATGCCAGAGCGTTAGCGGCTAAATACCAAATTCCATTGCTGCATTGCTTTGAAAATCAAGGTACAGATAAAGATGTACAAATACTAATAGAAAAGGTGAGAGAGATTGGATAGTCCAAAATTAATAAACAAGACTCAAGAAGTTACATACTTCGCATTAAACAATGAGTTAAACCGTCCAGTTGATGGGAAAATTCCATTGCATAAAGATCGTGAAGCGGTTCGTGCGTTCTTCTTAGAACACGTTAACCCAAATACAGTTTTCTTCTATACATTAGATGAAAAACTCGATTACTTAATCGAACACGATTATTTAGAAGCAGAATTTTTAGGGAAATACAACCGTAAATTCGTTAAGAAATTAATGAAAGAAACGTACAAGAAAAAATTCCGTTTCCGTTCATTCATGTCTGCGTTCAAATTCTACAAACAATATGCAATGAAGACAAACGATGGTCAACGTTACTTAGAACGTTTTGAAGATCGTATTGTATTTAACGCTCTTTTCTTAGCAGATGGTGATGAGCAATTAGCACATGATTTAGCAGAAGAAATGATTACACAACGCTATCAACCAGCAACACCAACATTCTTGAATGCCGGAAGAAAACGTCGTGGGGAACTCGTTTCATGCTTCTTAATTCAAACAACAGACGACATGAACAGTATCGGTCGTACAATCAACTCAGCTCTTCAATTATCAAGAATTGGGGGAGGAGTAGGGGTAAGCTTGTCTAACGTTCGTGCAGCAGGTGACCCAATCAAGAAAATTGAGAACGCATCAAGCGGTGTTGTTCCAATTATGAAATTATTAGAAGATAGTTTCAGTTACTCTAACCAATTAGGTCAACGTAACGGTGCTGGTGCGGTTTACTTAAACGTATTCCACCCAGATATCGTATCGTTCTTATCTACTAAAAAAGAAAACGCGGACGAAAAAGTGCGTGTGAAGACATTATCACTTGGGTTAGTTGTCCCAGATAAATTCTACGAATTAATCAAAAACGACGACATTATGTACTTATTCAGCCCATATGATGTGGAACGTATTTACGGCGTACCATTTTCATATGTGGACATCACTAAAGAATATGACAACATGGTTAACAACCCTGAAATCCGTAAATCTAAATTACGTGCGCGTGACTTAGAAAACGAAATTAGTAAATTACAACAAGAATCTGGATATCCATATGTGGTGAATATCGATACAGCAAACCGTGTAAACCCAATTGATGGAAAGATTATCATGAGTAATTTATGTTCTGAAATCCTACAAGTTCAAGAGCCTTCAGTAATCAACAATGCTCAAGAATATGAACACTTAGGAACAGATATCAGCTGTAACTTAGGTTCAACAAACATCGTGAACTTAATGAAATCTCCTGACTTCGAACGTTCTGTAGATGTAGCGGTTCGTGCTTTAACATTCGTAACAGACCACTCAAGTATCGATGCTGTACCAACTGTTAAAAACGGAAACAACAAAGCACATACTATCGGTCTTGGAGCGATGGGATTACACACATTCTTTGCATTAAATCAAATGGAATACGGCTCACCTGAGTCTATCGAAGCTACTGATTTATACTTCAGAATGTTGAACTTCTACACATTGAAAGCAAGTAACAAGATTGCCAAAGAACGCGGTAAATCATTCGAAGGTTTCGAACGTTCTAAATACGCAACAGGTGAGTACTTCGATAGCTATATTGCTGAAGAAGTACAAATTCAATCTGATAAAGTGAAGAAAATCTTTGAAAAACTTCCAATTCCAACTGTAGAAGATTGGAAACAATTAAAAGAAGATGTGATGAGCGGTGGATTATATCACCAAAACCGTTTAGCAATTGCGCCAACTGGTTCAATCAGCTACGTAAACGAAACAAGTGCTTCATTACACCCAATCACTCGTTTAATTGAAGAACGTCAAGAGAAGAAGACTGGTAAGACTTATTACCCAGCTCCATTCTTATCAAACGAAACTTTACCATTCTACAAATCAGCGTACGATATCGATATGCGTAAAGTAATCGATGTATACGCAGCAGCTCAAAAACATATCGACCAAGGAATGAGTTTGACATTATTCATGCGTTCAGAACTTCCTGAAGGATTATACGAATGGAAAGAAGGACGTACAAACAAGATGACAACACGTGACTTAAACATTTTACGTAACTATGCGTGGAATAAAGGCATCAAGTCAATCTACTATGTACGTACATTTACAGAAAACAACGATGAAATCGGAAGTAATGCTTGCGAAAGCTGCAGCATTTAATGGGAATACGAAAGAAAGGACAAAAGCTCATGAGTACAAAACGATATTTTAATGAGATTCTTTCTCAAAATTCTACTCAACCAGTAGAGTACTATAAAGCGATTGACTGGAACCAAGTTGAAGACATGATTGATAAATTAACTTGGGAAAAACTAACAGAGCAATTCTGGTTAGATACACGTATTCCAGTATCAAACGACTTGGACGACTGGAGAACATTATCTCCAGAAGAAAAAGATGTAGTAGGGAAAGTATTCGGTGGATTAACATTATTAGATACGCTTCAATCAGAAGAAGGTGCAAGCTTAATGAAAGATTACGTTCGCACTCAACACGAAGAAGCGGTATGGAATAACATTCAATTCATGGAATCTGTTCACGCGAAAAGTTACTCAACAATCTTCAGTACTTTGCATACAAAAGCAGAAATCGAAGATATTTTCGAATGGACAAACAATAATGAATACTTACAATTTAAAGCGAAAAAGATTAACGAAATCTATCAAAGTAGAGATGCGTTGAAGATGAAAGTTGCCTCAACAATGCTTGAAACATTCCTATTCTACAGTGGATTCTTTACACCACTTTACTACTTAGGAAACAACAAGCTTGCAAACGTAGCTGAAATCATCAAGTTAATCATTCGTGACGAGTCAGTTCACGGAACTTATACGGGATACAAGTTCCAACAAGGATACAACGAATTGTCTGAGTCAGAACAAGAAGAAATGAAGATGTGGGTATACAACTTATGCTTGGAACTTTACCAAAACGAAGTGAAGTATACACAATCTATCTATGACCAAGTTGGTTGGACTGAAAAAGTTAAAGTGTTTATTCGTTATAATGCGAATAAGGCGCTTCAAAACTTAGGGTTCGATCCATTGTTCCCGGATACTGCTGAAGATGTGGATCCGATTGTGATGAACGGGATTTCAACTGGGACAAGTAACCATGATTTCTTCTCGCAGGTCGGCAATGGTTACCTACTCGGTAGTGTTGAAGCGATGGATGATGAAGACTATACAAAATGGTTGTAATTTCAACTCAAACAGGTTCCTAAAAAGGAGCCTGTTTTTTTGTTGGTGCCAAGGTAAAACACTTAGAGCCTTCGGCTACGTTCAATAATTATAAGAATAACTGTACCGCCTCAAGCCAAGGTCTTGAGGCTACCAAGCTTCAAACACTCTCTAGAAAATAAATTTTCAAGAGGGTGTAATTCACATTGGTTACGACCGTTATTCTTATGATTATTGGTATCCGAGGCTCTTTGTGTTTTACCTTAAAAAAGTAGGGTGCTTAAGGAATCTGTTTGTTGAATGATTTATTTTGGTAGTTTTTCATATCCATCATTTCAACCCCTCGTAAATTGACTGGTGCAGGGATAGAGTGTGTGCTGCTCATCGGATTGAGTTTCAGTTGTACTCGCTATTGTTACCACTATAGACTCCGAAATCTCTTCGTGTTTTTGATTACCAAATATGGTAATTTTGGAATCTGTTTGGTGAAATAATCTAATTGGTTAGTTTTCTCATCCACATTTCAACCCCTCATAAATGGACCGGTGCTGGGATAGAGTGGGTGCGCGTCATGGAGGAGGCTCGACAAATGGTGTGATGATGAGTAGAATAGAGGAAAATGAAATGAGGAGTAGTAGTAGATGTCGTACGAAGATTTAAATAAACAAATAGAACCCTTTAAACTCATGGTATTCGATGAGGGGACAGAGGATGTATGGGCAACGCTGGTGCTCTGGTTAAATGAAGACTATAAACAAAATGTGTTTGATACAAGACAAGAAGAGGGATTCATTGGGAATGGGTATGATTGGAATTCTCTAGCAATTGTCTTTCTAGAAGAGAAAATGCCAGAATTAATGGAAGTTCTGTCATTTGATTCGGAAGCGGGATTGTTCTCAATCGGTTCAGAAGATGTGGAAGCCGTGAAGAAATTTGCTATCGGATTTAAAGCGTTATGTGACGATGAGAGTGAAATGGTGGACTTATTTAGTCGAGCAATATTAGATTAAAAAATCACGTTATACCGTATAAGGTATAACGTGATTTTTTTATTTACACGGACAAGTTGTTAAATGGTCGTTTACCATACCAATCGATTGCATAAAGGAGTATACAATCGTTGGACCCACAAATTTAAACCCTTCTTTGAGAAGAGCCTTGCGGAAGGTTTCAGCAAGTGGCGTAAATGAAGGGACTTCTGCCATAGTAGTGTATTCATTGATGATCGGTTTATGGTCAACAAAGCTCCAACAGAAAGCGTCAAAGCTACCATACTTTTCTTGAATGGCGAGAATGGCGTTTGCATTTGCGATAGCGGCACGAATCTTTAGTTGATTGCGAATAATTCCTTCGTTTTGAAGAAGGGATTGGACTTTAGCTTCGTCATAGGTAGCAACGGTTTGGATGTCAAAGTTGCTAAAAGCCTCTCTAAAATTCTCGCGTTTATTAAGAATCGTGGACCAGCTAAGTCCTGCTTGCATTGTTTCCAAGGTCAATCGTTCGAAGAGTGCTTGGTCATCGTGGCAAGGAACTCCCCATTCATGATCATGGTAATCCATCATTTTTTGAGAATGATAGGCCCAGGAACATTTCTCAGGAGTGAGGGGCCAACCAAGTTCGGAAAGGAGATTGCCTGTTTGATAGTTCTCAAGAGCCACCTTATTAAACTCTGAAATCTTTTCTGGCAACTTAGATAGAGAAAACCATTTGAATTCTTCAATCTTCTCAGGTTCGCCGTTATGAATGTCAAAATGAGGAAGTTTTTCAATATTCACTTGGAAATAAAAATAGAAATAGTCATGTTCGTCAAAATGCATGTGAAGTGTCGTGTAGAAGTTAAGGGCACTTGAGGGAATTTCTAGGCCGATTTCTTCACGCGTTTCACGCAAGGCAGCTTGTGTAATGGATTCATTGGCTTCGATATGCCCGCTGACAGTTGCGTCATAATAGCCGTCCATAAATCCTGTGTTCATTCGTTTTTGAAGCAGTACCTTTTTTCCTTTTGTAAAGAAGAGAAAGACAGCACTTCTAGTTAAATGTCTCATATTGTCACCTCTAGTTCTAAGAGTAGTCATTTTTCGAAGAAATGTAAAGATTTTTTAATATGGAAAGTATTGAACTTTTGGAAAGGATTTCATATGATGATAGTAAGACATTAGGAGGAAAAATGGTGAAAAAATTATTCAAAATTGCAATGAGTTGTGTGGTGCTCACTGGAATGTTGGCGCCTATCACGACTGTATTGGCACAAGAATCAAGTATTACGATTACAAAGAATGAAGGGAATTCTGTATCCGAGGCAGATACGCCTAAAGGAGACATTGTCGTGAACTTCTCGAATGGAGAAATCCTCTTCCAGGAGAACCCAGATAGAGTGGTGGATCCAGCAAGTTTGAGCAAGCTGATGACAATCTTTTTGGTGTATGACGCGATTAAGAGTGGGAAATTTACGTTGCAGGATAAAGTCGTAGCGACAAAGAATGACCAAGCGATATCGAATCTGACAAACCTTAGTAATTCGCCCATCGTAGCAGGAGTGGAATATCCAGTAAGTGAGCTGATTAAGATGGCGCTACTTCCTTCGTCAAACGCTGCAGTCTTAATGCTGGCAAATCTGATTAATCCAAATACGGATGATTACGTGGATTTAATCAATCAAAAAGGCACAAGAACTAGGAATGACCAATACAAAGTTTGTTGGAGCATCGGGCGCAGTTACGCATGATTTTGAAGGGTTATATACAGTTCAACGATATCCTTCAACGGAAACGAATCAATCAACGGCTAGAGATTTAGCGAAAGATGGTTGTAGCGATGCTGAAAGGCGCATCCAGAAATAACAGAAATCACGAAGAATAAAGAGCTCACCGTCATGAGTGGAACGCCATATGCCAAAACCATCACGAATACAAATCATTCGGTGGAAGGGGACGTATTGGCGTATCCTGGAATCGTTGGATTGAAAACTGGTACGAGTGAAAGAGATGGATTTAATTATATCGGAATCTACAAACAAGATGGAGTAGAGCTGGTTGAAGTGATTCTGGGAGTCGGACAATTCGCGGATCATCACGGCGAGTATAATCGTCATAAAATCGGGAATGCATTATTGCAATATTTTTTTAAAAACTTCGAGCATAAGACAGTATTTCAATCCAGGTACTCAAACAATCGATGGACAAAAGGTGACGCTGGAGCATACGGTTGATGTATACGTAGAAAAAGGGAAAGAACCTGTGTACGCACTAGAAGGAAATACATTAAAAGTCCAAACACCATATGGCACGCTGTATGATAAAGAGTTTGCAGTAAAAGTGGAGCCAGCAGCAAGTGATGCCGTGGAATCAACGTATATCGAAACAACTCAAGTAGAAGAAAAAACGCCTAAGCAAATAATCGAAAGAGTACTTCATTTCCTAATGAGAGTTCCATTTATAATTTGGCTTGGATTGTTAGGAGTTTTATTGATTGTAGTAATGATTTTAAAAATTAAGAAAAAAATGAGAAGGAGAAAGGAGCGATTGAGAAGAAGACAAAAGTAGAATCTGTATTAGTTTTAAAAAAATCTGTACTAATTTTAAGAAAAACCACAGTGGATATGTTGAAAACAAATGAAAACACTAGATGTGGTATTCACGATTTGTTCATATTTGAATTGTCAGAGTTTTGAGTAATCAATTCACAAGTAAAATGTAACCTAATTGTAATGGAAGTAAAGTAGAAATAGTTGGAAAACAATTGATATGGTAATATGTTTAGCTGAATAAGGGTAAAAATTATTTCCTGTTCGGTGAAAATTCACAAATTATCGAAGTTAAAAAATAATCAAAAGGAAAGAGGTATAAGATGTTTAGTTCAAAAAATATTCAAATGAATGAACGTAAAAATCGTTCAAAAGTAACACGTTACGCAATCAAGAAATTAAGCATGGGAACAGCTTCAGTAGCTGTTGCATTAGGTTTCATGTTTGTACAAGGGCAAACAATTGTACACGCGGACACTGTTGAAGCAACATCAGCAGAAACAACAGCAAAACCTGCAGAAGAGAAGAAAGATACGGTCGAAGACGACAAAGCAGTTTATGAAGTTGCCGTAGAAAAACCAGAAGCAACTACTGCAGCTGAAGGAGTAACTCCAGCAGAAAAAACTGAAGAAACAACTGCGGCAGCTGAAAAGAAAGAAGAAACAACAGCCGCAACAGAGAAAGCAGAAGAAACAACTGCTGCTCCAGAGAAAAAAGAAGAAACTACAGTAGCTGAAGAAAACAAACCACGTACGCGTTCAAGACGTGCAGTTGCTGAAGGTGAAGCTACACCTGCATCTGATGATACTGTTGGAGAAGACGTTGTAGACGCAACTTCTACTCCTAAAGTAGAAAAACCAGGTTTTACACCAAAAATTTTAGCAGAACAATTATTAAAACAAGTTTCATGGTTAGACTTTGGTGATAAAGCAAACTGGACTGGCGCTGAAACAACAGCGGATGGCAAATTAGCCCTTCAAGTGGGTGCTACTTATACGAAAGAAGTAATGCCTGGTTATGTTGTAAAAATTAAAGTTAAATCTTTAAAACCATTCCAAGCAACAGAAATTTATAAAAAACGTTTGGAAGAGCGAGGCGCTACAGACGAAGAAAAAGCGACTTACGATCCAAACGCTAAAAATGGTTATATCAACTCTATTGGTGATGCAACAACAAGAAAGGCTTTTAATAATAAAGAAGAAGCACGCGTAATTGCCGACCCTCAAAACCGTTGGACTGAAATTCGTTCAGAAGGAATTGATACAGGAACGAAGAGTACAACGATTTCTTCAGAATTCAACGGTGGAAATATCGGTGTTCAATTTGATATTTCAGCAACTTATAAAGGAAAAGCAGTAAAACCAGCAATCGTTATGGCCGATGGTGAGTCAGCTAACCCAGGTGAGTTAGTACTCTTCACTACAAACGGTTCAGGCTGGCAACATGTTGGGGAATGGTTAAAAAATAATAATAAGAATACGAAAAACTATGTTCCTCAAGATACAGCAGATCTATTTGACCCATCAAAAAATTACGGTAGTGTAAACGTTGATGGAGCTAACATTAGTGCACTTAACTTAAACCTTTTACGTAGAGCAACTGCTGTGGGTGAAGAAGGTAAAACTGTAGCATGGAAATACTATGGAAGTGCAGACTTGAAGACAGGTGGTTTAGGAACAGGCGTATTTGGTCCTAACGTTTCTGCAAGCAGGATTGCAGTACCAATGGTAATGACACGTGGTGCTTCTGAAATTGGTTTATATATCGCATCTTCAGGTAAACAATCTGCAATGCTTGGTTTCTTACCATTAGATGAAGGGGATGCTCCAGATTCATACGGAATCGCAACTCACGCGATGAACCAAGTCAATGGGGTAACAGGCGCTGCCGTTAACCAACCATACTTTGGAGATACTCGTCCAGATATGGATGAAAACTTAGAGCGTACAGACTGGAAAGGTGACGATAAGGACGGTACAGGCGATGAAGGTATCGACCAAATCTTACCAACAGACTTAAAAGGCAACACAAACGGAATGATCGCATTAGCTCGTACACGTCCAGGTAACTACACGTTAACAGTCCAAGCAAACACTGGTGGAGCTCCTGAAGCTTATGTTTATGGATGGGTTGACTTTAACCAAAATGGTAAATTTGACGAAAACGAACGCTCTGAAAAAGCAACAATCACTAAAGATGGTAACGTAACACTAGAATTCAACAACGGACCAATCCTAAACGATCTTCAATTAGATAAATTAGGAGTGCGTGTTCGTACTTCAACTTATGCTCCAGATATTGAAAGCCCAACAGGAATGTCAATGTCAGGGGAAGTAGAAGACTTCGAAACACAAGTAATCTTCCCACCAAAAGGAAGCAAAAAAGAAACTACAAATCTACAAGGCGTGAAACAAACTGCAACAGTGGAATTCACAGCTCAAGGTAAACAACGTTACTCAAGAACTGAAGATGCAGTGATTGATGAAACAGTTGCACCATTTATCGTAGATGAACAAGGTAACAAAGTGGATTTAGACGCTGAAGGATTTTATGTAGTACCAGGTGAAGGTAAATACCGTGTAACAGGTGCTGGTAAAGACGTTCAAGTGGAATTCATTCCAGAAAACGGCTTTGTTGGAACTGCAGCAGGTATCACAATTCGTCGTCTTGACAACAATGCTGTAGATACTGGTTGGAATACAAAAGATAATTCTCAACCTGTTATCAGTGACCAAACAAACACAATGGATGGTCGTTACATCCCAACAGTAACTCCATTGTCTGAAGAAGTAACTACAGAAGATTTACAAGGGTTAGAACACGACAAAAACTTACATTTACAAATGGGTCAGGCGAAGTAAAACCTTCTGCTACAACACCAATGGTTATTGTGAATCCGGAAACGGGTGTTCTCATTGGTAATGAAGCTCCAGCGATGAAGGATGGTAAGGTAGTTGGATTATATGAGATTGATCCAATAAATGGAACGGTGAAATTTACGCCAAATAAAGACTTTATTGGAACTCCAGATCCAATTTTAATCCAAGTTGTGGATGAAGCTTCTGGCCGTTCTTTAGCCGGAATTAAATACACACCAACTGTAAATCCTGTAACTCCAGTAGGTGAAAACAAAGAAACAACTGGTAAACAAGGACAACCACAATCTGACACAGTAACATTTAAACAACAATCTGGTGCAGAAGAAAAAATCCCTATGGTTGTGAACGCTGAAAACCCAGCTAAATTCATTGACCCAGCAACTGGTGAACCAACAGATGCGACTGAATTACCAGCAATGAAAGATGGTAAACAAGTAGGTACGTACACAATTGACCCAGCGACTGGTAAAGTGACATTCATACCAAACAAAGACTTCGTGGGAACTCCAGATGCAATCACTGTTCAAGCAAAAGATGCAAACGGAACTCCAGCGACAGCAACTTACACGCCAACAGTTACTCCAGTAACTCCAACTGGTGAAGATAAGACTACAACTGGTAAACAAGGACAAGTTCAAAAAGAAACTGTTAAATTCACTGAAGGCGACTCTGAAGTACCAATGAAGATTGATGCTGATCAACCAGCTAAATTCATTGACCCAGCTACAGGCGAACCAACAGATGCGACTGAATTACCAGCGATGAAAGATGGCAAACAAGTAGGTACTTACAAACTTGATCCATTAACAGGTGAAGTAACATTCACACCAAACAAAGATTTCGTAGGAACTCCAGATGGAATTACTGTTCAAGCTAAAGACGCGAACGGAACTCCAGCAACTGCGAAATACACACCAACAGTTACAGCCGTAACACCAACTGGTGAAGATAAGACTACAACTGGTAAACAAGGACAAGTTCAAAAAGAAACTGTTAAATTCACTGAAGGCGACTCTGAAGTACCAATGAAGATTGATGCTGATCAACCAGCTAAATTCATTGACCCAGCTACAGGTGAACCAACAGACGAAACAACATTACCAGCAATGAAAGATGGTAAACAAGTTGGTACTTACACAATTGATCCAACTACTGGTGAAGTAACATTCACACCAAACAAAGACTTTGTTGGAACTCCAGATGGAATTACTGTTCAAGCAAAAGATGCGAACGGAACTCCAGCGACAGCTAAGTACACACCTACTGTAACAGCTGTAACTCCAACAGCAGAAGATGTGACATCAACAGGTAAACAAGGACAAACTCAAAAAGAAACTCCTAAGTTTACAGAAGGCGACTCTGATGTGCCAATGAAGATCGATGCTGAACAACCAGCTAAATTCATTGACCCTGCAACAGGTGAACCAACAGATGAAACAACATTACCAGCGATGAAAGATGGTAAACAAGTTGGTACTTACACAATTGATCCAACTACTGGTGAAGTAACATTCACACCAAACAAAGATTTTGTTGGAACTCCAGATGCAATCACTGTTCAAGCAAAAGACGCGAACGGAACAGCTGTAACAGCAACTTACACACCAACAGTTACACCAGTAACTCCAACAGGTGAAGATGTTGAATCAACAGGTAAACAAGGTCAAGAACAAAAACAAACACCTAAGTTCACTGAAGGTGACGAAGTAGCTCCGATTACAATTAACGCTGATCAACCAGCTAAATTCATCGACCCAGCTACAGGCGAACCAACAGATGCAACTGAATTACCAGCAATGAAAGATGGTAAACAAGTTGGTACTTACAAACTTGATCCATTAACAGGTGAAGTAACATTCACGCCTAATAAAGATTTCGTAGGAACTCCAGATGGAATTACTGTTCAAGCGAAAGACGCGAACGGAACTCCAGCAACTGCGAAATACACACCAACTGTTACTCCAGTAACTCCAACCTCAGAAGATGTGGAATCAACTGGTAAACAAGGACAAAAACAAAAACAAACACCTAAGTTCACTGAAGGTGACCCAGTAGCACCAATCACAATTAATGCTGATCAACCAGCTAAATTCATTGATCCAACTACAGGCGAACCAACAGATGCGACTGAATTACCAGCGATGAAAGATGGTAAACAAGTGGGTACTTACACAATCGATCCAACAACTGGTGAAGTAACATTTACACCGAATAAAGACTTTGTTGGAACTCCAGATGGAATTACTGTTCAAGCAAAAGACGCAAACGGAACTCCAGTAACAGCTAAGTACACACCAACAGTTACTCCAGTAACACCAACTGCAGAAGATGCAGAAACTACTGACGTTCAAGGTAAGACACAAACAGCGAAACCTAAATTCACTGAAGGTGACTCTGATGTGCCACTTGATGACACAGTACCTGCAACATTCGAAGATGGATCAACTACGAAAGTGATTCCTGGTGTAGGAACATTTACAGTAGCTCCAGACGGAACAATCACATTTGTTCCAGAACCAAACTTTACTGGTGTTGCTCCAGCTGTAACAATTCAACGTGTTGACGTGAACGGTACAGTTGTGAAAGCAAACTATGTTGCAACAGTTACACCAGCTCCTGCTAAACCAGTAGAAGTTGAACCAACTACAACAACACCAGAACCAGCTAAACCACAACAAGAATTACCAAACACTGGTACAAGCGATGAATATGGAGTATTTAGTGCAGCAGCATTAAGTATCCTAGCATCAGTAGGTTTAGTAGCTACATCTCGTAAAAAAGATGAAGAGCAAGAAGCTTAATTTAAAACATTAAGAACGGCATGGGACTAGGGCAACCTAGCCCCATGTTTTTTTAGTAAAATAAATTGTAGAAATACGTTGAATACGATAAAATTAGGAGATTAAGTCACTCAATTTAGAAAGAATAAAAAGGAAGGAGGTAGCTATGTTTAGTTCGAAAAACACTCAGATGAATGAACGCAAAAATCGTTCGAAAGTAACGCGGTATGCGATTAAGAAGATTAGTATGGGAACAGCTTCTGTTGCGGTCGCATTAGGATTTCTATTTGTGCAGGGACAAAGCGTTGTTTTAGCCGATACCATTGAAACAACTCAAAGTGCTACTGAAACAAAAAGCAGAGGAAACGTCTGAAAACAGTAGAAGCAACCACTGAAGAAACAACAACTACCTCTGAGGAACAAGCGCCTCGCACACGTACAAGACGTGAGGCTGGAGATGCTCCAGCAGCAACTGCTCCAGTCGGGTTCGGATGTAGAAGATGCTACGGCTACTCCTAAAGTTACAAAACCTGGATTTACTAAGGAATTATCCCAAGAAGAATTGCTTAGCCAGGCAAGTTGGATTGATTTTGGTGATGTGGCGAACTGGAGTGGAACTACGACTACTTCAACAGGGCAATTAGCCTTACAAGAAGGGGCAACGTATACAAAAGAAATTAGTCCAGGCTATGTCGTGACGGTTCGCGTGAAGTCGCTTAAACCGTTTAACGCAACGGAAATTTACAAGAAGAGACTTGAAGCACAAGGCGCAACTGCTGCTGAAAAAAATACCTATGATTCAAACGCCAAAAATGGATATATGAATAGCGCGGAAAGTGCTGACGGGAAACGCGAATTCAAGGCGGGTAAAGAAGCGCTAATTGTCGGGGAACCACAAGATGCGTGGAGTGAAATTTATAATTCAGGAATCGATACTGGTGAAAAGAGAACAACGATTACGACGCAATATGAAGGCGGAAATGTCGGAGTTCAATTTGAAATTACTGGAACGTATAAAGGAAAAACGGTTAAACCAACTGTTCTTATAACAGAAGGAGATTCGTCTAATCTAGGGGAGTTGTCTCTTTACACAACAAACGGAACAGGTTGGCAGCATTTTGCAGAATGGTATAAATACGATAGTCCTTATACGCTGAATTATTTCCCACAAGATACCAAAGACTTATTCGATCCAAATAAAAAAGTCATTGGTTATAGACCACTACCGATTAACGGGGTGAACTACCATAGTGGGGAGTTAGCAGCAATTCGTGAGGCTACACAAGTCGGCCCAGATAAGAAACCTGTCGCGTGGAAATACTACGGAAGCCCTGACCAAAAAACAGGCGGACTTGGAACGGGTGTATTTGGACCGAACCTTTCTGCTGGAATGGTGGCTGTACCGATTGTCATGACGCAAGGAGCTACTGAAGTGAGTCTGTATATGGCTTCAGCAAGTAAGCAGTCTGCCATGATTGGATTTTTACCATTTGACGAAAGTGATGCTCCAGAAAGTTACGGGAAAGCGACCCATAGTATTAACCAAGTTCACAATGTGACAGGGGAAGATGTGAAGCAGCCGTACCTTGGAGATACACGTCCGGATGTCGATGAAAATGTCGATCGTACGAACTGGAAAGGCGACGATGCAGAAGGTTCTGCGGATGAAGGGATTGATCAAGTTTTACCAGCGGACCTTAAAGGAAAAACAAACGGTATTTTAGTGTTAGACCGTACCAATACTGGCGATTTAACCATGTCCGTTGAGGCGCATACGGGTGGAGCGGACGAAGCAACACTATATGGATGGGTAGACTTTAACGGAAATGGAACGTTTGATGAAGATGAACGTTCTGAAAAACTAACGATTACTGCAGACGGCACAGCTACTCTTGTCTTTAAAGATGCGTTCAAGAAAGTAAATGTTGCGCTGAGTGAGCTTGGTGCACGTGTTCGTATCGCAAAAGACGCGACTCAAATTGAAAAGCCAACAGGGATGGCCTTGTCAGGTGAAGTGGAAGATTTCGAAGTACATTTAACATTCTTACCAAGAGGAAGTAAGACAGAAACAGACGGGCTACAAGGAATTCCACAAACGGGAACAGTAGTCTTCACACCAAGCGGAAAACAACGCTATTCACTAACAGACGATACGGTGATTGACGAAGCCATCGAACCGGTTATCGTTGATGAGACGGGTGAAAAAGTGGTGCTTGACGCTGAAGGATACTATGTCGTTGCTGGCGAAGGGGAATATAAAGTCACGGGAGCAGGAAAAGATGTGACCGTTGAATTTATTCCAGAAGCAGGATTTGTCGGAACGGGCAAAGGAATCACGATTCGTCGAACGGACGATAACGGAAATGATACTGGATGGACGCCAGTGAGCGCGAACGAGAAAATCGTCAGCGACCAAACAAATACAATGGATGGACGCTATATTCCAACGGTTGTCCCAATGTCTAAAGAACTCACTAGTACAAAAGTACAAGGGCTCGTCCACGTTGAAACACCGAAGTTTGAAGGCAAAGACGGAGCTGTTAAACCGTCAAGCGAGAAGCCAATGGTCTTAGTAGATCCAAAAACTGGCAAGGCGCTTGGTGCGAGTGCTCCAGCGATGAAAGATGGAAAAGAGGTTGGAACGTACACGGTCGATGAAACGACGGGTAAAGTTACGTTCACACCGAATAAAGACTTCACAGGGACAGCGGAACCAATCGTTGTTCAAGTGATTGAAAAAGCAACAGGAAAAGCGATTGCTGGCTTGAAATATACGCCGACTGTTACACCAGTCACTCCAACCGGAGAAGATGTGTCAACGACTGGTAAACAAGGGAAAGTACAAACTGGAACACCGAAGTTTACTGAAGGCGATGCAGAAGTACCGTTGAAAGTAGACGCAGACCAACCAGCGAAATTCGTGGTAAATGGAACGGCAGTAGAAGACACAACGATTGATGCTATGAAAGATGGCGCAAAAGTTGGTACTTACGCAATTAATCCATTGACAGGTGAAGTGACATTTACACCAAATAAAGATTTCGTAGGAACGCCAGACGCGGTAACAGTTCAAGTCAAAGACGAGAATGGAACTAGCGCAACGGCGAAGTATACACCAACCGTGACGGCAGTTACTCCAACGGGAGAAGACGTAATATCTACTGGTAAACAAGGAAAAGTTCAAACGGGAACACCGAAGTTTACTGAAGGCGTTGCAGAAGTTCCATTGAAAGTGGACGCAGACCAACCAGCGAAATTCGTGGTGAATGGTAATGTAGTAGAAGAAACAACAATTGACGCTTTAAAAGAGGACACAAAAGTTGGTACTTATACGATTAATCCACTAACAGGAGAAGTAACATTTACACCAAATAAAGACTTTGTTGGAACGCCAGATGCGGCAACTGTTCAAGTAAAAGACGAGAATGGAACTACGGCAACTGCGAAGTACACACCAACTGTGACGGCAGTAACGCCGACAGGAGAGGACGCAACTTCAACTGACGTTCAAGGAAAGACACAAACTGGCAAGCCAATCTTTACAGAAGGCGACGCGGAAGTACCGCTAGATGATAGCGTACCGGCTACCTTCGAAGATGGAACGACTGAGAAAGTCATTGCGGGCGTTGGAACATTTACCGTAGCAGCGGACGGAACGATTACCTTTGTTCCGGAAGCGAGCTTTACAGGCGAAACGCCAGCGGTAACGATTCAACGTGTGGATATGAATGGAACAGTTGCAACAGCAAGCTACACAGCAACAGTGACGCCGGCACCAGTGGATTCCGTTAAACCTGAGGAACCGACGAAGCCTGAAAATCCAGCGCAACCTGAGGAACCTGCTAAACCAGTTGAACCGGCTGAGCCAGCTAAACCAGTGGAGCCAGAACAAGAAGCTCCACAGCAAACGGTTGTAGCACCAGCTGTTGAAGAAACAACTCAAACAGAATTACCAGACACTGGGACAACGGATGAGTTTGCAATCTTCAATGCAGCAGCTCTTAGCATTTTAGCTTCGTTAGGCCTTGTCGCGACTTCTCGTAAAAAAGAAGAACAAGAAGCATAATCGATAAATAACACAAAGCGTGAGACTAGAATTCCTAGTGTCACGCTTTTTTGACGTTGCAAAACTTTTCATATCAGAGTAGACTAGAATGGTACACACTGAAAAGGAGTGATTTTAATGAAGAAAATCGAACAAAAAGATTTATTCGAGTTGAAGAATGTAGGGCAACCTGTTTTCGCAGGAGATGCTTTCTTTTTTACAGAAACAAAAATGAACGAAAAGAAAAATACGTACGAGACAGCTATTTATAAGTACACAGCTGACGGCAATGTAGCGTATGGAGACGAAGGAACGGTGAATTCATCACTGAAAGTCTCTCCAGACGGGAAATGGATTAGCTTCATCAGCAATGCAGGGGAAGAAAAGACGCCTCAATTAAAAATTCAATCGGTTCAAGGCGGGAAAGCCGTCGCCTTAACAGAAGAGAAAAAAGGCGTGTCAGGATATGTGTGGGCAAAAGATAGCAAGTCTATCGTTTTCCAAACAACAAAACCAGAGGAAGAAGAGAAGAAAGAAGAATTCCCTCAACCAATAGTTGTTGAAAAAACAACGTATCGTTTTGACGGCGGAACATTCTTACCAAACGACGAAGTGACACAAATCAAAAAAGTGGACGTTGCTACAAAAGAAGTAACAACACTATTCGAATCAAAAGAATCCATCGGACTTCGCGATGTATTGCATAACGAAACAACACTTGTAGTGGACCGCGATTTATCACCTGGAATGCAGCGTGCCATGGACGCGGGCACAGGCGATTCATCCCACCTGGGCTGAAGACATCTGTATGTCCTAGATGGTGAGAGTGTCCAGCTCAGGAAGCACATCAGAACTGAGAACCAGATATATTTAAACTGACCTGATGTGGGAATGGGGGCGACTGTATTCAACAAGCTGAATATGAAGAAAGCAAATAGAAGGAAAACTGTCTACTGTTAGAAGAATGATGAGTGAAATTGATGAACTTTTACACCTAATAGAGAACTACTATCCAGACAGAACTGTACCGAAGCAGACAGCGCTGAACCGGCAGAACGCGAGACCCAGAATCCAAATGAAGCGTAATTTAGCTTGAGTATCTGATGGCACGAAAACGTTTCACGGTGCGATACGATAACCGATATCCATTACGCAATTTCATAAACAGAGAAAGCCAAGCCTGCTGCAAAAGGTTACGAAGATGATTAACCCTCGCGGAAGTAACACATACGGACAAGACTTCGTGAAGAGTATTCTCGGCGATTACGGTAACCACGATTTCGACGACTTAATGTTGGGGGTAGACTACATCTTAGAAACACACCCTGAAGTCGACGCGGACCAATTATACGTTGCCGGAGGAAGCTACGGCGGATTCATGACGAACTGGATCGTAACGCACACAGACCGTTTCCGTGCAGCCGTCACGCAACGTTCAATCAGTAACTGGATTAGCTTCTACGGCACTAGCGACATCGGCCCATTCTTCGTGGAAAAACAATTGCTTGATGACATTAACAACCCACAACGCTTATGGGAAATGTCACCAGTAGCTCATGCGAAAAATGCGAAGACGCCATTACTTGTTTTACACGGACAAAGTGACTTACGTTGCCCACAAGAGCAAGGGGAGCAAATGTATATGGCCATGCGTAAAAACAACGTGCCAACAAAAATGATTCTATTCCCTCAGTCTAGCCACGGATTATCTCGTCAAGGATTACCAAACCTTCGTCAAGCGCGTCTAAAAGCTATTACAGACTGGTTTGAGGAGTATTCAAAATAACAGCGTCCACTCTCAAACAGCAGAGGTTGACGCACTTACTAATTGATTGATTTCAAAAAATCCGTAAGGAATCTGAGAAATCAATAGACATACAACCATTTAAATAGGGTGAGTCGATATCGGCTCACCCATGTTGCTTAATTAGAATAATAAAGAGTAGAGTTTATTAGCCTAATTGAACAAATTTAAATGTTGTTGCATGGTCTCCACACTAGACTGCAACTGTTGAAGAGAAGTATTAAAGTCTTTCATCCACTCGGTTGAAACGACTGACAATTTTAACCGTGCTTCGTTTGTCATGCGAAGCAATGTTTCAAGCGACTGTAAAATGTCGTCTGATTCCTTACCGACCAGTTCCGTTCGGTAAGTTGCAATCAGCATTTCACGGTCCGTTTTAAATTGTTCATACAGTAATCGGTCACAAGACGCAGCCAAAAAGCAAGTACGAGCAGTCAAATTTTCCGTATTACAAATCATGATAATGTTATTGGCATTCTGAAATCGTTGTTGATGTGGATCTTGATTTTTTGGATTGTCACATAACTCCATGGTTTGTGCCTGAACTCGAAACCACTTTAAGCATTTCTCTTCGGGGATACCAAAGCGTTCGAGGGCTCGTTGTTTAAAGTGTTTTGTGAGAGAATACTGTTGAAGATTCGCAAGTCCCATAGCGTACACCTCCTTTCTCAAATTTTCACCTATATTATACTCCTCACGCTAGAGAAAAACACGAAAAGAAGAGTAGATTTGTTGACGAATGTGAGGGAATACGGTATTCTACTAAAAGGAAAAATTAATAGTGACCTGTAAAGGGATATGTGTTGACAGATTCTCTATTATTTGGTAGACTATTGGAGTTGAGAAAACAAGCAGAAGCATCCCGCTTCTCGCCTAAGTTGACACTGGTCCTTGGGCTGATAGGAAATGTTCAAGTTTTAAAAAGACATTGGCAGCGGGAGTATTCTATTACTTCCGTTGCTTTTTTGCTTTTTTTCTCTCAAAAATTCTTGGAGGTGAATATCATAGCAAAAGATATGATGGTCAATGATGGAATTCGCGCTCGTGAGTTACGTGTTATTGACAATAACGGTGAACAAATTGGTGTTCAAACGAAAAACGATGCTTTACGTTTAGCAGAACAAGCTGGACTTGATCTAGTATTAGTTTCGCCAAACGCAAAACCGCCAGTTGCCAGAATCATGGATTATGGTAAATATCGCTTTGAACAACAGAAAAAAGAACGAGAAGCTCGCAAAAACCAAAAAGTCATCAATATCAAAGAAGTGCGTCTAAGCCCTACAATTGATGAGAACGACTTTAATACGAAGTTAAAAGCGGCGATCAAGTTCCTTGAAAAAGGTGATAAAGTCAAAGCAAGCATTCGCTTCAAAGGTCGTGCCATTACTCATAAAGAGATTGGTCAAAAAGTTCTCGAGCGTTTAGCAGAACAAGTTTCTGAAATCGCAACAGTTGAACAAAAAGGCTAAAAATGGACGGACGAAGCATGTTCTTGATGTTAGCACCTAAGAATGATAAGTAAAAAAAGTAACAGGAGGAAAGTCTCATGCCAAAACAAAAAAACACCGTGGTTCAGCTAAACGTTTCAAACGTACAGGTGGTGGAGGATTAAAAACGTTCTCAAGCCTTCACAAGCCACCGTTTCCATGGCAAAACTAAAAAACAACGTCGTCACTTGCGTAAACAAACAATGGTTCACGCTACTGACATCAAACGTATTAAACAACAATTAAGTCAAATGCGTTAATTCAGCACGCAAACTATTACATTTTCAAGCCAGTCGCAAGAGACTGATAGACCAAGGAGGAATTAATTATGCCACGTGTTAAAGGTGGAACAGTTACTCGTCGTCGTCGTAACCGCGTTTTAAAATTAGCTAAAGGTTACTACGGAGCGAAATCAAAATTATTTAAAACAGCTAAACAAGCAGTCATGAAATCATATATGTATGCTTACCGTGACCGTCGTCAAAAGAAACGTGACTTCCGTAAATTATGGATCGCACGTATCAATGCGGCAGCTCGTTTAAACGGATTAAGCTACAGCAAATTAATGCACGGCTTAAAATTAGCTGGTATCGAAATGAACCGCAAAATGTTAGCTGACTTAGCAGTTAACGATGCAGCTGCTTTCACAGTATTAGCAGACAAAGCTAAAGAAGCATTAGCAAAATAATTTTATTTTCTAGATAATAGATCCACATTTGAGCCCCGTTAAACTCAATGTGAAGAATACCAAGAAAGAAATTGGAGGAAACAATCGTGCGTACAACATACATGGCTAAAGCTAGCACTACAGAACGTAACTGGGTTGTTATCGACGCTACTGATGTGCCATTAGGACGTCTTTCAGCTGTTGCAGCAAGCATTTTACGTGGAAAAAACAAACCAACATTTACACCTAACGTTGATACAGGTGATTTCGTAATCATCATCAACGCTGACAAAGTTGCCTTAACAGGTAAAAAGCAACTGATAAAGTTTACTATCACCACTCAAACCACCCTGGTGGATTGACTGCTCGTACAGCTGGTGAATTACGTGCTAACAACTCTCGTAAATTAGTTGAATTATCAATCAAAGGCATGTTACCTAAGAACTCATTAGGTCGTCGTCAATTTACTAAATTACATGTTTACGGTGGAGCTGAACATCCACATGCTGCACAACAACCAGTAGCAGTAGACATCCAATCACTAATCTAAGGAGGAAAAAGCATTGGCTCAAGCACAATACCGCGGCACTGGACGCCGTAAAAACTCAACTGCCCGTGTTATCTTAGTACCAGGGACAGGAAACATTACAATTAACAAAAAATCAATCGAAGAATACATCCCATTTGCTTACTTACACGAAGTAATCAAACAACCTTTAAACTTAACTGAAACATTAGGTTCATACGACGTTTTAGTTAACGTTAACGGTGGTGGATTCACAGGTCAATCAGGAGCTATCCGTCACGGAATCGCTCGTGCATTATTAACAGTTGACCCTGACTTCCGTGGAGTGTTAAAAGCTGCTGGCTTATTAACACGTGACCCACGTATGAAAGAACGTAAAAAACCAGGCTTGAAAAAAGCTCGTAAAGCATCACAATTTAGTAAACGTTAAAACTTATTTAAACTTATTGAAAGCATTTCGTATCAAAAATACGGGATGCTTTTTCTGTTCACCCCAAATTTTTGTAACTAGGTGATACTTGAAATTAATACAAATTTGGTTGTTTGATAAATCTAAGCAACACTACATGATGAAGTGAAAGGGGATGAATCTTTGATAGTATTCACTTATTGTGAAATATGATATATTTATTAATTAGATGGATGAATACTTCTAGAGTTAAATATAGTATAATAGGGACATACTTTTTGGTTTATTTTTGTTTGTAGTCGGATTATGAAAGAATATCCAATATTATGCGATAAGATAGAATGTTACAAAAAAGAAAGGGGATGCAATCCGATGAAGAAAGACAGATTAATTGTATTGACAGATGCTGTTCTAGCAATTATTATGACCATCTTGGTTTTAGAGTTAGAAAAACCAACAACACCAAGTCTTGAAGCTTTTTGGGATTTACGGCAAAATTTCTTTGCTTGTTTTCTTTCCTTTTTCTGGTTGGGATCGTTATGGATGGCACTAAACACATTATGGGAAAAGGTTGAGAAAATTTCCTCAGAAATTATTTGGTGGAATTTGTTTCTACTCTTGGAGCGGCAGGAGTTCTCTTTGGAGAATTTCATGCCATCCAAGATACCAGTCTGAATGATGTGGTGGACCGGATCTATATAAATGTCAAGGATTTACCGTTTCAGTCCTTGGGAGCTTTAGCTAATATCCTGTCTGATATTAAGAAGGGACTGATTCAAGACAGTCATATCTGGTCTTTCTTCCAGTCATTTTTCAAACAATATCAGTTGATAATCAGCTTAAATCAGATCTATCAGTTTGTCTATCTTTCTCTGATGGAGATCATGTCCTATCTTCACTTTGATTATTGGAAAAAAACGGCTCGGTCAGGAGCTAGTATGAATAAGGAGAACAAATGAAACGTTTAAAAATGTTATGGCATATTATGCAGGTTACGGGTTTTACTCGGTTTGCTCTGAGTTTTGTGACCTTTGTTTTTGGGTCAGGAGGCGTGCTTTTCCTAGTTGAACCTGCTATCACAAATTACGGAGACGGTCTTTGGTATGCTTTTGTGACTTCGACGACTGTCGGCTACGGGGATCTCCTAGCTGTGACCTTGATTGGAAGGATTACCAGTGTCTTCTTGACGATTTATGGGCTCATATTTTTTGGCTGTTTATCAGCTGTTATTTTTAATTATTATACCAATTTAAATAAGGAAAGAGGAGAGGACAAATGACTGCCAATTATTCAACACGGGAATACCGTGAGAAATTATACGATGACCTTCATGTTCGATTGAGAGATACAGCGATTTTGATGTGTGCAATTTTTATTGCCTCTATCGGACTAAATATGAATTCAACAGCTGTCATTATAGGAGCCATGTTGATTTCACCTCTCATGACACCGATTGTTGGACTGGGATTCGGTTTAGCTATTTTTGATACGCGTTTAATCAAGCAATCTCTAGAGGTTTTATTGACTCAAGTGTTGGTCAGTTTGCTTGTCTCGACTCTGTATTTCTGGATTTCTCCCTTGTCTTATGCAAGTAGCGAGTTGATTGCACGAACCTCTCCAACCATTTGGGATGTCCTCATTGCTATTGCTGGTGGGATTGCTGGTGTGATCGGTTCAAGGAAAAAAGAAGCAAACAATATCGTGCCAGGAGTAGCCATTGCTACAGCTCTGATGCCGCCTATCTGTACTGCTGGCTATGGTTTAGCTAATGGGAATGTACGATTTTTATTGGGGGCTCTCTATCTTTTCTTGATCAACTGTGTCTTTATCATGCTAGCCAACATTGTTGGAACAAGAATTTTGATGAGAAAGTCTCCCTTAAGTTCATTTAATGAGCTAAGCATTAAAATGAGAATTGGGTTGATATCCTTGATTGTATTATTGGTCCTTCCAGCCATCTATTCAGCAGTCACTCTGACGATGGATCAAGCGCGAAAAGAAGGAATCAAACAGTTTGTAGGAAATGAGTTTGCCAATCATACGGTCATTAATCAAGTCTACAAGTCAAGTAATAATGAATTGGTCTTGACGGTTGTTGGAGATCCGATTTCAGAAGAAGAATTAGAAACCATTCGCCAAAAACAAGCCTCTTACGGTATTCAATCTGTTCAATTGAAAGTCAAGCAATTCAATAATTCGGCAAAATTAGATAGTGAGACGATCAAGGAATTTTACGAAAACATTGACAAGTATATCGAACAAAAACTCTCAGAAAAGGATTTACAAAACGATCGCGCAAAAGAAAATGAAGCAGACAAGGATTGAGAACGATGAACTGAATAGGTTTTTCTTTTTGTTTGTTTTCTGATAGCGGTCAATAAATGAACAAAGCAAGCCTCAAAACGTTAATACATTATGGGAATTACTTACAAGATCTCAGCACTCTGTATTTACAGGGTGCTTTTTTGTTAGTACGAATTATTTATTCACTGCACGTATTTTGGTATAATGCGGATATTAACTTTATTAGTCGAGGAGTATTTATGTCTTATATCAGCACCATTAAAATCGCACTGATTTTATTTCCTATTTTAGCGTTTGTCATTACCATTCCGTACATGATTGCAAACTATCGAAAATACGGTTCGGTGAATAAATTGCGCACGGTTATTTTTTATTCATTTATCTTATATTTACTGGCGGCATATTCATTAGTGAACTTGCCACTGCCTGACCCATCGACCATTCATACGACGTACACAGACAAGTTAAACCTTGTTCCGTTTTCATTTGTGGCGGATTTCTTCAACGATAGCCCGTTTGTACTGACGGACCCGTCGACATGGATTGATTCGATGAAATATCCATCGTTCTACATTCCAGCATTCAATGTATTGATGCTCGTACCTTTCGGGGTGTACATGCGTTATTATTTCAAATGCAGCTTCAAGAAGACGATTTTATTAACGGCGCTAGTCAGCTTATTCTTTGAGCTTACGCAATTATCTGGATTGTACTTTATTTATCCAGGTCCTTACCGCCTATGCGACATCGATGATATTATTCAAAATACGACGGGTGGCGCACTCGGGTACTTCATTGGCCAACTTGCGGTTAGGGTACTTCCTTCAAGAGATGCCATAGATGAGAAATCCTTTGAGGAGGGTACTCACGTATCGAGCATTCGCGTCATGTTGTCACTACTGATTGACGCAGCAATTGTCTACGTACCGTATAGCTTCTTGAATACAACCATTCCAGTTTCTGTATTGTTTGCGTTGTATTTTGCCTTAGTACCACTCATTAATGGAAAAACACTCGGAAGCGCCTTGCTCAAATTCGGAGTAGAGTTCAAAGACAACAAAGCCTTTCGTACAGTACTCAGAGGTATCCTCATCACAGCGTACTTCAACTGGATTCCACTAGGATTACTCACACTCATGGATGTCTTTAACTTTGAAGCGGAGACGCCGGAATTCCTCGTATTATTCGCAGGCACCTTACTCGTATTCGTATTGTACTTCTTAATCATCCTTATCGTGACGCTCTTCAATCGTCGTTTCCTATTCGACCGATTAACAGGGGCGGAGTACCAAAGCACAATTGATAGAAAAGCATAATCGTTTTTCTAAAATGAAATTAACATTCTATAGCATCCCATTTATTGGGGTGCTTTTTTGTTGTAGAAATGGAGAGCATAGAAAAAGGAATTAAGTAAACATTGTACTTAATTCCTTTGTAAATAAATCTATTCAGTTTACGATTAAAAACATATTTCTTACTATAAAGAGGTAAGGAAAGTAAGTCCGCCCAAAATGACTCCAGCTGCATTAGGGAAAATAAGTATCCAGTCTTTTTTTGGTTCTTTAGTCCAACCGTAAATAACCCAGATTAGACAAGAAACGGCAGCAAAAAGCGGCTGGAAAGGTTGACCTTTAGTTCCTTGTAGGTTTGCGATAATTTGTGGAATATAAGCAATAAATACAAGGAAACCAATAAAAGCTCCAATAGATCCAACAAAACGGTTAATCTTTTGTTTTGACATATGTTACCTCCAAAAAAGTTAATAGGGATATTCTAACACATATTCTTTATTTTATAAACATATATTGATTTTAAGAGTCATTTTTAAAGATTTCTTAATCAGTAAAGAATAGATTAAATTACAGACGGATTGGATAGAAAAGCGAGAATAAAATGTGGATATGGTATAATGAAGTCATAAGTATTTCATTAGAGGAAGTGGCCAGATGAAAATTATTGTCGATCGCAATTCGGTTTGTGCCGGAGATGATGTATACAATCATGAGATGACATTCGAGGTGCCAGAGAGCCTCACTGTAGCTGAATTCTTTGACTTAGTGGAGAGTCACGGATTCTTAGCATCAATTATAGGAAATGATGTAGCGTGGGGGCTTCAAAATCGCACGGGTAAAATCGGAGAGTATTTTACAAAAACTGGAGAAATTACGAATCCAGAAGTGAGCATTAAAGATAAAATAGATGAAGCGGGCGGGGACCCTCATTTCTTCGTGCGCTATTATAGCAATCCCGAATGGGCCAGAGAAAAACAGTAATGGAGGACCAGCATGAAACGTGAAGAGTTTTTAGACAGAATTAATCAAGAAGGATTTTCATTTTCTATCGATATCACACGCTGGGGATTTTCGGACTGTAAGACACTCGTTCGCAGTCGCAGACTTTCCGAGGAACAGCTCTATCAGATGTTTGTGGAATTTTGTGAGGAACTCGAAAACTGTCTTAGAGAAGAAGGGGACGAGCGTCGCATGATGTTTAATAAATTTCCTGTGAGTCCTGTTCATGATAAATATAAAACCAAATTTGATGCCATTTCTCCAAATGGACGTGAATTCCGCTTCGATTTTGTGTTTAGAAATGACAATCATCTGAAAGTGTACCATCTATTTGAAACGATTAATGGACGCAAGAAGATTACATGGAAGGATATTCTTTGGGAAATTGTAGAGGCATTATAACTAGAAAGTTCAACGAGATGGGGGATTGGATATGGAAATGGAAAACGAAACAACCGCACTCAAATGGGTCTTCTACCGAGAAGTGGATGTCCCACGCGATATCGAAGAGATGCTTGTGACAGGAGAGGTAGCAGACCGCGCCTTCAAAACGGTACGAGACGTAGCGATATTCACGAACAAACGCTTGATTGTTAAAGACGTTCAAGGACTCACAGGAACGAAAGTAGAGATGTATTCCTTGCCATATAGCGCGGTGAATATGTGGTCTACAGAAAATGCAGGCATTCTCGATTACACAGCAGAAGTGGAATTATGGACCAGAGCAGGCCATATTAAGATTGAATTGAAACGCGGCATCAATATCCGCGAATTTGAACGATTACTAGCAGAGTATATTTTATAAAGAAAAAAGAGTCGCTACAATGATATGTAGCGGCTCTTATTTGTTAGGCTCTATTATTTGTTGAAAGAATTTTTAATTCCTTCTACTGCGCCTTCAACGCCTTCTTTAACGTTTTCGATAACTTCTTTGGCTTTACCTAAACCTTTTTCTACTGCACCTTCTGTTTCAGTGCTTTTATCACCAGTAACTTTACCTAAAACTTCTTTTGCAGCACCTGTTGCTTGTTGTAATTTATCTTCTAATGACATATGAAGACCTCCTTTGTTGTTTATACTATTAAGTCTAACACTAAAAAATTATTTTACAAAAGTTTCTGCTTGAGAAATTATTCGTAAGCAGATGTTTCAAAGAGAATGTAAGTATCATGTTAAAATAATTCTAAAGAGACTCAAGGAGGATACCATATGTCAGAATATCAATTACCACGCGTATGGAGCGCAGCCGATAGCAATCAAGGGAAATTCTCAGGAATTAACCGTCCAACAGCAGGAGCGCGTTTTGAACAAACTTTACCTGTTGGAGAAACAGATTTACAAGTGTATTCGCTAGGGACACCAAACGGCATTAAAGTGACGATTATGCTGGAGGAATTACTCGAAGCAGGCGTCGACAAGGCAGCCTACGACTTATTCAAGATTTCAATTATGGATGGGGACCAATTCGGCAGCGACTTTGTAGCGATTAACCCGAATTCGAAGATTCCAGCACTTCTAGACCGTTCAGGGGATGAGCTGATTCGAGTCTTCGAGTCAGCGAACATCTTGCTTTTATTTAGCAGAAAAATTCGGAAAAATTCATTCCAGAAGACACTGCTAAACGTACAGAAGTTCTAAACTGGCTCTTCTGGCAAACAGGGGCTGCACCATTCTTAGGGGGCGGATTTGGACACTTCTTCAACTACGCGCCAGAGAAAATCGAATACGCAATTAATCGTTTCACTATGGAAGCCAAACGCCAATTAGACTTGCTGGATCAAGAGTTAGCCAAACGACCATATATCGCAGGAGACGAATATACGATTGCCGATATCGCGATTTGGTCATGGTACGGACGCCTCGTTCAAGGACACTTGTATCAAAATTCTGCAGAGTTCCTTGATGCGCAAAGCTACAAGCATTTAAACGAATGGGCAGACAGAATTGCCAAACGTCCCGCTGTACAAAAGGGAGTAGAAGCGGAGTATAAATCTATTAAATAAAGAAGGGTTAGTATGATTGAATATAAAAACGTCGCCTTGCGTTATGATGAAAAGCTCGTTTTAAAAGACGTGAACCTTGCGATTAACGACGGCGAATTTATGGTGTTAGTGGGGCCATCCGGTTCAGGGAAAACAACCATGTTAAAGATGATTAATCAGTTGATTGAACCGACTGATGGAAATATTTATTTAAATGAAAAACGAATCAAGGAACACGACCAACGAAAATTACGCTTAGAGACAGGCTATGTCCTTCAACAAATCGCGCTGTTCCCGAACTTAACGGTGGCGGAAAATATCGCGCTCATTCCTGAAATGAAAGGGTGGAAGAAGGAGCAAATCGCTGCGAAAACAAAGGAACTACTCGATAAAGTAGGCCTTCCAGCAGAAGATTATGCGAAACGACTTCCAAGCGAACTCTCTGGTGGGGAACAACAACGGGTTGGGATTATCAGAGCCATTATTGCAGAACCGATGACACTATTGATGGACGAACCGTTCTCAGCGCTTGATGCGATTTCTCGTAAGCAACTACAAGAACTCACGAAGGCATTGCATCGTGAGTTTCAAATGACGACGATTTTCGTGACACACGATACGGATGAAGCGTTGAAGTTGGCAGATCGCATTGCTGTATTAAAAGACGGAGCCATCGAGCAGGTCGCACGTCCTGAAGAAATCTTAGAGCATCCTGCAACGGAGTTTGTCCAAGAATTGTTCAAAGGAGGTGCTGTTCATGCATAATTTGATAACGACCTTCCAAGAGCGTTTTAGCGACTGGACAGTGGCACTAGGGCAACATTTACAACTCTCGCTATTAGCGTTATTAATTTCGATTGTGGTGGCTGTACCATTAGCCGTTGTTTTAAGCTCACACAAGCGCTCTGCGGCATTTGTTCTTCAAGTGGCAGGGATTTTCCAAACAATTCCATCTCTTGCGCTATTAGGGGCTCTTTTATTCCATTTATGGGTATCGGAACAGTCCCAGCACTCACAACACTTGTGATTTACGCTTTATTCCCGATTTTACAAAATACAATTACGGGACTACAGGGCATTGACCCTAGCTTAGAAGAAGCGGGGATTGCCTTTGGGATGACGAAGTGGGAACGATTGAAGAAGTTTGAGATTCCAATCGCGATGCCTGTTATCATGTCAGGGGTGCGCACTTCAGCGGTATTTATTATCGGAACAGCCACTCTTGCGGCGTTAATCGGGGCAGGGGGACTCGGTTCTTTCATCCTTCTTGGAATTGACCGTAACAACGCCAGCTTGATTTTAATTGGGGCGATTTCTTCAGCCGTTCTCGCGATTGCATTTAGTACATTGTTGAAATGGATGGAACATGCCAAATTAAAAACGATTTTCGCAACCTTTATCGTTCTATTTGCCGGACTCGGAGCGCCTTTCGTTTCAGGGATGATGCCTTCGATGGGCCAACAAACTCTGGTCATCGCCGGTAAATTAGGACCCGAACCAGAAATTTTAGCAAATATGTATAAACTCTTAATTGAGGAAAATACGAAGCTGAAAGTCGAAGTGAAACCAAACTTCGGGAAGACAACATTCTTGTATGAAGCCTTGAAGAATGGGGACATCGACATTTACCCAGAATTCACAGGAACGATTACGGAAAGCTTGTTGAAGCCTGCGCCAAAAGTGTCGCATGATCCAGAAGAAGTCTACGAATTGGCGAAAGAAGGCATCTTGAAGCAAGACAATTTGGCCTATTTGAAGCCGATGGAATACCAAAATACGTATGCCGTCGCGGTCCCAAGAGCGATTGCTGAAAAATACGGACTCAAGACCATCTCTGACTTGAAGAAAGTCGAAGGGCAATTAAAAGCCGGATTCACGCTCGAATTCAACGACCGAGAAGATGGAAACCGCGGCCTTCAAAAGGTATACGGATTGAACTTAAACGTCGCAACAATGGAACCAAGCCTGCGCTACCAAGCGATTCAATCGGGGGACATTCAAATCACCGACGCGTATTCAACAGACGCAGAAATCACACGCTACGACCTTGTGGTGTTAGAAGACGACAAGCAGTTATTCCCACCTTACCAAGGCGCACCTTTAATGAAGGAAGCGTTGTTGAACAGCATCCGGAATTGGAAGGCGTACTTAATGTCTTAGCTGGAAAGATTACGGCGGAACAGATGAGTCGCATGAACTATGAAGTGGGAGTAGAGGGTAAGTCTGCTGAAACAGTTGCCCGTGAGTTCCTTCAAAGCCAAGGTTATCTTAAGTAGGAAACAGTGTTTCCATAAAAATACTTTGGACCTTTGAGTTGTTATAGTAAAGATATCTGCTACACCGGGTTGAGACCCTAAAGGCTCACCCCGCACAGTTATTATCGCCACTACGTAGATATCCAAATCAGACTGTAGTATAATTTATATTAATTAAATTAAAAGTAGAATTGAAGTGAAAAAGGAATCAAGCGGCTGCTTGATTCCTTTTTCTTATTCTTGAACTTTTTGGAACTGAAGGACAATTGTTTCTGGAAGATTATAAATTTCGTCATTTCCACTGAGTGTTAACGTTAGAATATCATTTTCGATTGAATATGAATATGTGACAGGTTTGTCGCTGAGAACAGAAGTTGTTGCTCGTATGTCACCTGCAAAGAAAATTGGGGCAGTGAAAGTAATGGTTTTTGCTTGAGTGTCCACTTTCCCGTTTTTAATCGTTCCATCAAGGGTCTGCTTATCCTCTGAAAGACCACCGACTGCATCAGGGAATTTTTTGAAAAGAAGTTCAACATAGCTCTGATATCGTTTGAGTCCTTCTTCTTTTGAAATATTTTGATTTTTAAACTCAGTATCATAGTATGCTTCAAAGCTAATATTCATATCATAGGCGCCATGATATTCAGCAGTATTACCATTAATCGTAATTTCAGAAGCAATCGTTGTTTTTTCAGCACCGATTAGCATAATTAGCAATCCGTCAAATTGATCTACCGGATTAGTGTATATTAGAATGCTTTCTAGACTGTCACGCAGATTATAAATCTTCCATTTTCCATCTAAAGAAACTTCCTGTTTGGCAGTTTCGGTTGTCGCTTCAGACTGTGCTACAGTAGTTTCTTCTTGTTTTCCGCTACAGCCTGCAAGAAGGAGTAGTGAAAGGAAAGCAAACCCACAGTGTTAATTTTTGTTATTGATTGATACATGTGAAGGCTCCTTTCTATTCTGTTACTTTTCTGAATGTCATTTTCATGGTTGACTAAAACGCCTCGCTCGTTATTGCCTCTAGCGCTGACTACGAGGGTATCCCCATCTAATTCATATTGATAAGTGATTGGACGAGCGGGTTTGCATGGTAATTCCTAATGAAAAATGTCATGAGGAGAGTTGGTGTTTCTTTAAAAAGTAATCGTTTTGTTACTTGTATCTATAGCACCTTCAGGCAGAGAGAAATCGAATTGGTTCGTTTCTTTGTCCATCTCGATTTTTAGTGACTTTTTAAAAGCTGGAAGGATTTTTTGCATAACCATCATATAAAAACAGACTTGAATTCGGATTTATCTGGGAAAGCATTTTTATAAATATGTTCATATAGATTCTCGTAATATTTTGTGAAGTTATAGCTGTATTTAAATTCAGCTCATTTCCTGAAATAACGAGTTGCGGTTTCAGTCAGCTAAATCATCAATCGCATAGGCGTACTGCGTTGGATCTGCACCTCTGAGGACAAAATGATTTTCTTAAAGTGGTCTTCACATCGGTTAATTCCCATGCCATCAAGAGTTTCGTTCTGCGCAACAGTTGTTTCTGTGTAGTTGCTTGGCTAGTTGTTGTTGCGGTACTGCATCCTGCAAATAGGAGGGCACATAAAAATCGTTAACGTACCTAGCCAATATTTTTTTAGTCCATTGTTTCATAAAAAGGACCTCCTAAAACTTGTTCTTATTATTATATCGTAACTCTTTGTGACAAAAATCGCAAATCATTCTACGGAATACTTTAAAGTGTTGATAGATATAAAAAAGAATGTAGTGAAACCACATTCTTTTTGTTTTTGTCTAAGTAAGTCACTCCTGGTGAATGGATTATTCCGCTACTTTTTTGAAATGCATTGTGTAGTAGAGAGTAACTGAATCTCCATTGTCAAGGTCTTGTTTTTGTTCGAGTGACAGTGTTAATATTCCATCTTCAAGGGTATATTTATAGGTCACTGGATATACGAATTTCCCACTCGAGAATGTTACTAAATCAATGAACATTGGTGCGTTCTTGAATTCAAACGTACCAGCATTCTCATTAATGGTAATATCTTTTAAGGTTTGATGGATTTCATATTTTTCATCATTGAACTCAAAGCTGAGGGGGAGATTATGTTTGTTATAAGTTTCCAGGTTTTTTTTCAAATCGTCATACTGATTTTTAATATATTGTTCTTTGGTTCCTTGGACACTTGTTAACTTTTGAGCCTTCGCGTAGTCATAGAAGTTGCCGACAGCCACATTGGTCGTTGCTGTAAGATCGTATACGGCAGAATCCCCTGTAATCGTTAGTGTCGGCGTCACGTCCTTGAAGGCATCAGAGTAGATGAGTCGGCGTGGAAGTCGACTCGAAAACTCCTCATATCCTAAGCTACGTTCGAGAGTACTTCTGAAGTCGATTTGTTCCCATTTTCCTTCCAGTGGATTGGAAGGAGCAGTTGTTGTAGTTGTCGTTGTAGCAGTTTGGTTTCCGCAGCCGGCAAGCATTAAAAGAGAGCAGCCAGCAATGAATAATGGTTTTAAGTATTGTTTAAACATGGTCGCGTCTCCTTTCTATTTCTTTTCTGCACTTGGTACGCGTTTGAAAGTCAGTTCAAAATGAACAGGAAGATTATCCTTCGTCTTCATATCGGCGTAGATGGTCAAGATGCCGTCTTTTACTTCATAGTTGTAAGTTGCTGGATCGAATCTATGATCTTTACCCGCTGTCGTTAGAGGGAAGGAGTCAAGAATCATGAGCCCTTCGTCAAATGTGACAGTCTTTGCTTTTTCATCAATAGTTCCTGTAGCCTCGTAGCTATAAGTTCCAGTCGATGTATCTATTGATGCTTTATATTTCTTGAAGTTTTGCACGAACTCTGTTTGTCCGTTAATATAACGGCTAACAAATGCGTCTTCTGTCATTTTTTTCTTATCCTTAGAAATATCGTAGTAAGCTTTGGCAAATTTCTTCGAGTCATATTGATAGCTTAGCTTTGCGTTTGTACCATCGACTGACAATTTCATCTTGAAGTCTTTAAAGGCTTCAATGAATTTTTTAAAAGTATAAGAGTTCATATCAAATGGGGAAAAAGCTGTTTGAATCGATTCGAGCTCAAATACGGATTCCCATTCACCAGCAATATTATTTGGGTCTTTTTGTTCTTGTTGTGCTTGCGCTTGTTGCGCGTTATTGGCATTTTGGTCTGAAGCTTGGTTCTGTCCACATCCAGCAATCACAAAAACTGTGGCAAGAGAGAAGAGACCAAGAAACAGTTTCTTAGTTTGTCTAATCATTGTTAGACCTCCTTCAAACAAATTGTTGTATTATGCTTATATTATACTTCTAATATTTTTATTTTACAAGGGTTTTCACAAAAATTACCATCTTCTGCCGTCACTTCACGGTTCTGCCTCTATTAACTATTAGGACATAAAAAAAAGAATGTAGTAATACTACATTCTTTTTTAGAGCTGTCTGCGTAAATGTTCCTAGAGAAGAGATTATTCTGCTACTTTCTTGAATTTTGCTGAAATAATTGTATTTAGATTATTGTTTCCATCGCGTTGCTCAATCGTCAACGTTAAAATATCTCCATCAATCGAGTATTTATACGTAGTTTCTTTATCGGCAGGTCCAATAGACATGATTGCAAGCTGCACAATATTGATCGCTTCTGGGAAGACAATCGTTTGATTTACTGTATCTAATTTACCATTTTTCAATACAGAATGAATCGTGTTATTTTCTTTATCAAATTCATAAGTTGTATTTGGGAATTCTTTAGCACCAGCTTGTAGAGTAGTTGATAATCTAGTAAATTGATTTTTAATATATTCGTCTTTTGTTTGCGTTACTTTAGATCCGTCTTTTTGTTTTAAGTAATCGTAGAACATTCCAAAACCTTCTGTTAAAGATACAGTATAGTCGAATTCAACAGATGTACCTGTAATGTTTAACGTTGGTTTTAAATCTTTCCATGCTTCAGGATAAATCAACTTGATAGCCGAATCATCATTTTTGAAATCTTTATAGGCTAAGCTACGTTGAAGAGCTGGTCTGAAGTCGATGGCTTGCCATTTTCCTTCAATTGGAACTGGATCTTTTTGAGTAGTGCTACCTTTACGTTTGAAGTGTAGTTCATAGTGAACTGGAAGATTATTTTTCTTCGCTTTTCCGTCAATGGTTACGTAAAGCATGTCATCTTTTAGTTCGTAATGATATGTGTTTGGCGAAATGCGGTTTTCACCAAATGAGAAGAAGAATGAGTTTCCTATTGAAATTCCTTCATCAAAGGTCATAGTTTTGCATCTTGATCAATAGAACCCGTTGCTTCTGTAGCTAAAACACACCTGTTTCTTTATTCATGCTGACTTTGTATTTCTTAAAGTCGGCTGCGAGGTTTTCATGAGAGTCATATTGGAGTTTTTTGAATTCTTCTTCAGGCTTTCCTTTAGCGTCTTTTGAGAAAGTGGAGAAAGCTTTAATAAAGTTATCAATGTTATAATCGTATTTAATCGTTGCCGTATTGTTTTCAATCTTCATGTCCATTTTGAAGTCTTTGACAGATTCAAGCAATCGTCCAAAGTTTAATCCATAGAGAGTATAGGCTCCGATGGAATACGAAAAAGCATCGACTACATCGACCAATTCCCAATCACCATCAATTGTTTCCACTTTTGGTGCTTCTGTTTGAGCGGCATTTTGAGAGCTGCTTTGGTCTTGAGAACAAGAAGCCAGTACGAAAACTGAGAATAGAGCAACTAGTGTTAAAAATAATTTCTTATAATGTCTAAACATCCTTAGACCTCCTTAATAGAGTAATTCTAATATAATTAAATTATAACGATTACAATCTTTGTTTGCAACGGTTTTCACGAATTTTACAATGTTGCCCCGTAATTTCACTGATTATTCAAAATGAGAAGCGTAAAAGTCTTCTGCACGGATGGAGCAGTATTTGAGATTCTGAGGAATATTAAGTGAAGTTCAGTCCTTAAGTCTATTAAAATATCGAAGAACCTTTGGGTAGTAGTAATGATAACCGCGACAAACAAGCATGAGATAGAGCGGGTTAAAGTTTCCAACTTTTACCCGCTCTTTGAAGCTTGCTAGGGGTGAGACCTTTGGCTCACCCCGGTGTAGCAGTTATCATAACTATTACGAACCAAAGGTTCTTGAGTATTTTAATAGTGTACTTAATAAATTAGTTTTGAACCTTCTTAAACTTCAATTCATAGTAAATATTAAATCTTTGGCCAGTTTCATGTCTTTCATAGGTAAGGGTTAAAATATCGCCGTCTATTGTGTAGTTATAAGTTGTATCCAAAATTGCTATAGAAAAGTTTGAAAAAATGACAAGATCCGAAATAGCCATTGGATTATCGAAAGTAATTGTTTTTCTGCTTGTATCAACTATTCCATCTGGGATTACAGTATGGACAGTGTAGTTTGCCTCATCAATATCAATTTTAGAATATTTACTCGCACTTAAATGTGTTTTAATCATACTATTAAAGTAGTACGTACGTATGTACTCTTCTTTTGGCTCTAGTTTTATTTTAGCATTTTTTTTATTATATTCGTAGATGCTATTATAGGCGTCTGTTAGATTAACCGAACCCTCATAAGTAGCTTTATTTCCGGAAATTGTTATTGTTGGCTTTAAATTTTTTAACGTATTCCAGTAAACTTGTAGAAGCAGTTTTCTTTCATATTGAGAATGAAGGCGATAGGAAAGCCCACGTAAGAAGGCATCACCAGAATTTATAAGTTCCCATTTACCGTCTAAAGAAGCTGTTTGTTTTGTAGTTGTTGCTGACGTATTATTTTCTGAACCAGTGACACGTTCGAATCTTAATTCTGCATGAACGGGTTGCTGAGTTTCAGAATCAGTACCATCCAAGGAAACGAGAAGAAGATTATCTTTCAATTCATATTTATATGTAATTGGGTCATATGTCTCCGTCAATGTCATAGGAAAGCTCATGTTAAAGTTTAACGGCTCTTGGAAGGACATAGTTTTATCTGTATCATTTATGGTTCCAGGAGCATAGAAACTAAAGGCGCCCGTTGTCACATCCAATGTGGCTTTATTTGTCTTGTATTTATCTGCCAAATTCTTTAGTACGTTTAAATAGGGTTTGTTTTGAAAACTTCAGCAGAATCTTTTTATTAGTTCCTTTATAAAGATTGTTTGAGAAATTATTTAAGTCAGTAGAGTAGCTGACCTCAACCTTGTCACCGTTTACCTTCAAACGCATGTCTAAGTCGTCAAAAATTGTTAAAAAGTATCCGAATTGTATTTCATCCATTTCGAATAAAGAGTAAATAGATTGGATTGAATTACGAATGTCCGTTAGTTTCCATTCACCCTCAATATCGTTTACTTTCTTCGGTACTTCTGTTGTAGCAGTAGGAGAACTTTCAGAGTTGTTTTGACCCCTGAGAGCAAACCAGCAATGACCAAAAATGAAAAAGAGAGTCAGTAGAGTAAGGACGATTACTATGTCTAATCATTGTTAGACCTCCTTAATAGAGTGATTCTAATATGATTAAATTATAGCGTTTACAATTTTGGTTTGCAACGGTTTTCACGAAATTTACAACCTGCCTTGTAAGTTCACTGATTATTCAAAATGAAAAGAGGAAGAGCCTTCAGTAACAGATGGAGCAGTATTTTGAGATTCTTAAGGTATATTAATTGAAGTAGAGTTTCTAAGTCTATTAGAATACGAAGAACCTTTGGGGAATAGGAATGATAACCGCGCAAAACAAGTAATGCGATTAGAGCGGGTTAAAGTTTTCAACTTTTACCCGCTCTTTGAAGTTTGCTAGGGTTGAGACCTAAGGCTCAACCCGGTGTAGCAGTTATCATAACTATTACGACCCAAAGGTTCTATAGGATTTTAATAGTGCACTTAATAAATTAATTTTGCACTTTCTTGAATTTCATTTGGTATACAAGATGCAAGTTTTCCTCTTTCAGTATACGCTCCACTTTTAGGATCATCGTATCACCAACAATCTCATATTGATACTTTATCGGTTTTTCTTGGTCGGTAATATACAGTGGGATGACTGCAAAAATATTTGGAACTTCTGGGAAGGTAATCGTTTGTGTTTTGGTATCTAGAACGCCATCTTTTAACACAGATTTTATCGTCGATGCTTGTTCATTCCAGTCAACCGAATGGTATTTGAGATTACCATATGTCGTTTTTGCTAGACCAACAATATAGTTAATCGCATTTTCTTTGTAGCTAAATTGTTTTTTGCCAATCACATCACCATATGCATCCAAGAATTTTGACATGTTTGCGGTGTATTCGAATGTAACCTTATTCCCTTGAATTTTGAGCACTGGAACGACGTCTTTAAGGGCTTCGTTGCCTTTTTAAGCGACTGGCCGCATCGTCGTATTGGAGTAGAAATACCTTCTCAAGAGTATCTCTAAAGTCGACGGTCTTGCCACGTTCCTTCCACATCAACAGAAGCAGGTTTTGGGGGCTTCTGTGGTTGGAGTTTGACTTTGTGTTTGTTGTACTTGTTGTTGTTCGTTTCACATCCTGCAATGAACACTAGAGAGAAGAGGGAAACCATCCATAAAGTAAATTTTTTCATGTTTGCCACTCCTTTCTTATTGTCCGCCTAATCGATTGAAACGAATACGCATTTCTCGTGGATAGCCTTCTTGAAGTTCGCCTTCAATAAAGAGTGTCATTTGATTGCCATCCACTGTGTAGTTATACGTAATAGGTTTCAAAGGATCAATGCCAATTCCCATGACAAGCCCCTTTAAGAAAGTCGGTGTTTCAGGGAAGGTAATCGTATGTTTTTCCTTGTCGATTTCACCTTTTTAAAAGAGAACATAGGCCAAGTTCGCATCGTCTGTTGTAACCTGTGCATGCTGATATTTCTTAACAGCTTCTTTGAACCCATCAAAATTATTTTTAACATAGGTATCCATATCAGGAGTTTTCAGTTGGAGGCCTTTGTATTGATCCTCATAAATTTTTTTTACGCTAAGATGGTACTTCAATTCGACCGTATTCTCATTAATATCGAGCGTCATTTTTACGTCGTTGAAGTCCTCTACCACATATGCGGCAACAAATTTATTGATATTCATGGCCAAGAGAATTTTCTGCATCGTTAAAGGTTGTTCAGTCCATTCCCAGGATTCCTGTGGGGATGTATTTGGTGCTTTAGAATCGGTCGTTTGGCTCTGGCACCCTGCAACGAAGAGCAGAGTAGCGAACGCCAAGAATCCGAAAAGCATCTTCTTTGTCTTACAAAACATAGAGTTACCTCCTAAAAGTTGTTACCTACATTTTATCATTAACTGGAATGATTATAAAGTGAAACTTTGAGCGAAATTATTTGAACGGTGGGAATAATGAAAAGAGGAAAATTCTTCAGCACAGATGGAGAAGTGTTTGAGGCTCTTAAGGTATATTAAGTGAAGTTCAGTTCCTTAAGTCTATTAAAATACGAAGAACCTTTGGGTAATAGTTATGATAACCGCGACAAACAAGCAATGTGAAATGGGAGTAAGACAGAAGAAACAGTGCTTTTCTGTTTCTTCGTAGTCTTACCCCCGCAAGGACAAATAGGATTGACCAAACTACTTGATAGTGAAGGTCAATCCATTTGTCTACTGCGTCTACATTGTTTAAGTTAACAATATGAAAATTGCAAGCTTGCTAGGGTTGAGACCTAAGGCTCAACCCGGTGTAGCAGTTATCATAACTATTACGAAACAAAGGTTCGAGAATATTTTAATAATGCACTTAACAAATTAATTTTGAACTTTTTTGAATTTCAATTCGTAGTAAATATTATAGATTTTGCTAGAATTTGGCTTTTCATAAGTAATTGTCAAGATATCACCGTCTAATGAGTAGTGATAAGTTGTTTCTAAATATGCTTGAGAGGCTTCTGAAAAAATGACGAAATCTGCAATAGCCATTGGATTTGGAAAAGTGATGGTTTTATTATTCGTATCCACCTTTCCATTTGGTACCACAGTAATGACACTATAAGTTGCCTCATCAATTTCAATTTTAGAGTTCAAACTTACTGATAAATCTGTTTTAAGTCGATTAAAGTAGAAATTAATGTATTTTTCTCTTGAATCTTTATTTTCTGTCTTAGTGGTTTGATAATAATAGTCGTAATCAGCATTATAGGCGTCTGTTAGATTAACCAAAACGTCATAAGTAGCGGTATTTCCAGAAATCGTTAAGGTTGGTTTTAAATCCTTTAACGCATTCAAGTAAATTAATTGGAAAGCTTTTTAATTTTTTATATTCACACGATAGAAGAGCCCCCGTAGTAAGGCTTCTCTAGTATTCATCAGTTCCCATTTTCCATCTAAAGAAACGGTCTGTTTAGAAGTTGGTTCTTTCGTATTGTTTTCTGAACCAGTGACACGTTCGAATTTTAATTCCACATGAGCCGGTAGCTGTGTTTCTTTTTCGGTACCATCCATAGAGATAATTAGTAGATTGTCTTTTAATTCGTATTTATACGTGACTGGATCATATGCCTCAGTGAATGTCACAGGGAAGTACATAATGAAGTTTAACGGTTCTTCGAATGTCAGTGTTTTATCTTTAGAATTGACAGTCCCTGGGGCGTAGAAAGTAAAGGCGCCCGTTGTTGTATCTGTAGTGACTTTGTTTGTCTTGTAAGGGTCTGCTAATTCTTTAATTTTTGGAAATAGTTTTTCCTTAAAAGCTTCAACTGATATATCTTGTTTAGAGATTTTATAATAGTCTTCTGCAAAACGATTTAAGTCAGTAGAGTAGCTAACTTCCACATTTTCGCCATTAACCTTCAAGCGCATGTCTAAGTCGTCAAAAGTCGTTAATAACTTTCCAAATGTATCAACATTCAATTTGTATATAGAATAAACAGACTGGATTGAATTATGAATGTCCGTTAATCTCCATTCTCCTTCGATTTCTGTTGTTATTTTCGTTTCTTCTGTTTTAGCAGCTGCTGAACTATCGGAGTTATTTGAGCCTTGAGAGCACCCTGCAATAACGAATACTGAAAAAAGTGAAAGCAGAGCGAACATGTATTTCTTTGCAAGTCTACCCATTGTGAACCTCCTAAAAAGAGTCTTGTATGATGTCTTTATCATACGTTTATTGCTATAAGTTTGCAACGGTTTTCACGAAAATTACAACCTTGCTTTGTCATTTCACTGATTATTCAAGATGAAAAGTGGAAAAGTCTTCAGCACAGATGGAGCAGTATTTGAGATTCTTAAGAAGAATTGTGTAAGGAAGAATTTTTAAGTCTATTAAAATACGAAGAACCTTTGGGTAATAGTTATGATAACCGCGACAAACAAGCAATGTGAACTAGAGCGGGTTAAAGTTTTCAACTTTTACCCGCTCTTTGAAGCTTGCTAGGGTTGAGACCTAAGGCTCAACCCGGTGTAGCAGTTATCATAACTATTACGAACCAAAGGTTCTAAAGTATTTTAATAGTGCACTTAATAAATTAGTTTTGAACTTTCTTAAATTTCATCGGATAAACCAAATGGATTCCATTTTCTTTATAGACCTTCTCAGCGTACATCGTAAGAATATCGCCATTGACCTCATAATGATACGTAATTGGGACTTCTGTTGAAGAAATATAAAGTGGAAGAATACCAAATAGATTTGGAACATCCGGGAAGACAATCGTTTTTGCGTTTGTATCTAAAACGCCACCTTCTTGTTTCCCTTTATAGATATAAGTTTCATCGTTATAAGTACCAGATAAGTCTTCCGATTTTTTAATATTTTTTTGAGCATTTGCAGCAAGAACTCTAGCAGCTTCTGCCTTGTCCTTAGCGATATCTTTATGTGCTTCAGCAAAGAACTCGAAGTATTTATTCATATCGGCCGTGTACGTAAGAGTCACCTTTGTTCCCTCGATCGTTAAAGTAGGAGAGACATCTTCGAAAGCCTCTGTTACTTTCAATCGGGTATACGCGTCCTTATAAGTATATAAAAATGTACGTTCTATTGTATCTCTAAAGTCGATTGCTTGCCATTCACCTTCAAGGGCGACTGGAGCAGGAGCCTCAGTTGTTGTTTCAGCAGTTGTTTTTTCTGGCTTTTGTTCAGCACATCCTGCAACGAATAGAAGAGTAAGAAGCGACATTGTCCATAGCGAAATTTTTTTTTCATCATTTTCATCATTCATCACTCCTTCTATTTGTTCTCTTCTGTGTAGTTGAAACGAAGACGCATCACTAGTTTCAACCCTTTATCGTTTTTGCCCTCCGCAGAAAGCGTCATTTGTTTTCCGTCCACTGAATAGGTATACGTGATGGCCTCTAGTGGGTTTGTATTAGGCCCTAAGATAATTTTGCTTAGGAATGTTGGAGTTTCCGGGAAAGTAATCGTATGATTGTCTGGATCAATGGTTCCAGTCAGCGTATAGTCGTAAGCGTAGTTTGCTTCATCGACTGTAATCTTTGTATGTTGAAGCGTCGCTACATAGGCTTTAAAGTCTTCTGTTTTCTGTTGTACGTATGTTTTGAAATCAGGAGTCTTCAGACCTAGGCCTTTATATTGATCTTCGTAAATGCGCAGATAATCAAAACGATACTTCAATTCAACCGTTTTGTCTTTAATTGTCATCGTCATTTTTACAATATCTAAGTCATCCAACATGTATGCTGCAGCTCGGGGCTCGAGATTCGTTGCAAGGAATACCTTTTGCAACGTCGATTGTTGTTCTGTCCATAACCACGTTCCTTGTTGGTCTTTAGTTAAATCTTGTGGAGCTTTAGGTCCTTGCTGTGTAGATGTCTGACAACCTGCGATAAGGAGTAGAGCGGCAAAGGCCAAGAATCCTAAAATCATCTTCTTAATCTTATAAAACATAAACGTGCCTCCTAAAGTTGGTTGTCTTCATTTTATCATTAAATGGAATAATTATAAAGTGAAATTTTGAGCGAAGAACTATGAAGAAGAAGGGAACGCATAAAAAAGAAAGGTTGGCAACGAGTGCCAACCTTTTACTTTAAAGTTATTTATTTAGCTGTCTTATAGAAGTTGCGAAGACCTTTAACAAGCCCTTCAACGAGTTTGTTTTGGTATTTATCATCGCTAATCTTCTTGTATTCAGGGCTATCCATGTACCCAAGTTCTATTAGAACGGCAGGTTTAACTGTTTCACGAAGAACAGCGTAGTTAGACCCGTGAACACCGCGGTCGTTTGCACCTGCAACAGACACAACTGAGTTATGAATGTTGTCGGCTAGACGTTTGCTTTCGCTGAGACGAACAGGGTTGTCATGAGCCACTTTATTAATACGAGGTTTAATGTCGTCGTCTGGTTCGTAGATGTATGTTTCCACACCGCTACGGTTTGCCCCAGGAACGCCTGTTGCGTTGAAGTGGATACTGATAAATACATCCGCATCCGTTTTGTTCACCATTTCAGAACGTTCAGTAACATAGTCCACATACACATCTGAGTCGCGAGACGTTAAAACAGTGTAGCCAAGTTTTTCGAGCTCGCTTCTAAGTTTACGGTAAATCGACATGTTTAAATCTTTTTCGCGAAGTCCGTTGTATACTGCACCTGGGTCACGTCCGCCATGACCTGGGTCAAGGAAGACCACGTTTTTGTAGTTGCCGTAGTTGACCGGAGCAGGAACTTCTCCAATCCATAAACCATTTTCTTGGAAGGCATGCTTTTTGCCATCGATGGTAACGATGTTTCGAGCATAGACACCGTCAGCTTGAAGATAGAATTTACCACCGTAGTTCGAATCGTAAATCCATTCGTTTTCAGCCATCATTCCGTCAGCCTTCACATAGTAAGAACCAATCCATTTATTTGTATCGAGTTCTCCATACTTACGGAAGTGGTACCATTTGCCTTTGATTTGAAGCCATTGATTCTTCACATAGGTTCCATCTTCTTTTAAATAGTACGTCGCTTTGTAATTTGGATCGTAAATGAATTCGCTCTGGGCCATATAGCCGCCAGCCTTCAAGTAGTAGTCGCCTTTCCACTGACGGCTTGCGTAAGTACCACCTGGCTTAATATAGAACCAGCTATTGTAGTTTCTGTCGAAAACCCATTCGTTATCGGCCATCGCACCGCTATCTTTTAAGAAATAGCTGCCGCTCCATTCGTGAGAGTACATCACACCATTATCGTGGAATGCGTACCAAACGCCACCGATTTTCTTCCAGTCGCCACGGAATACTTTCCCGCCAGATAGGGCATAGTACCATTTACCACCTTGGTAGCTCCAGCCAGGACTAACGAGCATTCCTTCGATGTCCACAAGATAGCCATCTGGAGTAACAGTTGATTTCAACATCTTTCCGTCAGCGCCAAAGTAATACCAGCGTCCACCGTGCCATTTCCACGTATTCGTGATTGGCTTACTGTCCACTTGGTAGTACGTTTCGCCGTCAGCTTTGTAAAGACCAGTGTATTTTGGTTCTTCACCTGGCTTATACACATGAATATCGACGTCGTTTTTAGAATCTTTCGGAAGAGAAGCTTCTGAACTCGTCGTTGCTTCTGTTGTTGGTTGAACCGTTGTGACTTCCACAGTCGTCGGTTGAACTGTCGTTTCAGTTTGCGTCGTCTCTGCAGCAACCGCATGTGCCGAAAGGGCGAAGAGGGCAGCTGTTAAGAGCGTGACTTTACCTGTAATTTTCATAAAAACCTCCTTGAATAAAATTTTCCTTTATAAGTGTACCAAAAATAAGTAGAGTGCGCAATTTCCTACGATAAATTTCACAGTTTCGTCATAAGGGTGAAATGGGACTGCAACAAATGAATCTCTTGAGGGCAAGTTAAATCATGCAGTTCCGTGAAATCTTAATAATTACATTTTCCAGCAACTGAAGGTACAGGAAGAGGGCGGATTGTGCTATAATCGGTGGTATGAAAACGACAGAACAACTAAACCAGCCAAAACAACAACTATTAAAAGGAACCTTGATGACGCTCTTTGCCGGGATTGCCTGGGGGATGAGTGGCGCGTGTGGTCAATACTTAATGGCACACGGAATGGGCGTACTCGCCTTGACCGACCTTCGTCTCATTATCTCTGGAGTCTGCCTGTTGGCGATGAGCTATGCGTTTACCCGTGGGCAACTGGTCGCCTTCTTTAAGGAAAAGAAGAATTACGCTAAGATTACGCTTTTTGCGTTTATCGGGCTCTTCATGAACCAGTTTACGTATCTTGAGGCGATTCACCTCAGTAATGCCGGAACCGCGACAGTCTTGCAGTATCTCTGTCCGGTCATTATTCTCGTGTATATGTGTTTGAAAAATCGCACGACACCGACCGCATCTGAAGTGACGTCGATTGTCCTCGCAATTCTGGGGACATTCATCATTGCCACACACGGCCAACTCAATCAACTGAGCGTAACACCACTCGGGCTCTTCTGGGGCATCTTTAGTGGCTTCACGTACGCCATTTATATCATGCTTCCGATTAAACTCATTCAAGAGTATGGAAGTCTGACCGTGATTGGAGTGGGGATGGTCATTGCAGGGGTGATTCTCTTCCCGATGAGCGGTCTGACAACGCTGGACATCACGTATAGCCCAGATATCCTCGCAGCGCTCGTAGGCATTATCCTCATTGGAACGATCATTTCGTACACAATGTTTTTAAAAGGGACGAGCTATATCGGGCCGGTGAAGAGTAGTCTGATTGCCGCCGTCGAACCGATTTCCGCGGTGTTCTTTGCCTTCCTGATCATGAACGAGCATTTCTTCGCGATTGACTTTGTCGGCATGGCGATGATTCTTGCAGCCGTTGTCCTGATCTCGGTGAAAGACTTATTGAAAGAACGTCGCAAAAAAGAACAAGGCGTACTTGAATAACAAAACGAACCGCAATTGGAGCGCATCCAGTTGCGGTTTTTGATTGTTTTGAAAGAAATGAAAAAACTTAAAAATGAGACCGTTCTCATGAAACTTTCATCTTTTTCAAATAAACGAGTTGTGCTATACTATAAACCATCAAACAACAGACGGAGGTCCTGAATTTGTCTTATTCACTCGAAATTTTACCAAGCTTATTACACGGAGCAGTGACGACATTAGAAGTGTTCGCACTCGTGCTCATTTTCTCGATTCCGCTAGGCATTCTCATTGCCTTTGCGATGCAACTGAAATGGAAACCACTCAACTGGTTCATCCATATCTACATCTGGGTGATGCGCGGGACGCCTCTGTTACTTCAACTTATCTTTATTTATTACGTCTTGCCAAGTATCGGCATTCGTCTAGACCGACTCCCAGCAGCGCTTATTGCCTTCACGCTCAACTATGCGGCGTACTTTGCGGAGATTTTCCGCGGGGGGATTGATACGATTCCAAAAGGGCAGTATGAAGCGGCGAAGGTGTTGAAATTCACGCCAGGAGCAACGATTCGCTATATCGTTCTTCCACAGGTGACGAAGATTGTCTTGCCAAGTGTCTTCAATGAAATCATGAGCCTTGTCAAAGATACGTCTCTTGTATACGCGCTTGGAATCTCAGACCTGATCTTGGCGAGTCGTACCGCAGCAAACCGCGATGCGAGCCTCGTTCCGATGTTTCTAGCAGGGGCGATTTACCTTATCGTTATCGGAATTGTGACGCTTGTGGCGAAACGCATTGAAAAGAAATTCAGTTATTATAAATAGGAGGACAAGCAGATGTTAGAATTACGCAATATTAGTAAACGATTCGGCGATAAACAAATCTTGTCCGATTTCAACTTAACCATTCACGAAGGAAAAATCTTGGCTATCGTGGGACCTTCAGGAGGAGGGAAAACAACCTTGCTTCGTATATTAGCAGGACTTGAAAAAATCGACTCTGGAGAAGTGTTTTATAATGGCGAACCTTTAGCGCTCGACGAACTCTCGAAGCGTCAATTGCTTGGATTCGTGTTCCAAGACTTCCAATTATTCCCACATTTATCCGTATTAGAAAACTTAACGATTTCTCCGGTGAAAATGAATGGGGTGCCTCAAGAAGAAGCGAATACGAAGGCACGCACACTCTTAGAACGCCTCGGCCTAGCTGAACACGAGGACGCGTTCCCATATTCACTCTCAGGCGGACAAAAACAACGGGTGGCCTTGGCTCGTGCAATGATGATTGACCCTGAAATCATCGGGTACGATGAACCAACGTCAGCGCTCGACCCAGCCCTTCGCCTAGAAGTAGAGAAGTTAATCCTCCAAAACAAGGAACTCGGAATGACGCAAATCGTCGTGACCCACGATTTAACCTTTGCTGAAAATATCGCGGACGAACTCTTGACGTTCGAACCGAAATAGGAGGCCGCTATGAAGAAACGAAAAGGAATCCTAGGGCTTTTGGCGCTTGTAGGGGTAGCGGTCATGAGCCTTGCAGGCTGCACGCAACTAGCAAGCAATCCAAAAGTCGATAACTGGGATAAATACCAACAACAAAAGAGCATCACGGTTGGTTTCGATAATACCTTTGTACCGATGGGCTTCGAGGAGAAGAATGGCAACTATGCCGGCTTTGATATCGAACTCGCCCAGTACGTGTCGAAGAAACTCGGTATCACGGTTCACTTCCAACCGATTGACTGGGATATGAAGGAAACGGAACTCCAAAATGGCACGATTGACGCCATCTGGAATGGGTATTCGGCTACAGACGAACGCCGTGAGAAAGTCGCCTTCACGATTCCCTATATGCAAAATACGCAAATCTTAGTCGTGAAGAAAACGAGTGGCATTCACTCGGTAGAAGATATGACAGGCAAAGTCCTTGGAGCTCAAAACGGATCATCTGGGATGTTGGATTTTGAAGAACATCCGGAAGTGTTGAAGAACCGTGTCAAAGGCAGGGACGCCGACCAATACCAAAGTGTAAACGAGGCCATTATCGACTTGAAGAATGACCGTATCGACGCCTTACTGATCGACCGTGTATACGCGGATTACTACCTCACAACAGAAGGCATTGCCGACGAGTACGACACCATTCCTTCAGGATTCGAGAGTGAATCCTTCGCGGTAGGGGTACGACCTGCCGATAAGAAGCTACTTGAAGCGTTGAACCAAGCCTTCAAGGAACTCTATCAAGAAGGCATCTTTCAACAAATCAGCCAGAAATGGTTTGGCGAGGATGTCGCAACGCCAGAAGTTAAAGGGCAAGAATAATTAAATAACGCAAAACCATCGCTGGACGGAAGGCACGCCTTCTGGAAGGCGATTTTTTTGTGCAAAAAAAAGCCACTCCGAGGAGTGACTTAAATAAATCTGAATGGGATCCGGTTCGAGAGGCAACTAAGACAAGTTGACCTTTATCAACTGCGTATATTAAGAGCCAGTCTGGTTCGATATGACATTCTCTGAATCCAATGTAATTTCCTGTTAAAGCATGGTCTCTATGTTTAGGATCTAAAGATTGATTATTAATAAGCTGCGTTAGTACTTCTTGTAGCTTTTGGAGATTTAGTCCACGTTTTTTAATACGTTTAAGATCTTTTTTAAATTGGGTGGTTGTTATGAGTTTATACATATTATTCGCCATCCAAGTCTTTAAATAATTCTTCTACAGTACTGTAACTTTTAGATTGAATCTTGCCGGCTATAATATCGCGGGCTTCCTGCATAGCCACTTCAGTTTGGTGATTATAACGAGGTTGTTTAATTTGAAAAGGGAAGCCCCCCTCCATGATAGAAGTGTTCAAGAAGATATTAATTGCATCTGTAACAGTGATACCAAAACTTGAAAACAGCGCTTCAGCTTTTGCTTTAGTGCTAGGTTCAATTCGTAAGTTAATGTTTGCTGTTTTTGCCATAGTGACACCTCCTAATATTTTGTTTACACAATTGTATATCAAAAGTTATACAATTGCAATACAAAATAACTAAAAGTTTAAATTCAGATAGGCAAGATGGAAATGTATAAAAAATCACATAATACGAATATTTCCAGAAGAAAACATTAAATAACGGAATGCCGCCTTGATAAATACTGAGCAAAGGAGTACACTTAAGGTGCAAATAGTAACAGGCGCCGTTACCAATTGTACAAAAATATAAAGAAGGGATTTATGTGTCAACCAAAGAAAATAGTAATGGATTACAGAAAAGTTTAAAAATCGTATTTGTTTACACCGTCGCAACAGGATCAATTTTTCACATTTGTCAGTTATTGGGATTCAGTTTTTTATAATTATTGTGGGCCAGGTACATTTTTAGCTTTTGCACTGATGACACTGGCCATTCTTCCAATCGCGCTTGTTTATAGTGAAATCTCGCCACTGTTCAAAACGGCGGGCGGGGAACTCATCTACAATACGGTAGGCATTAATAAGCACGCTGGATTCTTAGCCTCGTGGTTAATAATGGCCGCCTGGATATCCGTTCCACCGGCTGTTGTAATGGCCATCGCCACCTTTATTAGCCGAACATTTGGACTCGCCCTCAGCTTCAACAATATCATGATGATTGCCATCGTGATTCTATTGTTTGTATTCGTGTTGAGTTTGCAGGACGTTCAGATGCTCGTTAAAGCGCAGGCGTTCTTCTTGTTCGCCAATATTACAACAACGATTATCACGGGCATCCTCTTACTCACGTCCGGACATTGGAACATTAGTAATTTTTCAAATCTATTTCAATCAAATGTGGATAGTACCTTTATTATTCCGGGCTGGATTATCGGGATGGCGCTTCTCATCACACCGTACTTCGGTTTTGAGACCGTTCCGCAAATGGTGGAAGAAGGGGACTTCCCAATCTCGAATACGAAGAAAGCCATCTGTGGTTCCGTTTTGACTTGTGGAATCATCTATACGTTTTTCTTCTTCTGCGTGGCAGGGCTCGACACATTCGATAACCTACTAGCCAATGATGCGTCAAACGGCTTTATGTCGATTATCGCCATGGAGAAAATCTTAGGCTGGAAAGTATGGCCACTCATCTACGGTTGCATTTCGATTTTACTTGGAATGCTTGCATCCATCTTAGGATTCTGGATGTCAACAGTACGGATGTTGTACTCAATGGGTAAGAATAACTTCCTTCCACAAGCCTTTATGAAAGTCAACCGTCACCAACAACCAATTTTACCGAATATCTTCCTACTCGTGATTAGCTTAATCTTTATCTTGTTGCAAAATGCGACGACCTTCATGAATGATTTCTTCAACTTGATGTCATTTTGGCTGTGCCTGTGCGTACGCCTTAACAATGATTTCTGCAGTCCGCATCCGCAACAAGCATCCTGAGTGGTATGTCAATAATAAAAATACGGTCAAAGGTGGAAATGCGTTACGCATTATGGCCATGGTAATTATGCTTGCCATCGCATTCTTCTGTACACTTGGACAAGGAATCGGTTCTTGGATTTCATTTGCCGTGTACATGGGAGTCGGTGTGTGCATCTGGTTATGGATGGTCCTCATTCGTTGGAAACATGTCAAAGTAACTATTGAAACCCCTGATGGAGAAAAAAAGAATATTAAAGGAGAAAACCATGAAAAAAATTAGAAGGGAAAGTAGCACTCATCACTGGAGCAGCCGTTGGACTCGGAAAGGGAATTGCAACGGTCTATGCTAAATACGGCGCTAAGATGTGCCTTGTCGACTTATTACCAGAAGTCGAAGAAACGGCCAAAGAATTAAGAGAAACTTACGGCGCCGAAATCGTCACTTATGTCGGAGACGTCTCCAATAAAGACCATATGAAAGAAGCAGCCAAGAAGGCAAAAGAAGCCTTCGGGGAAGTGAATGTGGCTTGTTGCAACGCTGGGGTTTGTCGCTTGGCTCCATTTGAAGAAATGAGTGACGAGATGCGCGACTTCCATATCGATGTGAATATCAAAGGTGTATGGAATAGCTGTCAAGCGGTCATCCCATATATGCTCGAACAAGGCGGTGGTAGCATCGTCATTGCTTCATCCGTTACAGGGGATATCGTAGCCGATGCCGGAGAAGCAGCCTACGCCATGACAAAAGCAGCGCTCGTTGGTTTGACGAAATGCTTGGCTGTTGAATACGCAGACCGTCATATCCGCGTGAACTGCTCTCAACTGGGGTATGCGCGTACACCAATGGTTGAAAAGATGGCCATCGAATCCAAACCCAGATAACCCAGAAAGTGCCATCCAAGACATCGCAGTAGGCGTGCCAATGAAACGCTTGGCCGACCCACTCGAAGTCGGCGAACTCTTTGCCTTCCTCGGAAGTGACGAAGCCAGCTACCTCACAGGAAGCCAAATCGTCATCGACGGCGGTAGCACCTACCAGAAACCATGAGTATCGGGACGAATTAGTAGAAGTGCAGAAATGTGCATATAATAAAGAAGAACACTTGAATGGAATTTCAAGTGTTCTTCTTTTGCTATTTCTGTAAGTATAAACCTATGAGGTTTAATTATGATAATTTGAACAGTTCTAATGTTTTTTTTCGACAAGTTCATCTGTGCGGCGATTAATATCCGAAATAGTCCATTTTTCTTTCGTATGGATTGTTTCACCCGCTCTTGAATCTGGAATAGATTCATTAAGCCACAAATCTGTTTTGAGTCCAACTTCATTTCTTGTTGCACTATCGACATAATCTCTTTTGTTTTTGAAACTTTTAGCACTCATTTCCGCATTGTAACCTGTAAGAGTAAGGTTACCTAATTTATGAATATTTGCTTCTGTTTCGTGAAGAATTTGATCCTCTGACAATCCAGAATCAATGAATTCTTGTTTCCAATGATTATTTGTATGAGCTGACTGAGGCATGATATGTTCCAAAGTCCAAATAGGTTGACCAGAATCATTATACTCTTCAAGGGTATCTTTATGTTGTCTGTCAAATCTTGTTCCATAATGTCTTTCTAGAGCTACAAGAATAAATCTAGTAGTCGGAATAGATAGTGAGTAAACAGATTCACTCAATGAAGCCTTGAATTCATTATCTGAAGCAGCAATAGAATTTAGTTGGTTCATGATTTGTTCAATCATCTTAGAATTAATATTATTTTCTTTTTCTAAATCACGAATTGCTTGAAGTGCTTTTCCTCGAATATTAGAAGATTTTGGTTTAACTACAATATTTCTTCTTACATAATAACTAATTAAGTAATTTAATAGGCGATTTACAATTTCAATGCTTGTTTGTCCATTTTTATATTTATCTAAAATGAATAAGAGAATTGGAATAATCGATGTAGAATCTAATCTAGATAATTGTCCAAGTTTATCTAAAGTATCATTTGGTAAATTGATTTCGTTATTTCTAATCATTTTCGATGATATTAGCGAATATAACTTGGCACGATCAATTAATATATCAATGTATGTCTCGGAATTTTTTTCAAAGAGCTTTTCGTATAGTTTTAATGCGGAATTCTTTGTTATTGATGAAGATGATTCGTTCTCAAATGCATCATAATTATTTTGAATAAATTGAGTGATAATACGTGATTGAGGCTCATCATTATCACTGTTAAAAATCTTCAATAGTTGATCCCACTTAATAATTGCGGCATCTATGTCACTTGCCCCTTTTAAGTATGTTGATTTTAGTAAATCTAATAAAGTTAGTGGTACACCTTTGGCATTAAAGGAAGTGAAGATAGTAAAGGCATCGTTAATATTTGTTACAGTGATACTTAATATTACGGCTTTTGTGAGTTTGTCATAAAATTTAATAATCTTATCTAGAATTTTCTCAATGTCTGTAGAATCTTCAATCGATTCAGAATCCGAAACTAATGATATAAGAATACTTTTCAGTAGATAAAAAAATCTTTTTCCTAAAAATTCTATTAGAAAAAAAGTCTTTTGTATTTTTTTGTTTTTTTAAGGATAATAGAGTTAATCAAGTTCGTATAAATCTCTTTATCAGGTTCTAGCAATGTGAGACGTGGAGATTTATTTTTCTTTTTGCAACCAGTCTTCTTTGAATATCAGATATAATTTCAGTGTATTCATAATTATAGTTATCTGGTAACTGAGATCTTTCTTTAATTTCATTTAGTATTTTATATATGGATAAAAAAATATAAGTGCAATAGTAGTAAATCTTTGTTGCCCATCTACGATATCAAAAATTAGTATCATTCTCATCGTTTGAAGTGAAAAATAATATTTCCTAAATAATATCCAGCAGGTTCGTTATCAATATCTGTAATCAAAGCTTCAATGTTATCTACAGTCCAGGCATAGTTTCTTTGATAGATTGGTACATTGTAACTTTTTAATATTGTCAATAGTAAAAAAATGTCAGCAATTCTAACATCATTAGATTTAAAATTCATAAAAATTCCTCCCTTTCTACTAAGTATAAGCTAAAAATTAATACCTTGTATAGATCAGTTTTTTTAATAAATGAAATATTATTGCTTACCATTTTGGGAAAGATAAAAGGATAAATGCTTTTTTTAGCAAAAATAGTACTATAAAAAGCAAAAATGTAACATATAAGTTACGTAACTTATATGTTACATTTAGGTCATAGGAGGTAATAGGTATGGGTAAGAAATTTAGGGTTGATAAAAAGAAAGTGGATCGTTTAGAGACGCTTGAATATAGCGAGATGATTAAATTGGCAGCAGTCTATAAAATCTTAGAAGATGAAGGCGTGACGCCAGAATTGCTCGAAAAATGGGGATGCTATTATAAAGGGAAACAGTGTTTGAAAATACCTGTATCAAGGACTAAAGAAGGGGTGGATGGTAGTGACTTCTTATTTAACACGAAAGTTCATGAAGTTCTCATCGATTTACCCTAATTTCGAAGAAGACTTACTTAGAGAAGTTTCTCTTCTAAAAGTAGCGCTGAGAACGATTCAATTACGGGTAAATCATCAATTAACACAGGAAGAATTTGCAGCAAAGTTAGAAGTAAAGAGAGCCTTTTTAGCAAGATTAGAAGCAGGACATCATAATCCAACTATTATGACGCTTGTGGAATTAGCTCGACAAAATGGATATGAGATTGAGATAAAGCTGAAAGAGAAGACATTTTAGTTAATAACTCTATTAAATCATAATATCCAGATTTATAAGATTCTTAGTTCAACATGCCTAAAACTCAAAATTCACTGTGATAAGTGGATTTTGAGTTTTTTTATTTTATAGTTGAATCAGCCCCCTTATCTTCTTTTTTTGCGCTAAAAGTGGTAGAATGGGTGAAAACCCTTGAAGGAGGAATTTTATGACAAAGAATTTTAAAGGGTACTCTTTAGTTGAAAAAAGAGACTTGCCAGATATTCGTTCTGTCGGTTATTTGTACAAACATGATAAGACTGGCGCAGAGGTCTTATACCTTGAAAACGAAGACGATAATAAGGCGTTCAATATTGCGTTCCGTACGCCACCGTATAATGATAACGGGATTGCGCATATTATCGAGCACTCTGTGTTAAATGGTTCGAAGAAATATCCATCGAAAGAGCCATTCGTAGAGTTATTAAAAGGCTCACTGAATACATTCTTAAATGCGATGACTTACTCTGATAAGACGGTTTATCCGGTATCGTCTCGTAACCAAAAAGACTTCAACAACTTGATGTCTGTTTATTTAGATGCGGTATTCTATCCAAACTTCAAGCATGATCCACAAATCTTGATGCAAGAAGGATGGCACTATCACTTAGAAAACGCCGATGATGAGTTGATTTATAAAGGCGTGGTGTACAACGAAATGCGTGGGGCGTTCTCACAAGCGGACTCTGAATTATACCGTCTGTTTGAACCAACGTTATTCCCAGATACGGTCTACAAACATATTTCTGGTGGGATGCCTTCATCGATTCCTTCGTTAACGCAAGAAGAGTTCGTAGCGTTCCATGACAAGTACTATCACCCAAGTAATGCGCGTGTGACGCTTTACGGGAACTTAGACTTAGACACAGCGTTTGCGCAATTAACAGAGTACTTCGATGCGTTTGAAGCAAAAGAGTACGCATTCGAGTCTGTGGAACAAGCACCGTTCGAAGCCCGTCATGAATTAGAAGCGCCATTCTCGATTTCTAAAGATGAGCCTACTGAAAACAAATCGCTCTTAGCGTACATTTGGGCTGCAGGTAAGGGGACAAACTCTGAAGAACTCATCGCGCTTGGCGTATTAGATGAACTCCTTCTTGGGTCGAACACGGCTCCGATTAAGAAAGCTCTCTTGAAGTCCGGCCTTGGTTCTGATGTGTCTGGTGGATTTGGAGCAGCAACCTATTCACCAATCTTTGAAATCGTCTTAAAAGATACGAATCCAGAAGCCAAAGACCAATTCGTATCGATTATCGAAAACGAGTTGAAACGTTTAGTGGCTGAAGGGATTCCGCAAAAAGCGATTCAAGCAGCTCTTAATAAAGCAGCATTCCGTTATAAAGAATTAACAGCGCTAGAAGGGGCAACTCCTAAAGGAATCTTGTATTCATTGAATTCACTTACAAGCTGGTTATACGGCGGGGATGTATTCGCAACGTTTGAATACCAACGCGTGCTAGATAAGATGCAAGAAGAAATGGCAAACGGTTATTTCGAACGTTTAATCCAAACGACATTACTCGACAATACGCATGCAGCGGTTATCACATTAGCGCCAGAACCAGGACTTGGAGACCGCAAAGATGAAGCGTTGAAAGAAGAGTTAGCAGCCTATAAAGCGTCATTGTCTGACGAAGAAGTGGCAGCTCTTGTGGAACAAACGCAACAACTTCTTGAACGTCAAACGACTCCAGATAAGGAAGAGGATTTAGCGAAATTACCAAAACTCTCGATTGAAGATATCGACCGCGAAGTGAAGCCACTCCCATTAACAGTGGAAGCATCAGAAGGCAAACCAACCTTCTTACACTATGAAGACTTTACAGCCGGCATTTCTTACGTGAAGTATTACTTCGATTTATCAGGCGTGAAGACAGAAGATATTCCAGTTGTGGCCTTCTTAACAGAAGTACTAGGGGAAGTTGGAACCGAAAACTTCACAGACGAAGCCCTCAGCACAGAAATCGACTTCTACACTGGAGGCATCGGTACAAACGCGACAGTCATCACGGAATCAGTAGCGGACAACATCTACTATCCTAAATTCACAGTGAGCGGTAAGGCCTTGTCTGAATACCAACCACAACTCTTAAGCTTGATTGAAGAAGTGGTTCATCGTTCAAACTTAGACGATGTAGAGAAAATCAAAGAGCTTTTACTCAATGTGAAAGCTGACTTAGAAATGAACTTCAACTATGGTTCTCACGTGGCAGCACTTCGTCGTTTAGAGTCTTACTACTACGAAGGCGCGAAATACTTACAATCGCTTGAAGGAATCGACTATTACGACTTCATTTGCGATGTGGTGGCTGGTTTTGACGCCAACCCTCAAGCGTTTATCGACCGCTTGAAAGCTGTGTTAGAAACCATTTTAACAACAGACCAATTAGTGGCAACTTTTGTCGGAAGTAAAGATGACTTCGACCACTTCAAACAAGTGTCAGAGGACTTCTTCAAGCATCTTGGAAACCACAAAGTTGAAAAACAAGCCTTCACGAATCCAGTGGAAGTGTTAAACGAAGGGTTCAAGACAGCGCAAGAAATCAACTATGTCGCAAAAGGATATAACCAAACGCTTCTTGGTGTTCCAGTGAACGGAATGAACTTATTCTTGAAATCAGTGCTAGGGCTTGATTACTTATGGAATACGGTTCGTGTTCAAGGTGGGGCATACGGTGGTATGAGTGTGATTACAGATAAAGGGGACGTCGCAGGCCTTTCTTACCGCGACCCGAATATCGTCGAAACGCTCGAACGTTATGATGGACAAGTAGAGTACTTAGAAAACTTCAACTTGTCTCAGGCTGAGTTTGAAAAGAACTTGATTGGTACATTCAGCACGATTGACCGTCCACTTTCAGCCGCTCAAAAAGGGGCAGTAGCCTTCACGCGTTACTTCACGCATCTAACGCAAGAGAAAGTGCAACAGTTCCGCGATGAAATCTTAGCGGCAACGCCTGAAAAGGTACGCGCATACGCTCCAACGATGAAAGCCATCATGGACCAAAACGCGTTTGTGGTTATCGGAAATGACACGAAGATTGAAAACCATAAAGACATCTTCAAAAAAACATCCGTAACTTAACAAAAATAAAAGCAACCAAAAAATCCCAAGGTTCACAGCAGTGAATCTTGGGGTTTTGTTTTTTGTCGTTTATTTATGTGGCATAACGTTTTCTTCTTGTTTCATCCACATTGGAATACTTGTCATTACTAGTAAGAATAGGAATGCACTTTGTACCCAAAGGATAGCTACGTCGAAGATACCGTGAACGAAGAGTACAACGATAAACGAAACGTAAAGTCCAACGATGGGACGTTTCTTTGGATCGCGACTCATTTCTAAAAGCATACGTACCGGTTTAAGGGTAGAAATCGCAAGAAGCAATGTTCCGATAATCCCGTAGCTTGAAATGGTATCGATATATAAACTGTGCGCGTGTTCGTGGTAGCGAGCGCCGATTCTTGCGAAACTATGCAAGTACGTCAGAGGCCCTTCCCCAAACCATGGATTTTGTTTAAAGAGAACCATGCCGGCATTCCAAATTGAAACGCGTTCTTCCATGGAAGAGTCGAGCGTTCCCATCCGAACTCCGATGTCATTTGAGAAGAGGAACATGAGTCCAACTCCAAATGCGGCGATGCTAAGCCAGAATGCTTTCGAGCTACGAATCGTCGTGAAGAGGTAAATAATCGCTCCACAGATAATCGCTGGGAAAGCCGTTCTGTTTTGTGTGAAGCTGAGGCCGAATAGGTTAATACCAATTGCGACAGCGCCGATGAACTTCCAGAACCAACTCTTCGTTATGCTGAGTAAGTAGAAGCCAATCATAATACAGAAGCAACAAATAATGCCGTAGTAGTTCGGATTAAAGAAGGTTACTTCCGCACGGTTTTGGTGCCATACTTGCATCTTTGGTGATAGGAAGGTGTAGTTAAATTTATGAACGATTTCGTAGTGTTCTAAGAACGCAAATCCCGCAGCGAAAATGCTAAGGAGTAAGACCGTCTGTAGAACGATATGGAAAAAGTCCGGTGTCAATCGTCTTTGATAGTATTTAAAGAATATCGCATACATCACGAATCCAACCGAGATGACAGCACCGATATAGTTGCCGGCTACCATCGATACGATAAAGCTAAATCCGATAAACGCCAATAAGAACGGGTGAGAGAGTAGGTCTTTAAAGACTTGTTTTAATTTCCCGTAAAGGCGAGAAGGATGATATATAAGACGAACAATGTTAGAAATAGATAAAACGGAAGGAAGCTACTGATAATGAGTAAGTACAGCGCTAAGTCCTGATTCGAGAATCGTTTTATCTTTTCGATAATCGTTAGTAATTTCATAATGTTCCTTTCAGGTAGTGTTTCTACCAATCATCTAATGAAATAGATATCAGCTTATTTTACCACTAAATGATGATTTAGGGCAAATGGCAACACATCGGGCGCCGTTCTTTGAAACTTTCTGAGAACAGGCGTACAATATAAGTAGAAATTCAGAAAGAAGGAATGAACATGAAATTAGTATTTGTTCGACATGGAGAAAGTGAATGGAACGCCCTCAATTTATTTACTGGTTGGAGTGATGTGGAATTAACTCCTAAAGGGGTAGAAGAAGCGCATCACGCAGGGGAAATGCTGCGTTCATTAGGCATCCAATTCGATCATGTGTATTTATCAGTATTAAAAAGAGCCATCCACACAGGTCATATCGTCTTGTCTGAATTAAATCAAGACTATTTACCAGAAACAAAGAGCTGGCGATTAAACGAACGCCACTATGGAGCTCTACAAGGACTCAACAAACAAGAAACACGCGAAAAATATGGCGACGAACAAGTGTTGCTTTGGAGACGTTCATACGATGTGATGCCTCCACTACTTAGCGAGGAAGAAGCAGCTAAACAAGCCAGCGACCCACGCTACAAACATCTACAAGTGAAGGACCTTCCTCAAGGGGAAACATTGAAAACAACCTTGGACCGCGTGCTTCCAATTTGGCAAGATGAAATTGCGGTGGATTTACTCGACGGTAAGAACGTGCTCGTTGTGGCGCACGGAAACTCTCTTCGCAGCTTGGTGAAATACATACTCAACCTTAGTGAAGACGAAATTTTGAATTTTGAAATCCCAACTGCAACACCGCTTGTATTTGATTTAGACGAACAACTACAAGTGAAAGACTATCATTTTATCAAATAAGGAGAATGCGAATGAAGTGGGAGAAGAAACACACCCTAGAAGAAACCGTGGAATGGAAGGGCCTAGCAGAAAGTGAGATGGAGCCGTTCAAGTCTTTTGTGAACTCCAAGGTTCCAGGCGTTTGCGGAACATACGCGGCTGCAAGTTTAACGGTACTGATGGCTAAACGCGAAGGTATCGTCACACAATCGATGGACAAGTTATTAGAGAGCATGGAAGCGTCGATTGAATACGCACTTCCATATCGAGGAACGTTCTATTGGGACGTGCAACGCGGACTCAATCAAGAGTGGAAGAAATACGGCTATAAAACACACTTTAATTTGTTTAGTGAAAAGGTCGTGCCAGGCCTTCTAGACGACGGCGTGCCTGTTGTCGTAGGAACCACAACGGCTCTTGGTAGTCCGTACAAAAACCACTGGCTCGTCGTGTACCAATACGCCTTCGATTCAACGGGCAAACTCTGGTACAAGGCATACGATAACCACGGCTCAATTACAACGGTGATTCCAGCCGTCCAAACTCTATGCGCCCTCTGGCTTGAAAAGCTCTAGTCACAGCACTCAAAGAAAAAACTAGACAGCACCAAGCTCTCAAACTGAAAAGCAGAATTAAAGTCCCAGCACAGTAGTAAGGAGCGAAGAGGCCATTATTTGGCACATAATTCTATCAGAGCACTATTTAACTTTGGCTCAAAAATTGAACAGCATTAAAGAAATGATTACGAAGAAGCCTGCGGATTTAGATAGAGCTTTTAATTAAGCAAAGTTAATATGAAATAGACGCAGTAGCTGATTGAATTAAGCTTCATCACTCGTGATTTGCTTAATTCTAATCAGCCTTGCGGGGGTAAGACTACGAAGCAAAACGGACTCACACTGTGAGTCCGTTTTTAACTTCTGTCTTACTCCCAAGGCTTTGCAGTAATCATTTTTTCTGTGCCTAAACTAATTCTATGAGCAGGGTTTAAGACAAAAGCAAAAGCGCTCTGATAGAATGAATGTGACCAAAAAATGGAGGATGAGCAATGAAAACATTTGATTTAATCTCTATCGGTGGCGGTAGTGGCGGTATTGCCACAGCAAACCGTGCAGCCATGCATGGTGCCCGTGTAGCCGTAGTAGAAGGAAACTTACTTGGAGGAACCTGTGTAAATATCGGCTGTGTTCCTAAAAAAATTATGTGGTATGGAGCGCAAATTGCTGAAGCGATTCATGCCTATGGTCCAGACTATGGATTTACCGCAGAGAATGTGACGTTTGATTTTGCGACATTAAAGAAAAACCGTGAAGCGTATATTGACCGTACACGTGCTTCTTACAAGGGGGCTTTTGATCGTAACAATGTAACCGTGATTAAAGGATACGCGCGCTTTGTCGATGCTCACACAATTGAAGTGAATGGAGAAGAGTACCGCGCCAACCATATCGTGATTGCGACAGGGGCTAAACCTGCCATTCCAAACGTGGAAGGAAAAGAATTTGGGGGCACTTCTGATGATGTGTTTGCTTGGGACGTGTTGCCACAATCCGTAGCCATCTTAGGCGCTGGATATATTGCTGTAGAACTTGCGGGAGTCTTACATGCGTTAGGTGTGAAGACAGACCTTTTCGTTCGCCGCGATCGTCCACTTCGTAACTTCGACCATTCGATTATTGAAGTGCTCGTTGCAGAAATGGAAAAATCAGGACCAACATTGCACACAAATAAAGTGCCACAAAAATTGGTTCAACTTGAAGATGGGACTGTGGAAATTCATTTCGAAGATGGATCAACTTTCGCTGCTGAAAAAGTGATTTGGGCCACAGGACGAATTCCTCATACAGAAGGATTAAACCTTGAAGCAGCGGGCGTGGAATTAACAGAACGTGGATTTATCAAAGTGAATGAATTTCAAGAAACTGCAGCCCAAGGTGTGTACGCACTGGGAGACGTTTCTGGTGAAAAAGAATTGACGCCAGTAGCGATTAAAGCAGGACGCACACTAGCAGAACGTTTATTTAACGGACAAACAAATGCGAAAATGGACTACTCAACAATTCCAACAGTCGTGTTCTCACATCCAGCCATTGGAACAGTGGGGCTTACAGAAGAACAAGCCGTGAAAGAGTACGGTAAAGAAAACGTGAAGGCATACTTATCAACGTTTGCTGGAATGTATTCAGCCGTGACAAGCCATCGCCAACAAGCACGCTTCAAACTCATCACAGCAGGAGAAGACGAAAAGTAGTCGGACTCCACGGGATTGGATACGGCGTTGACGAAATGATTCAAGGCTTTGCAGTAGCCATTAAAATGGGCGCAACCAAAGCCGACTTCGACGCAACGGTCGCAATCCATCCAACAGGTAGTGAGGAATTTGTGACGATGAGATGAGGATACGAGGGCGAACGCTTAGGACTGAATCACTGGACCGGAGTAACGCAAGGGACTTGGAACAAGTCGTGCGGCTACTACGGGAAGTGGACGTCAGTCCTGTGAGCCCGAGTTCAACTTCAAGGATGCGAACTCGAACGTCACTAACCACTGCGCCAACGTCAATAAACCAAAAGATTTACAAGCACAAAAATACCCTAGATGACCATCATCTAGGGTATTTCGTTTTATTTATGCGGCCGGCGGGACTTGAACCCGCACAGGTATACACCCACTGCCCCCTCAAGACAGCGCGTCTGCCATTCCGCCACGACCGCAGAACTATTTCAGTTTATCAAATGTTTGTTGGAATTTCAATCTAAAAGGATTAATTTTCCACGACATTTTCCACATACATAGCGAGTCGTGTTCATCTTGCGCATTCTAGGATAGCGGTGATGGCACGCGGTACACTCGTAAATGAAATTTGGCTCCTTCATTCGTTCGACAAAGCGGCTTCCACCTACCTGATGAAGCAGGCGTTTGAAGTCCTGGTCACGGTGACGATAGCCGCCACCTGTTTGATGCAAGTGGTAATGGCAGAGTTCATGTTTAATTACGCCAATCAAAGCTTCTAGCCCCAGTTCTTGTTCGACAAGGGGATTAATCTCGATATTTCCCGTCTTCAAAAGATAGCGACCGCCACTAGAACGCAGGCGTTTGTTATAGGTAATGTTGTGCGTGAATTCTCGGTGAAAAGACGCTCTTGAAATCTCCTCGGTTAATTGTTGTAATTCGTGTTCGTTCATAATGACCTCCGACCTTAGTGTAACACGCTTTGCCCCTTTAGAAAACAAGATAAACTTTGACCTTTTCGCACCAGAAAGGTAAAATAGGAAGGTATAAGATTTTTCAATCTGGAGGAAACAAAATGAAAATTGTTGTTGTCGGTGGGGGGAAAGTCGGCGAAGTGATTTGCCAGGAGCTCTCAACGGAAGAAAATGACATTGTATTGATTGATAAAAACCAAGATTTAATCGATCGACTATTAAATAAATTCGATATTATGGGGATTTGCGGAAATGGTGCCAGCTACGACATTCTTGTAGAAGCAGGGGTAGAAAACTGTGACATCTTTATTTCTGTAACAGAAATGGACGAAATTAATATTATTGCGTCTATTTTAGCGAAGAAAATTGGTGCGGAATACACGGTTGCGCGTGTTCGTAATCCTGAGTATTCACAACAACTACAACTCGTTCGTGAAAGTCTAGGGATTTCATTGCTGATTAACCCAGAGCTTTCTACGGCTCGTGATATCGCCAATAACTTTAATTATCCTTCTGCATTAAGTGTAGAAAATTTCGTTGGGAATCGTGTCAGCTTACTTGAATTAGAGATTAATGAGGGGTCAGCACTTGCAGGTCTAAGCCTTAAAGAAGTGCGTAATCGTTTTGAATCTATCTTAATCTGTGTGATTCACCGTAATGAACAAAGCTTCATTCCAGATGGAGATTCAACACTTGAAGAAGGAGACCATGTATTTATTACAGGGGCGTATCCAGACCTTCGCAATTTCTTAAAATTAACAGGTCAAGAAACGAAGAGTGTGTCTTCTGCTACGATTGTCGGTGGTGGACGTATTACTTATTACTTACTCAATATGTTGAAACAAACAAAAATCAACACCAAAGTCATCGAAGTCAATGAAGAACGCTGTGAAACTTTAAGCTATGCGTTCCCACATTCAACCATCATTCATGCCGATGGAACAGACCACGATGTATTAGAAGAACAACGTATTACAGAATATGATGTGTTTGTATCGATGACAGGGATTGACGAAGAAAACTTAATTCTTTCAGCATATGCGAAACAACAAGGCGTACCAAAGATTATTACGAAGATGAGCCGTCCAGCACTTCTTAAAGTGTTTAAAGGCTTCGATAATCAATCAGTGGTGACGCCAAAACGAATCGTTGCCAATGAAATTATCCAATTCGTACGTTCACGTTCGAATACTCAAGGATCAAATGTCGAAGCGTTATACCGTTTAGCGGATAATCAAGTTGAAGCGTTGCAATTCCGTGTTCAAAAGAATAGTGCGATTTGTGGCATTCCTTTATCAGAACTAAAGACAAAATCAAACCTCTTGATTGCGTTTATCGTTCGTGGAGAAAAACTCATTTATCCAGCCGGTAGTGATACGATTGAACCATTTGATAAGGTAATCGTCGTTACAACGGAAAGACTTTGATGACATTAACGACATTTTGGAATAGAGGTGTCTGAATGAATATCAAAACAGTTCGCTATTTCGTGGGAAAAATGCTTCAAGTTGAAGCAGCGCTCTTAGCCTTACCACTGATTATTAGCTTTATCTATCAAGAGTCATTGACTCAAAAACTGGCTTATGCCGGAACAATTCTGTTACTACTGGTAATTGGGCTTCTCTTAAGCTTTAAAAAGCCAGAGCCACTAAAAATCATGGCGCGTGACGGGGTCGTAACCGTAGCCTTAAGCTGGATTTTACTCTCGTTCTTTGGTGGACTTCCATTTGTTTTCACAGGAGAAATTCCAAATGTGGTGGATGCATTTTTTGAAACGGCGAGTGGACTAACGACCACTGGTTCAAGTATTATTCCAGACCTTTCAGTACTCGCACATTCTTCATTATTTTGGAGAAGCTTCACTCACTTAGTCGGTGGGATGGGGGTACTAGTATTCGCACTTGCGATTCTACCAAGCCATGGTTCTGAATCCGTGCAGCTGATGCGTGCGGAAGTTCCAGGCCCTGTGTTTGGGAAGCTCGTATCGAAATTAGCGCATACGGCGCAAATCTTATATATGATTTATTTAGCGATGACAGCCGTATTGACGATTATTTTAGTTGTCTTCCAAGTGCCACTATTTGACGCCTTGCTACTATCGTTTGGTACAGCAGGAACAGGTGGTTTCGGGATTAACAATGCCGGATTTAGTATTTATGCCAATCCAGCTGCCGTTGAATGGATTATCGGGGTAGGGATGATGCTCTTTGGAATCAACTTTAACTTGTATTATTTCGTTCTTCTAGGTGCTGTGAAAGACGTGATTAAAGACGAAGAAATGCGTACGTATGTCGGAATCGTCCTCAGCTTTACAATGATTATTTTCATCGTATTGTCGATTACACAATCTGCTTTAGGCGTTCCAATTCGTAGCGTGTTCTTCACGGTATCGTCGATTATTACAACAACCGGATACTCAACCGTCGACTTTGGACTCTGGGGCTTGTTCCCACATGTGCTCCTGTTACTACTAATGTTTATCGGAGGATGTGCAGGGTCAACAGCCGGGGGGATTAAAGTCTCTCGTGTTATCGTGTACTTCAAGAGTGCCATTGCCGAATTAAAACGTATGGGCCAACCTCGTCGTGTGTTTGTACCAACGATGAATGGAAAACCAATCGATAATAAGATGGAGAAGAGTATCACCAACTACTTAATCGTGTATGTGTTGGTCTTTCTATGCTTATTACTCTGCGTTTCCTTTGAAGCGGGAGATTTTACAACAGCCTTCTCCAGTGTGGCCGCAACCTTTAACAACATTGGGCCAGGGCTTGGTCAAGTAGGGCCTACAAGCAACTTCTCAATGTATTCAGATTTCAATACATTTATGCTTGCGATTGGGATGATTGCCGGACGTTTGGAAATTTATCCAATCATCATGCTTTTCTCACCAACAACCATGAAGGCATTTGCGCGTAGACGTTAACCAATTCTTAAACAAATAGATAAAGAACTTTAAGGAAAGAACACTTTTTTTTCTTAAAGTTCTTTTTTTGTATACTAGACTTGTAACGAATGAGTTACGATTGAAAACAAAGGAGGTTCATTCATGAAAAAATGGGTGAAGGCAACCGCAGTCGTCCTTGCATTGATGGGTTTATCCATGAAGAATGCATATGCTATTGATACAACGACCGTTAATGAAAAATGGGGAAAACCAACCGTGGTTTATGGTGGTGGACTCAGCGAGGCGCAAATTCAGCAAACTTCTCAATTATTAGGCATTAAAGATCCAAATACCGTATTAACGGAAACAGCAACCGGACAAGATTTAATTAAATATCTTGGAAGTGGTGACGGAAATACCTCTGTCATGATTTCGTCGGTAATGGTTCAAAAAACGGACAAGGGTACAGGGGTGAAGGTGAAAATCAAGACTCCTAAAAACATCACACTGGTAACACCTGAGCAATATGCCAATGCAGCGATTACAGCCGGTGTCACAGACGCCGAAATCGAAGTGGCAGCTGTCTCAAAAGTAACGGGTGAATCAGCTTTAACAGGGGTGTATAAAGCCTTCGAAGCCAATGGGGTGCAACTAGACTCTAAACGTACCGAAGTCGCACAACAAGAGTTAGAAGTCACGAATAAAATCGCGCAAGAAAATGCCAACGAAAAAGGATTCGATTCGTCAAAACTCGATAAAGCGATGATTGAAATCAAAAAAGAACTAGCGGAACTCAAACAAAAGCAAGGACAATTAGCGACAAAAGAAGATATCGAACGCATTATTAACGACGCCTTGAAGAACAACTCATTGCAAAATGTGATTTCTCAAGATCAAATTAATGCCTTAGTCGCTTTTGCGCAAAACTACCAAAACACAAGTGCGATTGATTCCAAGCAAGTATTAGAGCAATTAAATAGCTTGTCAAAATCAGTCGGCGAAAAGATTAACAGCTTAGTCGAACAAGCCAAAAACGAAGGATGGCTCGATAAAATCGCCCAATTCTTCCAATCGATTTTTGAATCTATCAAAAATCTCTTCTCACAAAACTAAAGTGTGAATCAACAGCATGGAACAAATTTGTTTCATGCTTTTTTTATGCTCAACATTGCACTCGATTTTAAATAGAATATGGTATATTGGGGATAGGAAAATAGAATCAATAGAGGAGGGGTCATGATGCCATCCAAGTATAGACAGTTACTGATGTACGTTGTTGTTGCTTTACTCTATTATTTAATCCCTGTGTTTTTGATTCAAGATACAGGGAGTGCAATGTTCTTACTATTGATTGGAATTCCAGTCATCGTCTTTGTGGTTTCGATGCTGTTTTCGGTAAAGTTTGGATATTATTGGTATTTCCCGATTATTATTGGTCTCTTATGGATTCCGAATCTCTTTTTACTAAATGACTCTGCGGCCATTTATATTCTGATGTATGCAGTTGTCAGTCTCATAGGACAACTCATTGGATTGCTATTCAAAAAATAGTAAAAAAATAACCCTGGCCATCGCTGATCTGGGTTTTCTGTTTTTTTTAGAATAAGATCAGATGCAACAAATTTATTTTACATTTTTTGGGATATAATATTTTTAGACGATAAGATATATTCTGTTGACTGTTATTTTTAGAGTGTGTAAAATTTACATATGCTATTAAAAGAGAAGTTTCTTTCAGAAAAGCAAATAGTGGAGGTATGCAAATTGAGAAGTACAAATATAAAGAAGAAATTTAATAAGTTTAGTGTTCTATTGAATGTGGTATTAATAGCTATTATGGCTATTGGAGTGCTATTTTTCTTACCTAAGGAACAAAAATCAGAAATCAAAACGTCAATTAATATCGAAAGTATTGAAAAAGTGAATGAAGTTGTATTTTTGAATGCAGGAGTTAATGAAATTATTACTGAAACAAAAACAACCCAAGTTTTTGGGTTTGATGTGCCGTTCTCTAGAAAAACAGCATTAGTAATCTTAAATTATACAGCTAAATTTGGAATTAAAAGTAGTGTAAAGGTTGAACAAATAGGTGAAAAAGAATATAAGGTTATCGTTCCAAAATTTGAAGTAATTGGTGTTGAACTTTCAAAAGATAATCCTTACAATTTGTATGATAATCATGGAGAGTTGTTAAGTGGAACTACAGAAGATGTTGATACTGGTAAATTGGTCACTAACCAACTTTCTAGTGATAAACAAGCAGAGTATTTAGATAAGTTTAAGAGTGAAATTAAAGAATCTGCAATTAATTATTATAAAACATTATTTTCATCAATGGATTCTGAAGCAAAGGTAACTGTAGAATTCTCAGAATAATTCTTTCAAATAAAATTTTAGAAACAAATAACCCTGACCAGCGATGGTCAGGGTTTTCTTTTTGTATTTTAGAATAAGATTAAGAGTAAGCTGATTGTGATAATCAGTTGTACGACTAAACCAATGAGTGATAAGTAAATTGGATCGATCGTTGATTCAGTGGCGCTCTTAAACATTGATGACGTAAATGTCACGATGTAAAGTAGGATGTGCGCGAAGAATACGATCAAGATTCCAACGAATAACCATACTGGACTGATAAATGTCATCACTGTCGCAACGGCTAGTAACACAATCGCTAAAACGTTCATTCCTTCGTATTGTGTCAACCAGTAGTTAAATACGTGTTGGCGTTTGGAAGACGTGTTTCAATCCATACGATACGCTTGGGAATCCAAGGTAGAACACCGCGTAGAAGAGGATGAAGCGAATGAACATCCAAATATAGTTTGGTGTGCTTGTTAAGCTTGGTAAGATTGAAATGTCGGCAAATAATTGGTATTGACCAATGAGTGAATGAATCAAGTGAGTCGTTACGAATGCGGACATCACTGTCGCAAGGATAATCAATGCATATCCGTAAGTACGGCTATATTGACGCTTACGTGAGTAATGATTTGTCGGTTGGACTAAACGTTCTCCAAAGAAAGTGAAGAAGCGTTTGAATTTCTTCCACGCACCAGCATAAGCTAGGCGATTATTCTTCACACGGTTTTCTTGAGAGCTGCGGTTATTATCTTCTTCTGGAATACTTGTTTCTACTTTCGTTGTAAACGATGGAGTAGGTTCGTTATTTTCGTCTAAAAGGTCTGTTTGAACGCCTTCGTTTGGTTCAATTGACACCGGTTGTGATAGTTCATCTTGAACTGTTCCACAGTAAGGGCAGAGTGTTTCTTGTTCGTCAATCATCTCATGACAGAATGGACATTGTTTCATGAATCTTCCTCTTTCTATGTCTAATAATTTTCATTGCTATTGTATCATAATTTTACTATAAAAAAAGACTAGGAACTCCTAGTCTTAGCGTGGCATCTTTTCAGATGAGTAGGTCGTGTTCACATCACGAACTACAAACAGCTACATCCGGTAGTGTGCCTAAGCACGCCTGTTCCACATAACTCGCAGTCTCTTATGTACTGCGTGTCGCCTCATCGCATAGAACATATTATAGCAGAGGGTGTGTGGAATGTCATGTATGAACTATTTTTCGCGGATCACTTCGATTTTATATCCATCTAAGTCTTTTACGAAATAGTAGTTTGCAGGATGTCCTGGTAAACCTTTTAATTCTGTAACGTCATAGCCTTTCGCAACGTGTTCAGCGTGAAGAGCTTCTAGGTCTTTAGCGCTGATAGCGATATGACCATATCCGTCGCCGATTTCGTAAGGGCCGTGGCCGTAGTTATATGTTAATTCTAATTCGTAATCGTCACCTTCGAATGCTAAGTAAACGATTGTGAATTTGTGTTCTGGGAAGTCTTTTCTGTGAGTTTCTTTAAAACCAAATGCTTCTTCGTAGAAACGAATGCTTTCTTCTAGATTTTGAACACGGACACAAGTATGTAACATTTTTGACATGATGTGACCTCCTTTATTTATTTTCCTTAAGCCTAACAAACTCTATAAATAAATACAAGTTTTCGAGACTGTTTTCGTTTCGCGGACAAATGTATTCGATTAGTGGAAATGTGTTGCGTTCTTTTCATTAATTTGGTAGTCTAGTACCATTGAAAAATAAGGAAGTGTCATATGAAAGTAATCAAATTTGGTGGAAGCTCTTTAGCAAATGCCACTCAATTAAGAAAGGTCTTTAATATCGTAAAAGCTGATGAAAAACGTAAAATCGTGGTGGTATCAGCCCCAGGGAAACGTACGTCTGACGATGAAAAAGTAACAGACCTATTGATCCAATTAGCAACTTCTCATATTGAAGGGAATTATGATGAAGAAGTCTTAAAGAAAATCTTAGTGCGTTATAAAGAAATTTGTGATGAATTAGAATTAAAACCAGAAGTATTTGAACTCGTTCGTATTCATTTTAAAAACTTAAAAGAAAGAAACGACTTAGCGCCGGACTATTTAATGGATGCCTACAAAGCAAGCGGGGAAGACTTAAATGCGCGCCTAATCGCATCATACTTCAACCAAGAAGGTCTTGCGGCGAAATACGTAGGACCACGTGAAGCCAAACTATGGGTGAGCGATACTCCAGGGGAAGCGCGTGTCTTAGAAGAAAGCTACCACGAATTAGAATATTTGCAATTAACCAATGCAGTGATTGTATTCCCAGGATTCTACGGGGTGACAAAAGAAGGGAATGTCGTGACATTCTCACGTGGTGGATCGGATATTACAGGTTCGATTTTAGCCAATGCCGTGAACGCCGAAGAATACGAGAACTTCACAGACGTTGATGCGATTTATGTAGCAAGTCCTAAAATCGTGCATAAACCACTGGCCATCGATGTGTTATCTTATACAGAAATGCGTGAGTTATCTTATGCAGGGTTCTCAGTATTCCACACAGAAGCGCTTCTTCCTTCTATCAAAAAAGGAATTCCAGTGCACGTGTGCAATACGAATAACCCTGAAGCAAGCGGAACTTACATTATGAAAGGAAAGGTCACTTCTCCAAATGTTATTTCTGGGATTGCAAGTTCACCAGGCTTCGTAAGTATTTACGTGAAGAAATACTTGATGAACCATGAGATTGGTTTCCTTCGTAAAGTATTGACGATTTTCGAAGAAGAAGGTATTTCCATTGAACATATTCCAACAGGGATTGATGATGCGACAATTATCATCCGTGGGGAAGATGCAACAGACGAACAACTCGACGGTATCGTGGGACGTTTATATGCCGAATTAGACGTGGATGATGCGCACTATATGCGTGGCCTCTGTCTTATCATGTTAGTAGGGGAAGGGATGGTCAACATGGTCGGTACAACGGCTCGTGTGGCTTCAACTCTTGCTCGTACACAAATCAATATCGAGCTATATAACCAAGGGGTATCTGAGGTTTCAATGATGTTTGGTATTTTAGACCAATATGAAAAGAAAGCCATCCGTGCGTTATATGATGAGTTCTTCGGTGAAGCGAAAGAATATCAAGTGGTGGAATAGTTTTTTCACAACACATTTAACTGAATAGTTAACGGTTGTAATTAACCGATGTGAAGAGTAGAATATCGATATATTCTGCTCTTTTTTTGAGCCAGTATTTTTGAATAGAATAGGAGGGACGAAGATGATTCGTTTCTTATTTAAAGATTCCATTCCAAAACGCATTGCGGCCAGTTTTGCCATTGTGATTTTGGTAGGGTCGTTACTACTCAATTTGCCGATTTCACAACTGGCAACGTCAAAGGCTTCGTATTTTGACCATTTATTTACAACCGTATCGATGGTGTGTGTAACAGGGCTATCGACGCAACCAGTCGCCGAAACGTACAATACTTTTGGACAAGTCATTTGTATGATTTTAATGCAAATCGGTGGATTAGGATTAATGAGTATTATTGCCTTTTTCCTCTATGATGCGGGGAAAAAGATGTCACTCGTTAGCAAACTAGCCTTGCAAGATAGTTTAAACCGAGATGATGGCCAAGATTTCAAGAAGTATTTAACAACCATTTTTAAATATACATTCTTTATAGAATTTGGTGCGGCTGTCATTCTATCATTCCGTTTCGTTCCGGAACTAGGAACTGGAAAAGGAATCTTCACCGCGTTCTTCTTTGCGATTTCTGCGTTTTGTAATGCGGGATTTGATAACCTAGGCTCGAACAGCCTTATTAACTACGCGACAGATCCGCTCTTAAACTTAGTGGTTGCGGCTCTTATTATTCTTGGTGGGATTGGTTTTTCTGTTTGGTTTGATATCAAAAATAGCTATTTAGCTATGAGAGGGTCGACAAAGAGCAAAAAGAAAAAATCATTCTATCGTCGATTGCATTACCATACAAAGATTGTTCTTTGGTTGACGGGGATTATTCTTCTTAGCGGGACGGTTTTAACGTTATTAACCGAATGGAATAATCCTGATACTATTGCGAATCTTCCATTTTTCGATAAGGTACTCGTATGCTTCTTCCAAACGGTAACAATGAGAACGGCTGGATTTGCGACAATCGATTATACAACCGCACATCCAACGAGCCTTCTTCTTTATTGCATCCAAATGCTTATCGGAGGTTCTCCTGGTGGGACTGCCGGTGGGGTGAAGACGACAACCTTCTTAGTGGTTCTCTTATTCATTCGATCAGAAGTGTACGATCAAAGAATGATTCAATTTAGAAACCACCGTATTTCGCAAGAGATGGCCAGAAAAGCGTTAACGATTTTTATCGTGTTTACAACACTTATTTTAGGTAGTGTGTTCTTACTCAGTTTAACGGACCCAGATGCGCCACTGTTATATACTTTATTTGAAACGATCTCAGCGGTATGTACAGTAGGGGTAACGGCGAATTTAACACCAACCTTATCCTTCCTAGGAAAGATTATTATTATGTTGTTGATGTTTATTGGCCGTATCGGACCATTAACCGTTCTATTAAGTTTCTCAAACAGAAAGAACAAAGCGCTCGACATGAAGTATGCGAAAGCACCATTATTAATTGGATAGAAAGTAGGAATTGTGATGAGAAACAGTTGGGATTTTAGGACTAGGTGTGTTTGGGATGACGATTGCCAAACAGCTTAGTGAATATGATTGCGACATTATTGCCATTGATCGTGATGAAACAACCGTTAACCGTATTGAACCACTTGTCACAAAGGCAGTCATTGCCGATGTGACAGACGAAGAAGTCTTAAAAGAAATTGGAATTGGCGACTGCGACACAGTAGTGGTAGCTACAGGGTCTAGTCTAGAAGCGAGTATTCTAGCCGTGATGCATTGTACGAAACTTGGTGTTCCAGAAATTATTGCTAAAGCAAAGGGCCGTACGACAACAGAAATCTTAACGAAGATGGGTGCGCAACGTGTCATAAACCCAGAAAAAGAAACAGGAATTCGTCTCGTGAAGAACATTCTTCACCATAAACTGGCCGAAGTGATTTCACTTGATGGAAATATTTCGCTTGTGGAATTTTATCCGCCAAAATCATGGGTTGGAAAACAATTAAGCGATTTAGACTTACGTAAAGATTATGATTTAAACTTAATTGGTTATCGTGAAGGAAAGGACGAATCCTTGAATACAAGAGTATTTGCGGATTTCCTTATTCGTGAAGATGTCATTCTTGTAGCGATTATCGGAACAGATAGTTTAGATAAAGCCACTTTCCTTGAAGACTAATCAACGAGACCAGATGAATCAAAAGCGGTTCATTTGGTCTCTTTTTCTTTAAAAATGGGTTCAAACCCTTTCCAAAGCATGCATTTCATAGTACACTAGGACTATCAACTTTTTAGAAAGTAGGGATTATAATGGCCAATAAAAAACCATTAAGACGTGAAGAAGTTCCAGTGGAATTAACTTGGGACCTTTCCGCAATTTACGAATCTAACGAAGGATTTGAAAAAGACTTAGAATTTGTTAAATCACAAATTCCAGCAGTTGCCGCTGCAAAAGATACAGCACTTAAAGACGGGGAATCATTATTAGCATTCTTAAATCTTTTAAACGTAGTAGACGATAAGATTGAAACAGCTTATGTTTACTCACATTTAAAGCTGACCAAGATACTTCTAACAATGAAAACCAAGTCTTAAATCAACGTGCGTTCTCAACATACATCGAATTCTCAGGTGCTTCAGCATGGTTTGCTCCAGCAATTTTAGCATTATCTGATGAAGAGTTCGAAGAGTATTTCAAACAAGAACCAGGCCTAGAAGACTTCCGCGTATTATTAGAAACAGCGCGTATTAAAAAAGGTCACGTGCTTTCAGATAAAGAAGAAGCTTTATTATCAAAAGCAAGTGAAGTATTCCAAGGCGCAAGCAAAACATTCAACTTATTGAACAATGCTGACATCAAGTTTGACGAAATCACAACTGAAGATGGCGAAAAAGTTGAATTGACAAACGGAAACTACTCAGTATATATCGAGTCTAAAAACCAAGATGTTCGTAAGGAAGCATTCGAAACATTATACAAACCTTACATCAACTTGAAAAATACATTCGCAAGCACACTTGGTACAGAAGTGAAAGGTCATAACTTCAGCGCTTTAGTTCATAACTATGACTCAGCTCGCCAAGCAGCACTTGCTTCAAACCAAGTTCCTGAAGAAGTATACGATGCTTTAGTAGAAGTGGTAAACGAAAAATTACCATTATTACACCGTTACACTGCGTTACAACAAAAAGCATTAGGCTTAGATGAATTGCATATGTATGATTTATACGTACCAATCACAGGCGATGCTCCAATTAAATACAACTACCAAGAAGCTTCTCTAGCAAGTGTGGAAGCCTTGAAACCTCTTGGCGAAGAGTACCACGAAATCTTGAAGAAAGCATACGACGAACGTTGGATCGACGTTGCTGAAAACATCGGTAAACGCAGTGGTGGATATTCAAGTGGGGCATACTCAACTGCACCATACATCCTATTGAACTGGCATGATGAATTATCAAACTTCTTCACATTAGTTCACGAATTAGGACACAGTGCACACAGCTACTTCACTCGTAACACTCAACCAAACAATACGGAGATTATTCAATCTTCTTAGCGGAAATTGCTTCTACAACAAACGAAAACATCTTAACAGATTACTTGTTGAAGAAACATACAGATAAAGAAGCGCAAAAATATATCTTAAACAACTATCTACACCGCTTCAAATCAACAATTTTCCGTCAAACACAATTTGCGGAATTCGAACATAAGATTCACGTAATGGACCAAGAAGGCCAACCATTAACACAAGAATCAATCGCAAAAGCTTATAGCGAAATCAACGCGAAATACTATGCAAATGTCATCCAAGATGAACAAATCGCATACGAATGGGCACGTATCCCTCACTTCTACATGAACTACTACGTATTCCAATACGCAACTGGTATGGCTGCAGCGACTGCTTTATCAGATAAAATCTTACATGGTACTCCAGAAGATTTAGAAGCTTACTTAAACTACTTACGTGCAGGACGTAGCGACGCTCCAATCGAAGTAATGAAAAAAGCCGGCGTAGACATGACGAAGAAAGACTACTTATACGACGCATTCGACGTATTCGAACAACGTCTATCTCAATTAGAAGCTCTTATGAGCGAATAACAAAACAAACTCCGAGAGTTCTACTCTCGGAGTTGTTTTGTTATATAGAGTATATAAAGAAAACTCCTCCAAATGGAGGAGTTTATTTCGTTTAACGATTCATATTCACGACTTTAGCTAAGTTGTGGCGTGAGCGAACTTCTACAAGTCGTTTGACTTCTGGGCATTCAGGAAGAGGCTCACCATTACAAATTTCACTAATGGTATCAGCCGTAATACTGTTGGCCAGTAAGATTCCATAAGAATGATTTGAATTATCGAAGATGACAAGAGAAGGAGTGTGCGTTACATTCATCTCTTGAGCGATTTGTAAGTCGCGGTCGTACGCTGTTTTCACAGCAGGACTGGCTTTGTCTTCGTAAAACATTTTCTTATCAATCTCAATATTATCTAAAATTTCATCTAATAACTCTTTGCTGTAGTTACGATTGTTATGATGAATTTGGTGTTGCAATTCAAATAAGAATTGACGACCTGGACGTTTTCCTTGTAAGAGGGCAGCTTTATAAGAAAGAGCCGCATCATAAATTCTAGTATAGATTTCGTTTCTTAAATCTAAATCCGTTTCATCTAACTTTTGGTTTTTCATATATTGATCAACCGTTTGTAAATTATGAAACGTTACAAATTGGTAATGTACTTTAAAATCAGAATTACGAACAAATTTTAATAGTTCATTTTCACAGCGATAACAATATGATCCCAATGGATTCACGAATAAATATAATTCGAAAATCTTTTCGTGTGAAGTGCGTTCTGATATATTCTTTGTTTTTGAAGTACTCAAAATCCTACACCCCTGTTCCCTAACTAACTTTGTAACATCATTGTAACATAGTTTGTTGAAATGTCAGAATAATTTGCACAACGAGTGACGTTTGTACTCATCTCGTGGACAGTGCTCGTTTAATTTTGCTTTCTGCTTGGCGCCTTACGATATTATATTTAGCCAAAATGCCGAAGAATACTGGTTTGCCGATCTCGAGACTACGAACTTCCATTTCCATCTCAAAGTCGACTTTGCCGTTGTAGCGACTCTCATCGAGAACAAGCCATTCATTCTCAGAGAGGGCACCTTCTAAGCGATGCGTTGTAAGAAGGGCTGTTTGATTCACGGTTTGAATTGTAATGCCTGTATCTTCCAATGCCTTCTGAAGCGAAGTTGGAAGCGTGAATTGTTTGTCATGATTATATGCATTCAGAATGTCTACCGGAAGGACTGCGGTATATTCTAGCACCTCTAAGCTACTTTGAGGAATCTTTAGTGTGATTTCGCCGGTTTCTTTTCCTTCGACGATGCGAATGCGAAGCGCCGTTTTACGTTCTTGGAGGAGACCTTCATAGTCGTAGTAGCTATTGGTCTGCGTAACGTCTTTTGTAAAGACTTCTTTATAGTCGTTTACGAGTGCGTCGTATTGCTCTTTTGTCAGTATGTTTTTAAACTCTTTTTCGATTTCTGGCATAACCGTTCCTCCTTTAGTGTTCTATTGTAGCTCATTTTATTACAGATTTGAAAAAAATCGCCTTAATTTGTCATGATTCCTTATAAAATATGGTATGATAGAGAACGGAAATGAAAAAAAGTAGGTGAAAATATGGAAACATGGGAAACACCCTTAGTAGAAGATTGGGATGCCTTTCTAGCTCCGTATTATCAAGCAATAGAGGAATTAAAAATTAAATTAAAGGGAATTAGACGCCAGTATCGTCAGGAAGGAAAGCACGCACCGATTGAATTTATCACGGGCCGTGTGAAGACTCCAGAGAGTATTGTAGAAAAGATGCAAGTTCGTAATATTCCTAGAGAAGAATTCCTTGAAGGAGTACAAGATATTGCAGGGCTTCGCATTATGTGTCAGTTCGTTGATGATATTTATGAAGTGGTTCGCTTGATTCGTCAGCGTAATGACTTTGATATCGTGATTGAACGTGACTATATTCAAAATAAAAAAGCGAGTGGCTATCGTTCGTACCATATCGTGTTGGAATATCCAGTGCAACGAATCGAAGGAGAAACAAAGATTCTTGTGGAAATTCAAATTCGTACGCTTGCGATGAATTTCTGGGCAACGATTGAGCACTCATTGAACTATAAATATAAAGGGGAATTCCCTGATACGATTCATGAGCGTCTGGAACGTGCAGCAGAAGCGGCGTTCTTGCTTGATGAAGAGATGTCTCAAATACGAGAAGAGATTCAAGAAGCGCAATATATTTTTGCGATTAATAAGGAAAATCAGCGTAAACGTAAGAAACGGAGGGAATCTTGATGAAAGTCGGTTTATTCGGAAATCAAACAGAAAAAACAAAAGAAGTCATGAATACCTTCGACCGCTTATGCCAAGAAGGCTGTTTTGTGCGCGATGACGTAAATCCTGATGTGGTGATTACAGTTGGTGGAGATGGAACGCTTTTAGGCGCCTTTCACCGTTACCGCAATCAACTAGACAGCATTCGTTTTGTGGCCATCCATACGGGTCACTTAGGTTTCTATACGGATTGGCGTAACTATGAAGTGGATCAATTAATCGAGTCATTGAAACAAGACAAAGGAGAGCATGTGAGCTATCCATTGCTTGATGTGAATGTGAAGTTCAAAAGCGGAGATGTTATTCGCTATGCAGCTTTGAATGAGGCAACCTTACGTAAAGTGAATGGCACGCTTTTATGCGAAGTGTATATTAATGGCGAGTTATTCGAAAACTTCCGTGGAGATGGGCTTTGTGTGGCGACACCAACTGGTTCAACAGGTCTCAGTAAATCTCTAGGAGGAGCCGTTGTGCATCCGCGTGCAGAAGTGATGCAGATGACAGAGATGGCTTCGATTAATAATCGTGTGTATCGTACTCTTAGTTCGCCGATGATTTTTGCGAAAGATAATGTCTTAACACTACGTCCTGAAAGTAAAGAGGGCATGGTGATGGCGATTGACCATTTAGCGTATGATGCAAATGAGATTGAAGAAATTCAATTACAGATTAGTGGGGAACGCATTTCGTTTGCGGCGTATCGTCATACACCATTCTGGGATCGTGTGGAAGATGCGTTTATCGGTTCGCGTGAAGTGAACTGTCGTGGAAATGAGGAAGTCCGTTGATTTTAACGTGGAATTATCCTTATGAATATCCGATGATGATGCGGTCCTTCTTGCAAGAAGCGGGGATTTCAAGAACCTTTCTTGCCCATGTAAACGCATGGAGACCTTCTTGTAAATGGTCGTCATGAGATTGTCCTAAAGACGCTTCAGCCTGGCGATGTGCTAACGATGGTCATTCCACCATCTGGAGAACATGAGACTGTGATTCCAAGCGAAGTGCCGATTGATATTTTGTATGAGGATGATTATTTACTCATTATCAATAAGCCGGTAGGGACGGCTTCGATTCCGTCGAAGTTGCATCCAGACCATTCCATGGCGAATCGTGTAAAAGGGTATTATAAGCGTCGTGGGTATGCAGACCAAATTACTCATGTAGTAACGCGTCTTGACCGTGATACAACGGGAGTCATGATGTTTGCTAAGCACCGCGTTGTACATGCATGGATGGACCAAGCCTTACGAGATAAGACGATTCAGAAGAAGTATTTAGCGATTGTGCATGATACAGCCGCACTAGAAGAACATGGCATGATTGATGCGCCGATTGGTCGACATGAAGGGTCGATTATTAATCGTTGTGTATCAGAAGATGGGAAACCATCGCTAACCGAATATTGGAAGAAAGAAACGCTTGTTGGAGCGGACCTTGTCGAGATTTTATTACACACTGGGCGCACGCATCAGATTCGTGTCCATTTCTCATGGCTAGGGGCACCGCTTGTGGGAGATGATTTATATGGTGGGGTAAAAGACGAGATATTAGACCGTCAAGCCTTGCATTGTCACTCACTCACGTTTATTCATCCAATGACGAAAAAAGAAATTACCATTGTGGCACCACTGCCTAAAGATATGGACGAGTGGATTAAAGCTCACAAGCGATAAAGAGAGGAGAATCACCATTGAGCGAAATCGTATATGAATTTGAAGATATTTTAGAGCAAATTCAACACACCTTGGCAACGGAAGATAAGCAACAATTCCGCGAGATTTTCTTTGAGAATCATACGTACGACCAAGCGCAAATTTATTTAAGTTTAACGCTGGAAGAACGTAAATTAGCCTACCAATTTCTGACTCCTGAAGAAATGGCAATGGTGTTCGAACTATTAGAAGAAGATGTAGAAGACGTTGAAAAATATTTAAGTGAAATGGACGAAGCTTATGTCTCACGAATGATTGCGGAAATGTATTCCGATAATGCAGTAGACGTGTTGAAGCAAGTAGGCGAAGAAAATGTCCGTACTTATTTACGCTTGATGCCGCATAAAACGGCAAGTGAACTCCGTCAATTATTAAACTATGAAGACGAAACAGCAGGGGCGATGATGACGACTGAATTTATCGCCGTGCGTGAATCAGACACCTTAAAAACAGCGATGGCAACGGTAAAACGTTTTGCCGAAGACGCTGAAACAATCTACTATGTATATGTCACTGACGATGAGAATCATTTAACAGGGATTCTCACATTAAAAGACTTAATCGTGAAACCAGACGAAAAGCTCGTCAAAGATATCATGATTGACCGTGTCGTAACAGTGCACGTGAATGATGCGCAAGAAGAAGTAGCCCAAACGATTAAAGACTATGACTTCCTTGCCATTCCAGTAGTCGATGACACGAATACATTAGTTGGGATTATCACCGTCGATGATGCGTTGGATGTTATCGAAGAAGAGGCAACCAGTGACTATTCAGGTCTTGCCGGGGTAAACGTTGATGAAGCACACCAAGGCGTGTGGGCAGGGATTGTTAACCGTTTGCCAGGAATTATGACACTTCTCATTATGGGAACTGTGACGGCATTCCTTTTCAGACAATATGAGCCACTCATTCAACAGGCGAGTATTTTTGCAATCTTTATTACATTAATTACTGGTACTGCGGGAAATACAGGGACACAATCTCTGGCGGTTGCGATTCGTAAGATTGGTCTTCATGAGGAAGAACAATCTTTCTGGAAAGTACTCGTGCAAGAGGGGACAACCGGCCTTGGTATCGGATTGATTTCTGGGGTAGTTGTTTTTGGAATTGTGAGTCTATGGCTAGGGAATATTGTACTTGGTGGCATTATCGGATTTGCGATGTTCGCGTCTATTTTCGTAGCCGCATTAACAGGGACATGTATTCCATTTGCGTTGGATAAATTCAACTTTGATCCATCCATTGCCAGTGGACCATTTATTACAACCGTGAATGACTTAACATCAGTTTTGGTTTACTTCACGATTGTGAGTAAATTTATTTCAGTCTATTTAGCAAAATAAAAAACGATAAGGTGTATAGACATTTTTGTCTGTATCCTTATCGTTTTTTTCTTAAGCGCCTTTTAGATTGAAGTACTCTTGTAAATATTTCGCCAATCCATTTTCATCATTCGTGAATGGAGTAATCGCGTTTGCTATGTTTTTCAATTCATCAATTCCATTTTTCATGGCAACACCATGTCCAGCGTATTCGATCATTTCCATATCGTTGTCTTCGTCACCAAACGCAAGAATGTTTTCTTGTTTAATGCCGTAGTAACGAGATAAATGCTCAAGAGCTTTAGCCTTATGAATGCCAGGTGAAATCACTTCTAGACATGGGAAGCTACCGCCCCAAGTACGGATTTCGATGTCGTTATCATAGCGGTCTAAGATTTTTGATTTAATCTCTGGTTGTTTCTCAATATCCGAGAAGAGCGCTACAGCAGTTGGTTGTTCTTGCAGTTTTGTATTTTTCCCAATCACGATTGGCTTTTGGTCTTTTGGATAATACGGACATTCTGGAAGTTCTTCCATATCTGAATACACAAGCTCTGTTCCTTCGACCATTAAGTAATCGACAGGCAGCGTTTTGTTAAAGGCTACTAAATCGAGTACGAACTCTGAATCCAGTGTGATGTGGTATTTTCCATCCCATTCAGGCATTCCTGGAATATGGCAGAGGGCACCGTTGAAGTTTGCGATTGGGCCACCAAGGTTTAGCTGGTCGTAATATTGTTTTGAATTACGATAAGGGCGACCAGTGACAATAGCTACTTCATGACCTAAGTTTTTCACGGCATGAAGGGTGTCGATTGTTTCTTGTGTCAGTTCTGAGTTGTTGTTTAATGTAGTTCCATCAAGGTCGATGGCAATGAGTTTCTTTTCCATTCTTTCTCCTTTCAAAGTGATTTTCTAAAAGCAGAAACTTGTTTTCAAAGTTTCCATCAAGTACAATATCTGTATAAGTTTACCATATTTTAGATGAAATAAGAAAGAGGAAGTTATGATTCAAATTGATTATCGTGAAGTAAATGGAATCCCATACGCTGAAGTCGTAGATGCATCGTTAAAAGACCAAGTGCTTCCCATCGTTGTGTTTTATCATGGTTGGACAGGAAGTAAAGACCGTGTCGTAACGATTGGAGTAGAGCTAGCAAACGCGGTATGCGTGCTGTTTTACCAGACCAACACTTACACGGAGACCGTGGTGTGCGCTTGATTGGTGGCGAAATCTGGGAAATTGTAGCCAATAACATTAAAGAACTTCCTATTTTAAAAGAAGAATTCAGAAGTCGTGGGCTATTAGATGAAACGAAATTTGGCGTGTCTGGTTTGAGCATGGGTGGTATTTCAACGTATGCCTTATTCAATCAGTATCCAGATATTACAGCAGCGGCAAGTTTAATGGGAAATGCGGATCCTGCTCGTTTTGCTAAATGGACAATCTCATCAGTTTGGATGACGGGAGCAACGCAGGAACAATGTGAAGCATTAGAAGCAGAAATCGAAAAAAATAAACCTTTCTTAGATGCGATGGCACTTGCGAAACATCCTGAACATATTAATGGCTGTCCATTATTCTTATGGCATGGAACAGCGGATGATAAAGTGCCGTATGAATTAAATAAAGAGTTTTATGAAAGCATTAAGAATGAGCCATACGCTACAAATGTAGAGTGGCATGAAACACCAGGTCAAGGGCATATTGTGCCACATCAAGTGTTTGAAGCCGTTGCTGACTTTTTCCAAAGAGTATTTCAATAGGAGAGTAGAAGATGACAGAAGAAAATAAAAATGCTGTAGAAGTAATGCAAGAGAAGATTTTAGAAGCGTTGGAGACAGTGATTGATCCAGAGCTTGGAATTGATATTGTAAATCTTGGGTTGATTTATCGTGTTGATTTGAACGAAGAAGGGCATTGCCAAGTGGATATGACACTGACAACAATGGGTTGCCCGCTAGCGGATATTATTACAGATGAGATTCATCGTGCGTTAGCAGAGATTGAAGAAGTGAAAACAATTGATGTGAAACTCGTTTGGTATCCAGCATGGAGTCCAGATAGAATGTCACGCTATGCAAGAATTGCGTTAGGTATTAGATAAGGAAAAATCCCCACAGATGTGGGGATTTTTTTGTGCAATAAAATAAATTCTGTCAGATAAATACGTATGGTGAAATTTGTAGTGCACCCCAAAAGTTAGACAGAAAATCTAACTTTTGGGGTGCTTTTTTATGAAATTAACTTATGAGGATAAAGTTCAAATTTATGAACTCAGAAAACAAGGAGTTAGCTACGCACGACTTGCAGATACGTTCGGTATAAATGCGAGAAATCTTGTCTATATGATTAAATTGATTGATCGTTATGGTTTAGAGATAGTAAAAAGAGGGAAGAAAATTTATTATCCTCCAGAAATAAAACAAGAAATGATTGATAAAGTCTTACATGAAGGTTTGAGTATAGAAAAAGTTTCTCTTGAATACGGTCTTCCAGGTTGTGCGATGCTTTATAACTGGCTCGCACAATACAAGAAAAAAATAAGTATACTATTGTTGAGAAAAACAAGAGGGAGACTACTTAAGATGGGCCGTAAACCAAAGAAAAAATCAGAAGAGATGACAGAACTAGAACGCCTTCAGGCTGAAAATGAGTATTTAAGAGCGGAGAATGCCATTCTAAAAAAGTTGAGAGAACTCCGCTTGAAGGAGGAAAAAGAGAAAGAAGAAAGACACAGATTGTCAGAGAATTAGTGCCAGAGTTTCCTTTAGATATTCTTCTAAAGATTATTAAACTTGCCCGTTCAACTTACTACTATCACTTAAAGCAGCTAAACCTAGAAGATAAGAATCAGGCTGTAAAAAACGAAATAGAAACTATTTATAACGAGCATAAAGGAAATTATGGCTATCGTCGTATTACTCTTGAACTTAGAAACCGTGGTTTCATCGTAAACCATAAAAAGGTACAACGCCTGATGAAAATGTTAGGTTTAAAGGCTCGTATTCGCAGAAAACGTAAGTACTCTTCTTATCATGGAACCGTTGGAAAGAGAGTTGGAAACATTATTCAACGCCAATTTGAAGCTGAAAAAAACCGATGGAAAAAGTGCTATACAGACATTACGGAATTTTCTATCCCAACAAGTAACCAAAAAAACTATATTTATCACCAATTTTAGATGGTTATAACAGCGAAATTATAGCTTATTCCCTTTCGTCTTCACCAAATTTAGACCAATTAAAAGATATGTTAAAACAAGCTTTTAGAGATGAACAATATGAGAGTACTATTCTCCACAGTGATCAGGGATGGCAATACCAGCATGAGTTTTATCATAGTTTTTTAGAAGATAAGGGCATTCAGCCATCTATGTCCCGCAAGGGTAATAGTACTGACAATGGCATGATGGAATCGTTCTTTGGCATTCTTAAATCAGAGATGTTTTATGGCTATGAGCAGACATTTAAGTCTATAAAGGAACTTGAGAGGGCAATCGTCGACTATATTGATTATTACAATAACAAACGAATCAAAGTAAAATTAAAAGGACTTAGTCCTGTGCAATACAGAACTAAATCCTTTGCTTAAATTAATTGTCTAACTTTTTGGGGTCAGTACAATTATCATATATGATAATTTTCATGGTGCATTCAAAGGGGTGTGCAGTGGTTTAAGGTGGCCTCACATCCTTAAAGTTCGTATCGCGCAGTGGTTTATTGACTTTCTTTTCATCGCTCGCGATTCAAGAAAGTCTAATAAACTTTGCGGACGAAAGACTACGAAGCAGAAAAACCTCACACTGTGAGGTTTTTCTTGTCTTCTGTCTTTCTGCCTAATCTTCCCCCGGTCGCATCGGGCGTTTATACTTACTTTTTGATTCTTGTCGGATGATGGTATGTGGAGATTTGCGGCCCTTGTTTGAATTTCGAAAGAGCATTTGCATTTTTTCATCGTCAAAGAGTTCTAAGTTTTGATCGACGAAGTGACTCGCATCAGCTTTCCAATCCGAATGATAGTAATTAAATAATTCGGCCATAGCGACAGTTTTGTCGGTGGCGCTCCCTTTAAATTCAGGGTCTGTTACATCTGTTAAGTATTGTTGCATTTTTGCAATTCTATTTTTATCAAAATCTGCCATAACATTCGCCTCTTTTCAGTCTTATTTTAGCATAGAAGACGTTTTCTTAAAAGAAATTTTTCAAAACTACTGTTCATTTTCATTGGAATGTTTTATACTATTACTTGCTAATTTTTTGAAGAGGAGGGTGTCTGATGGCAAAGGATATGACAAGTGGAAAACCATTAAAACTGATTTGGAATTTTACAATCCCGCTATTAATTGGGAACTTATTCCAACAATTATACAATATGGCGGATACCTTTATCGTAGGTCGTACCATTGGTGTGCAGGCGTTAGCTGCGGTGGGGTCTACTGGAAGTATTGTCTTTTTAATCATCGGGTTTGCGACAGGGTTAACGGCTGGTCTTGCGATTCCATTAGCGCAACGGTTTGGTGCCAAGGATTATAAGGGCGTGAAGCATAGTTTTTATGTTTCTATTTTAATTTCCATTGCTACGGCGATTGTGTTAACCGCCCTAAGTATGATTTTCTGTCGTCAAATTCTGGAAATCATGCAGACACCATCCGAGATCATTGATGGGGCCTATGATTATTTAATCGTCATTTTTGGCGGTATTTTCTCATCAATGGCTTACAATTTATTATCTAACATTTTCCGTTCTATCGGGGATGCAAAAACACCATTGTATTTCCTTGTAATGGCTTGTGTGATGAATATCGTTCTGGATATTCTCTTCATTGCAGTCTTTGGAATGGGAGTTGAAGGAGCAGGGTACGCAACGGTTCTTTCGCAAATCTTCTCAGCAGTAGCCTGCGTGGTTTATATTTGGAAGAAAAATTCCAGTATTAAGATTAACAAAAAGCTGACCTTGTAGCGACAAAGCAAAAATATTAGAGAACATTGTCGTATTTCGTTCCCAATGGCGTTCCAAGCTTCGATTATTGCCATTGGAACGATTATGGTTCAAATCGCATTGAATCAATTAGGACCGACTTCGGTTGCGGCGCATACGGCAGCGCAAAAGATTGACCAGTTAGCGATTCTTCCAATGATGTCATTCGGGGTAACGATGGCGACGTATTCTGCGCAAAACTATGGTGCAAAGAAATATGATCGTATCTGGCTTGGTGTGCGTGAATGTATCAAATTATCATTGACATTTGCCATTGTGGTAGGGATTATTCTAAATCTATTTAGTCCGATTCTTATTCGTGCCTTCGTAGGAGAGGGACATGAGGATGTTGTAGAGTTAGGACGACTATTCTTCCTTACAAACGGAACAACTTATAGTTTCCTCTCACTATTATTTATTTACCGTTATACCTTACAAGGGGTGGGAAAAACATTTACGCCAACCTTGGCTGGAATTATGGAACTCATTATGCGTTCTGTTGCTGCAGTGGTTCTTTCAAATATGTACGGCTTTGTCGGAGCAACTGTTGCCAATCCAATGGCGTGGTTTGGTTCAATGGTGCCTCTCATGATTGCGTATTATATCTTTAAAAATAAAGTTCAACATGGAGTAGAGCAGTAGTATTAAGCTACTGTTCTTTTTTTTGGAAATGAATGAAAATTATGAAAATAGTTTTCGAATTAATTGTGAATTATTTAGTTGAAAAATGTACAAAGTTATAGTAAAATGATTCTAACTAAAGTGTTTATGGAGGAAAGATTGGATGAAAAAAGAACAATCAATTCGTAAAATTGGAAAACTGATGTTAGCAATCTCGTCATGCGGTGTTTTGTTAACAGCATTCCAAGCAAATAAATCTGTATTTGCTGAAGATGCAACGACTACAGAAGCGACTACAACTGCTGCAGCAACAACAGAGGCTACAACAGAAGCAACGACTGCAACGACAGAAGCTACAACAGAAGCAACAACTGCGGCGCCAACACGTGCTGCTAAAGAAGCAAATGCAAAAGTAACTGGTACGATTAAAAACCATGATATTAAGAACTATGAATACTACACAGACGTAGATATCGCTGTCTCATTAACAGATGATGACGTGAAAGAAGGCGACTATGTAACAATTACATTAGAAAACGTTGCGGTATTAACTTCGTTAAATGGTAAAGATGTTATTTACGAAGGAAAGAAAATTGGTACAATTTCGGTTGTATCATTTGAAAATGTAAATAAAGCTCGTCAAGGTTCGAACGACAAAGCTCAAATGGAACAAGCTGAATTGGAATCAACACGTGCTACATTAAAAATCACATTTACAAAAGCAGTTGAAGCGGTAAAACCTGATGTGTTGAAACAAGCACAGTTCACAATTAAATCAGATAACGCTTATAACGGAGCTGTTATTGCGAATAAAGACTACACTTTAAATCAAGTGATTAAAGTGGGAGATTCTTCTGTAACAAGTACAGTAGATATTCCAAAAGTAGAGAAATTTGCAACTGAAACAAACTCTATTCACTTCACACCTTCGGGAAATACAATTAAGTTCAATGCAGATGGCTCATATGAAACGTCTACACAATTCCAAGTTCGTGGAAGAGAAGGGATGAAGGTTGGTTCAACTGTTGAACTAGAATTCAACGATGCTTCAGGAATTGAGTGGAAAACAAGTGGAGCTGACGCAATTAAAGTTGGCGATACACATAATGCATACTTCATCTTACCTGTATATAGTAATTACAGCGTAAACCAATACGGTGCTTATGTGTTCCCAACGGGTGTAGCTCCAAAATTCAAAGTGACTTCTGTTAGTGCAAAGAAAATTACACTTGAGATGATTGAAGGAGATGTTCCTAAAGAATTAGGTGTATTCTTTGGTGTAGGGAAAAACCGAATTAATATCATCGACAAATCTAAAATTGATATCGAAAAAATGCAATATGACGTTTCAACTGTTGCTACAGCGACTATTGATGGTAAAGATTCTAAAGGAATCTATATCTATCGTATTATTAGTGACTCTACTAGTGCACAATTAGTATTGGATTCACTTGTGACAGATTATAAGGATATCGATACACAAGAATCAATTAAATCAACTGATAGAGGTTGGAAAGATCCAGCAACTATCGATGGATATGAATTTGTTAAAACAGAAAAAGACCGTGAAGGAAATCGTATCCACTGGTACAAAAAGTTGCACAACCAACAACTGAAGTAACTACTGAAGAAACAACAGTAGAAACAACAGCAGAAACAACAACTAGTACGCCAGAAGAACCAAAACAAGAAGAATTACCAAATACTGGGGTTGCTACAACTGCAGTAACAACAGGTTTAGCAACATTATTTGCTGGTCTTGGTTTAGCTGTTTCAAAAAAGAAAAAATAATTTAAAACGTTAAAGTCGTGTGGCAATGCCACACGGCTTTTTTATTGAGACAGAGAGGGTTCAGACGTTTTTTGAAAAATATGTGAAAAATGAGGTAAATAAATGAAAAATAGTTGAAAACCAACTGTAGAAGGTGTAAGATTAAGAAAATTATTTCATCAAAGGGGAAAATTATGTTTAAGCATCAATCAACAACAGTTGGGTATAAAAAATCAAAAGCATTTGGGTTATGTGGCTTTGTAGCAACAGCTAGTGTGTTTCTGTTTGTAAGCAGTGTTTTCACAGCAGATACGGTTTCGGCTGATGAAGTGGTAGCGGCAGAGGAAACTCTTGCGACAACAACGAAAGCTATTGAAAATTCAGACACGTTGAAGACAGCCATCGACAATGCAAAAACGGAAGGTGTAACCGTTAATGAAAGTTCAGAAACGATTACGAATTTAAATGAAGAACAAGTTAAAGCAGCTCAAGAAGAAAAGGCTGCTGAGATTGAACAAGTAGTGAATAAGTATAAAGAAGATAAAGCAACATACGCGGAAGAAAAGAAGCAATATGATGAAGAGTTGAAAGAATACAACATCAAAAAAGCTCAATACGACGAAAAGAAAGCCGCATATGAAGCGTACCAAAAGCAAATTGCGGACGGTACAGATGCCGGCGTTATTAATACATTACAAGAATTAACGTTAAAAACAGAACCAGATGCGCATACGGTTGTGAGTGGAGATGTCAACTATTTAACACAAGCAGGTGTAGACGCATTAAACCAATCAGACTATTTAGCTCGATTTGATGGTGACAAAGTAAAAGACGAGTATCTGACAACAACAAATCCATATTCTGATACAGATGATGCGTGGGTTGCGCTTGAAGTTGGTAAAACAATGACAGTGACAAGTACTAATCTATCCAATTCACGCTTTAAAGATACAGCCATTGCTAAAATCGTCCGTGAATTTACAGTTACAAGTGCACCTGGTAATTCAGGAAAGATCATTGCGAATGTTTATCGTGACCCAGCTAAAACAATTGTAGTAGGAGATAGCACGGATTCTGCAAATCCATTAACAATCAAAGTTGTGGATCATTACTATGACGCAGCTGGAAATGAAGTCCAAGCAGTTTATGATGGAAACTCGATTATCGCAGTTAACAGTTTGAACCACTATAACGGTATTCGTTATACAGAAAATGGAGAAACAAAATGGGCTTGGGAAGATACAAAACACATTGAAAAAATGAGTGTTGGAAGCAATAAATTTATCCCAATTCCAGGTTCTTCTGTAAGCGAGCAAAATGGTGAAATCTATTCTGTGAATGACAACCAATACTTAGAACATGGTTCAAAATTCAATGGGAATGATATGGGAAATGTAAAAGGTTGGGATGATGAAACAGCCCCAAACTTCTATTGGGGAAGTGGAGCACTTCGTTTGTACGATAACCACTATACATTCTCGGTCCAAGGAAATTCAGTTGGCCTCAATACAGTTTATTGGTTTGCGATTAATACCAACATTGCTTTCCCTCAACCACCAGGGGAAGAACCAGTGAAACCAAGTGAGCCAACAGAACCAGAAGCTCCAAGTGTAACAGTGAATAAATATGCGATTATTTCAGCACTTCCTGTAGAACCTGCGACTCCAGAAGTGCCAACAACTCCAGAAGTGCCAACAACTCCAGAAGTACCTGTGACACCGGAAGTTCCAGCAACTCCAGCACCACAACTTCCAAATACAGGAACGGCAGACTCACTACTAAGTGCAGCAGCTGCATTCCTATTTAGCGGTTTTGGGGTATTAGGTTTCAAGAAAAAAGAAGATTAATGATAGATGAGATGAATGAGGATGGTTTTGCATCCTCATTCTTTTTTTTGCATTAAATTATGGTATAATAAAACGAATATGCATGAAGCGAGGTGATGTCATGAAAACAGATATTGAAATTGCACAAGAAAACCAAATGCAACCTATTTCGGTGATTGCTGAGAAACTCAATTTAACGCCTGATGAAGTTGAGCCTTATGGGAAATACAAGGCAAAGATTGATAAGAATGACATTCATAACCCGGAGAATTTTGGGAAACTCATTTTAGTCACATCGATGAATCCGACTCCTGCCGGAGAAGGGAAGTCTACTGTAACAGTGGGACTTGGGGATGCACTAACAGCGATTGGAAAGAAAACAGCGATTGCGCTACGTGAACCATCTCTAGGGCCAACTCTTGGACTCAAAGGTGGAGCCACTGGTGGAGGATATGCGCAAGTTGTTCCAATGGAAGAAATCAACCTGCATTTTACAGGGGACATGCACGCCTTAACAACGGCGACAAACCTGTTATCTGCAATCATTGACAATCACATTCACCAAGGAAATGAGCTACAAATCGATACAAGCCGCATTTTGTGGAAACGAGCGCTCGATTTGAATGACCGTTCGTTACGCCAAATTGAAATTGGACTTGGTGGTCCGATAAATGGGGTGCCTCGCAAGGACGGTTTTGATATTACGGTTGCAACCGAAATGATGGCGGTGCTTTGTTTAGCAAGTGACTTAAAAGACTTGCAGCGTCGTGTATCGCAAATTTTAGTGGCGTTTGATGTAAATGGAAAACCAGTGACAGTAGCGGATTTACAAGTAGAAGGAGCTATTACGGCCCTTATGAAAGAAGCCGTGAAGCCAAACCTTGTTCAAACTTTAGAAGAAACGCCAGCCATTGTTCATGGCGGACCATTTGCCAATATTGCGCATGGATGTAATAGTGTTATCGCGACGAAAATGGCCTTAACATTGGCAGATTATACTGTGACAGAAGCAGGTTTTGGGGCCGACCTTGGTGCTCAGAAGTTCCTGGATATTAAGGTGCCAGTTCTTGGGAAGAGTCCCGATGCAGTCGTAGTAGTAGCGACCATTCGTTCAACGAAGATGCATGGCGGATTATCTCTTGAAGAATTAGCGCAAGGAGAATCCCTTGAAGCGGTTCGCGAAGGATTTAAGAACGTAGCGAAACATATTGAGAATGTTCAACAGTATGGCTTACCTGTAGTGGTAGCGCTGAATGAATTTATAACGGATACAAAAGCAGAACAAGAACTCTTTGCATCGCTTTGTCAGGAGTTTGGAGTTCCTTGTATCATGACTGAGGTATGGGGAAAAGGTTCCAAGGGAGGTATTGAATTAGCGCAGAAAGTTGTTGAACTTTGTGAAAGTGGCAAAGCTGCTTTTTATCCAACTTATAAAGAGAACCAACCGATTCAAGAAAAAATCGATGCAGTTGCTAAGAATATTTATGGAGCCACGAAGGTAAATTACACCCCTGAAGCATTAGAACAATTGAAAGAGATTGAAGAGGCTGGCTGGAATCATTTAAATGTATGCATTGCGAAAACACCGTATTCATTCTCAGACAATGCCAAGTTAAAAGGACGTCCAGAAAACTTTGAAATCACGATTCGTTCATTGATTCCAAAACTAGGTGCTGGATTTATTGTCGCATTAACGGGAACAGTTTTAACAATGCCGGGACTTCCTAAAGTTCCAGCAGCACTTGGAATTAGTGTTGATGACAATGGGAAAATTCAAGGGTTATATTAAGAGACTTGAAAGGAGTTTGCATGAAAGATTTTAGAGTCGATCATTTGAAAAAATCTTATGGTGCGAAATCATTATTAGAAGATGTCTCCTTTATTATAAACGAAGGAGAACACGTAGGCTTAATCGGTCAAAATGGGACTGGGAAGAGTACATTATTATCCATTCTTGCAGGAGTTGATTTTGCTGAATCTGGTGACATCACAACGTCTAACGATTATAGAATTGGATACTTATCGCAACAACCAGAATTAGATGATGAAGATACGATTTTTGAGGCCTTATATAAAGGCGACCATCCTACATTAAAAGTCGTTCATGACTATGAAGAAGTGGTGGAACAATTACGCGAAAATCCAACTTCAGAAAGCCTTACAAAACGATACAGTGTTTTAGAACAAAAGATGAATGAAATCGATGGATGGCAAGTGGAAGTTCAAATCAAGACAATTCTTCAAAAGATGGGACTTACGGATATTCAGAAAAAAGTTGGAACGCTCTCTGGAGGTCAGAAGAAGCGTGTAGGACTTGCAAAAGTATTGATGGAAGAACCGGATTTACTATTGCTCGATGAACCAACCAACCACTTAGACTTAGAAGCCATCGAATGGTTAGAAGGCTACTTAGCCAATTACAAAGGCGCGATGATGCTCGTGACTCACGACCGTTACTTCTTAGAACGTGCGGTAACGCATATGTTTGAACTAGTGAATGGGCGAATCGAAGCTTACGAAGGAAACTATGAGTCATACCTAGAGCAACGAAGCCAACGAGAACAAATCGCAGCTCGTATGTCGCAGAAACAAAAACGATTGTATCAAAGCGAATTAGAGTGGATGCGTCAAGGGGCAAAAGCTCGTACAACGAAGCAACAAGCGCGTATTCATCGTTTTGAAGCGTTAGAAAAAGATGTGAAGCAGACGACTTCAAACGACAAGCTGGTGATGGAATTCGACCAAGCGCGTATCGGGAAACGTGTCTTCCAAATGGAAGATGTCAGTCTTTCGATTAATCGACAACAAATCGTGAAGAATCTGGACTGGATTATTCAAAGTCAAGCGCGTGTCGGGATTGCCGGGGTGAATGGTGTTGGAAAATCTACTTTCCTAAACGCTATTGCTGGACAGATTCCATTTGATAGTGGTCAGTTTGTTGTCGGTGAGACTGTTCGAATCGCGTACTATAAGCAACAAGATGAAGATATCCCAATGGATAAGCAACTTATCCAATATTTACGAGAAGAAGCCGAAGAGATTAAACGTGAAAACGGAGAAGTAGCTTCTATTTCAGAACTACTCGAAACGTTCTTATTCCCAAGACATTTACATGGAGCGTACATCCATACATTGTCAGGAGGAGAGAGAAGACGACTCTACTTACTTCGTTTATTAATGACAAAACCAAATGTGTTATTATTGGACGAACCAACCAACGACTTGGATATCGATACATTAACTGTGCTCGAAGACTTCCTAGAGTCGTTTAATGGAGCGGTCCTTATCGTATCGCATGACCGTTACTTCTTAGATAAGACGGTGGATCAATTATTTGTCATCCGAGGCGAAGGGCAAACTGAACTGTTCTATGGATCGATGAGTGAGTATTTAGAACAAGAAAAATCACTAGCAAAAGTTGCTGTAGAAACTCCTAAGGCAGAAGCTTCAAAAGTGGAGGCACCAAAAGCAGCTCCGGCTAAGAAGATGACGTATCAAGAGAAGAAAGAATGGGAGACGATAGAAGCTACTATTCAAGAACTCGAAGAGAAACTAGAATTCTTGCAAGAGGAAATGAGTGTCCATGCACAAGATTTTGCAAAACTACAAGAATTACAAGAGGAATTAGACAAGACGGAAGAAGCGGCAAGTGCGGCTTACGAACGTTGGGAATATTTAGCAGAACTAGCAGGGAATTAAAGAAAGGAACAGATATGACGAAACAATATAAAGACTTATTAAGAAAGATTTTAGAAGAAGGAACGATTAAAACAGACCGTACTGGTACAGGTACAAAGAGTGTGTTTGGATATCAAATGCGTTTTGATTTGCAAAAAGGATTTCCACTATTGACAACAAAACGTGTGGCATTCGGTTTAATTAAGAGCGAATTATTATGGTTCTTGCATGGCGATACAAATATCAAATTCTTATTAGAACATAATAACCACATTTGGGATGAATGGGCGTTTGAGCGTTATGTTTCTTCTCCAAAATACACTGGTCCTGATATGACAGACTTTGGACGTCGCTGCTTGCAAGACGAAGCGTTTAACGAAGTATACCAAGAAGTGAAGAAAGACTTCTGTGAAAAAATCTTAACGGATGATGCGTTTGCGGCTGAATTCGGTGAACTTGGAAATATTTACGGTTCACAATGGCGTCACTGGAAAACAACAAAGGTGAGACAATTGATCAAATCGCAGACTTACTAAACTTATTGAAGAATTCTCCAGATTCACGTCGTATGATTGTTTCAGCATGGAATCCAGAAGATGTGCCTAGCATGGCGCTTCCTCCATGTCACACAATGTTCCAATTCTATGTGGCTGACGGTAAATTAAGCTGCCAATTATACCAACGTAGTGCAGATGTGTTCCTTGGAGTACCTTTCAATATCGCAAGTTACGCTTTATTAACCCACTTAATCGCAAATGAAGTAGGCTTAGAAGTCGGTGAATTTGTTCATACATTAGGCGATGCGCACATCTACTTAAACCATATGGAACAAGTAGAAACGCAATTAGCGCGTGAAGAAAGAGAATTACCAACACTAGTACTAAAACATCCTGAAAAATCAATGTTTGAGATCGATGTTGATGATGTGATTGTAGAAGGATACAATCCGCATCCAACGATTAAAGCACCGATTGCCGTGTAATGCTGGAGGAGACAGATGTTAATTTATATTTGGGCTCAAGATGAACAAGGACTTGTTGGGAAAGACAACACGCTGCCTTGGCGATTACCGAATGATTTGAAATTCTTTAAAGAAGTAACGATGGGACAAACCATTCTCATGGGACGTAAAACGTTCGAGGGGATGGGGAGTCGCTTGCTTCCGGGGCGTCAAACTATTCTTTTAACAAGAAGTGACGATTATGAAGTGCCAGGTGCTGAAGTCGTAACTGATATTGATGCGATTATTGAAGATGCTAAACACGAGGATATTTATGTGTGCGGTGGTGCCGAAGTCTATCGTCTCTTAAAGACCATGTAGAGCTGTTGTACTGCACAAGAATTCATCATACATTTGAAGGGGATACGTATTTCCCAACTGATTTTCCGTGGGACGATTTTATCAAGGTGAAATCACACGAAGGAGAAGTGGACGAGAAAAACGTCTATCCACATACGTTTGAAATCTACGAGAGAAAAGAGGAAACTCTATGACAACGTGGCATGATGTCATTGGCGAGGAGAAAGACAAAGAGTATTTTCATGCAGTACGTTCCTTTGAACAAAGCGAGCGAAATCAACATAAAGTTTTTCCTGCTGCAGAAAATGTCTTCAAAGCACTCGAACTCACACCGTTTGATAACGTGAAAGTGGTGATTCTTGGTCAAGATCCTTATCATGGTGATAACCAAGCACATGGCCTTAGTTTCTCTGTTCAAAAAGGAATCGCACTGCCACCTTCATTACTCAATATTTATAAGGAGCTTGAAAGCGACTTAGGTATTCCAGTTGCCAAGAGTGGGGATTTAACCGCTTGGGCAAAACAAGGAGTGTTACTGCTCAACACGGTCTTAACCGTTCGGGCGCACGAGGCGAATAGCCATCGCGGTCAAGGATGGGAAACTTTTACGGATGCAGTGATTACTTCTCTCAATCAAAGCGACCATCCAATCGTCTTTGTATTGTGGGGGAAACCTGCTCAATCAAAAGAAAAGCTCATTACCAATCCGAATCATTTGATTTTGAAGGCACCACATCCAAGTCCGTTGTCATCTTATCGCGGATTCTTTGGAAGTAGACCATTTAGTAAAATTAATGAATTTTTAGAGAAAACTGGTCAAACGCCAATCGATTGGCGAGTAGAGTAAGTGGAAATCATCCCACTTGCTCTATTTTTTTTTGCCTTTAGTATGAAGTTTATGGTACGATAGTGAAAACGGTTAAAAGAAAGAAGGGTTTTTATGAAGAAAAAGAGTAAATGGTTTGGTTTATTCGCAACTTTATTGGTGATTTTATCATTGGTGTTTTTAGGAAACACTTCAGCAAAAGCAGCTGAAGGAAAAGAACTTCAAAACGTAATTTCAGGATTAGAACTTCTTGATCAATCGGATACAAATTAAGTCCAGATGCAAATGGAGTCTATCAAATCCTTACAAATAGAGCTTATAAATTAAGAGCGCTATTTGACTTAGAACATTACAATGGAGATATTCAAAATGGTGATTTCTTTAAATTAGAAGTGCCAGCTGAGATTACATTCTACGATAATCATGATGTGGAATTAGTCGATTTAGCAACGAACGTTCCAATTGCGGATGCGCATTTTGAAGGGCACGGGGATAACCAAGGTGGAACAATTACAGTAACATTGAAGAACCTTGACCAATATTTAGCAGCAAAAGGTGCGGATACAGTTAAAGAGGTCAAAGGAACTTTGGCGCTAAACTTCTTATATAAGAAGAATGTTTCTAACCAACCAGTAACATTTGATTCACCTTCAATGCAAACAACAATTACACAAACGCATAATGTTCAAACACTTTCAGATGAAACAGATCCAATTGGCAAAGAAAACTTCGCGAAAATTGGTGGACAAGCAGCTAATAGAGCTTGGACTTCAGCAAAATTAGAAGCTGCAGGTTCAAAAGGTTCTGGACAATATGTTTCTGAATGGAAAGTGCGTGTGAATACAAGCGGAGAAAACTTAGGGGACAACTTAGTTTTAACAGATACATTACCAAGTGATCCATCTACTGCTTCAATTCAATATATTCCTGAATCATTAGTGGTGTACAATGCACCTTCAATGACAGAGACAACATCTGGTAAAGAAGCTGATTTTGTACAATTAGTAGAAGGAACAGACTATACAGTTAACTGGAATTCGAACTATACAAACTTTACAATCACATTCAAAGATGGAACTAAAAAATACTATGTCACTTACGACACAACAACTCCAAACGATGGAAGTAAAGTTCAAAACATGGTTTCTGTAACAAAAGCAGACGGTACACCAGTCACTCGTCGTACAAATACGACTGAGACAACATTCACAGCAAGTGCAACTTCGCTCTTCTCAGGTACAATCGAAGCAACTAGTGCTTATACTGTTAAAGTAAGTAAAGTGGATGCGAAAACATTGAATCCTGTAGCAGGAGCTGTCTATGTGATTACAGATCCAGATGGAAATACAGTCGAAGTGACTACTGATGCAGAAGGTCATGCTGTTTCTCCACAATTCGACGAAAAATACGCTGGAAAAGAATTCAAGATTAAAGAGAAAACTTCTCCAGAAGGTTACGAATTAGACGAAACTGAATATACAGTGACTCTTGGTAAAGATGGAAGCATCTTACATGTAAAAGATACTCCTAAAGAGGAAGAAACAACTACTACAACGACAACAACAACGACTGAAGAAACTACAGAAGAAACAACAGTTACAACAGTTGAGGAAACTTCAACAACTGTAACAGAAGAACTTCCAAACACAGGTACTGGTAACCAAACAATTTATATGGTTATTGGTGGTTTACTAGTGGTTGCTGCAGTTGGAGTATTAGTCTTTGCTAAGAAAAAGATTCTGAAGAAGACAAATAACAATCGATAACCAAATGAAAGGCTGACAAGTTTCTTGTCAGTCTTTTTATAGCACTTAAATATCCAAATTCCGATTGAAGTCCGCTTTTAGGAGGAGTACAATAGAAGTAGATAGAAGAGTTGGAATTGAGGGATAATGATGAAAAAGCTGATGTTAATCTACTATAATATTGTCGCTGTTTTAACCATTCTCTATTTAGTATTGACAGCTTATTTGATGAACTTTGAAAATCCATTTATAACAAGTCAAGGGTGGCACGTTGTGATTCTTGGCACACTCATCCTAGTGATTATATTTGGGATGGAAGTTGCGAAGAAGAGGTTCCCAGATGATTTCTTTGAATTTATTATTGAAAATGCTGGGCTACTTTGTATCGCTTGGCTCACTTTAGTCGTTCGAGCGTTTGGTGTTACTGTTTTAAAACATGCAACAGACTTAGCACTTGATGAGTGGATGCAACAAGTTATCCAACGAGCAGCAATCGTACAGATTGGAATATTTGCCATCACCAATGGAATCGTGGTTGCAAAAATCATTCGCTATTTTGTAAGAAAAAGAAGTTTAGCGCATAATGAATAATAACGAAGCGGAGTGCCAATGTGCATTCCGTTTTTATTTTTTTAGAAAAATCGATAAGATAGAAACAAG